>JAESFX010000045.1_pt1 | contig 223972 bp, 180 predicted proteins | sample 9269501 | NCBI WGS metagenome assembly JAESFX01 (sample SAMN14515570, study PRJNA621655) | algae metagenome | isolation source: Desmonostoc geniculatum HA4340-LM1 and co-occurring heterotrophs from cave... | place: USA: Maniniholo cave, Kauai, Hawaii | collected 2009-07-28 | reverse complement strand
GAGCTTAGAAGATGAAGTCTGGCTCAATCCTGAAAAAGCGAGGCTTATTCAGGCTGCACAAAAATCGCAATCATGACAGCATACTGTTTTTTGAGAAATCGCGACAACTATCTTGACAAACACCGAACACGAGGACTGCCATAAGTATAGACGATGGGGTGTTTAAACTTCGTGTTCACGGCTATATCCAAACCTGCCAGCGTGGCTAGGGCTCCACCGTAGTTATGTCCGGTAATAAATAGACGTTTTGCGGTCGGCAGTTTGTGTAACTGTCTAAAAATTGAGATTCGGGTTGATCGGTAAACACAGGTAAATCCGCGCGAGGTTCTCCCCGCATTCCTGACAAATGGATATGGGATTTGCAGGATGTCATAACTGGCTAACAGGTCCGCTGGATAGGAAGCGTACCCTCTGAACGTGATAATAATTTGATTTTCCGACTCTGCAATGAAACCAAATTGGAGTTCCTCGGGATTCTCTACATTTGCAAAACCGTGAATGACAGAGAGAAGTTTAAATCCTTTCGGCAACACGAGCTTTCCTTCCAGGAAAAAAGGATATGCCTGGTAACTCATTGCCGCAAGAAAGATGGCTGTACTATTATTGAAACTGTACCTTTTTGCATTTTTCATCTTCATCCTCCAGATGAACGATTCTTGAACAAAGTACTTGATAAATAATATGAAGTTCCTTCCCGGTAAATGTTAATGTATAAGCTTGTTCGTATCGAAATCTACTGAATTAGCAATCAAATGTTCACTTCCCACAGAGCATCCCGCCTGCCGTCATAATAAGCGACACACAGCACTCCACATGTGTCGAGTATGCAACATAAAAAAACCAAACGACATCTCTGCCATTTGGTTTTATTTATTGAAGTAACATCACTGCTAAAAGCATTAATATCGGATGTTCTGTATGTGCTCTTATAAATCTTGCTCTTCTCGATCTTAAGCTGGACTTACAACGTTTTCGCAGAAAACTCACTCGCGATTATTTAACACTATCATTAGTAAAGTTTTGTAGCACTTGACGTACTTCATCTGTTGACTTCGTTTGCATGAGCTCATTTTTCAACTCATCTGCCTTATCAAATCCATTCGTATATATCTTGAAAAAACGAAGTAAATGAACAAATGGTCTCGGTTCTAGTTCCGTTGCATATTTATCATATAAATCAATATGGTAGTTTAATAACTCCATTTTTTCGTCTCTGCTATGCTCTCTAGGTGTTTTCTCAAAAGCAAATGGATCTTTAAATATACCTCTACCGATCATAATTCCATCAATTCCATATTGTTCTGCCAGCATTAAGCCTGTTTTTCGATCAGCTATATCTCCATTAATCGTTAATAATGTATGGGGTGCAATCTGATCACGAAGCTGTTTAATTTCAGGAATAAGGTCCCAATGAGCAGCCACCTTACTCATTTCTTTCTTGGTTCGCAGATGAATAGAGAGATTTGCAATATCTTGTCTCAATATATGTGATAACCAATCACGCCACTCATCAACATGTGTGTAGCCAAGTCTAGTTTTTACACTTACAGGTAATCCACCTGCTTTAGTAGCTTGTATAATATCTGCTGCAAGCTTAGGCTGCAGGATAAGCCCGCTTCCCTTTGCTTTAGCTGCGACGTTATGAGCAGGACAGCCCATATTAATATCAATGCCTTTAAATGCAAGCTTAGCTAAACCTATGCTCATTTCCCTAAAATAATCAGGGTTATTTCCCCAAATATGTGCAACCATAGGCTGTTCATCTTCTGTAAAGTATAATCTCCCACGTTCACTATATATAGCATCTGGATTACAGTAACCTTCCGTACTTGTAAACTCAGTGAAAAAAACATCAGGTCTACCCGCTTTACTCACAACATGACGAAACACGACATTCGTTACATCTTCCATAGGCGCAAGTACAAAAAACGGTTTAGGTAACTCCTCCCAAAAATTTTCAATCAACTTTAATTCCATTCCTCTCATCAGCATACGATTACCGCTAAAATAAAAACCATTATAACATATTTTCATCATGCAACTATGAAGTTTGCCGGCAGCCAATGGCTTGAGCACTATCCTATTCATCAGCCAACCAAACACTCTTCACATGTGTCTAGTATGTAACATGAAAAAACCAAACGACATCTCTGCCATTTGGTTTTTTTATTGAAGCAACATCACTGCTGAAATCATTAATATCGAATGTTCTGTAAATGCTCCGGTTATTCTCACTTTTTCACTTTATAAAACTCATGTTACAGCTTCATCGTGATCTCGTTGCCCTCTTTGTCCGTGCCGATCGGATCGTGCAGTGAAACGTCCTTGCGCTTCTTCTTCAAGCTGCAAAGATGCATAAGTATTTCGTTTTCGATACAACGAGCGGCGATGGTCGCGAGTTTGGTGCCTTTGACCGTCTGGAAGCTTTCGATGGCTTTGATTAACACAATCGTCCCGATCGAGATCAAATTCTCGAGGACCTCGCCGGTATTGTCGAATTTATTGACGATGTGTACTCGGTTTATTCGTTTGAATTATTGCGCTCCTCGAGCGCTCGCTCAATCATTTCCACCCATTCAGGTAATTCTGGCGTGTACTGCTTTATTTGCGTCCAATCCGCTTCCATTACGATTTCTCCACCGGCACCACTATTATCAATAATAATCAAATGATTTATGAGTACCAAATGATTAAGTAAATTGTTCACAGAAGTTTGTTGTCGACGTAGTATATCTGCTGTTTCAATATGATGTCCACCATTTCGAACACGCGCAGCCACACGCTCAATGTTAATGCGAACATCACCAAGACCTACATAGAACATAATGATTTCAAAACCATTCGCTTTCGCCTCGCGCATTTGACGAATTACATTGCCGCCTGCAAGTGTAGTCTCGACCGTAAAATCACGTCTTTTATGAATACATTCTCTTGCGAGCTTAATCGCTTCTTTTCCAGCCGAGACTTTTCGACTCTCAGGATTTTCAATATCGATACCTCGTGCTAACGCATCAGGATCAATATTTACACTCACACCTAATTTATCAATAATAAGATTTCGAATCGTACTCTTACCACTGCCATTATTTCCAGCAAACACAAACATGGTAGCCAAGGCATCATTCATGCAGGAAATCCTGATCGTTCATTCGAACAATGTCGCCATTGCTATATTCTTTTACAATCGTACCTTCCCTGGTTTTATAAACGATGTAGGTGTCATTTGCTTTTGCGTCTAATTTTGCACGGTCTCCTGTCAGTTTTATTAACTTACCTAGGTCTTGTGTGCGATTCATCTCAACCTCAGCCTCCAGTGCAAAGCATATATTCGAATTATACCATAGCAGCGATTATGGATGCAGACTGAAAAAGCCGGCATCGCCGGCTTTTCATAATGATCACCACTTCAATATGTCCAGCTTCTTATAAATCTTGCTCTTCTCGATCTTAAGCTGCACTTTATCCGCCACGTCGTCGGACTCCGTGCCAACCGATCGAGATCAAATCCTCGAGATCTTCGCCGGTGTTTTCGAATTTTTGATTTTGTGGCGGGCGAGACCGTCGAAGCAGAATGCGCCTTCCTCCGGCTCGTGCAAATTCCACGAAATATAAGCCTCCACTGTATTGAAGCCGCAAGCCTTCAGCTTGGGAAGCCGATCCTCCCGATACTCGGAAACCACGCGGAAATCATGAATCGCGCCGGATAATAGCCGGATTGGTTCCCCTCCCAGCAGAAACCGAGAGCCTTGCAAATTATTAGCTTCATTATAGCGGACGGGTAATCGCGATATTGTAATCCTCTAGCCCTTCACCGCGCCCATCGTCAGCCCCTGCGTGAACGCTTTCTGGAACAATACGAATATCGTGATCATCGGCACGGATGCAATTGCAGCCCCTGCCATTAACACGCCGTATGGCGTCGTATATTCGCCCTTCAAGGTCGCGATGCCGAGCGGCAGCGTCATCATCGGCGTCGAGCGCGTAATGATCAATTGGCTGAAATAGTCGTTCCAGCCGTTAATGAACGTAAAGATCGCCAGCGCGCCCATGGCCGGCTTGAGCAGCGGCACGATAATGCTGTAGAACAGCCGAATCTCGGAGCAGCCGTCGATTTTGGCCGCCTCGATCAGCTCGCTCGGAATGGTTTGGGCGAATTGCTTCATCAGGAAGACGCCGAACGGCCATCCGATGGCGGGAAGGATTAGACCTTGGTAAGAGTCGATCCAGCCGAAGTCGGCGAGCATGGTGAAGAGCGGCACCAGAATAACCTGCTTGGGCAGCGCCATCGCGGCCACGAACATCGAGAAAATGATTACTCTTCCAGGGAACGATTTTTTGGCCAGCACATACCCAGCCAGGGAAGAGACGAGACAGACGCCGATCATCTCCCCGCCGGCCACGACAAAGCTGTTGAACGTCCAGCGCCATACCGGGTTTTTGAACAAGGTATTAAAGTTGTCAAGCGTCGGTTCGAGCGGGAACCACTCCGGCGGAATGGCGACCGCCACGTCCTGCACCTTGAATGCCCCCGTAATAATCCAATAAAACGGGAAGATAAACAACAAGGCGCAAATCACGACAATAATATTGGATAGGATCGGACTTCTGTTAAGCTTCATGTTCCCTCTCCTCAAGTTTTATGGAAAGCAATGCGCTAATACTCCACATCGCTGCCTAAATATCTGAATTGAATAAACGAAATGATGCCTATTACGATTGCAAGGATAACTCCCATCGCGGAAGCTAGGCCAAAGCTGCCCAGGACGAACGCTTTCTCATATACGCCGTACATGACCGTCGACGTCTCGTACATGGGACCGCCCGCAGTCAACAGCTGAATGATCGCGAATACCTGGAACGAGTTAATCGTCGTGATGACAATAATGTACAAATTGGTTGGCATCAGCATCGGCCAAACGATCTTTCTGAAGATTTGTCCGGAAGTGGCTCTGTCGATTTGCGCCGCCTCAATATAAGACGCCGGAATGTTGCCCAAGGATGCAACATAAAGAATGATCGGCTGCCCGACCGACGTTGTAATCAGTACCAGGATAATCGCGTACAAGGCGGTATCGGGATGTCCGAGCCAGGCAATCGGCTCCGCTCCGAAGAAGCTGGTTAAATAGTTCAAAATCCCGAAGTTGGGATCATAGATCGATGCCCATACAACTGTAATACTGACGACGGAAGAAACGGCAGGCAAATAAAAAATGCCTCTGAACAGCGAGCGCAGCCACTCCGACTTCCTATAGATGGTGTTGGCTACGAAAACGGAAAACGCAATAACGACCGGCACCGCAAACAACACGATCAGTACCGTATTTCGCATCGATTTGATAAACGTTTCGTCCTTGAACAAAAACGTGTAATTATCCAAGCCGATAAATTCGAATTGATTCAGTGTATGATAAAAAAAGCTAATGTGGATTCCTTTAACCATCGGGTATGCAACGAACAGCAGGAAAAATCCCAATGCGGGCAACAAAAACAGATAGCTCATCAACCAGTCGCGCCAGATGTATCGTTTCCTTCTTAACGCTGATGACAACACGCGGATCTCTCCCTTCCTTCTCAAAAGAAAGGAGCAGCGAACCTTGATACGCTGCTCCAGGACAACCTAAGCTTATTGTGCAGCCTTCGCTTTGCTGATCGCCTCGTTCGCCTTCTCGGCGAATGAATCGAGCGCCTCTTTGCCGGTAGCGGCGCCCAGCAGCGCGCGCTGCAGCTCAGGGAACCAGTATGTGCGGATTTCCGCATAGCCATCGGCAATGGTTGGAGGATCCGTAATGAATTTACGGGCCAGCTCGGCGTACTTGTAGTCTTCGTCATCATACAGCCCCGTGTTGGAATTACGCGCGGACAGACCGCCGGTTTGAATCAGGTTTTTGTTGCCCCACTCCGGATCGTTGGAGATGAAATCGATCAGCTTCTTGGCAGCGGCGATTTTGGCATCGTCCTTATTGTTGAAGATCGCCATGCCGCCCAGGTACGGCTCAAGTTTAGGCTCGGAGCCGTCAAGCGTCGGGAATGGAAGCAGCACTTCTTCGAATTCGGCTTTCTTTAGCGTTTTATTCTGAGCCTTCAATACAGGAGAATAGTTAAGCGTGAACGCAAGCTTGCCTTGCAGGAACAAATCATTGACGTCGCTTGCGGCTAGAGATGCGGAACCATTGACGATCAAGCCGTCTTTTTGCGCTTGAACGATCCAGTCCAGTGCGGCAGCAGCGTTATCCGTGTTGATCGCTACCGCGCTCAGGTCTTCGTTCAAGAAACGCGACACGCCAAGGTTTGCAATGAATGCGCGGGTGCCTTGGTCGCCGGCTTGGCTCTTCGCGAAGAAGCCGGACGGAATGATGTCCGGCGCATTGTTCTTTACGGCCTGCAGAGCCGTTTTGTACTCTTCGAACGTCCATGTCCTGTCCGGGCGATCAAGCGGCAGGAGATCCAGCTTGCCCATTTTTTCGAATACCGTTTTGTTAACCGCCATCATGAATGGCGCCGTGTTGATCGGATACATGTACGTCGTGTCGCCGACCATGGATTGCTTCCACAGCGCTTCCGAGATATCGTTTCTGACTTCGTCCGTCACCATATCGTCGAGCGGAGCAAGAAGATCCTTCTTCGCCCAGTCGATGATGCGGCCCGGCGCGTCATAGATCAGATCCGGCGCCGAATTTGTCGAAATCGCGACGTTCAGCTTTTCCGGCCCGCCGTCGAACGTGATCATTTCCAGGTTGACTTTAATGTCAGGGTATTTTTGATTAAAAGCCGAGATAATTTCTTTTTCGTATTTGCCTACCTCGCCGTCAAGAGGCTGATAGTTCGGGAAGTTCCACCATGTAATTTCAACCGGTTCGGCAGCCGGCGTTTCGCTTGCGGAGTTTGTAGCAGCCGGATCCGCGTTGGAGCTTGCATTTCCTCCATTATTGTTGTTGCTGCACGCCGCGGACAACATGACCAGCAGCGTAAGCACGATACCTAGAACGAGCGGCTTGCGGTTTGTATTCATTCCTTTACCCCCGTAATCTTATTTTCCGGAAGATCATGTCGACCTGTCTTCCATGCATCTAGCATAGTGGACGACAGTCTCTAGAGAAAATCCCCCAACTTTTACATTCATGGTTCAAAAATGACCTATTGCCCTCTTTCGACATGTTTTATGAGTGATATCGATGTATGCGCTTTTTCTTTCCGTTATAATGGACAACATAAACCTATTATCCCTGAGGAGAACGCTATGTACAAACTGATGATCGTCGAAGACGAGCCGCTGATACGCGCGGGACTAACGCATTATTTCCCATGGAAGGACCTTGGGGTTGACGTTATTCTCGAAGCCGAGAACGGCATGGAAGGCATTCGACTCGCCCTTCAGGATCAACCGGATTTAGTCATTACCGATATTCGGATGCCAGAGATGGACGGGCTCGAGATGATCGAGCGGCTGAGACCCGAGCTGCCTGACACTTTGTTCGTTATCCTTACCGGCTTCAATGAGTTCGAATACGCGCAGCGCGCGGTCACGCTGGGCAATGTGCGCAATTATTTGCTCAAGCCGCTGGAATATGAGGAGAGCCTCGCCACGGTCAAGGAATGTTTAAGCATTCTAGAGCGCAGTCGAAGCGATCGCAAGTCCCGTCTGGAACTGGAGAACAGCGTTAGAGAGAACACGCATTTCAAATACGGCAACGCCGTCAAGCATTTGTTGGACGATGCCGTAACCGACGATTCCGATTTGCAGCCCTTCTTGGAGCTTGAGGAGCTTCAGTGCTCCTATCTGGCGGTAACTGCCTCCTGCCTAAGCCCGCTTCGTTCCAGTCCGAATGAGCTGCTGCAAGCCCGCTTGGCGCTACGCCAGCTGAAAAGCCGCGTTTCGGAGGAGCTGCAGCGGCAGACGGGAGTCCGCCGTGTCATGACCTACAGGAGCGGCTCCAAGCTGTATGCGGTTATTGCTTTTGAGTCCACCCCGGTTGCCTCCGATAAGGCTTTATCCGACCTCGAGTCCACCATCGCAAGGATATGGCAGACAGCCGCAGAGGATTCGGCATGTCCCATTTTCTTATCGATCGGCTGCGCGGCGGAGCATCTGTCCCAGCTCGCCTCCGAGCTCAAATCGGCTGACAAGGCGTTGTACCTGCGATACTTCACCCCGGCGCGGGTTTTGTTCCGCTTAGAAGCGGAAGGGGACGGCGGCGCGGAACCTGAAGAGTCCACCACTTCGATTCAATTGAGGAAGGAAGATCGCGAAACGTTAATCTCCTGCCTTAAAGATGGGCGCTCCGAAGAGATCAGACAGCTGATGAGGCGGCTCGGGAACCATGCGCAGCGCTGCTCCTCGCTGTCGGCGCTCGACTCTTGGCTTGCTTTCCTGCAGGAGATTATTAATGTGACCCTTCGGTTCGCGCATCATAACGGCTTGCAGGTGGAAGGCATCTACAACGAAAAGCTGCTTAAGCTCACCTTCGTGGACGACTTCGCTTCTTCGGAGGAGATGTTCGAATGGATTTCGGAATGGGCCATCCAGCTTAGCGAGGACTTCAAAAAACACGGTTCGAAGGTCCCGGCGAAGGAGCATCTGATCTTCGAGCAGATCGAATCGTTTATCCGGCAGCACATCGGCGAGGACGTAACGCTGCAGATGGTCGCCGACCGTTTCTTCTATAATCCGTCCTATCTCAGCAGACTGTTCAAGACGAAGCTGCGCAAAAACTATATGACCTTCGTGACGGAAATCCGCATCCAGGCGGCCCAGGAATTTTTGCGCGACCCTCGGTATCTCGTTACGGAAATTTGCGGCATGTGCGGGTATAAGAGTTATAAGCACTTCGTCAAAACGTTCGGCAGCCTGTCCGGCATGACCCCGTCCGAATACCGTAAAAGAATAGGATTGTGAGTCTATGGGTTTCCTGAAACGACTGTCTGCACGCTTCCGGCTAAAGCGGGTGAATCACCAGATTTTTCTGCTGTCGGTCTTCATGATCACGATACCGCTGCTCGCCATGTCCGGCGTGGCTTACGGCTACATGATGCAAAGCATGAAGAAGGAATACCGGGACAGCGCCAGCCTAATCTTGAATCATCTATCCTTCAATATCGACCAATATTTGCAAAGCATTGAGAAGGGGACGGTGTCCGCCCAGCTGAACGGTCAGCTGCAAAGCTCGCTTCAGAAATGGGGGAGCGACAGCAGCGCGCAAGACGTGGACCAAACGCTCCAATATCGCAACGTGATCGAAAACTTTGTCAGCATGATAGAGATGACGATCAAGAACGTCGACAGCGTTAGAATATACGCCGGGGATCGGATCTTCTACTCCATGAACTTCAACCAAGGAGACGTCGAGGAGATCGACTTCAAGGAGGAGGAATGGTACCAGGCGGCGCTTGACGGCGAAGGTAAAGCGACGCTGATCGGAGCCCATCTCCCGTTTAATCGCGTCAATGCGACCGAGCCCGTCATATCGATCGCCAGGGTCATTAACAAGACTGGCACCCGCGATCCTCTAGGAGTTATTCTGGTTGATATCCGGCTCGATTCGCTCAAGGAAATACTCAGTCTTTCGGAGAATAGGAACCGCAACTTCCTCATCGTCGACGATAGAGGCGTCATCGTCTATTCTTCCGAGCAGGAGCGGCAGCAAGCGCAGCAGGAATCCCTTGTCCTTCCCGTCACCCGGACTCCAGCGCTCCAGAGCGTCATGCAGGCGGACGCGGGCAGCTTCTACGCCGACCTGTCCGGCAAGCCGTCCTATGTGAACTTCGTTACTTCGCACTATTCCGGCTGGAAGGTCATCCAATATATCGAAGAGCAGGAGATGACGAAAGACGCCAAAACGTTCCGCAAGCTCATGCTCGCTTTCGCATTCTGTTCGCTCGGGGCGGCTCTGTTATTCCTGCTGATCCTATCAGCGCGAGTAACGAAACCAATCATCTACTTAAGCAGTCAAGTCAGAGCCGTCGGGATGGGAAAATTCGACGTCAGCCTGGACAGCGACCGTCACGACGAATTCGGCGTTCTCTATCGAGGCATCCGCAAGATGGTAGAGGATCTCGAATCGCATATCGAGCGCTCGTCCCATACGATGGCCCAGCACAAATTAGCTCAATACGGGGCGTTGAAAAGCCAGATCAATCCCCATTTTCTTGCCAATGCGCTTGAGTCCATCCAGATGAAGGCCATACTGTCCGGGCAGCGAGATATTGGCGAGATGATCGGCCTGCTTGGCAGACTGTTCAGACTTCATATCCGGACGGGCAAGGAGCATATCTCGCTGAAGGAAGAATTGGAGCATACGAGGCTGTACATCAAAGTGCAGCAGATGCGATTCGGCGACAAAATCCGTTACTTCGAGGAGTTGGAACCCGGCTCGGAGAACATGGCGGTTCTCCACTTCACCTTGCAGCCGCTCATCGAGAACGCGATCGTTCACGGATTGGAACGCAAAAAGGGGCCGGGGGTGCTGAGAGTGGCCGCGTTCATGGAGCAACAGGCTCTAGTCATCGCCATTTCTGACGATGGAGCGGGAATGGACGAGGATACGCTGGAGGGCTTGCGGCGTCGCTTGAAGCAGACCAACGATACGCTGAGCGACGAGCATATCGGTCTGCGGAACGTGCATGACCGCATCCGCTATTACTACGGAGAAGGCTACGGCTTGACGTTGAAAAGCGAGCCTGGGATCGGTACGACAATCACGGTCCGAGTGCCGGCCGCGCGCTATGAATAGCTGCCCGCCGATTAGCCGGCCCAAAAACGTAACAAGTTTAAGCGACATCATAGCTTCGCAAATAATCAAGGGCAGTTCCTAAGCTGACTAGGGAACTGCCCTCTTTTGCTAGTGGTTCACATTATAAGACCGCAGCTTGCACGAACCGCGCCGTAATCTCCTTAGGCCGCGTAATGGCGCCCCCGACGACGACGGATGCCGCGCCGAGCTCCAGGCACCGGCGGTACATCTCCGGCGACAGCACATTGCCTTCCGCAATGACCGGCACCTTCACTGCTTCGAGCACCGCCTTCAGGAACGCGAAGTCGTCCTCATATAGCTTCGTATGAGAGGTATACGGCGTATAGCCGTGCAGCGTCGTGGAGACGCAATCGAAGCCGAGCACATCCGCCGCGACCGCTTCATCGACAGTCGAGATGTCCGCCATAAGCTGTACGTTCGGGTTCCTCTTGCGGACATAAGCGACCAATGACGCCATCGTCTCGGTGCCGGGCCGCTTGCGAAGCGTGGCGTCCATCGCGATCATCTCACAGCCGCTCTCCAGCAGCTCGTCGATTTCCTTGCGCGTTGCCGTAATGAACACTTCGCTATCCTCGTAATCGCGTTTCACGATGCCGATGACGGGAAGGTCCACTTCCTGCTTGATCGCCATAATATCGACTTTGGAGTTCGCCCTGATCCCGAGAGCTCCTCCTTCTTTCGCCGCTAGCGCCATCTTGCTCATAATAAAGTCGCTGTGCAGCGGCTCTTGCTCCAGAGCTTGGCATGATACAACCAAACCGCCTTTGATGATGTCCAGCATCTTATCATTCTCTCCTTAACGGGCGCAATACTCAGTAATAAGCGCCAGAATATCGCCGTTCAATACGGACAGCGAATCATGATTGTCTTCGCGAACCGGCAGCAGCGGCAGTCTCGGCTGACCCGTCTCAACGCCGCGGAGCGACAGAATGTATTTGGCGGCGCCATAGAGCGACGGGTAGGATAACAATCTCTTAATGATGGCGTTGATCTTGTATTGCAGCTCTTGAGCCTCTGCCACTCGGTTGGCCAGATACAGCTCGTTCAGCCTGCAGAACAACTCCGGCATCACCCCGTAAGTGCCGCCGATTCCGCCGTCCGCGCCCATAATCCGGCCCGCGAGGAATTGCTCGTCCGGTCCGTTGAAAACAAGAAAATCGTCGCCGCCGGCAACCTTGTACTGCTGCAGGTCGAAGGTGCTCTCGCCGGACATCTTTACGCCAATGACTTTAGGCTGCGCGGCCAGCTTCTCCAACAGCTTCGGAGACAACTGGAAGCCGGTCGTCTGCGGAATGTTATAGATGATGAACGGAAGATTGCTGCTATCGATCATCTGCTGCCAATGCGTTTCGACCGCCGCTTCGGAGAGCCGGTAGTAAATAGCAGGGACCGCGGAGATCGCGTCCGCGCCATGCAGCTCGGCATGTCTCGACAACTCCGCGGCCTCGCGGGTCGAGTTAGCGCCCACGTGCACGATGACCTTCAGCTCGCCGCGAATTTCCTCCATAACCGCTTCCAGCACGAGCTTGCGTTCCTCGGCCGTCTGCAGAATGCCTTCGCCGGAGCTGCCGCCAACGTACAAGCCTTTCACTCCGGTACCGGCATAATATCTCGCCAGCTTCTTGACGCGCTCCCCGTCGACCTCACCTTGCTCGTTGTAAGCCGAATACATCGCTACATAAATGCCTTGGAACGTCTCGATATTGCTCATATTCATCTCTCCGTCTCTTTTTTGAAGTAAGGGTATATCGCGCCATGCAGCGCGGCTTTATTGCCGAGCTTCGCAACCGTCAGCTTCGTCTGAGAGAAGCCGGCGGGCAGGTAACCCGACACTTGCAACTTGATTTTGTCCAGCAGATAATCGCCCTGCTCCGATACGCCTCCGCCAATGACGATAAGCGAAGGATCGGACATAACGATAATGCCCGCAATGCCTCTTGCGATTTCGTCCGCCCACCTGTCGATGACGGCAGAATTCGGAGCATTGCCGGCCTTTGCCTGCTCGAACAGAGTGAACCCGCTGCCGTCAAAGTCAGACAGCTCGCTTGTTGCCAGCTTGAGCAGCGCGGACATCGACGCCCTCTGCTCGTAGGTCGTGCCGCTGTCCTTGTCGTACAAAGAGTGGCCAATCTCTCCGGCGCGGTGATGGGCGCCCGTCACCAGCCGCCCTCCGCAGAACAACGCGCCGCCGATGCCCGTCCCGAGCGTGATGCAGAAGAAGTCGTTAACTCCTACGGCGGCGCCTTTCCACCATTCGCCTACCGCGGCCGCATTCACATCGTTCGCGACATGGGTTCGGAGACCGAATTCTTCTTCGACGGTCCGCTTCAGATTGGTTCCCTTATATTCCGGAATGGTGCCGCCCGCGAATATAATTGCTCCGGTATTGGCGTCTACAACGCCGGCCGTGCTAATGCCGACGCCTTCAACGGGACCATGCCGTTCCAACATGTCCCGTATAATCCCGGCAACGGCTTCCGGAATACGGATGTTGGCCGCGCCCTCCGGCGTCTTCCTCTTATCGTGAAAGAGGAGTTCTCCATGGTCCGCGAAGACACCGAATTTGATTTCGGTGCCTCCTACATCCACGCTAATCCATTGCTTCCCCGGCATTAAGCCACCCCTTATTCTTTGACGGCGCCGATCGAGATGCCGCGCGTGAAATATTGCTGGAACAGGACGAAGATAAGCAGCATCGGGATGGCCGCGACCGTCGCGCCCGCCATCTTGTAGGCGAAGTTCGGATTCAAGTCCTGCATGAGCGTCGCGATGCCGACCATCAGCGTCTTGACGTCCTTATCCTGGCCGATCACCAATTGCCACAAGTAATCGTTCCACACCTGCACGAAATTCAGAATGAATAACGCGCCGATACCCGGCTTCACGATCGGAAGCATAATTTGCAGGAAGGTTCTGACTTCTCCCGCGCCGTCGATTCTCGCCGCTTCGCGCAGCGCGTCGGGAGCGGAGTCGAAAAAGCCTTTGAGCAGGAATACGCCGAATGCGGTGGCGACGTTCGGCCAGATCATGCCGTGCAAATCATTGACCAGCCCCAGATCCTGCGCGATGCGGAACAAGGGAACGATCATGACTTCCTTCGGAACCATCATGCTGGATATGAACAGGATAAAGATGACGTTCCTTCCTTTGAAGCGCAACTTCGAGAAGGCATAAGCGGCCATGGAGCTCGTAATAACCAGCAGCACCGTGGACAAGCCCGCCACATATAGGCTGTTGAACGTCCAGCGCAGAGCCGGCTGGCTTTCGAACACTTCGACATAGTTGGATAACGTGAAGGTCTTCGGCCACCAATCCGGAGGCATCTTCACGACGTCCGAGCTGTTTTTCATCGAGCTGGTGAACAGCCAGTACAACGGAAACAGATTCAGTACGGCAAACAACGTAACAACGAGATTGGAGACGACATCGTATTTTTCCCTTTGTTTCTTGGACTTCACATTAGGTTGCAGCATGGCTTATCCCTCACTTATCCTTGAACATCGCCCGGAGCTGAGGCACCGAGAGCAGCATCGTAATGATGAACATGATAACCCCAACCGCGGATGCGACGCCGAGCTGATTGAACTTGAACGCGTTGTTGTAGAGGTAGTACATCATCGTGACGGATGCGTTGTTGGGACCTCCGCCGGTCAGAAGCTGGATGACAACGAATATTTTCAGTACGGCGATGATGTTGACGATCGTAATGTAGATCGTTGTCGTCTTCACGAGCGGAATCAGGATCCGGAAGATTACCTGCAAGCGGCTTGCTCCGTCCACTTCCGCGGCTTCGAACAGATCCTTCGGCACGCCGATCATGGACGCGATATATAAAATAATGGCCTGGCCAACGTTAGTGGCGAACGTAACGAAAATAATGACTGGCAGAACCGTATTTTTGTTCCCGAGCAAATTGACGACGCTAAGGTCTATCTCGCGGGCCGCATAGGAGATGAGGCCGTTAGCCGGACTAAGCAGGAAGCTCCACACCATGCTCATGACGACCATGGATACCATGACCGGGATATAATAGCTTCCGCGGATGAAGGATACGTATTTGGCATTCTTGTCGAAGACGGCGGATCCGACGAACAGGGAAAAGACGACCGTCAGCAGGACGATAAAAACGACGAAAATAACCGTATTGACGATGGATTTAAAAAATACCGGATCGCTGAATAGCGTTGCGTAGTTATCTAAGCCTACGAACGTTTCCTGTTGATATTGCACTTTGTAAAAGCTGAGTCTGATTCCTTCGATGATGGGATAGACGATGAACAGCAGGAACAACAGAAATTGCGGCAAAATGAACAGATAGCCGGTTACATTTTCTCTCAAGTAAGGGTTTCTGAATTTCATGGTTATCCGTTACCTTTCTTTCCGATGCCGCGGCTTGCGATGAACAGACGCGGCATCGGACATTTATTTTGCTTCTTTGCAGAAAGGCGCTGCTATCTATTTCGCGAGAATGGAGCTCTCCCTTGCGTTCGCAATGACTTCATTGCCTTTGGTTTGATAGTTGCTAATCGCCTCGGCAGGCGTTCTTTCGCCGATATACATGGCTTGAAGCTCTGGGAACAGTACCTGTCTCAGCTCGCTGTAGCCCGGAACATTGCCCGTGAAAGCGAACATGTGAGCCGCGTTCTGATCGTAAGCCGCGAAGAACGGATATTGATCCTTGAATTCATTCGCAACGGATGTACGGACCGGCACGCTGTTCTTGGATGACTTCACAAGCTCTGGATCGGTGGAGAAAAATTGAATAAAGTCTTTGGCTGCTTCCTCGCGTTTGGCGTCGCCCGTCTTGAATGCGCTTGCGCCTACCACGTAGGTGAATGTAAGCGGGTCTCCGCCTTCGGACGGGATATTCGCCAACCGGATGTCGAACTTCGGCGCTTTGCCGGATTCCATGTCTGCTTTCGCGTTGTTGAACAATACGGCATTCGTGAAGCTGATCGCCAGCTGCTGGTTCTGGAACATCGCGTTCGCATCATTCGAGGAGACGGATTCCGCGCCTGGGTTCGTAAAGCCGCTGTCATAGATTTTTTTCATCCATTCCGCCGCTTTTACGCCTTTCTCGTCATCCAGAACGATGTTGCCGTTCTCGTCGAAGAACGAATTGCCGAACATTCTGAGGTAAGCGAGATTCCAAGTGTCGCCTTGGTTGTTCAGCGCGTAGAGCGCCATTGGGTAAGCGTTGGAGTATTGATCCTTCGGCAGATTGTTTTTGAGACCTTCCAAAATCTGCTCGTATTCCGCAAGCGTCCATGTTTTGATATCCGTTTCGCCGCCGATGAAGCTCTCGAGTCCAGCGGCCTTGAACATGTCAGCGTTATAGGCGAAGGTTCCCGGATTGTGGGCGAATGGATAGAAATAGACATCGTCGCCGAACGTCACGTTCTCCCAGTAGCCTTCCGCGATATCGCTACGTGCGGCGTCATCGACAATGTCCGTCAGCGGAAGCAGCGCTCCGCGATGAGCATAGTCTCCCATGGCGAACACACTTTCAAAAAAGACATCCGGCGGCGTGCCGCCGCTTAGGTTAACGTTAAGCAGCTCGTCCCGTTGATCGCCGGCAATGACTTCAACGTTAACTTTGGCGTCGTATTTATCATATTGAGCAGTGAATTTTTCGGCTGCATGCTTAAAGAAGCTGTCATAATCCGCCCCTTCTTCCGTCGCGTCAAGCAAGCCTTTCCACTGCGGGGTAAGCCATACGGAAATTTCCACCGATTCTTTGGCACCGGCATCCGCTCCTTCTTGATTGGATGCGCCGGCATCCTTGTTGCCGCTGTTGCTAGAGCACCCAGTTACCAAAGCGATAATGAGTAAGAATGCGAAACTAGCTTTCCATGAACGTTTTTTCAGCATGTTGAAACAGCCCCCTTAGACGTTTGTCCTTCTTCACTTGCGGATTTTCTAGCCGCTTTCGATTGTTACGCTTACAATTCCAGTAGAGCATGATGAATCTTCACGACAACCTTTCGGATAGCGTTCTTGTCCGATTCCGTCAAACCCGGCCGATGCAGCTCCTCCGGAAACAAGACAACGAACATGCCCGGCCGCAGCTTGACGAAGGATTCGTCCTTCAATTCTCCGTATAACGCAAAGTCTTTCTCCGAATCATAGGACTGCGAGGGCACCTCGCTTCCGTCATCAAGCTGCCATCCGATGACCTCCTCGCCATCCAGCAGAAGATGAATGTCAAAATAGGTCTCGTGCTTCTCCGCCGGCTGCTCTGAAGCCGGCTTCGACGGAATCGTCATGACGAGCGCATACATCTCGTCCCCTTGAATCGGATACCTTCCGTCAGCCAGCTTCATGAAATCGGTCTCCGCCAGGTAACCGACCGCTTTCCTTAGGACAGGATGCGCGATCTGACGAATGTCCGGCCATTGCGCGAGCGATCCAACGATCATGCGAATGCTCACCCCCTCCGTTTGTAGTGAATCCCCCATGTGAGAAGGCTTCTGAGTTCATTATAGTTCCAGCTATGGATGACGAGACAGGCACTCGTTTTCGCAGTTTCTTCACAATTTTTATCGTTTTTGCAGAATGTTCACAATATTTCGATTCGCTTAAGAAAACGTTCACATTCTTTCGACAGAGTGGTTATTTTTCCCATGCAAGGAACGGTATTTTTGCGGGCTGACGCCTTTGATCTTTTTGAAGATCCGCCCGAAATAGTTGCTGTTCTCGTATCCTACCTTCTCCGAAATCAAATAGCTTGGCATATCCGATTCGACAAGCATTGACGCCGCTTTTTCGATGCGGAGTATGTTCAGCCAATCGATGAAATTGGTTCCGGTCTCCTTCTTGAACACCGTGCTTAAATAAGCTTCGCTCATATTGACCATGCCCGCCGCGATTCGAAGCGTTAAACCTTGCGCATAGTGCTCGTTCATATATGCAAGCAGTTTTTTTATATCGTCCCGGCTGGCTTCTTTCGTTTTAACGGCGCCCGCCGCTTCCCGCAGCTCGGCCATTCGCCCGCCTGTTTCGCCCCAGCGGCCGATCGGACCGCTCCAGTACCCGCTCAAAGAGATGCCAAGCAGACTGCCAGATGCCTGGGTAAGGCTGTCGATTCGCGCTTGCAGCCTTTCCCGATCCCAGCCAGAAGCGTTCAGTATCGCTGCCATTTCGCGTTCTCCGGTCTGAATAGGCCCGGCATGCAGCAAGCCTTGAAGCTCGGCCTCGACCAGATGCTTCAGTAGCCCGGCGGCGGAATGATGGGGAACCCCATCACGGATGCCTCTCATATGCAAGAGCAGCAAATAGGAGTGATCGGGAAGCGAATTATCCCTTTCGGCGAGCTCATCCGTTTCCTCGTTCTTCAGCGATGACGCCAATAGCCGATTCATGGCATCCGAAGAATTGTCAGAAACTTCGCTCTGCGCGTGATGCTCCGAGCGCTTCTTGCCATTCCGCTGAAGCTTACCCTTTGCTTCGATCAGCAATTGCAGCAGCTCCGCGGGTCTTAGCGACGTCTTCAGCAAATAATCTTCCACGCCCATTTTCATGGCTTGACGAACGTACTCGAACTCGTTATGGCTGCTAAGCACGATAATAAGCGTGCCCGGGTAACGCTCCTTGACCTTCTCGATGAGCTCGAGACCGTTCATATGGGGCATGACGATATCGGTAAGCAGAATATCGGGAGGACCATCCGCCATCAGCTCCAGCGCTTTCGCGCCGTCCGGAGCGTCGCCCATGAATCGGAAGCCATGGTCCTCCCATTGAATGAGCGATTTCACGCCGAGACGGACCAGCATCTCGTCGTCCACCAGCATCACTTTATACGTCATCGTTCATTCTCCTCTCCGCATCTCGCGCGGGCAGCACGAACGTAACCGTCGTACCGTTTCCCGAATCGCCGGATATCGTAATCCCGTAAGCATCGCCGTATTGCATCCGTATGCGATCATGCACGTTCTTTAAGCCGATGCGTTCGGGAAGCGACCCTCCCGAGCCCGCAGTCAGCCAACTGTTCAGCTCGCTTACGCGATCGGCGGGAATGCCCGGCCCATTATCGGAAACGCTCAGGACGAACCGTCCTTCGTGGCGAGCCGCTTTTATCTCGATTAGACCAGGCTTGTCTATTTTCTCAATGCCGTGGATCAGGCTGTTCTCGATGACGGGCTGAAGCATGATGCGGACGACCTCCTGATCCTTGCAATCCTCCGCGACATCGATCATCAGTGACAATTTATCGTGATATTTAAGCTTCATAAGCCCGATATAATTTTCGATGTAGTCGATCTCTTCTTTAAGCGGAATGAGGCTGCCGCTTCTGCCGATGCTGCCTTCCAGGATGCCGCCCAGGTTCGAGATCATGTCTCCGACGTCTCCGTTCCCCCGAATATAAGCCATCCATTTGATATTGTTGAGCGTGTTCAATATAAAATGAGGATTGATCTGAGCCTGCAAGGCCCGGAATCTCATCTCTTCCTTTTGCTCGTATTCTTCCTTGACCTGGGCCAGCAGACCCCGAATTTCCTTGACCATCTTGTTGTACGTCTCGATGAGCGACGATATCTCCTCGGGCCCGGAAACGGCGATCGCCGAATAGAATTGCTTGTCCTCCAGCTCCTGCATCCTCTTTTTGAGCAGCTTAAGCGGCCTTGAGATATTGTAGGATATCGACAGGGTGATGACGGTGAACACGATAAAAATAACGACGATGATTTCGATATTAGCCTCGCGTATGTCGAAAATTTCCTTGAACACGGTATCGTATGAAACGACTTGCACGAGTTTCCAGCCGTTTAACGCTATCGTGTCGTAATTCACGATCGATTTGCCGTCTTCCGTTTCCAATATATGTTGTCCGTTACGCTCCGACATCAAATGCGGGACGTCGATCTCTTCGGGAAGCCGCTTGCCGATCATCCCCGCGGCAGGGCTGGAGACCACGGTCCCCTCCCGGTTCACGAGATAGACGGTCCCTTCGAGGCCCGCCAGGTATGGCCGGATATCCTCTTCCTTGACGCTGAACGCGATCATCCCGATATTGCGTGACGTTTGCAGATCGGTCACCGTTCTTGCAAGCGTAATGATCGGCTGCCGATCGGAGTATAGCATTTTTTTGTCGTTGAACATCCATCGGTGTTGGTATGGCTTATCGATCATTTCGCGATACCATTCGGAATTCACGTACTCGTTATAAAGGCTGTTAAAGATGTAACTTGTGCTAAGCCAATTGCCGTTCAGGTCGAATAGCGTCACGTAGGAATTGGTAAAATACGAGCTGAACGGGCGATATAACACTTCATTGTTAAACCTGAGCTTCTCGTATTCGGTAAGCGAGCCCGGATCCTTGAGCAGCTCGATCATCTCCGGATTCACTGTTATATCGACGGAGGAATTCAGCATGTCTTTCAGGAACAGCTCGACATTTAGATTGATCAAGAACAGGGCATCCTGAGCGGAACGGCCGATTTTTCGCTCAATGACGCTCTCCAGCGGCTTGTCCAGAAGATAGAAGGTGAGCAGCACGGGAATGACCAGAAATAGCAGAGCGGAAACGAATATTCGGTTATGAATGGAATTCCATCGGCCCAAAGCTTTGCTGATCGATTTCATGTTGTTCCCTTCCCATCCTTGGTCCTGGTTTTGCTAAAAAAACAACATCATGATCGTCGTGACGATACCGGCGGCCGCCATTGCAAAGCCGCTGACGCTGCCCTGCGTCTCCGAATTCGCCACCAGTCGCGCGGTGCCGATGCCGTGGGACGAAGTACCGATTGCCGCGCCGACGGACAGATCGTCCCTTATGCCGCACAAACGCAGGAAAAGCGGTCCCGCCAGGCTGCCGAATAATCCGGTCATGACGGATAAAGCGGCCGCTAGCTCCGGAATGCCCCCCTGTCGCTCTGCGACGGCCATCGAGAAAGGTGCAGAAGAAGACTTGGCAACCGCGGAATACAACAAATCGGCGGATGCACCCGAGAGATGCAAGAGACTAACCGTAGAAGCCGCCGAAATGAAGGCGCCGACCGTAATGCCCGCCAGCACGGGGGCGAGCTTGCTTCGGATGAGCGAAGCATGCTTGTACAGCGGCACCGCAAGCGCCACGGTCGCAGGTCCTAGCGCCCAGCTGACGATATCGGCTCCAAGCCGGTATGTATCGTAGGATATCCCGCCGGCTTCCAAAATAATGATGATGAACGCCGAAGCCGCGATCAACGGATGAAGCCACCGGATTTTCTTTTTGTTTTTGAGCAGATAAACCGAACTATAAAGCAAGACCGTAAGGGCGAGTCCGAATATTGGATTATGCAGAAGGAGATCGATCCGCATCACGCTCTCTCCCTCTGTCCGGCCACAGTTTAATCACCGCTCCTACAGCGAGCATCGTCAGCAGCGTCCCCGGCACGATACTGACAGCTAGCGACAACCACTCCGAACGAAGCTCGTTCGCGTACGCCACCGCTCCCACGATCGCCGGTACGAACAACAGTCCCATATGGCGGATCGCGAGGCGCGAGCCCGCGTCGACCCACTCCAGCTTGATCCATCCCGAGAACAACGAGACCGCCAGCAGAATAAGTCCGATCACATTCGCCGGCAATGGAACCGACAGGCCTCTCTCTATCGCAGCCCCCAGCAAGTAATAAATCGTGAATATGACCATGCCGCGCATTACACGTGATGCCTCCCAACCTTGTGCTATTATCCTTACATTGTATCGGAGTAGATCAGCCGCAATATCCCTGATAGTTGACTGCTTTATAGCACAGATATGACATGTTAGAGCGCCAATGGAGAGAGTCCGGACATCTCGCTGGATTCTTTTCACCTCTCCTTCCCGCAATAGATCAGCTCAAAAAAATGATGATGATGCGTCGGAAATTCCTGGGAAGGCGGCTTAACGCCGAAATGGCAGCCGGTCAACTGCAGCGTGCTGGATCTATCTTTACATTCGTACCGCGACCGCCGCGGCCGCCACGCCTTGGAAATCGAAGGAAAGCGAATAGTCAGCAACGAACCATACATTCTACTCCGTCTTTCCCCAAAATAAAGTGAATCCCCATCACGTAAAGGCTCGCTCGCCTCCTGATAGGGATCCAATTTCATGACCAATCCAGTATTTTAGTTTAAAGCTATTTCTTCACCTTATAAAACTCATGATACAGCTTCATGAGCGCCCTTTTCTCAATCCGCGAAACGTAACTCCTGCTAATCCCCAATTCCTTCGCAATCTCCCGCTGCGTCCGCTCATCCCCGCCATGCACCAATCCGAAACGCCCTATCACAACTTCCTTTTCCCGATCATCCAATATGTCCAGGTTTTTGTATATCTTGCTCTTCTCGATCTTGAGCTGTACTTTATCCGCCACATCGTCGGACTCCGTCCCAAGGATGTCGATCAAAGTAATCTCGTTCCCCTCTTTGTCCGTGCCGATGGGATCATGCAAGGATACGTCCTTGCGCGTCTTCTTCAAGCTGCGAAGATGCATAAGTATTTCGTTTTCGATACAACGAGCGGCGAACGTCGCGAGCTTGGTGCCCTTGCCCGTCTGGAAGCTTTCGATCGCTTTAATCAGGCCGATGGTGCCGATCGAGATCAAATCCTCGAGATCCTCGCCGGTGTTGTCGAATTTTTTGAGGATGTAATTTGGGTCCTATGTCATTTGACATCTCCATTGAAGCTGCGATTTCTGGATTGCGTTCATAAAGCTTATCAAATGTGCCGATTGACGTGACAATCATGCGCGTCTTTTCTTCATCCTCGGGATCCGGCTCAAAGCGTACGATAATCTCATCAAAGAGCGTCTTTATAACATGTCGCTTAAATTCGAAAGTGAGCGCCTCAGGTTGTTCCAGCTTGGCTCGAATATGTGAGATCATGTCTTCGACCATTTCAAGTGTGAGATCATTTTTCATTCGATTATTCATTTGCATACGATACCTATTCATTTCATTTTCATATCTGTTTAATGTCTGATTGATTTTAGATAGATCCTCCACCATTTCCTGTTCACTAATCACCTCACGCCGGAACATAATCTTGATTTTATCCTTTTCCTTTTCACATTGTTGCACTTGGGATTCAAGAGCTCGGAGACGAATCTCGATTTCTTCGGTTCCCTCACTCGCCTCTGAATTTAAATGTTTTAAGAACAGATTTGGATTGGATACTAGTTTGATGACCTCAGCCCATATATAATCCTCGAGTAATTCTGCTCGCAAGGATTCACTTTGACACTTTTCAACCCCGGGTCCGTAACGCTTGGGTGCCAGATTAGGACACCTGTAACATCGATATTTCATTTTCTTCCCTGTGTTTTTGTCTACTCGTCCCGAGTAAGTAGTCGCATCCCACGTTCTACCACAGTGTCCACACTTTAAAATCGTTTTTAGCAAGTATTGGTAAGCTTGATTGCCGACCTGTTTGTTCGTAATGTTTTTTAGTTTTTTATTTTGAGCCAGTTCATGCAAGATGGGGTCGATGATCGCCGGAACAGGTACCTCTAACCACTCCTCCTCGTCCCTATATGAAATCGATCGTTTGGGGTTGCCCGCTTTATTTTTTTCACCTTTAATTTTAATTGTCTTGCGACGGTTATAAAAGTATCTTCCTATATATATTTCCGATGTAAGTATTCTTCCGATGCTTGAAGCACTCCAAGTATTTGATTCTCCTCGTTTGGGCATTACACCAGCTGATACAAGTTTTTCGCCGATTTCTCTCGTGGTCAAATTCTCAAAGACATACCACTGGTAAATCAATTTGACATACTCAGCTTCTTTTTCATTGATGAGGAGCTGCCCTTCAGCATCTTTGTCATAACCAAACGGCGCGACCCTCATGGGCATGATCTTCTTAAGATCCCGAACTGCACGCTCCCGACCACGAATAGTCCGTTTTCGAATGAGTCCCAACTCGTAACTAGCGATTGCAGAAATGATGTTAAAGAACAACATTCCTTCTGGCGATTTTTCAAACTCCGTATCCGTAAACGAAATTTCGGCTCCGTTTTTTTCGAGTTCACGCACGGCAACAAGCTTGTCTGTTAAGTCACGGCTAAAACGATCCGGGTGTGTGCAGATAACATAACCAATGATACCCGCTGCAACATCCTCCCGAAGCTTAGTCATGACGGGTCGCACGTCAATATCTTCACCAGATACGCCTTCTTCGCGATACACGCGAATGTCCTCTTCACGAAACCCTTTATCCATCGCATATTTTTTACACAATTCAATTTGCGCATCGAGACTTGTGTTATCAACCTGTAGTGCAGTTGAAACGCGTACATACAGCGCGACAAATTTACCCAATTGCAACTTGTTCATCCTTATAACCACCTTTGTACATAACCATATTTCATCATTATAGACAAAAGAGAACAGCCCGTAAACAAAGAAGAGCCGACTCCTATGAGGAGTCGACTCTCTCCGCCATGAGGTTATCCATCATGTATCGGAGCAAAATGTTCAAACTTAACTCTGCTTCTTCTTGTTCCTGATCACTAAAAGCCGTCTCGCTCGGACAATACGACATTACAAGGCGTTTTTTGGTTCCCTTCTTGATCGCTATCACCTCGGTAATACCTATGCGGATGCGAGATTGTCCGATTACTGCCATATGTTACGCGCGATCATTGGCAGGAACAGCGACAACTTTTGTCGAAAAGCTTCTAGGACGAAAGACATAAGGGAGATGGAACAATGAATTTTTCTGATAAAGTCAGTTTGATATGGAATATCGCGGAGCTTCTTCGCGGTGATTATAAACAATCCGATTATGGCAAGGTCATCTTGCCTTTTACCGTGCTGCGGCGCCTCGATTGTGCGCTGGAAGATAATAAAGATAAGGTGTTAGACGCTTACAAAACGATGAATGAGCCACTTACCACGATCCAGCAGCGAGTGCTTGAACGTGCTTCAGGTTCCAAATTTTATAACACCAGCCTGTTCACTATGCGCTCGATGCGCGATTTCCCAGGTATGCTTGGAGATAACATCAAGCAATATGTACAAGGCTTCTCTGAAAATGCTCGCGAGATTATCCGATACTTCGATTTCGAAGCTCAAATTAACAAACTGCAGGATGCCAATATTCTATTTAACGTGCTTGAAGAAATGCTCAAAATTGATCTGCACCCAAGCCGCGTTAGCAACATTGAAATGGGCTACATATTTGAAGAACTGATTCGCCGCTTCTCGGAGCAATCCAATGAAACCGCCGGGGAACACTTTACGCCTCGCGAAGTTATTCAGCTCATGGTGAATGTCTTATTTGAAGCCGATACAGCGGCGCTAACTGGCGAAAAGGTTGTGCGCAAGATCTACGATCCGGCATGCGGTACGGGCGGAATGCTTGCGGTTGCTTACGAATACTTGCGCAAACTCAATCCAACGATGAACGTTGAAGTGTTCGGTCAAGAGCTTAATGGAGAATCATATGCAATCTGCAAATCGGACATGCTTCTCAAAGGGCTGAATGTATCCAATATCAAATATGGTAACAGCTTCACGCAAGATGGTCTTGAAAACGAAGAGTTCCATTACTTCCTCTCCAATCCACCGTTTGGTGTCGACTGGAAAAAGACGCAAAAAGATATTGAAGATGAGCACAAGAAGAGAAGTTTCAACGGTCGCTTTGGTGCGGGTCTACCTCGTGTGAGTGACGGATCACTTTTGTTCCTTCAACACATGATTTCAAAAATGAAACCAGGTGAAGGTCGTATTGCGATTGTATTAAACGGCAGCCCCCTCTTTACTGGTGGCGCCGGCTCTGGTGAAAGCGAAATTCGCCGCTGGATTATTGAAAACGATTGGCTTGAAGCGATTATTGCTCTCCCTAACGACTTGTTCTACAACACGGGAATTGCAACGTATATATGGGTGCTTAGCAACCATAAGCCTGCAAACCGACAAGGTAAAGTACAGCTAATCAATGCAGTTGGTTTCTACCAGAAGATGCGTAAAAGCCTAGGCAGCAAGCGTAATGAACTTGGACAAGAACACATCGATGATATTTTAAAACTTTATAGCTATTTTGATGAAAGCGACAATAGTAAAGTATTCGATAATGTAGATTTTGGATATCGCCGGATTACAATCGAGCGCCCATTGCGCCTTAACTTTCAGGCTTCTCTCGACAGGATAGAACGCCTATCTTCGCAAACGGCTTTTGCTAAACTTACTGATGGAGAAAAAGAAGCAATCAAGGGGCTTCTGAGCAGTATTCCATCAAACCATGTATATATGAAACGCGATGATTTTGAAAAAGTGCTCAAGAAACGAATCAAACAAGCAGGAATTCCAATGAAAGCTCCGGTTTACAAAGCGATGCTAGCCGCTTTAGCCGAGCGCGATGAAAACGCGGAAATCTGCTATGACGCTAAAGGCAACAAAGAAGCGGATGCAGAGCTTCGCGATTTTGAAAATGTACCACTCAAGCAAAGTATCTACGACTACTTCGATGCAGAAGTACATCCACACGTGGAAGATGCTTGGATAAACGAAGATGTGCGTGATGATAAAGACGGCGGTGTCGGAAAAGTGGGTTACGAGATACCTTTTACAAGGCATTTTTATAAGTATCAAGAGCTGCGCTCAACCAAAGAAATAAATGAAGAAATAAAAATTTTGGAAAGCGAAATCCTTGAATTACTCAAAGGGGTCACTATCATATGACCATAGAACACTTTAAATCTGACGCAAATGTTACTCAGCCACATATTATACCTTCCCATTGGGATATCCATAAGTTCAAACATGTCGTTAAAATTGTAGGTGGCGGGACACCATCTAAAGAAAATCTTGATTATTGGAATGGCGATATCCCTTGGGTGTCACCGAAAGATATGAAATTGGATCTAATAGAATCGACAGAGGATTATATTACAAAGGAAGGATTATTGCACAGTGCTGCAAAAATGATTCCACCAAATAACATACTTCTAGTCACAAGATCAGGAATATTAAAACACACCTTACCTGTTGCAATAAATGGTGTAGAAGTTGTTATAAATCAGGACTTAAAAGCTATTTTTCCTTATGGAGGTTTAACAAGTACGTTTTTGTTTTGGTTATTAAAAGGACTTTCGAAGGAAATTCTGTTCGAGTGTAAAAAAATTGGAGCAACTGTTGATAGTGTAGAAATTGACAATTTATTAATGATGCAGGTTGCGATTCCATCGCTGAAAGAACAAGATTTGATATCACAATTCCTAAATCGAACAACAAAACAAATTGATAACCTTATAATTAAAAAACAGAAGCTCATCGAGCTTCTGCAAGAAAAACGCCAAGCGATCATCGACGAAGCCGTCACGAAAGGTCTCGATCCGAATATGCCGATGAAAAATTCAGGGATCGAGTGGCTTGGCAATGTGCCGGCGCATTGGAAGACTATGTTGTTAGGGATTGCTGCCGAAAAAATGACGAATGGGTATGTTGGTCCCACTAGAGATATTTTAAAGGAAGAAGGAATAAGGTACTTCCAGTCGTTGCATATCAAAAGCGGGAAAATAATCTTTGATAGAAAACCCTATTATGTTGATAAAGACTGGAGTGACAAACAAGCTAAATCCATCTTGAAACAAGGAGATGTCTTATTTGTCCAAACAGGAGATATTGGACAATGTGCTGTAGTTACTAAAGAAGAAGAGGGGTGTAATTGCCACGCATTAATAATTGTTAGATTGAAAAGAAATATTGGAATCGGCGATTATTTATCTTGGTATTTCCAATCTAACCATGGAAAAAACACGTTGCTGTCTTATAGGACAGGCGCTTTGCATCCGCATCTCGATACAGGTCGCATTTGTGACATTAAGATAGCTTTTCCTTCGATTGAGGAGCAGTGTGAAATAAACGAATATCTTAATTTTGAAACTCAAAAATACGATCAGATCATCAGTTTGTTGCAAAACCAAATAGAAAAACTCCGTGAATACCGACAATCGCTCATTAGAGAAGCGGTTACCGGTAAAATTGATGTTCGACAATATGGAAAGGAGGTCATGCAATGACCATCGATTATCGTGAAATCGTTTTTGAATCTGCTATCGAGCATGCGCTTATTCAACATGGTTACTTGAAAGGTAATCCTGCTGAGTTTGAAGCATCACTTGGCTTATTCCGTTCAAGACTTATTTCATTTTTACAAGAAACGCAGCCAAAACACTGGGCTGCGCTTCAAACGATATATGGTGCATCTGTAGAGGACAGCGTCATCCAATCGATAACACGCGCAATTCAGACGCATCCGAAAGGGCTTATCGGATTTCTTCGCGACAGCGCGCAAGGCAAATACAAAGACCGAGGCATTGAGCTACGGATGTTCTTCATGGAACCGGATAACGACTTTAACCCTGACGCAGTAGCAAATTACATAAAGAACCGTCTGACAGTGACGCGCCAGGTTCACTACAGCATTAAGAATAACAATTCGCTCGATGTTGTGATTGACCTGAACGGCTTTCCGCTCATTACGATGGAGCTGAAAAACCCACTGACCGGTCAAACGTTTGAAAACGCCATTCATCAGTATAAGCATGACCGTGATCCGGCGGAGCCGATCTTCAAGTTTAACGAACGCTCACTCGTTCACTTCGCGTTTGATACCGACGAGATACATATGGCTACGGAGCTTAAAAAAGAGAAGACCTACTTCCTCCCGTTTAACAAAGGCGACAGCTTCGGCAAAGGCAACCCTATTCATGAATCGGGTTATAAAACGACCTACCTCTGGGAAGAGATTTTGCAAAAAGATAGTTTTTTTGATATCTTACAGCGATTTATCGAACTCAAAATCGAAGAAAACAAAAAAGATAAGAAGAAAAAGAAAAAACAGCTTATTTTTCCGCGTTACCATCAACTCGATGCCGTTCGTAAAATCGCCGCTCATGTCTACGAAAACGGCAGCGGACAGAGATATCTGATCCAGCACTCGGCAGGCAGCGGCAAAAGTAATACGATCGCCTGGACGGCTCATCGACTTGCGTCGCTCTCCGATGAAGCAGGAAAAGCCATTTTCAATACTGTTGTAGTCATTACGGACCGCATTGTGCTCGACTCGCAAATACAAGATACGATTCGACAGTTCGATTCAACGCCTGGTTTTGTCGCCTATATCGATAAAGGCTCGCAGCAGCTTGCAGATGCCCTTAGCCGTGGCGCAAAAGTCATTGTGACAACACTTCAAAAGTTTCCGTTTGTGATGGGCAAGCTTAATGGCATGCCGAAGAGTTCCAAGTACGCCATCATTATGGATGAGGCGCACAGCTCGCAGACTGGTATGACTTCCACCAAGATGAAGGACATGCTCACGTACCGATCGCTTGAGGAAGCGGAGAGCGTCGACGAGCGTGGTGAAGAGCTTCTCGATGTGGACGATCAAATTGCTGAGGTGCTTGCCGCTTATGAGCGACGCCAACACCTAAGCCTCTTTGCTTTTACAGCGACGCCTAAAAAGAAAACAATGCAGACATTTGGCAGCAAAGATGAGGACGGCGACTATCAAGCGTTTCATCTGTATTCCATGCGACAAGCCGTTGAAGAAGGCTTTATTCATGATGTTTTAAAACATTACACGACCTATGATACCTATTTCAAAATTACGAAATCAGTTGTCGAGGATCCTGAGGTCGATTCTAAAAAAACCAAACGAGCGATAGCTCGTTTCGTCTCCCTCCATCCCACGAACCTTGCGCAAAAAGCGGAAATCATCATCGAGCACTTCCGCACGTTTACAAAGGACAAAATCGGTGGACAAGCGAAAGCGATGGTCGTAACCTCCTCTCGCCTACATGCCAAACGCTACATGAATGCATTCCAGGATTATCTGAAAAACAAAGCCTACACGGATCTCCGTGTGCTCGTTGCCTTCTCTGGTAATGTAGAGGATCAAGAGCTGGACGAAATCGTCACCGAAGCTGGTATGAATGGTTTTCCTGACACGGCGACAGCTGAGGTATTCGAAGAGGACGAATACAAAATCATGATCGTCGCCGATAAATATCAAACCGGCTTCGACCAACCGCTGCTACATACGATGTACGTTGATAAAAAGTTGACAGGCATAAAAGCGGTGCAGACGCTATCGCGCCTCAACCGAACGCATCCGGAGAAGACCGATACGTTCGTGCTCGATTTCTTTAACGATCGCGAAACGATCCAAAAGGCGTTCCAGCCTTATTACGAGCAGACCACCATCGACGAGGAAACCGATCCTAATCTGCTCTACGAGTATCGTCGGCAGCTGGATGAGACCCGCATTTACGAAGAAAATGAAGTTCAAGCGCTCTGTGACGTATTCTTCCAGCCCAAAGCTAAGCAAACAGCTTCGGACCAAGCAAAGATCTACAAGATCCTGCAAACGCCGGAGAAGCGCTTCAGAGCGCTTTCGGAGGAGCAGCAGGACGATGTCAAAGCCATGGTGAAAAAGTTCGTATCCCTTTACCTCTTCCTTTCACAAATGGTGGAGTACGAAGAAGATATGAAACGTTATTTTACGTTCATTCGTTTGTTTTATAAAAAGATTAGCGATCCGATTGGCAAGCCAGGCTGGGAGCTTGATAGCGACTTGGTTGATCTGGAATACTATCGCATCAAAAAAATCGATGAAGGACAGATTATTCTCGAAAAAGGCGCCGAATATCCGCTGACTGGCGGTAATGGCGTAGGCGGCAAAAAAGGTGAAGATTACAAATACTTATCCGAAATCGTGAAGCAAATCAACGATCTGTTCGGCACTGATCTCGATGGTGAAATCGTAAGCGGACAGCTCTACGAAGTTGCTGAAAAGTTCGTGAGCACGCCTGGTATGAAAGAGCAGGTCGTCAACAACTCGTACGAAGACTTCAAGTATCCATTTGAAAATCAGTTCATCGACGGTATCGTGGATTCATTCGAAGAGCAGCGCGAGCAGCTTGAAAACGAAAACGATCAGTTGAATAAACTGGTCCAGTTTGTCTCCACCAGCGATGAAGGTTGCAAAATGATCAGCGACGCGGTTGGGAAAATCGTTTATAACTTACTTAAAAAATAAATTAAAATAGACGCATTTGCATCTCAATGCGTCTTTTTTAACGAGTCAATTATAGCTTTAGCGAAATGAAGACCTTGATCCATCAAATCCGGAAATAAAGATTCTGATTGTTCGAAAGACTGTGTTTCAAGGTTAAATGAAACTAGCTGTTCATTTATCTCACCAATCGCTACAAGCAAACTGTTTTCAGCAGCTTTTACCATTTTGCCGTTGAAGAAAACTTCGTCACCGATTCGAATGGCGATTGGTTGTTTTATACTTTCATACAAATCAAAGACCCGTCGATGTTTCGTCAATATTTGTACGACACACTCGGGAATTCTTTCTTGATCCACTTTGCCTAAAATATCCCCTAAACTCAGCTTGAATTCTTTTAACGAATTATTAGATGAATGTTCAATGACAGCTATAAGCGCATTGAAAAACGGAACACCTAAAGCGGCTGTTATTTCTGACATGTGCGTATTGCAGCAAGTGATCAATTTTCTGGTTTCGTTTTCTAAGAACAATTTTGGTTCCACCTCTAATTGAAGCCATTTTAAAACATGCACACTAACCACCTACCATTTCAACTATTCAAAGGAGACAACTATTTTGAAAAAGACCTTCGCACTTAAATCCAAAAGCAAAGACAATATCAAAGCTATAGAAATCAGATCAACTACGCAAATAGAGATTGGCATCATGATAACTTCGACAGAAGAGATACTTGAGGGAAGTGTGATATTAATTCAGGATAAAAATGATAAAAACGGATGGCATGTAATGGGGATTAAGAAGTTAGCAGAAGAAGAAATTGATGACGAGCTCAGTAATCCTGAAGACATTGATATGTTAAGGCAACAGATTTCTAAAGACTTAGCAAAATTGATAAAAACAAATAGAACTCAGTCAATGGTTTGGAATATGGCGAAAATTGATTCCAAAAAACCATATATAATTTAAATTACGTATCTTTTCCCCATGCACTATCGACTAAGTATAATGCCATATAAGGGGACTTCGTCAAAACGTTAGCCAAACTTGATCCACCACCATACCTAACTCCCTTAGATTTAATGCCTGGGCATTAAATCTTTTTTGTTGTATTTTGTTTTTATCCTTGCCGTTTAAAATAAGTAAAAAGTTAGCGTCAAGCACTAGAACAATAGTTCGCATTGTAGTATAGTTAAAAAGTACCAGATTTGAGGAGGTGTTCCTGTGAGAACTTGGGTTCGGGCAACGCTGTTCTTTAGTTCCTTGTCTCCATTGTTTCTTATCCTGTGGATCCAAACGATCGACTTTGACCATCTCAACGAACTGGATAAAATATTTACGAATGATGTACTTGCATTTACGTTTCTGGCAATCACAATATTGCCAAACGTCGTTTTGTTCTGGATGTTTAAACGGTGTAGAAGATATAGTCCTTATCAATTAACGGTAACAAATGTTTCAACAAGAAATAGTGACGTCCTGAATTATATCGCGACTTATTTGATCCCATTTGTCACATTCAATACGGACAAGATTAATGATTTGATTTCCTTCATTGTCATGATGATCGTCTTGGCAATTGTGTATGTAAATGCAAATGTATTTTTCATCAACCCTCTTTTAAATTTGTTCGGTTATCATGTTTATCAAATAAATGACACTCACATCGTGATAACTCGAGGGTCAGTTATTCAAGGCAGAAATATAAATGTTCATACCATTCAAAATAACGTTTATCTGGGAGAGTGAAGACTCGTGGCTACGCTTGAAGAGCTTATACAAATAAGAACTGATTTGACAACAGCTAATGGAAAACGTGCCCATCTTGTATTTATTTCGAGAGATATGCGGTTAGATCAACCTTACAATACCCACAGAGCAGAAATCACTGAGCCCATTTCAAACGCATTCATTCAACTTTTTGAGTACCACCTAAACAGACTTATTGAATCCGATCCTATGTTAGTCCCCTATGACATTAACCTCGACACGAACGAATGCACGCAATATATTCCGGCGAATGACGTGATTAATGCAGCTACTATCAATAATGGTGTTATAAACTTACTAAATGCGCCTGAAATTCGAGAAATGGATGATGAATTTTTCAAAAACCTTTGGGCGTATGCTGTTAAAATTGAATATGGGAATCAACACATTATTTATTACCGTAAATACGGAAATGGCAAAGTGCTTAAACGCGGCACATTTGACGGACTCCTTTTCCATGGTGGCAGGTTTTCACAAATAGAATCAAATGTTTTTCAAATGGATAATAAAATTGATGCCTTCTACAGTCATGATGAGTTTATCATCCTGCAACACACCAACTTTGAACGGCTTTTTGGTTTTGAAGATCAGTACGAATCCGCGTCCGCCACAGCCCTTGAACAAATAGCGGCTACGCACAATTTTGTCGATATTGATCTCCTGACCACCTTCGTAGGTACAGACTCTAAGAAAAGACGGAAGCTTGCTGCCATTTCGAGAAATCAACTAATCGTGTCCATGGGTTTCGATCAAATAAGTCGAACTATACAGGAATACGGACTAACGATAAACATAGACAACCAAACCCGACGTTTTGAAATTACGAAAAAAAATGCATTTATGTTTCTAAAAGCACTAAATGATGATTATTTACGCTCTGATGCAACAGCAAATCGTTATGAAGCATCATCCAAACGACGTAGTCGTTAATCATTATAAGCGCGGATATTAATTTAAATCTCGGCGGTGAGTTAACACATGGAAACGAAAAAGAAAACATCAAATGTCCTCGCTGTTATTATTCTGGCGATTGCAGTTGGTTATGGCATTTCTACGAACAAAGACGACAATGCAACTTCAACCAACACATCAGATATTCAAGCGTCATCGCCTTTTAAATTCACGGCGACTGCTATGAAAAACTCGCTGGAATCTGGCGGGTATGAGGTTCACCATGAGCGTTTAAAAACGCTAGATGCGTATGTTGCCAATCATCCGATTGACAAACTCAACGTTCGTTTCGACATCTATCACGCGCGTGATAACGACCAAATTGATTGGGTCGAGATAGCAATTGATGCATCCGGCTACATAAACATTAATAAGATTGATGATCCCCCAAACCCAAAAGTGATTGAAGCGGCAACTAAGGTGGCATCACAAGCTTATAAATTCCCTTTCTTTAATAAGGATTCGGAAGAAGCTGCGAAGCTATCTGATTGGGTGGATTCAAATGTGGGCAACGCAATAAAACAAGTCGAGGTTATCGAAACGAAAATCGGTGATTTGTATTTTACGATGTATGGGCAGCCATATATAAGATTTTTGGAAATCACTACAAAACCAAAGGAATAACATAAATGACAAAGGGAGCCTCTTCGATCGGAGAGGCTCCCTTTGTCATTTATTAAAAAATTCAGGATATAAATTTTGATAAGTGCGTAAGAGTGATGGTCGATTAAACAAAGCATTTTTTATTGCCATCCCATTTGATTTGTATGTGTTGGACATGCTTTCGTTCATCAATTCACGATTTCGATACATTCGAAGGACCGTTTCTTTGCTGACCCCTGTGATTTTAGCTATCTGTCTTGATGAGTACAATGTGTTATCACGAAAGGTTTCGAGATATGTAGGCAACAAGGGGGATAACCCCATTGTTGCACACCAATCAATATAATCAGACAGGTCGTATTTATAATTCATACGAGCTCCTCCCTATGCTTTTGATTAATTTGGCTGGTCAATTCAGCGATTTCTTTCTCGATCTTTGGCACTTCTTCGAACCAAAGATCTTCGGTTAACCCAAAACGTTTAATAAATTGCCGCTTGTACTCGCCAGCAATCACATCCAAATACGCTTGCTTTTCAGCTCGAATATTTACTAGCTGTTTTAGCGCTTCTGATTGAATGGTCAACGTTAAGGCAACATCATTCACCGGTTCTTCCATCACTGAATCTAGTGGTTCTTGGGGTGTATCGACAATCAATTCGCGATACCCCTTTTGAATTTCCCAGTCGTAAAAGTTCTTGTATCGAGCATTTACCCGATCACCGGTCAGGTTTACAGGATAATCATTAGACTCGACTAGAACTTGGAAATATTCGTGGGCACCAGCACTACTCGCGTAGTGCTTTTTGATTAATGACTTATTGCTACTGCTGTTAAGCATATCGTGGCGAATGTGAAGTTCACCAACCCGTTCAAGGTACGGTTTCAAACGTTCCTCTACGATGGTATGGTTTAAGATTAAGTCTGCAACCGTATGGCGAACATCATAGTAAGAGAAATGGCGCAGTAACTTGTCGGGCAAAAAGCCTACAATCGACCCTTTAGTGTCAGAAATCCAACGCGTAAGGTCTGTTGAACTATGCTGTGCATTAGGGTTCATTGGATCGGTTCTAAAAAAGTAACCTTTACCGATTGATTTTGGCGCTGCCTTGTAAAGGGAAGTCAGATAAGCATTGATCATCGTTACAAGGGTAGGCGCAAGGTATGTTCCCCATTTCGGTGAAGGACCCCAACCTCCTTTAGCCACTTCCTTTCTAATTCGAAGTAGTCCATACCCGTCTAACGAATCTGTTGGCTTTGAAGGACCTACCAGACCCAGATGATTCGTAACCCACTCATCAGTAGGATCATATTCGAATCTCTGTAATAAGCCATCATCGTTAAGCTCAAAATCAGAGATTAAAATGTTGCATGCTTCATCATTACGAATTCCGGTTTGACATCCCATAAAGAAACAGGTCGCTCTTTTCAACGGATCTCGGAAACCACGCGATCCGCGTCCGCCTTTTGCGCTGAAAGAGTCCTGAACAAAGGATAAGCTGTAAATATTTTGGAGAGCTAAAAGAATTTGCTCACGGGTTAGGTGGATGCTCAACTTCCGATTTTCATCCCGCACTTCAGGTCTGTGTTGCGGCACAGAAGCGAAAGCGTGTTGAAGGTCATCCTCATATAAATCCAGCAAATCGTTTAGTCGCTCTATCTCCTTTCTTTCATCATCAGTTTGAACACCAGCTTCAAGGAACTTCCGCTTCCTTTGGCGGAAAGAAGCTTTTTGTTCACTGAAGACAAACCAAATAAATGGTTTCAAATACATTTCAATTGCGTCAAAGAACACCGTATCTTTGAGTCCTTTTCTGACATGATCGATATCCTTAACATTAAAGTCTGTGACTTTAAATATGGTTGGATCGAATTGATTCTGCTCTGATTCGTTTAGGAGGTAGCCTCCTCCATTACTCAATTTCCAGTATTCCTCGATTGAGCACCGACCGCAAACAATCTTATAACACAAACGAATCAGATGTTCTCGTATTCGAGTTAATGTTCTTTCTGGCTTCGCCGGTTTTTTAATCTTCGTGATTTTTCCACCGACATTAACTGCACCGCCATTAACTTTGTGTATTGCGTATTTATCGATCCAAGCCAATATGACTTCTCCGCCTGGCTTTGCAAATAGAAACTCGGGTCCATAATTGAATCCCATCGTTTCAACTCGTTTTAATGTAGACTTTACTTTTTGAGCCTCACGAATTCTAGTGATGTTGGCAGCGAACCATTGTTCTTCTACATGAACTGTGCGCATCCTTTCAATAACGGGGGCATTATCGCCAAAAGCTCCTGCTACGAACCATTCTTTTAAGACGTTGCGGGTAACTTTATAGATGCGCGCTAGCTCTGCAAGAGATTTGTAACTATCCGGAATAATCAAACCTTGCGCTTCAAAATTGAGCATATTGGTTCTAAACCAGTGTTGGTCTATATATATTTGTGAACCCTTTACCAACATGGGCGCCCCATCGAAGACTCCCTTGTGATACCATGACTTAATTCTTTTGCCGTCCATTTCAAACAACAGACCTAATGATTTTATCGATTTAAAGGTCTCCTCCGTATCGATACCATCTTTAACTCGATCTTGGATAAAGTAAATCATGTCATCTGCTGTTGCTCCATTCTTTCTAGGGAGCAAATGCTCACCAACAATTAACACGGTATCGCTATAATACCCCAGTTCAATTAGCTTACGGAGTTGTGTAGTGCTCCCGCATCTCGAAAAATGCTTTAGCGCTTCGCGCGGGTTAAGCAACTTGCCGTATACCTTCTCAGCTTCGAACCATGTCAACGGGCGTTTCTTATTGACAAAAGGATCATCCGAATAACCAAGAAGATAACTGCTCGTGACCTTGAAATAATGTGCAAGTTGGTCGATCACTTCTCCGTTTGGGAGCCTGTTCGAATATTCGAGATTTTGAATTGTCGATCGACTGCCGCCTATAGCTTTGCCAAGTTCTTCTTGGGTAAGCCCTTTAGCTTCTCGCAAAGATCTCACGCGCTCTGACAAAATGGATGTTAGATTAACGGTTTCCATCACAAAAACCTCCTTATTTTTCCGTTTTTTGGAACTGTGGCAAACGACACAAACGACACATTTGACAATAGATTATCACTGAAAAGCTTGTGGTGTTTCGTAATAAAATGTAGTCAAATGTGTCGTTTATGCTTATCCCCCTCTGGATACGTCAGAATGATTAGCGCACGATGTCTCGAGAGGATTAAACAGCGTCATCACTGTGCATTAATTATTATTTGTGATAATTTCATTGTTTTGTGTCATTTCTGAATTTCATTATAATAGTGTAAATTGTAATATTCATTAGGTACATGTTGGGAAATTAAGGTTGTAAAAACTACAATATAAAAAAGAATCCGGATCATAATAATCCAGATTCTTTATTCAACCAGAAGAAAATCCAATAGTTTTTTTGTCTTGCACTGGACGTTCTTTAACTGAGTATCATCAGGGTGCTTATTACAAAGTTGCTCAAGTAATGATAAAACACTCCTCCGCTCCTTGCGCGGATTGTACACTTTGGAAGGACGAAGTCTTTCAAGTGATGTCATCTCTTCCCACATGGTGTTTAGATCTAACAAATTTCCGCTGGCTTTGCAATTAATACACGACCATTGAGAACTTGTGACATGCATTTTCACATTGCCATATTTACATTTTAAACAATGAAACACTACATTCTCATTGTCTATAAAGTAATCAATTTTTTTCGTTTTCAAAAAAGAAAGCGCGATAGTATTCACGTTTAACCTATCACTTCCTGCTGAACCCGGTTCAAATTATGAGATTGTTGCATGAATGACTTGAAATCGCTACCACAGATCACATATTTCCCACCCCAGTTGTAGGCTGGTAACATTCCATTCCTGCACCAGCGCCGAACTGTTTCTTTATGAACCCTCAGCAACTTGGCAATTTCCGAAGGGCGTAGCATAGCTTTATCATCGATATTTTTGAACTGGTCATTAATATCACGAATCATTCCCAGTTCTATCAATATGTCGTTGTGAGACGTAATAATCGACCTCCCTCTTTTACTTTACATATAACTATTATGACCATTATTATATGTTTCAAACAATTTTAACTATGAAAATTCAAAATTTATTTTTGTTTGCTTGCCATATAGAAATTATAAAAGAAAGTAAATAAGGAATATCTTAAAATATTTTTATTTTTTTAGGTTGAACAACATGAAAACCCCTTCCCTTTCCCTCCAAAAAAATGCTAAATTAATCAAGCTTAAATTTCTATTACTTTCGGAGGGTTTATGAAGACAAAAAAATGGATCGCATCACTTCTTACAACAACGCTTATTCTGTCCTCAGTCTTTGCAAATGGTGTTGCGAACGCAGCGCCAAAACATGATCCCATCGATTTTACAAAATCAGAAAATAAGATCGTGGAACAAGAAACAACAAAAGCCTATCCTAAGCGCACCAAAACACGTCAGGAAATTGAAAACAAGCGATCTGAGTATTCCAAAACGTATTTAGAGCCCGACGGGACATTCACTGCCGAGATCTATCAAGACCCTGTTTATTGGAAAGATTCCTCGGGTAAGTGGCAGGATATCAATAATACGCTTGTTGAATCCAGCGACGAAAACTTTGCCATCGAAAACAAGTCGAACAAATTCAAGACCAAATTTTCAAAAGATGCAGGAACATCGCGAATCGAATTGGGCGGTAATTTTATAGAATTCGTTCCCCAATCAACGATCGCGAAAAAGGAACATAAAAAAGAGGGAAACAAGGCTTCTTACGAAGGGCTTTACAAGGATGTCGTCATCGAAAAGGTAGCTACAGCATCCGGGATGAAAGAAAATATCGTCTTACATTCCAAGAAGGCGCAGACGGAATTCACGTATGAAGTGAAAACGAGTGGCTTGACCGCTCAGAAAGAAAAAGATGGCTCCATTAGCTTTTTGGACAAGAATCGCGTCTTCGTATTTGCGATTGAGAAACCTTTCGCATATGATGCACGAGGCGTCATGACCGATGAAGTGACCCTCTCCATTGTAGAAAAAAACAAGAAAACATACCTGGTTCAAAAACTAAGCGACGCATGGTTTCAGGATGAACAAACGCAGCTTCCAGTTGTGGTTGATCCCACAGTCGTCTACAACAAGGATAACGCCATCATCCAGGATGCGCCTATCTTCACTTGTTTTCCGACAAACAACTACGATACATGGAACCTCCCAATTGGAGCGTACCCAACTGTAGCCGGTTGTGAAGTGCAGTCCCTCATAAAATTTAACTTGCCGAACCTGCAAGCCGGTCAAATCATTGATTCGGCATCGCTTAAAATCAACACCTATACCACAACGACCACGCCTACCAATGTACAAGTGTACCAACTTGCCACCAACTGGGATCCCAAAACGGTGACATGGAACACAAAGCCAACGCGTGGTGGTACAGCCTTTGATACCAAACAGGTTGTGAATGGCTCAACCAATAATGGTGTTATCGATTTGAACGTAAAAGTGCCGGTTACCAACTGGTACAGAGGTGTAGATGCGAATTATGGTGTTTTGTTAAAAGCGCAAAATCCGAGCGATGAATATAAAGTCTTTTATCGTGCGGATGGTGCAGGAGCAGATTTGGCACCGAGACTGACCATAAAATATCATCTCGATGCCCTTGGCTTGGAGAGCTTTTGGGGCTACGACAACTCGGTCAATTTACTAAGTGGAAACTACGTGGAAAGTGCAACGGATGTCAGTTTAGATGGCAAAGGCATTCCCATTAGTGTTAGCCGAACCTATAATTCCAGATCAACAGTAGCCGGATCATTAGGCTATGGCTGGATGATGGATGCGGACATGAAAATCAATTCCGTTGATCCTTTAAACAGTAAAATTGCGCAGTTAACAGACCCTGATGGGACGGTTCATGCCTTTACCTATCATGCAGCAACATCGACTTGGACTCCGCCGCCTGGCATCTACTATGATTTGGTGTATAACAGTGCCGCACCAGCAAACTTTGTGCTCACCGATAAGTCGCAAACCAAGTACACCTTTGATGCTGCAACAGGTCGTTTGACGCAAATCAAAGACAACAACGGTCTGACTACTGCCTATAGTTATGATGGAAGCGGCAGACTCCAGAAAATCACTGATCCATCAAGCAGGTTTGTCACATTTACGTATGATGCCAATAACCGCGTAGATACCATTGTCGGCTCACAAATTCCGACCGTAAAGTATACCTATAGCGCCACAGGCGATTTGGCGCAAGTCGATCATAAAGATGCAAGCGGCAATGTGCTCACAACGGTTAAGTATGAATACGACACGTTTCATAATCTAACCAAAATCACGGACAAGCGTGAAAACAGTTCACTGATCACTTATGACACCGCCAAAGATCAAGTGACGAAATTTACGCAAACCGTCACCAACAATGGCACGCCTAAAGACTTGGACATCGCCTATGTGTACGGCGAGTATGCCGACAGCATTGGAAATGTGACTCCTTACACTATCAAAACGAACGCCAAGGGCATTCAAACCAAATATTCGATGGACTCGTATGGTCACATCTTAAAAATTGAAGATGATTTCGGCAATCCCGATCCGACAAAAATCATCACCAATGAATTCACATGGGATGCCAACAGCCTCGTCACACAGGTCAAAGATGCACGTTCCAAAACAACACTGCTGTCGTATGACGATAGCGGGAACTTACTGCAAACAACGGATCCGAGCAGCCAATCTGAGATCATGAAATACAACAGCAACGACCAGCTGATCCAGAAAACCAATGGCACCAGCGTATCATCTGGCGCTTCTTATGATGGCAATCAAAATGTGTCCGATAGCACAGACGGGACTGGCTCCTCCATCACTTATCGTTACGACGATTCAGGCAATGTGATTGAAAGTACCCAAAGTATTTCCTTGGATGAAAACCTGGTTGCCAATAGCGGGTTTGAAGCCGGTTATACAGGCTCCTCTCCCAAACAAGTTCCAACCAAGTGGACCTTAGAGAATCCATCGACAACGGGGTCTCATTATCTGCTAGCCACACATGTTAATGGATCCTACAGTTTTGGACTGGTTTCGCCAAATGCGACAAATAAAGTCACCTTCGCTTCTGAGTATATTCCGGTTACTGCTGGCATTGCCTATAATACATCCTACTCGGTATCCACGCTCACTAGTATAGACAAAGCAAATGTCTATCTGCGTTGGTATAACAGTGCCAAAACAGTGATTAAGAGCGATATTATCGGCGTGACAACTGGACAAGTAGGTTGGACGCGCAAATGGGAACAAGCTGAGGCACCAGCAAATGCTGCCTATGCCAAAGTCGCCATTGAAGCCGTTAACGGCACCGCAGCATTTGATAACATTCAATTGCAAGAGGGCTGGTTATCCAATGAATCAAGCACCCTTGTCAATGATGATTTTGAACTCGATGCCAATAAAGATGGGCTTCCAGACAGTTGGATTTTTTCAACACCTGAATCAGCACCGACCGATGGCATTGACACCACGCAAACTGTACATGAGGAAGGCTATGGAGACAACACCTTAAAGATTTCCTCTAGCAGTGGTAGTAAATGGTTTGGGCAAACTGTCAAACTCTCCGGTAGCAAGGGTTCGCAAATCACATTGTCGGGTTGGAGCAAAGCACAAAGTATTACGGCAGCTTCTACCGTCAACTATGATATCGCGATGAAAGTATCTTATACGGATACGACAACCCAGTGGTTCTATCTACCGTTCACAAATAGCAATCATGACTGGGAATATAAAGAGCGAACGGTCACCATTCCAAAGGACTACAAAAACTATATCGTGTATGCACGTTATAGCAGCCCGGTGGGAACCATTTGGTTTGATGATGTATCCGCTGTTCAAACCCTTGGCAATACGGCTATGGTCAGCCGCTACAACATGGCTGAAAATGGAAGCTTTGAAGCTGGGACCGATACGACCGTACAAGCCTGGGGTGTTAATACATCCGGTTCCGGTGCAACGGTTAGCGTTGTGAACTCCTATGAGGATTCCTACTCGGGCGATCGTGCTATGAGAGTGACGAATTCCACAGCTGGTGGAAACACGTTCATCGCCAATCCGTACAAAGAAACGTTGAAGGCAAACAGCACCTACACGTTTAGCGTAATGGCTAAATCAGTTAATGCGCCAAATGCTACCGCATATGTCAAATTCGATATTTTTGATGCTGCAGGAAATTTGGTCAGTCAAAAATATAGCAAGACTTACTCAAGCGGCAATGCAGATTGGAAACGGATCTATGTCTCACTTTCACAAACAGAAGCTGAAGCTCTTGCTGCAGGAGCAACTAAGATTCAACCGGTCATCTCGGTTGCTAATGTACCTTCTACAGGACAAATCTATATTGATGATGCACGGTTTGAAGAAGGCGCAATTGTTTCAAAAAATACATACGACCCATCAGGGAACTATCTCAAAAGCGAAGCGGACCCGCTTGGCAATAAAGTGTCATACGAGGTAGATGATCGTGGCAATGTCACAGAGATCAGGTACCCAATTGCCGGTAGCAAAACAATGGCAACGTATGATGCTCTTGATCAAACGAAAAGTTTGGAAAATGCAACTGGTCTACGTATTGAATACCTGCGAGATGGCAATGGCAACGTCACCGAAACGAAGTACATCAAAAAGTCTGATTCATCTTTGGTTGGTTCTGTTAAGCAATCCTATAACGAGCTCAATGAACTTACCAGTGTAACGGATCAGCTCAACCGCACGTCAACTTATTCTTTTGATGACGTAGGTAACATTTCTTCTATTACTTATCCGAATGGGAAATCGGCTATCTATACATACGACAACTTTGATCGGTTAACCAGCCTTGCATTCCCAGGCGAATCGACGACTTTTGGTTACACCTATGATAAGGTAGGCAATACCACATCAGTGACCAAAAACGGCACTAATGTTACATCTTATGGGATTGATAGCAATTTGAACCGAGTCAATAGTGTCACTTATCCAAACGTTAATGGTGTGCGCAACACAACCAATTACGCCTATGATGCAGAGGATAAGGTTACAAGCTCTACCGATTCAAAAACAGGCATATCGACTTATCAATACAACGTTGCAGGACAATCCCTCCAATACACGGGTCCCAACGGACAAACTGCAAAAAACATGTACGATGAAGCCGGTAGACTTGCCAAGCAAACAGTCATAAATGGGAGCCAATCTTACTTTGTCTTCTACGAATACAACGACACCGGAGTTTTAAAATCGCTGCGTCAAGAAACGAGTAACGGGGCAGTAATCCTCGCCGACAGCTACAGCTATGACATTTTGGGGAACATGACCAAAATTGTACATAAAGACGGCAGTTATACTCTATATACCTATGATCTATCCAACCAGCTATTAAGCGAAACGGACTACAGTTCATCAGGAGCGCAAACGAGGCAAATCGCTTACACGTATGATGGGTTGGGTAACCGACTCTCCATGAATCGCGTTATTCTTGAGGGTTTAACAAGCTACAACTATGATGAAGCGAATCAACTTGTTTCTGTAAACGGTGAAACTAATGGGTTCGATGGAAATGGGAACTTAACGCAAGATGATCAATTTACCTACACGTACAATACAAAAAATCAACTGCATACGGTAACTGATCTAAACGGAAATCTGTTTGCTTCATACGAGTACGATCATGAAGGTAAACGCACCAAGAAGGTTACGCAGTCAAAAACGGAAATGTATTATTACGACAGCGATGATCTCTCCTATATCACAGACGAGAACAACGTTCTGCGTTTCAGTTTCGGTCGCGATGCAGATGGTACACTCATTTCGATGACAGACCATACCGGCACGACAGATAAAACGTATACCTACGTCCTGAATTACCGAGGCGATGTCATTGGCATGTATGATTCGAGTGGCGCACTTGTTGCTAGTTATACATACGAATCGTACGGGCGAATTTTAACCCAGAGCGGTAGTGGTCTTACTGGTGAAGGCGAACCTATTCATAGTGAGAATCCATTTAAATATGCAAGCTACTTCCATGACAAGGAAACAAGTTACTACTACTTGATGGCTCGCTACTATAATCCTGCGCAAGGGCGATTCTTGTCAGTAGATCCAAACCCAAATGCCAATTTGTATGTATACGTAGAAAATGATCCGGTCAATAATGTGGATCCTGCCGGAACAAAATTTTGGAACTTTGTTAAAAGGTACATTGGTCCACAATCAGCTTATTATAGTTTTAAAGAGTTATATGGTGAAGTGAAAAACACCATTAAAAACCCGACACCGTCGAATGTTTTTTGGACATCTTTAAACTTCGTACCATACGGAAAAGTTGCCAGACTTGCCAAACCAGTTGCAAAATACGGGAAGAAGGCATATTCTTCAATCGCATCAACTTTGAAAAAACCTGCCGCTACTACAGTCAGGAAATGTAATTGCTTCCCAGCTGGTACGTTAGTCGAAACGGATCAAGGTCAAGTTCCAATTGAAGACATTCAAATTGGCGACAAGGTTTTATCAAAAGATGAGGAAACTGGTGAAATTGCGTATAAAGAAGTAATTAATACGTTTGATCATGAGTCTGAACAAGTGTATAAGTTGTCGGTCGGAAACCAAATCATCGAAACGACCTTTAATCATCCATTTTGGGTTGAAGGCAAGGGTTGGGTTTTAGCTAGAGACTTGAAGGTCGGAGATCAACTTGTACAAAGCGATGGGGATATATTAAAAATTGAAGGCATCGAAATCGCAAATGTGCCAACCTGGGTGTATAATTTTACCGTAGCCGAATTCCATACGTATTTTGTGAGCAGTCTAGAGATTTGGGTTCATAATGAGAATTGCGGTTGGTCACCTGGAAGTTATGGGTCTTCTGAAAGATCATTAAAAAAACACTTTGAAAAACATGGCGAAGACGTCGGCGCTGTCGATGAGGCGCAATATTTAAGAAAAGCGCAAGAATTCAAGAAAAACCTTAAAGGTGCCTCCAAAAGTAAAGTTCCAGGATATACCCAAGGCGTAACTCGTTACAAAAAGAATGGAAAATACATTGATTTGGATTCAAATGGAAATATAGTTTCGTTTGGAAAACAATAAGGGGTGAGGATAAAATGTCTTTAAAGCATGAATTTTTATTGTTACAAGGGAATTTTAAAGAGTATAACTTTAGTTATCCTCTTTATGAAAAGAAAGAAAACGGTGGGAGTTCTCAGGGATTTTTTACTCTTTTAGATGAAGTGGTACTACACGATGATACAGTCCAAAGACTAATACAAGCTTTTGACATTGATAGCTATAATCCGTCTACGGAAACGTTTTCCAAAGGTTTAAACTACCACGGAGTAACAATTTTCGAATCGCATGGAAAAAGGCTGCTTGGGATAGCTTTGAATGAGTTGATGAAGACGAGGACGCTTTCTGAAACTGAATTCGAACTAATCCTAAATCTGGCTCATATATGCGAAAAAGAATTTGCAGAAAACCTATTCCTTTTCCACTGCGGTATTTAGTCGTATTCGAAAGGAATAACCTGAGTTGCTACGTATAATTTGATACTCAAAATAAGTAAAACAAAGCACAAAAAAGAGATCATAAATGATCTCTTTTTTGTGCTTTGTTTTACTTATAGATTAACCTAAGATATACTTTCTACTTTCATACTGCGATATAGTGTCGCTTTACTAATACCTGTCATAGTTGTGATGTCGGCAATGCTATATTCTTTGCTCCTGTACAGTTTGAGCGCCCGTTCGATATCATCGGCATCCTTTTGTGGTCTTCCACCCTTACGCCCACGAGCACGTGCTGCTGATAACCCAGCATTTGTTCGTTCTGCAATGATTTCACGCTCGAATTCAGCGAGCGATGCCAGCATATTGAACATCAGGCGACCGGTCGCAGTCGAGGTATCAAGTTTCTCTTTTAATGATACAAATTCAATACCGTTCGCTTTAAAATGCTCGGATAAATCAATCAGGTGCTTCACACTTCGACCTATTCGATCAAGTTTCCATACAACAATGGAGTCGCCAGGCTGTGCATACGCAAGCAGCTTCTCAAGTTCCGGACGGTCTTTTTTAGAACCTGTTACCTTCTCCATAAAAATATCCCGTTCTTCAACACCAGCAGCCTTTAAGGCATCAATTTGAAGCTCTAGATGCTGATCATCGGTGGAGACTCGGGCGTAACCTAATTTGCGTCCCATGCACATTTTCACCTTTCTTTATTCTTATTGTATGATCGACCCGTAGCTGATTGTGCCCGAACAGCAAACCCGCTCTTAGCTGCTGGCGATTTCGGAAGGCGCGCGGTAGCCGATTGAATCCGAGATGCATCCTTCTTATTCATCATGATTCCCCCTTGAAAGTTTCATAAACGTTATTTTCGGATCGTTTTGAACCTTTGATTGTGAGACGAGTTTTGAACCCATCTTTCCTTACCTTTTCAATGAAATTCATTCATCCTGCTCTCGGTCTCATAAATCACCGTTTTTGAAACAACGCGTCTGAACAAAAAAGAAGAAGTATGAGTTTATTACTCACGCTTCTTCTTTTTAAGCTCACGTGCAAACTTTAAGTGCTCTTTTTTCGCTGTGTCATTCAAGTGACTGATGGATTTGTACGCCAGCTCGCGTAACGACTCAGCATCCATCGACTCGATGGTACGTTTAACCGACTCCATCGTATTGGATTCTTTGAACTCAAATCCGTTCTCCACTTGGAATCGTTTGAGGTCAACGCGATCGATCGGGTTTTCATATTCTAGTCTAAGATGCTGAACAGCATAGACAAAATCTTTATCATTATTACTGTAAAGCTTAGCACTGTGTTTAATCGCCGTTGCTGCAATAATCGCATCTGGTAATGCCAGCTTTTTCTCTTCGCTTTCCATCCATAAAACGCGGATGTTTGCAGCAATTTGCGCAATGTCAGGATCGATTTGTGTAATCATACCCTGCTCATTAGCATGGGAAATATATCCGTCAATGATGTCTTTATACGCGAGATCTTTTTGCGTTCTCGGTATCGAAAGCAGCTCCGCTTGTATGACGCTCGGCATAAACAATTGGTAATCCTCGTCAAATCGAATTTCGTTAATCAACTGGACGGCAGGTGCATAGCCCCAAGAAGCGTAAATATAGAGGTTGGTATCGATGACGATTTTGTTATTATCTGACATCAAGTTCCTCCATATCCGAATCATCATCACTGACAGGATAGAGATCGCTCTCGCGTTCGACCGGTTTGACTGCTTTTAACGATTCCTTCATTTTACGCACCGTTTCGATTTGTTTTTGATATTTGGGATCCTTGAATTGGTCGCGTAAGATCATATTCTTTGTTCCACCTGGCGAGATGACTTTCTCGACTTTGATTTTACCTTTGTGTATCCATTTGTAAACGCCTTGTGGCGTGATGCCAAACAACTCTGCTACATCATCTGCGCTAATGTACTTATCGGTCAACGCAGTAGCAGCAGCATTTTGCACAGGCAGCATTTGTGGATGAATAAAACCAAGTATGATGTCCGCGGCGCGTTCTAGGATGATGCGATCTTCGCTTTTAAGTGAAGTTTGAGTCGTGTACTGCATAAGCGATTGAGCGAGTTGCTCTTCTTGTTTCGGCATATTTATCACCTCCCCTATATTATATCCAATTGCAACCCTTTAAACAAGTTTTACTGATTAAACTACTTAAACCTTTTAAACAAGTTCAGGAAATTTGCAAGCTTTTTTATCAATTGACTTTAGGATATTCGTGTGATGTAGTAGTCGTATAAAGGAAGGGGTTAGCATGGATTTATCGAAACGCCAGAAACAAGAACTCACGGATGACTTTTTAGTGACGAATCGGTACACGAGCAATTGAAATCTTCAGCTTTAGAGGGTGGTGGCGATTTGATTACATATAAAGAGGAGATTTTGTGCGCATCATTAAAGAGGTAACGGATGAGAAAGAGGATTGAAACAACAACTATGTAAAGAACGCGCCTAAGTGTTTACAAGAGGTCACGTTCTTCATGATTACTCATACTCTAAAATTTCTTTAACCATTGCCAACGGCACTTCGACTGGCATGCCGCTAGCATTGCGGGCTTCAAACGAGTCCTGTTTAAGACGGATAAACTCAACGACATCCGTTGTTAACAATCTCACTCGTGCTCCTTGTTCCAGATTCACAAGCAATTGCTTCTTGTCCAATTCAATCACCTCCTCTATTCATGGCTTATTCTTAGTGACGCTTTCGTTTGATTTCGGCTTTCTACCTCTCGTTTTCGGCGCCGGCTTTTGTGAAGCCTCGAGCTTCGCGCGTAGATCTTTGAGTTCTTGGCGATATTCCGCTTCGATTTTATCTCGGTAATCAATTAAATTCTTTTGCGCCGCTTCACGCTCCTTGTTAATCGCTTCGGCAACAGCTAATCGATGCTCAGCTTCTTTTTGCTTCAGTCCCGATTCATGATCACGCTCTTTTTCGCGAAGCCTACTTTGCGTTGCAAGTAATTGTCCACTCACGTCTTGATGGCTCTCCGATAGCGTTTCAAAAGAACCAACCTTTGCAACCAACTCAACAATTTGCCTATTTAATTCTGAAATAGCGATATCTTTCAGGCGAATCGCTTCATCATGTTGTTCCTTTTCCTGCTTACATAACTGACTTTCTTTCTCGATCAATTCATTTCTGCGAACAAGATCGGCATTTGCAACAGAAAGGGCATTCGCTTTTTCAACTGCAGTTGCAAGTTCGGAACTAAGATGATCGACACGCTCCTGATGTTCAGTCTCGCGCTGGGCGCTCTCATTGTTTAGCGCGAGTTCTCGACCGCCAGCACGCTCAATAATACGCAAGAAGACTTTGTTGATGCCATTTGTATAGCCCAAAAGTTCGTTGAAATCGGCACTACCGTATTTCATTAAGTCTGGCGGTAGCGCGCCATCCGCACCTTTGCGAATGTTGTTCGCTTTATCAAGGCGTGCCAAATGTTCTAGATATTCTTTTTTAGTTGCCTTGAAACCGCCAGCTTGTGCGGATTGCTCAAAGATGACGTATCCTTCATCAAGGATAGAGCAAACTTCCGGAGTTGCTTTCACCGCCCAAAGAGAATCGTCTTGCGATTTTGCGATGTTAAAAACCTCCTATTATCGAAAATGGGAACGCTGATATCCTTCAGCGTTCCCATTTTTTTGAAACTCTATACTTGGTTAACTTTTTGTAGATCGTAAACCAAGGGAAGATTACTAAATTGTTGATTGATCAAGGTGTTAACTATTTTTATTGGTTAACCTGAATAGACAATTTGATAAATTATAGGTTAACTTTTTAAGGGTTGTGGAACGATATAAACAAAGAAAATCTGTTGATAATACATGGGTTAACTTAAAATACTAGTTAACCGAAAGGCTGTCTTGTATACTAACGATAAAAGACTTCTTGGTCTTTTATGTAAATTAACTTACTATGGTATAATGCGAACATTTTATATTAATCGAGGAGAGACAGAAAATGAAAAATAAGAAAACGTTTAGCTTTATCATGCTGTTCATCGTATTGACGCTTACACTGCCTAATCTCACATTTGCAAGCGGAAAGTCTTACACCCATACCTTTGCAAAAGGGTTTACCGTCAAATCGTTAAGTTCAGATGGACTTGGGAACCAAATTGTAATGGGGTATGGCTCCGATCAAAAGAATGTCATCTACGCGATAGATGTAAACGGTGTTAAAAAATGGACCATTCAAACGGGTGTTAAAGGTCCATTCAACGTAACGATTGGCTATGACAACAACATCTATTATTTAAACAAAGAGACGCTTTATTCGTACGGCAATGGAAAGCTGCGCTGGAAAAAGACCATTAAAGGCGCCACTAATGAGTTTGCTGGTAAAGGCGTGATCCAAATCATCACACCAACGAACGTACAAGGATATGATACGAACGGTAAACTCATCTATAATGTTGCCTATAAAAAAGAAGATGGACCCATGTTTGATTACGGTAAAGGTTTATGGCATCTGATTAAACCTGGAAATACCAACAGCAAAACGGTCTACTACGGTGGGAAGAAATTGTTTGATGTAACGCCAAGAGAAGGATACTCGACAGGCGCTATTGCCATCACCAAAGATGAAAAGATCATCCTCATGAAAGAGACTGTACAACGCGTGGGTATGAAAGGAGCAGTAATGGCAGTAGATCCGAAAGGCAAGATGCTGTGGCGCTCTGAAGTGCCCATTGAGAACATCAATATAAATGACATCGCCGTACTCCCAGACGGAAATATCCTGTACACGTACTTTGATCAAATGGTCAACATTAGCCCTAAAGGGAAAGTGAACTGGATTAAAACGAATGAGGGATACGCGCAAAAGTATATCCAGGTCATCGGAAACAACATTTACTTTGATGGCGTGGTTTACAACTTATCAGGCGAAGTAATCAAACGCATTAGCGATAGTTTTAGCAAAAACTATTATGTCGCAGGCGATACTGCCAAAATCTTTACAAGCAAAAGCGGTTTTAAACGCGTACCTTAAGTTAAATGGGTTGCCTAAAATTGTCGTGGAATTATAAACTCCTGCTCCTTGATATGCTGTCACTTGCTAACAAAAATGAAGATAACAGGCACATAAGATGCGTCTAGTTATCTTCATTTTTTTCGTACTCTTCTAATTTTCACGTTGCATTAGGAATGCTAAACTTATTTTCAAGCCATGTCTGGATTGCTAATAATCGCTTAAAAGCCTTTTCTGCAATATTATCGACAAGAACAAAATACTCTTCTTCAAAGATATTAATCTTCATATCCATCGTCACCTGCTGAATGACGATACGAACATGAAAACGATGCACTCGCTCATATCTCCCGCCGATTGAAAGAATCCACTTCTCAAATAGCAATAGTTCGCTATCAAGCAGAACACGCGATGTCTTTTTTGACTTGAATACCATCAAATTATCGAGGAACATGGGCAAGAGTTCGTCTAGCGTCTCTCCGCCGTTGAATCTTCGTGTTAATAGGTTCCTCAAGTTATTAGTTGCTTGTTTTTTTGTTATGGGCTTCAAGCAATTTCCTCCAGATATTACGAAAATGGGAACGCAAATCGCTGTTAGTGTTCCCATTTTTTTGATTTTCTATTCAATCTTTTATTTTTTATCCATGAGCTTCTTCATTTCTTCATATGCCGCTTCAATCGTGCCGCCTACATGAAGATCGTAAGGCTTACCAGTTCCATCTGCCATCTTCTCGGCGTTTTCATTATTCGTATAAACAATCGCTATTTCATCACATGTGTTGAAATTGATTACATACCAACAATGAGGCTCTTCTCTACTTTCATCTTCATGCTCCAACGTTAGAACATGTTCAATGGCGAATAATGGGCATTCGAAGTGTAGGCATGCGTTCATAAACATTGGACAACTGTTCGAGCAATAATGTTCAATAGATCGTAGAACACGTTCAAAAGTTTCTCTTGGGATGGATATGCAATCTGTCATGTAGTCACCTTCATCTGAATACTCACCCGGGCTGAGTTCTATCATAGTTCCAAGCTCAAAGACCGTCAAACGCCTTAAGTGGTCAGATAAACGTAAGATTTCAAGATAAAACAAAATCGTTGACTCTATTCCGTTCATTAAGGCTTGTCCGATTGCTATTTTGTTGACTTTAACCTCATACCGGAATAAGCACCTTCTCGCCGCGATGCTTCCTAACGATGATTAGTTCGTTTTTCAAAACGTACGATTGACATAGGAGTGTATTTTTATCATCTTCACTATATGGGCAACCAAGCGAAGGTTATGTTCGATTAACAAGTTTCTTGAGTTGGGATCTCCTTCTGCCATTAACGCGAGATGTCTTGCCTCTTCTTCTTCCTTTAGAGGTTGAGGAAATGCATTATTCTTCACATAAGACACAAGTAAAGTCAATTGCTTAATAAATACCGCGACAGCCGTAAAAAATCCCATTCTCCGTACCCCCCATGCTGTATTGGCAGGACATCCGGCCCATTGCTTGCCTTCGTCCGTGCTCGCAAGAACGTCAGTTATACAGTGTATGTGGGCAATGGCCCATGTGTGCATGTACGGGGCGAATCCGTTTCCTTCCTACATTAATTAATTTAATCAAACTTTACCATTCCCGCTCTATCAAATATGGAAAAGTTTTGATAGAATAGGAGAGGTCTTGGTTCGTGAGACCATAGACCTAATCGAGAGATAGAGGAGAGCCAGCCAATGAAACGATTTACGTTATTTTTCGCTCTACTATTATTATCCTTAAGCTTGGCCACCGGCGCATCGGCGGCAACAGCGACCACGGCGGCGCCTCCCTCCATCTGGATCGACGGACAGCCGGTTCAGTTCGGCGAGCACAAGCCATTTATCGAGAATGGCGTTACTTTCGTCCCGGTTCGCATGCTGCTGGAGGAGCTGGCGTTCGAGCTGGATTGGAACGAGAAGCTAAGAGTCGTTACGGCGACGGGCGACAAGGCTACCATCATCTTGGAGATTGACCGCAAGACGGCTTACGTCGACTCCAAGCCGCAGCTGCTGGACGCTGCGCCCAAGATCATCAACAGCACGACATACGTGCCGCTCCGGTTCATAGTTAGCGCGTCCGGCTACGAGATCGAATGGCTGGAGGACATCCGCGCGGTCATGATCGATACGATCCAGGAAAGCCGCGGCTTTATGTATAAAGTGGAAAAAGGCGAGAACGTCGTATATCTCCTTGGCTCCATCCACGTGGGCAACGACGCCATGTATCCGCTCCGCGACGAAATCACGGATGCCTTCAAGGAAGCCGACTTTGTGTCGGTGGAAGTGAATGTCGATTCGGATGAAGTCGATTACGAAAAACTGCTGGATGATTTAGGGTTTTATAAGGACGGTACAACCTTGCGCAATCACCTCTCTCCCGATGGTTATGCAGCGGTCGTTCAGCTCTTGACGGATCTTGACCTGGAGACCAACGCGCTTGACGGCTTCAAGCCTTGGTTCGCCTCCATGGTGCTGGACAGCATGTTAAGCGAAGAATCGGAGTTCGAGCCGGAGCTTGGCATCGATCAATATTTCCTGGATCAGGCCGTTAAGAAAAAGCTGCCGATTCTGGAGCTGGAGTCGGCCGAGCTGCAATACCGGATGTTCGACAGCTTCTCGGCGGAGCTGCAGGAAGGCATGCTGATGGGCTCCATCTATGGCTTCTATAACGAAAGCGACGGCGTAGAAGATCTGTCCTCCATGTGGGTGGACGGCGATATCGAGAAGCTGACCGAGCTGGCGGAGGATACGAAGTCGAACGAGGAATATTACAACGCCGTGTTGAGAGACCGTAACGTAGGCATGGCCGAAGGCATCGAAGGGTACTTGAACAGCGAGGAAGCAGCAACGTTCTTCGTCATTGTCGGAGCCCTGCACCTTCCCGGCGAGGATGGCGTCCTGGCTCTACTGGAAGAAATGGGCTACACCGTTACCCGAATCTAAAAAAACAGGATCATCCGATGAGCGACTAACGCATACGAGGCGGACGTCACTGTGATGAACCGTAAAAAAATAGAAATACGCCAAATGCCGCTTCTGCATTTGGCGTATTTTGTTCGATTGTGATCGTCGCCTGTTGGCGGCCCGCATTCAATTTAATTCGCGTTAACCGGTGACGCTTCCCGCACGAACGACACCCAAGCGGAGGCCAGCTGAGGGTCGAACTGTCGTCCTGCCTGCGCTTCGATCTCGCGAAGCGCGTCTTCCGGCGATACTGCCTCTTTGTAAGATTGGTCATGGGTCATCACGTCGTACGCGTCCACGATCGCAAGCAGACGGGATGCGAATGGAATTTGCTCTCCCGACAACCCATAGGGATAACCGCTGCCGTCCCAGCATTCGTGCATGCCGCGAATGGCCTCCGCAAGCGCCCATTCGCCGATGGACGAAGCCATCCGGTAGCCGATTTCGCTGTGGCTTTTGACGAGCTCCCATTCCTCTTCGTTTAACCCTCCCGATTTGAGCAGCATGTCTGACGGCAAAGCCAAATACCCCACGTCATGCATAGGAATCAAGGACTCCAGCACCCTCATATCATGTGAGCCTGGCTGCATGCCTAGACTTAAGGCAAAGCTTGGCGCCTGCTTGCCCAGCCGCTGTTGATGCCCGTCACGCTCCACGCCTCTCTCCATCAACGCCGTGGTGACGCTCTTCATCATATCCGTTCGAACCTTCTTATTCTCTAGCAGCTTATTTTTGTACATCTGCTTCTCCGCCGCTTCGAACGCCGCCATCATTGGCTCCTCGGCATGACTTAACGTCGCGCAGCCGATTGCCATGGATACACGAATGGGATCAATGGCCGACCGCTCGCATTCCGCCTTCAGCCGGGCTGCCGCCTCGGCGCAACTTTCCATATCGGACCGCGGGAGCATCACGACGAATTCGTCGCCGCCCCAACGAGCCAGAGTAGCCGTCTCTTCACCGAACGCGGATCGGAGCAGCTCCGCTCCGCGCGATAACAGCCTGTCGCCCTCGCGATGCCCGAAAACATCGTTAGCCAGCTTTAAGCCGTTCAAGTCGATGACGAGCATGCTGACGGGAAGCCATTCCGTCGGGGGCGGCAGCTCCAGAATCGGCTCCAAATAACTGCGATTGCACAGTGAGGTTAACGAGTCGCGATAGCTCAGGAATTGAATCTGCTTCTCCGAAGCGATTTGCTCCGATACATCAGTCACGATGAGCAGCAACAGCCGCTCTTCCGTCATTTCATCGAGGATGGGACGATAGTGCAGCATCACGCTGTTGTCTCCGACCACCGCGCGGTCCGGCAGTCCGGCAAGCAGGCTCTCGGCAGCCTCCATGGAGACGTTTGCTTGAAGTGACTGCTTAAGCAGATCGCTCAGAACGTCCCGTTCCGCCGCCTCCGAGCCGAAGAGCAGGTCGACGATGTTGGCGCCAAAGATGCTTTTACCGAATATGCGGGTACATGCCTTGCTATATTGCGGGTTGACCCGCAGATTGGAGCCGACAGTCAGAAATCCTTGATTGGCGTGGTCCAGCAAGCTTTTTATATCGTTTTCGCGCCTTCTCAGCATTTTGGCCTGCACATCGCTGATAGACGCTATTTTTTTGGACCATTTCATTAATTTCTCGTATTCGTGCAGCAGCCTTTCGTATTCCGCTCGCAAGCCTTCGCCCGACGCATCCGGACGCTTCAGCTCCAGCTTGCTCCGTGACAGCACGCCAAGCTCATGCCGATAAACCGCGGATTGCTCTTCTTGATTCATTTTACTCTCCTCCGTGCTCGGCAATCGCCGCCAATGCGGAATGAAAGGACCGTAATGTCGTCGCGTTGCCGTTCTCCGTCCATAAAGGCTTCAAGCGTTTCAATCATATCGTTCCGCTGCTCAGCCGCGCTCAAATGACGGATGGACAGGAGAAGCTCTTCGTATTTTTTCCGTCCATAAGAATAATCCCGCTCGCCGCCGTTTTGATCCATAAAGCCGTCCGTGGCGAGATATAACCTCGCCTCCCCTTCGGGCACCACATGATCCGTATAGCGATAATCCTGCGGCGTCCTCCTGTACCCAATGCCATGACGCTCGCCTTTCCAAGCTTGCAGCTCTTCGCCGTCCAGCCGGTACAACATGCTCCCGGCACCGGCAAACACCGTTTTGCCAGCGGGGTCGATAACGCAGAGTCCTATCGATAATCCGTCATCCGTTATTTCGCTTTGTTCGCCATGGTGCAACGTTTCCCTCAGCAAACGATTGAGTTCCTCCAGAATGCCCGCCGGTGTTTGAGCGCCGGCGTCCGTTTCCACGATCCTGTTCAACGCGGATACCGCCAGCATCGTCATAAACGCTCCGGGCACGCCATGACCGGTGCAGTCGCCCACGGCGACGAACGTTCGGTCTCCTCTTTGCTTCATCCAGTAGAAATCGCCGCTGACGACATCCCTCGGCCGCCATATGACAAAAGGCTCGTTCAAAGCACGCTCAAGCACATCGGGTTTTGGAAGCACCGATTGCTGGAGAAGCCTTGCGTAATTGATGCTGTCGAGCATTTCCCGATTGCGCTCCGACAGCTCCTTCGTTCGAAGCTCGACCTCGGCTTCCAGCCGATTGTTAATTACCAGCGTGCGCTTGAAAGGATTGGCGATTCTGCGGGAGACGTAGAAAAAGAACACGACCGTCGCCATGATCGTAATAACCGCGGCGACCACGCTATTCCAGCGAATCGACTGCAGGAAGCCGGTCGTCTCTCGCCGTTCTACCTCGACAAGGAGCTGCAGTTCCGTGGACCGCAGCGGCTGACGAATAAGATCCATCCGGCCGACCCCCGGGACTTCGTATTCCAGGACAATCGGTTCGGTCCGCTCCGCGGCTTCCGCTTGCCTCAGCCCGAGCAACGCGGATTCCGGCAACACTTCGTTGATATTGCGTCCGTTATTTCTAATATCGTCGGACAGATAGACCTCGCCTTCGCTGCCGACAAGCCATAGGTTGATCCCGCGCCCTTCCTCGTACGAGGCGAATTCCGCCGACAGCTCGTCCAGCTCCATGCCGACGCCGACGATGCCGAGCGGCTGCTCCAAGTCCTCGCCGGCTATCGTGTTTATGAACGCAAACGTCCCGCCAAGCTCCCGATTGTAGTCGAAATTAATGGACACCCGTTGCGCCGCTTCCATCGTGTCGAAAAACCAGACGTCCGCCGGGTCCTGCTCGTCGATGACGGACAGAAGCTTGCCCTCGTAATCCCAATATTGGCGGGTAGCCGCGCCTACGATGAACGTCGCGCTATACCCAAGGTCTTCGTGTATATAGCTTGTTTTTTCTGCGACCATCCTTGCCAGCCGTTCGTCGCGCTCCCCTTCCGCCAACCACTCGAGCACGGCTGGATCATGCGCGAGCGTCAAGGAGGTTTCGACCGCTCGGTCGATCTTGCCGTCTGCCCGGGCCGAGATCGATTGGGCCAGCGTCTGCAGATCGCGACTCTTCAGCTTCTCCAAAGCCGCGCGCTCCGTAATGCCGTATACGTAGGAGCCAATCAGAACAATCGAAACGGCAATCAATATGCTGGCCAGCGCCATGACCTTTCGGATCCCCAGATCGAGCTTCGCATCATAGATGCCCCTAGCCGAAGACGGGGGCTGGTTGCGGCCGGTCACGCCCGGGCATCCTTCGCCAATATGGCGAACGGCAGCCGGAGATCCTCCTTGAACTCTTCCGCGCACTCCTGCTCCGCTTCATTGTCCTCGTCGCAATACCAGCGCACCTCGACCGCTTTGCCGGAAGCATAGGCTTCGTCCAGCTTTTCCAGCAGGATCATAAAACATTTGGTGCTGCTCGTATTGATATAAGGAAGCTGGAGCTCGATCGAAATAACCGTATTTTGGTTCGTTTGCTCCAAATAGCCGTCCACCCAGCGGAGGAGCGGCTCGTAGAATTGAAACGCGTTTTCCGGATAAGACTGTCCCGTAACGGAGAGGGTTCCCGTCGATGGATCGAAACGCACCTCGGGAGTGCTTTTGGTCGATTCGATGTACAATAGATTCATGATGACACTCCTCGCACGGTAGCCTTTAAGGTAAAGAACGATAACCCGTCCTGCCGCTCAACGAGCGAATATTGCAAAGAAGAGGATGATTTGCGCGCCATATCGATCAATCCGAGGCCGGCGCCGGTCGCTTCAGGCTGCAATTCCGCCTTCATTTGAGCCTTGTACCTAGCCTTTAGCTCCGTCTTGTCCAATAAGATCAAGGAGTCGACATAAGCTTTAAGCTCCGCAGCGTCCCCGTTTTCAAGCAAATTTCCCGAGCACACCGTGTACCCGTCATCCTCCGTCTTTCCGATCGTCACGATGCTGGAATGGAGCAATTTCTCATAGTGCGGGCTGCCGATTTTTTTGGCGTTATAGTTGTTGATATTTTGGGTTTGTTCAATAAATAAAGCAAAAATGCTAAATACTTCGTTCTGAGGACGATCTTCCGTCTCCAGATACGATTTGACGGCTTCGCCGTATTCCACGATCAGCGATTGCGTCAATTTCCCGGAAAAACAGATGAGAATGCCCCGCGAACGCAAGGCTTGTTGGACTTCCAACACATCGATCATCATAAGATAGCTCATTCCCTCGTCGAATTCGACATCATTTTCTATCAACTTTAACCATTCGACATGATCCGTCATCCTCCTGCTATGCCGCGCAAAAAACGGCAGCCGGGCCATACGAAGCATCTAGTCGCGTATCCTGATTGCCTGGCATAGGATACAAAAGAAATCCAACATGAAAGGGAAAGGAATGGATGGCATTGTACAATGATCCAGACGCGGGCACATCCTTTCTCGGAGAAGGCTATCAGCCCCTTGCCTCCGAGCAACTCGCCCATGCCCTGCAGAGCGGCGTCATCGGAGCAGCAACCGCGGCAGATATCTATGGAAGGCTCATCGCGATTTCGCCAAGCCGGGAGCTTGCCGCTTATTTTAATTACCGCAAAGAGAGAAGCATCGAGCGATACTACCGGCTCTTCGCCCGGTATGCCGCACAAACCGGAAGGCAGCCCCTCTATCAAATCAATCATACCGAGCTCCACGATTGCGAGGAGGGCTGGAGAAAGGCGCTTGCGATCGAAGCCGCCTGCGACGAAGCATACCGCGCCCTCGGCATGCGAAACGAAGGCGCGGACGCCGTTTATATTCAAGACTATGGCCAGACTCCATTCGTCGTAAATATCGATGCGGCCGCCACGCAGAACGATACGTACCGAACGGCGCTATGGACCGGCAACCAGCTGCAGGTAACCTTAATGAGCATCGGCGTCCACGACGACATCGGCCTCGAGGTGCATCCGACGACCGATCAATTCCTACGCATCGAGCATGGCCGGGGGCTGGTGCAGATGGGCGACAGCCCCGATCATCTGGATTTCGAAGCGGAGGTGTTCGACGATTACGCCATTATGATACCGGCGGGAAAGTGGCATAATCTGACCAATACGGGCGATACGCCGATCAAGCTATATGCCATCTACGCGCCGCCTGAGCATCCCTTCGGAACGGTGCACCCGACGAAAGCGGACGCCATGGCCGCCGAGTCAAGCTGACGCAGTCTTATACGGCTTCCCAATACCGACTCGCCTCAAGGCTAGCTATTCGCGCGATCGGAGTATGCGGCTTTGCTTGAATACGCCAACAACCCCCTTCATCGCGAACGATGAAGGGGGTTAAGGTTTGTTCCATGATATCCGCCGTTTACTCCGGCGTGCCCTGCGTCACTCCGTGCACATAAGTCTGCCAAGGCGTGTCGAGCGCTCCCTGCCCCGGGTTGTACGTGAAGAAGTACTCCACCGTATCCCCTTGCTGCACGTTATTGACCGCATACGTGTAATTGCCGTTCCCCGTATGCGTCATCGCCACGTTCAGCTGCCCGCCGTTGTTGATCTTGTAATGCAGGTCGCTGAAAGTAGCGCCGTTCACGTAGAAAACCAGATTGTTGCCCGTTTTCTTAATGCCGCGAACCGAGTCTCCTATGATGTACGTGATCGGCGGCGCCTGCACGACCGTTATGGTCGCGACGGCCGTCTTGTTGCCATCGGCGGTCGTCGCGGTAACGGTGGTCGTACCCGGAGCGACGCCCGTCACGACTCCTTGCCCGTTCACGGTAGCGATAGCCGAGTTCGCCGACGACCAGCTCACCGCTTTATTGGTCGCGTTCGAAGGTGCGACTGTCGCGCTAAGCTGCGTCGTCTGGCCCGTCTGCACTTGCGCCGCGGACGGACTCACGGTCACGCCGGTAACCGCCACGTTCCCGGGGTTCTCCCCGCCGCCTTCTCCTTCTTTGTACACCCGCACGTAATCGACCAACATCGTAGCCGGAATATCCGAAGGCGAAGGCGTCAGCCCTCCGTCGAAATGCCCACCGACCGCCAGGTTCATGATGAGATAGAACGCCTGATCGAACGGCGCGTTCGCGTTATTTGGCGCGGCAACCGAATACCATTGCTCCCTGGACACCTTGAAGAAAAACTCGCCGTTCACGTACCACTTGATGTTGTCCTCTTCCCAGATCATCGTGTATACATGGTAATCGCTTGCGAAGGTTTGTCCCCCGCCAAAATGGTACTCTCCCGCAATGTAACGGTTCACCGGCCATTGCCCGCCGAAATGCACCGCGCCGCTCGTCGTGCCCGGCAACCGCCCTTTGGCCTCCATGATGTCGATCTCGCCCGATGCCGCCCATGCGCCGTATACGGAATCCTCCGGCAGCATCCAGAGCGCCGGCCACAATCCGTTGCCCGTAGGCAGCTTGGCGCGGATGTCGACCCGACCGTATTGCAGGGAGAGCTTATCCTTCGTGTTGATTTTGCCCGAGGAATACTGCGCGTAGCGGTTCGGGTCCTGCGGGAACGAACGGACGTCGTTCTGGGCCCTGATGTTCAGCTTGCCGTCCTGCACGAATACGTTCTGCGTGCTGTTCGTGTAATGCTGAAGCTCCGCGTTGCCCCAGCCCCAGCTATTGGGATCGTTCGTAATGTAATAGCCCGTCTCGTAATTCCATTTGCTCGTGTCTAGCGACGTGCCGCCGAATTCGTCCTGCCAGATCAAATTCATGCCGGAGATGGCCGCATCGGTAGGCGTGCCGATCGCGACGTCGTCATGGTCGGATACGTCCGGACGTGGCGCGTTCGGGTTGCCGATCAACGTGTAGTAAACGTAATTGCCGCCCACGCTGCCCCCCGTCTGCCCGTTCAGCGGATAGCCGATCCGGATCTGCATGTCCGTCTGGATGGGTTGGAACCATAAGCCGTAGATGTAATCGGCCCAATATCCCCATTGGTTGGCGTCCGACATATTGTTGTAGCCGTTGCCGGAATAGACGAAGCCGCTTTGGCCGGAGTTCGACATGTCGACCCACTGGCCGCCTACGTTAATTTGGTAAACGAATTTGCCGATTTCCGTGCCGATCGGCGCTCCGCCGTCGATCTTCGGCAGCGGGAAGCCGATGGAGCCGTTGTTGTCCGCCGTGAAGGTCGTGCCGTCGTAAGCGGAGATAACGTAGGAATTCCGAACCGGCTGGTTGAAGGTGATCGTGTACACCAGGCTGGCCGCAGAGCTGACGGATTCCAGCTTGACGTTGATGGACTCCGTGACCGTGAACCAATAGCCTCCCCCGCCTTCGGTGAACTGACCGAAGTTGCTGTCGTAGATCCAGCCGCTGGCCGCGTTGTTGTTGATGTCGATCCACGTGCCGCTGTTCACCGGCTTGACGTAGACTTTGAGATCCGCCGCGACGGCCGCGTACGGAATCGCCGCGTTATTGTTGAAGACGGGATACGTGAAGCCCGCGCCGCCCGTAAAGCCTGCCGTAAGCGCCGGTCCCTGAGTCGGCGTCATGGACGTGATCGTCGTCGTGTTGATGTTCTGGAATTGAAGCGTATAGTTCAGCGTGACGCCGCTGTTCGCCTTGGAGTACAGCTGGATCTCCGTCGTCGCGGAGAGCGTGAACCAATAGCCGTTCGCGCCGCCGTCGCTCCAATGTCCCCAATTCTGGTTGTACACGTAGCCGCTGACGCTGTCGATATCGACCCAGCTGCCGCCCACCTTGACCTTTACGCCTACGTCGGCGGATACATCGTTCCAAGTAGCGGCGCCGCCGTTGAAGACCGGCATGACGAAGCCGTAGCTCGCTTGTCCGACGCCGGATTTGGAGATGACTGGACCGTCCGCGGCGGAGAAATAGCCCATGGACGTAACCGTGGTCGCCGCTTGCGCGGTGGCCGTCGGAAACAACCCCGCGCTTGCGATCAGGACGAACGCCAATGCCAGACTTGCCATTTTGCGAATGAACCGGTGCTCCATACCTTGAATTCTTCTCATCATACACCTCTTCGATCATTTTGGAATTGTCTTCAGCTCATTACGTAATCGCTTACATTCCGGAATAACTTTATTCTAGCGAATTCTTCCATGGGGTGAAAAGGTGCAATAGTTTTTGTTTTGACCCAATATTTTAGGTTGGCTTCCTCCGGATTACTGAAGGACCAACGACGAATATTCGACCGGCCGCGAAACGCAATCGAACCGCGCGCCAAAAAGCAAGACCGATCGCCGCTTCCCGGCGGGTCGGCCTTGCTTTAAGTCGATCCGGCATAACCGCTTCATAACGCCGAATTCCGATAGCTCTCATTCCTCTCCGGGCTGCGTTTCGCAAGCTGCCGGTATTCGGTGGGCTGCATGTTCATCGCGTCGCGGAACGCGCGGGTGAAGCTTTTGTAGCTTTCGTAGCCCACCATGTCGGCGACCTCGACGATTTTGTGCTCGGTATCGGCGAGCAAGCGCCGCGCTTTGTCCAGGCGGACGTCGCGCAAATATTCGGCGAAGCCTTTGCCCACGTTCTTTTTGAACAGGTTGGAGAAATAAGCGTAGTTGAGCGACACGTGATTGGATACCATGGCGAGATCCAGCGGCTTGTGGTAGTTCTCGTGAATGAAGCGGATCGCTTCGTTCAAGTCCTGCGTGTTGCGGTAGCTGCACTTGAATTCGTCGTAGAGCTGATTCAGGCGGAGCAGCTGCTGCTGCACGGCTTGGATATACTCGCGAATGCCCGGGTAAGCGAACACGTTGCGCAAGCAATCGATATCGAGGCCCTCCTCGCCCATGTAAGGCTGGATGACGCGGCCATATTCCTCGAGCATTTGAACGACGGCTTTGCTTAATTGCTGCGTATACCGAACGTGGTAGCGCTGAAGCGTTTTTTTCTGAAATAAAGCGGAGATGCCGTCGGCGATCTTGCCGCCGTTCTTCGTTCCGATCAAGTGGAACAAGGCGTACAGTTCCTCGTGCGGAAGCTGCCATTGCTGCTCCAGCCCTTCGATATGGGCGGGCAGCATCATGCGCCGGTCCGGAAACAAGTAGCTATGGCGGTATAGCTCCATCGCCTCCGCGTAGCTTTCGGGCAGCTTCCGCAGCCCGTTCTTAGGCCCCGTCATCGCCATGACGACGTCCAGCTGGGCATCCTTAAGCGCGGCGGCCAGGGCACCCGGATCGACGGAGGCGTCGACCGCGAGAATAAGGAACGGACGATTCTGAAGCTGAATGCATCCCCGCCTGCCGTACACGTTGTAGGAGATGGATTCGATGCCGTGCGCGATTCCGGTTCCCGGCTGGTTCACCCGCACTTCTTCTCGAAGCAGGCATAGGCGGTAATGGCTCCAGAGGTCCGCATGCTGCCGCTCGGTCTCGCCGATCCATGCCTCGTCGCTCTCCGCTCCTTGCATGAACATGCTAAGCTCCTTGCGGTCGGTCTCCTCCGCTCGCCTGGATGCTTGGCTCATATGGTCGGAGAGCTCCCGCCTGGCGCGAATTTCTTGCAGCACGTGCTCGACCGAGGTCCGCAGATCCTCCCGCTTGACCGGCTTAAGCAGGTAGCCCTTCGCCCCGAGTCCCATCGCTTTCTGCGCGTAAGCGAATTCGCCATAGCCGCTGATAATGATAAAATCCGTCTGTATGCCTGCATCCCTGCAGCAAGCCATAAGCTCGAGTCCGTCCATGTCCGGCATTCGGATATCGGTAATGACCAGATCGAAGTCGTGCCGGCGCAGCAGCCCGAGCGCCTCGATTCCGTTGGCGGCTGCGTGCAGGCCGCCAAGCTCGAGCGGGAACTGGAGCAGCATGGCCTGCAAGCCGTCCCTAATGTTTTTCTGATCGTCCACCACCAGAATGTTGATCATGCCCTACCATCCCCCCAAATTGGCGTTGACCCACGGCAAACGTATGGATACGCATGTATGCTTGCCTTGCTCGCTGTCGATCCAAAGCCCGCTGCCTTGGCCGTAGTGGAGCTGCAGACGCTTATGCACGTTCTCGAGTCCCAGCCCGTTATGGCTCGCGGCGGCGATCGGAGCGTCCGCATCCCCCGTAAGCGCGCTCTGCAGCGCGGCAAGGCGGACCGGGTCGACGCCGGCGCCGTCGTCTCGAATCCGGACGAGCAGCCATCGGTCCTGCTCGACTTCGACGGCAATCCGGATGCTAATCCCGGCTCCGGGCCTCGCTCCATGCTGAACGGCATTCTCGACGATGGGCTGCATGCACATCTTCGGAATATCGTATCGGAGCACGTCCTCGAACAGCTCCGCGCGCAGATCGATGTTGCCGCCTTCCATAAAATTCATGAATTCGACGTAGCTTTGAATGTTGGAGAGCTCCTCCCCGAGCGTCACGGTATCGCTGCGCCATTTCATGCTATACCGCATCAGGGAGCCCAGCGCCACGAGAGCATCCGCGATATCGGTCTGCCGCTGCGTTTCCGCGCGCATCCGGATGGATTCCAAGGCATTGTACAAGAAATGGGAATTGATCTGCGAATGCAAGGAATGAAGCTGCGCGTTCTTGGCCACGAGCTGCTTATCCACGACCTGCGACATCAACTGCTTGATTTCGTCCAACATATTATTGTAGCTGACGGCCATCTCGTCGATTTCGTCGCCCGTCTCCCCGTCCGTAAGGCCGGTATCGATCTTGGCGTCCAGCTCTCCCCTTCGCACCTTGCGCATCGAGATTAGAACGCGGTCCATTCTGCGGAAGATGCGTCTTGTCGTATGCGAGACGAGCAGAAGCATCAATAGCAGCACGCATGCCGCGATCGCCACGACCAAGCCGTACCAGCTGCGCGGCCCTTTCGTCAGCGCCTCGTGAGACGCGATGTCGACCACGTAGGCGTTCAGCGGCGCGATGAATCGATAGACCGCGTAATACGTCCGGTCGCCCGCCTTGACGGTCACGGGCTCGGATTGCTTCAGCACGTCCAGCTTCCCATGGATCGCGCCGAAGATGCCGTCCAATTGCTCGCCGGCGTCGACGACGAAGGGATGCTCCTCGCGATAGACGTTCATGGAGGGGTTGCTTCCGTCCATGACCATGGAGAAAAACTGTCCTTCGGTCTCTTCCAGCAGCTCTCCGAAAAATCGATCGTGCTCCACCCGGATCTCCATGATGCTGGGATGCTTGAGCTGCTGCCCTTGCAGCCTGACGAGCCGATAGAAAGCCAACGTCCGCTCCCCTTGCTTCAAGGCGAACAACCGGTATGCGGCGCCGCCCGCCTCGCGAAGCTCCGTCCAATAATCCTGCGGCCAGAACTTGTCGTAATGGTAGATTTCGGGCCATATTTCGAAAACGTTCGGATTGTCGACGTAGAAGCTGAGCTGGCTGACAAGATCGTTGCTCTGGATGATCAGATGCATCTGCTCGAACTGGTTTTGCCTGAACTTAACCAAGCCGAGGCCGTCACCCTTCATATCGGAGTGAATGTAATCAACGAACGACTTCTGAGCCAAAGCAGCCGAGGAAACGTTTTCAACAATGTTCATTTTACTGCGCAGCTGCTCCTCGAGCCTGGCGACGTGACCGATTCCGGCCGCCATCGCGTCGTCGTAGAGCCGGGTTTCCTGGAAGCGGATGAATAAAAAAGAAACCAGGATGGCGGGAATGGCTATTAATAGGCTGAATGCCAAAAATAATTTCTGCGAAATGCTAGAGTTTCGATATAATTTCCTTATTCTAGGAATGACACTCATATTATCCCGACCTCCTGCTTCTGTAATATACCATATCTTGCAACTTGGCAGGTAGGCTGCGAGAGTCGTTTCCTTCCTTGATCCACATTCCCCGCAAAACGGGAAGACCGGCCGCCCAATCGGCGGTCGGCCGTTCCGTAAATCCAGTTTGTTATTCCGCCATTTTGGCTTTGCGCGCGTCCAGCTCGGTTTGACGGTATTCCAGCACCTTGTCGAAGCCGTACTCCGCGCGGCGGGCAAGGAAGCTCTCGAATATTTTATCGAAGGCGGCTTCGTCCTTCGCGGTGATCAGCTCGGGAAGCACTTCCTCCCAATTCTGGGCGATGCGTGACCAAGCGACCGCCACTTCGGAGTCGCCGAGCGGATCCAAGCCTTTGTAGATGCCGCTGTCGATATCGGCCTGCGCGTTGGCGAAGTCCTCCATTTGTTTGATGACGGCGGCCTTCTCCGGTCTCCATTGGTTGACGATGACGGGGTTGCGCATCATCCAGTACGTATCCATGATGCCGTATTCCTTCTCGAGCTTCTCGATATCGTTCGCGAGCATGTCGGCGAGCTCCGGCTTTGCTTGCGGCTTGCCGTCGACCGACTCCCAAGTCTCGCCTTCCTTGCCCAGGAACAGATCGCGCTGGCCTTCTTCGCTCGCCATATAGGTCAGGAAACGGATGGCGCGCTCCGGGTTTTTGGTCGACTTGCTGATCATCGTCACCATCCAGCCGTCCATATTGCCCGGGAACAGCTTGGCCGGATCGCCGCTGGCGTTCTGCGGGCCGTCGACGGCAATGTAATAGGAATCCGGATTGGCGCTCGCCGCCAGCATCGGATTGACGGCCGCCATTCCGTTCCATTCGCGGATCATCATGAAGTAGCGTGCGTTGTTCGTTTTTTCTTCGACTTGCGTATCGGAATCGACCAGGAAATCGACATTGATGAGACCGCGCTCGTAAGCGGTTCTGAACGTTTTGAGCCAAGTCACGTAGTTCGGATCGGTCATCCGGTCGTATACCTTGCCTTCTTGCTCGTGCGGGACCGCCAGCAGGTTCTGCAAATATTCCGTCATGCCGTAAGGCACGTTGCCTTGCGCGAAGAAGGGGCTCATCGGCTGCCCTTTATATTCGGCATATTGATCCTTTAGCAATTGCAGCGCGTTCAGGAAGCCTTCCGGCGTGGACAGATCCGGACTGCCCATCTCCTCGTACAAATCCTTGCGCACCAGGAACGTCTGGTTGGCCGCCGTCATGCCGGTCTCGTGCATCAGGTTCGGGCTGTACGAATCGTTGGGGATGCCGTACGTATTGCCGTTCGGCTGGCGGTACCACTTGAGCGTCCCGTCGCCCGCCACCTTGAAGAAATACGGATCGTACTGATCGGCCAGCTCGTTGAGGGCATAGACATGATCGCCTTCCCAAAGCTTCTTGACCGCGGTTTCCCATGAGCCCATGCTGATCAGGTCCGGAAGCTGGCCGGAGGTCATCATCAGCGTCAGCTGCTCGTTGGCGTCGCCGGACGGAACTTCAAGCTTGACGTTGACGCCCGTTTTTTCCGTGATGTATTTGGAATTCAAGCTTTCGCCCCACGTATGGGGATACCAGGAAGCGCCCACGAACCATGATAAGTCCACCGGGCTCGTGTCGAGCGTCCATGCGGGTTCCTCGGGATTAAGCGTCTTCTCGGCTGCGGTCGCCTCGGGCTGCTTCGTTCCGTCGCTTGGCTTGGCGCTCGGCGCCGCGCCCTCGTTATTGTTGGTGCACGCGGCCATGCTCAGCGACATTACCGCTGCCAGCGCCAATGCTGTAATCGGTTTCATTCGTTTGCGATTGCGTGTCATGCCAGGATCATCCTTTCTTCTACCCCTAATTGTATTTTATATATGGGAATCGCGCATATCTCTTTTAGACTTAAAAATAAACATGTCAGCGTAGCAAGAGTGATGAATCTGGAGAAGCGTCAGCGTTCGCCTTTGTGAGCGGATTTCTACATTTATCTACTCGTTAGAGGAAATCCGTGAACAACAGCGATCGGAAGAGCATCACTCTTGCGCAGCATGCCCGGTTTATCCTGTCTTAAGGTATTGCGCGATGCTCAACCCTTAATCGCCCCGATCATGACGCCCTTGACCAAATAACGCTGGATAAACGGATAGAACAAGAGAATCGGCAGCGTGGCGACCATCATCGACGCGAATTTGATGGAGTTCCCGGGAAGCCGGGCCCCGAATTGCGCCATCGCCTGCTGCTGCATGAAGGACATGGAGTTCTCCGCGATAATTTTGAACAACATCGTCTGCAGCGGGAGCAGATCTTGATTGCGGATATACAAGATGCCTTGGTAATAATCGTTCCAGTGATAGACGGCCGAGAACAACGAGATGGTCGCGATGACCGCCATGCTGTTCGGCATCACGATCCGGAACAGGACGCCGTAGTCCGAAGCGCCGTCCACCTTCGCGGACTCCTCCAGGCTGTCCGGGATGGTGCGGAAGAAGCTCATGAAGATGACCATGTTGAAGAACGAATACATGGCGGGAATGATGAATACCCAGAAATTATCGTAGAAGCCGAGCTTCACCATCAGAATGAACGTCGGAATAAGCCCGCCCGAGAACAGCATCGTAATCAGCGCGATCTTCATGTAAATTTTGCGGCCGACCAAGTTGGTTTTGCTCAGCCCGTACGCCACGATGGCCGTAAACAACACGTGGGCCGCGGTCCCGAGCACGGTGCGCAAGGTCGTGATCAAAAATCCGTTCATCATGTTCTCGTTGCCGAACACGACTCGGTAGCTATCCAGCGAGAACGCCTCCGGGAACCAATTGACGAGACCCAATATGGCTTTTTCCGGCGCGTTAAGCGAATTGATCAGCACGAACCACATCGGATACAGCGTCAGGAAGCAGACGGCCAGCATCAGCAGCGTATTCGCAGCCTCGAAAGCACCCCATCGTCGTTTTGTCATTTGCCGTCCCTCCTTAAAAGATGCCGTCTCCGCTTAATTTTTTGGACGCGTAGTTCGCCATGAACAGGAGCGCGAGCGCCACGATGGAACGGGCGAACAGCACGGCCGTCGAGAACGAATGCCTGCCCGATACGAGACCCATGTTGTAGATGTACAAGTCCAGGCTTTCGGCCATCTTGATGTTCATGTTGTTCTTCAGCATAAAAATTTGATCGAAGTTGCTGCCCAGAATGCCGGCCACGGCGAGAATAAACAGGATGGCGATCGTCGGCCGGATGCTCTGGACGGTAATATGCCACATGCGCTGCCAGCGGCTCGCGCCGTCCAGCTCCGCCGCTTCGTACAGCGCCGGGTCGATGCCGGCGATCGCCGCGATGTAGATGATCGCGCTCCAGCCGGTTTCCTTGAGCGTGTCGGAGAAGAAGGCGATCCACCAGAAGTACTTGGGATCGCTGTTATACAGAATCTCGCGTTCTTGCAGGCCAAGTCCCATCAATAGCTGATTGACTACTCCGCCTTCGCCCAGCCAGCTGAGCATGATGCCGCCGAAGATCGTCCAAGCGATAAAGTGCGGAAGATACGAAATCGTCTGCACCGCGCGCTTGAACCGAATGCTCCGGATTTCGTTCAGCAGCAAGGCGAACGCGATCGGGATGCAGAAGCCGAGCGCCAGCTTCAAGGTGCTCATGCCGAGCGTATTGCGGATCGAACGCCAGAATCTCTCGTCCGTCGCGAAGTCTTCGAAGTGCTTCAGCCCTACGAACGGCGAATCCAGCATGGGCTTCGCGATGCTGTAATCCATAAAGCCGATGATGAGCCAGGCCATGGGAATATAGCAGAAAATCATCATCCATGCGATGCCGGGAATGACCATGCTTTGCAATTGCCACTGTCTTACAAACGTTTTCATCGTACCTGTTTTGTGTGGAGACATCGTCCCGCCCCTTTCCTTCTCCATCGTATGAAAACGCCATCACAAAAAAAAGACCGCCGTTTTTGACGGTATCCCATTTTTTTGGATTCCGTTGATTAGCCGCCGGAAATCGGTATGCTGAGAGTATCTAAAGAGGAGGCGGTTCAAAGATGGATCGACTGATTTGGCAGCAGGACTTCTTGCGCGGCGGGGCCGACTTACGTTCCTGGAACGTCCGCGAGGGCAACGATATCGTGGGCGAAGACGGACAAATCATCGTAGAAGGCTGGGGCAACGGGGAGCGGCAATATTATACGGGGAACGAATCCAATTTGTATATCGACGACAACGGTCTGAACCTTTGCGCGCGCCGGGAAACGACGGACCTTGCGGACGGGAGAACCTTCGCCTACACGTCCGCCCGGATCGATACAAAGGATCATATGTCCTATACTTACGGCAAGCTGATCGTTCGAGCCAAGCTGCCGGCGGGAAGCGGCATTTGGCCGGCTGTCTGGCTGCTTCCTCAGGAGCAGGCCTACGGGCCATGGCCGGCGTCCGGCGAGATCGACATCATGGAGGCCAAGGGTCGACTGCCCGGGCAGGTGTTCGGAACTCTGCATTACGGCAAGGATTGGGATCACAAGATGATCGACGAGTTTTCGTACGCATTTGAAGAAGACGATTCCATCACGGGTTTCCATGAATACGGGCTGGAGTGGAGCGCGGGGTCAATCAAGTGGCTGGTGGATGGACGGGTTTACGCCGAGAAGCGTCTGGAGCCTGGCGTTATGCCGTTCGACAAGTCCTTTTATTTGGTCATCAATCTGGCCGTCGGCGGCTGGTTCGACAACGTGCCCGTGGAGGAATCCGCTCTGCCCGCCGTCATGACGGTGACGGATATCCGGCTGTACGGGCCGTGAGGGACTAGAGAAGAGGCACCCGCTCGAAACGGCGGCAGTCCGGAGGAATGATTTCCCCTGGACTGCCGCTGTTTATCTTGTTGCGATATTACGGATATATAAGCTCGCTCAAGGCTTGCGCCTGATCTTTTAGGATTTCATATCCTTGATGGTCGCGATCCGCACGAACAAGCAATCCGTTGCTTTCGTCGTCGTCCGCGATGTTCAACACATACTTTTGCTGCGTGCCGCTCTCGTACGAAACGGTCATATGGAACATCGAGACATAGTTTAGGATGCCGTCCATCTTCTCCGCCTTCTCGATGGTTTGCAGGAAGCTAGTCATCTCTTGTTGATCCTCGTAGGTTTTCTCGGCAAACGGCACATTCGCCGCGTCATTGCTACCTCTTGCGCATGCGAGAGTTACGGAGACGACTTCATCCCCTGACACCTCGCTTTTCCCTTCCCCCTCTTTGGCTGCGCAGCCCGTTAACCCGATCAGCATCATCATAAGCGTCAACACCAAGACTTTCGTTTCACTGTGAGTAACGGAGCGGAAACGTTCTGCTCTCGCTAACGGACCTCAGAGGCTCTATTTGCTTTCTTTTCGTGATATTAAAAGTCTAACGGACTCAGATTACACTATTTGATGATTTTCCGCCCATTCTACGCGGTTTTGATGTAATTAGTGTCGCCTGTGTCCGTTACAATTTGAACTGGCCCGATTATTGCGAAATAGCGACTGTGGTGTCCGTTACGATCAGCCACGACTAAACTGTGCTGCCCTCCTCAATGAATCGACAACCTCCTGCCGTCCGTTTCAACGAGCAGTCCAGCAAAAACGCCTATATAACGCCGCTGATGTCCGTTAGCGCATCTCGACTAGGGACTAGAAAATAGCGGTTGGTTAGACGCCGTCCACGTCTTCGTTTACGGAAACTTTGCCCCCGCATCGTTGTCCCCGCAACGAAAAAGTAAAGGTCCCTCGTTCGTCGATGAACGAAGGACCTCCCATTGCTCGGAAAGCTATTCCACAATCTGATATTTAGGCTTAACGTTGTTGAAATCCGGGTTCTCCCCGCTCACCATTAGCCCCATGCCCCAGTCGAAATGCACGTTCTCCGTCGGCAGATCGGACGCGTCGCGGTATTGGAACAGAATGTTGCGGCGGGTGCGCTCGCTGCGGTTCACGTCGGAGCCGTGGATGGTCAAATAGTTGAAGAACAGGACGTCCCCCGCTTCCGCCGGACAAGGCGTGCCCATCGAAATCGGGAATTCCTTGTGGTTCAAATAGTGCATGCCGACGTGAGGGATCGGGCCCTGCTTATGAGATTCCGGAATGACGCACAGGCAGCCGTTCTCCGTGTCCGCGTCGTCCAAATGGACGCTTGCGGCGAGCATGGAATGCGAGGCGTGCGGGAAGTACGGATAGTCCTGATGCATCGGGAACGCGGCGCCGTTGGACGGCGGCTTTACCAGCATCTTGGAATGGTGGAGCTGCACGTTGGGACCGATCAGGCTGTTCAGCACTTCCACCATTCTCGGATTTGTGGCCGCGCGCGTGAATGCCGCATCATGGTAATGCACGTCGTGGAAGCCTTTCAGCACCAGCTTCTTCAGCTGCTCCGGCTCCAGGAAATCCCCTTGCCACGCATGGTTGGCATCCGCCTTCGCCTGCGCCGCCCGTTTGATGATGCGTTCGACCGACTCCCTCATTTCCTCGACTTCCCTTTGCGAGAATACGCCCTTTGCCAGATAGTATCCGTTTTGTTTGTAAAATTGCACTTTATCCATATTGATCACACTCTCCATTCTGCTCGTTATGATGGCTGCAACCTACTTAGATTATAGGTATAATGGAGACATATCGTATTTGCATGCCGGAGACATCTTTTTGTAAAATTCGGACATCGGGAGAGTGAAGCGACATGTTCCTTTGGGGCAAAAGCGTGGAGAGACTAAACCGGCAGGCCGGCTTGCTGCAGGGCGAACGATTGACCTTCCACGTTCATTATTGGGGGGCGGAGCAGCACTTGCAGGCCAATCGGACCCACAAGCATTCGTTTCACGAAATCTGTTACGTGGAAGCCGGAACCGGCGCGTACGAGGAGCCGGATCAGGTTTATCCGCTGCGACAGGGCGTCTTGTTCGCCTCGAAGCCCGGCGTCGTGCACCAGATTCGGGACGTGAACGAACTATCCCTATTGTTCGTGGCGTTCGAGCCGGACGAGAAGCTGTCGGATCCCGGCGAGCTTGCGCGTTATACGAGCCTGATGCTGCAAGGGCAAGCCTGGATGGACAATCTGGCCGAATCGCCGATCGTCCGGCTGTGGCAATCGATGATGGTTCCCGGCGACGAAACCTCCGCTTTGCCGGCAGCGGCGCTGCCCCTGCTATCCCACAGCCTGCTTGCCTCCTTTCCCGTGCTGTTTGGCGGAGACGAGGGCTCCGGAGCGTCAACGGTTCGGTCGAACGCCGAGCATACGGTCCGAAGGGCGAAGCAATATATCCGCGACAATCTGGACGGCAATTTGGCGTTGCCGGAGGTCGCCCGCCAGCTGAACCTGTCCGAGCGCCATCTTTCCCGGCTATTCGCATCCAACATACTGGAATCTTACACCGAGGTCGTGAAGCGGGAGCGAATTCGCGCCGCGGAAGGGCTGCTGCTGAAGTCGGAACTGCCCATCAAGGATATCGCGGAGCGGGTCGGCTTCTCCTCCGTTCACTACTTTACGCGCATATTCGCGGCGGTCAAGGGGATGCCTCCGGCGGCCTTTCGGGACAAAAAATCCATAAAGCTCCCGTCTGTTCACGATTGATTGGCTCCTCCGCCCGCAAGCCGGGAAACAGGAAACGGAAAAGGGGACGGCAAGCGGCATCGCCGCTCCCGTCCCCTATTCGCGCGTCAAAGCCGTTAGTTGCCCAGCTCCGCCAGTACCTCTTTCGTGCGCTTGTTCCATTGCTCGGTCGCCGGCACGATGGTATTAATGTCCGCGCCCATGAAGATTACCTCGTTCAAGATATTATTCCAGTTGTATTCGCCGAACGCCGGAACCGTAAGCCCCGGTTGAATATAGGCGTTCTCTTTCGCGATTTTGACCGCTTCTTTGTTTTTGCCTTCCCACATCGGCGTTTGATCGTAATAAGCCATAACTTCGCCGTCGTTGATAGACGCGTTGGCGCCTTGGTCGATCTTCCACTTTTGCGCTTCCTGCGTGAACTGGAAGCTGATCCATAGGAAAGCCGCGTCCTTGTTCTTGGAGCTGCTCAGCATGGAGAGCGGACCGTAGATCGTGTAGCCCGGCTGGCTCTTCTCTCCGCGCGGGAACGGCAGGACGTCCCACTCGAAGTTGGCGTTCGCCTTCAGGTTCGGAAGCACCCAGTCGCCGCCGATCGCGAAGCCCGTCTTGCCGTTAATGAATTCGCGCGTCACGTCGCCGCCCGCGGTCGCCGCTTCGAAGCTTTGGAGCGAGCCGTCCTTGGTTACGAATTCCTGCAGCCATCTGACGTCGTCCAGCACTTCCGGCGTGTGGAGCACGCTTTGCGACAAGTCCTCGTTCAAATAATGGATGTTGGCCGCGTGTCCGTCCGCGATCGCTTTGGTGCTGAGCAGGCGCATCTGCCATTCGGACTGCGTCGTGAGGCCGTATTCTCCCGCTTGCGGATCCGTAATCGCTTTGGCCACGTTGCGGAAGTCCTCGTAGGTCCAGTCGTTGGACGGCATCTCTTGTCCATGCTTGGCAAGCAGATCCTTGTTGACGAGAATCCACATCGGCACGTCGACCATCGGGATCGCCAGCTTTTTGCCCTTCCAGGTCATCGTGACGTAGAAGCCTTCCGGGAACTGCGTCGCGTTGAAGATGGGATCCTTCTCGATATAGGGCGTCAAGTCTTCCAAGAGTCCCGCTTGGTCGAAGGTGATGAGATCGGAGTCGATTTCCGTCAAATCGGCAGGCGTGCCGGCTGCCTCAAGCGACGCGATGATCTCCATGATCGGCTGGCTGTTGACCGGGATTTGCTCGATGGTGATCCAAGGATATTTTTTCATGAACATGTCGTACAGCTCGCCGTACGTATCCTTCCAGGATATGATCTTGAGCGTGACCGGCTCCTGGTTCTCCGCGGACGGCGAGGGTTCGGCCGCATCGCTTGTTTGCGTGGCCGACGGCGCGTTAGTCGGAGCGTTATTGCTTCCGCCATTGCCCCCGGAGCATGCCGTTGCGACCAGCATAGTGGTCAGAATCATTGCAGACAAACTTTTGAATTCCTTGACCTTTTTCATACGATTCCTCCTCGATTTGTGGTGGTGCCTTGCGGTTCCTTGCAATGCTAACCCCTTTGCAACTCCTGCCAGCTAGTGCTTCCAGCGAGGGCCCATCCGCCGTCCAGATCATGCCCGAGGCTTGACCGGACCGCCCCGGGCGCGCCTTCGCACCACCTCCTTTCAGCTCATTCTTTTGCATTCCGCACCGCTATAGCGTCTCGGCGGCCTTATCGCCAACGGTCGCGCCACGATGCCTCTCTCCCGAACCACCCCATTCGGCTAACGGACATCAGGGGCCTTATCGCAAACGGACACGTCACGGTGCCTCTCTCCCGCAATCACCCCATTCGGCTAACGGGCATCAGGGGCTTTATCGCAAATGGACGCACCATGGCGACTCTCTCCCGCAACCAATCCATTCGGCTAACGGACATCAGGGGCCTTATTGGGCGGATTTTGGCGCAATTCGAAACGTAACGGACACTGGAGACCTTATTCCGGCTTCCACGCGCCTTTACACCCGCTTTTTCACCAATTAGCGGCCCTGGTGTCCGTTACAAATAAAAAACCCGGTAAAGTGTCTAAATAACGTCATCCATGTCCGTTAGCGTTTGACGGAACAGCGGTGGCGGCATGGTTCCGGGTTCCGTTAGCGTTTGGCGAGACGGCGGCGGCATGCTTACGGTTCCGTTAGCGTTTGACGGAACAGCGGCGGCGGCATGGTTCCGGGTTCCGTTTACGTTTGGCTAGACGACGGCGGCGGCGTGCATCGGGTTCCGTTTACGTTTGACGGGACAGCGGCGGCGGCATGCTTCCGGATTCCGTTAGGGTTTGCCGGGACAGCGGCGGCGGCATGCTTCCAATTTCGTTAGCGTTTGACGGGACGGCGGCGGCGACATGCTTCGGGTTCCGTTTACGTTTGCCGGGACGGCGGCGGCGGCATGCTTCCAATTTCGTTAGCGGATTCTACTCCACGATTCCCGTCCGTTCGATGCCGCTGACGAACCACTTCTGCAGCACCATAAAAACGAGAATCGGCGGCAGAATGATCATGAACGCGGCGGCCATCTTGGTGCCTTCCGTGATGGGATTGACAATGGTGCGCGTATTGCCGAGCAGCGTCGGATTCAGGATTTCCTCCAGCATTTCCAGCCGGATGGAGAGCGGCGTGAACCCTTTGGTCAGAAACATCGACGGCTCGTAGTACAGGTTCCAGTACCAGATGAAGGAGAACAGGAACACGACCAGACAGGCGGAACGGGCAAGCGGCAGCATGATGCCGGCGAACAGGCGGAACGTCGACGCCCCGTCGAGCTTGGCCGCTTCCTCTAAACTTGGCGGCTGGGAACGGAAAAACTGCATGAAGATGAGGATAAACAGCGCCGCCTTGACGCCTTGCCCCAGCATGGCCGGCACGAGGAACACGAACAGCGTGTTCAGCAATCCCAGCTTGCTGAAGATCACGTAGAGCGGAATGATGATGACCTGCGGCGGAATGACGAACGTCAGAATGATCAAGGCGACGAATAAGGCCCGGAAAGGAACGGACAGCCGCGCAAGCGCGTAACCCGTCATGGCGCAGACGATGACTTGCATGATGGAGCAAGTAAGCGCGATCGTCGACGTGACCAGCAGCGCCTTGGGGTATTGCAGCCCCTCGAACGCCTTGGCGATGTTCTCGAACGTCGCCTGCCTAGGGATCCAGCGCACCGTGGGATCGTACATGTCCGCAAGCGTTTTGAGCATCGTGCTGATCATGTACAGAATCGGCTGCAGGTAGAGATAAGCGACGACCGACAGCAGGAAATAGATAACCAGCTTGGCGAGCAAGCCGTCCGACACGCTGCGTCCCAGCACCATCAGCTTCGCCTTCTGCGCCCTCCGGCTCCAGAACAGCGACTGCAATCCCTTGCCCGCGCGATTCAGCCCTACCTTCAAATCCTGGATCATGCGCGTCCCCCCTTTCTTCTCAGATGGCGACCGGACACGGAGAACACGATGCCGATCAGAACGAAGATAAACGCGAAGTAGATCCACGCCAGCGCGCTTGCGTAACCGTACCCCGTATCCACCTTGAACATATTGTCCCTGATGTGCGCGATAACGGGATTAAGCGGAAAGGTAAACAGATCGATGATCGTGTACAAAACGTTGAGCGTAATAAACGGCACGCTAGCGGGCAACGTAATTTTCCAGAAGCTGTCCCACGGCGAGGCGCCGTCGATGCGCACGGCCTCGTAGATCGCCGGCGAGATGGTCTGGAAGCCGGCGACGAATATCAGGATCTGCACGCCGGAGTACCAGAGAATGAGCACCGCGTTGCCAAGCACGGACATGACGGGCTCGGCGAATTGCTGCCCGACGTACTGGATGACGAGCGGCTCCAGGTTATACTGGTCCAGGAACGGGATTTCCCCAACCTCCTGCGTGAAAAGCTCGGAGAGCACCTGACCGGTCGCGAAGATGACGGGAAGGAAGAACAGCGCCCGGTACAAGAACCGTCCCGGAAACTTCTGATTGAGCAATAACGAGATAAACAAAGCGAACAATACGATGATCGGCACCATAAGCAGCATCTGCTGAAAATAAGTGATGAGCTGCACGGGGAATTCGTTGTCCTTCAGAAACGCGTCCCGGAAGTTTTTCATGCCGATCCATTGGTATTTAAAGCCGCCAACGCTGACCTGAACCTTGTTGAAGCTCATGAACAGCGACCAGCCGACCGGTATGATCACGAACGCCGAGAAGCCGATGATCCACGGGAGCATGAACAGGAGCCCGGTTCCGTATCGCCCGCCATGATAACGCAGCAAGGCTCTTTTTCTCTCTCTAGCTTCCATTTCCCGTTCCCCCTCTCTCCGCGTGGAAGGTTCCGCTGCCGTAGTCGACGATCACCCGCGTGCCGTCTTCGTATTCGGTCGCGAACCTTCCTTCGCCGAGCGATTCGTGGTTGTCGATCCGCTGATCGTATACGCCGGCCAACTGCTGGAACGCCTCGTACTCCGACTCGATCCGGTCCAGCCACTTCCCGTATTGACTGCTGAACAGATAGTTGGATGCCGAATAACGAAGCGTGCGGGAATCCTCGTGGGTAAGGAAAAACGATGGCAGCGCGCCGTATTCAATCGCCCTCAGCAGCTCCTCCTGCGCGTTGTTCCGAAGATTGCCGTCGCCGAATGTGTAGTCGACGTACCCATGCACGGCCATAGGGTAGAACGGCACCGTCTCGTCGACCAAGAAGTCGTAGCTGGAATCGCTTGGCAGCATGGAGACATAATCGCTTTCCGCCAGCGCGTAGTCATTGCCCCGGTAGACGCCGGCCGAGCCTAGCGTATCCCTCGTATAGCGAAGCAAGCCTTCGTAGATTCCCGCGGTCTGGGCGCGGGTCGTGACGTCGCCGCTCTTGTAATCGTTGAAGACCATCTCGCCAAGATAGTTGTACAGTATTCCCGACACGCCGATCTCCTTGAGCTTGCCGATCGTTTCGTACGCCATCGCCACCGTCCGCTCCGGCTTGCTGATGAACCAGTCCTCGTCGAGGAACACCGTGCCGTCGATGCCGCGGATGCCGTTGTTTTTGCCGGAGAGCACCGACTGCGCTTCGTTCACCCATACGAAGTCGTCCTCGAACCAAACGGGAAATCCCCGTTCCTTCATCTCGGCGATAAACGACCTTGCCGCTTTCTCCCCGCCAAGCTTCGACTCGATAGGCAGACGCTTATGCATGTCGTGGTCGCCTTCGTTCTGCCAGCCGTAATAAAGGATGTTCATGTTGCCCACGCCGCGGCCCGCGACGGCCTCGACGATCTCCTCGGCTTGCTTGAACGTGGTGGCCGCGGCGTAACGGGTACCGCCGTAGGCTTCCTCGTAATTGCCGCCCATCAGCTTGAGATAGAGCGGAATTTGCTCCGTCGGCGCCAGCCGTTCGCCGAGCTTTCCTTCGCTCTCCAGATAATCTCTGTACGACTTCGCCATGCCGACGTAGGTTGCGTCGCCGCCGGTCAGGAACCGGTATTCGATCTCGCGGTCCACGTGCAGCCGCTCCTTCTGAACGGAGCGGATCGGCGTGGCCGTCCGGCCGACGAGATACAGGTATTCCTCCCGGAACAGATGGCCGGCGTGAACGCTGTAGAGCGAAGACTTCAGTCCCGGCGGCATCGCGTTAATGACGGCGGACTCGCCGCCTTGCGTCAAGACGGCCACGAAGGCGTCGTCCCCGTTCTTCAGCCCGAACACGGGATACGCGATGTTTTCGCGGCGTTCGCCGCTGCGCGTCCAGTTGTTCGCGTTCGTCAGCTCCAGCCCGTACACCTGATGGGTGTAACCGCGGGAGAGTCCGACCCGCTCGGTATCGAACTTGATCAGCCCGCCAGGTCCGTCCGGGACGAACAGGTAGCCGTCGTCCGCCGCGCCGGCCGCCCCGAAGTAGGGAAGCAGGTCGATGCTGTAGATGGCGAATTCGCCATTCTCGATCACGCCGTCCGTAGGAATGCGAGCCTTTAGCCCTTTGTCCGTCAGCTCGTATTGAATGACGAACTTTATACCCTGGTCGGCGAACTCGTATTCCGCCTGAAGCACGTCGTCCGACTTGCGATACGAGACCTGCAGTCCCTTGGTGAGCGAATTCGCGAGCTGCCGGATCGTCTGGTCCTTGCCCTCCGTCTTGACGTAAGTCAGCACGAACGGCGATTTCAAATTTTCCAAGAGCGCTCCCTTGACGGTTTCCCCGGCAAGCTGCGCCTCCTCCGGATTGCTGAGCCACCGCTTGCCGCTGGAGCGGTCCAGCAAGGAGATGCCCGAGGATGCCGGGTGAACGGACAAGGCGAAGCGGTCCGTGGACAGCGCTTTCGCGAAGCCGTCCGCCTCTGCGGCGGGCATCCAGGCCATGCTCTCGTCGAGCACCGGCGACCGCGCCAGCCCTGCCTTCTCGATGCCGGTACGCTGGAGCGCCGCCGCCGGCGATAGCTCGCCGCCGCGAAGGAGACCGAACGCGAGCAGGAACAGCAGGACGGCCAAGAGGACGGCAACGACGATTTTGACGCGCAAGGATAGGCGCTTGATGAAGTTAGCCAATGAACGTCGCCTCCTTGTACAGCTGGTAGAAGAAATCGTAGAGATTGTAGGTTAGTCCCGACACGATGAGCACAAACACCCAGATGGTGCCGATCGCGAACACCGTAATGCCCGTATTTTTGATCGTCTCGGCAAAATCGTAGTTATGGATGACCTGAGTCATGACGACCATCATCGCCGCCGTCCATAACAGCATGATCGCGCTCAGCGCGTCGATGATGATGCGTTCGTCCAACGTCACGATATTCGAAAGCGCGATGGAAGGAATCGTAAGGAACAAGTAAGGCGCGAGCGCGTACGTGCTGCCTTGGATCACCTCCCTGAACCGCCCTTCTCCGTCTCTGACGCTGCATACGAGATAGTTGGCGATGATCCAGGTTAGCCACGGTACCGCGAACCACGCGAGGTCGCCTAACAAGCGGATCTGCGAGAGCTCGACGGGATTAAAGAGAAAGCCTCGAAGGTAGACGTCCGCCGCTTTTACGCCGACGACGGCCGCTAGCAGGAACAGGATGACCCCCGCCGATATTTTGGATTCTTTCAACTTGTAGAACCCCTCGTAGGGATGGAACATGATCGTCCGGAAGATGCGCAGCTCTTCCATCGGCCGCTCCCAAGACGGCGGCGGCGGATAACGGCGGAGCAGCCGCATCGCGAGCCTCGGCGCGTACCAGATCGCGGCCAACGCGAAGATGACGATCAGCGCGGCCCAGGCGAAATTGTCCTGCAGCCACCTTAAGCGGATCTGCCAGAACGCGTCGGAATAATTGTCCGTATCGTAAGCCGTGCGGAGATAATCCAGCGCTTTGTCGTATTCGCCTTGCTGCAGGTACGCCTTGCCAAGCCCCTGGAACGTGCCGTTGTACATGTCGTTGCGGGCGTACACCCGATCCCACGCGGCTTCGCTCTCCTCGTATCGGCCTTGCCGGTAGAGAGCCAGCGCGGTCAGCACGTCGGTCCCGAAGTCGGTCCGCACGAACTTGTGCACCGTGCCCGTCTTGCCGTCCGCCACCCAGATATTGAAGGCGGAATCAACGGCGATGCCCGTCGGGAAGCCGATAACCCCGTATTGCTGCGTCTCCTTGTCGATCAGGCCGAAGTGAAACAGCGGATTGCCGGCTTCGTCGTAAATATCGATGCCTTCGGAGTCGGTGTCCGCGCTGTACAGAAAGCCGTTGGCATCCGCTGCCACGTCGACGATGCCGTGGCCGTTCAGGAGCGTCTTGTTTTTGAACGCGTCGACCCCTCCGGCGTTCAGCTTGCGGATCGCCCCGCTGCCGAAGCTTCCCGCCGTCGCGGTCAACAGGAAGCCGTCGCGGTCGGTCGCGACGTTGACGACCGGCAGCGGCAAGCTGGCCAGCTCCTGCTCCAGCTGCTCCTTGTTCAGAATGAGCTGCTTGATCCAGCTCATGACCGTCCCTCTTGCTTTATTGGCCCCGAAGAACCCTTTGAATTCGCCCTCCGGGCTCAGACGCACAAGCCCTTGATAGGCGGAATTCAAGCTGACGTACATCACGCCGCGCCGGTCGACGACCAGCTTGGTCGGGATAAAGGACACGCCCCCGAGCAGGCTGGACTCGGGCTTGACATATTCGCGCAGATACGTCCCGTCTTGCCCGAATACCGCGATTCGTTGATTGCCGGAATCCGCGACGAACACTTCTCCGTCGCCGCTGACGAACACGCCTTGAGGCGAATTCAGCCGCCCCGGCCCTTCGGCATCGCCGATGGTGCCCGTCAATTGCCCGCTCGGATCCAGCACGGCGATCGAGTTGCCCGCTTTGTCCGCCGCGTATACCTTGTCGTCCTCGGCGACGTGCACATCCGCGGGCTCGCCGAGCCTGACGCCGCCGATGTCCGCAGGCTCGTAGATCGGCTGGAGCCGGAGCCACGTCGACTGATTGGCGTCGTAATAGCCCGTGCGGTAAGGCAGCTGAGCCGCCGCGGGCCGCGGAACCAGCCCCGCGGCGACGCAGACCAGCAGCAACATCAGGATGAATCTTCTCATGGCTACGACTTCCTTTGCTTTGAAATCTATGTTCGGCCGCGCTTTCGGCACAATCCGATCCATTACTTAATGCCCGAGTGGACCATCGTCTCCAGCACCCGCTTCTGGAAGATCAGGAAGATGATCAGGTTCGGCAGGAACAGCAGCAGGCCCGCGGCCGCGGCCATGTTCTGTCCGGCCACGCTGTTTTGAAGGCCGCTGATCAAGCTGTTGACGTAGAAGGCGAGCGTTCGCATCGTCTCCTCTTGCATGAACAGCGTCGACGTCTCCATGTCCCCCCACACCGCCTGGAACGTTAGGATCGCGATCGTGGCGATCGCCGGAGCGGACAACGGGATGATGATTCTGGCAAAAATCAGTCCGTGGCTCGCACCGTCGATTTTGGCCGCTTCGATCAGTTCGTCCGGAATTTGCGAGATGAACCCGATGAGCAGGAACACCGCGACCGGCGAGGCCAGAAGAGGCAGCAGATGGCCGAAATACGTATTGTTCATGCCGAGTCCGCTGATGATCAGATATCTCGGAATGCCCACCGTCTCCGGCGCGAACATCAGCGACAGCGTAATTAGCGACAAGATGAGTCCCTTGAAGTGGAAACGGTATTTGCCCAGCACGTAAGCCGCCATCGTACTGACCAGGATTACGCCTAGCAGGCCGAGTCCCGCCACAAGCAAGCTGTTGAACAAATACCGCGTGAACGGCACCGTCGCGTTCGAAGCGTGCAAAAACAACAGCTCGAAGTTCCGCAGCGTAGGCTCTTGCACAAGGAACTTCGGCGGGAACAGAAACAGCTCGTTCTGCGGTTTGAACGCATGGTTGAAAATAAAGAGAATCGGGAGCGACATGAAGGCGGCTAGCGCCGTAAAGCTGGTCACGAGCCCTACCTGAAACCAAGACCACTTGCGTCTCATGCTTGCGCCTCCTCCTTCTCGCCGAACAGCCGGTACGCGAACCGCATGGCGAAGAAGCTGAGCAGCAGCAGAATGACCGATACGGCCGACGCGTACCCGAGCTCGAAGCGGATGAACGCGTAGTCGTCGATATGGTTGATGATGAGATGGCCCGAATACGAAGGGGTGATCGGCATGCCCGTAAGCTGAACCGATATGCTGCCCGCCTTCAGCGTGCCGACGATCGACATGACCGCGCTGAACAGCATCTGAGGCTTCATCGACGGCAGCGTGATGTAGAATACTTCCTGCAGCCGACTCGAGATCCCATCGATTCGGCCCGCCTCGTACAGCTCCTTGTTGACCGTCTGCAGTCCGGCCAGCATGGCCAGGAAGCCGACGCTGAAGCTGATCCAGAGCGATACGACGATCATGATGTTGAGCAAATACTTGGGATCCTGCAGCCAGATGACCGGACTGTCGATCCATCCCATCGACAGCAGGAAGTTGTTGACGTAGCCGACGCGGTCGCCGCTGAACGCGGCGATCCAGACGACGGACAACGCGACCGCGCCTGCCATGGAAGGCGCATAGAAAGCCAGCGTGTAATAATCCCTGATGCGCAAGGGCAATTGATGGATCAGCCATGCGAACAGGAAGGCCAGCAGATAGCCGCCCGGTCCGACCAGCAGCGCGAACAGGAACGTGTTCGGTATCGCCTTGGTCAAGAAAATAATGTCCTGCGTAAACAAGGCGATATAATTATCGATGCCGGTGAACGTCAGCCCTCCGAAGCCGTCGTAGGACGTAAATCCGAGAAGCGCGGCCATAAAGACCGGCACGATGATAAACACGAGAAAACAGATCAGAAACGGCGCGAGGAACGCGTAACAGAACAGGTCCTTCCTTAGCTGCCGGAAGAAGAGGGCCGTCTTGCGCCGGACCGATGCCCCGCGGCTAACGCTCGTTCGATTGCTTGCCAGCTCGGCATTCATGTGTCGCTCTCCTCCCATTCGTAAGGTGTCTTGATTTGCGGAACTTGCAAGTCATGGTGGGCTTCGATGCCGAAGTCCTTCTGTCTGCGGCGCATTTCCCGCTGCAGCGACAGCTGCGCTTCCTCAAGCGACTCCTGAGCCGGCATCGCCTCCATGACCCTGCGATTCCAGGCGAACTCCATCTCCCTCGCCAGGAAGTAATAGCCGGGCACGTACGGCATGTTTTTGGCCCAGCGCGCTTGCTCCCGGAGCGTGGCCACATCCTCGGAAGGCCAGACGAGCGACTGCATCGCGTTCAGGTTCGCCGTGTTCCAGCGGAACTCGAGGCCGTAATAGGATTCCAGATCGCCGGCGTATTGCGTTTGGACTTCGTCCGACGTCCACCACTTCAGAAACTCCCATGCTTCGTCCTTCCGTTCGCTCTTCTCCATGATCATGCCTACGGACAAGCCCTGCGGCGACCAACGCTCCACGACGCCCTCGCTATTGCGCACGCCGGGCAGCGGCGCGATGCCCCAATGCCCCGTAATTTCCGGCGCGGCGACCTGCAGCTGCACGTACGTATTGAAGTCCGCGATGCCGAGCGGGATATCTCCGTCGCGGAAATGCTGGAAAAACGCGGGGACGTCGATGGGCAGATTATGCTTCACGTACAGATCCGTCCACATGCGGAACGCTTCTTGCGCCTCCGGCGTCGTAAGCTGCCCGTTTAACCCGTCGGGACTATACACCTCGGCGCCATGCTGGAAGAAGATCGTCGCGAAGTCCGCTTTGGGATAGTTCATCGTCATGCCGTTCTCTTGCAGAGTCGGGAGCATGTCGAACATGTCCTCCCACGTATCCGGCACCTTAAGGCCGAGTCCCTCCAAAATATCGGAGCGATAGAACAGCACCTGGAAGTTCTGCACCTCGGGCACGCCGTACAGGCCGCCGTCGTACATAAGCGATCTTGTCGTTCCCGGAACGAACCGCTTCAACACTTCCTCGTGATCCGGGAAGCTGCTGAGATCGTACGCCGCATCCCTCATCGCGAAGTCCGCCGGGGTGGACTCGGCAACCCCAAGCGCAACGTCCGGCACGTCTCCCGCGGCATTGCCGAGAATCAGCATGTTGGGATTCGGCATTAAATTAATGTTGACCGGTATTCCGGTGCGCGGGGTAAAATCCTGGTCGACCAGCTCGCGCAGCAATTCGGCGTAATCCCGGCCTCTTTGCACCCAGATGGTGAGCGCTTCCTTCTTGTTGTGGGCCCGCGTATCGTAATCCAGATAAAAGGATCTTGCGAACTCCGTGAGCGCGTACGGTATCCGGCTGGCGATCGTCGACGTTTTAAGCCCCGTCTCCGCTCCGGGCGTGCGGATTACGATATAATCCAGCAATAGCGGCTGATGCGTCAGCGTCGAGAGCAGCGTGCCGATTTTGTTCTGAATAGTCGAGAAATCGTTGATTTTCACCGGAATCTCGTCGACGTCCTCCGCCATCTCCTCCAAGATGCCGATGGAGGACCGGAGCGATTGCGACAGATCGGAATCCCTTCCGTTCAGTCCGTCGATATATTCGCGGATGTCGGTCATCCTTCCGATAAAACCGGCCATCCGAGCTTCGACCTCGGGATCCAGGCTTCGCATATTCCACGTGCGGGTCGCGTCGATGTTGGCGTCGAACGACGATTTGCTGTAATTGCCGGTAAGCAGGCGCACTTCGCGGTCGTAGTCGGACAGCTCCGCGAGCGCGGCTTTCAGCGCCAGGAATACGGGCTGCAGCGGCGTCGAATCCGACGTAAGCCTAAGCGTGTGATCGCCGGCCTTCAAGTAGAAGCGATAGCTTTGTCCGTCCTCGCCGGACAAGGGATGGATGATAAACGTCTTTTCGTTCGGAACCCCGTATTGGGCGAGCTCCCGGAACGGCACCTCGCCGTCGATCGAAACGGTCCGGTAAGCCTTGAAGCCGTTGCGATAGTCCTGGAACGACTTCAGGTCGATCTCGTACCACCCGTCTGCCGGCACGGAGAAGTCCCATTCGGCCCACTCGCCGGGCAAGCGCCAGCGCCAGCCGCCGAGCACGTTGTACGTGATGCGCCCTTTGGGATCGGGGGAGATGTTCGGCTCCGACCAATAATCCGTTTGGATCGCGATGCTCGACTTCCGGTCGACCCGCTCCGCTTCCAGGACGGAGTACCACGGTTCGGCGGGCTCTCCTTGTCCGTTGTCCTGGGCGGGCAGCGCCGCCTTGTACGTCTCGTAGTCCGGCAATGGCGTCGGCGCCCGGAAAACAATCGACCTTATCGCGAGAGCCTCCCTGATTCCGAGTAGCCTCAGCTTGTGCTCCCCGGCCTCGAGCCGGAACAAGAGCGGCTCCGAGGATGCCGAGAATTGGAACAGCGGACCCTCGATCCAATCCGTCAGCTCCTGCTGCGTCGGCCGCACTTGCTGGCCGATCTCGTTGGTATCGTACGGATATTTGGAATCCTTGAACATCCGTTCGAACTCGATTCGCTGGGCTTCGGCAAACGGATATCCGCCATCGATTTGGATGCCGCGCACCGCCGCGGCGTTGCTGCCTTGGAGCGGCTTATATCCCATGTGAAGCTCGTACCAGCCGGCTTTCTCGGCCCGGAAGACCCACTCCACCCAGCCTTTTTCGTTATTCCAGGACAGTGCCCCGCCATTCGCCGCAAGCTCGGCGTCCTCTCCGGCATCGCTGAACGTCTCCGCGTCTATCCGGATCTCGGGAAGCGCGGCGTCCAAAGTCATTTCGCCCCCGAGCACGAGATTGACGTAATTGGGCATTCCATCCTTCGTCTCGAAATCCATGAGCCGATCCAGCGACACCGTTCCCGCCTGCACCTCCTCGTTCCCGTCCCCCGCCCAGCGGACGACGCCGAAGATAAGCGCCGCGGCGATGAGGAGCCGAAGCAGAATAACAAGCGTCTTCTTGCGCCGCTTCATCCTTCATCTCCTCCGGCCGCGAGCGACGCGCCCGTCTCTTGATCGAAGAAATGAACTTTCTCCATCTGGAACGCCACCTGCACGGGAGAATGGCGTGCGTGCTCCTCGTCGGGATGCACGCGGCAGATGACCGTCTCCTCGCCAAGCTCCGCGTATACGTACAGATCGGCCCCCGTCACCTCGCTCATTCCCACGATGCCGCGATTCCAGCCCGGGAGCGGCTCTCCCTCCGTATCCGCTTTCAACCAGACATGCTCGGAACGAACGCCCAGCACCACCTTGCGGAGCGTCTTCGAGGATTGCCGGAAGCTCGATTCGTAGACGCTCGGGATCGCGAGCTTTAATCTTCGGCCGCGGAAATAATACACGTCGTCCTCGCGGACGATGGCCCCCTCCAGGAAGTTCATCTGGGGCGATCCGATAAAACCGGCCACGAACAGGTTCGCCGGCTTGTCGTACAGCTCGCGCGGCGGAGCGACTTGCTGGATCAAGCCGTCCTTCATGACGACGATGCGCGTGCCCATCGTCATGGCTTCGACCTGGTCGTGCGTGACGTAGACCGTCGTCCGTTTCAGCTCGGCTTGCAGCTTGATCAGCTCGGCCCTCGTCTGCGCCCGTAGCTTGGCGTCGAGATTGGATAGCGGCTCATCCATCAAGAACACCTGCGGCTCCCGGGCGATGGCCCGCCCCAAGGCGACGCGCTGCTTCTGGCCGCCGGATAGCTGGTTCGGCTTTCTCTCCAGCAGATGGGAGATCTCCAATATTTTGGCCACCCGGTTGACTCGCAGCTCGATATCGTGCTTTGCCGTCTTGCGCAGCTTAAGACCCAGCGCGATATTTTCGTAGACGGACAGATTGGGGTAGAGGGCGTAATTCTGGAACACCATCGCGATGTCCCTGTCCTTGGGCGACACGTAATTGACGTATTTGCCGTCGATGTACAGGTCGCCCTGCGATATTTCCTCCAGCCCCGCGAGCATCCGGAGCGTCGTCGACTTGCCGCAGCCCGATGGTCCGACCAAGACCAGAAACTCCCCTTCCTCAATATCCAGATGAAAGTCGTTGACGGCGGGTCTCTCTTCGCCCTTGTAGTTTTTATAGACGTGGTGGAACGTTATGCTTCCCAACCTCGCTCACCTCTTGTACCGTAATGTATTTATGCTGATTTGCTCTTCGGCTCGTTCGCCGGACCGTGATCTCCTTCTCAGTGTAGAACATTCCCCAACGCTTCCAAATGAGCCAAAAGCAAACTTTCTATTCCGGATTTGGCTTGTTCTTCCTCCCGACGATTCGGGCTTGCCAAGCTAATTTCGCGTTTTATCGACGGCGGACGCGCTTGTTGCGCCGGAATTTGTAATCGCTTTCGCAAATGCTCGCGGCGAATAAGCGCCCGCGGCCGGAATATTCGCGCCAACCCTTTCGTTTTGTCCTGTTTTGTTTGCTTTTGCCTCATGGCGGGGGACGGCGCGCTGCTTTATGCTGTTACAGAAAGTAGCGGTCTGCAACTATTCCCTTAATTCCAAGGAGGTTTAACGCCATGAGCGCATCCCGTATTCCCGCCGAAGCCGTCCGGACGGCCGGCTCCAATCCCGTTATCACGTCCATTTTCACCGCCGATCCCTCCGCGCATGCCTGGGAGGACGGCAGACTGTATATCTATGCTTCGCACGACATGGACCCCGCCAGAGGCTGCGACCTGATGGACCGCTATCACGTCTTCTCGACGGACGATATGGTGAACTGGCTGGACGAAGGGGAAATTCTGCGTTCCGACGACGTCCGGTGGGGACGGCCGGAAGGCGGCTTCATGTGGGCGCCGGACTGCGCGTACCGCGACGGCACGTATTATTTCTACTATCCGCATCCAAGCGACTCGAACTGGAACGACTCTTGGAAGATCGGGGTGGCGACGAGCAAGGAGCCCGCCCAAGGGTTTGTCGACCAAGGCTATATCGAAGGGCTTGGCGGGTTCGCGATGATCGACCCGTGCGTTTTCGTGGACGACGACGGCAAGGCTTACATGTATTACGGCGGCGGCGGCCAATGCGCCGGAGGCGAGCTCGCGGACGATATGATGTCCATGAGGGGCGAGGTATTGCCGATGGAGGGCATCGAGGATTTTCACGAGGCGGCCTGGGTATTCAAGCGGAACGGTCTCTACTATTTGACGTACGCGGACAATCTGGAAGGCAACAACCGGATGCGCTACGGCACCAGCGACAAGCCGCTCGGGCCTTGGACGTACCGGGGCGTCTTCCTGGAGCCGACGGGCTGCTCGACGACGCATGGCTCCGTGGCGGAATACAAGGGCAAGTGGTATCTGTTCTACCATAATCAAGCCATATCGGGAGAAGGCAATCTGCGCAGCGTCTGCATCGACGAAATCAGGTTCCGCGAGGACGGCTCGATCGTAACCGTGGAGCAAAGCGCGGCGGGCCTCCTTCCGGTCGGAGAGCCGCTCGTGCCGCATCCGGCTCCGGATCGTTATTACGTAGGCGGCTGCGAGACGGACGGCGGCGCTTATGCCACGACGAGCGGGCACGGCGTTCCGTATGTCGCCGGCTTGGACGCGGAAGGCGCCTGCATAACGTTCGGCGGCGTTGACGGCGCGTCGGGCGGACGCGCGACGGTCTACGTCCATTACGCGACGGCCGAACCGCTGGCGAAGCTTCGCCTCTTGGCGAACGGCGAGGACCATTCGCTGCTTAATCTGTTATCCACGGGCGGCGCCGAGCAATTTGACGGCGTGGCATCGCTTACGATTCGGCTGAAGCCTGGCAGGAGCAACGAAATTTCGTTGATCGGAGGCCGCGGCGCGGCCCATGTGGATTATTTGATCGTGGTGCCGTTCGGGGAGTAGGCCCTTTCCGCTCCTTTGAATAAACAAACAACGGTAACCGATCATGAGATCGACTGCCGTTGTTTGGGTTAAGCTATCATTCCGAGCAAAAGATTTTAATCGATATGATGCAAGAATTGCAGAAGCCTCTTCAGCATGACTGCCGCCTGAGCCCGCGTCGCGTATTCCATCGAAGCCAAGCGCCCGTCTTCCATCCCTTTAATGATGCCGACTTCCGATACTTGAGCTTCCGCCGATAGCGCCCAGGTAGAAATGGAGTCGCGATCCTCGAACGATGCGGCAGACTATCCGCTCGCCCTCTCCGCCGGTTACATGGCCGGTGAAGGTTAAGGCTCTGGCCATCATCACGGCCATTTGCTCGCGGGTGATAGGGTCGTTCGGCGGAAAACGATCCGCGCCGATCCCGGTCGCCAGTTCGTTCGCCACCGCCGCTTGGACCGAGGGTGAATACCATGCAAATGTATGGACATCCGCATAACGGTAAGGATCCGCGCCCTCCTGAGCGTCCAAGCTATTGGTGAACGGCGTGACGGCCGACCGTTTCGTGCCGGATGATAGGATCTAGCTGCCGTCGCGCAGATGATATTGGCCAATTGGTTCGCTTCATGAGCTGACTCAGCTTATGTATGATACGTCAACAATAAAGAAAGGGCGGTGTTGGGAGTTATCCCGGCACCGCCCTTCGTTTAGTCCGCGATTCTTATTCCGCCTCCGCCGTGCAGCAGGCGCCCGGACTCGGCATGCTGGACGATCGCCCGTCGCAGTCCAGTATCCCTTGGCGCCGTCTCCGGATCCAGCGTCTCGGCGCCGAACACCCTGCGGTATGTATCCTTCTCGTCGGACCGGACGGGAAACAGATGCAGCAGCCGTTGGAACGCGCCGATATTGGAGTCCTCGGGCAATAGATCGGCCAGCTGACGATCCAGCAGCCAAGAAACGCAGACGAATGCTCGGACAGGTTGATGGGGGAAATACGTGTCGAAGAAAGGGATTGCCCGCCTCATCGAAGCTTCGCATGGAGCCTGGCGGAGCGGCTCTCCTTCCGGAATATGCATGTCGAGCACGCGATCTCCTCCGCGCAGGACAACACGCCACTCCGTTGCCGGCAGCCGGATTGGCTCCTCCTGAGCAAATCCGGATTCATCAATGGGATTTCCGACGATCATTTTCGCGTCTTCCTCATAGGAAGCCGTCCAAACGCCGGCGGTATCCAGGATTCCGTTGGTGCCATCCACCCGTCCGTCCTTGCGGTAAGAAATTCCGGGCTCGGAGAGAAGCCGGATCCGGCCCGTCCCTTCTTGCCGCACGACCACGATGCCGTGATTCAGAACCGTAAGCATAAATTGCAGCCTTCCCAGCCGAAACAGCTTCCCTCCCGCATGATGGAGCAGCCAGGCCAATTCGTCCAACCCCCATCGGCCAAGCCTGCGTTCGTAATGGTTCATCCATAAGGACAAATCGCCAAACGTTTCTTCAAGCACCTCGACCGGAATACCATATTGCTGATAGTAGCGTTTTGTCCATTCCAAGCAACCAAGAACGATCAGGACGGCGAACATCCCCGCCTGATTCCCCATCTCCGCTTGCAGCAACGCTTCTAGGGACGACACCTTGCCCGGAATGTGCGCCGCCGAAGCCGCGAAACCGACCGGATCGGCAGCAGATACGACTCCGGCTACTATCTCGCGCAATAGCTCCCCGAGCTCCTCATGTCCCCGTACAAGCTCCGCCGCGTCCAGCAATGCCTTCACCGCGGGCTCCGGCAGCCTCAGCAGCTTGTTCGCCTCCTCCACGGAAGCTTCCTCCAAGAAATCCAAGATCCCATTGCTCATGCTTAGCCGTCCCTCCTCTATCCACAGATTTCGACAACCGTCGCTTCGATCCCTGCCGATTGCCCTCATTCGTTCTCTATGATGAAAGCCCCTTTAGGCCCGGCGCAGCCTATCATCAACCTCCCGTTTGCGTATTCCCTTCCATCATAGATCGCCTCCTCTCCCGCCCGAAACAAACCAATCCTTACACGGACGTACCGTCGTTGTCCGGTTTCGAACGGCGTCATCCCGCACCGGCGTTCCTTCGCGCGTCGAAGTTGAGATCGGTTCGGGGCGGCATGGTTAACGACGGTTTGGCGCTCGGCAAGTGAAACGGCTGTCGCCGCCCTTTGGCGGCGCAAGCATCCGTTACTCGGATGAAATAAAACCATATTCAAAATGTGCTTCGTCGGGCCTTCTAAAGGGCAGGCGGGCAATGGAAGCAAAAAAATGGGCTTCCGTACGTTTTGCTCCATGTTCTTACAGTGATTTTATACTTTTTTAACCCGGGAAAGGAGGCCTGATGCCTGTCGCGTGAGGCAGGAAAGTCCCAATGATCCAATACGGGCTGACGTGAGCGGGCATGGAATCCTTGTGGCAAAAATTACTGTAAAATATCATGTTATTTTACTTCGGGAACATTTGCATGATCATCTACCTGTAAAAAGTGCAGTTAAATCAGCTAAAATAACCGAGAGAAGCAAAATATTCAGGAATAAATGTACATATTACATGAAAATAGTAATTGTTCATGGAATTCGAATGAAATAAATGTATGTTCTACATTTCAGGAACAACAGGAGCTGTTCAAAGTTGTATCTGCGTTTTAAATTTTCAACGGACACAGTGGCTTCTACTTGCTCCACTCGATCTACGTTTAACCTCGTATCGGTTAAATAAAGGCTCTGCAGTCCGTTGTCCGTTACAGCGAGACATGTGGAAAAAATGGGCTCTAAGCGCTTCCGATGTCCGATGTCCGATGTCCGATTAAGGACAAGTTCTTGTTTTACATGGAGGATCACGAACTCCACGGTTTGAGGTTATGCATAGTTTCCTTAATAAAAAAAGACGCCGGTGAACTCGCCCCCGACGTCCTTCGCACTATCTTTCATTACTTCCCCGGCGCCAAGATCCGATGTATCAGAACCGCGATTTCGGCGCGCGTGGCGTATCCTTGCGGATTTAACCCGATGCCGTTCCCCTTGACCAAGCCGGCGGCGACCAGCTTGGCGACGGAGTCGGACGCGTATCCCGCCACTTCTTCGCGATCGGCGAAGTCGTCCAATACGGACAGGTCGGCGGCGGCGAGCGGATACCCTGCCGCGGCAAGCGCCCGGTCGATCAACACCATGAGATCTTGTCTGGTTATCGCCTCTCCCGGACGGAAGCCGTCTCCGTCTCCCGCGGCGATCCCCAGCGCCTTCGCGACCGCGATAGCGTCGTAATAGTAGCTGCCCTCGGCAACATCCCCGAAGTTGCCGGCCGGTTCCGCCGAAAGCTTCAGCGCTCTCGTCAGCATTAAGACGACGTCTCCGCGCTTCGCGTTCCGCTCGGGTCCGAAGGTATGCTCATCCAAGCCCTTGACGATGCCGCGCTCGTGCAAGAACGAAATGGCGGCTGCAGCCCACGCGTACTTGAAATCGACGTCCTTGAAAGAATGGCCGCCGGCTCCGTTGCCGGTGCCTTCTCCTTCTTGTTCGCCCGGCTCCTCCTCTTCTCCCGTTCCGGCATCGGGATTGCCGCATGTCCGGCATGGCTGCTCCGGTTCCTCCTCGCGCTCGAAGCTGGCCAGCTCCGATAGAATGAGATCGCCGAACTGCGCGGGATCCTTGCCGGTCGCGATGCCGCCCATATAATTGGCCCAGCCCTTCCGGCCCGTGCCGTCGCTGTCGTTGATGACGAGCGCGATGCCCAGATCGGAGGCATCCTCGTACCCTTCCGGCAGCACCTCGCTCCATGCCATCGCGATCGTATACGTCGTTTTCTTGCCGATTTCGTCCCGCTTCACCGCTACTTTGCTATCATCGAGGATGCTGCCCCACTGCAGGCCAAGCTCGGGATAACCCGCGATGTCGACGGATAGGACGGATCCGCCTTTCGTGGAATGCAAGGAAGCCGTATAGCTCATATGAACGCCGGACAATACGGGGCCGTCGGCCCGCGCCGGATCGATGGAAATCTGCAGGCTGTCTCCTCCCCAGGCATCGGTCGGCTTCTCTTGCTCCATGTGGTGAACGTTATCCCGCACGTCGACGTACATATACAAATAGTCGTCGTCCCACTTCAGCTTGCCGGTTGCGCTCAGATCGTCCGTCCCTGCCCAAGCGCCCGAGGTATGCGATTTGCGGTCCAAAACAAGCGGCATCGCGCCTTCCCAATCCTCCGGACGGATCGTGCCGTCGATCGCGATCGGCGCCTCCGCTTTGGCCGCGGCCAATCCGCTCACGGACCGTATCTTGGTCACTTCGTAATTCTCCGACAGCCGCAGCCGGAACGTGAACTCGGCTTGCTGGTACAGGCTTAGCTCCGGCGCTTCGAACGCGACGGTCGCGGAAGACTTGGGCTCTACTCGCGCTATCGTCTTCGTTGCCGTCCAACCGTCCGGGCCATCCGCCGTAATGACGACATCGGCATTCGCCGTGGAAGAATAGTTGCTGTACGTCAGTTCGATTCGGTAGCCTTCCCCCGCTTTCTTAAGGGTAGGTTCGACCGCAATGCCGTATAGGCCCAGCGTCGTAAACGAAATCTCGATGGGATCGCCTGCCGCCTCCCCATCGCCGCCGATCGGCGTTACGGTAAGGACGCCTTCGAACGCGTCGAACGTATCCGGTACGTTCAGCACGACGGCGTCTACCGCGCTGCCGGCCCCGAACGTTTCGCCCGACTCGATCGTCCAGCCTGCCGGCATCTCGATATCGTAACGGCCGGAGAGCGCGGAAGCCTCCTTGTCGCGCAGTATCTCAAATGTCGCCGGAGTGCCAGGCGTGATGTCGACGTGCGTGCGCATCGGCGTGAACCCTTCCTTGCGAGCCTGGTACACCCGTACCCAATCCACATAGGTTTCCGCCGTGTCGCCATACTTGCCGAAGCCGCCCGGGTATTTGTCCGCGTCGGCATGTCTGAATGCGGGACTTATCATGAAGTAGTTGCCGACCGTCCAGCTCCGGTCGAGCGTCGGATGCGACGAACCTTCCACGTAAGCGTCGTCGAAGTAATAATAGGTCGTTTCTTCGGTGATGAGCGCCCCGTACGTATGCCAGCCCTCCACGAGATTGACGGCATTGCCGTATTCCCCCGTGTTCGCGCTGGAACCCGTATGGATGCCTCCGTAGCCGTCACCCCAGGTGTGGTGGTTCAACGTGTACGTTTCTTGGGTTCCGCCCATGTAAGCCTCCACGATGTCCAGTTCGTCGAAACCGGGCCTGCCGTCCGGATCCTTCGGCGTCAGCGTCCAGAACGCCGGCCACATGCCCGCGTTCGGCGGCAGGTACATTCTCGCCTCGAAGTACTGCGCTGCGCCGGGCTCCGTCGCGAAGCCCGTGCCGTCCGTGCCCATGGACGACAGGAAGCCTGTCGTGACCGTCTGTCCCCATTTCGGTTCGATGACCGTGCCCCAATCTTTGGTTTCCAGCACCATGTAGTCGTCGCTTGCGATGGAGAAAGGAGAATAGTCGGCGACCGCGTCGCCGTACGAGTAGCCGGGAGGCGCGAACTTGGCGTCGCTGAACTCTGGCCAGGCGTCCGGATCCGGCTTCGCCGCCGCGTATTTGACGTCCTCTCCTTCGCCCGTGTACGAGATCGTCGGCATCTCCGTGAACTCGTCGAGGAAGACCTCCTCCATCGGCAAGCCGTGCTCGGCTAGCGCCGACGGCAAACCGCCGATCGTGTTGCCCTTGCCCCCGTCCCATGGTTCGCCGGCGGTATTTCGCAGCACCAAGTAACTATCGTCCGACTCGCCGCTCTCGTTCCAAGCCGTGATCCGAATCGTGACGGGACCTGCGGGGAATTCCGAAGCCGGGAACGTAAAGGAGCCTCGGCCGTACCGATCCGCGTCGAGCTCGATCCGCGCGGCTACCGTCTTGATATACCCGTACTCGCTGCCGTTCGTTTCGTCCGGAGCATGCAGGGAAGTCGCCTTGGCGAGCGTATATCCCGGAGCGTGGAACACGACCCCGACCTCGTCCTCCGCGATTTCGGAATAGTAGTCCGGGCTGAACACGCTGACAAGTTTATCCGTTACGGCATACCCCGTCAGCTTGGCATGAACGACGATGGGGTACCCGTACGTCTCGCCTTCGGCGGAACGCGCCGTAATCGTGATCTCGTTATCCGGCCAATAATACTCTTCCGGCACTCGCAGCACGATCACGTCCGATTCGCTCCCCTCGGCGAACGAGCCTCCGGAGACGACCGTCCATCCATCGGGGGGATTCACGTCGTACGAGCCGCTTAACGCCCGACCTTCGGAATTGCGCGCAATCGTAATCGCGACGTCGCCTCCGGAGGCCGTCTCCAGAACCGTCTCGACTGCCCGGAACGCCAGGTCCGCCTCCGGCCCGAGCACTTGGAGCTCGGAGAGGCCGACCTCCGCCGCAGATGGATGATGCGTATCCGCCGTAAAGGTCACCCATTCGATGTCCGTTTTGGGCTCCGCAAGCTTCACGATCGCCGGCGTCTTGGGGTTGGGGCGCAGCTCCGGCATCTGGACCGCGACTTCCGTCCCGTCGCTAAACGCGAGTCTTCCCGAGGTAATCGCTTCCGTCGTTTCTTTGCGGTCGAAGAGCCGAATTTCGTTCACCGTCACCGGATACTCGAAGTCTATCCGAATCCAAGCGCCGGCCGTCTCCCCGTTAGCCGCCCATTCCGCGTCCTTGTCCGCCGACTCGGGATATCCTTCGTATACGCCGTCGACCACGTTCCGCGGATCATACCCGTCCTTCGTGCTGCTCGCGGTGATCGCCTTAGCGTACGACTGTCCCAGGTTGACCGTTCCGTCCCCGAACGGCGGCAAGCCGACGTTCACCCGGATCCGCGCCGTATGGCCGAGATAAGAGATCGTGACCGTCTTCTGGCCCGCTAGAACCGAATCGAAGCCGCTGAACGTTGCCTGCCCCGGATCCACCGTCACCGTCGATTCTCCGTCGTAGTAAGCGATCTCCACCGAATCCGGGTCGAACGCTTCTCCCAGCGCGTACTCGGGCTTGCCGTTCGACAACGCTTGAATGCCCGGCTCCGTCCACCCCGTATCCGTTCCGTATTCGAACGCCTTGACGAGAACGAACGCGGCGGTCGACACTGACTTGCCCGCCACCTCGATCCGCAGCGTATGCTCGCCAAGCGCCAGATTCGCGCGGTCAAGGACGAGCTCCTCGGCTATTCGCTCGGCCGAGTAGGTATCCACGGTTGCCTCGAGCTCGCCGTCGAGGTACAGGTCGACTTTGCCGCCGTGATCCCAGAGCTCCATGTAGAGCTTGATGGAGGTTCCGGTAAAGACGAAATCCACCTTTTCGCCCGCGTTGTCCGCGTTATTGTACATCCAGCTCCAGCCGTCGCTCCACCAAGAGCCGTTATGAAACGCGAATTCGGAGTAATCTTCTTTGCCCGCCCATGCTCCTCCGTTGTAAGGATGCGTGGAGGGATCCACCCGAACGGACGACGGCTCGGGCTGCTCGCCTGAGGTCGAATATTCGAAGCCCTGAATCAGCATGAACGCTTCGGTGCTTACGGATTTGCCGGCTACCTCGACGCGCAGCGTATGTTCCCCCGCATCCAATCCGCCGCGCTCGAACACGTTGACGTTATCCGTCTCCGCCGCGTCGTACGTATCGATCGTCGCCTCCAGCGCGTCGTCGACGTATACTTTGACGATGCCGCCGTAGGACCACTGTTTCATGAATAAGGCGACGGCCGTTCCGTCGAACTTGAAATCGACGTAATCCCCGACGTGATTGGCGTTGTTGTACATCCATGCCCAGCCGTCCGTCCACCAATAGCCGTCGTGAAAAGCGAAGAACTCGGGATTGCGGTTTTCCTCGTACCATCGTCCATGCTTATTGGGCGTCGTATTCGTCCCGTCGATCCTGACCCTCTCCGCTTCTGCCGCATGCGCCGTCGTTGCAAGCCCCGGCAAGACGCAGCTCCACAGCAACGCCGCGATCAACCAGCCTATGCCCCATCTCCGCCATCGTATTGTCCTTATCATCCGCCAATCCTCCCGCTTCAGGAATTTGATTGCCTCATAGCGCTCGTCTCCGTTTCGCCCTCCTTCCCCCTTGTCGCTCGTACATCTCTCCTTCAACGCGCCTTCATCGTATCACCGCCGTTGCCAAGCCTTCGTCCCTCCACGAACTCCGGCCACCAATTGATCTGTTTCGAGCGTCCGGCAACGGTCGCCTCCATGCTCCACCAGCGCTTCAGCAGCTCGTCTCCGCGCGCCTTCATCGCGGCCAGATCGGGAAACTCCGACTGCAGCCAGCGGCGCCCGATCTGCGCGTGCAGCACTTCGTCGGCCCAATCGTAATCGTGGTAGAGCTTGGCGAGCGCGTTGCCAGAACCGGCGGCGACAGCCCATTCGAACGGCTTGCCCGTCTCCTTCTTCATCAAATTCTGCTCGATCGTCCATAACACCAGATGCGCTTCCAACGGCTCGAAGGACTCGTTAAGCAGCGTCGATACGTTCATGCTGATGGGGTACTGATAGAACGGGATGCCCATCGCGGCGAGGCCGGCTTCTCCCATCATCGCGTGGCGCGCCTCGTCCCACAGCTGGCGGCTCATTTCCCTGTAATAATCCCAGCTTTTCCCCTTCGTTTTGAAGATGATCGGGGCCATCCATTCCGGCACGTCCATCTCCCGGACGCGCTTGAACAGAAGCGCGGCCGCCCGCTCATCGGGGCGGTAGCTCTCGTCGCAGAAATAGTCGTCGATCTTGGCGGCATGGTTGTGCGGATCGACAAAACGGTCGTCACGCCGCGGCGCGGCATCCATCTCGTAAGAGCCGCCGTCCCACCGGGGACGGAACATAGTCGATGGCGGCGTTCGATCGCCATCCTGCTCCTTCGGCAACGCCGGCTCGGCTTCCGCTTCTCCCGGCACGCGGCCAGGGATTGGCGCTTCGCCGCCCAGCCCTCCCGCGGCTTCGAGAAAGCCGAGCAAATGCCGCCTCCAGCTTTCCGCTTGCGCGGCGTCCCGCTCGTTCCCGGTCAGAGCCCCGAGCGCAAGCCCGCCCCATTCCTCCATCTCCTCCTGCTCGCCGAGCATCGATTTCAGCATCCTGCGCGTCACGTAATCCGACAGCGGATTCGTTTCCTCGAGATGCCGCCGCATCGCGGCGATCAGCGCCGGGCGGGCGACCTCGTAGATGCCGGTCAGCAGCTCGGCCGTGCCCTCCGCCCGGATCAGCTCCTCGCCGAACGCCTCCAGCTTGGGATCGGGCGCCTGATCCAGGCGCAGCGGCGGCTCGCGCATCTCCGACACGCGATTCCGGATGGCCGCGCAATGCTCCGCATCCAGCCACAGATGCAGGCTGAGGCCGCATTTGACCTCCCACTCCGGCGTCCGCGCCAGATGCGCGGAGACCGTCCGATGCAGGCAAACCAGTACGTAATTGTACCGTTTGAGCAGCATGACGTTCCGGTCGACGTCGTACCCGATGGCCGCGGCTTCTTGATACGTGCATACGCCCGCCAGAGGGGGAATTCCGAGATTGTCGAGCTTCATCCCTTCACCCCCGTCGTGACGATTCCTTCCACGATGTGTTTCTGTCCCAGGAAGAAGGTAATCATCACCGGAATCATGAAGAGGATGCCGGCCGCGATCGCCACTTGCTGGATGATCTGATTGGAGCCGTTTGCCTCGTAGTTGATCATGCTGAGCGCGGTGGCAAGCGGATAATGATCCGGCCTCAAATACATGAACGGCGTAATGACGTCTCCCCAAGCTCCATGGAACGTCATGATGGCTACGGTCGCGACGGCGGGCAGCGACAATGGCAGGAAAATGTTCCAGTAGGTGCGGAAGATGGAGCAGCCGTCGATTCTCGCGGCGTCCTCCAGCTCCTTCGGAATGGCGGAGAAAAACTGCCGGTACAAGAAGATGTAGAAGGCGTTCCCGCCCAGCCCCGTCAGCACCCAAGGCCAGAACGTGTCGATAAAGCCGATGCGGTAGTACAAAATGTAGGTCGGAATTTGCGTAACGATCGCCGGCAGCATCATCGTCGACAACACGATCATGAACAGGAAGCCGCGGCCCGGCGCTTTGATTCGCGCGAACGCGTACCCGACAAGCCCGCTCGTCATCGTCGAGATGCCCACCGTGATGGCGCATAGAATAAAAGAATTGACGGTGAACTTCCAGAAATCGATCAACGTCGTCGCGTAAGCGAAATTTTCGAACCGGAACCGGGTCAGCTTGATCGTCGGCATCGAATACCAAGGCGACAACGCGTTGGCGACCGCCATATAGATCGGAAACAGGAACAGCAGCGAGCAAAAAACGGTCATGGCGTAAACGGCGGAACGGAACGTGAACAATCGGTTGATTTTGATCCCCATGGCCTATCGCTCCTGTTCCGTTTCGTAGTAGACCCAGAATTTGCTCGTGTAGAATACGACGACGGTCAGCGCCAGGATGACGATGAACAGGACCCATAGAAGCGCCATGCCGTACGCGAACCGCTGCGACGCGAAGATTTGCTGGAACGCGTGGACGACGTACAGATAGTTGGGTTGAATCGGTCTCGCCAGCAGCTCGGTCGCGTTAAGCAGAATAGGCTGCAAATACACTTGGAGCGACGCGATGATGCCCATCAAAATATTGAAGAACAAAATCGGCGTGATCAGCGGCAGCGTAATGCGGCGAAAATTTTGCAGCGGACCCGCGCCGTCGATCGCCGAAGCCTCGTACAAGTCCTTCGGAATGCCCTTAAGCGCCGCCAAGTTGATGAGAATGCCGCCTCCGGCCGCCCATAAACCCATGACGATCAGGGAGGTCGTTGCGTGATTGTAGCCCAGCCAATTCACTTCCCCGAAGCCGAAGAAGCCGATGATCGTATTGAGGATGCCTCCGTTGCCGGAGAACATCATTTTCCACATCAATATAGTCGAGATAACGGGAACGAGGGACGGCAAATAGAAGATCGTGCGGTAGATCCCGATTCCCCGTATATTCTGATTGAGCAGCAAGGCGAGGCCTAGCGCGATCGCCGTGCTTAACGGGACGTTGATGAGCGTGTAATACAAGGTTCGTCCCAAGGCGTACATCGCGTCGGAGTCCGAGAATACCAGGTGGTAATTATGCCAGCCGACCGTCTTGAGATTGTGCATGTTGAATCCGTAATAATTCGTGAAGCTGAGATACAGCCCATACAGCAGCGGGAACAGGCTGAGCGCGAGGAATATGAGGAACCAGGGAGATATCATCAAATAAAACGCCGCGATTCTCCTTCTTTTCTCTGTCATTGCTTCCACTCCTTACGAGAAAAGGGGAGAGGCTTCGTCCTCTCCCCTTTCACTTCGATATGAACTTACGGGCTTACCGCGCTCATCGCTTCCTTCACGGCGATATTGGCGTCTTTCGTCATGCCTTGAACGGCTTCGTCGATCGTCGATTTGTCGAAGTAGAGCGGTTGGGCGTATTTGTCGAACACGCCCCAGCCTCCGCCGGACAAATACGGATTGACCGGAAGGAATTGCGTGTAGTTCAATTCGTCCTGCAGGACGGCGTTCAAGTTTTTGTCGAATTCGGATTCGTTCGGCAGCAGCGCCATTTTGCTCTTGAATGCCGGCATGCCCCAGCCCGTTTTGGCGCGGTCGTCAGCCGGTTTGCCGGCGAAGAACCATTCGAAGAACGTCCATGCTTCCTCCGGATGCTTCGTGTTGGCATTGATGATGCCGCCAGTAGCTCCTCCGGTAGGTGCCACGCGGGTGCCTCCAGCCGCAAGCGGCGTAGGCAGCATGCCGAAGTCTTCCAGATGCGTCTGCGCTTGCTCGTGGCCGCGGATGACGCCGCCGTACCAATACCCGTTGATCAGCATGGCCGCGCGGTCGGAGAGGAACAGATCGCCGCCCGACGTCTGATCGTTGTTGAGCGAGTTCGGGCCCACGTTGCTCTTGACCGCGTCCACCCACAGGTTGATGAAGTCCCTGACCGCCGGCTGGTCGAGCTCCATCGTGCCGTTGTCTTCGGAGCTTAGGCTAGCTCCCGCGCTCAGGGCGTATTGCAGGAGGAAATTGAAGTTCGGTTCCGTCCGGCCCCACTCCGTCGCGGCGAGCCCGTATTGCTTGATCGTATCGCCATCCTTGATCGTCAGCTTCTTGGCGAGCTCCATGATCTCCTGCCAGGTAAGCGGCTTGGCGGGATCCGGCACGGGAACGCCGGCCGCCTCGAAGGCTCGTTTGTTGTACCACACGGCGTAGTCGTTCGCCCAGTCCTTCGGCAGACCGTAGAGCGGGCCTTGGCCGATCGTCTTGCCGTCGAAGCGGTAGACATCGACGATCGGCGCCAGGTCTGCCATGTCGATGACTTTGCTGGATTCGATCCGCTCCGTCAGATCCATCGCGATGCCGCGGATGACGTAGGACGGCGCTTCGAAGGCGCCCACGATTCGGATGACGTCCGGCGCGCTGTTCGTGGCGAGCTGGGCTGCCAGCTTCGTCGCGTCGAGCGGCTCGATCTCGATCTTGATGCCCGGATTCGCGGCTTCGAATTCGGCGATTTGCTCCTTGGACAGTTCTCCTTCGGTGATGCTCGTTCGGATCGTGACGATTTCCTTGGGCTCCGGCTCCTTGGTCGGATCGGCTTTGGTTTCCTCCGTGGCCGCCGGCTTGTCTGTAGCCGTCGGCGCGTTGCCGCCGCCGTTGTTGCCGCTGCAAGCGGCCAGAAGCGTAAAGATCAGGACGAATGCTAGCATGCTGATTGATTTCCTCATTGATTAACCCCCTCAGGTGGACTCGGTCGGTAGATCGGTTCCGGCTTGCTATAAACGTACCACATACCGTGTAAGCGCTTAAATGAGGTAAAATTCCGATTTCTATGGGAAACGTGAGATTGTGGGAACAACCTCTCCGTTACCTGTTCCGATAGTCGTGAGGGGTCAAGCCGGTATGTTTTTTGAACAATCCGGAGAAGTAGGCCGGATCGGCGTATCCAACGCGCTCCACGATTTCGTAGATTTTGAGAGCCGGGTCGCCCAGCAGCTCCATCGCCTTCTGCATGCGGATCGAGGTCAAATATTTCAGGTAGGTATCCCCGCTTTCCTTGAATAGCGCCGAGAGATGTCCTTGCGACAAATAGACGTGCTCTGCCGTTTCCTTAAGCGTCAGGCTGCGATGGTAATGCTGCTGGATAAACTCCCTCGCCACGGTCAACAACGCGCTGTCCCGCTCCTTGTTGACCTTGAAGGTGGCCATGGCGGCATCCTCCGCCGCATCCCTCAGCGCCTCGGCCGCCGAATGTGCGCTGAAGTGAATATCCCGCGCCTGGTCTACCGTGCGGCCGATGCCGACGGATACCGTGGACTTAAACAATCCCGTGTACCTCTCCAGTTGATCGGGCACGGCTTCGAAGTCCTCCTGTGCTGTCGGCGCCGTCGACAGCAGCATAAACGAGGCCGCATCCCGGTCCACGAGATGATAGCCACTGCCCCTGGAATCCCATATGTCTTGCAAGATATTATCGAGCGAAAACGCGATCAACCGAAGCTCCTTCTCCGATATGGCCGGCGCGGGGTCGTCCTTGAACCGATCGAACCGGAAAGCCGCGACGGTGTAGGTCGAGCCGTCCAGCAGCAATTCGCCTTCCGAGCTCCCCTGCTCCAGCTCCTCTTCCGGCATGGAATGGCGGAACAGCCGCCGCAGGAACCGCTCGCGAAGCACGCTGCTCAGCATCCGCTCCTTGCGTTGCAGCATGGATAGACGGTGTTCCGATTGGCGCCGCTCGTCCAATCTGGCCACCAACGCTTGGAACGCTTCCTGCATGGCGGCAGGCTGAATCGGCTTCAGCAGGTAGTCGGCCGCATCGTGCCGAATCGCTTTTTTGGCATATTCGAAATCGCTGTAGCCGGACAAAATCATGACATGGATGAACGGGTACGCCCGGCTGATCGCCTCCATCAGCTCGATTCCGGTCATGAACGGCATCCGGATGTCCGTCATGACGATATCGACGGGAGTCTCCGCGATGACCTGCAGCGCCTCCAATCCGTGCGCGCAACTGCCCGCGAGCTGGATGCCAAGCTGTTCCCATGGCCAGGAGGATAGTCCGTTCCGAATTTCCTTCTCGTCGTCGACGATCAACAATTTATACATGGCGACCACGGCCCCCGTTTCTTTTGTTTCTCTCGCACCTTCGAATCTTATCGGCCGCAGGACGGACAATCGGGGTTACGGCGCGGCATGCCGCGCCATAACCCCCGCCCGCTTCTTTTTATTCGAATACCCTGACATAATCGACGAACATGTCGGACGCGTAATCGTATCGAGCCAGATCGATCGGCCAATAATGCGACAATCCGTTGTTAAGAATGAAGTACATGGCCGTTTTCGCCCGTTCGGTCGTAGGCGTCCGCCACACTTCAATATCGTCGATATAGAAGATCGTATCCGTGTTCGTGACTTTCGCCGCGTAGACGTGGAATGCCTGCGACAAGTTGGCGTTAATCCCGAAGTCGCTGTACTTCGTCATATGATCGTCGTGTACGACGTCCGTCTGGCCCGGAGGCGCCCAGTCGTGCATGACTTGATGCACGTAGTCCGGACCGTCGGGATAGACGCCGTATGCTTCCATGATGTCGATTTCGGCCGTGCCGTACGTATAATGGCCGGTAATGCCGAGCTGGGACATGATCCAGAATGCTCCCCAAGTGACGTGCCCCGCGCCGAACGCGATTCTGGATTCGAAATAGCCGAGCGTGGCCGCTCCTGTGGCGGAGCCGTCCGCGTGTCCCGCGGAGAGAATGCCCGACGTATACGTGCGGCCCCAGTTCATGGGATCGACGTAGCCGGCTGGCGCTTTCTGCGTCCGGATTCTCAAATATTCACCGTCGACAATGGCGAAAGGGTTATGGATGCTGTCGTAGTCCTCGAACGCGGCCATGCCGAATTGCTGGAAGTCCGGCTTCTGCGACATATAGGTCGTGCCCGCCCCCGTGCGGGAGATCGACAACGGTCCGTTGAAATCGTCTTGAAACACGAGCGACATGCCGGCCGTCTGCGACGGAGCCGAAGGTATCCCTTCGTTCCACGAAACGCCGCCGGTATTAAACAATTGCAGGTAGCAAATATCCGTCAGCGCGGGGTTCGCCCCGACGCCGCGCAAGACGACGGTAATGGGTCCGTGCGGATAGTCGTTAGCGGGGAACGTGAAGCTGCCCTGTCCGTTCACCACGCTCACGGTCGCTATCGTTTTCTCGTAGCCTTGCGGATCGGGATGGGCCGTATCCGGCTGATGCCAAGCGGTTGCCGTGACCGTCTGCAAGCCAGGCGCATGGAAGCTGATCGTCGTGTTGCCGCTCACGTTGCCGCGGTATGCCGGCGAATCGATCGTAATGATGGGATCCGGCACCGGTGCTCCGATATCGAACCAATCGAAGTCCGCGTGCGCGCCGCCGTAGTTCTGCGCGATCAATCCCACTTTGATCGGCGATCCGATCGCGGGATTGTCGTACTCGTACAAGAACGTGTACACGACGTCGTCCGGGCTGTAGTACCCGCGGTAGGTGTTGCCTTTTTTCGTGATTTTCAAATAGGCCGTCGTCCCGTTCGACGTATCGTAAGGCCTGAACTCCAACGACTGCGCCACTTCCTTGTCGAAGGCCACGTTGAAGTCGCCGGGACCGTTGAAATACTCGACGAGGCGCAGGTAGTTGTCATCGTCCTTGTACACGACGAGTCCCGCCATCTGGTTGCCGCCGTTCGGGTTGAACGACATCTTCGTCTTCATCGTCCAGTCGCCGGTCGGAGGCGTGCGGAGCAAAATGTTTTCCGTGCTGTTGTAATTGCCGTACAGGTCCTGATCCTGCAAATACAGCCTCATGTGGCCGGCTCTGTCCGTCAAACTCCAATTCGGCGCGTCCTCCCGAATCCAGCTCCATGCGCCGTCCAGCGTCGGGCTGTTAAACTCTTCGGTATGGGAGCCTGCGGGCGGAGTAGCGGTTGGCGTCGGTGTCGGCGTGACGGTTGGCGTCGGTGTAGGAGTTGGCGTCACGGTTGGTGTCGGCGTCGCTGTTGGCGTCGCGGTTGGCGCAGCGCTTGGCGAAGGCGTTGCTGTCCCTGCCGGCTGCGCTTCAAACCAGTCGAAGTCGGCGTTCGCTCCGGTCGTGCTTTGCGCGATTAGGCCCGTTCGGACATTGCTTCCGAGGCTGACGCCCGTGAACTGATAGATTTGGGTGTACGTCGCGTCGTCGTAGCTATAGGAGCCCGTATACGTGCTGCCGGTCTTCGCGATGCGCAAATAGATGGATCCCGTCCCGCTGATGGTTGCGGGCTGGTAGTCGAACGAACCCGCGATTTCCTTGTCGAATGAAACGCGAAGATCCGTTCCGCTATAGTGTTTGACGAGCCTCAGATAATTGTCGTCGTCACCGTATACGATCAAGCCGGCCATCTGATTCGCGAGCGTCGGGCCGAAATCCAGCTTCGTCCGAACGATCCAGTCCCCCGAAGGCGGCGACGCGAGCAGAATGTTCTCCGTATTGTTGGACGCCCCGTACAAGTCCTGGCCCTGCGTCTTAATGCGCATGTAGCCGGAGCGTTCGGTTAAGCTCCAATTGGCCACGTCTTCCCTGATCCAGCTCCAGCCGCCGTTTAACGCGGTCGTAGGGAACGGATCGGAGAAGCCGCCAGGCGTCGCGGTTGGCGATGCGGTCGGGGAAGCGGTTGGCGAACCACCCGCTTGCACGTCGAACCAGTCAAAGTCGCCGTTCGCCCCCGCCGCGCTTTGGGCAAGCAAGCCGATCTTAAGGCCGGAGCCCAAATTCACGCCCGTATGCTGATAGATTTGCGTATAGGCTGCATCGTCGGTGCTGTAAGAGCCGGTATAGGTCGTTCCCGATTTGACGATCCGGAAGTAGAGGGGACCAGACGCTCCCGCGGCTTGGAATTGATAGTCGAACGAGCCTCCGATCTCTTTGTCGAACGAGATTCGCGTCTCCGAGCCGTTAAAGGCTTTGACGAGCCTCAGGTAGTTGTCGTCGTCGCCGTAGACGATCAATCCCGCCATTTGGTGGGCGACCGTAGCGTTTAGGTCGACCTTCGTCTTGATCGTCCAGTCGGACGAAGGCGGCGTCCGCAGCAGAATGTTCTCGGTATTGTTGGAATTGCCGTACAGATCCTGGCCCTGCGTCTTGATCCTCAAATGGCCGGAACGTTCGCTGAGACTCCAATTGGCGGCGTCCTCCCTCGTCCAAGACCAGGCGGAACCGAGCGTCGAAGCGTCGAATTCGTCCGTATGTACGGATGCTTCAATGACGGATAGTCCTTGCGGCAAGGCCAGTACGAACAGAAACGCCGCGATAAGCGAGATCGAGATTCCTTTTCTTATTGAAATCCTCTTCATCCGGGTTACCTCCTAAGATTGCTGGAATAGAAGCGGGTTAAGCGGACTGGCTACGACTTCGCCCGGACGCAGGCCTGGCATCCAGCGCGAAAGATCGGATCGGCGGGCGCCCGTATCGGGCTCCAGCACGCGGGCGCCGTCGGCTACGTAAATGACGGTGAACACCTCGCGAACCCGATCCGTCGGGTTGTCGGGAGCGCTATGAAGCGTCCAACCGGCATGGAAGGTGGCGTCGCCGGCGTTCATGGCCCCGTAGTTCACGGTCGGCATCCCATGGTGCTCGATATACGATTTCAACGTCTTATGCGATTGATCGGATATTTCCTCCTTGCTGATGTAGCCATGCTTGTGAGAGCCGGGCACGAAGGTCATGGAGCCGACGCGTTCCGGTATGTCGACGAGCGGCATCCATAACGTAATCGTCCGGTCCGTGTCCAGAGGCCAATAGATTTGATCCTGATGCCACGGCGTGTGGCCGCCTCCGGGCTCCTTGAACAATGCTTGATCGTGATACATCCGGACGCCGTCCGCTTCCATCAGCTGGGCGGCCGCGCTGGCGAAGCGGCGGGCGAACGAAAAGGCGCGGATGCGCTCGTTCGTCTCCCACAAATTCATCGTCTGGATAAACGCCTTGCCGTACGTGTCCCGCTCGGACAGCGGCCGCAACGAACCGTTAAGCCTTGCCACTTCTTCCCGGACGAGCGGGCGATACTCGTCGATGACGGAACGGTCGGCCAGCCCGCGGATCATAACATGGCCATCCCTCCCGTAACGCTCGATCGTCTCCCGATCCAATTGGCAAACTTCGGACAATAGTGAAGCCACTACTCATCCCTTCTTTCCTCGCAGTGTCATTGAATCCGCTTACAATTCTTGCAGCAGCCGATCGAGGAAGGAATCGATGAACCGCGCCGCGTCGGCTTCGATCGCGACTCGGACACGGGATTCCGCGGCCAAAGCCCCCGCGCTGCTCACGAGCTGCTCCTCCCGGTTCCGATCCGTCCGATTGAACGTCATTCCTCTCGTGGCGGCTCCCTCCAATTCGACCTGTATCGCCTCTCTCTCGAAGCGGAGCCCGTCCCCGCCATGCAGCCCGTATACGGCGAGCGCGTCGTGCAGGATGGGCCGCTTCCTGCCCGTGCCTGACCGCCATCGTTCGGTCAATCGGAGCAGCATAGCTACTTCGCGCCTATCGGCTCCGGACTCCATCCGATTCCATTGCGCTTCGGACATCAGGCAATGGCGCGTAACGTCCATGCCGACCGCGTCAAGGGGCACGCCCGATCGGAAGACGATATCCGCCGCTTCGGGATCGCAGTAGACGTTCCATTCCACGAAGTGGAAATAGTAGCTTCCCCCCATAATGACGATCCGTTTGATGCGGCTGGCGATACTCGGCTCTTTGCGAAGCGCCATGGCCACGTTCGTGAGCGGCCCGATCGCGAGCAGCTCGATTTCGCCAGGCGCGTTCATCGCCGTTTCGATGATGAAATCGACCGCGTGGGCCGAAGCGATCGGGAGATCGGCCATCTCTTCCGGAATATACTGGTTCGGCAGCCGGTCCGGCTCCGCGGGCTGCAGCAATGGCAGACCGCATCCGGCATGCACCGGGATGCCGCGCATGCCGGCTTCCCGGAGCAGATGCGCGGCGATCCGGGCTTTCGCCCCAGCATTCCCCAGCACGGTCGTGATGCCGACGATCTCCAGCTCCGGGCACCTCAGGGCGTACGCGATGGCGTACGCATCGTCGATATCGTCGCCGATATCCGTATCGATGATGACCTTGATGGTCATGTCGTTTAAGCTCCTTCCTCCGCTGGAACCGGCTTGCGGCGCCGCTCCGGCTTCGCGATGACGGCGTCGCTGCCGCACGTGCTCATGCAGAGCAGCCGCCTGCCGTCCGCGATTTCTTGCTCGGTAATCATGCAATATTGCGGATACTCCTGTTCCACGATCCCTTCGACGACCTGGAACAAACAAGTTCGGCACGTCCCGCTCCGACACGTATAGGCTATAGGCACAGCTTGCCGAATCGCGGCGTCCAGCACGGTCTCGTTCTCGTTTACATCGAAGGTTTGCCCCGAAGGCATGATGGTCATGGTGTGCTTCATGCCACACCCTCCGCTTCGATCTCCGCTATTCGGCCGCGAAGCCGGCTTATGAACGGCTCGTAATCCCACTCTGCATGCCGCTCGGCCACCCAGGCCCACCATCCGTCAAGCAGATCCTCCCGCCATTCCTCCATGCCGTCCGCATCCCCGTCCATCCGGTGAAGCACCCACTTGTAGCCATAATGCAGATGAATGCTCTCGTCCGCCCAATCGTAATCGAAGTCGGCCGCGCTCCCGGTATCCCCCAGCGCCTCGAACCGCTCTTTCAGCTCCGCCTTGAGTCCCGGCCCGCCCGTCTCGAAAGCATGGAGCAAAGCGAGCACCGCGAGCTCTCCTTGACCGCTGGCGAACGCGTAATGATCGCCCACGACCGGATAATCGATGCCGGCGCGGAAGCCCCAGGCCTTCATTCTTTCTTCGCCCATCTGGCAATGGCGCGCCTCGTCGTAGCACCATCTGGAACAATCGAGATAAAATTCCCAAGGCATGTCGTCCCACTTCCACAACACCAGCCCCGTAATCTCGGATGCCCAAATTTCGTTGACGTGGTTTATGCCCTGCCACAACTGGCGTTCGATGAATTTGGCCGGCTCGACCGGAGGCATATGATACAGAGCTTCGCCAAAGTGATCGGGGCGCCTGGGCCGGAGGGGCGGCTCGTAAGCGGGACGTATCGCCGGGCTTGCGTTTTCGCCAAGCCCGGCTGCCGCGATGGCCTCCGCAGCCGATTCCGTCAGGACGGACGACCCGTCTGCCCCCTCAAGGCCGCCGATCGCCGCCAACATGGCTTCCAGCCCGCGGCTCCAATTCTCCGAAGCCGAAGCGCCGGGCAGCGCCTCCATCCACGCTTCCGCTTCGTCGAGCTGGCCCCGCAGCTGCGAGGCGAAGCCGCTCATAAACGCGACCGTCGGGGCATCCTCCGTGGGATCCGCCGCCTCCAGATAGGACTGATAGGAGGCCAGCAGCTTTCGTTTGACGACAAGGAAAACGCCGGCAATCAGCTCCGCATCGTCCTTGCACCGGATTAGGAGCGCCAGGAATGACGAAAGACCGGAATCGAAGCCTTGATCCACGTCTCGCTTCGGATATCTCATTTCGAGAACGCGCGCGCGCAAGGCGCCGGCCCGCAGCGAGTCCTGCCAAATGATTTGCGGGAGCCTCTTCTTCATCTCCCAATCCCCGACGTTTACCAAAAATCCCCCTATCGTGCGCAAACACGCCCGTTCGATCTGATAGAACCGTTTGAGCAGCCGCGAAGCATCCTCGACGGATCTGCGGCCCGGCTTCCCCATGACGAACGTCTTGTCGCCCTGCTCTCCGTATTGCAACATGGCCATACCCGTCACTCCCCAAGTTAAGATTGCTTGTTATGCTCTGCCGCGAATGGCCCCAGCTGATTCCAAGCGGCTCCGTACGGAGTCGCCCCGCCTCGGTCCGGCAGGATGACGATGCCCGCGTCGCATCTGACGTAACCTTTGTTCGAGCCGGAGATCAACAGCCCCGTGTCGTCGAACAACGCGTCTGCCAGCTGATACGAATCGCATGCCCGGTAAGAGAAGACGATGCCCCGGCGCGGATTACCCGATTTGTTGGCATCGGACCCATGCAGCGTCAGCGCGTGATGGATGCTGATCCCTCCGGTTCTCGGCGTTACGTCCACCACGTTCGAGGGATTGGCCGGTTCCAGCCAGTAATGGCTTTCCTGGCATTCGGCCACGAACCGACCGTCTTTTGCATGGTCCAGGATGCCGAGCTTGTGGCTGCCCTTCACCATCTGCATACAGCCGTTCTCGGGCGTGGCGTCGTCCAGCATCACCATGACGGACAAGAGATCCGTGTTGGTGTGGGGATAGAACGCATAGTCTTGATGCCAAGGGAATACGCCGACTCCTTTGGCAGGAGGTTTCGTCGCGAGCTTGGAATGCTCCAGCTCGATGTCGGGTCCAAGCAGCGGTTTAATGCGTTCCACGATGGCCGGATGTTTGGCCAGCTTGAGGAATGCGGGATGAAGCGAGGTGATGCCTAGCGCATGCACCGTTTTCGTTTCGTAGTCCTTCTGCGAACGGAGGGCAAGGATTTGGGGATCCTCGCATGCATGCCTCAGCTCTTCCACCTCCTCGATCGACAAGACATCGTCGACGACAAGAAAACCGTCTTCCCAATATTGTTTGACCTCCGAATCCGTTAATGCCGTGCCCGCTAGCTTCGTCATCTTAACCACTCCCGTAATCGTTATGGATCTTACTCTTTCATCTTAAGGATGACAGCTTGATTCAGATATAATAAAATAGGGTAAAAATAACAACTTTCAGGGAAGTGAGTGAGGCTGAATGAACGGAAAGCTTGAATTCTTTTATTACAGATCCCATGAAGGAGAGACTTACGTGGATTTTCATCAACATAATTGCTTTGAGCTCGTATACTACGAAACGGGTACAGGCGCCATGCGGTTAGATGGCCAAACCCTTCCCTATACCCCCGGCACGCTCACGCTGACCCGTCCGAATTTCATGCACGACGAACGCCATGATGCCGAAACGGACGTGATCTTCTTCGGTTTCTCGTTCGACGATTCTCCTTTCGCGCTGCGCAACGGCGTATACCGGGATTCTCCCGAAGGAGAAATCGGGTCTTTGATGCGCAAGATGAAAGCGGAGCTTCTCGCGAAACGGCCTTTTTATTCGGCGAGAGTCGGCCTGCTGCTGAACGAAATCCTGGTGCTTGTAGCAAGGCAGCTGGAGACGGAGACGGAAGCAGCCCGCCCGGAGAAGCTGTTCTACGCGCGGCGGTTCATCGACGAGAACTTTACGCAAGCCGTCAGCCTCAAGACTCTCGCCGAGTTATCCGGCTACAGCGAGGATCATTTTCGCCATCTGTTCAAGGAATGGACTGGGCTGCCGCCTGCCCAATACGTGCTCCGCAAACGGCTGGAGGAAGCCCGGCTGCAGCTGCGGCAATCGGCCAAATCCGTTAGCGAGATCGGAGCGGACTGCGGCTTCTCCACGACATCCCAGTTTATCGAGTTGTTCAAGCGGACTTATGGGCAGACCCCCTTGAAATTCCGTATCGATCAACAGCAATAGATCATCTCGCTCCCGTTCTAGCTTCATCATAAAGAACTTCGCTCCCGGCGAATATGGGTGAACCTTCAGATTTCTAGGTCAAACATCAGATAAGCGTTGCTGTTCATCAAGCCGGTTCCCCGGACATCGCTCCCGTATCCAAGGGAAAGGATAGTCGCACGGTCGTTCCCCGCATCAATACGCTCTCCACTTCGACGGACATGTTCTCCTGGAAAAACAGCAGCAGCCGGTAATAGACGTTCTGCAGCCCGATGCCTCCGTCCTCGCCAGTCCTTTCCTCCAGCTTGCCGACCAACGACGATCGTAGCTTGCCAAGCTTCGCCGCGCTCATGCCCACGCCGTTATCGCGCACCTCCAGCGTAATCCAACCATCGTGCGCGGACGCGGACACGACAATCCACCCTCCTTCTTCCCACCCCGCAAAGCCGTGCTTAATCGCGTTCTCGATGAGCGGCTGCAAAATGAACTTTAAGACGGGTGCGTGCATTAGCTCTTCCGGCACGTCGAACCTTCCTTCGAAGCTGCCTCCGAATCGGAATTGCTGGATCGTCAGGTAGTGGCGGACATGCTCCAGCTCCTTGCTCAGCTCCACGATGTCCGATCCTTTGGAGATGCTGTAGCGAAACATGTCGGCTAAGGAACCTACGATGGCGCTGACCTCTTGATTGCCGCTTCGCATGCTTTGCATGCTGATGGACTCCAAGGTGTTGTAGAGAAAATGAGGGTTGATTTGCGCCTGGAGCATCAGCAGCTCCGCGCGCGTTTTCATCGACAACAGCTCTTTCTCCCTGATTTTGTTCTGCGCGTTCTCCTCCATCATGTTCATGTTTTGTTCGATCGTCCGCTCCAGTCTCGCGATCATGCCGTTGTAGCTCCGTATAATATCCCCGATCTCGTTGGAGGAGGCATCGTCGATACGGGTGGACAGATCGCCGGCGCCCGACGCTCGCATGCTTTCTTTTAATTGCTCGATGGGCTTGACGAGCAGATTGGCGATGACGAACGCGAAGCTTATGGATAGCAGCGCGACGATCAGCATAAACAACAAATATTGACCTTGCAGCACGGTCGTTTTTTCGATGACTTCGTTTAACACGTAGCGGATCGTAATCGTCCAGCCCGTCGCCGGGATGGCGTTCTCGTACACTACCTGCGCCTCCTGCATGGGGGCCGGCACGTTTTCGGAGGTCCGGTAAATGATTTGCCCGTCTTCGTTCCTAATCTCGTAAGCCGCGTTCAACAGCCCCGACTCCACCTTCGAGAACAAAGTCTCTTTGGGCACGAGCAGCAGATACGACGGGGCGTTGCCGCCCGTAATGCCGGGATCGATGCGCCTGACGACGGCGGCTGCCCGCTCCTCGTACACCGTGGGGAAGCTCGCGATCCAATACATGTCCTGGTCTTGGCGCAGGTATTGCGAGTCGATATTAAAGATGTCCTTGCTGTTCGAATAGATGGACGAGTAGCTGCTTGTCCCGTTCTCGGTCAGCAGGACGAAGTAGGATACTTCCGTTAATCCCGGGAACATGGTGAGGCTCAGCCGTTTCGGATTCTCGCGGGCGGGGAACGGTTCTCCCGTCGTTAGATAGTTTTACAATTGCCTGCTGACCGTCAGCTCGTTCATCACGTTCTCCATAAACTGCACCCGGTTGCGCACGCTGATCGCCGTAAAATGTCCGATGTCCTCGACGGATGCTTCGATCTTGCGCCTGACGTCGTCGTTAAGCAGCTTGGAGAACAGCAGACCGTCCGCTACCGCGGGCAGGCTTACGGAGACGAGCAGCACGAGCATGAGCTTATTGCGCATGGAGACGGCGTGGAATCCTCTCCGAAACAACGTGTCGGGCAGCGATCTCAAGGTCAGCTCGTGTGCGTTGTGGAGCGTCTGATTGCGCAGCTTCTTCGAAATCAATCGAAACGGCTTAAAGATCGATTTCACCAAGAACAAGCTGATACATAGCGAGAACGCCACCGTCGCGAGCGAAACGCCCGCCAGCTTAAGCAGAATGCCCGCATGCGAAGAAGGATAAGCTTCCGCTTGCCGTTCCAGGTGGCTCACCCTTAGCTTGAAGGGGGATAGCTCGCGCGATGCCTTGTTGTATCCGGAGCCTTCCGTCCCGCCTTCGATCGTCGACGATTCGTGAGAGGAAGACCAGACCGCGGAGCCGTCCCCATGCTCCACGGCGAATGATGAACCATCCGGCAATTCGCTCGGCAGCGCCTCTTTGAACACGCTTTCATCAAGAAGAATCGCAATAAAGACGCTATTCACGTTCCCGTTGGTCATCAATAGCTTGCCGTGTAGGTCGGAAATGAACAAGCTTAACTCCTGCATCTCTTCATGCTCAAGAATCTCGCCGTCGGTGCGGAGATGCGCTTCAAGCTCTTCTTGGGGGTACAACGCGAATTGATCGTGATCCTCCAGGAACACTTGCTCCAGCCGCGAGTGGCGCAGCGTCTCCATATGGAGGTTCGGCCGTTCCTCGAACCGATCGAACGGCGCCGCGATCCGGTAGGAGTATTGATTCCGGTCCAATCCGATGAAATAGATGGAGCTTACTTGGTACGTGCTTAAATTAAGCGCCGTCAGTTTGTCCAGCAGCTTCCGTTCCTCTCGTATGATCGTCTCTTCGTCCCGGAGAGGCATTAGGTTGCGGAAGTAGTCGCTAAACTCCGGCGTCTGCAGCAGCAGCATGAGATTGTTGACGCCGTTCAGCTGCCCCAGCATATTTTGATGAAATTGGCTGAGCATCGCGTTGGAGCGGTTGCCCTCCATCCCTTGCTCGATGGATTTCATATAAGAGATGCCGATGTATCCCAGCACTAGCTGAGCGGAGACCGTGAGTGCTACCGACAGCAGAACGATACGTCCGACCGTCGGACTGAGCCACCTCTTTCCTTTTGCCAACAATGCCGGCCACCTCCGAAATTTCCTCTATTGGAGTAATCATTCGACGAGCAGCCCTCTGCTCCTGCCGGCGCGCAAAAAGGCCGTACCCGGAAGTCATGCGGCGATGACTTCCGGGACGACCCCTGTCGGATGCGGCTTTGCGAGATTCGTAAGATCATTCCCCCTCCATGCCTAATCGGAAATTGCCCTGCTCGAAAGAAACGCTTCGACTTCGGACTTCGTCGGAATCGACATCTGCGCCCCGAGTTTCGTCACGGCAAGCGCGGCGGCAGCTGACGCGAACCCCAGAGCCTGCTCCACCGTTGCCCCGCTTTCCCGTTCGGCGGCGAAAGCGCCGATAAACGTGTCGCCGGCGGCGGTCGTGTCCACAGGCTGCACGCGGCAGGCTTCCACGCGTCGCACGAGTCCGTCTCGATCCGCGTAAATCGCCCCCTTGGAGCCCAGCGTCAGCACGACGCTGGAAGCGCCGGCTCCTATCAGCGCCCGCACGGTCGCCAATTCCGCCTGCTCGCCTTCCCCGAACTCCGTTTCCGCGATATACGCGGCTTCCGTCTCGTTCAAGATCAGGCAATGAATTCCGTTGTATGCTTCAACCGGCAATTTGACGGCCGGCGCTGGGTTAAAGTAGACCCGCATGCCCGCTTCCGACGCCATTGCAATCGCCGCAAGCGTCGTCTCCAACGGAATTTCGTTCTGCAGCAGGACGGCCGAGCAGCCTTCGATGGCTGGCCACGCTTGCTCGAGATCGGCCGGAACCATCTTCCCGTTGGCTCCCGGGGACAAAATAATGATATTTTCGCCAGCCGCGTCAACCGATATTAACGCCAATCCCGAGGATCCCTCCTTGCCGGCGATGGCTTCCGTCCCTACGCCGCAGCTCTGCAGAGACGAGATTAAATCCCGACCCGACGCGTCCGTGCCCACCGCGCCGATCATCCTAACATCCGCGCCTGCTTTGGCGCCGGCAACCGCCTGATTCGCCCCTTTGCCACCCGGGCTGTACAACGTATCCGAGCCGTTAATCGTCTCGCCGGGCTGCGGGTGACGCTGCACGTGAACGACAAGATCCATATTGATGCTGCCTATGACCGCAAGCCGAGCCTGATTTCCCATCATGCATACATCCCTTCTTCATTTCACCATGCGGTGCGTGGCGGTTACTAGTCTTTCGCTCTAGTTTTTCGTTCTAGTCTTTTCGTTCATGCCGCAGAGCCGCCAACGCGTTTCGAAGCTTCCATTCCTAGTTTAACGCATGGAGGGGAAGCTCGTCTTGCAGGATCTGGCTAATTTATTATCGAATTCGGCTAGCTCCCGCATTTGAAGATCGCAGTGCGAGTCCCAAATCCATCAGAACCCCTTTCTTACCGCCGTTCAACGATGTATGCTGGTAATAGGGGTCAGACTTCACGACAATGCGCCATTCGACACGAACAATCAACAGCTTTCGACTTCGCTAGTCCGTTATAATGACGGCATATCGTATTGCCGATAACCGTACAAGGAGTGAAGCGCTTATGAAGGAGACTTGGCAACGAAACAAGAAAGCGGTTACGGTATTAGCGGCTTCGTTAACGGCGGCGACGCTGTTTCCGATTTCGGCCTACTCGGCGGACAAGCCGGTGGAGGTTTTTCTCAACGGCCGGACATTGCCGTTCGAGGAAGCGCGGCCCGTCATGCTGGACGGCAGAACGCTCGTGCCGTTCCGGGCGATGTTCGAAGCGCTCGGTTACAAGGTCACATGGGACGCGGACGCGCAAACGGCGATCGGAGAGAAGGATGGCTTTATCCTGCGGTTGCCCGTGAACAGCCACCTTGTGGAAGTGGGGGGCAAAGAGACGGCGCTGGACGTGCCCGCCCGCATCCTCGCCGGAAGTACCTATGTGCCTCTTCGATTCGTTTCGGAGCACAGCGGCTACGAGGTTATCTACATGTCCACCGCAAGCGCGTTCAAGATCGGCGTGTCGGACGGATCGAGCTTGGTGCCGATTCCTCTGAAGCCGGAGCCGCATTCCATCATCGGGCGCGTCACGGACGAGCACGGCGGCGGCGAGTCCGGCATTCCGATTACGGCTAACAGCCAAGAAGCTCCGGGCGAGGAGAAATCGGCGCTGTCGGACCAATACGGTTATTACGCCATCGATTTGCCGAATATAGACGGGCAATGGCAGGTAGACGAAACGTACGAGTTGAATTACGGCGGCGCCGTCTATAGCGGTCAACTGCTTTCGGACGCGTCGAGGCCCTTTGACTCGGACGAAGGCGGGGTCAACAATCTGACCGCGGTCGCCATTACGGGATCGCTTCGAATGGAGCTTGCCGATATCGGGCTCGCGGCCGAGGACGTCGTGCTGACGCTATCTCCCATCGGTCCTCTGCCGGATGGGACGGAAGGCGAGACGATCGTCAGACGCGCCGCGATGCTAGGCGACGGCATAGGGTTAAACGAATTGCCCATCGGCCAATACGAGATTACGGCTCACTATATGCCTTTAGGCGGCATTCCCGTACCGATGTCGATTCGATTAAAAGGCGGCGGCGCGTTTGTTTCGGCCATCCAACCGACATTCCGCGAGCATCCAAGCCACGACTACATGCTGGAGATCGAGGTCGCGCCATAGGAAGAGAGCGTTGCTCGATAGTTAGCAAGATATCCATAGAAAGGGGCTGTCCGTTGAAGTCGCTTGCGACTACAACGGACAGCCCTTTATGCCGCGTTACGGCTTCCGCCGACCCGCATCCGACGTCATATCGCTGCGTTCCCCGCCGCTTGCTCCGCCATTCTCGACCCTCACTTCCTCGGGCAGCGTGCGAGAGGCGCCCGGCACCTCTCGCGGCCGAGTCTCGAGCATGTCCGAGGAATAGATGGCCACGCTGACGGAGCCAACGCCCGCGAATGCCCGAATCAGGATGGGATGATTATAGGGATTGGTGAAAGCGAAGTCCGGCCCGTACCAGCTTACCGTCGCGTCGCGGCCTGCGGGCACGTAATGGACGTTGCGGCTATGGGAGAATCGTTCGGTAATGGCAAGCCCCGCGCGATCCGCGGCATTAAACAGCGTTGAAGATACCTGGCATATGCCTCCCCCGATGTCTTCGTACAACTCCCCCCTTACGATGACGGGCGCGCGCAAGTATCCCTTCTCTCGCGTCCGCATGCCGACAGTGCCATTGAAGGAAAACCGCTCGCCAGGAAAAACGACGACATTGTTGATCGCTTCCGCGGACAAGGCTATGTTCGAAGCTCGATTGCGATTTCGGCTATTAAAGTAGGTGGCGTACGAGCCGATCGCGTTCAGCTTGATATTGGACAGTATCTCGCTGTCCACTCTGGGATAGACGGGTCTTAGCGGCACATCCAGCCTATGCTCGCCTCCTTCGTACACGTCGGAGTAGAAGCGGCTGCGGAATTCCGTCGCGTGCAGCTTCGTTCCGGGCCGTTCCGGCACGATGGCCCCGGCGCCGTTAAGCATGGCATTGCGCGGCGCGGTTTCGACCAGCTCCGCGACGCGCCGGATTAATTCGTCTAGCTTGCCTTCATCGATTAAAGGAAGGCCCGAAATATCGTTTATATAGTCCGATTGATTAACGCGCAGCACCGTCTCTCCTTGATGGACGATATCCAGCGATGGCTGTCCCGCAGCCGGCGAGCCGGTCAGCAGCAGCGCAGCCAGCATCCATGTGACGCTCATCTCTTTTCTCAGCTCCCGATTAAGAAGTAACCGGATTAGTATGCGGCGCGCGAGGAAGTCTTATCCACATTCCCGTTAGTCGTTTGTCGCTTGGAGCTCGTTGCCGCTTGCTTGATCGTTGTCTTTGAGCGCCAACACGGCTTGCTGGAGCTTGTTGTCCGCGACGGAATAAGCAGGCGCCCCAACGCCCGCGTTAATCGTGGAGATGCCGATCGCTTCCATGTTGGAGGTGATGGTATTGCCTTTGATCGCGGCCTTTAGAATATCGTGTTTCTCGGTTCGTTTCCAATAGTCGTTTAACTTGATCAGCTCCACGTTTTCTCTCGTCAGACGATCGGCGACGATCGTGTTGTTCTCCAACAGCACGTTCGCGGCCGCTTGAACGGAGATCGGCGTTCCGTTGCCAAGCGATGTAAACTCCGAGCCGCGAATGGTCAGATCCAGCTTGGGATGATCGGCGATCAGCCCGTTAAGCGCGGTGGAGCTCACCTTGAACGAGCAGCCGTCGAAAACGTATTTCCCGCCCAAACTCATGCCAATCGCTCCCGAATTGGCGCCTTCCGCGCCTTCGAACGTGCAATTTTTGTAGGTTGCGGGAGGCAGCGACAAGCCATAAGTCGAGTTATAGCCGATGACCTTCAGCCCTTCGATGACGCTGCCCGGCTCAATCGTCCCCGTCACGGTTCGCAGCTTGGATTCGCCGATGATGGTAATGTTCGAAAGATTAACCTTCTTGCCGTGCAACGACAAGCCGGCATCCGCTTTTTTGCTTTCGCCGCGAATCGTTACGTTTTGGGCCGTAACCCCGTATGCCGTCTTCGCGCTTATGTTCAACAAACCATCGGTAATTTCCATGCCGTCGATACGGATGCGCGGTCCCTCGAACGTCGTGAAGGAGTTGTTCATCCGGTTGTTTAAGAAGGTCACGTCGTGATAGGCGATAATGCGCGTACCGTCAAAATGATTGTTCCGTACCGTCGCGCCCGTGAACGGCTCCGAAACGGCAAGCCCGATCGCCCCTTTGGAAGCCATGTGATTGCCTTCGACGATCGCGTCCCTCCCGTCATACAAGATGACGTCGTACGAAGCGTTGTTATGAAACTTGTTGTCTTTGATGATGATGTTGCTGTTGCGGTTGCCGTTCTCGCCAAAGCCGCCTTCGACGTCGATTCCGGATTGCGGCATCGTGCCCTTCATGTGATGAAGCTCGTTGCCGACGATCAACACGCGGTCCGCTCCTCCTATCGTGATGCCCTGTCTCCGATTGTAGGCGAATTCGGAGTCCTTGACGACGACGTCCGTACTGAGGGCCCGGTTCCATTGCTCGATGTAAGCATCCTTGAAGCTTGCTTGATCGAATACGAGGTGGGCATAACTCGTCCCGTCCGGAATCTGTATAATATCTCGGGCCTTGAGGTTCTGTTTGCTGCCGATCAGCGCATTCTTGGCGGTGTAAAAATAAATGTGGAAGCTGCGGTTCAGCTTGATGGGATTGGTCATCTCGAACTCTCGGCGATCCTTGAAGATGGCGTGGTCGAACTTAAGGGGTTTGGTCGTCCGAATCTGCTTGGCGTTCGCCACGGGCTTGCCTTTGTCGTCGATGCCGCCGGATACGAAGCTGTTCTCGTATAGATCCCGCACCATGGTGCCATGCCCGCCAAGAGTCAGTCCGTCTCCCGTGAAGTGGGTGGCGGTTACTCCTTCGATCGTCACGTTCTCCGCCCCGACGACGCTGATTCCATAACCGCTCTCATGGGTGCCCGGCGTGCTCGGGCTGTCTTTCTTCGTATAGTCGTGCTTGTCCTTGTCCCCCTTGTAGATGCCGCCTCGCAGCGTAACGTTGTTGTCTCCGTATCCGATAAGTAGCAGCTCGTAATGCTCCTTGCCGTTCGGCTCCTTCTGGATCGTCACCGCATCCGAAAGCTCGAACAACATGTTGCCGACCATCTCGATCCTGCCGTTCTTCTCGATCGTATACGTGCCCGCCGGGAGCGTGCTGGCCGTTATTCCCGACTTGTGCGCCCAAGCAAGCGCTCGGTTGATGCCTTTTGTTGTCTCTACGGGTTTGGTCCCGTCATTATGAATGCCCCACCGCTTGAGATCAATGAGATGGACCTTATCCTGGTAGACCGTCTGCCCGGCACCGTCCGGCAGCGATCCCGAAGCGCTGGCGGCCGCGGCATAACCGGACGGAATACGTTCCTGCAATTGCGACTGGCCCGTGCCAGCCAGCCCCCCGAGCGATGAAGACGAAATCAGCGCGACTTGCAGCGCGACGAATAAAATCCATAAGATATAATTCACGTTAGCCCTCCCGAACCTTTTTCAGTCCGACCTTTTCAGTCAAACCTTTTCAGTCAAACCTTTTCAGTCAAACCTATTGAGTCGATGTCTTTATCCCGCCCGCTAAACTGTAACTCTCTTCCAACTATATCACCCCTAATGTGCGATATAAAGAACGATAAGACCTATTTTGCCCATGCTATCCGACTTGTACGAGAACTAATACCTTCCCAATAGCCAAAAGAAGCCCTGTGCGGCTGCCGATTCCCGGCATCCGTTCAGGGCTTTAATCGGGCTAAAAGCCCTACAACAGCTCTAGCAGCGGCGCGTATACGCCATGAAGGAAACCAAAGATCAACGCGCCGACCGCGGCGCCGATAAACGCGCCGTTAAGCCGAATTCGCTGCAGATCGGCATCCACCTTGCTTTCGATAAATTGAACGAGTCTCTCCTCCGTAAAGGCGCCTAGCGTCTTGCGCACGATTCGTCCGATCACGGCATGCTCCGTCTCGATCACTTGTCTAACGAATTGCTGGGCGTAGGCCTCCAGCCTTGCCTTCGTTTCTTCATCGCCCTTGAACCATTCCCAATATGAGGTCAGTAGCTGCACGAACCATGCTCTCACGTCTTCTTGGCGCAGAGCGCCTTCCCCCGTTTTGATGTACTTCATCTCGGCCCCGTCCTCCAATAACTGCTGAACGGTGACCAATAAGCCCTGAATGGTCGGCTGCAACGAAATTTGCTCCAGCACCTCTTGCTTCCAGGCTTCCAGCGCAGCCGCCATATCGTCGCTGTCGGCGAGCCGATCTGCGAGAGCGCGGAGCTGCGTCTCGAGAAGGACGCGAAGCTCGTGATCCGGCCGCTTCAGCTCCTCCATGAATCCTCCCAAATCCCGATGCAGCGTGCGGGCGGCTTCATCCAAATTAAGAGCGTCGGCGGATTCCGCGAAATCGACGATCTTTTGTTTGAACCATCTTGCGATCGAGCCGCCTTCGTTAACGAATTTGTCCTTTTCCTTTGCAAGCATCTCGCGGATCGCTTCCCTCACCGAGTCACCGGCCGTCAGCTTCGCCGCATAATCGACGATGTACCCGAGCCAGACTTGCACGTTGCCGCTGTCCAAAATCCAGCGAAGCGCCTTGCCTGCGTAAATCGATAGGGGAACGCCTCTCAGCGCCCGTCTCGCATGGCCGTCCAGCAAGACGGATGCGGCGGACGCGTCCATCCGCCTAATGAACCCGCTTGCCAGCTGCCAGCCGAGATCGGATAGGCGTTTTCCCTCCGGACGGCTGTCGGCCCAGCCGATAAAAGCTTCCACGAGGCGGAATTGCATCATTTTGTCCCGGATGGAATCCTTGTTGAGCAGCTGCTCCTCCACCATGTAGGCGACTCCGTCAACCAGCTTGTCGCGATTTCGTGGAATAATCGCGGTATGCGGCACCCAGCGCCAGCCGAACGGATGGCGGAACAAAACCGTCACCGCGAACAGATCCGCCAGCGCGCCGACGAGACCCGCTTCGGCCGTATAGAGCAGCAGCTTCGCCCACCAGGCAGCGGGATAATAATAGTAGCCGATCGCCGCGCCGATAAATAGCAAGGCTAACAAAAGCAGGCTGGCGTTCGCCTTCCTTCTCATGCTCATAAGCGGCCCCCTCCGATCCAGAAGGTCGCGAAATAAAGGAGAATCCCGACGAACGACCCGACGATCATGCCGTTTAACCGGATATATTGCAGATCCTTGCCGGCTTTGTCCCTGACGAGCTCGATGAGATCGGATTCGGAGAACGACCCAAGCTTCTCCCGTACCAAAACCCCGATCATCGCGTGCTTCTGCGAGATCCAGGACATCAGGCTGCGCTTTAGCATGCCGTCCAAGGATGACCGAAGCTCGACATCCGTGGCGAGCCGATGGATCGCCTTATCCATTTGTCCGCGCATCCATTCGAATGGCAGGGAGCCTCTCCCCCCGTCTTCTTCGGTTCCTTGCAGAAGCTTCATTCGCAGAGACTCTAAACGCGCGGCAAGGAATTCGTCAAGCTTGAGCTTGTCGCCTGCGGTCGCGAGCAGCTTTTCTTTGCCTGCTTCCACCTTTCGGCGTAGCTCGTCGTCCTCTCTAAGCCGCACGACGAGCTCGGCGATTTTGCCGCGCAAAGCCTCTCTGTGAGGATGGGCCTCTTGTCCAAGCTCCTTAAGGAAAGCAACGATCCAGGCCTGTACCTTGACGCTGATCGCTTGCGCGCTTAACCCTGCGGTGAAGTCGACCAGGCGCCTCCTGAATTTATCCCCTTCGTAGGAGCGAATGGCGGCGGACGCGAACTTCTCGATGACCATGCCGAATTGCGGCGTGCCGGCAAGTCTAGCGAATTGGCCCGCGAAGAAGGTCAGCACCCGGTCATCGTAGCCGTTCTTGACGCTCCACTCCGCTATGTCCGCGATGAGATCGGCTACCCGGACGGAGCCGGACCGATCCCGAATGAACGACTGGACAGCCTTCGCCAGCTCCTCGGCATTGACGCTGCCGAGCATGTCCGCGGCAAGCCTGGTCGCCAGATCCTTGGTTTGTTCGGAGCCGTCATGCTCCGTCAAATAACGAATGATAACTTCGGCTAAGTTAAGCTCTTCTAACGTCTCCCGTATCGTATCCACGGTCAGGAGCTCCTTCTCCACCATATCCGCAAGCTCCCCAATCAGCCTCTCCCGGTTTTGCGCGATGATATGCGTACCCAACCATGTCGGCCATTTGATCCGCAACGGATTGCCGAACAATGCGCTGATGGCGAACGAATCGGCAAGTCCGCCGATCGTTGCCGCGCTGCAGGCGGCGAACAGCAGTCCGCCTCCGAAAGTGTGCTGGAACGGGAACGCCGCCAATATGCCTGCCCCGGACAATACGAGCAGCGCGTTTGCTTGCTTTCTAATGTTTGTTCTCCCCATGCTCCCATCACCAACTTTACATTCATGGCTATAATCTTCTACTGTAGTTTACCCTTTTTTGGATGCATCAACCACCCTTCGCGGGTCGGAAGCCAAGCTAGGACTAGAGAATGGACCACTTCCGTGATAAGCTTCACCGGTTGCAGACAAAAATGGCGGCGCAAGTGTTCCTGCGCCGCCATTCCATGGTTTGCTGAATTATTGTTGGCCTTTGGACTTGCTGTCCACGCCGCCGACATTGCCTTTGCCGCCGCCCGTGCCTGCTCCGCCCGTGCTGCCGCCCATGTTGCCTTTGCCGCCGCCAGTGCCGGTTCCGCCCGTGCCGCCGCCCATGTTGCCTTTGCCGCCGCCAGTGCCGGTTCCGCCCGTGCCGCCCATGTTGCCTTTGCCGCCGCCTGTTCCGGTTCCGCCCGTGCCGCCGCCCATGTTGCCTTTGCCGCCGCCAGTGCCGGTTCCGCCCGTGCTGCCGCCCATGTTGCCTTTGCCGCCGCCAGTGCCGGTTCCGCCTGTGCCGCCGCCCATGTCGCCTTTGCCGCCGCCAGTACCAGTTCCGCCTGCGCCGCCGCCTTCAGCTCCGCCGCCTGCACCGCCACCAGCTCCGCCGCCTGCACCGCCACCAGCTCCGCCGCCTGCACCGCCGCCAGCTCCGCCGCCAGCTCCGCCGCCTGCACCGCCGCCAGCTCCGCCGCCAGCTCCGCCGCCCGCGCCGCCACCAGCTCCGCCGCCTGCGCCGCCACCAGCTCCGCCGCCTGCGCCGCCGCCTGCGCCGCCACCAGCTCCGCTACCGGATCCGATTCCTTTTGCTTTCCACTTGGCTTGCGCTTTCGTGCCAGCCTTTGCGGAGGAATACGAATAGGTGATGGATTGCAAGGTTTTGCCATCCACTGCGCCCGTCATCGGTAAACCGTGCGTTTTTTGATAATATTTTACGCCTTTGACCGTTTGAGGACCATAATAGCCGTCAATCGGGCCGGCATAGCTGCCGATCGACTTCAGCATGCCCTGAATAACGTAAACGTCCGGGCCTTTCGCTCGTTTGCCGACCGCGAGCGTCGTATGCGGCAAGCTGAACATCAGCGCCAACGTAATAACGGCCACGCTTAAGTATTTTACTGCTCTAATGCCGGAGTGCTTTCTACTTTTGCTCTTGACATCTGGGTACCGATTCTCCACTTGTCTGCACACAGCCTTTCTAATCGGGGTTTTATATTACTTGCTTACTATCCCCACTTTTTCAATTTCATTGCAGGCTGCTCTAAAAAATTTCAAATAACAAGCAAAACGGTCGCGTTAACGAAGCCCGAGGTCGTCGTTCCGTCGACCGCAAGCGCCGTATGTTCCGTCGGCACGGAACCGGAGCCGTCCAGGAATTGCTCTTTGATATCCAGTCGTGACGGGCAGCCCGCGCTTGCCGACGCGTTGCCCGCCGCCTCCTACGCTTTCACAGTGAAGCTATATGCCGTGTTAGCCGTTGAGTCCGTTGATACATACATCGTCTTCAAACCAGCTACCGAGCCCGCCAGTACGCCGTTATCGTACACATCTTAGTCCGTAACGCCTAAGTTGTCCGTCGAAGTCGTCCAGCTCAGATTAACCGTTGTCGTCGTCTTGGACGGCGAAGTCAATCCGGTCGACGCGGTAGGAGCCGTCGTATCCAACGCCGGCCTCCCGCCGCTGCCGCCCGTCAACGAGAAGTCGTGTTTGCTCCGGCATTAGCGGCAACAACACATCGCCGCTGCCGCAACTGTACGGTTCATTCAGGAATTCCGTTTCTAGGTCGATGAATCGGAGAAGGTAAGTTTTCAAAGCAGCCGATTCGAGAATAACCTGCAGAACCTACAGTTATTTGGGCACAGCATGCCCGTTTCAGGGAGATTACCTGCAGAACCTGCACTTAAATTTCGATCAAACCGCTCGTTCTCCACAATACCATGAATTTAAATGTACGTTCTGCATGAAGCGACTATCATAAGAGGCTAAGAAAAAATATAACTGTACTTCTTGCATGTAAAGAATCGGTTGAAAAGTCAAGTTCATCGTCAGAAACATATAATGTCCGATAAAATCGCAAACAATCTCGGTTTTCCAATGAACAACTGTGTCCTATAGACAGAGGAGCTACATGTTTCATTCATAGAAAAACAAATAGAAAAACAAATAGAATAACAAAAAGAATAACAAAAAGAATAACAAAAAGAATGACAAAAAGAATGACAAATAGAATAACAAATAGAATAACAAAAAGAATAACAAAAAATAATGACAAAAAGAATGACAAATAGAACGACAAATACGCCCTCCCACGCCGCGACGAATCGGGGACATGGAAGGGCTGCTTTTGGTTTTATGGATTAAGAGAGCGCGGGAGCCTTCTGTGAGGCATAATCGTAAGCGAAGCTGTAAGAGCCGGAACCCGCTTCGATCTTAAAGCCTTCGCCCCCGCTAACGATGATCGCAACGCCGGCGGCTTGGCTAAGCGGCTTGCCGCTCTCCTTCACGTCTCCCGGGCCGCTTGCTCCAGGCAGCTTAATGACGGCGTTCGTATTGGCAGGAATGACGACGTCCAGGGTAAGGATGCCGCCCTCTCCGATGGACCATGCCGACTTCACTTGCCCGTACATCGTCTCCAGACTGCCTTCGGCGAACGTCAAACCTCCGCCCGGCCGCGGCGCGATGACGATGGACTTGTATCCCGGCGACGCTTCCACCGGCTGTATGCCCGCCACCGTGCGATAGAGCCAGTCGCCTACGGCGCCGTACGCATAGTGGTTGAAGGAGTTCATGTCGGCGCTCCAGAAGCTGCCGTCCTCCTTGATGCCGTCCCAATGCTCCCAGATCGTCGTAGCGCCTTTGGTAACCGGGTACAGCCACGACGGATAATCCTGCTGCATCAGCAGCGTATAGGCTTCGTCCAGCATGCCGTGTTCGCTGAGAACATGGCTGATGTACGGCGTTCCTACGAAGCCGGTCGTCAAATGATGTTTGCCGGCCTCCAGTAGCTCCTTCAGCCTGCTCGCGGAACGTTTGGCGGACGGGGCGTCCAGCAAGCCGAACATAAGCGCCAGCACGTGGCCGGTTTGCGTGGAAGAAGACAGCCTTCCGCCCGGCGTCACGAATTCTTGGCGGAACGCCGCCACGACGCCGGCTTCAAGCTCGGCGAATGCCGCCGCATCCTCCTCGTAGCCGAGCACCTCCGCCGTCTTGCGGACGAGCGAAACCGAATACGCGTAGAAGGCCGAAGCGATCAGATCGCGGTCGGTGGCGCCGATGTAGTCGCCGGACTTCGCGTCGAGCCCGAGCCAATCCCCGAAGTGGAAGCCCGTATTCCATAGATGCGGATTGTCCCCTTGCGCGCGAATGTAGGAAACCCATCCCTTCATGCTCTCGTATTGGCGCTCCAGAATCCGCTTGTCCCCGTAGCTGGAATAGATGCTCCACGGGATGATGACGGCCGCGTCTCCCCAAGCCGCCGACGCGTAAGAGCCGTCGTCCAGCACGTGCGGCACGACGAACGGCACGGCTCCGTCGGCGCGCTGATCCGCCGCAAGATCGCCTAACCATTTCGTGAAGAAAGGAGCGACGTTGTTCAAGTAAACGGCCGTCCCGATAAACATCTGCGCGTCGCCTGTCCAGCCCAGCCTCTCGTCTCGCTGCGGGCAGTCCGTAGGCACGTCCACGAAGTTGCCTTTGAGCCCCCAGCGGATGTTGCTTTGCAGCTGGTTGATCAATGCATCGGAGCACGAGAAGCTGCCCGTCTCCGCCATGTCCGAATGCAGCACGACGGCTTCGAAAGCATTGAGATCGTAAGGTTCTTTAAACCCTTCAAGCCTAACATAGCGGAACCCTTGGAACGTAAACCTCGGCTCGAATGTTTCCGCTCCTTCTCCTTTAAGCGTATACGCGATCTTCTGTTTGGCTGAACGCAGATTGGCCGTGTAGAAATTGCCGTCGCCGTCCAGCACCTCCGCATGCGATAACGACACCTCGGTGCCAGCTTCGCCGCTTACGGTAAACCTGACCCAGCCGACCAGGTTTTGGCCGAAATCGATCACCGTCTCGCCCTTCGGCGTCGTCAGCCAGCCAGCCGGCTTCACGGCCTCGATTTTGCGGACCGGTTCGTTGATCTGGGGCGTGAGGATGTCGTAGCTGCGCGCGAGCGCGTTTACCTGCCGCCACTCGTTGCCCGGCGCGAACGATGCCGTGCTCCAGCCCGGAAGCTCCAGTCTGGCGTCGTACGTCTCGCCATGGTAAATCTCGGACATCAAGATCGGCGAAGGCGCCGACTTCCAGCTGTCATCCGATACGATGATTTCCTTCGTGCCGTCTTCGTACTGCACATGCAGTTCCATGAGCAGAGATAGCCGATCGCCGTACAGCGCTTTGCGGTCGCTCCAGCCCAGGTTTCCCCTATACCAGCCGTTGCCGAGCCAAGCGCCGATCGCGTTGTCCCCTGCCGCCAGCATTTCCGTTACGTCGTAGGTTTGCGATTGAAGCCTCTGGCCGTAACTCGTCCATCCCGGCGCGAAATACGATTCGCCGACGCGAGTCCCGTTAAGCTCAAGCTCGTACATGCCAAGCGCCGTTGCGTATATTCTCGCTTGCTTCACTTTTCCTTGCAGAATAAACGTCTTGCGCAGGAGCGGGGTCTGCTCGGCATCGATCGGCAGCTGCTCGAGCGGAGCCGAAATCCATTCGGCTTGCCACGCTTCGCCCTTGAATTTGCCGGTTTCCCAGTAGGCCGTTTCGGACCAATCGGATAACGCGCCGTCCCCGTCCCAGACACGAACGCGGTAGTAGTACCGCGTGCAAGAGGCGGATTCCAGACCCGTCGTCTCGACATGCACGGACTGATCGGTGTCCACCTTGCCAGACTCCCAAACGAGGTTCGCGAACGAAGCATCCTCCGCCGCCTGAATCTGGTACGCCGATTGGCGCACGCCGCGCTTTCCCTCCGCAGCCAGCTTCCAGCTTAAACGCGGTTCCTTCTCCCCGATGCCGATGGGATTCCGTTGATATTCGCATCTGACCTGATTGACCTGGATCATAATATGCCCTCCAATGATAGCCGCCCTAATAGGCTGCGGCAGCCGAATATAATTCTAATTATAAGAGAGCGCTTTCTTTCGATTACAGGTATAATGGACATAGTTATGAGGTATAACGGACAAATCTCAAGTGAATTGAGGAGGGAACGAGAGGGTGAAACGGACAAACGAAACGTACCGGGGTCAGTATTATTTTCGCAGGGACGAGCTGATCCATGTCAATCGCAGCGCCGAAAGCTTCGATGCGCCGTACCATGACCACGACTTTCTGGAAATCGTGTATATCGTGGAGGGAGAAGGGTTCCATCATGTGGGGGAGTCCGTTCAGAGGGTTCGCAAAGGGCATATCTTCTTTATCCCCATCGGCATCTCGCATGTGTTCCGTCCCACCTCGACGAGCGGACAACGGCTCGTCGTCAGCAACTGCCTGCTTTCGCCAAGCCTGCTGCCCAGGCTGGAGGCGTTTGCGTCGGAGGAGCCGATCATCGCGTTTCTTGGCCGCATGGCTGAAGGAGACTTGCCCTTTTATGCTGCGCAAGACCGCCATGACCAATTCGATCGCCTGTTCCAGGCCATGTTCGAGCAATATGCGTCTCCCCTGCCCGGCTCGGGGGACTTGCTGCGCACGCTGCTGTTCCAGCTCGTCGTGGAGTTGTATCGTTCCATCGAGCGTGCTTCCCCAGGCGCGGCGGCGCCCAAAGAGACGGCTTTCCAGGATTTGCTTTATTACTTAAGCGACCATTGCCACCAGGAGCTGTCGCTGTCCCGCCTGTCCCGCGTCAGCGGCTTTAGCGAGCGGCATCTGCAGCGTTTGTTCCACCTTCATACCGGTCAGAGCTGGTTCAAGCATTTGCAATCGGTGCGCGTCCGTCGCAGCACGGAGCTGCTCCGGAGCACGTCCTACAAAATCGCTACCATCGCGGAAGCCGTCGGCTATAAGGACATTCATTCCTTTAACGCCGTGTTCAAGCGGCTGACCGGCCTTACGCCGAGGCAATACCGGAGTCAGCAATAATCCGACGGGAAGGAGCTCTTGCGATCTTTATGCCTGTCCGTCCTTCGTGTTCTCCGGCTTTTCCCTGATCAGCAGCACGAGCAGATATTGCAGCACCGCCATGACGAACAACACGATCGGCATCATTTCCGATTCCAGGTCTGTGGCGAACAGAACAAGCAAGCCGATCGAGAGCACGCGGCCGACGTTGAGGAAAAGCTCCCGCATGACGACGGATTCGATGCGCAGCTGTCCTTTCAGCGGCAAGGAGCCGATTAGCCTGTAATAATAAGAGGTTAGCGTATTGATCGCTAGAGGATTGCAGATGGAGAACAAAATCATAAACAGGACGACGGACCATAATTCCACTCCCGTAAGCAATAAGCCCGACCCTGCGACGACTCCCGTCGTGGAGAAGAAAACGTATTTTCTTACGTTCTCCTTCTGGGCTTTGCGCGAGATGACATATCCCGTCGCTACCGTAAGCGAGGAGAAAAACACGCCGAGATAGCCGACCCAGTCCTCCCTGCCGACGGCTTGGAACAGCATGATATTGGGCAGGAACAACATGAGTCCCTGGAACAGCCCCAGCACGAAAAAGCTGTACAGCGCCTTTAGCCAGCGTCTGTTCCGATGCATGACGAGACCCATGAATTTGAGGTAATACGCCTTATGATGCGACTGGACCATCGGAATCCGGAAGCTGATGATCGCCGCGATAACGAACATGATAAACGCCAGCGTAAAGATGATCATGTATCCCTGCAACCCGTCGTTCTGCTGGATAACAAAGCCGGCAAGCGCCGGACCCGCAAGACCGGCGCTGTTGAACATGACCATATTCATCGCCAGAAAACGAATGCGGTTCGCCTCCGTCGACACATCGTATTGCAGCACCAAATATCCCGTCCAATAGAAGCCCGCCGCAATGCCGTTAAACAAGGCAAACCATATGTAAAATTGCGGAACCTGCTCCTGAGCCAGGATGACCATCAAATAAAACAACGCGATCATGACGATGCCGATTCGGTATGTCACCATCCGGTCGCGTTTCTTGGCGATCCATCCCCCCGCCGCGAAAGCGATCGGCGTTATCGCGAACACGATTAAATTATATAACGCGTTTACGGCCAAATCCTGGGTGAGGCGCCATAGGTACAAATTAAGAAACAGTCCGGACATGGAAGCTCCGAATTGAAAGCAGCTATGGATAATTAGCGCCGTCACCGCCTCCTTCCCGAGTCGCCTCTCGGGCGGAAGCTCCTCTCCCTTAATCGTATGTTTGACACTTTGCATGAATTGGCGCAATGGCATATGAAGATCCCCCTAAAAGCTGGTTCTAATCAACGAAAATCACATGATGAGTTTAGTGTAACACATATTAACTCTCCGATTGCCTCAAACTAATCCACATCTTAGAAAAGGAGGGATTCAACAATGTCCAAGCAGCAAGGCCATGGAGCCAAAAACACCACGACCAAAAGCTCCGACAAAAAAGGCAATTCGTCCGGCAATAACCACTGACGGCTAAACCGATCGTTTGCGAAATAACCAAACAACCATTCAAAGCCCTGCTTCAAACGTCATTGCCGACGTTGAGGCGGGGCTTTCTTTGGCTTTCCGAGAGGGAATACGGTTTCGACGTAGAATACATAGGGTAATGCAACATAAACACGTCAAACCATAAGTCGGTGAACATGATGAACTCTATCAAACAACATACGTTTACGGTATTCGATTTCGAAACGAGCGGACTTGACCCCCGGAACGACCGCGTCATCGAAATGGCTGCCATCCGGGTCGTCGGCGGAGTGGTTGCCAGCGAATTCAGCACCCTTGTTCGATACGACGGCAAGCTCTCACCCAAAATCACGGAATTAACCGGAATTACCGACGAGATGACCGCTTGCGGCATGGACGAGGATACCGCGTTCCGCATTCTGAACCGAATGCTCTGCGACCATATTCTTATCGCCCATAACGCGCAGTTCGACCTCTCGTTCCTGCATCATTCGCTTATGAGGATCGCGGGAAGGTCGTTCAACAACGACTTTATCGATACGCTCACGATCAGCAGAGAACGCCACGTGTATCCCCATACGCTCGGAGACATGTGCAACCGGTACGGCATTCCGCTCATCGGCGGACACCGGGCGCTGAACGACGTCGTCGCTTGCTGGGAGCTATTCCGGACGATGCACGAGGAGCAGCCGGCGATGGATAGTCTTAACTTGCTGGGCTACATGAAAAAGTACGGACCACCCAAGTGGAGTCCCCCCAACGCCAAGCTGATGCCGATCGAGCTGAAATACGCGCCACGGGAGGCGTAAGCTGCAGCGACCACTCGTGTCATGGACGATGCCTGCTCTGGTGGTACGTATGGTGGCGCGCGCGCTTCAAGCGCATTGCAAGGAAAACGGGTCAAGCCATTATGGCTTGACCCGTTTTCCGTTTTACTATGCTTCTTGCCGCGCAGACGTTTTCTCGCGATCCTTGCCCTTATCCGATTCGCCGGCGTTGCGATTGGCCGCGTCGCGGTCCTGCTGCATTTCTTCCACCGTCTTGACCTTTAGGCGGGCCGCTCCTTTGAAGTCGCTTGTCGGCAGCAACGGGCCGTTGTCCAGCCGCTCGCGCGCGGCCTCGATGGCGTCGCCGTACTGCGGAAGCCACTTCTCGCCCGCCACTAGCATCTCGTCCACCATCTGCCATATTTCTTTCGGGTTGCAGACGGCTCCGACTAGAGGATCCATCATGAACGCTTGCCGCAGCAGCAGGTCGTCTCCGCTAACGGCCGCTTCCACCGCTAATCGCTGCACCGAAATGCTGACGTTGCATACCGCGGCGGGACCGAGCGGCAGATCGCCCACCAACGGCATGGAGATGCCGTTGCGATCCACGTATCCCGGCGCTTCGATGATCGCGTCGTCCGGAAGGTTCGTGATGACGCCGTTGTTGACGACGTTGAAGTGTCCCCGGTAGACGCGGCCGGTCTCCAAGCTTTCGATGATGTAGGAGCCATGCTCCTCCCCGCGTTTCTCTTGCGCGTACACATAAGCCGGCTCCCTCATCCAGTTCGGGAAGTCCGTCTCGAACCAGTTGCGCCCCTCCGTGCATACGCGAAGGTAGCCGCCTGTTTCCCCGTTAATCCACGAGCCGAGGTCGATCCACTCCGTGATTTCCTCCGCGCGCTTGCGGTACCAAGGCACGTATTCGCTTAAGTGTCCGTTCGATTCCGTGCTGTAATAGCCGAAGCGCCGCAGCATGTCGATCCGCACCTTCTCCGTCCGGCTGAAGTCCTCGTGGCGTTCGAACGCTTCCAGCACCTTGCCTGTGAGATCCTCGCCTTTATGCTTGACGGAGACATACCACGTTTGATGATTAATGCCGGCGCAAATGATATCGACTTCCTTCTTGTCCAAGCCGAACGCGGTAGCGATCTGCCAATGTCCGCCTTGTACGCCATGGCACAATCCGATCGTGCGCACGCCGCCGTATTTGTTGCATGCCCACGTAAGCATGGCCATGGGATTGGCATAGTTAAGTAGCAGTACGTCCTCCGATGCGCATTCGCGAATGTCGCGGCAGATGTTCAACATCTCCGCAATGCCGCGCTGGCCGTACATGATGCCCCCGGCGCTCAGCGTATCGCCCACGCACTGATCGACGCCGTATTTGAGCGGGATGTCGATATCCGTGGCGAACGCTTCAAGGCCGCCGACCCGAATCGTGCAGATGACGTATTTGGCCCCTTGCAGCGCTTCCCTGCGGTCCGTCGTGGCGTTGATGGCAATGCCGAGGCCGTTCTCGTCGATATCGCGCTGGCATAGCTCCGTGACCATCCTCAGGTTGTTTTCGTTAATGTCGGTGAACGAAACCTCCGTGTTCGCGAATTCCGGCACCGACAGCAAGTCGCGCAGCAAGCCTCTCGTAAATCCGATCGATCCCGCTCCGATAAACGTAATTTTGAAAGCAGACATGGAATCAGCTCCTCGCCTTAATGTGTTCCTACCAGGTGAAAAACCTTCTCGCGATGACTATAAGCGCGGTAAGAATTTCTCATCCCTATTGTAGCAACATCGATGAGGAAGCGTTATCAAAATCATGACCAGCTCAAGACTAACGTGTAAGAAATCGTCACTTTCCTTCAACAGGCCTATGCGTCTGCAAGGAGCTTCGATACGTAATGGGAGTCATGCCCGTATGCCGCTTGAACATGGCGTGAAAATAAGGACGGCTTCCGACGCCGACATAATCGCAAATATCGGCAACCGGGATGTCCGTTTGTCCCAGCAGCATCTTGGCTTTGGCCATCCGCACTTCGTTCAGGTAGGAGGTAACCGTCAAGCCCGTCCCTTCGCGGAAAACCCGATGCAGATAGCCCGGGTGCAAATTGACGGAAGCCGCGATATCCTTCACCTTGATGTCCCGGTCGTAATTGTGGTGGATAAAGGTCACCGCGCCTTTGACGTAACGGCCAAGGGCATCGTCCTCCAGCTTCAGCGATTCCTTGCGGATATGCCCGAGCGCGACGAACATTTGGGCAAAGAGCAAGCTCGTGCGCGCCTCCCTGCGTCCCTCGCCCGCGTCCAGCTCCAGCACGAGGCTCTTAAGCAGCGGATACAGCTCGTCGTTATCCCGAAGCACAAGCACCGGGGAGCTCTCGGCGGCCAGCTCCGCGACAAGCGCGTCCTCCTTCGCGAGCATGCGGAGCGAAGGCAGAGCCGTTTCCCGTTCGCGCATGGAAAATTCCACGTTCAGCATCCGGCACGGTCCCCGCTCGTCCACGATCAGCCGATGAGGCACGTTCGCGTCCAGAATCATGAAGTCGCTTCTTCTGAGCGTATGCCCGCATGACAAAGAGGCGGGAGCCGTATCGATCTCGATCCGGCACTCGCCCGATATGACATACATGATTTCCACGGATGGATGGGTGTGAAATTCCATCGCGTAGTCCGCCCACTGCTTGTAATAGTAAGCATGGACATCCGGATAATGGTCGCCCGCGAGCCACTCCCGCTTGAAGAGTCTCGAAACCGCTGCAGCATGTTCCTCCGAGGAGGCGGCGGCGGCCTGCCCAGGTTCCGATTTTGCTCCATTCGGCGTTCCTTTGTTTTCACCACTGGCCATCCCGCTCCACCGCCTCTCAGTGATCCATAGCCGCCAGCTTCGCGACCGCCTCGAGCGCCGCGGCGATTTCACGTTCCACGGCATTCGCCACCACGTTCGTATGCGGATCGTACTCCGCCGCCAGATCGGAATCTGCGTAGCCGTCCAAAGCGACGATCGCGCCAGCGCGAGCGCCGCGAAGCGAAGCGACGACGTACAGCGCCGCGATTTCCATTTCGACCGCCAGAACGCCGGCTTGCTTATATTGCTTGTGCGGAACCTCGACGACGCCGGAGAAAAAGACGTCCAGCGTGACCGTAATCCCTTTCTTCACGATGCCTTCGGTGGCACGCGCCGATTCGTACAAAGCGTTTACGATCTCGCTGTCCGCGATGGCAGGGAAACCGTCCGGCACAAGCTGCTTCGTCAGCCCGTCGGCTCGAACGGCCGCCGTGCTCACGATCAGGCTCCCCGCGGGATGCTCGGCCGAGTAGGAGCCGGCGGTTCCGACGCGGATCAGCGTCTTCACGCCGCCCTTGATCAGCTCCTCGAAGCATACCGCCGCCCCGGGCGAACCGACGCCATGGCTGACGACGGCGAGCTTAACGCCTTTGTATTCGCCGACGAACGTCCGGTATTCCCTGGCGTACGCCAGCTCCTTGGCGCCGTCCAGCTTTCCCGCGATGATCGCCGCCCGTCTCGGATCGCCGCAGACGATGGCGTACGCCGGCAATTCCTCCGAATGAACTTCCAATATCGACAGATACATCTTAATCAAACTCCTTCTTCAGCCATTCATCCTCCGGCATGATAAACTCCTCGCTGGAGAACCGCTCTTCCTTGAACGGATCGGCATAATTGTGGAAGCCGTTCCGCTCCCAGAACCCCGGACGGTCTTCCTTCATGAATTCGATGCCGGTCACCCATTTGGCGCTTTTCCAGAAGTAGAGATGGGGAACGATCAGGCGCAGCGGCCAGCCGTGCTTGTCCGTGAGCGGCACTCCGTCGAACGAGTGCGCCAGAATCACGTCTTCCCTGAGCAGATCCTCGAGCGGAAGATTCGTTTCGTAATCCTCGTCCGCATGGATCATGACGTAACGGGCCTCGGGCTTCGCTCCGAGCAGCGGGAGCAGGTCGGCGAACTTGACGCCTACCCACTCCGTGTCCAGTTTCGACCAGCGCGTCACGCAGTGGATGTCGCGAACGATCGTGGTCTGCGGCAGCCGGGACAGGTCTTCGAACGAAAACGACACTTCCCGCTCCACCTCGCCGAACACGCGCAGCGACCAGGTCGACAGGTCGTACACCGGCACGTCGCCTTCGTGCAGAATCGGGAACCGCTCCGTGACCGTCTGGCCCGGCGGCACGCGATGGGCGATCTCCGCCGGCACCTCGGGCAGCTTGGGGGATACCTTCTTCAATCTTTCCGCTTTGTTATGCATCTGCCGTCTCACTCCTCTAGGTAGTCTGGCGTCAACGCGAGCTTCCGCTCGATTTGCGCGCCTCCTGCATATAACCTTTGTCCTTAAAGAATAGCATAGCCAGAATCGTCACGACATACGGCACCATCAACGTAAAATGGGTCGGCAGCGCAAAACCCTGCAGCCGGATGCTCAGCGATTCCATGAAGCCGAACAGCAAGCTCGCGCCGGCAACGCCAAGCGGATTCGATTGTCCAAGCATCGTGGCGACAAGCGCGATGAAGCCGCGTCCCGCCGTCATGCCTTCCGTAAACATCGTCACGTTGCCAAGCGACAGCTGCGCGCCTGCCAGCCCGCACAGCGCGCCGCATAGCAGCACCGCGCCGTATTGAATGCGCGTCACCTTGATGCCGAGGCTGCGCGCCGCGGTCGGATTCTCCCCTGCCGCAAGCAGTCGGAAGCCGGATACCGTCCGGAACAAATAATAGTGAAGCAGGCCAACGATCAGGATCGAGGCGTAGACGAGCACCGAATGCCCGGACAGCACGGAGCCGAGCCAAGGAATGTCCTCGATCAACGGGATATGAAGCTTGGGCAGGCCAAGCATGTTTTTGTCATAGTAAGCGCCTTTTACGTCGAATATAGCTCGGAGCGAGAAGGTGGTCAGCCCTAGCGCCAGAAAGTTCAGCGCGATGCCGACGACGATGACGTTCGCTTGCAGCTGGATGCTCATAAAGGCGAACAGCAACGAGAAGACGAGCGTGCAGCCGATCGCGAATAACAAGGACAGGGCGATGCTGCCGGTCAAATAATTGCCGACGATCGCCGAGAAAGCCCCGATCAGCATCAGTCCTTCAAGACCGACGTTAAACAAGCCGACTCTCGCGCAGATCGCGCCGCCGAGCGCGGCGAGCAGAATCGGCGTCAACATCCGAAGCGCCGAAGCGAACAACGAAACGTCAAACAGTTGGTCCATTTTTCGCCCCCGCTTTCTTCCGTTTCATGAATGAATAAGTCAGCTTGGCCGACACGAACAGAATGAGCACCGCTTGAATGATGCTGGATACCTCGAGCGGCACGTCGGTATTTCGTTCCATGCCCATGCCGCCCGTCTGCAGCGCCGCGATCAGAATCGCGGCGAGCGCCGTGCCGATGGGATTGGAGCCCGCAAGCAGCGTCGCCATAATGCCCGACCATGCGTAGCCCGGCGAAGTCAGCGCTCCGTCGAGAAAACGGTATTGCGTGCCTAGCACCTCGACGGAGCCCGCGAGCCCGGCAAGGCCGCCGCTGACGAACATGCTGATCAGCATCAGCTTGCCGCGCTGCACGCCGCCATAGCTGGCGAACAGCGGGTTGCCGCCGAGCATGCGGATTTCGTAGCCTTTGACCGTATGCTTCATGTACAGGTACAACAGAAGCGTTCCGAGCAAAGCCAGCACGAAGCCCGCATGCAGGCTGTACCCCTGGAACAGCTTCGGCAGCCAGGCCGCCTTGTCCAGCATGACCGTCTGAGCCATCGCCGCCGAGCCGGTCGTATCCTTGAGCGGATACGTCACGATATAGCCGGCGAAATAGGTCGCGATATAATTTAATAACAGCGTCGTAATCAGCAGGTTCATTCGGAATCTGGCATCCAGCCACCCCGCGAATGCCGACCACACGCCTCCCGCGATCATCCCTGCCAGAATGCCGCCGATCAGCTTCAGCCATCCGGGGCCCGGCAGATAAATGGCGGTCACGGCCGCGCTTAACGCGCCCAGCACCATCTGCCCCTCGGAGCCCATATTAAAGAATCCGGCACGGAACGCGAGCGCCACGCCAAGTCCGATCAGAATGATAGGCGTCGCCCTGGCCAGCGTATTGGTAATAAAATAAAAATTGCCGAACGCGCCCTTCCACATCTCCGCGTACGTTTCCGTGACCGAGCCGCCAACGATCGAGATCGCGATCGCGCCGACCGCGAGTCCCGCCACGAGCGCGAGGAGCGGCTGCAGAAGCGGCTTGATCCAATTACCCAGCTTATCCAACTGCCTTACCTCCCGCCATCAGCAGACTGATCTTCTCTTCCGTAGCGTCTTCCGCCGCCAGCTCACCTACGATCCGGCCCTCGAACATGACCAGAATGCGGTCGGACAGCTTGAGCACCTCCGTAAGCTCGGAGGAGACCAGCAGGATGGCGCCCTGCTGATCACGCTTGCGGAGCAGCTCGGCATGGATGATCTCCATGGCGCCGACGTCGACGCCTCGGGTCGGTTCCGCCGCGATCAAGAACGGCGATTGCTGCGCAAGCTCGCGGGCCACGATCAGCTTCTGCAGGTTGCCGCCGGATAGATGCTGCGCTTTCGTCTCCAGCGAGCCCGTCTTGATGCCGAACCGCTCCACCCAGCCCGCCACCATCGAACGCGCTTTGCCCCTGCGCAGGATGCCGTATTTCGAAAGCTTACCCGTATGGCCCATCATGCCGTTCTCCGTGACGTCCGCTTCCTTGGAGACGCCCCACAAATAACGATCCTCCGGAATATGCGCGAGCCCGGCTTCTCTTATGCGCCCTACCGTTGCCCCCGTGACGTCTTGCCCCAGCAGCTCCACCGAGCCTCCGTCCGGCGCCGTCAATCCGGCCAGCACTTGCAGAAGCTCCGATTGGCCATTGCCGGAAATGCCGGCGATGCCTACGACTTCGCCCGCCTTCACGCTCAGGCTGACGTTGTCCAGGAGCGGCTTGGACTTGTAGCCCCGGACGGTCAGCCCTTTCGCTTCCAGCACGTTCTCTCCCGATGCCGCCGCCTTCCGGCCTAACGGAACGAGCTCGCGTCCCACCATCATCCGCGACAGCTGCTCCTCGTTCGTGTCCGCCGCGTTGACGGTGCCCGTTACTTGACCGTCGCGCAGAACGGTGATCCGATCGGCTACCTCCATAATTTCCCCAAGCTTGTGGCTGATCAATATAAAGCTTTTCCCTTGCTTCGCGAGCTCCCTGATCGCCGACAGCAGCTCCGTGACCTCAAGAGGGGTCAATACGCCCGTCGGCTCGTCCAAAATAATGATTTCCGCTCCTTGATAGAGCACCTTTAAAATTTCAACGCGCTGTTGAATGCCGAGCGAGCATTCGCCTACCCGCTTCCAAGGATCGACCGGCATGCCGAACTGCTTGGCGAGACGCGTCGTCTCCTCGGCCGCCGCCTTGCGGTCGAAGCCAATGTGACGGGAAGGCTCCCGCCCGATGACGATGTTCTCGGCTACCGTGAACGACGGGAACAGCATAAAATGCTGATGCACCATGCCGATTCCCTGCCGGATGGCATCCGTCGGGCTGTCGAAGTGAACCGTCCGGCCGCCCAGCTTGATCTCGCCCGACGTCGGGACTTCCATGCCGTACAGAATACGCATAAGCGTCGTTTTGCCAGCGCCGTTCTCGCCGACCAGCGCATGAATTTCGCCTTTTCGAAGATTAAACGAGACGTTCCGATTGGCGGCGACGTTCCCGTAGCTTTTCGTAATGCCTTCCATTTGCAGCAGCATAAAGTCTCTCCTTTCAACAAGCAAACCGGCTGCTAGCGGCAGCCGGTATCGTAAACTATTGAGCGAGCGGGTTAACCACTTCGATTTTGCCGGACTTGATGTCTTCGGCGATCGTCTTCAGCTTGTCGATCGTCTCTTGGCCGATGAACGGGCTCAGCGGAGATTTGCTCTCCCTTGTCACGAACGTAAGGCCAACGCCGTCTTCCTTCAAGCCGTAGTCGGCGGCGCCGAACTCGAACGTGCCTTCCACGAAGGCTTTGACCGTCTCGTACGCGACGGCGTCCGTGCCTTTAAGTTGGGACAATACGATATGCTCGGGATCCAGCTCCGTGCGGTCGACGTCTTGACCGGAAGCGTAGAAGCCTTCCTGCTTCGCCGCATCGAACACGCCGAGATCGCCTACGGCGGCCATGCCGGCGATGAAGTCTGCGCCTTTGGAGTGCTGCAGCAAGGCAAGCTCCTTGCCCTTGGCGGAATCCTCGAAGTTGCCCACGTAGTTCACGAGGAACTCCGCGCTCTCGTTCGTGTATTTCAAGCCTTGCTTGAAGCCTTCCGTATACTTGCTCAGCAGCGGCGTTTCCATGGCCACGACCGCGCCTACCTTATTGCTCTTTGTCGAAAGGCCGGCTGCCGCGCCGAGTAGGAACGCCGCTTCTTGCTCGCGGAATACGACGCTGCGCACGTTAGGCTGATCGACGACCGTATCGATGATCGCGAAGGACTTGTCCGGATTTTCCGGTGCCACTTTGTTCAGCGCGTCTTCCGCTTGGAAAGTAGCCGTAATGATGAGATCATAGTTCTCCGCGACTGTGGAGCGAAGATTTTGCTCGAAGCCGGCCGGGTCGGTCGACTCGATCGTTTTCACTTCCGCGCCGAACTCTTCTCCCGCGCGCTTGAAGCCTTCGTCCATCAAGGCAAAGAAAGGATTGACGCCAATTTGTTCGGGCAGGACGAGCGCGATTCTCTTTTTCTTCGCTTCGTCGCCGCCGCCGTTTGCGGCGCCTTCGTTGCCGGCATTGTTTTTGTTGCCGCCGCAAGCGGCGATGACGCTAATGGCGAGCACGAGCGTCAATAGTAGCGCGAACTGTTTTTTCATGATCATTTCTCCTTATGTTTTCAATTATGGGCAGCAAAATGCGAATCCCGTACGAATCACGTGTCCGTTGTCGGAATCCGCATTCTTTTCGTAGTTATTCGACATCATTCAACTCTATTCTACATAATAGCACAACAATCGCAACGTTGGCGTGCCAATCGTCAAAAAATTGTAACAATCCGTTTGCCGACCGCGCGGCTTATGCTTCTTCCTCCGACATGTTGCGGCTCATCTGACGGAATAAAGCAATGCCGCTCATCATGTCTTCTTCGCTCAAGTTATGGAACAGCTTCATCATGACATGCTCGCGCGTCCTCATCATCGCGCCGACGACCTCCTGTCCTTCATGGGTCAGCATCAGTTGAACCGCCCGCCGGTCCTGTTCGTCTCTCTCGCGTTTCACGAACCCCAGGTCGATCAACCGATCCGCCAGGCCCGTCACCCCGCCGTTCGTGATGGACAGCCTCTCCGCCAGCTCGGACGAGCGGATGGAGCCCGACTCGGACAAAATGATCAGCATGCGTCCGTGTGTCATGTTAAGGCCGTGCATGTTGTTTTTATTCCATTCGGCGATGATCAGCTTGCGCACCTCGCGGAATATATCGTCAAGCTCTTTCATGAGAGCGTATCTTCCAGCCTGGTTATCGCTCAATAACGACACTCCTATCCCGATCTCTTGTGAACCATCTTGACATCAGTATAGACTTGCCGTCGCCCGAGCGTCAACGACTTAAACGCTCCCCCACTCCTCCTCCAACGTATCCGCCATAATGGCCATCGCCGCTTTGCTGCCGGAGGCGGCGGCGTAAATCAGCTGGGACGGCATGGCGTAAGCCGAGTCCCCTGCCGCATAGACGCCCGGCACGCTCGTTCTGCCTAGCTCGTCGGTTTCGATGCCGCCGTTTGCAGACAGCTCGTAACCAAGCGCATCTCCAAATACGGCGTTCGGCAGCATCGTCGGCCCGATAAAACCTCCGCTGCGCTCGATCGACGTGCCGTCCGCGAAATGCACCCGCTCCAGCATTCCGTCCCGTCCGGACAATGAGGCAACCGGCGTATCCACGATCCTTATTCCCCTGGCTTCCAACACCCGGCGCTGCTCGCCAGACAGCTGTCCCGCTCCGTTCGTGCAGACGACCAGATCGCGGCTCCAATTCAGCATCAGCTTAGCCGCATGGAACGCGGCCGGCAGCTCCGATAGCAGGACGAGCGGCTTGTCGCGCAGCTCCCATCCGTCGCAGAACGGGCAGACGAACAGGCTCTTTCCGTACATCTCCTTTACCCCTTCGATATCGGGAAGCACTTCCCTGAACCCCGCGGACAAGATTACCCTTCGCGCCTGCAAGCTTTCGCCCGATGACAACGCGATGCTGAACGCTACTCCCGCGCTTTCGCCAGTTCCGGTTCTTGTTATTCCGATGACCTCGTCTCTCCGGTGCCGCACGGACGGATAACGAAGCACCTCCTCGTAGCCGATTCTCCTGAATTCCGCAGGCGTAATCCCGTCTCTCGTGATGAATCCGTGCGACGCGTGAGTCACGCCGTTTCTTGGTTTGTCGTTATCGATAATAACGACGTTCTTTCTTGCCCGACCTAATACTAGCGCAGCGTTAAGACCCGCTGGCCCTCCTCCGATAACCGCAACGTCGATGAACATGGTTGATCCCTCCATTATTAAAATCTATTGTAGACCTTTAATATCCGTAATTGAACCAAAAATATTGCATCGCCTTCGTCGAGGCCATGCAATAACGAATTCAATTAAAGACTTAATGACTCTATAATAACCTTGAATCAAAAGGTTTGCAAGTATTAGTCCGGTAAAGCACCGTCTATCCTTGCAGCAATCTAAGCGGCGGCAGCCCAAGCAAGTGATCGCGCGCCTCGTCCCATAACAGGCGGGTCAGCGCCTGCAACGGCCATGCGGCCGTGGAGCAAGCGGATACCGCGACGCCGCACTTGTAAGTCGTAGAAGCCGCGGCCACGACCTTATGCGACTCGGGCGAGGGGTACCTATCGATGGCCGCTTGCAGCTTGGCCGTTAGCCGTTCGTCCGCCTGATCCGAGAAGACGAAAAAATACGCCCAATGCGTCATCTCCTCCCAGCTCCCCGCCGCCCCCAGAAGCTGCTTCTCCGGATGAATCCATTGCCGTTGATGAAATATCAACTCGTCTCCCGCATAGACGGTCAGACGATTGTCGTATTCGCGATACTGGAATTTTTCGCCGCGCAGCCCTCGTCCCGGACATAACACGTCGGCTTGCATCCAGATGGCGCCGGGAGAAAGCTCCACCGTCGTTTGACTCAAGAACGCCGCGTCCCTATAGAGCATGACCGGCTCCGGCATATGCTCTACCACCGCTCCGGGCTCCAGCAGGAATCGCTGATGCAGCGACGATGAACCTCCGGCCGGGCAGGGATGCACCTTCATAAAGGATTGATTGGTGATCATGGCATGCGACCGCTCGCATGCCCTCCACTCCATCTCGTATCGATCCCCTTCCAGCATTCCGGGCGACACGTCCATGACGATGACCGCCAATTGATCCCGAACGGGAAAGGCTTTCGCGATCTTCACCGGGGCGGTATGGTACTTATCCCCGATCTCCGTTCTGTCCCCCGCTCGCCGGAAGACCGCCCGCAGCTGGGATCGTTGTCCGTTCTGCGGCGCTCTCTCCGCATCAGCCATGCGTATGGGACGAGGACAAGGAATCGATGCTGATGATATGCGAATGCTCATGGCCGCGCGCGTGGGCGATCTCATGCTCCAGCCAGGCTACGATCTCGTCCAGTCCATCCTCGCCTCTCAGATTGGAGAACACGAACGGCCGATCGCCGCGCATGCGCAGCGAGTCCTCTTCCATGACCTTGAGGCTTGCTCCGACATGGGGAGCCAGGTCGATTTTGTTAATGATCAGAAGATCGGATCTCATAATGCCAGGTCCGCCTTTGCGCGGGATTTTCTCCCCTTGGGCAACGTCGATGATATAGATGAAACGATCCACCAGCTCGGGGCTGAACGCCGCCGCGAGATTGTCGCCGCCGCTTTCGATAAAGATGAGCTCGAGCGGCTGGAATCGCTTCTCCAGCTCCTCGATCGCCTCGAAGTTCATGGACGCGTCTTCGCGGATCGCCGTATGCGGGCAGCCGCCCGTCTCCACTCCGATAATTCGATCCTCGGGCAGCACGCCCGTATGGAACAGAATGCGGGCGTCTTCTTTGGTGTAAATATCGTTCGTAATAACCGCCAAGCTGTATTTCTCGTGGAGCTCTCTCGTCAGCCTCTCCACGAGCGCCGTCTTGCCGGAGCCTACCGGCCCTCCGATCCCGATTCTGATCGGTCTTCCCGGCTCGATCTCGGGCCTTTCCCAGCCGCCGTGCGAATGCGTATGTCCTTGTCCTTGACACATTGTGGATTCCCCCTAGGTTATGCTTCGTAATGATCAAGACATAAAAAGTCTGGAATAAAGCTGTTCGTGCGCCATCATGCCAAGCTCGGCCATCGGCATGTTGGAATAGGCATCCTCCGGCTCCAGATCCGCCGTTCGCGCAAGCACGTCTTCGATATGCGGCGTTAGGGAAGCGATTATGCTTTGCCCCTCCGTCTGCCCCATCGACATGAGACGCAGGGCGCTTCCCACGGCATGCACGATGCAGGTGTACACATACCCCGTCATCGCGGCTTCGCGGCTTACGCCCAGCCGGTAGCAGGCATATCCGAATACGAGCGGATGCGTGCCCGAGCATGCGCCTGCCGAGACGGCATCCGCCAAGGGCCGCCATTGGAATCCGGGATGCAGCTTCGACGCGAGCCCGAGCAGCCGGCGGCCCATCTTCTCCGCTCCGCTTCTAGACTCGGCGGACAGCCGCTGCGAATGGATAAGACGTTCCGCTCTCCAAAGCCGGGCCCACTCTCCATCCGGAGCGTCCCGGTACACGGCTTTCACGATCAGGCAGTCCGAAGTCGCCCAGCTTTGGCGCAGCATGGCCGACGCGTAATCGGACAATGCCTCCGCGGACCTAATGCGGCCGTTTTGGACCAGCGTCTCCAAACCGAAAGAATGCGAGAACCCGCCGATCGGCAGCGCCGAGTCCAGCAGCTGCTGCATGGCTAACAATCGAGTCGTATCGTTCACGCGATCCACCTCTCTTCGGGCTAAAACACTAAAACAAGAAGTACCGCTGAGCCATCGGCAGCACCGTAGCCGGCTCGCAAGTAATATGCTCCCCGTCCACCGTCACTTTGTAAGTCTCGGGATCGACGGCAAGCTCCGGCGTTCCGTCGTTGTGAATCATGTCCTTCTTTCCGATGTTACGGCAATTTTTGACCGGCTCGATCCGTTTCTGGAGGCCAAGCTCCCCCGCGATCCCCTTGTCGTAAGCCGCTTGGGACACGAACGTCACGCTGCTGGAGAACACCGCCTTGCCGAACGCCGCGAACATCGGCCTGCCGAATACCGGCTGCGGCGTCGGGATCGAAGCGTTGGGATCGCCCATCTGCGCGTAAGCGATAGAGCCGCCCTTCAGCACGAGATCCGGCTTAACCCCGAAGAACATGGGTTGCCAGACGGCCATGTCCGCGAGCTTGCCGACCTCCAAGGAGCCGACTAGATGGGAAATCCCGTGCGTGATGGCCGGGTTGATCGTATATTTCGCTATGTAGCGTTTGATGCGGAAGTTGTCGGTCCCCTCGGAATCCGACTCCAGCGGTCCGCGCTGCTCCTTCATCTTGTGCGCGGTCTGCCACGTGCGGATGATGACTTCGCCGACGCGTCCCATGGCCTGAGAATCGGAGCTGATCATGCTGAAGACGCCCATATCGTGCAAAATATCTTCCGCGGCGATCGTCTCGGGCCGAATCCGCGAATCGGCGAAGGCGACGTCTTCGGGTATGCTGCTGTCCAAGTGGTGACAGACCATCAGCATGTCCAGATGCTCTTCGATCGTATTGATGGTATAAGGTCTGGTCGGATTGGTGGAGGAAGGCAGAACGTTAGGATGCCCCGCGGCAACGATGATGTCCGGCGCATGGCCCCCGCCCGCTCCTTCCGTATGATAGGTATGAATCGTTCTTCCGCCGATCGCGGCGAGCGTATCCTCCACAAACCCCGCTTCGTTAAGCGTGTCGGTATGAATCGCCACCTGGATATCGTATTGATCGGCCGCCTGCAGGCAAGTATCGATCGCCGCCGGCGTCGTTCCCCAATCCTCGTGAAGCTTAAGCCCGATCGCCCCTGCCTCGATCTGCTCGACGAGCGGCGCGATGTTGGACGAATTGCCCTTGCCCGTAAAACCGATGTTCATCGGAAAAGCTTCCGCCGCTTCGAGCATGCGCCGCATATGCCAGGCGCCCGGCGTAACCGTCGTGGCGTTGGTGCCCGTGGCCGGCCCCGTGCCGCCGCCGATCATCGTCGTCACCCCGGAGGATAACGCCGTCTCGATCTGCTGCGGGCATATAAAGTGAATATGCGCGTCGATGCCGCCGGCGGTAATGATTTTGCCTTCTCCCGCGATGACCTCCGTGCTGGCTCCGACGATCATATTGGCATCGACGCCGTCCATAATGTCGGGGTTGCCGCCTTTGCCGATGCCGGCGATCATGCCGTCTTTAATGCCGATGTCCGCTTTCACGATTCCCCAATGATCAATAATAAGCGCGTTCGTGATAATCGTGTCCAGAACGCCTTCGTCACGCAGCGCGCCGCTGGATTGGCCCATGCCGTCGCGAATGACCTTGCCGCCTCCGAACTTGCATTCGTCGCCGTACACGGTATAATCCTTCTCGACGACCGCCCAAAGCTCCGTATCCGCCAGCCGCACCGCGTCGCCCGTCGTCGGGCCGAACATCGCGGCGTAGCTGCTTCGATCCATTCTGCTCAAGGGTTATCCCCCTTCCACGCGGCGAGCCGTTCCCGTACGTCCTGCGGCATCCGGCCTGCTTCCGCGATGCCACGGCTCAGACCGTTCAAGCCATACGACATCTTCGAGCCTCCTAGCTCCACGAGGGAAACCGGCTTCTCTTCTCCCGGCTCGAATCGGACCGCCGTTCCCGCCGCGATGTCGAGCCTCATGCCGAACGCGGCTTCGCGATCGAACGACAAAGCGCGATTGGTTTCGAAGAAATGATAATGGGATCCGACCTGCACCGGCCGATCCCCCGTATTGACGACGATAAGCGAAGACTTGCGGCGCCCCGCGTTTAACTCGATGTCGCCGTGCGCCGTGCGGTATTGACCTGGTATCAATAGCGACCCCCCTTTAAGGCAACTGTCTATCTTTTCGCAATCCGTATGCCATTATAAATCCGTTACTCGCGTTATCCGGTGTTATCCGGTAATGGGATGGTGAATCGTCACGAGCTTCGTTCCGTCGGGGAACGTCGCTTCTACTTGTACCTCGTGCAGCATCTCGGCGATTCCGTTCATGACCTGATCCCTGCGAAGCACCTTCGCCCCGTAGTCCATTAATTGCGCGACGGTCATGCCGTCGCGCGCCCCCTCCAGCACTTCAGAGGTAATAAGCGCAACGCTCTCCGGGTAGTTCAGCTTCACTCCGCGATTAAGCCGTCGCCTCGCTAGATCCGCAGCTATCGTTATCAATAGTTTCTCTTTCTCCCGATCCGTCAGTTGCATGCGTTTCTATCACCTCTTACCCTAAAATTACCTCTATTATAGTTCGGATTTCGAAGGAAGTAAATCAATTTATGTAACATAACCTAACATCAAATATGCTATAGAAATACAAAAACCGAGTCCATTCGGTTAGAACGGACTCGGTTTGACACGAACCTGACCACCATTACTTTCCAATCGCCGCTTGGATCAACCCTTTGGAGGCTCCGAATCCAAGATCGTACAGCACCTTGGTTTCCGTGAACCTGGTATCCTTGTCGGGAGCGCCCATCACGACGGAAATCAGCCGCTTGCCGTCCCGTTTTGCCGTGCCAGTAAAGCAGTAGCCCGCGCTTGGCGTATATCCCGTCTTGAGGCCGTCGTTGCCGGAATAGGCGTACGGCTGATCCTCCAGCATCCAGTTCGTTGCCGCCAGCGACTGTCCGCTTGTCGACACTTTGACGCTGCGGCGGCTTGCCACTTCCAGCACTTCCGGATATTTGCCGATCAAATAACCCGCCAGCATAGCAGTATCCTTGGCCGTGAGCATCGTGTCCGTCTCGGACGCCGAGCCCTCGTATGCCGCGAGATCGGTCCTGCTTAAACCCGAGGCGTTGCCGAATTCGGAATCTTCCGATAAGCCGATTCGCTTCGCTCTTTCATTCATCATGTCGACGAACGCCCCTTCGGTCCCCCCGATATGCTCCGCAAGCGCGACGGCCGCGTCGTTGGCCGAGTAGACCGTCATCGCGTCGAACAGCTCCCGGATCGTAAGCACGTCCCCCGCCTTTAATCCCATGCGCGCGCCCGGCACTTGCCCGGCATAACCCGACGCGGTCACGGAATCGCGCCAGCTTAGGCTGCCGTCATGAATGCCGTCCAGCACGATAATTTCCGTCATCATCTTGGACATGCTGGCCGGGGGCATCGGCACGTCGGCGTTTTTGGCATACAACACCTCTCCCGTAGACGCGTCAACCAAGATGGCCGACGCCGCCTCAAGCTCGATCTGATCCGCTTCGACCGTTCCGTCCAATCGCTGATATCCCATATATACGGCAGCCGCGATGGCCGCTACGGCGGCAATCCGCCATAGTCCTCCGCCGCTGTTTCTTTTGGATTCGTATCTCATGATTTCGCGCATTCTCCTTCCGTTGTCTCTCTACACTTAGAAGTATAGGGAGACATTCTTAAAGAGACTGTAACGGAATCATAAATAAATCTTAAATCCTCTTAAGAAGACCGTACGCGGCGGTCATGCGCCTGCGACGTTACTCCGCTTGTTCAAAGGCAGCGTCACCCGGAACGACGTATATTGAGCATTGCTGGCGACGTCGATCGTTCCGCCGTGCTTCTCCACGATGCTTTTGGAGATGGCGAGGCCGAGCCCCGATCCTCCGGACCATTGCGTCCGCGACTTGTCGACCCGATAGAAGCGGTCAAAGAGATACGGGAGATCCGAGGCGGGGATCTGCTCCCCGTAATTGATAACTTCCACATCGACGGCATTCTGCCCGGCAGAGATCGCGACATCGACCCGCTTGCCGTCTTTTCCATACAGCATGGCGTTGGAGATCAAATTTTCGAATACCCTTACGAGCTTGGACGTATCGGCCTGCACCATAATGACGTTCTCGCTGCTGGAGAGTCCGCTCTCCATGCCGGCTTCGCCAAGCGGCACATGGTATTGCACCAGCAGCTGGCCAAGCAATTCCACTATATTGATTGGCGCGGTTTTCAGCTCGATCGTATCGTGGCGCATGCGCGTATATTCGAACAGATCGTCGATCAGCTCATGCAGCCGCCGCGATTTGTCGTACGCGATGCTGACGTAATGCCGCAGCTCCACTTCGTCGCGGTAGCCGTCTTGCTCGATCAGCCCCAAATATCCGACGACGGAGGTGAGAGGCGTCCGCAGATCGTGGGACACGTTCGTAATAAGCTCGTTTTTTGTCTGCTCCGCGCGGCGTTCCTCGTCGAGCGCCAGCTGAAGACGCTGCGACAGCCGGTTGACGTTGCCGGCCAAGATGCCGAACACGCCGGATTGGACGGGGATTTGATGATGGAGCTCCAGCTTCCCTTCCGCAATGTCGTTAATCGCATCGTTGACCTTGCCTAGCGGCGAGAACATCAGCCACTGCAGCAGCGTAAAGCATCCCAAAAACAACACGCCCCACATAAACACCAAGCCGATCGTTCCCGTCCCGTCTAGGAACGCGCCCCCTACGGCCCTGATGAACCCGAGCTCGGGGAACCTGCTCGTCAGGAAGAAGGCGACGGCGAACAGAAGCGACAAGCTGATCAAGGCAAGCACGCCGCTTATAATCAGATTGAGCAAGGAGCGCCACATTAACCGCGAAGATAAATTATCCTTCAATTTTGTAGCCGACCCCCCATACCGTCACGATCAGCTTCTCTCCAAGCTCCTTCTCCAGCTTATCCCTAAGCTTGCTGATGTGCACCATGACCGTATTATTGGATTCGAAATATTTTTCCTTCCACACCTGCTGAAAAATATCCTCAGCGCTGAACACCCTGCCCGGTTGGCTGGCGAGCAGATACAGAATGCCGAACTCCGTGGACGTGAGCTGCAGCGGCCTGCCTTCGACGTCCGCGATATGGCTCATCTTGTCGATGCGAAGCTGACCGAGGCGGAGCTCCTTGCCGGAATCCCTCCCCGAGGAGCCGGCATCCTGCTTGCTATATTGGTAAGAACGCCTGAGCAGGGACCGGACCCTTGCAATAAGCTCCATGGGATTAAACGGCTTTGCCATATAATCGTCCGCCCCGGTCATCAGCCCCATGATTTTGTCCATGTCCTGCGTCTTCGCGCTGACCATCATAATGGGCACGTTATGGTCCTTGCGCAGCTTCCGGCATACTTCAAGCCCGTCCATCCGGGGCATCATGATATCCAGGATCACGAGGTCGTACGGCTCGCGCTCGTACAGCTCCAGCGCTTCCTCCCCGTCCCCCGCGATCGAAGTCTGGAACCCTTCGTTGCGCAAGTAAATTTCAATCAATTCGGCGATCTCGCGTTCGTCGTCTACGATCAGCACGCGTCTCTCCATGGGGTGTTTCCTCCTTCGGCAACCATTTCCTAAGCTTAGCCTTTGCCATCCACTATACCGCAACGCGTAACCGAAAACTATCGCCAGCGCCGAAACTTCAGCATCTTTAAGCCATTCTTAAGGATTTGTTTAGAACCTTGGGCATTACGCCCAGCGTGTAGCCAATGGTTGTCCGTTATGATAAAATATACGTTATTGATAATTTGTTGTGGGTTAACGATTTTTCTCGAGGCGCCTAAGCAGCGACCTCGTCTATATTGAAGGGGGTACTCATAATTATGGCGGCCAAAAGAATGCGTTCTGACATGATCAAAAAAGGCTTCGACCGCGCGCCTCACCGCAGCTTGCTCCGCGCAGCAGGGGTTAAGGACGAAGACTTCGGCAAACCGTTTATCGCGGTATGCAACTCTTATATCGACATCGTACCGGGCCACGTCCACTTGCAGGAATTCGGCAAGCTGGTGAAAGAAGCGATTCGCGAAGCAGGCGGCGTTCCGTTCGAATTCAACACCATCGGCGTCGACGACGGCATCGCGATGGGGCACATCGGCATGCGTTACTCTCTCGCGAGCCGCGAAATCATCGCGGACTCCGTCGAGACGGTCGTCAACGCGCACTGGTTCGACGGCATGGTCTGCATCCCGAACTGCGACAAAATCACACCGGGCATGATGATGGGCGCTCTCCGCGTCAACATCCCGACGGTAATGGTCAGCGGCGGCCCAATGAAGGCCGGCAAGACATCCGACGGCCGCTCCATCTCCCTCTCCAGCGTGTTCGAGGGCGTAGGCGCGCACCAAGCGGGCAAGATCAACGACGAGCAGCTGATGGAGCTTGAGCAATTCGGTTGTCCGACCTGCGGCTCCTGCTCCGGCATGTTCACGGCCAACTCCATGAACTGCCTCGCGGAAGCGATGGGCCTTGCGATGCCGGGCAACGGCACGATTCTGGCGGTATCGCCGGAGCGCAAAGAGTTCGTTAAGGAATCCGCTCGCCAGTTGATGAAGCTGATCGAGATGAACCTGAAGCCGCGCGACATCGTGACGAAGGATGCCATCGACAACATGTTCGCGGTCGACATGGCGATGGGCGGCTCCACGAACACGGTACTGCATACGCTGGCTATCGCGCACGAAGCCGGCATCGACTACCCGATCGAACGCATCAACGAAGTCGCGGAACGCGTGCCGCATCTGGCCAAGATCGCTCCGGCTTCCGACTGGCATATCGAGGACGTGCATCTCGCGGGCGGCGTAAGCGCGGTTCTGAACGAGCTGCTCAAGAAAGACGGCGCGCTGCACGGGGATTGCATCACCGTTACGGGCAAGACGCTCCGCGAGAACGTGGCGGGCTGCGAGGTCCAGAATCACGAGGTTATCCGTCCCATCGATAATCCGCATACGGAGCGCGGCGGTCTGGCCGTCCTGTTCGGCAACCTGGCTCCTAACGGCGCGATCATCAAGACGGGCGCTGTCGACAAGTCGGTTGGCGGCTACCACAAGGGTCCTGCCATCTGCTTCGATTCCCAGGACGAAGCGCTTGCGGGCATCGCGGGCGGCAAGATCAAAGAAGGCCACGTCGTCATCATTCGCTACGAAGGACCTAAAGGCGGACCGGGCATGCCCGAGATGCTGGCTCCTACTTCCCAAATCGTGGGCATGGGCCTTGGCGCCAAAGTTGCTCTCGTGACGGACGGCCGCTTCTCCGGCGCTTCCCGCGGCATCAGCATCGGCCACGCTTCTCCCGAAGCGGCCGAAGGCGGACCGATCGCGTTCGTGCAGGACGGCGACATGGTCGAAATCGACATGAACAACCGCACGATGGACCTGCTGATCAGCGACGAAGAATTCGAACGCCGCCGCGCCGCATGGCCGGGCTTCGAGCTCAAGATCAAGCGCGGCTACCTCGCGCGTTACGCGCATCTCGTCACATCCGCCAGCACCGGCGGCGTTATGAAGATGTAAGTTTGCAAGCAGCAGGCGCTCTCGCCAAGCGTCCGCACAATCCAAAAGGCCAACCAGCACGCTGCCGGTTGGCCTTTCACTTTTAACTATTATCGCTTTTTGAATCCCAAAACTTACAGACTTCAGATTTCCAATGTTCCACAAGTTTCAAGAAAGTTTCTGTGTGAATAAATGCTTCATGTTGATCGTCTACCCTTTCTCCTCTTTTTACAGCCTCATCTAGATAGTACGCATATACTCGAGTATCATTCTTCCTTATCTCTGCTCCGTGAGCAGTTCCAAACCAATCAAAATAAAAATCTTTATCAAGAAGCGCAGCATTCAGTTCTTTTACAAGGTTTTCTGTATAAAGGTCTACTTCTGTTTCAAGGAAACCCGCGACTACATCATATTCACTAGGCATGAGAATTTTTAGTACACCTTTTTCAATAAAAATTTTATAATCCATCTTACCCTCCAAAATTAGTCATATAATGGGTATGCTGTCTCAATAGCCCCATCAATGTCAAGCCACATCTCGATTTTTATACCACTAGAATGAACACCTTCCCACTTTCTAATCATTTCCTTGCCATTTCTCATACTTGGATATGCATTTGCATAGACTTCAAAAATCGCCTGAATTACTTGATCACTTGTCCAATGTTTTGGAAAAAAAGTAGATGGATCATTCTTTAAAATGTATTTTGAACCATCGAATATTTCAACATTTGCCTTATATACACCTTTAGAGTTAGGTTGACCTACGACTTGAGTAATTCTTCCAATTGACGAACTTGGCTCATGGTGAAAGCCTACTGCTTTATTTTTGCTATTTATTGTCCCTTTCAAAATATGATTTATTCCATCTGACGAGAAGTATTTAGCCATATCGGTAATTGGACAGTCAAAACTTGTTATTTGCTGATCGTTATATGTGTTTAATGTTACAGAAGTTGACACTATGCTACACGGAGTAAAATTATCCAAACGTTTGAATATTTTCACCCCTACGACTCCATTACCATATACAGGAATCATAGACACAGCTGCTAATCCTGCGTTAACCGCATCCCCACGGATTAGATAGATGACAGCATTCGTACCATCAGCTACTTCCCCGAATACAGGAATCATACCACCTAATTCTATCAGATTGTGAAGATTATCAAGATCAGATTCATTGGGATCATAAATAAATCTTTTTGTTGTCGCCCAGAAACGTTCGATTCCATTTAAACCGTAGATCTCTTTTGCCCAAGTTTTATATGCATCATTTGATTTTACAGCACTGTTTTTATCGTAGACATACGTAAGAAAATAGTTACGGCAACTATCACACTTTTCTCGATTGTTAGATGTAACCTTCACACCATCATAGTCCTTTGCGGGTGCCGGCGGAACCATTGATGTCAACAATTTTTTGTCATTGATGATAGATATTCTGGTTACTGATGGATAATTAATTCCAGGTGAGTCAGTCGGAGCGATAACTACCGTATACACGCCATTTTTGGCGTAATATCTGTCTACGACTCCATCGTAATCATAATCTTCCCACCATGATGACGCTAGATTTATATTAACAGCTCCATCCCATACTACTTTGGCATAGTATGTTCCTGGATCTAGATAGAATACTTCTTGGTTTCCAGGCGTAAATTTGCCATAAATATTCCCCTCGTAATCTTCAATCGTAACTTTATTAGCTGAAATGTTTAGATGAACTTTAGCACTTTCTGTAAGGGCCACTTTATAATAATCAGTATCATAAATGGATGACAATTCATTCGTATAAATCTGTTCCCAATCCGCCGGCGTTGCGGTTTCTTTAGTAACGTCAAAATCTTGCTCAACCGTAACCCTAGCTTCAAACCCAAGATCGTAATCATAATTTCGGATTTTTAACCAATAATCCGTACCCGCTTTAAGTGAATATGCAAGGCTTGAGAATTTGATTTCATCCGTCGCATCGTCATTTTTCGCAAGCAACTTTTGGTCTGCATCATACAAAAACATGACCGTATCGTTTTCAGCGGCGCTTTCTTGATAAGGTGATGTGTAAAATCTATATTCTCCATCTTCAGAAGGTTTAAAGTGAAGAAGCGCATACTCACCTCTCATCGCACTAACATCAACAGGCGCATGTACTGCAAGCTCTATTGCTGCTGGATCATTAATCGGAATCGCAGTAACTCTTGCTTTGAAGCTATTTCTGTCATAACCAGTACGCTATAGCCACCTAACGCTGAAGTAAAAATCTTATAATCTCCGGATTTTTCAGGTGTGAATTTAAAAACGTAAGACTGTCCAGGTGGGGCAACCAAACCTAGCGTTTGATTAGTTGAAATGGTTGAAATGTCTAGACTGATATATCCTAGCTCAAGATCGTATGGTGCTTCATTACTGAAATTCGAATTTGATCCGTATACACGAAGATAATAGCTATTATAAGCTTCCACATTCAAATAAACGGTCTCGCTTGTCCCCACACTTCCAGTGACACCGAGATTCTTAATATTTCCGTCTTTGTCATATACCAAAATATCGTAGTCTTTATCAATAGGTACATCCAAAGTTATACTCATCGACCCTGATTGAGTTGGAGTTAATTTGTAATTATCAACATCATTTTCAGAAGAGATATAGGATGATAAAGTGGTTGCCGTTTCTACATTTTTAGCAAATTCAAAAGTATCGTTTGGCTCATGAGTATCGGTACTAGTTGAGTCCTCTTCATCCAATTGATCCGGGCCAGATAGCTCTTTACTATGCATTGACTTTTCATCGAAGTCAATTGGATCTTGCACTTCGATTGGAGGTTCTGGAGGAGTGATGGGGTCTATCGGGCCATCAATTATCCCTAATGTTTTTCCTACATTTAATAATCCTGCGCCATATTCATTTCGATCTCCTAAGCTAGTTGCATGATCTTCATTTTTTCCGTTTTATCTCTTTTCAATAATTATTAGCGCAACAAAAAAATTGCTCCAGGGAAGTTCCCTAGGAACAACTTTATTGTCACGCAATTGATTAAAAAGCCGTCGTCTTCGTCCCCATCGACGCCGCATCGTCCGCCGCGCTTACGATCGTGCGCTCGACCGCGCCGCTGATGCGGCCCGCTTCCTGCTGCAGCATACCGATGCCGACGGTCGCGTATTGGCAGAGCCGCTCCACAGGCATTAACAGCATGCGCGGAGATACCGCTTCAGCTCTAGCCGCGCTTGCGCCTGCTTTTTTGCGGCCCGACTTGTATTGCTTCGTGTTCGTCAACACCTTCATAAGCACGCGCAGATACACTTGCGACGAACGTTTGAACAACCCTTCGGGCAGCTGATGCACTTCGAAGCCTAATCGATCCGCACCCCGATGTATCATCGAAACGCCGTATAAGGCTTTGATATCCTTGGCTCCGGGATCCTCGGCCAGCTGATTCGCCAGGAACGGCAAGGTATGCTCCACCTCGCGAATCAATCGCAGCCCGATCGCCAGCGGCGATTTGGACGAAGCCGCGATATCGGACAACATTCGGTTGTCGAAGTGGATTTCGGCCACGGCATCGCCTTTCGTCACGCGGCTTCCATTCTCGAATTCGATCGGTTCTCCGCCGTATTTGATAACGCGATAATGGAAAGCCGCAGGCTTGTCGATTTCGGCCTCCACCGTCCGCAACCGGAACACGACGTGGAACGCGCGCTCGTACGCCAGCCATAACGAAATGATAATCCGCTTGAACAAGGAACGGTGCCTGGCGCGCGCGTCATCCGTCAGCTTGATCATCCGGTCGATTCCGACGAATTGATAACCTCTGTTTTTCGCTTCTTCCAGGAATGATTCGAGCGCGATCAGCATGTTGCGCGGAGCATCCTTGTCGGCTCCCAGCGTCCTGCCGCAATCGTGCAGGAGCAGCACTTCGCCCGGACGCAGCTTCTTGAGCATCCGCTTCTTCAGCCTCTCGGCGCCGAGTCGCATCCGCCAGTCCCCGAACAACGCCGACCACAAAATAATGTGCAGATAACCGAGATTGGAGTAATCGAAGACGTTGACGATTCCCCATGGCGGCCGGTAGTAGACGGAGCGCTTGCCCGTCGCCTGCTCGATGATGTCGTTGGTCCTGTCGATCTGGCGTTTGACGGTGCGCGGCCGCATAACCCAATTGGATTTGTGGACATAATTATGAATGCCGATCGTATGTCCTTCCTTTTCCATCCGGCGAAGCAGGTCCAGCTGATGCTCCGCATGCGAGCCTACGACAAAGAAGGTCGCCTTGGCGCCGTAACGGGCAAGCAGATCAAGCAATTGCGGCGTATAATGCGGGTCGGGCCCGTCATCGAAGGTTAACGCGATCTCCTTCTCCGCTTGTCCTCGCTTGAACACGCGGAACCCGAAAGTGCGGCTAATGAGTCCAGGGAGAAACGCATAGAACGTCATTACGTAGAATCCCCATAAGAACAAGTTTTCCATTTTGTTATCCCCACCGTTTTGGATGAAATAGTCGATGAATGCGTAGCGGTTCAGAACAATAACAATACCTCTAATTGTATCATACCTCGTCAAAAAATAGGCACAATTCACGTAAACTATAGTACAATCTTTATGGAATCATTACCACATCCTAATCCGTTCAGAAGAAAGTGGGGATACTGTGCTGCCGTTTTACAAAAGATATTGGAGAACCGCCTTCGACATCGCCTTGATCGCGTTAACCGTGTTCTTGGTCATGTTCGCATTCAGTTATTTCTACAAGATTGCTTCGCCGATCATTTTCGCTTTCGTTATTTTTTTGATGATCGAACCGCTAGCGCGAAGGCTGAACAAGTGGGGCATGCCCAAGTCTATCGCATCCGGCATTTCCATCATGTTGTTTTCATTGATTATTTTGGCCGCCTTCTCCGGAGCCGCTTATCTCATTACCAAACAAGGCACTCAGCTCGTCGCGGACTTCCCCCGCTATCAGGAGCTGCTGACGGAGCAGATCGGCAAGCTGTCGGGTAATCTCGAAGGGCAGTTGGACAAGCTGCCGACCGACATTAACCTCACGGAGACCTCCAAGGACCTGATCCAAGGCGCGACGGACATGCTGCAAAGGTTTGGCAGTGCCTTCTTGTTGGGGCTGGTCGGCTATGTTTCTTCGTTCTCGTCTTTTCTGTTCAACTTCGTGATCGGCATCATCTTGGCTTATTTCCTGAGCATCGAGATCAAATCATGGAAGCGGACCGCCTCGGACAAGACGCCTCGCACGTTCAAGAACGCTTTTTTCTTCTTGAGGGACAACGTATTTAAGGGCATTGCATCCTACATAAAAGCGCAAGCCAAAATGATCAGCATCACCTTTATCGTCATTCTGATCGCTCTGATCGCGCTCGGGGTAAAAAATGCATTCGTCATCGCCATCGTGGCCGCGATCTTTGACGTATTGCCACTGCTTGGCGTAAGCACGCTGTTTATCCCTTGGATCGTATACCTGTTTATCGTTGGGCAAACGACGCTAGCGATTTGGTTGAGCGTCCTGCTCCTTGTCGTCATTTTGACACGGCAAATTCTGGAGCCCAAAATAACGGGAGACTCGCTCGGCGTATCCGCGTTTACGATGCTCGCCTTCATGATTATCTCGTTGTCGCTGTTCGGAGTAGCCGGCGTTATCCTGTCGCCGATTCTCGTTATTCTCGTCAAATCGCTCTACGACCAAGGCTATTTCCACCGCTGGATTCATACGCCGACCGACGAATATGACGACGATTCGCCGCTCAAACCGGCTGAACCCGTCATCAGCCGGGCAAAGAGCGACGAGCCTTTTGTAGACAGACTCAAGAAGCTGGACGAATAACGCCCAGCTTAAACCCAGCACCCGTCATAATCTTAATGCAGCCCGCCATTCGCCTCTGCCGATTGGCGGGCTGCAATGTCCATAGCCCCGCGAAATAGCTTCGTCGCCAGATGCCGGCTGCCTACCGGTCGATTGGACGCCAGCACGGCGATCGCATACTTGGGAGACCTTACGGGGCCGTAGCCCGCAAACCATTGATGATTGCGCTGCACGCCGTCTTTGACCGTTTCGGCCGTCCCCGTTTTCCCCGCTACCTTCCAAGCTCCCCCGCGGATCGATGAAGCCGTGCCATGCTCGACAACGTCTTCCATGCTTCGAAGGAGGTTTCGCGCCGTCGAAGGATGGATGGCCGTCCCGCCCAAATCCTTGTCCATACGCTCCGAAAACTCCATTAGGCTGCCTCCGTTAGCGTAATGGATCCCGCTTACCAGCCTTGGCTCCCCGACGCGGCCGCCATGCAGCAGCGTGACGATGAGATTGGCAGCCTGCAGCGGCGTCATTCTGACGTCGCGCTGTCCGATCCCGCTCTGAGCCATGATTCCCCCATCAACCGATTTCGAATCGCCCGCAAATAGCCTTCCGCGTTCTTCTTCTTCCAGTAATCGAAACGAACTTGGCAGCAACCCTTTGGCTTTGTCGTTATGCCAGCCGACCCGCTCTTTCACTCCGAGCGCGACGGCGGTACGCTCCAGCTGCTCGGCCCGCAGCCGCTCCGCAATCGTGGCGAATACAATATTGCAGGACTGGGCTATTCCTTCCTCAAGCGTAATGTCGCCATGTCCGCCGTGCTTCCAGCAGGACAAGCCGTACCGGCCGTATTCGCCGTCGCAATGGAACTTCTCTCCTTTGCGCACCACTCCGTTCTCCATGGCGGCAGCGGCCGTTACAAGCTTATAGATCGATCCCGGCTCCACCGCCTTCAGAGCATGATTCACCCACTCCGAGCCATCGGCTAGCTGAAAGCTGGCTGGCAGCTTTGGCCGCGATACCATCGCCACGATATCCGAGTTGCCGGCGTCCAGCACGACGATTGCTCCCTCCTTCAGTCCGGAACGGTCCGCGTAAGCCTCCAAGTCGTTCTGAAGCGCCAGATCGATGGTCGTAACGGCTTTCAGCGGATAATAGCTGTTCTTGGGCTGAACGATCCGTAGATCCAACCCTTGCAATGGCGTATTGCGTCCGTCGATAAAATAAGATACCGACGTTTCTCCCACGCCGTGCAGGAAAGCGTCCAGCGACTTCTCGAGGCCTGCCCCCCCCACCTGCTCGGTCAACCTGCGCTTGCCATCCTTTAAGTCTTGCGGATGCGCCCGCATCAACCACTCGGGATGCTGGCTGGTGAAGCCGATGACGTGTTTGGCATCGAAGCTGTCCAAATAACGGTTGCGGTACGGCAAGATGCGAACGCCGTTCGTCTTAAGAGCGCTTATGGCATCCGCTTGTTCGGGAGTCAGCCGGTATGGAGACGAATCCGGCGTATGGCGCCAGAAGTCCGGCTCCGTCATGCCGTCCCATCTATGAATAAATTCCTTGTACGTCGTGCCTAATAGGACGGCTAGACGAGAGAGCTCCTCCTCGCTGCCTCTCGCACCACGTTGTACGGGAAACAGAGCTACGGTATCGTAGGTTTCGCCCGTTATCGGAGCGCCGTGCCGATCAACGAAATCGCCTCGGCCCGAATCGAGCACCAGACTGCGCTGACGCTGCACGACGGCCATCCGTTTCCAGCTTTCTCTGTGCGAAGCGCCATGCGTCGCGGTCCCGGGCTGCCCCGGCAATAATTGAAGCCACGCCAATCGTCCCAGAAAAAACAGGAGAACCATGCTCATGCATATTCCCGTAATCGCGATCCGTTTCAATATCATGCCGCGCACCTCCGGCTATCAGTATTCCCATACGGACCCTGCTCTAAAACTCCTAAAGAGCGACTGAACATAAGGAGACCCCCGGGCATGCCCGGGGGACTGCTAATGATATCTACGATGGCGATTGCTACTCCATCTTAAACTTGGATAACGATTCTTTGAGCTCGCGGGACACGGTGTCCAGCTTATCCGACAAACGCACGAGACCTTCGCTGATCGACAGCTGCTCGCTGCTTAACGACGCGACTTCCTCCGATGTTGCAGAGGATTCCTCCGCGACCGCGCTGACGCTTGTCATCGCGTCCGACATGACCGACTGGGACTCTTCCAGACTGCTGACCGCGTTGGTCGCCAAAGTCAGCTTCTCGGAGAATTGACCCATCTGCGCTTCGACCTGCAAGAAGATCGAGTTGGCTTCCTTAACCGACGTAATCTGCTCTTGGAAGAGCGGATACGCCTTGGATAAAACGGAAACCGTTTCTTCGATTTCCCCTTGAATCTTCGCGGTTATTTGCGCAACGACATCAATGGATTGACGGGATTGATCGGCCAGCTTGCGAATTTCGTCGGCCACGACCATAAATCCTTTGCCTGCCGCTCCAGCGCGAGCCGCTTCGATGGTCGCGTTCAGGGACAGGATATTCGTCTGTTTGGTCAGATTGTTAAGCACGTCGAGAATTTTGACGATCGAGCCCGTGCTGTCTTTGAGCGCGTCTACCTTCTCGACCATGGAACGTGTCATCTCTTCCGTCGTACCGGTTTTCTCGATCAGCACGCCCATGTACGCCGTACCTTGACGGCTCGCTTTCTCCACCTCGATCGCGGAGCTGGACATCTCTCCGTTGGCGGAGATCACTTCGTTCATCTGAACGTTCATCTGCGACGTCAGATCGCTGCCCTTCTCCGCTTCGACCGCCAGGCTCGTAGCCCCGTTCGCGATTTCTTCCGTCGCGACCGCGATCTCTTTGGCGGCGATCGACGTTTTCTTGGACGCGTCCGTCAATTCCGATGCGGTGTTCAGCACCTCTACCGCCGATCTTGTCGTCTGCAGGGCGAGCGCTTGGATTTGAGTCATCATTTCGTTAAAGCTGTTCGCGAGCTCGCCGATTTCGTCGCGACGGTTGCCGCCGCTCGACCGCACCGTCAGATTGCCTCTCGCGCCTTCGACCATCAGATTGCGCAGCTGCACAAGCGGCTTCGCGACCGTCGCAATGACGAGCATCCCGATTCCGAACGCGATAATCGCGCCGATCAGCACCATCCAGACGGTTAAATTACGAATTACGCCGGCTTGCTTGGCCAGTTCTTCGACCGGAATGGTTCCGACGAGCTTCCAATCCGCAAGCTTGAACGTCTGATATGCCGCTAGTACATTGTCGCCATTCGCATCCTTTAGACTAGGACGCCCGGACTCGGATTCCCCGGGCACCGTAACGGGAGCCGGTTGTCCGATCAAAGCAACGTCATCGTTGATAATGAATTCGCTGGAAGGATTAACGATATAGAGGTCGCTGCCGTTGCCCAAATCCACATCCTTGAATTTCTCCGCAATGCCTGCTACGGGAATTTCCAAGACCAGCACGAAGGTTTCGTCCATCATGCCGATGCTCTTGACCAACCGGCCCAATGCGATGGAAGAGGAATCCTTGGCGGCAATGATGCCTCCCTCTTGCGGCTCGATCCACATGACGCGGCCGTCCAGCTCCATCACTTGCTTGAACCATTCCGACTCCAGATGGCCTGCCGCTTGCACGCCATCGGCAAGGCCTCCGGAAATCGGCGCTAATTCAGGTTTCGTCGGAATAAGCGCGACGCCGGAAATCGTATTGTTGCTCATAATATAATTGGATAATCTCTCCGCGATATCGCGGGAAGTCATCAGCGATTCGAACTCGTCCTTTTTGCCTACGTAGGTGACCAGATCGTCGCGAATTTCCTTGTCGATCATAATCTGCATGCTCAGATCCGAATAATTTTGGAATACGGTATCGAGATTGTTGGTAACCTGCTTGATCGTCTGCAGACTGGCTTCGGAGACATTATCCTCGACCAGCCCTTTGGCTGCTACATAAGAGAATACGCCAACGGCTACAACGCACGCAATGATGCTCACGGAAATAAGAATAAGCAGCTTCATGCCAACCGAACGGATCGGATTATTGAGCTTCGTTTCCTTCAATCCGGCTCCCCATGCTTTCGCCATTCCCTTAATCGATCCGGCGTTCGGAAATTTGCCCGAGACCTTTTTCGATTTGGATTTTTCTTTGTTTTCTTGGTTGTCGTTCTGAGCTTGTTTTCCCTTAAAGTCTGACATGAAGCACTGCACCGCCTTCGATATTAGTTAACTTACCTAGTGTAATTTACCTACGTAATATAAGCCTTTTAATACTTATCGACCATTCTCCCTCGATAAATTATAGGAATGGAATGATTTTTTCAATTGTAATTGTCGAATTAGGCATTTTGATTCACTTCGCGCTTCGAGCGAGAGCTTTGTTTTAATGGCGTCAGCGCCAAGTCCCGCGGCTCAAAAAAAAAGGCTCCCCGTTAAATCACGGAGAACCTGTATTCCCAACTAATGAATTTTGAATTTGTTCAGCGATTCTTTTAGCCCTTTGGAAACGGCATCCAGCTTCTCGGATAGCTGCACGAGGCTTTCGCTTATGGATAGCTGTTCGCTGCTAAGAGAGGCGACTTCCTCCGAGGTAGCCGAAGCTTCCTCCGCGACGGCGCTGACGTTCGTCATGGCGACCGCAAGCACCGATTGCGATTGATTTAGCCCCTCGATGGAGGAGGTTACGCCTTCCAAACGAGTGACGAAAGTGCCCATTTGATCCTGTACGCTAAGAAAGATATCGTTCGCTTCCTTAACGGAGCTGATCTGCTCTCTGAATAAAGGATAGGCATCCGACAACACGAGCACCGTCTCTTCGATTTCCCCGGAAATTTTTGCGGTGATTTGCGCGACCACGTCGATCGATTGACGGGATTGATCCGCAAGCTTTCGAATCTCGTCCGCTACAACCATAAATCCTTTGCCGGCAGCGCCGGCTCGAGCCGCTTCGATCGTCGCGTTAAGGGACAGGATGTTCGTTTGCTTCGTCAAGTTGTTGAGCACGTCCAGAATCTTGACGATGGAGCCGGTGCTTTCCTTGAGCTTATCGACCTTCTCCACCATGGAGCGAGTCATCTCTTCCGTCAATCCCGTTTTCTCGATCAACATGCCCATGTAAGCCGTTCCTTGACCGCTGGCGCGCTCCACGAGCGCGGCGGAGGCCGTCATCTCTTGATTCGCCTCGATTACTTTGCGCACCTGTTCATTCATGTTGCTTGTCAGATCGTTGCCTCGCTCCGCTTCTACCGCGAGGCTTGTCGCGCCGCCCGCGATTTCTTCGGTGGCAACCGCGATTTCCCTGGCGGACAGCGACGTTTTCTTGGAGGCGTTGGACAAGTCGGACGCCGTCAGAAGCACCTGTTCCGCCGAGGAGGTCGTCTGATGAGCCAGCTCCGTAATCTGGGCCATCATGCGATTAAAGCTTTCGCTTAGACCGCCGATCTCGTCTTGCCGTTTCTTCATGGTCGAACGAACGGTTAAATTGCCGCCGGCGCCTTCCACCATCAGATTTCTTAGCTTGACGAGCGGAGTAGCGATGGTATACAACACGAGGAAACCGATCGCGATCGCGATAAGAGCCGCGGCGGCTACCGTAATCCATGTCAGAGTCCGAATGGCCTCGGCATCCTTCACCAGCATCTCCACCGGTATCGTGCCGACAAGCTTCCAATTCATGGCCGAGAACGTCTTGAATGCCGTCAGCACTTCGGTGCCGGCCGATGTCGTCATCTTCTCGGCTCCGCCCGCCCCTTCTTCGCCGGCAGGCAATTCGACGTTAGCCGGTTGTCCAATGGCCGACTCATCGCTCGCGATCACGTATTTGCCGCTGCCGTCGACGATGGCCATCTCGCTTCCCTCGCCAAGGGACACGCCTGAATAACGTTCGCTAAAGGAGTTGACGTCGACCTCCAGCAGCAGAAGGTAGGAGGCGTTGCTCGATACGCTATCTTTCAACAAGCGGCTAATGCCGATGGACTTCTGGTCGGTTCCCATCGATAATCCTTCCGCCTGCGGGGCAATCCAGTTGACGCGACCGTTTAAGTCGATGGTCTCCTGGAACCAAGGCTGGCTCATTAACGCTTCCGACCGCGACGTCGATGCGGAGCCCGAAGCGACGACGGGAAGATTATCGTTCAGCGGGAGCAGCAGAATGCCTTTAATCGTGCTATTCCCGATTGCATAGCCTTGAATCTTTTCCGAAAGCTTTCGGGTCGATTCGAATCTCGTATAATCGTCCCCGTTGCCCGAGATCGTGTTCACGATCGTATGGAATTCCTTGTCCACCAAAATTTGCAGCGTCAAATCCTCGTACGTTTTAAAGATAATGTCGAGGTTCTCCGCGACCTGGTTAACCGTCTGAAGGCTGGCGTCCGACACCTTTTTCTCGACGATCGATTTCGCTTCGCTATAGGCCATCAGACCCACGGTCAGAACGCAAGCCAATATGCTGACGAAGATAATCAGGAACAGCTTCATGCCCACAGACTTTATCGGATTGGACAACTTTGTCTCCTTCATCATATCGGTGACCGATTTCGCTTTGGCCGCGGCGCCCGCAAGCCCCGAAGAGGCGGCGGAGCCGGCTTTCGCAACGGAAGCGTTTACATCTTTGCTGGATTGATGGCTTTCCTTCGGGCTTGCATCTGCCTGTTTCTTCTTTTGGATACCGGCCATTGTCGAAGTCCCCCGCTTTTCAAGTTGATTGATTCGTCGAATAATGGAAGTATGCTGGCGAATCGTGCCTATCTATGTATAAGTCTAGTAGATAAGTTCTATTATTTGTGATTGTCGGGACCTTGTCAATTGCCTTTGGCAAAAAAAGATGGATAGACTTCCTAATCTTGTTCATGCGTATATCGCCGTTTAACAAGAAAAAGCCCGACCAGCAAGCCTTCGGCGTCGGCTTACGGGTCGGACCTTCCTATGTCCGGTTAACGGATTTTTTTGCGCATCATGTCCATCGGCTTGACCGGCTTTAGCGTACGAACTCTGACAACTTGCATGGGATGCCTGGCGGCCTCCAGCGCATTACCCTCCGCATCCGTCAGTTCCGTTACCGTCTGCTTGAAGAACGTGCCGCCTGGCCCGACGAATTCCACCTCTTGACCGGGCTTAAAGTGGCCTCGTTGCTGCAGCGACGCGAATCCCGTGCATTCGTCGTAATCCAGCACGATCCCCGCGAAGTCGTAGGGAGCCGCCTTCTCTTCCGCCTCGTAAATATGGTCCTCGGCCCCTGGCGTATCCAGGAAAAAACCCGTGTTAAGCGGGCGATTGGCCGCCTTGTTCATCTCGTCGATCCACTCCGGCTTCACCTCGAAACGCTCCGGATCCTCGAAATAGGCGTCGATCGCCTTACGATACACATTGACGACGGTAGCGACGTAGTGGATGCTCTTCATCCGTCCCTCGATCTTGAAGCTGTCCACGCCGACCTCGATAAGCTCCGGCAAATATTGAATCATGCACAAGTCCTTGGAGCCCATGGTGAACTGATCCTGACCTTCTTGGTAGAGAGGGGCATCGTCCACGAACAGATCGTATTTCCATCGGCAGGACTGGCAGCAGCCCCCCCTGTTGGAATCGCGATCCGTAAAGTGATTGCTCAGCACGCAGCGTCCCGAGTACGACGAGCACATCGCGCCGTGGATAAACGCCTCGATCTCGATATCGACATGGCTTTTGATTTCCGCGATTTCCTTGAAGCTCGTCTCTCTCGCGAGCACGACCCGAGGCAATCCTTCGTCCTTCCAAAACTTGACGGCTTGCCAATTCATCGTGGACTGCTGCGTGCTGAGATGGACTTCCAGCTTGGGAGCGACGCGCTGCGCCGTCTCGATGATGGCGGGATCCGCCGCGATGATGGCCGCGATGCCGGCTTCCTCCAAGCCCCGCAGATAAGACTCCAGTCCTTCGATGTCCTCGTTGTGGGCATAGATGTTCGTCGCGACGAACACCTTGGCTCCGTAACGGCTCGCGAACTCCACGCCCTCCTTCATCTCCTCGAAGCTGAAGTTGTCCGCGCCGGAGCGCAGACCGTACTTCTGCCCGCCGATGTAGACGGCATCCGCGCCGTAATGCACGGCGAACTTAAGCTTCTCCAGATTGCCCGCCGGAGCCAAAAGCTCCGGCCTGTCGAGACGATTGCGTTTTCCTTTGTACCGCGGCGCGGCAGCGCTCGTCGTACTCATCTAGCTTGCACCTCCTGCTTGTACTTGCTACCTTCAATCATAAAGGTCAATATACTTGCTCTTTATAAAAGAATCCGAAGCTTAATTCTCGATTAGGGTCTTGCGCTTCCCGAATGGCATCCAGCCATTCTTCTTGGAACGAATAGCCTTCGGGGTCTGCCATATAGGCGTCGATGGCTTTCCGGTAGGCTCTTACGACGATCTCGTTGTACGCCGCGGATTTCATGATGCCTTCGATCTTGAGACTGTCGACGGAAATGGACAGCAGCTCGTGAACGTTCTCCAGCATGCAAATATCGTCCGAGCTCATGATATGAGTGCCCGCGGCATCTTCGAAGATCGGGTAACGCTCCCCGGGACGTTCGGCTTCCGTGAGGTACAAGCCGCGCTCGCGCTCCGCGTCCTCCAGACGATCCTTGTCGCCGTGGTAATCCAGATAGCTGTTCACGAGCGGACGCTTCGAATGGTACATATTAGTCATGCCGTGCACCTGTACTTGAATAGGAAGCGCGGACTTCGCCTTCGTGTCTTCGATCTGCTCCATATTGAGCTCGCGGGCGAGCACGTAACGCGTCGCACCTCTGCGCGCCCAATATTCCGCCGTGACGAAGTTGGTGGACGTCATCTCCGCGTTCCAATGAAGCCCCATGCCGGGAGCGAGCTCGCGCGCGGCCATCAACACCGCCGGGTCGCCGAATACGATGGCATCCGCGCCCGTCTCGCAAACGGAGCGAATATAGTCCGGCATTGCCTCCAGCGTATCGTTATCGATCAGATTGTTCATCGATACGTAGATTCGCACGCCTCTAGGCTTAGCAAGCTTTACCGCCTCGGCGATCATCGCGAGCGTAAAGGTGCCGGCGAGCCTGGAGCCGAAGCGTTCCTCGCCGATGACGAACGCGTCGGCTCCCGCGTCCATCAACCGTTCTAATTCATCTAGAGACGCCGCCGTCGCCAGCAGCTCCGGTTTGTATGTCATGAGTATTCTCCTTCTCCTTGCTTTACTGCATAACGGTTGACTAACTGCCCGCTTCGCTTTTGTCGATGTTGCGAAGATGCTCGTTGTACGTCTTCGCGAACAGATGCGTCTGCGAGCCGTCCTTCTTCGTCACGTAGAACAGATAGTCCGACTCCGCGGGGAATAACGCCGCTTCAATCGAAGCCAGGCTCGGACTCGCGATCGGTCCCGGCGGCAGCCCGTCGTTCTTGTACGTGTTGTAAGGACTGTCGATCTCAAGGTCCTTGGTGAGCAGTCTCTCTTTCGGCTCGTCGAGCGCGTATTGGACGGCCGCGTCGATCTGCAGCCTCATCGGCTCGGCAAGCCTGTTGTAGATGACGCTCGACACGAGCGCCCTCTCTTCGTCCACGACGACCTCGCGCTCGATGAGCGAAGCGATCGTCATGATTTCGTGCAGCGTCTTGCCCGATTCCTCCATCGCGTCCTGCCAGCCCTCCGGCAAAGTCGCGAGCTTGCGGTCCGTCTCTTGTAGCATGCGGGCAATGATTTGTTCTTCCGTGCTGCCTTTTTTCATCTCGTAGGTTTCCGGGAACATATATCCTTCGAGCCGCTTATGCAATTTATCGTCATCCGGAATCGTAAGCGCCGCTTCGGCAGTGCCCCACGAACGGCCGTTCTCCGCCAATTCCAGAAACTTTTCCTTGTTGACCAAACCGTCGGCCGCCAGCTTGTCGGCAATCTGCAGCACCGTAAATCCTTCCGGAATGGTGAATCGAATCGTCTCTTCCGCTATGGTATCGCCGGCGTTCAGCTTCGCGATGATCGCGGCGTTGTCCATGCCCGGATTCATCTCGTACAAGCCCGCCTGGAATTTGGAGCCTTCGTCCTTTAGCTGCAAATAATAGCCGAATACGAAGCTGTTCTTAATAATGCCGTTTTCTTCGAGCGTGCTCGCTACCGAATTCGCTGACATGCCGCGCGAGATCGTCACTTGCTTCGTTTCCCCTGCCGGCATCGGCTGCAGGTTGCTCCATACGTAATAGAGCGCGATCCCGGCTCCTAGCGCCATGATGCTTAACAAGCTGAGTACGACCCATAACGAAATGACCCATGTCTTGGGGCGTCCGCGGTTTTTTTTGCGTTTCTTTTTTTTCGGTGCTTGCGCACCGTTTGCCGATGATGTTGCCTGCTTCTCTTCCGGATTATCCAACCTGCTACACCCTCTTCTGTCAGTTTCCGTGAAAAAGAGCGGTTGTCAGCCGCCCTTAGAGTCAACTATATAGGAGATGCTAAGGCCTGTCTTCGCTCGCGAATTGCAGATCGTCGTACGCCTCGGAGGCCGCTTCCCACTCTTCGTCGTCTTCGATCGTCTCCAGCTGGGGTTCTCCGCCCTCTTGCCTTACGCGAAGAAATTCAACTTCGTCATCCGCTTCCATTTCCTCGCTTTGCAGCGCCGCGTAAACGGCGCCGCCCAGCTCGAATTCGGCTTTGATGCGGAACACTTGGGCGCTGCCGTCCTCGGCGATCAGCTCGACGTGATCTCCGAAGACTTCTTTCAGATGGTTCTGCCGTTTCGGCGCGTTATGCTCTTGGGACATTACTCTTGCTCCTCTAGCTCGCCAAGAAGCGTGTTGAACGTCTCCTCGACCATGTTCCATTCTTCTTCGTCTTCGATCGTATACAGCTTGAGGTCGTCGCCTTCCTCTTCGTAGCGGAACGCGTAAACTTCGTCTTCCTCTTCGTCGTTGCCGATCAAAGGCACGACCATCATATATTTCTGATCCGAACCATCAACCTCGAACTTCATGATGACTTCGAATTCTTCTTCGTTGCCTTCTTCGTCCGGGATATAAATAATTTCCGGCTCTTCGTACTGCAAGTCGTCCTTTGTCATGGTTACCCTCACCTTTTCGTTTTAGAGTCGAGAAAATTTTGCAAGATTAGCGTCGCCGCCATCTTGTCGATCACTTGCTTCCGTTTCCTCCGGCTGACGTCCGCCTCGAGAAGCGTACGTTCGGCAGCTACCGTTGTCAGCCTTTCATCCCAAAGGTGAACTGGTATACCTAGCTTCTGCCCAAGCTGCTCGGCAAACGCGATGCTGATTTCACCGCGCGGACCTACGGAGCCGTTCATGTTTTTGGGCAGACCGACCACAATTTCCGACACTTCATGCTCGCTTACAAGTCCGGCCAGCACATCGACCTCGCCGCCATCCCGCCTGCGTTCCACGACCGTCAATCCTTGCGCGGTCCATCGGAATGCGTCGCTGACGGCAACGCCGATATTGCGATCGCCGTAATCCAAACCCATTACTCTCATGTTTAATCCATTCCTTCGATTACTGCTTCTTATGCTGCAAGTAGAACCGGACCAGCTCTTCGATCAGCTCGTCGCGCTCCTTCTTGCGGATTAAACTTCGGGCGTTGTTGTGCCGCGGGATATACGCGGGATCTCCGGACAGCAAGTACCCAACGATCTGGTTAATCGGATTGTACTCCTTCTCCAGCAACGCTTCGTGAACGCTGAGAAGAATATCCCCGGAAGAAGTTTCCACCCCCTCCGCCTTCACGTTAAACTTCATTGTTTGGTCCATGGAACTCATCAACAGCACCTCGCTTTCGAGAAGAGCACCCCTTTCGGGATATTGCCTGAATCTATCATATCACATTCGCCCTGCCGACAACCAGTTCCTTGGCAATTTTGAGCGCTTCGTCAAGCTTGGATACGTCCTTGCCGCCGGCTTGGGCCATGTCGGGACGGCCGCCGCCGCTGCCGCCGCACACGACGGCCGCTTCCTTGATGATTTTGCCGGCATGGTAGCCCTGCTTCACCAGATCGGCCGATACGGCCGCCGCCAAATTCACTTTGTCGTCTTGAACGGCGCCAAGCACGATGACGCTGGATCCCAGCTTAACCTTGAGCTCGTCCACGATGCCGCGCAGCGCGTCCATCGAAGGGGCGTTCACTTTCGCGCACAATACCTGAACGTCGCCGACCTTGACGGCCTGCGTCTCAAGCGATCCCGCCTCGATGCGGCTGAGCTTGGCTTGCAGCGACTCGTTCTCGCGGGAAAGCTCCTTCGCTTGGCCGAACAACGCTTCGATCCGCTTAGGCACGTCCGCGACGTTCGACTTCAGAAGAGCCGACGATTGTTTGAGCAAGTCGAGCTGCTCTTCGTAGTAGGCGTAAGCATGTCTGCCCGTTACCGCTTCGATCCGGCGCACGCCGGAGCCGATGCCGCTCTCGCCCAGCAGCTTGAACAGTCCGATCTGCGAGGTGTTGCCCACATGGCAGCCGCCGCATAGCTCGAGGCTGTAATCGCCCACTTGCACGACTCGAACGACGTCGCCGTATTTTTCTCCGAAGAGGGCCATGGCTCCCATCGCCTTCGCTTCGTTTAGCGATTTGTTCGAAATATCCACGTTCGTGCCGAGCCAGATCTGCTCGTTCACCTTGCGCTCGATCGCCGCCAGCTCCTCGGCCGTAATGCTGCCGAAATGGGAGAAGTCGAAGCGCAGACGATCGGCTTCGACGAGCGAGCCCGCTTGGTTGACATGCTCGCCCAGCGTTTCTTTAAGCGCCTTGTGAAGCAAATGCGTCGCCGTATGGTTTTTGATGATATCCTCGCGCTCCGACCGTGCAACCGTCGCCGTTACCGGCTCTCCGGAGCGAACGGTGCCGGAGACGACGATTGCGTGATGCACGTTCTGGCCGTGCGGCGCCTTCGTGACGTCTTCGACCTGCAGCGTGAAGCCGCCCCCCTTAATCGTTCCTTTGTCGCCGATTTGGCCGCCGCTCTCCGCATAGAACGGAGTACGGTCGAGCATGATGGCCACGCGGCTGCCTTCGCCCGCCAGATCAACCAGCGCCTCGTCCAGAATGATCGCCGCGATTTTGGCTTCCGTTACCAAGTCATTATAGCCAACAAACTCGCTTTTATCCGTGAAATAGGCAAGCGGTCCGCCCTGAACCTTCATGCTGCCCGTGTCCTGGCGAGCCGCGCGGGCGCGCTCGCGCTGCGCCTCCATCGCGGAGTCGAAGCCCTCGCGGTCGACCGACAGGCCATGCTCAGAAGCGAAGTCCTCCGTCAGGTCGAACGGGAAACCGTACGTATCATACAGCTTGAAAGCGTTGCTGCCGCCGATCGCGGAGGCGCCGGCTTCCTTCGCGCCTTTCACGAGCGCTTCTAATAGAACGAGACCGTCGGACAACGTTTCGTGGAACCGCTCTTCTTCGGTGCGGATGACGCGCTCGATGAACTCGCGTTTCTCCACGACTTCAGGGTAGTAAACGCCCATGATTTCGCCTACGACAGGCGTAAGCTCGAACAGGAACGGACGGTCGACGCCCAGCGACTTGCCGTATCGGACCGCGCGGCGGAGCAAGCGGCGGATAATATAGCCGCGTCCTTCGTTCGACGGCATCACGCCGTCGCCGACGGAGAACACGACGGTGCGGACATGGTCCGCGATGACCTTAAGCGCGACGTCCTGGTCTTCGTTAACCTTGTATTGCACGCCGGCGATGGCGCAGGCGCGGTCGATGATGGGACGGAACAAGTCCGTGTCGAAGTTGGAGTCGACATCCTGCAGAATGGAAGCGAAACGCTCCAAACCGGCGCCCGTATCGATGTTTTTGTTGGGAAGCGGCGTGTAGCTGCCGTCCTTGTTATGGTTGAATTGCGAGAATACGAGGTTCCAAACCTCGAGGAAACGCTCGTTCTCTCCGCCAGGCCAGCACTCCGGATCGGACAGGTCGCCGTATTTGTCGCCGCGGTCGTAGAAGATCTCGGTGCAAGGACCGCACGGGCCTTCGCCGATATCCCAGAAGTTCTCTTCCAGCTTATAGATGCGCTCGGCCGGCAAACCGATCTTCTCGTTCCAGAAGCGGAACGCTTCTTCGTCCTCGGGATAAACGGTAACGGACAGTCGGTTGGGGTCGAAGCCGATCCACTTCTTGTCGGTCAGGAACTCCCATGCCCACGTAATGACTTCTTCCTTGAAGTAGTCGCCGATGGAGAAATTGCCCAGCATCTCGAAGAACGTATGATGGCGGCGAGTCTTGCCGACATTCTCGATGTCGTTCGTGCGGATGCACTTCTGCGAGTTCGCGATACGCGGATTGTCCGGGATGACGCGTCCGTCAAAATACGGCTTAAGCGGCGCCATGCCCGCGTTAATCCACAGCAGGGAAGGGTCGTTGTGCGGCACGAGCGACGCGCTCGGCTCGATGGCGTGGCCTTTGCTTTCGAAGAATGCGAGCCACTTGGATCTGATTTCGCTGGCTTTCATAGTTTCGTTCCTCCTTGGTCGTCGATGCGGCTGCCCGCTCGCGGTTACATCCTGGCCAAACATAAAAAACATAAAAACGCCCCTGTCAATGACAGGGACGAATCAATATCGCGGTACCACCCTGGTTATCGCGCGTTTCATGCGCGATCGCCTTAACGGACGTTAACGGGTCCAGCCGGTGAAGTTCGTTCACGCTCCGAAAACAGCTTTCGGCCACTCTTCGCATAAGCTCTCTCTCAACCAACGTTCCCTGCCCCTGCGGACAATCCATGGAAACGAAGAAGCGCTCTCTCTGGCATGCGGGCAAATAGCCTACTTATTTTCATCATCGCTTTGCGCATATATATGCACAAATTATAGCCGTCCGGCCGAGGGCTGTCAAATGATCTTGCGCCTGACGTAATAGGCGAACATATGCTGGACGATCACTTTGCACGCCGCGAAGATCGGCACGGCCAATATCATGCCGGCTATACCGGCGATCTCCCCTCCCGCGAGCAAGGCGAAGATGATCAGCAGCGGATGCAGATGCAGCGTCCGTCCGACGACCTGCGGCGAGACGACGTTGCCTTCGAGAATCTGGCACAGCGTGTTCACGATCGCGACGTAGATCATCATTTTGAGCGAAACGGTGGATGCCATTAGCAGCGCGGGAGCCGCGCCGAAGAACGGTCCGAGATACGGAATAACGTTCGTGATGGCCACCACGCTCGCCAGCAGCAGCGCGTAAGGCATGCCGATCAGGAGATAGCCGCCGTAAGCCAGCGTGCCGACGATGACGCAAACGAGAAATTGGCCGCGGATATAGCTGCCAAGCGCCTGGTCGATATCCTTCATCAGTCTGACGGTGTTTTTGCGATGCGACTTCGGCACGTACGTAATGATCGTCCGCTCGAACACGTCGAAGTCCTTCAAGATGTAGAAAGCCAGGAAAGGAATGATGAACACCACGAACACCACGCTTAGCATGGACCCGATGTTGTTCACCAAATGGAACAGCGATTCCGATATCTTCTTTTCGATGCCGAGCAGCGCCTTGTCGATCCCGTCCCGGAAGCTCTCGGGCAGAAACGACGTATTGTTCAGGTCGGTTACGATATTTTGGGCCCGCATGGTCAGCTCCGGCATGTGATGGTTGAGCTCCTGCACTTGGCCGACGAACATGGGGATCAGATTGACCAGCAGCACCGTAATCGCCGCGCAGAACACCGCGTAAATCAACAGCACCGCGATCGTCCGCGGTACCTTGCGCTCATGCAGCATGGACACGATGGGATTGAGGACGTAGGAAATGATCATGGCGATAATAAAAGGCCCCAGCACCGCCTTAAGAAAACCGTAAACCGCGACGATTAGCGGCTTGAGCTGCAACAGGAAATAGATCGCGATGAGACCGAGAATCAGATAGACCAGCCATACGAACAGTCGATTACCCGTAAATCGTTCCACGCTTGCACTCCCCCCCGAACTTGCGGCAACGCGATTGATGCATGACACCGCGATTTGACGATGCCGTCCGCGCGATGCATCTCATTCAGTATATGTACAAGTTGGGGGAATCATCCTTTGGTGCATGATGATATTTGCCGTGACCGCGCGCCTCGTCTACGAGTCTCCCTTCGACAATCGATAGAATTCCCGATACAGCTGAAGCAGCTCGGCCTCTTTTACGGCGATTAGCCCGGCGATATCCTGCATGTTGATTTCAACGTTCGCGTGCTCGCTTCCGAATGCCGATTCGGTCACTTCCTTCCTATCCGCGCCATTCTCCGAAGCTCCTTCCATCGGCTCCGGCCCCTCCGCCGCCGCAGGTTCTGCCATACGGCGCTGCAACTCCAAGCTGAAGCCAAACGTGACCGCTACCCATTCATCCGCCTCCTCCCTGCCATGCTCCCGATAGATGCTCGCGTATTTCTCCAGAATCGCGTTCACCGTTTGCCTTCTTTCCCAGCCCACGATTCCCATGGAATCCTTGGCGCGCGAGACGGCCAACATAAGCTGGAAGTCGTTCAGCTTCCCTCTGACCTTTTCGATATGTTCGATTTCATTCATTAAGATGGGATATACGTATGCGAATTCTTCCGTTTCCGATACCATGTCTTCTTCCGAAACGAAAAGACGGTCCATGCCGCTCATTCCTTTCACTTGGAACTTGGCCGTAGGCCTACTTACAGTTTTCGCAGCGGCCGCCCGAATTCGGGCAATCTAAGGGCCTTGTTTCTCATTAATTATTCCGCATGGCTATAGGCTCATTGGCAATACCTATTTCCGGTTTGCCCCGAGCGGGAGGATAATAGAATAAAAACCCGAGGGGAAGGTAGAGAAGCATGACGCAAACGGGAACGAATCATACATGGGATGCCAAACATTACGACGATCGAATCGGATTCGTATCGCGGCTGGGGATGGGGCTGATCGAGCTTCTCAAGCCCGGGCAAGGGGAACGCATTCTCGATCTGGGCTGCGGCACGGGCGATCTGGCTCAAGAAATATCCCGTTCGGGAGCGATCGTAGCAGGCATGGATTATTCGGATGAAATGATCGAAGCCGCGCGCCGCAAATATCCCGCGCTGTCGTTCCGCGTGGCGAACGCCGAGCAATTCCGTCTGGAGCAAGACGAGCAGCCTTACGATGCCGTATTTTCCAACGCCGCCCTGCACTGGATGCTGCGGCCCGAAAAAGTCATTTCCTCCGTTTGGCACGCGCTTCGCCCCGGTGGAAGATTCGTTGCCGAATTCGGAGGCAGCGGCAATGTGAGCAGAATCGTGAAAGCATTGACGGAGCAGCTGGACGAGTCGGGAGAGGATTGGAAGCCGAGGTATCCGTGGTATTTCCCCACGGTGGGGGAATATGCGCCATTGCTGGAGAAACACGGCTTCGAGGTGCGTTACGCGGAGCTGTACGATCGTCCCACGCCGCTGGGAGACGGCGAAGACGGCATGCGCAATTGGCTGCGCGCCTTCGCGGGCTCCTTGCTTGGCGGCCCCGACAACGAACGCCGGGAAACGGTCATCGGGCGAAGCATCGAATCGCTCAGGCCGGAGCTGTACCGATCCGGCGAGTGGTTCGCGGACTATCGCCGCATTCGCGTCGCGGCGGTGAAACGATAATTATCCATGGTGCTGATAGGACTTGAATGGCAAAAAAGCAACGGATGCGATCCGTTGCTTCGTGATGCCCTTTGGTAGCGGCTTTTCTTTCATGTTCGCTTTAGTTCAATTGCGCTTCCGATTGCGCGACCTCGTCTTCGAAGAACAAATCGTCGAGCGAGCTCAGCGTGCCGTCTTCTTCGACCTGGTATACCGACATCTTGTCGCCGTTGACCGTTAATTCAATAAAGCAGCCCCAGCAATAAAATTGGTGGGAACCGATCTTCCCGATATCTTTGGAGTTGCAATTCGGACATCTCATCATAAACATTTCTCCCTATTCTCTGAAATTGGAAGCTGCGACGGGCTCCAATTCCGCTTCACTGACAGCCGGAACGATTATCGCGTCTTCCCCGAGCAATACCTCATCCGGATCACTCGGCGCTTTCAGCCATTTACGCCCTTCCATCAGATCCGAAACAAATCCGTCTGTAAGCTCATAGCCTACTATCTGTGTACCCTGAAACGGGTAAAAATAAACATCCGACACCCGTCCGAGCTGAACGCCGTGCACCGTCACGACGGGCAAATCCTTTAGCTTGACGATGCCGGTGTGGAACGCCCGGCGAACGTTCTTAGGTTTCATGGCAGTGACCGCTTCTTCCTTGGAGATAATAACGGCATCTTCCCCGCACGTCAATACGTCGTCCCAAGATACCGCTCTCGCGGACGAAGCGAACCACTTGGCGAATTCCAAAATAAGTCCCTTGAGCCGCCAATGTTCGTCGAACCACGCGTCTTTTACCGTTCCGACAAGTTTACCCGAATGGATCACGATGACCGGAAGACCGATCAGCCTTTGGAGTTTGATCACGCCAGCAGGAAGCCTCCTAACCTTTGATTCGGATCCGGGCCGCTATTGCCGTAACCGCAAGGGCCGCATCCTCCAGTTCCTCCAAAGTATTCCCCAATCCGAAGCTAAATCTTACGGCCGTGTCCAGCCTGTCCGGCGATAATGCCATTGCCTTGAGCACATGCGACTTTTCTAGAGAGCCTGAAGTGCAAGCGGAACCGCTGGAAGCTGCTATGCCGGCCATGTCCAGATTCATTAGCATGCTTTCGGTCTGCGCGCCAAGGAAGCTGATATTGACGATATGCGGCAAGCGGCGAGCGGGGTCCGGATGTCCGTTGACGACGATATTTTCTTTGCCAACGCCTTCCTGCATCAACTCTATCCATCTCTTACGGAGCTTGTCCAAGAAAGGTTGCTTTTTTTCGCGTTCGTTCACACAAATGTCAAGAGCCGCGGCGAAACCAACGATTCCCGCAACGTTTTCCGTTCCCGCGCGCCGCTTTCGCTCCTGCGAGCCGCCGTGGAACAGCGGCTCGAACGGCGTGCCCGAAGAAAGGTACAAGCCGCCAACGCCCTGCGGCCCGTTGATCTTGTGAGCAGAGAAGCTCATGAGATCGACGGGCAGGGCGGACAGCCGATAAGGGATAACGCCGAGCGTCTGCACGGCATCTACATGGAACAAGGCGCCGACGGCATGTACGGCTTCTCCGATCTCCGCGATCGGCTGCAGCGTGCCGACTTCGTTATTGCCGTGCATGATGCTGACAAGGGCCGTATCCGGTCTGAGGACTTCGTTCAGCCGGTCCGGCTCGATGCATCCGAATTCGTTGACGGGCAGGATCGTGAGCTCGAATCCTTCTTCGTCTCTCACCCATTCGCAGGTATGCAGGACGGCATGATGCTCGGCCGCGGATGTCACGATATGGCTTCTGCCCCTCTTGCGCTGTGCTCTCGCGGCGCCGATCAGCGCCGTATTGTTGCTCTCCGTCCCGCCGGACGTAAACAGCAGCTCGCCCGGCTTGCAGCCGATGGCCGCCGAGATGGAATCACGGGCACGGCTTATTTGGGCTTTGGCCGCCCGGCCGTACGAGTGAACGCTGGAGCCGTTGCCTCCCGGTCCCAGCATCAGCTCCATCATCGTCTTCGCGACGGCGGGATGCATCGGGGTTGTGGCGGCATGGTCGAAATAATGATTGTTCATCGCAGTCACCTTGCCATCCTAAATATAGAACATGTACGAGTCTTTTTTCTCCGCTTCCCGATACGTGATCAGGTTCTCCAGCGTCGTGGAGTCGAGCACCTCCGCGATGCTGTCGCGAATGCGAAGCCATAGGTTGCGCTTTGCGGGATCGTCCTCTTCGGTAAAGTCAACCGGCGAGATCGGCCCTTCCAGGATGCGGATAATGTCGCCGGACGTAATATCCGCGGGATCCTTGGACAGGATATAGCCGCCGTAAGCGCCGCGGATGCTTTTCACGAGACCCGCGTTTCGCAGCGGAGCAACGAGCTGCTCAAGGTAATGCTCGGATAAGCCGTTGCGCTCCGCAATGCTTTTAAGGGAAATCGGACCTTCGCCGAATTTCGCGGCCAGTTCCATCATTATGGTGAGCCCGTAACGGCCTTTTGTCGATATTTTCATAACCAGCACCTCTTTCTCTATAAATCACTGTATTCCCATCATCCTTATATGTTAACATATCGATTGCCCACCGTGTGCAAAAAGGTTGTGGCATTCATGAAAATCTTTTGCCTTTGTGGTACAATGGTACATGCTTTAATAGACAAGGCGGTGATTGATTTGGATAGCAACAATGCGAATATACGCGTCGTCGTCGGCATGTCGGGCGGCGTCGATTCCTCCGTGACGGCTCTTCTGCTCAAGCAGCAGGGGTATGACGTGATCGGCATATTCATGAAAAACTGGGATGATACCGACGAATTCGGCGTCTGCACGGCGGAGGAAGACTCCGAGGACGTGCGCCGGGTATGCGAGCAGATCGGCATTCCTTATTATACGGTTAACTTCGAGAAACAATATTTCGACAAGGTGTTCTCCTATTTTCTCGACGAATACAAGCGCGGCCGCACGCCTAATCCCGACGTCATGTGCAACCGCGAGATCAAATTCGGCGATTTCCTGAACAAGGCGCTGGAGCTGAACGCCGATTATCTCGCGACGGGTCATTACGCCCGCGTGGAGCGCGACGCGGACGGCACGACAAGGCTGCTTCGAGGCGTGGACGGCAACAAGGATCAGACTTATTTCCTTAGCGCGCTTAAACAGAACCAGCTGGCCAAAGCGATGTTCCCGATCGGACATCTGCCGAAACCAGAGGTGCGCAGAATCGCCGAAGAGGCCGGCTTGTACACGGCCAAGAAAAAGGACAGCACAGGCGTCTGCTTCATAGGCGAACGGAATTTCAAGGAATTTTTGAGCGGGTATTTGCCTGCCAAGTCAGGCGACATGATCGATATCCGTACCGGAGAGAAAAAGGGCCGGCATGACGGCCTCATGTATTATACGCTCGGTCAGCGTCAAGGGCTGGGCATCGGCGGCTCCGGGACGGGCTCCGGCGAACCGTGGTTCGTCGCGGATAAGGACTTGGAGAACAACGTCTTGTACGTCGTGCAGGGGGAAGCCCACCACAGTCTCTATTCGGAAAGCCTGATCGCGACCGGACTGAATTGGATCGTGCCTCGCGATATCGCCGGGCCGATCCGCTGCACCGCGAAATTCCGGTACCGTCAACCCGATCAAGGAGTTACCGTCACGATGCGCGAGGACGGGTCCGCGCTCGTGACGTTCGATACTCCCCAGAAGGCGGTCACGCCGGGTCAAGCGGTCGTTCTGTACGACGGCGAACAATGTTTGGGCGGGGGCACGATCGACGTCGTGAACAAAATCAAGGCGGATGCCCTCGTTTAAATGAAGCTATGCTGAAACAAAGAGGACGGATCTGACGGCGCGAGCGCCGCGGGATTCGTCCTCTTTGTTCATTGGCGATCGTATTGCGGACGGTAGGCGTCTTTCGAAACATCAAGGAGACTGGATTCCATGCGCCGAATCGAAATTCGCGTGACTCTAAGATGCATCGTTTCCTCGATCCGCAGCTCGTATTGGCGTTCGACTTCTAACCGTTGGCCGAGAGACGGCGGGAAGTCGACGCGCGCGTACATAAATCCGCCGATCGTGTCGTATTCGTCCGTATCGATCGAAGTCCCGAAGAAGCTGTTCACTTCCTCGATCAGCATCAGGCCGCTAATGGAGTAGGTGCCGTCCTCCCGCTTCATGATGCCGGCTTGGTCCGCATCGAATTCGTCCTGGATATCGCCGACGATTTGCTCCATGATGTCTTCGAGCGTAACCAGTCCCGAGGTGCCTCCGTATTCGTCGATCAGTATCGCGATCTGGCTTCTCTTCTTCTGCATGAGCTTAAGGAGAACGCTGATGGGGATGTTCTCCGGCACCGTCGTCACGGGACGGATCAACGAAGCGATGCCGTTCGGCAGACGGAGATCCTCCTTAAGCAGGTCTTTGATGTGGACGAAGCCGATGATATTGTCCTTGTCGTGTTCGCAAACGGGATACCTTGTGCGCATGTGCTGAATCGCGATCGTTTTGTTGGCTGCGAGGGAGAGTCCGGCGCGCAAGCAGATCATGTCGATGCGGGGAATCATGATTTCGCGGGCTGTCGTATCGGTGAATTCAAAGATATTGTCTACGAGCGTCAGCTCGGTCTGATCGATGTAGCCTCTCTTGTGGCTTTCTTTCATCATGGTCCGCAGATCTGCTTCGGTGTGGGCATCGCCGTTTCCGGGATTCGGCTCGATTCCCATCCCTTTCATGCATGATTTCGCAACGGTTAAGAACAGCCTGGCGGCCGGCGATAGGATCAAATAGAGGAAGCTTAGAGGAGCGGCAAGACGCAGCAAGGCGGATTCCGCATTGCGATAGACGGCTTTGATCGGAATCAGCTCGCCGAATACGAGATATACGGCTGCAAGCAGCAAATAGACCATGGCAAGGGTAGCCCCCCAAAGCGGTTTCCCCGAACGCAAACCTATGTCTGCCAGCCATAGGTATACTTGACCTTGCGCCGCCCAATATGCGATGCCTCCCAGGCTTAGGGCGGCCAGCGCCCGGCCAAGCCTGCACGCCGCCGCATACGGCTCCTTGCTAACCATGATGGCTCTCGCGAGCAATAGGCGGGACGTCCCGCCCCCTTCGATCCGGTGCAGTCGGACATTGGCGAGCGCCGCGTTGGAGGCGGCGCAAAACGCGTTAAATCCGATCAACGAAAGCACGACGACCAACAACCAGCCTAACGATAAAGGTTCGCTCAAGCGCCTACCTGCCTGACGCCGCATGCCGTAGCGGCATTGCGGGCGGCAGACGCACCTCCCTTGCAGAAGACTGGATATCATTAATGATGTATATTCATGGCGGCTTTTCCGATATGTTCGACTTCTTCCCCCTCCTTCATAGAAAGTTCATGACTTTGCAACGAAATGAACATGCCGCTTTCGTCAAGACGCATGGCGGTTTGGTATAATGGGGTCAGCCGATGGGGCCGCGGGCGGTCCTTTCCATCACAAGCAAGATCAGGAGGAATTTAATCATGAAACGTATTTTGTTGATTTGTTTGGCGCTCGTATGGCTGCTGCCGCAGGCTGCGCTAGCCCACTCCAAGCTGGAAGAATCCGTTCCGGAGAAGGATTCCGTATCCGAATCCTCGCCTCAGGAAATTCGATTGACCTTTGACACGCGCATCGAAAAAATAAGCGACTTCAAATTATTGGACGCCGCGGGCAAAGAAATCGCGCTCGGCGACACCTTCGTGGAAGGAGATACGATGTCCAACAGACCGGCCGCGCCGCTCGGCAACGGCGATTACACGGTCAAGTGGACGATCGTGGGAGCGGACGGACATGCGATCGAAGGCCAGTACGGCTTCTCCGTTGCCGCGCCCGTGGCTACTGCAACCCCGGAGCCGACTGCTTCGCCATCGCCCTCTCCTTCGGCGCCTGCAGGAGAAGCAACGGAGCAGCCTAGCGCGACGCAGGCGCCGTCTCCGTCCGCCGAGGACGAAGCGACGCCGTCTCCTTCGCCGGAATCGGAGGACAACGGCAACGGCGAATCCGGCATGTCTCCCTTGCTCGCGATAGGCGGCATCATTCTTGTCGTTGCGGTCGCGGCGGCGTTGATTAGAAGACGGAAGCCATGATTTACGCAAGCGAAGGATTGCTTTACGTCTGTTTCGCTATTTTGATGGGCTCGCTGCTGCTCCGGCTTGTGCCGGAGCGGCTAAAGCCCGACGTGCGAGTGCCGGACGGCCTGCTACTCGTCTGCGCGGCGGCCATTCCCGTCCTGTCGTTCGTACCGCTCCATCAGCTTGCCCTACAGTTCTCCTCGGAGTTTGATATTTCTTACGGCGAAATGATGCGCAGCATTCTCATCGACGTGGGCTCGGGCAAAGCATGGATCTGGACGGTCGTCGCCTCCGCCGGCCTGATGGTGCTGCTGGGCGTCAAGCTATTCCGCAAAGACCGCCATATGCCCAAGATCGCTTTGTTCGTCACGCTGCTGCTCGTCGTTTGGCTCGGCTACGCCAGCCATGCTTCTTCGCTGAGCCCTACGAAAGGGTTGCTTGTACATACGGCGCATTTCCTCGGGGTCGCGATATGGATCGGCATCCTGTTCGTCGCCGGCTGGTTTGCCCGGAGCGACGACAACTGGCCTGCCTTTCTCCGATGGTTCTCGCCCGTTGCCGTCGGTTCCGTTATGCTGACCCTGGCGGCAGGCTTCACGCTCATGACCTTTACGACGCCGGATTACGTCAAGTCTTGGATCCTGCCGTACGGGCAAGCGATGCTGATCAAACACGTCCTTATTTTGCCATTGCTCGTTTTTGCGTTCACGAACGGCTTCCTGTACAAGCGGCTGGCAGCCGCTAACAAAAGGTTCAACCCGCGTCTATGGCTTAAAGCGGAAAGCATCTTCGCGCTGCTCGTCCTCGCGGCGACCGGGGTGCTTGGTCAGCAATCTCCGCCGCACGACGTCCGGGAGACGCTCCAGACGGTGTCTCCTTCCTCGCTGTTTACGCGTCTATTCCAAGCGCCGTATAGCCCGGACATGGAATTGGCTTTCGCTTTGACGAGCAGCGGACTGCTTCTGTTCGCGGCTGCGCTCGTCATGCTGAGCGGAATTGTCGCCATGTTCCGGATGCAGCGACCGGCCTTCGCGCTCGCGATGGGCTTGTTCGCCGCCGTGTTCGCCTATCTCGGCGCCATGTTCTCCATGGCGTGAGCACAGCGAAACGGCTGTCTCCGTCCTTTGGCTGTATGGCGCTAATCGCAAAAAAGACGCTTCGCCCCGGCATGGCTGCTCGGGCGAAAGCGTCTTTTTGTTGTCCATATGGTCCCCTGCTATTCGTATGTCGGATAGACGATGCCGATATCTTCTACGCTGACGAACGCGCCGTCCGCGTATGCCAACGACTCGTTGCCTTTCGCTTCGAACGGGATCGCGATACCGTTCGCCACGACTTCACCGCCGACCGTCTGCACGGACATGCCGGTGATGCCGAGCAGCTCGCCCCTGCGGTTCGTCCTCACGCGGATTCCTCCGGGGAAAGTCATCCATTCCGCGCCGTTCCGATAGATCGTGGAGCTTTCTCTGACATTCGCCAGCTCGTACCGAACGCCGTCTACCGTTCTGCTATAGGCCGTCTCCTCCGCGACCTCTTCGCCGTGGTCCATCGGGTAAGGCCTTAAGGCCGTGAACCATAGCTCGCCATCCGGCGTCGGGCGAATGCCGCACAGCCGTTCGACGAAGTCCAGCACGCACAGGATCGACGGCGAATACGCTTCCGTGTACCCTTCTTCGCCCGTCCAAGGACTGATCGTCTGAGCGAATCTCTTCATCCGCGCCGCCGCGGCAAGGATCGGCTGAAGCACCCAAGTCAGCTCCACGTGGCGGCCGTGCTTCTCGAACGCATGGGGCGCCCTGATGATGCTCAGAAAATTCGAAGTGCCGCCCCAGGTATTGTACGCGGAGGACGGATCGAATCTGGGATCGTCCATCGCGATGGACGTGAAAGGGTATTTGGCGAAAAACTTTCTCGTATTCAGCAAATAGCGCCGAAGCATCTCGTCGAAGAAGCCGCGGTCTCCCACCTCGCAGGCCATTACCCGCAGCAGTACGTCGGATTGGAGGCGCACGAAACGGTCGTGGCGGTCGCGGTCGTAGAAGAAGCGGTCCTCCTCGTCGAAGCAGCGGGCGAACAAGCTCGCAAACGTATCCTCCGCCTTGGCCTTCCATCCCGCTTCCGGCAACCCTAGCTCTTTCGCCATCTTGGCTAGATACAACCGCTGGCAATACACATTGGCGGTCAGATCCGGCGCGAGAAACGGAAGCAGCGGCGAGTTGGGATCGACGGCCGCCGGATCCCCTCCGTGCGGCGTATCCGGAACATGCCAAAACCTCGGCGACAGGTCATGTCCCGTGTCGAACGTGCCGAACGCCTCAACGCAGCCCGTTCCTCGGGTATTGCGGTATTGCTTCAGCCAATCGTCGTAGCGTTCCATCGCGCTGTACATGCGGCGAAGGAAAGGCTCGCTGCCCCCGTTCATCCGGTAATGGTTCCATACGGACCGGGCAAGCGGCGTCACCAGCTGGATTTGGCGGAAGACGGGCCCGTTCTCCGTGACCTTGTAGGGGATAAGCCCATCCTCCCGTTGATGCTCGGCGAACGAAGCGAACGTCGCTTCGGCGACCGACGGCACGAACCGCGACAGCAGCTCCGCGTTGATCGTGCCCGTGCTCTCCAGCCAGCACCCCCGGTAGACGCCGCCCTCGTGCAGAATCGGCGCGCCGCTTGCCCCGGTAGGCACGATGCAGCTTAACAGCGATCGCATCGCGCTCCCGTGCGTCTCTTCCAGCCGGCCGGAGGACGCCGCGAACGCGACGCCCCCCTCTTCCCACTCCGCCGCGACGGCTTCATGAACGGCGCTTGATCCGATCGCGGACCCCAATATGGCGCGAGCCGTACGTTGTCGCAGCTTTTCCAGCAATTGTTCCTTCATGTTAGCGCTCACCTGCCGTTATTGGTTGCTGTTGAATATTTTGACCGCGTTTTCGTAGAAGTCCTTGACCGCCTGCTCCACCGTCTTGCGGCCGAAGCCGATTTCCTGGACGGTCGTTTTGCCCATCTTCTCGAATTCCGCGTTGCCCGGAGGATTGTAGCTGACCGCGAAAGGCTCCGTCTTCGTCGCTTCGGATACACGGCTCGTGTAGTCGTAGACGATCTTGTCGACGTCGCTCGCTTCCGCCTCCAGCACGCTGCGGTTTTTCGACGTGACGGGCACGCCGCGGTTGTTGCCGAGAATCTTGGCGGCTTCCGAATCGTTGATGAAGAAGCTGATCAGCATGGCGACTTCCTTCGGATGCTCCGTCTTCGCGTAGCCGGACAGCCCTTGGCTGGATTCGAACACGACGCCCGTTCCTTTCGGTCCTCTCGGCAGTTGAACCATCGTCAGCGGATCTTCCGTCAAACTCTGGTAAGCGCCGAGCTGGTTCGACGGGATCAGGTTCATCGCCGCCTTGCCGGATGTGATCAACGATTTGCTCGGATCGTCGATGGGATGCGACACCGCAAGCTCCGGCGTCACGACGCCGCCGCCTTCGGTCGTCTTCGCCCAGTAGCCGAACCAATCGAGCGCGTTTTTCTCCTCGAAGCCCAGCTTGCCTGCCGCCATGTCGTAGAGCTGCGCGCCGTTCTGCTTGAAGGCGATATCCATCCCCTCGAACGTGAAGTTATACGTGCCGAAGTAGCCGTCGCCGAGCTTTGCCGCGATCTCGTTGCTGATTCTGGCGTAATCGTCCCAGCTCCAGCCGTCCTGCGGAACCGGAATGCCGGCTTGCTCGAACAGCTTCGTATTGACGACGATCCCCCTCGCGTTGGCGCCTGCCGATACGTGGACCAGCTTATCCGCCAGCGTGCCGTACTGGATCATCGCGGGGTCCATATCGGATAGATCCAGCTCCTTGCCGACGTACGGCGTGAGGTCCAGCAGCACGTCCTTGTTGGCGTAATCGACGACGTTGCCGCCTAGGAAGAACACATCCGCCGCCGTCCCGGAAGCGAGCTGGGTATTCAGCTTGTCGAAGTAGCCCGACGATGGCGCGAATTCGCCGATGACCTTGATATTAGGATTTTTGTCCATAAACAGCTGCAGCACTTCATTCGTGATGTCCGCCCGTTTTTGGTCTCCCCACCACATGACGCGCAGCTCGACCTGCTCCTGCCCGCCTGCGGCGTTGCCGCCAGTGTTGGTAGCGCCAGGAGAAGCTGTACCGCCTGAGCCTCCCGATCCCGTTCCTCCGGAGCAAGCCGTTGCCAGCATACTGACAGCGACAACCACTCCTACTGCATATTGACGTTTGAACATGTCGATCTCCCCCAAAATTGTGAATTTGATGTGTCCTTCGTCTTACAACGTCATCTTACCGAATGACCAAAGGAATCGGCATACCATTCCTTCGGCACTTGGCTTATCATTTTTTCGGGTACGTCTTGGTCCTACTTAAGCCCCGTCGTCGCAATCCCTTCCAGGAAGTAGCGCTGGAAGACGAGAAAGACCGCCGTGATCGGAAGCAGCGACAAGGCCGACATGGCAAGCAGCGCCCCCCAGTCGGACGAGCCGCTCGGATCGAACAACGCCCGGATGCCGAGCTGCACGGTGAACAAGCGAATATCGCTTAAATAGATCATTTGGCTGAAGAAGTCGTCCCATGTCCATATAAACGTGAATATAGCGGTCGTAATGAGCGCAGGCGTCAATAACGGCAGCATGATTCGGAAGTAAATCTGCTTGTAATTACAGCCGTCGATCGTCGCGCTTTCGTCGAGATCCTTGGGGATGCCCCGGATGAACTGCACCATTAGCAGGATAAAAAACGAGTCGGTCGCCAGCCACTTCGGCAGGACCAGCGGATAATACGTATTGATCCAGTGCAGCTCGTTAAAGATGACGTATTGCGGCACCAACGTCACGTGGTACGGCAGCATGATCGTGACAAGCATCAACGCGAACCATAGCTTGCCGAGCTTAAACTGCAGCCTCCCGAAGGCAAACGCCGCAAGCGAGCACGTCACGACGTTGCCGAGCACGCTAAGGATGGAGATGACGAACGAGTTGGCGAAAAACCGTCCGAACGATATCCCCTGAAAGCCCGCCCAGCCGTTCTTGTAGTTGTCCAGCGTGAACGCGGCCGGCCACAGGGATGGATCGGAGAAGATGAGCTGATTCGGCTTGAAGGAGCTGGCGACCAGCCACAGCACGGGATAAATCATCAACAGTCCCAAAGCGATAACGGGCAGATGCTTGAGCGGCCCGGATAGTCTAGTTTTTAATGCGGTTGCGTTAGTCATGGCCTCTCGTTACCTCCCGTCCTTATTATCGCCGTAGAATACCCAATATTTCGAAGTGACGAAGATCGCCGCCGTCAATAATCCGATAATCAGCAGCATGATCCAGGCGAGCGCCGAGGCGTAGCCCATATCGAAGAACGAGAATCCTTTCAGATACAGGTACAAGGTGTAGAACATCGTCGCGTCCAGCGGGCCGCCGCGGCCGTCGCCGATGACGAACGCGGGCGTGAACGTCTGGAACGAATTGATGACGCCCATGACGAGATTGAAAAAAATGACGGGCGTCAGCATGGGCAGCGTAATGCGGCTGAACCGTCTCCAGCCACCCGCGCCGTCGACCTGCGCCGCTTCGTACAGATCGGCGGGAATCTGCTTCAGTCCCGCGAGGAAAATGACCATGGCCGAACCGAACTGCCAGACGGAAAGCGTCACGATCGTATGGATGATGTAGTCGGGATGGGCGATCCAGGATGGGCCCTCGATGCCGAGCCAGGCCAGCGCCCGGTTGACCGCGCCGGTTCCGTCGAAAATCTGGCGCCATACGATCGCGATCGCAACGCTGCCGCCGAGCAACGAAGGGATGTAATACACCGTCCGGTACAAGCCGATCGCGCGCAGCCCGCGGTTGAGCACCATGGCGATCAGCAGCGCGAACGCCAGCTTGAGCGGCACGGAGAGAAAGACGTATTTGAACGTCAGCCATAGGGAGCCTCTGAACGTGTCGTCCTCCGCAAAGATGCGGGCGTAATTCTCGCCGCCGATCCAGGTCGGAGGGGATAGCAGATTGTATTTCGTCAACGATAAGTACAGCGAGCCGACCATCGGACCGGCCGTCAATAAGAAAAATCCGAGCAGCCACGGCAGCAGAAACAGATAAGCCGTACGGTTCTGCTCGCGGGCCAATGAATTGCGTGTCGTACCCATGGCAAAGCCCCCTTCGAAGGATGAATGCACGACCAAACGTGCCGTACATTCATCATAAGCAAGGAGGCTTTTCGTTAACATCCCATTTCTTCGGGAGTTCGCTATCGTTTTTTTCAGGATGGACGCTGGCGGTATTCGGACGGGGACATTCCGTACATGCGCTTGAACCGGGAGCTGAAGTAGCTTGGATTGGAGAAGCCCGTCAGCTCGGAGATGTCCCATAGTCCAAGCGACGTCTCCTTAAGCAGCTTGGCCGCGTGTCCCATCCTGACGTCCGAGACGTACTGGATGAACGTCTTGCCCGTCTTCGCCTTGAACAACTCGGAGAAGTAGGACGGATTGTAGTTGAACTTCTCTGCAAGCGAGGTCAAATTCAGCTCGTACATGTAATTCTCGTCGATATAAGCCCGCGATGCTTCGATGACGGACATTTCCGCGTCCTCGCCGCGCTCGCCGAGCCGGCCTACGACGGAGGCCGCAAGCTTGCGCATGTGGGCGGCCGCCAGCTCCGGCGTCCGGAGCTGCAGCGCGGCGTCCGGTCGCAGCCATAGCGCGTCTTTGCCGTCGAAGAGAGCTCCGGCCTGCGCCGCAAACGACTCCATCGCCAGGTGAAGCCGGAAGATCGTCTTCACGAGCGCCGGCCTGGAGTATTGCTGCGCCTCAGCCAGCACTTCCTCGACGAGTTTAACGAACGGCTCAAGCTCCCCGTTCTTCAACAAGCGTTGAAGCAACTGCACCTTCTCCTCCGGCAACAACGACGGCTCTTCGGAAGGACGCGCGGACTGTAGAACATACCCTTCGGACAGATGCCAGGACAGCAAGGCGGTCGAGTAGCCTTCCTTCCACTGGCCGAAGCCCGTTACGGCATCTCCGACGCCGATCGTCGGCTCGAAGCCGAGATGGAGACGGACCGTCTCTCTCAGCTCGTCCATAAATCCGGTTGCCTTGGCATGGTCGCCGCGGATGATCGCATGCACGAGTCCCGGAAAATGTTCGTCGCGGAATACCTGCACGTCCTCCTCCCGGCTCTCGGCCAGCTCCCGGCAAAGCAGCTCGAAGGGCAGCCGGAATTGTTCGGCGGGACGCGCTTCCTCCCCGCCTGAACGCTCCAGCAATCCGGCGCTCGCGAACCGGACGACGCCTTCGTTCCACGCTTCCAGCCCGAATCGCTTCGCCCGCTCCGGCCGGCCTCCCGGCTCCTCGGCGCCGCCCTTGGAGAGCTGCAGGAGGAACTGGTCCTTCAGCTCCTTGTAGAACCGGGACAGCTGCCACTCCATATCCTTCGCGCGTCTAGCCTCCGCCACTTCCTTATCGAGCTCCGACTTGATCCTCGAGAGAGCGTCCGTCAGCTCGTCGCGCGCGACCGGCTTGAGCAAATAGTGTTTCGCTTGATGACGGACGGCGGCATGGGCGTATTGAAAATCCTCGTAGCCCGTTACCACGATGAGACTGATGCCGGGATCCAGCTTCCTGCAAGCCTCCAAGAACGACAACCCGTTCATGACGGGCATATTCATATCCGTGATAACGATATCGCAAGGCTCGTGCTCCAGCAGCTCCAGAGCTTCCTTGCCGTTGGAAGCTTCCCCTGCGATTCGAAGTCCCAGCGCCTCCCAATCTACCTTGAGCCGGATGCCTTGCCTGATTTCCTGTTCGTCATCCACGATCATCACGTTGTACATCGTTATGGTCCTCCTGTATCGGAATGAGAAGCGTAATGGAGGCTCCTCCTAGTTCGCCCGTCCCGATGCTGAACCGGAACAAGTCTCCGTAATAGAGACCGCATCGAGCGAGCACGTTGCCAAGCCCGATCTGCTTGCTTTTGCTGACGAGCACGTCCTCCATCCTTGCATTCAGCGTCTTGTCCCGAAGCTCTCTGACCGTCTCTTCCGGAATGCCGGGACCATTGTCCTCCACGACGAGGCGGATATGTCCGTCCGCCCGCTCCGCTTTCACGGCCACTCGCACTTCCGCCAAATGCCTGAACCCGTATTTCACCGCGTTCTCGATTAACGGTTGAAGAATGAATTTGATAACGGTTAGCTGCTTGAGATTACCCGTGCTGTCGATGGAAAGACGGAGCCGGTCGCCGAATCGCACGCGCAGGATCGAGGCATAATCGCCTGCGTATTTAAGCTCGTCCTCCAGGCTTACGAGATCGTCGCTCATGCGCAGGGAGAACCGCATCATTCGTCCCAGCGATTCGATGACGTCCACGTTGTCGTCCGTCCGTTTCTGCATGGCCAGACTGCTCATCAGCTCCAGCGTGTTGAACAGAAAATGCGGATTGATCTGCATGAGCAGCGCCTTGTATTCCGCTTGTTGCCGGAGCAGCTTCAGCTCGAATTCCGTCTTGATGTGCTGGCGGAGCTGCACGACCATCTTGCGGAACGTGGAGGTCGCGAAGCCGACCTCGTTGCGCAGACCCACGTCCGGCGGCATCCGAAGCTCCGCCTGGGCGAAGTCGCCGCGCTGTACGTGGCGCATGGCGGCGACGAGCCGGGACAGCGGCTTCGAGATGCCGTGCGACAGCCATACCGCCAGGCCGACGGACAGCAGAAGCAGCAGCGAGGCGATCAGTATCATGCTTTCGCGAAGCTCGAACAGCTCCGCGTACAGATCGCTTTCCGGCACGATGCCGACGAGAATCCAGTTCGTCCGCTTCAGCTTTTTGAAGACGATGATTTCCCGCTCCCCGTCCGGGCCGTCCGAATAGATCACCCCGTGCTTGCGCGAGTCCTGCTTGATCGACCGGACCAGCCCCTCGCGCTGGGGCGTCAGCTCGAAGCCTTCTTGGCCCAGCATCGGCAGCCCGTTCGCGCCAAGCAGATGGATGGAGCCGGTCCCTCCCAGATGAATCCGGTTTAGCGGCTCCAAGAAATAATCCGTGCTCACGTTGATTTTCATGAAGGCGCTTGCATGTCTCGGCTCGAACTCGGCGATGGGCATAATCATGCTGACGACGGGATTGTTATTGCCAAACCGTTGCTCGACGAGATCGACATGCCCCGCCGCCCAGCGTTCTCCCTTGCCTTTGAACTCCCGGTACCAGCTCTCCCCGAGAAACGTCGCTTCTTCCCCGAACTGATTCTCCCCGCTCACCCAAAGTCCGTCGTCGCGGTACACCGTCACTCGCTGCACGCTCGTATAGCTGTTGGTCGCTTGGGTCAGAAAGGCGCTCATCTCCAAATTCGAGAGCATTTTCTCGCCCGAAGGCAATCCTTCCTCCGCTTGTTTATCGTCCCACTCTCGCGTCTTCTCGTTGTTGAATACGAGCGATGCGACATCGTAGACCCCCATCTGGACCATGTCCACGTATGAGCCGTACTCTTCCATCTTCTCCAGCGCGGAGGACTCCAGATGGGACAGAATGATGGACCGCGATTCGTTAAACAGGACGGCCGCCAAAGCGCCGAAGGACAAAACGAACAGTAGAATGAATATAGCGATAAGCCTGCTCTTGAGCGAGTAAAACATAACCTTCCTCCCAGCCTGGCTGCCTAGGTTCCAATTCGCTACTATCTTAGCACAGGTTCGCGAAGGAGACGAGTGTAAGCGGCTTCCAGCGAGCGCGGGGAAACTATCAAATGAGAATCACCTTGCAGGCGATAGGTAGTGCAACACGCAACAGCTTGCTCGGATGCTCTAACTTGTTTTTTCATGCTGCAACCTGGACGAGACCGCTCCGCCCCACGTCGCGTTCTAACCCGATTTTAAAACAAGGCTTCAGTAGCGGAGAGCGCGCCGGTGTCCGCGATAGCCTTGGAAAACAAGGCTACAGAAGCAGAAGTTGCACCGGTTTCCGCAATAGCCTTGAAAATCAAGGCTACAGTAGCTGAGACCGCGCCGGTGTCCGCGATAACCTTGGAAAAAAAGGCTACAGAAGCAGAAGTTGCACCGGCGTCCGCAATAGCCTTGCAAATCAAGGCTGCAGATGCGGAGAGCGCGCCGACGTCCGCAATGCCGCACGAGAGTCAATTTGGAGCGTACACCACCATTTTGAGATGCAATCCTAATGCTTCAGCTGACGACGAACCGTTCACATTCATAATCCTGCATATGTATTCCGCATTCGTAAATTAATCGACAGTCTCTTTTATCGGGTTGGAGCCCCAACAAAGCCACGAGACTCGGCAACCGGCTACTGCTCACAATGTTACAACGTTACTTTTACCTGGCTGCCGCTATTCTCCCAACCCATGCTGCGGAACCACAATCGATCTTGGTTCTCGCTAAGCGCGACCCTGACGTATTCGACCATGTCATCCGGCAGCCCGCTCAGCGGGAACCATCGCAGCTCCTCGCATTTGTGCGGCTCCATGTTCGTGATCTCGCCCCTCCAAACGCGCGCGGTCAAATAAAAATCGATCCACTCCGAGCCCGCGCCGCCCGGATTCCTGCGATGAGTAACGCCGGTAACCTCCAGATCGGACGGGTCTATATCGACGCCGGCCTCTTCTTTCGCCTCCCGGATCGCGGCCGCCTTCACTTCCTCGTTGCCGTCGATCCTTCCCGCCACCACGCTCCATTTTCCGTCCTCGAAGCCCGTGTTCTTGCGCTTCAGAAGCAACACTTCATCGTCCTTGAAAAATAAAATATGTACGGCGCCGTAAAAAACGGGCAGCCTCTTACCGTTCTCAGCCATGTTGTCCCCTCATCCTTCTTCCCGTTGATCTCGTTGTGCTTATCCTAAGTTCCATACCCGCCGAAGCAAAAAGAAACCAGCAGCTTCAAGTGGATCGCCGCTGCTGGTTTTGTTTGATTTTGTCCTCCGTTCCCTGCTCGGAGGCATGATAGAACGTCTTGCCCGCAAGCGGATCCGGCAGGTATTGCTGCTTGACGTAATGTCCCGGATAATCATGCGGATACTTGTATCCCTCATGCCCGAGCTGGGCGGAGCCCTTGTAATGCGTATCGCGCAGGTGCAGCGGCACTTCCGCGTTGCCCGACCGTTCGATCGCACTCATCACGTTGCCGATGGCGACCGCCGTCGCGTTGGACTTGGGACTCTCCACGGCGAACAGGATGGCCTGCGCGATGTTGTATTTGGCCTCCGGCCACCCGATCTTATGGTAGGCGTCCATCGCCGTCACCGCCTGGATCATCGCTTGCGGATTCGCGAGTCCAATGTCCTCGCTGCAAGCGACGATAAGCCGGCGCAGGAAGGTCATGGGATCCATGCCCAGCCGCTCCACCGCGTACAGAAACCAATACAGCGCCGCGTCGCTTGAACCGCGGACGCTCTTATGAAAGGCGGACAAGACGTCGTACTGCGTCGACAAATCCGCCCGGATCGTCGGCTTGCGAATGGATTCCTGCGCCACCTCGAGCGTCAGCCGGACGGAGCCGTCCGGCTCCGAAGGCGTCGTGACCGCCGCAAGCTCCAGCGCGTTCAGCGCCCGCCTGATATCGCCGCCCGCCATCGCCGCGATATGCTCCAGCGCATCCTCGTCCGCATGCAGCGTCATGAAACCGAGTCCGCGCTCCGCATCCTCCAGCGCTCGCCGCATCGCTTGCAGCGCATGCCGTTCCTCCAGCGCTTCCAGCTGGAACAAGGTCGATCGCGACAGCAAAGCTCCGTTGACGTGATGGAACGGATTCTCGGTCGTCGCTCCGATAAATACGATGATCCCTTGCTCCACCGCCGGCAGCAGCGCGTCTTGCCGTGAAGTGTTAAATCGATGTACTTCATCAATTTTTTTACGTGGAAACTGTCTACATAATTGTCTACGCTATCCTTATGTCCTTATTCAAAAAATCACCTAAAACTAACCAATGCATAAATATTCAATGCATATAATCAGCCACTTTTAACACTTTAACGACTTGAGATTGCATTAATAATCTTTGACCTAGTTTCCTTTGAACAAATGGAATCCCCAAACTTGATACCGTCATCAATTACAGCTGGGCTAATAAATCTCCCCAACGCTAATAGTTCATCGTTAACCTCCTGATTATTGTACAACAATTTCAGAAATCTGTTTAATGCACTAATGAGTACATCGGCTGACTGTATCCATGGACTATCTTGCGAATTGTGAAATTGGATTTGTTTTAAATGACTAAATCCCATCAATATATTGGTTCCATCCGTAAGTCGATATTGGAAGTCAGTAGCCTCCGAATAAAGCCTGTAAACTTCTTTGTAACCCTCTTCATAAGCCCTTGTCTTATCATGAACGATTGTCAGACGATATTTATTGAGTCTCGCGTACCCTTCAAGGTGATTTACGAATGCAATAAATGCAGGAACATTTAAACTGGCAGCTGCCTGATTCGGCAGGAAATCAACTCTTGTCCCTCGTTCTAAAGAACAAATTTCTTCGATTGCATTCGTAGCCCCTAACAATTTATTTGCTAAATCGTGTTCATGATTGGCTTTAAGTTCTTCGCACAATCCGAATAAACTTTGTTCCAACAACTCTACCTCTAATAATCGGTAAGCATGTGCGAATTGTTTAAGCGTATCAAATGACAATTTATATACTTTTTCGGCAAGTTCCTTCTTCATTATGTTGTCATATGTATAGCGATTCGTCACTTTATTGTTATATGCAGGGTCAAGAAAAGTCTCAATAACTTTAGCAGCTATGCAGTATTTCTTCTCCGCAAGAACCATCGTTGGTTTGCATCCCATTGTCACCATCGTATCAAACATTTCATTAAACTTTGTTTGATTCCGTCTGTTTCCAGTCAAATTCGTTCCCTTAAGTTCCCCGTCAACGCGCAGGTCAGTAGCAACTTCCCTAACCAAAGAAGAATCGGCTATTTTGGAATTTGGTATTATCCAGCCTCCCACTATGTAGAATGGTTGGTCTAAGTCCAGATAATTTGCCCCGCTATTCCCTGCTTCGTCCACAAATACGGTAAACTGTCCCTCATGAACAAGGCAGCACTTCTTATATTTTAGTCCGCTATTACATGGACATGGTTCATTCCGACTTATTACTGTCATACCCGACTCCCTTTCGCGCTACAACTACAGAAGGAGAATATTCCCCTCGTTATTTTATTATCTTAGCCAATGAAAACAAAGGCTGAACTCCTTTCGGAATCCAACCTTAAACTTTCTATTTGAATCGTGGAATTAAACTAATCAAGTCAGAAAACTCTTTTGTATTATGAGCTTTCTCTAGTTTCAAAGCAGGGAAGTCCTTAATTAATGTCAGGATTTTTTGAATGTGAACATTAGTTGGTTTTCCCAAAAAATGTTTGGCTAATGTTCGTATACGAGCATCTGGTTTTGTTCTATCTAAGTCAAAGGTAAACTCAGAGTCAGCCATTAGATGAATAAACTCAATGATTTCTGCTTCACCAAAAGCCATAATATATTTCTTATAATAAGGCAACGCGCCTTCATCCACACCTTCTCGATAACCAAGTCCGTTACCAATGAAACATTTGCAAATAACTTTGACCCAGAGGGTTCTAGCCGCTCTCGGAACAGCACCCGAAGGTGGAAGAGATTCACCAAGCATCATTGCATGGGGATGCTCATTATAAAAGTTATTCATGCCACCATGCGCACTTTTTAGCATTTCAAGTTTTTCAATAAGCTCACCAGCCAAGCTGTCTTCATCTTTAAATGATACACCCTGGACAATGACTAGAAATTCATCGGTTGCATCTTTCTTTGGCACATCACCATTTTTACGGTATACGCCGAATCTCGAACCGACATCATACTTCCGATTGTCTGAACTTGCATCCCATACATGTTTTGCAAGCTTTCGAATATTATCTTTTGGAATAGCCGTTACCTTTGGGTCAGTGAACATTCCAAAAATACTCCAAAGAAAATCATCAATCCGCTCCTGGGGCAACTTAGCTACTTCCTCGCCAATATAAACAAAATCATCATCGGGAATATTAACCGTCCTAATGTTGTCAAGGAGTCGCTTAATTGTAACCGCAGATACGTCTGGAGTTGCTGTAATGGCATATCTAATTGCATTTTCAAGCCATCCCAACATCTCATATCCATTAATGTCATTGTCATTTGGATGAGCAGCACTAGCATGGTTTCGCATGTAGTTAATGAATTCAAGCTTTTTGTATACAAAATCAGTTATGATGCCGATACGCCGACACGTTTCCAATGTGTCGTGTTCACTAACTTGCTCTAAATCCTCGGGTTCAGATAAGCCTTTATATCGTGGATTAACCTTCTCCGCAACGGAATAGTAGTAAGCTAAGTCAAAATCAGTTACCAATTTCCGTAATGCATTTACTGTCTCGTTCCAAAGGTAGTTTAATGCGCTATCAAAAAGACCAATAGTAATAGCGACAGCGAATTTGGTTAGATAGGAAGCTCGCTCACGCTCTGACATTGGCAAATGGGATAATGCATTGCCTAGTGAATCTATAACTTTCCTTCGCTCCTCAATTGGATATAAGATATTATCCGTTGGTAAGCCTAAATTTTGAAGGTATCCAGAGAGTGGTGCGTTAAAACTGGAAATTGATTGTTGCAATTGTGTTGTTGTATCCTCAACAACGATGCTTTTTTCTTCTTCTGGTTGCATAAAAAACTCCTTTTGAAAGTAATCATTTCGACAAGGTCGATAAGTCAAAAGACCCAAAAGAACAGCGTCTTTAATTGTATTCTCCTTAAAGTCTTCATTTCCTTCCACAGTAACAAAGTTCATATACATGTTTAATGTGTACTAGAAAACACCCCTCCCACATGGGAAGAGCTGCTGATGTAATTAGCTTTCGCTGATATAAAAAAAGCACATGGGAAACTCAATCAGCTATTCGTTTGTGATAAATGTTGCCAATTTAATAAATTCTTCGAATTTAATAAGATGCTACTTCGATTAACTTGCAAATATCCTTATCCACTAATGAGTAGAAAACCAACTTTCCTTCTTTTCGATGCTTTGCAATACCAAGCATCTTTAAACTTCTTAAATGATGTGATGTTGTCGCCATAGTAGAGCAAATAATATTAGCTACATCACATACACATAATTCATCCTCTTGGCACAATGCGTAAACAACCTTCAGTCTCGTTTCGTCACTCAGAATTTTAAACATTTTGACCATATTTGATATTTCATCATCCTGAATAGATTGCTTTACACGTCTGACCTTATGCTCATCAAAGCAGGAGACATTACATCTGTCATATGATTTAATACTCATTTTATGTAACCTCGCTTTATATTATAATCAAACATTCATTTGATTATATCCTAAACCATTACAAATCACTTTGAAATATGAAATACACTAATAAGCTGCAACACATTCAACTCCAGTATCCAATAGATAAGAAACAGACAATTCACAACTATAAGAGCCAACCCCTGACGTTTAGTTCAATCTTACTCATATCAGTATCTTACTCATATCAGTATCTTACCCTTACCTTCAACAGGTGATATACTCATTTCATGTTTCCACTTGCTCCCTCGTTAAATTCCAGTTACAATTAAATTAGCACTCAAACACCTTGATTGCTAACAACGAAGCAGAGGGGAATGATTCGATGTTTAAGTTTAACCTTGATTGGGAAACAAGCGAACGTGCAGGTGCTGGAGGTATGTTTCAGGTTATTTCTATTAAAGATGATGACGATAATGATGTAACTGACCAATATAATATTGACGCTGGAATGCATTATTCGTCTTTAAGAGAAGTTATTATTGAAATGGGTCTTGACCCTGATAAGGTAGACTACGAGGAAGAAGAATAGTCTTTTGGGGGTGGCGGCTGACTGTCACCCCAGTTTTATATTCATTTTCTTCAGTTCATACAATACATCTTTAATGATTCTTATTTAACATCAAGGCATGTTCATCATTTATTAATATTGTTTATTAATACAAATAAATCCCCACTTTATGGGACATATCCTCCCTACCCCCAAGCTCAAAAAAATGAACAGCAAAGGAATCGTTATACCACTTTCATCACTTGAATTCCAACCCCTAAATCAAAAAAAGCCTGTCTCCCATTCATTAATGGGACACAGACACTATTCATACAAATCGTATGTATTCTAATTATCTTGTGAGAAATCAACCATAACACCTTCGGCGTTGCCTGGCTGCATCAAATACTTTCCGTTTGCTAAATTAACAAAGTCAATGTCACCGTAAAGCTTTGATGTTTTATCCTGAAAATCTATTGAGAACAAAAGGGGAACCCCCACATTTGTTCCTTTATTAACATAAGCAATATCAAACCCTTCAAATTCGTTGTTTAAAGCACTCTGAATTGTAAATTTAACAACAGCCTTAAACTTATCTAGCTCGAAACGTTTACCGACTAAATCCCCTACTGCATCCTCGTAGATTGTCAATCTAACTACTTTATGTTTCTGTATGTTATGTATTTCATGAAGCAACATGCCCAACCCCATAGTAATATGTTTCATCCCATTTATCGCCATATAAAATCTCCAATCAATCATTCAATGTTTTTCAATCGACTAGATTATATATGATACGGAGCCATAGTCAAATTTCAAATAGGTATATGAATTACAGTCCCTCTTATACTTCTCTACCACAAAGCTCTTTTGAAAATAAAAAAACTCATGCTCCAATTATCTGGGACATGAGTCTTCTTACTACAAAGCCATCGTGATTTTGTATGATAGAAACTCATACAAAAATAAATGTAACCATACATAAACCAACCACTCAATTGTATCAATTCATATTCTCATGTATGAATCGATACAAACTCATAAACACCTCAACTCTTATCGTCCATATTAATATGGATGACTAAATGCTTTGATTCCTGTTCAACCTCAATATATCCCTCCAATTGTTGCTTGTTACTTTCTAGCTTATCCAACTTTTCAATAACAGTATTCAGCTTGTCGCTAAAACGTTCGACAACCGCTATTGCTCCCTCAAACCTCAATGTATTCTCATAAATTTCTGGAGTTCCACTAATTCCAACCTTTTTGGCAATGAGAGCAGTTCCACCAATTCGCTTCGGTTCGCCATTTTTCTTCAATTTTGAATCGCTAACGTTTATTGGCTTTGCATCTAAATCAACAAACTTTGTCATAGCTACACCCACTTTGCAAATTTATATACGTACTTTTCCATCAGCCTTTCCTTCTTTGTTCATGAAGAACCTAACCAACGCTTTTGAGAAACAATTCAGATGAAATGTTAAACAACACGAAGTTTCATTCTCACCCTTCACATTGTAAAAAGTGAAAAATGCATAAATCGCTTCACAGATGCCCACATTAAGACTGACGTGGAGCAATGAGTTCTCCCCTTACTCCACATCAGTTGAATACCTTGCTTACTGTCCTATCTTAATCGTTAGGGCAATTAGAACTCCCTTTTGAGCAGAAAAGGGAGTTCTTTCTGTTCTCTTCTTTTCAAATCGAATCTGCACGACTGTCTTAATGGGGATATAGTGCCATAAATCCCACATGCTTATTTCAACTCCCTCCTGTCGCGGGTACATAGGTTTCAATTAGTCAGCGACATACCTAGCTTAACCAGTCCATCCATTGCTCTATTCAAACATAAAAATCCAAATTAATCCTGCACGAATAACTGCACTTAATGCTCTCGTTGTATAAAATACGTTTCTAATTTGTAAGTCAAATATGATTCAAATAAGCCACGAAACCTGTGGTCACTGTTTGGGAACATCGTAAATCTGAAATAACAATTATCCTTTATAAATTTTTTAGCCTCATCAACATCTTGAACCATTTGTGAATCGACTAGATACTTTTTTAATCGTGCAGTGGATAAGTTACCATGCAGATGATTGGTGTACAACATTCTTTGCAGATTAATTCCACGCCCCACATACAAGCATTTTTCTAATCCATCCTTATTCATAAAAATGGCATACACACCTGGTTTTATAGGTAAATGACTTGGTTTTAACTCCTTAAAGGTTATTGGAACTTGAATCATAAAATCATCATAAAGTTCTTCAAATTTTTCTATGGGCATATGTATATGCTCATTCATCAAAGCATTCATAAATTTCACTCCTTAATGTTCAAGCTACTTACATCACTAATACGCGACTATTTTATATGGCATTTGTATAGAACTAACTTTCAATTTCTGAATTCAACGACCTGTGTTACAATTGGCATTACATATTGTCAATATGCCTTTATGTTGACCCAAATGATTCAAATTATGTTTTCGAAAAGCTTTTCCATTGCATTTAAACAAACTGTTGCAACGAAGGGATGCAGTAAATCGATGGATATGAATCCGCAAAGTTTTCTTAATCGTGCAGAAGATTATTTTCAAATTGCTCATCTTCTTGGTTTTAACTCATCAAAAATGACCACTTACTTCAACAGCGCAGAACAAGCATTTAAAGCTATTCTGTTTCATTTCGGAGTTAACAGCCAGAATGGTCATCTTCTCAGTAAAACAGCAAGAGCAAATGAACCAGCCTTGCAATCAGTATGGACACACATTCAGCCTGTTCTTGATGATTTTGAAGAGCTTTATAAATGGAGAAACACATCTTCTTACAGACACAATGATGCTCCACCAATATCTGACCCACCAATCACAGAATTAAATCTACAAACAGCAGAAAAAGTCGCACAAACATTAATCGACATAGCAAAGATGCTTATTAGGTAATCGCCATCACATGATGATTATTTGAACTCTGACCCTTGTTGACGCAAAAAAGCATTCGGATGGATAAATCAACCGAATGCTTTTTTCAATAAGATTAATGTCCAATTGCAAGAATGACCTTTAATTAAACTTCTGCACTACCTCTTTGTGTCCCAAACACATCAATTTATATTATCAAATTAAGCATTTCATCGATACTCTTTTGGCGATAGCTACTATTTTCGTAAGTCACTTTAACCCTATACTGCTCTGTATCGCCCACAACACTTAAAAAGGTTCTAAGTTCCTCATTTTTAAAAAGCGCATAGTTAGAGTAATTCAATTTAACTTTTCCAACACCACTATATTTAACTCCATCATACCCTATTGCTTCGCAACAAGAGCCAATAAAATTAGTAAATAGGTATGCTTGTTTCAATAAATTACTTTCTGAATTTGGTGTAGCTATAAACCCTTCAAATTTTTCGAAAGCATTGTCCATATCAAATAATTTAAGTTCGTTATTTACCTCAAATGTTACAATGTCAATAATCTGCCCATTAGTTGGATGAAGTTCATATGGCAATGCTTCTTTCTGATTACTGCAATACAGAACGGATTTACCAATAGAATTATATCTTCCGTGGCTGGCTTTACCATCGGGAGGACTCCATAAGTCACGTTCTGAGTATGGTCTTTCATCCTGATATCTTAATCTTCCTCTAAATAAAGTTTCATTCTTCTCTAAAAAAACAAATTCTTTTGAATCAAAACTTTGCTTAATAGCATTGTAAAGTTTTCTTCCGATTTCGTTTAAAAGACCCATCATCGGTTGTTTTTTCAGAAACCCCTTAAACTCTTCAAGCTCATACTCCATAATAGTAATATCAAATTTACTTGCAAATCGAATAATGTTCCATCCCCAGAAATCGTTCACTTCTTCTTCATAATATATTTTATCGTACATATCAAATTTATAATATTCTTTGGAATCACCATAGGGATATCTAGGTGAACCATAGCCACATTCCTGACATACAAGTAATTTAGAAACGAATTCAATCATATGTTCAGGAATATCATTATCTTCTAAGTATCGAGCAATAACAGAGCCATATTTATCTTCATCAATCAAATCATATGGTTCACCCTTATTCACGTTATAAACATGCCTTTCAAAAGTGGTGTAACCACTACAATTATTACAGCAATATATCTCCTCTGAAAGTTTGGAAGCAATTGTTTCTAAGGCGACCTTAGTGAATGTGTCATACTCAAAAGAGTCATTGAAGTATAATTCTCCACTTTGTAAGCGTCTGTTACAATGTATACAACTATACTCCGTAGGCAAGTTGTACCCCACAATATGAATTGGGGCTTCCTTTATCTCTTCAATTTTTATCATGTTGTACCATAATGGTTTAATCAACTCAGTACACTCAAAGCAAATAACCCCTTCATTCTGACAGTTCACTTCAACATCTCCCTCTTGTCATAAAGACTTTCTTCAAATAATAATTCTTCAAGCAAAGGTACATCATCCTGCTTGCATACATGACAATAAAACTACAAAATCACTCTAATTATGATAGACTAGCAGTAATGAATATCCAGTCCGAAAGACCCAGGAGGAATTATGAAGATGCAGATAAAAAACTATTCCTTCGGAACCGCATCAGATTATGTTAGAGCGGTACATCAGTACATTAAAATAAACCTTGGGCAAAAGTTTCGATATGAAGAAGAAATCGTTATTAATGCAGAAGACTTGAAAAACTACTTATGCTCACTTCCTCATCTCGTAAAAAGCACCTTGAACAATCAATCAGGAGTCGGAACGATTGAAGCTAACCTACAGAGTTTATCGACACGAAAACATCCAATTTCAAATCTTAATGGAAAAGAACTTTGGGAATATGACGGAATCACATTAAAGCCAACTGAAAACTTCAAAGATGCTGTGTTCCAGTTAATTTAATCGCTTATAAACCGTTTAAGGAGATTCAGATGAAAAAGCTAACCTTTCCCCTCATTTTTGTAATTGCAATATTTTTATTGTCGGTTTGCTTGTCAAATGAAGCTGAAACCCAACTAAGTAAAAGTAATGGAAGCGCCCAACCAGTGACTCAATCGACTATATCTCCAACAACCTCACCTATCAAAGAAAATAATTCAATGAAGGGGTTCCTGTTCAGTAATACGAATCAAACTGAGCAGATTTTTTTGAATTGGACAAATCAAGATAATAAATTAAATGGGAGTATGCAATATTCAAGAGCAGAGAAATCTGGAAATAATATTGCAATTGAAACTGATTCATTTCCGTTTACAGGAATCGTAAGCAAGGACTCTGTGAGTTTAAATTTCACTGGTGGTTTCTTTAACACACTTAATGGCTCAACTATTACAGGAACTTTAAATGGCAAGACTCTGACTCTATACTTTCCTGATAAAGATGGATTATTAAATGAGCTGCCCTTTAAAGAAAGTAGTGTTCAAGAATACAATTCAGCAATCCAAATGCTATCTGAGAAAATTCAGAACACGAATGAACAAAATGCAGAAATGAAAGCCATTCAGGAACAAGAAGTTGCCAACCAACGTCAAAAGGAAAAAGAACAGAATGCGGTTATACAAGCCAATAATTCTCTTCAAAGTATGATAGTAAAACTACAAGAACAATTGACTGAACGTGAAGATTTCGAATCACAGTTTACCGTTGTAATAGCATCTTACGAAACTCATTGGAAGCAGATGAACGAATATAAACAAAAGCTTATAGCTGCTTCCAAAGTAACGCCTTTTAACAGCGACCAATATTATATCGTTCAAGATATAAATTATAATATTGGTGATGCTAAGTATCTAATCGATGACGATACATATCAGTTTAAAGATATTGAATGGAGAATTTCCAATTACTTGACTGATTTGCAAGATGCCCTGGATGAGATTAATAAGAGATGGGTGCAACTTAAAACTGCATCCAGTCAGAATACAATCGGCTCACCAAAGCCCCAATTTACAGAAGAAGAGATTTTAACTCTTACTAAAAGCATTCAAGATGAGATGAATAAGACTACTTCTTTATTAGTTGAAAATCAGGAAATATCCGTTCAATATCAGGAAAAAGCTGAAAAGTTGTCAGATGAGATGTTTGATTATCTCTATGCTCTTGAAGTCGAATAAGTTTAAAAAGAAGCGCCAAGGATGTGATTGCCCTTGGCGCTTTACCTATTCAAAAGCTTAAATAATGTTTTTTCATGCTTAATGCACTATTCTAATTTCAAGTTTAAATAGTACCACTCCTTCTCTTGAAACCACTCGAACCCCACATCCTTCTTAAAAAACAATGTTCTGTCTCTACTTTTATCTTTCCATTTTCCAGCCCAACTTGGGATAATGGGATTTTCATTAATATACAATGTTCCATGACTGATACTCACAAATTCTGCATGACCTGAATGCTGACCATTCATATAATAAGGATTATCAGTTAAACATAAAAAGCGTTTCACTTCAAAATCATCAAAATCAAAAAGGCGTTCAATGTCTTTCAGAACATCGTACATATCAGTATCAGTTGCACGATTAGAAGATTTTTTAAAACATTTCAGTTCAACCGCTGCTTTGATATCGTTGTAGTAACAAACAATGTCTACGTTCTTTTTTTGATACGAATGTTCCAATTCAATCGTAAACACATCAGTCCTATCTAGGCACAATAATTCGCCCAGACTGTTAATCAGTGAGGCATAATGGAGCTGCATGGACGATTCTTTGTTCACTTTAATGCGCCCAAGAGAAAGTCTATTAATAAAAATACTCCACGCTAAATCAAGCACGTAATTTAAGCGCTCTTTATGCTCAACTGGAACATTTATCATTAGCATCATCCTATCTTATTGTCTCTTCAATACTTCCTTTTTTTACATGCATTATAGGCTTCATAAATTACGGGTGCTTTATTCATTATTGTTTATTCTACCTCATTTCAGATTTGGACACATCTCAAACATAGCTTTACTTCACTTATTTAATATTTCGTTTCCCATTACAAATCGGGAATTTGGCACATCCATAAAACTCACCAAATGCGCTTTTTTTAATAAGCATTGAACCATTACATTTAGGGCATTTTGGAGTGGCAGATTTCGACTTAATCTGCGGTAAATTCACATTTTTATTGTGCTTACATGATGTACAGATACGTCCATATCCAGTAGAGAGGCTTTTGTCAAAAAATTGACTCAGTTCCTTAAACTGACCGCACTTCGAGCATTGTTTTATTTCTTTATTTTCAATTTTTTCAAATGTGTCTATTAGCTTATCCCGAAGTGGGTCAGTCACTACTTTTTTATTAAACGAGCCTCAAAGTTTTTGTTTAATGTTTCTCCGTCTGGGTCTACATCCATTAAGAATTTGTTCACTCTAAAAAACGGATAACCATATGACTCTATCGTTTTTCGTTTTTCTATGTCGTTCTCTACAAAACGAGAATCATAAATTGATTTCTCTGTCATGGAAGCAATCAAGCTTTCATCAAATAAATCATATTCAATGATAGCAGTTATCGGCTTCACATATGAATTTTTAATCTTCATTAACACGTAAGACTTAAATAGATGCTTTTCTGCCCTATTATCCAATTGCTTAATATATTGATGGATATCAAAGTTCGGGACTAATTCAATTTCTCCTTGTCTTTCAATGTAAAAAGGAGTCTTCTTAATGTAATTAAGCATCAATACTTCTTTTTCATTGGATGGAGACTCATTAACGGTTAATTGTTCTAATGCACTCTTAAAATGCCTCAGAGCATTCCCAACCTCGCCTCTAATGTTCTCTGGTTGCTTGCTTAAAACAAATCTAACGGTATCTTTTGCACGACTAAAACCTACATTCAGCCTTGTTACATTCCTACTATTTGATTCGTCATTATCCAAATTACCAAATTGAAGTAGGAAGATACTTTTTAGGATATCTTCATTCTCTCTTTCAACCATGGAGTAGAAAATGATATCTCTTTCCTCACCTTGACAACTGTCAAAAGTCATAAGTTTTAATTGAAAATGTTCATCAAAATAAGGTTGATTTTCATTTGAGTAAAATAAATCAGTAAGATATTTATGCTGATGTGAAAAGGGGGTTATTATCCCTACTGTTCCCTTAAAGCCTTCATTTTTTAGTTTAATCACTTCTTCTAAAATGAAATAAGCTTCACTTTTATTAATGTTTTTCTTGTTTTCCTTCTCTGTGACATCAGATAGAACATGAAACTGAATAACTTCACTTAGGTCTAATCCCCTTATCTTCATGACTTGAAGGGAATCATTATAAAAATACTTATTGGAGTACCCAATCAGCTCCATGTAACCTCTAAAATGCTTTTTCAGTCCACTTTGATGATTTGAAATATTTCTGATAAAATCTAAGATTGAATTTTTCACATTGAATCCATTAACTTTAAACATTAAACTTGAACTTTCTTCTGCATCAAATTTGACAATACTCTTTGCAAATTCATCTTTAACTTGATTAAAAAGAGTATTATTAATTATTCCATCAACAGTGGCAGACTTGAAATTTGAAAATTGCTTTGGGTCTCCTAAAACAACTACTTTTTTAGCCCTAATGATTGCGGGAAATGCTTGAGCAATGCTGACTTGAGATGCCTCATCAATCACGACAATATCAAAAAGGTTAGGCGCTAATGGTAAAAACTCTCCTAATTCACGAACTCCAACAATTAAGCATGGAAAAGCATCAACTAACTTTTCCAATGAGCTTTTAGATAGCTTCTGTTTTGATTTAACTCTTCTGCGGATCTCTTCTGAATCATTTTTGAATTTTTCCCTAAATGAAACTACACTTTGGTCCAGAGTATTGGTCATTTTAAAAATGAGTCTATCCTGCAAAAAGTAACGCTCATCACTATACGAACTACCAACTAACTTACTGCTGCCATCAAGAGTATTAAAATAAGTTTCAACATACTCAATTAAATCAATTATTTCACTTTCCTGTTGTACTGCCAGTTTAGAATCAAAAATGGTTTTCACATCATTTAAATCTAATCCCAATGAATCAAACGACATTGGAATCTGTAATGATATGTCTTCGATTCGCTTTAATTCATCTCCAAGCTTTTGTGCTTGTTCAATAAATTCGCTCCATTTGTTTTCTGAGAGAATGGGGAAAAGGTCAAGCTGATTCCTAATCCAGATGTTATTCATTTGGCTACATCGATTATATATGATAAGTTCATTTTCCAAAGCTGCTTGATTCTTTTTAAGAGGTGGGACAACCGAATTAAAAAACACTTCTTTCAGTTTCAACTCTAATTGTTTGATTTGTTTACCTTTAAACCAAAAGGTGTTAATCAAGGGGAGCTTCAATGCTTCTAATTTTTGTAATGCATCTGCAAGTGAATTTACATTTTCTATGTTCATATCTTTGGAGAAATACATTTCCGAATCGTGCTGCTTTAACTTCATATGAATAGAATTTACATCATTCTGAATTTTTGTTAACAGACTGATAAACTCAGAGATAGTGGTGTTTTTATCGATTAATAAAAGTTTATATCTAGTCGAAAGCACGTTAAATGCTTGGGATGCGCCTTGTAAAGCTCTCCATAGCTCCTTTATCTTTTCTGGAGAAGATTTTACTTCCTCCATATCAATAAAGTTCATCCATTCATCTATAAAGTGTTTTTCATAAGATAAAAGCCTTAATATTTTATCTGGGCTTATAGACTGTTGAGTTTTAATTTCATCATTAATATGCTTTTTAATTGTAGACGTAATACTGCTGATTTCTTGTTCTGTTTGATTCCCTAATGACCTATATGAGTTGTATCTATTCTTAATTTTGTCAAAATTCATTTGACTAAAAATATTATTTATATTGTTATCACGTTTCCCCAATCTCAATATTGGATTTGTGATACGTTCATTTAATTCTATCTTTTCTAATGCATCATTAATTTTATTCTCAACAACATCCAATGCTTCTTTTGTGTCAGAAACCACTAATACAGATTTTTTCCGCAATAACGCATTGAAGATTATTGATACGATGGTATGGCTCTTTCCAGTTCCAGGTGGTCCTTCGATAATAATTCGGTTGCAGTCCTCTTTTTCAAGAGCATTAAGAATCATGAGTTGTTCTTTATTTAATGGAACTGGGCTTTGATAAGACAACTTTTCATCAAGTGAAAGTGAATTATATTCTTCTTCAATTACTGATTCGAAACTTTGTGGATTATTAAAGAGAAAATCGTTTCCGATTTTTTCGAAAATCTTGAATGCTTCATTATTTTCAGAACCAATAACTAACTGATGTAATTCCTCATAATCATTTAAAAGAGCTTCATCTGATTTATCGGCAAGTGAAAAGTAACAGGTATTGGTTATTTGTATAGATTCGTTGTTGATTTGAATTGGCTCAAATGTATTAAGATTAAAGGAGGGGACTCCTAGTATATTGCATAAGTCATTTAGCAAACTATTTTGAAGATGTTGATTCAATTCGCCATCAGCCTTAAAGTCACTTAAATAAATCTGCCTTGTTGGAAACAATGGCATGTGTACTTTCTTATCAACCTCTTTGGAATATTTATTCAACACAAATTCAATAGCCTTTTTATTGATTAGTAATGTTGGTGCAAATTCAAGTTCGAAATCTCCATCCTGCGTTCTATCCACTGACACCTGCAGATAAAATAACGGATAAATCTTACCCTTATATCTAATGTCGAAAAAGTATAAGTAAAATTCATCGTTATCTAATTGAAGCTTATTTTTCCATAAATCAAACACGCCCTCATATAAGCTATAAGCAACGTATTCCGTCAAGTATTCTCTTAGTGCTGCGACCTGAACATTACCCTTACCTCTAAATTCTTCTAAAAAATTTTCTTTCAACGTAATACCCTGTTTGTTAAGTGCCTTACTTATAAGTATTATCACATGCTCAATGTCACCGTTTTTTTGGAATGATTCAATAGCTAAATCAATTAAAGATTTAGTCAAGTGAATCACGTAACTATGCTTCTTGACAGTACCCAAAGTGTTTTTAGTGAAGTTATTTTGAAGCAACTTCAAGATTAAAGAATTTACATTAGGCAATGTTGTTAAATCTATATCACAAAGAAGCCCATCCTTCCTTTCGAATGAGACATTTCTGTTTGGTCCCCTTTGTGATTTGAAATCAGTTTGAAGAAATTCCATATAGTATTTAAATAGCTCTGTGTAAAAGCCCTTTAAATCAGTCAATACTCTGCCTCCTATTTCAATGGGTTGAAAGTAAATCCAGCTGCATTAAGTTCCTTATACAAGTCCATTTTAATTTCCTCTAATGAGTTTTTATATGGCAAATAAACCACACCAGCTATATCAGAGTGGATTTCAACATTAGATTTCATCGTACAACAAACATTATCTCTGCCTAGTTTTCCATAGAAGTAACCTAATTCAAATATAACATTTTGCCTTGCTCTTGGTTGAATCTTAGCGTTTTCTTCATTTAATGCTCCTACATCATCAGGAGTCAATAGAACTATTGCATATTGAACATCTGAGTATTTTATAAATTTCTCAATTACAGTCATACCTTGATTAGGCATTAAAGATAAGTTAATCGGCTCTAGTCCGATTCTATGTAGTAAAACCTCTGCTTCAAGCTTTGCATGTTCATCTCTTCCATGAACAATAAAAATTTTATTTGAATTTGTTTGAGTAGAGTTCTGAGTAGCCGTTACAGTAAGTTCTTTTTCTTTCGTAATGGCTTCAAGCAATTCGATATGGTCAATTAACGCTCTGTAACCAACTGAATTTACCGTCTTTCCAGTACTGGAATAATGTAAGGGTGCTTCAAATTCAAATTCTTCAATATCAACATCCTTGGAATACTTGTTCATATTTGAAACCAGAGACTCAAATACATCTACTTTAAAATAATCATTACTATCTTCAAACTCTTTGATTTGTTTTATGATTTGATTAAGTCTTGCTTTTTCAAGTGTCGATTGCATTAATTAACCTCCCAAATCTTTACTCCATATACGTTACCCTCATTATACAATTTTAGACAATCACATTCTAGTCTACAACGATTTGACTAATACATGTCGATTTTAACAACTCCATCAATACTACAATTCCAATGTTGAATAGTTCTTTTCTCTCAAAATTTCTCACAAGCTGCTGCTCATAAAATATAAGAAAAGCAAGACACCCTTTTCTACATCTGAAATAACAAAATAAAAAACGTTGACCAGTCGAAACCAGTCAACGCCACTACTTTATTTAGCTTTTTAAATATTTTACTTCTTTCCATAAAGCTTACGATAAAACTCGTTAGCAAGTATGACAAAGAATAATATGCATTACTTGATTATCCTCTAAATATAGAGTCTCTTACAACTAATATTCTGTAAGACTTTCTAATACTCAACTGAATTTTATAGGTTTCATTTACAATCATGTGTATTACAAACACGAAATTAAAAAACAAAAAACATTAGATTCTGTACTTACATCTAAGGAATTCAATAATCCGATTAGTTTCATATGAGTCGTAAAGAAATTATATTTTTTACTTTAATAGCACTCAAACAAACTTTCGCAACTTTCACAATCTAATTAAAAGAGCCTGTGTACTAAAAAAACATTTTTCACTTTTAAACATATCCTAGATTCCCTAAACGAATGTATAAAGCTTGTGGGCTAACTTTAAACAACTTTGCAATATCTTGAACTTCTTCCTCATAGTCTTCACTTGAAATATCTAAACCTTGATATAACTTATCATCAATTTCCTTTACAATAAAATGCTCTGGCATAAGTAAAGCTGCTGCAAATGCATTAGCTTCAATTTCTTCTCTATTTGTTGCCATCGAAGATAAACTATTTCTAAAATTTACTTTAAATGCCCCTCTATCAAAATGAGTAGTATCACCTTCATGCAGAAGATAATGACCTATTTCGTGAGCAATAGTAAACCTTTGTCTATTCTTTCCATGCAACGTATTTACTCCAATTATATTAACTTTCTTCTTGCTATTTCGATATAGCATTCCTGAAATATCAGAATCAAATTCTTCATTTACAACCTTTATACCTAGTTTCCTTGCAATTGACCTCACAGGAACATGAGGTTCAGTAATATCAAATTCATCAAGAAGTGAGTAAGCCATTTTTTCAACTTTTTTAAGATTCATTATTCATCCCCTCCATTATCAAGTTCTTCATTATTAAGTATCATCTCTAAAAACTCATTACTTTCCTCATCAAACTTTTTTTGTTCTACCTTATTAGAAATTTCTGCAGTTGGAAGTAATTCTACTACTGTTATATCCAATACTTTTGCAAGCTCATAAAGAACATGAACTTGTATCTTCTGTCGACCTAATTCAATATTTGCTATTGAAGAACGTGTGAGTGACATCTTGTCACTCAGTTCTTGCTGAGTCCATTTCTTTAAATCTCTAGCGGTTCTAACTACATTCCCTATATACTTGTACAATTGGTCTTCCATAAGAGTCTCCATTTTAAAAGAAAGTTATAAAGAAGTCTTTACTTCTTCTAGTATTGACTATTGTCAATGATATTGTCAATAAATTTGTCAACCACACAAACAAAACTCAAAATTATAGCTTACATTCTGACATAAATCAAGATTCTATGCATCTTTGTGTATCATGCAAACATTTTTTGTTTATGTTATTGACACAACTAGACTGATGATGCTAGACTAGATTTCGAAAGGCAAGATGTTCCAACGAGCAATCAATTCAAATGTGAAGGAGGTGAATGCACATGGCAAAGAATGGACCACTTGGTGGAGGGCGACATGGACAAGTCACTGGTCGAAGTCAATTCCAAGCTCCCAACGGCAATTGGGTTAAGCGTGATACAGCGACTGGTCGTATCATGGACCAGAAAACCAGCAGCCCCACACCATTCAAAGGTGTTCGCAAGGAAAAGTAAAAAGACTTACCCATGAGGTAAGCCTTCTATCGACCCTATGCAGTTGCCCAACCGCTTATCGTGGGTCAGGTTCAATCGCCATTTGAAATCAATGCTACCAACATTGAGCAATGGCAATTCAACAAATTATTATCTCTATAATAGCCCATTCATACATACGATACAATGTCTGATTCGCATGTAAATCTTACAAATGTGTGTAGGAAGCTGTCGATAAATATTGGTTGAGTAAGATTGAACCTCCACGATAAGCAACAAAATTGATATTATTTCGGAGGTCATTCAGATGCCAAACATTAAACTGCAAGACGTAATGATTATCGCAAACGGCACTTCTCGCTACAATCAAAATGGATTTGACACTGTTTTGGTCAAAACTACTATCCAATCGGACGAGCCTATCTTGGACGAGTATTATGTTCCAAGCGGTGTAACTGCAAATCCAGGCATCCTTGAAGTGCTGAAACTTCAAAATCTTGAAGTCACACCATTCAAGGCAAGCACCCTTCTCGCTGGAACTGAGGATATCCAAACGGAAGCCCTCAATGGAAACCCAGCTGGTACGTTGGAGGATGCGGCTAAACTGCTTCTTCTGTCCATCATGAAGAAAGCAACATTGGTGCCAGTCACAGGCTCTACAAACCTGTATGAACTGAATTACGAGTACAAGTTGTTCCCGATGACGAGCCAAGGTCAACCGAACACCTACGAGCTGCAGATTCGAGTTCCGTTTGATGGTCTAGGTATGGTCAACGGAAGTCGTGTTGAGGTATCCGTAATCTTACCTCGTTTCGCAGAGGTTGATGCCGCAAATACGCATGGCAAAGATACAAACGGTCAAGAAATTACCGAACTGGTTTATGACTTGCCAAATGTCAACCGCAAAGCTGTCACGTTCTCCTACCAGATTGACCCTCTCTTCACAATCCGCTACAACCATACGCAAGGTATTGAGGGTTAATACACTTTCCCCCACTGAAAAGTGGGGGATTTTTTTAATTACATTGATATGGAGGTCTTTATGACAGCAATTCTTGAACACATTACAAATAATCCAGCAGGAATTATTCAAGATACCATCTTCGCCTTTGTAGGCGTACTTCTTGGCATTTTGTTCACACCAAGGAGCAATAATCCTCAGAACGGAAATGGAACATCAGTTCATCAAACCATGCAATTCATTCAGCAAAATGTCATTTTCAACGTTCAACAGCAACCTCGGCGTTCTTCTAGAAGACGTAAATCCTCTAACAACTCAGATGAAAATCCACTTGGGATACTCGTTGTAGGCGCAATCTTACTCGCTTTCTTCTTCTATATTTTCCATGATACAATCATGACTTACTTCACTGGCTTTATCTTATTGGCTCTCGCAAGCACTATTACGATTGCAATCAAGCTTTTCTTGAACAACCAGTACGATAACCTAAACCGTTTTTGGACATGTGTTGCATCATTCTTTATTGCAATTGACGCTGCTACTTTAATTCTAATGAAAAAACAAGTGGACTCAACAATAACCATTTCTTCAATTTCTGAATTTTTAACCGCATTTGGAATGGACGGAGTATTGAAGTATGCTTACTTCGCTATTGGCTTTGTATTCATTTTGTTGGTGAATGTCTTCCTAATCATTTTGTTGATTCACATGTTCGCTGTCAATCATTATCTTGTCAGAGGTGGACAAATTTCAGCTTTCATTATTAGAAAGACAAGTCCATTTACAATAAAGCCTACTGGTATTGCAATCACTGGCATCATTGTTTGTGTGGTTTCATTATTGTTTACTTCTGGCATTCTGTACGATTTAATTTCACAATTAAACACCGCTACGCTGGCAACAAAAATCACTTCATCTGAATAGTATTATATATTATATAGAGCTGCGACTACATCTAACGTAGGCGTAGCTTTTATCTATGTACAGATGATTTCCCATAACCTATTCTGTATAATATTCTCATACTCTACTATGCGCTTACTAATTACGGTTCTGGGGGATAAAAAATGCATTTGTATCGTTTTGCAGATAATTTAGGGTGGACAGGATTCATCAATAAAGATGGAGATATCAAAATTCCTTCATCTACTCTTCGTACAGTAGACGATTTTTACGAAGAAAGGGCTGCTGCTGGTTATTACACTGATGATAGTAAGTTAAAGTGTGGATACATAGACGAAATTGGCAATTGGATTATTGAACCAAAATATGATTTCGTCCGTCCTTTTCAAGATGGTCGAGCTGTTGTTGGCTTTCATGGTAAAGACTACTCTGACTATAATCAACGTAAGTTTTATGTAATTGACCGATTTGGAGATATATTGTGGGAAGTACCTCACGGAATCACAATAGGTAGTAGCCATTCTTTGCTTCCTGTTAGCGATGGTACTAAAAGCGCTTATGCAACCGAAACTGGTCAATTAATGACTGAATTCGAATACTCTTATGCGGAGCCATTTAATGAAAATCTAGGGTTAGTTTGTTGGGGTAAGTCACAAGATGGCAAGAAGCGTTGGTCTTACATTCAAGAAGATGGTTCAGTATTAGAAAACTTATCTTTCACAGCAGACGATGCATATCCCTTTACAGAGGGTTTTGCTCGTTTAAGATTCCGCAAAGGAGTCGAAGATTTTTATTATTATATTAATAAAAAAGGCGAGTTTATGAATAAAACTCCTTTTAGTATGGCTGGTCCTTTTTCAGAAGGAAGAGCCTATGTCAAAGGAGCAGGGCAAGGACCAGGGGTTTGGTATATTAACACGCAATTCGAACAGGTATTAAAGCCAGATTATAAATTCTCTCTCAACAACTATTCAAGTGGCTTAGTTGTCATTCGTGATAAGAGACTAGACTTATTTGGATATGCGGATTTATTCGGTCGGAATGTCATTCAAAATCTGTATTGTAATAATAGAAATATGGCATTTAAAAATGAGTTAGCATACGTTATTCAAAAGAGTAAGTATTCCGATTCTCGTACACACAAGTATGTTAATCGACTTGGAGAAGTGGTCTTTGAAATGAATAGAGAATTACTTGCAGCAATCTTTTTGTAGTGGTATTAAACGTATTATGATGTTTTGCAGTTAGTTCAATTAAAACTGAATGATGGATCCTCCACCATTCAGTTTTTTAGTTAGTTTGAGTTTTAGAATCTACTTTGGGACCCGAAAGTATTTCTGTGTAGTGAAGAAAGAAAAATACATTCTAAAATAAAACTCATTCCCAATAAGAATTGCATCATCACAAAAGGAAGTTATTTGACCCTCATTAACAAAATCACCTTGAAGATAAACTTGAACTATGGCACCTGAATTGATACAGTTTTGAAGCTGTTCGTCAAATGTAATTCCAATCATTTTACTCTTACTTTTCATAAATCGCTTCTCCTCTCAAACGCAAATAAGCACCGTCAAACAAGCATGATATACATGCGGGTTTAACGGTGCTTCCGTTTGTTTATTTTTTATTAATATACCATCTTCGACTTTCCACAGTCAAACTATTATTAACTATTATTTCGGTTTTGCTCTCTAAAAAATCTTATATCAGACATTGCTTCATCAATCCAATTAAAATCACTTTCCTTTTTCATTCGCCTCTTCGCATACCTAACCGTAATTAATTGAAATGAAAGTTCATTAATAATTTCATTTGCATTGTTCTCACGTTCTTGAATTCTTCGTTCATACTTTTGAAAATCAGTATTTGACTCTTTTCTTTCAATCTCCCGATAAAGAGTTTGTAAATTGCTCTTTAAATCATCTAGTTTTTTCAAAGCATCTTTATACTGCAATCTGGTATTGCTACGTAAATCAAGAAACACAGCAATCGCCGCCAGAATACACGTTGTTATAGAAAGCCCATGTGAATATTTTTCAGGAATCGCCGTAAGCTGTAGTATTGCAACAATAAGTAATGTACAGCTAATAGCCAAAGGTGAGTTTAAGAAAATTAGGTTGTATTTAATTCTGACATAGTTCAATAAAACTTTCTCAGCAAGGATTGCAAGTCTACCAAGTGTATCATATTTATGAGCGAGATTATTCATCATCAGATACCTCTAACTGCTTCTTTGATAAAATCTCATCCGTTACAGTTGGATTTTGCTTTTCTATAATTCGCAGAACACATTCAATATCTGAATAAGATACATTTGATTTAATCATGCTCATACTTCCTTTAATTTCTTTCAAAAAGAAATAAAGATTAACATATCTTTCATCTTTGATATCACCACTGATATAAGAATACTCTAAGGCTTGAAATGCCAGTTCGTTATCTTCCCCTCTTAATTCATCTGATATCATCTTCATGAAGAAAGGGACCAAAGATAAGTCAGCACTCCTCCATTTAATTTTAAAATGTTTTATTGCATCATCAACCTCAGAATTACTGCTTACAAATAAAACTTCTGTCATTCTATCGGCATTTGGGCTTACTAATTCAACTTCTTGAAGCTTCAAGGTTTTAGAATATTTTACTTTTAAAATCTGCCACCCTCTATTTAAGTAAATAAACAATGTTTCTTGCCCATCTCGTTTAACCTTTGTATGATGCTGAAATATAAGAACGACAACCATTAAAGGAAGCACTAATCCTAAAAATCTTTCGAGGATTATAACCGTTTGAGCAGGACCTATGAGACTTACAGAGTTACTTAAACCTAAGAAACTTGATGCACTTAAAACAAATAGGTTGATGTAAGTATCCCCTGGGTTATCTGCATCAAAGATTAATCCTTTAAAATGCTCAAATTCAGTTAATACTCTCTGCCCCTCTGATTTACTTCCCATTGCTGCATCTAAATCTGAAACAAAAATCATAAAATAGTAACATCCGAAAATTAATATGAAACCAAATGAAGAAAAGAACAGCCAAAGAAAAAGCTTAGTAAATAGTCTTTTATCCATGATAGGAAAGTTTCTTAATAGAAACAAAAGCATTACCGTAATAACTAATACGATTGGAAGCATATCAGTAAAAAATTCATTGTCCAACACTTTCTACCGCCTTTACTTTATAACTTAATTCCTTTTTTCTTCTTCCATGCATCCAGCTTACTCATAATCGTAATTCCGTTAATAAGCGTGATATTTAATTTCTCCGCTGCAGATACAGCATCTCTTGTGAAATAACTCGTTGTTATTATCCTCGCATCTAAACATCCATGAAATTGCTTTCCTGCTTTTAATCGCAGAACAATATCATTACCAACGTTCTTTTTCCACCGCTTACATTGGACAGCAATTTTATATCCTTCCTTACCTCTTAAGATTAAATCCACTTCATTATCTCCTGAACCTCCAACCATCTGAACATCATATCCCTGGTCTAGGTAGTAAAGAGCAATTAATCGTTCAAAATTAGTTCCAGATAAAGTATCAACATCAGCTTGCATTAATTCATTATCCGTTAATTTGGTTTTCAATTGCTTTGATTCTTCTGTTGATTTTGTTTTTCTTGATTGTTTAATAGCCCTTTTCCCTTTTACATTTTTCTTCCCAAAAAGGATACCTATAATTTCAGGAACAAATGCACAGGCTACAAGCAAAGCCATAAAAACCATATAGTTCTTCTCTGGAATGAGAAGGTAGCAAAAGCTACCTATAAGCATCAAACCCCTTGATAAATATGTTAAATCTTTTACAGTCATGTCTTCCCCACCTATATATGAACTAATTGAATCAGACCAAAGGAACTAAATACATAAGTAAACCGAACTATTCACATTCGACACATTCCAACATTATCCTTCTTTTTATCCATTAAAAAAGACTCTACCGATAGGAAGAGTCTCAATCTGATTCGTTGAAATATGAATATTTACTTTCGAACTGTTTTAGCAATTGGGATGGTCTCTGATGCAATGCTTTTGCAAGCATCAATATTATCGTTAGGCTAGGATTTTTTACTCCTGTTTCAATTTCAGATATGTAACTGCGGTCAATCCTCGTATAGAGACTTAACTGGTCTTGTGTAATCCCCAATTCCTTTCGAGCCTGTTTAATCACCGCTCCAAAGTTAATCAGGTCAGGATTCTTTTCTTCCATACAACACCTGTCCTCTCTCATTTAATACTTCCAATGATAGAGAGAACAAACTTGTTTTTCTGTTGGCTATTGCCTACAAAATGACATCTTGGTACAATGATGGAGATTTTAAAATCTTGGATAGAATACGCCTCTTTTTTGCATTTTATAAAAGGCTGCTATACTCTAGCATATTTTAATCACAATAGGAGTGAGTCAAATGAATAAAAAAATTCTAGGATTAATTGTAGGAGCAATCGTTATCGTATTGGCGGTTGTAGCAGTATTCGTATTTACAAATAAGGACGAAACTGAACAAACTATTATCCAACCAACAAATGCACCTTCCCCCACTACACCAAGCATTACGAACAATGAAGAAATCAGCGGTCTTGTAGAAAAAATTGATGAAGCCAAAGAAGAAATCAGTAAGAACAATAAGCTCACAGAAGAAGAGATGCTTTCTATCGGTAGAGAAATCCGCAAGAACTCTATGAAGGACTTTTACAACTTAAATAATGATGCCGACCTTGATGCGTATCTCATACGTTATTTCATCGATGAGGAACCACATTATAAAGCATACAAAGAGGGTTATCCAGCAGCCAACGAGAAATACAGTAAAGGCGAGGTTAAACTTGAAGATGAAAAAGTAGAGCATTATGGTGAAACTGGCTTTGTATACACCGTAAGAGAAACGCAAACTGTATATTTAGCAGATGGAAGCGGTCAAGCTTCACTAGCGTCTATTGTAACTATGAATGTAGATATTGACGATGATGGTAAATATAAAATTGCCGCTGAAACAACCGAATTAGCAAAGTAATCTTTCCCCCTTCAAGTATTAACTTGAAGGGCTTTTTGATATTATCAAAATCCATTTTATAATTCATCCATAATATTTTATTAGGATGTGATTATATGGTTTCAAAATATAAATTAATACTTCTGCTACCTTTCATTTTAACTTCTTGCTATCTCTTTGGTAATGTCACATACGCTGATGACACGGGTGGTTTTAAAACCAATGTCCAAATGAATGACACAACCAATGTTGTAAATCATACCGACACTATCGTAAGACAAACCAATAGCAATTCAATCGTATTTAATGTACAAATCAATAAAGTGGATGTGCCGATAAGCAATGTTGCTTCTACAAGTATTAGCTCACAAGAGCCTTGCTACCTTTGGTCATCAGCTGGTTCAACTGCAGATGTGGCTGAACAACTATTTCTTAACAATGTAGCCAATCAAGCTGGTGCAACCATTGATGAATTAAACAAAGAAATGATTAATCAAAAAATCGCTCAATACAAAGATGTTGTTGCTTCTTTTGAAAACGGAGACAAGACAGACGAGGAGAAAGCGGCAATGATTACAGAAGTATATTCCAATGCCGAACATTTTACCTTGTCATCTAATGATGAGTCTCAACATATTGCCAATATTAAAGGCGACACTGAATATATGTGGAAGTTTTTCAAGTATCACGCTGGCTCTATGAACGATGAAGAGAAAGAAGAATTTAAAGCTCAGAGAAATTATATGATGATGCCGAATCCAAAAGCATACGATGATTTTGGTGCAAATAAACGATGTGGACCTTTGCTTGCTGATGGAACTGGTTTTATGTTTGTAGCCCAAAAACCAATTGCAGGTGATTATTCTGACGGAGCTATCAAAAGTGTTGTTAAAAATACAGAGAACTCTTCAATTGTAAAAATAAATATAAGAGAAACTGGTGAACGTACTTATCGAGCAGACATTTCATATAACGGAGCAAAAATAAGTAATCCAAATACAATTGGAATGGCTCCTTATAATATAAAGAGCATTACTTACGTCTGGGGATTACGAGTACCAAGTACATTAGAACCACTTTCAAAAACGACAATAGCTTCTGAAATTGGTATTCAACCACAACCTCCTACAAAGAATGATTTAACATTTGAAGGTGTAGTGAATGGAAAGCTGGCTACAACAAACCTTGCAACACAATTAAAAATCGCATTCTCAGATTCTCATGTAGGTGATGGCTCCACTCAATCTGGAAATACCATCTATCATTTAAATGCCGATAGAAAGTTTCTAGATGATGAAACAAGAGCAGATATGATTGCTTCCCTAAAAGCAGAAAAAGATACCGTAGCTTTATTAAAAAACAAAATCAGTGATAGTTATGTATTTGAACCTGTTCGAACAAAGAACAAAACAGGTGGCAACTACATGAAGGTTGATGAAAAGAACAACTCCATGACATTTAATGATTTAGATGCATTACATGACACGTACACCATTCCGCAAGGAGTCGAAGGTAAATATAATCTCGTTGTCTATGCGATTATTAATGGTGAGTACATGCTATATGATGACCCAGAAGGTTCGACTACATCTACATTCACTTACCCGCTAGGTTTCGTTTCAGCAAGTGAAACCATATTAACAAATCAATGTGGTCAATTAAATGCGGAATTTGTTGATTTCTCAGGAGATAAAGTAACTGACTCCTTAGAAGCAGTAAATAAACTGCAAGACCAGGTATGCGAAGATGTTTCTTGGGTTGGACCAAAAGCAATTGCCAAAATCTCAACAGATGCGAATGGAAAAGTTGAATTAGATGGTTCTAAATCCACTGGAACATTGGAAATTATAACAAAGTATGATTTCACTGCTGAAACTAAAACCGAATGTACGGATTGGGACGATAAGAACAACTGTGTTCTATATGAAGAATTCTATACCGGCACAGCGAAACGAAATAAAATTAAAGAAACAACAATAGAGCATCCAATTGTTTCGTACACGTGGTCAAAAAATTATCGTGTGTACAATAAGACGCTTGATGAATATGAAATTGAATTGAAGAATGAAAGTTCAAAAGCAGCGACTCGTAGTGATGCCATCCTTCATAAGGGAAATACTTTTGCTTGTTTATTAGTCCAGACAAATGCCCCAAGAGATAACGTTGATGGCAACAGTAACGGTAAACTTCGCAAGGATGGTCAAGACGCTTCCATAATTGGTTTTGATGCCTATTCGAAAATGGATAAAATAAAGCAAATTCAAGAGCAGAAAATTGCATCATGCGATTATATTCTAACGAATGATGAAAGCAATTTGATTAAAGAAAATTGGTAATCACTAGTCTTAATTGATATATCAACAATCCTATTACTTGTCGGTTTCCCCATTTACAAAAAAATGCGCTGATAATTGTTTTGTCCTCCCCCAAAACAATATCAGCGCATTTTTATGACAACTTACTTTCAATCCTGTGTCTTGATTAAATCTGATAATTCATTAATGTAACTGTTGATAAATCTTTGCTTGCCTCTTTTTGTGCTTTTTATAATTTCATAAGCAATGTCAAGTAATTCCTGACTCTCTGGTTGAAATCTCAATGCGATTTTCATAAATACTACTGCTTCCTTTAATTGATTCTGCTCCTTACTACGTATGGCAGCCCAAGTAGCGAGTTCAACAATTTGAAGCTCTATTGAATCTCTATATATTCTAAACCAATCATCAAAAATTCCTGGAGCTAAACTCGCAGGAAGAGATAATAATATCTCTTTTGCCTTTCTTAGTTTTATCATGGCATCGTCTTCTTGAATTGCTGTACGAAGACTTTCAAAAAACAGAATCATGTCCGACTCTATTTTACATTGCAGAACCACATGCTCCCTATCAAGAAGAAGGAGTGAATGCCCTTCTTCTTGCTCCAACATTTTCTTCAAATTGTTTAAATACACTTTCAAATTGTTAAGCGCCTTCTTTATCGGTACATCAGGAAAGAAGACATCACACAAATGCTCTCTCGTAGTAGTTGGATGCAAGCACAGATATAAAATTAAGCTTTTAGAATATCGTTGATTCCATCCATCTAGCTTCTCAGCTCCATTGATATGTACTCGAAATGCCGACAAAAAATCAACTCTCAATGAATTACTTGCTTCTACTTTCTTTGAACCCTCACTATAAATTTGACTGATTGCAGCGAATAAATCTTGGCTTATTTCCTTGTTCAAGTCAATTCTTTCGCTTTTCTCCTTACCATTCTTCGATAAGAAGTCATGTATCCATTCGGCAGTTAATTTGGGTTGGTCAATAAATACCATATTTGAAGAGTTGGGTACTATTAAAAACTTTGTACTTTTTAAAACTTCTGCTGATAACGTAAAAGTTGTTATATACATTGGGTCATGGTCACCAGCAAGTGCCATTATCGGGGAAGTCACTTTTGAGAAATCCTCTTGATGTGTAAGGGATAAATACAAATCAAAAATTCTAAAATACATTGGAACGTTAATAGAACAATATGCTTCTATTATCATTTTATAAATTTTACTTTCTGCAGTCTGCAATGTAATGGTTTTAACCATTTCATTTGCAAACGTAAGTAGCGGACCAGATTCGGTTAAAACTTTTCTTGCAGCGATAATAGCATCAACTGTCTGTTTCGGATAGACAACTGGAATTGAAATTAAGATAAGGCTACTTACAAATTCGGGGTATGCCTTGTTGTACTTTAAAACGACTGTTCCTCCCAGTCCATGACCCATCAAATGAACCGATTTAAGTTTCAATGACTGAATTAGAAGATGAAGGTCATTTATAAAGGTTTCCCAAGATACTTCTTTTACCCCTTCATTTGTTTCTCCATGACCTCGCATTTCATAAGTTACTACATAGTAACTCTCTAATAAAAATGGGATTATTGGCTCCCATAATTGCATATTCAATCCGACACCATGCACCAATATGAAAGTATCGGCATCTCTTCTAGAACACTCATGTTTTTTATAATGAACATTTATATCATCGAGTTCGATAAACGGCATGGTCATCCCTCATGTTTCAAATGATGTAAGTCCGTATTCCTATATTTAATATGCTAATTGTAATTGAAAACGATTCTATTAATACTTCGACATAAATGTCGAATCTGATTAGATAATTCAAAGACTATTTTGTTGGCTATCGACAACATTATAGCATTTCAAAAAACAAATTCCATAAGAAAAGTACTTATAACTGTTACGTTAGTGTAACCGTTCAGAGATTATGATTAGGTAATTAGTCATAATTCGTCATATTATACGAAATACCGACAAAATTGTTCCAGAAAATTGAGGAGGACACTATGAACAAAAGTATTCTATCTAAACTTATTTTTTTGTATCTAATTACCTCTTTATTGCTGATTGCCTGCTCGAATAACAAGCAATCAAATAACAGTTCAACTCCTATCGAACCAGGAAACAAAACTGCTTCTATTGATGATGCCACACCAACTTCAAATCCTAATGAAATCGTATTAGATGACTCTGACCAAAAAGATGCCTTCGCAAAAATTGAACAGTTAGTTAAAGAAATGATGTCATTTGATGAAGAATACTTATTACGTGGCGCACAATTATTAAGTGGTGAATCGTTTAGGTCAAATTATATCAATCAAATCGATTATCAGTTAAATATAAATGATTGGACTAAGTTAGCTGGTTCAAAAGACCTGCTGCCAAAAGTCAAAACAATCACACTTAATGAAATTAAAGAGCTTAATCCACCAAATGAAGATTACTTGAAAAAGTATTTGATTAATGTCGATGTCACCTATGATTCTAATCGTTATGTACTAAAAGAATTTCAGCTTATGGGTTTCACAATAAACAAGAAAGCGGAAAACTCCACTTGGGAAATTACAGGCTTTAACACCAATCAATACTTACAAATTACCTATGATGAAAACGGAAAAGAACGTTGGGAAGTTATTCCTGAACCCGAAGAACAAGAAGCAGTTGCCGTTGCTAAAAAGGCAATAACCAGCTTCTACACTTTTTCAGACCGCAAATCAGCGAATGATACAAAAGGAATAGAGGAGATTTGGCATCCAAGTTACAAGGAAGGCACCATAGAACTCATGAAAGAAAACGGAACAGCGTCCTTTGATTCATTAACTCCCGAACAACTTCCAGAAGTCACACATGCTTATGTTGTAGAACTCCTGCCTATTACAGAAAAAATAGAAGGTGTAGATAAAGCATGTATTTCGTCAAGCAAAAATCCCCAAAAAAATCGTGCATTTTTCCCCATCATCGTCGTGGGGAATTTTTACCGTTCTTTCATGAGCGCGTGCTTCATTCGGTAGCTCTCGCCCTCGAATACAAGCA
>JAESFX010000044.1_pt1 | contig 226219 bp, 175 predicted proteins | sample 9269501 | NCBI WGS metagenome assembly JAESFX01 (sample SAMN14515570, study PRJNA621655) | algae metagenome | isolation source: Desmonostoc geniculatum HA4340-LM1 and co-occurring heterotrophs from cave... | place: USA: Maniniholo cave, Kauai, Hawaii | collected 2009-07-28 | reverse complement strand
GGGGGCAAAAATAGGCAAGGTGAAGAGGAATCCGCGAGTGACACTTGAAACAGGTCCTTTGGACTGACAATCGATAATAGTTAGCGGTAAGCTCTTCAGACGTATGTAGAACTTGTGTGAACCCACGAATATCAGAATGCCAACCGGCGTTATTGTTTTTGCCTCCGAGCCATTGAATGATCGTCCTAGGTTATAAGAAAGAAACGTCGCTCCATCCGTCTTTACTGGCTACTGGTAGTTAGAGTACAAGCGAGAAAAGTCTGCCAAAAAACCTTTTGACAGACCCTTATTCAAGTGCGTCAAAAACGTAGGAGCAACACAGACGCTTGACAGGTTTCGTTCATATCAGTGTCATCTGAGTCCATTAGATTTTCAATATCGCGAAAAGGCTGCACATAGAGTCTCTGCGGTCCGTTAGCGAGAGCAGAACGTTTCCGCTCAGTTGCTCGCAATGAATCGACAGTCTCGACAGCCCCGAATAGAATGCAACAAAGCAGGGCTGCTCGCGGTGAGCAGCCCTGCTTGTTCCCTATTGGCGGGTTCCCTATTAACGGGTTTCCCGGTGAACGGTTACTTTTTTGAGGCGCGGCGAATATTTTTTCACTTCCAGCCTTTCCGGATGGTTGCGCTTGTTCTTGGTTGTCGTGTAATTGCGGTCGCCGCTTTCGGTGCATGCCAGCGTAATGATGACTCTCATGGCTCTCCCCTCCTTTCCATTCGATGGGTCCCTTAGCAGCTGCTACTGTAGACTTTCCTCCATTTGAACGTCGGAGTTATTCGGGAACTCGTCCGTAAACTCGTTCCAGTCCAGCTCCATCTCCTCGTCCGTCAACAAGCATTGGTCGAGCTCGCGCGATATCGCGGAGCGATCCAACTCCAGTCCGATAAACACGATTTTGTTGATTCGGTCGCCATGAACCTCGTCCCAGCCCTCCGCCACCTCCGGTTGCTCCAGCAGCAATTCCTGCCGCTCCGCCTCCGGCAGCGAAGCCGCCCAGCTCCCTGCCGGACCGAACTGGATGGATGGGCCTGCCTGGCTAAAGCTTTGAGCCGTATCGTTCCGGGAGGCCAGCCACACCATCCCCTTCGCGCGTACGACCTCCTCCGGCCACTCGCTCATCCAGTTCATCAACCGCTCCGGCTGGAAGGGCCGCACACGCTCGTACACGAACGAAGTAATGCCGTACTCTTCGGTTTCGGGCACGTGATGCTCCTTCTCCATCTCCTGAATCCAGCCTGCCGAACGGCTTGCTTCGTCAAAGTCGAACAAGCCCGTGTTCAGAATATCGGCCGGATTCACTTGACCGCGCGATGCCCGGATCAGCCTGGCTCTCGGCTGAAGCGTGCGAAGCACCTTCTCCAGCGCCTCCAGGTCCTTCTCTTCGACAAGGTCGCATTTGTTCAGAATTAGCACGTCGCAGAATTCGATCTGGTCGATGAGCAGATCGACTACCTCCCGCGTGTCATCCTCGCCCACCGCCTGCTTGCGATCCATCAGCGTTTCCCCGGACGCGAAGTCGCTCCAGAAGCGATAAGCGTCTACCACGGTCACCATGCTGTCGAGCCTGCAGAACTGGGTCAGGTCGATGCCCTGCTCCTCGTCGATGTAAGAGAAGGTTTGCGCGACGGGCACGGGCTCGCCAACGCCCGTGGATTCGATCAGGATGTAATCGAACCGGCCCTCCAGGGCAAGCCGTTCCACCTCGCGGAGCAGATCCTCCCTAAGCGTGCAGCAGATGCAGCCGTTGGACATTTCGACCAGCTTTTCCTCCGTGCGCGACAGCCCTCCGCCGCCTTGAATCAGATCGGCGTCGATGTTAACCTCGCCCAGATCATTGACGATAACCGCCACTTTAAGGCCTTCGCGATTATTTAATACATGATTTAAGATCGTTGTTTTGCCGGCGCCCAGATAGCCGCTCAAGACGGTAACGGGCAGTTTTTTCTTTTCCATCATTTTTCGCACCTATTTCTCTTGAATTTGGGTTTGTTCAATTTCGAGCAGGTCAAGGGCGGCCGCCAACTCCGATTTGGAGAAATGGTCGCCGAGAAACACCGTGACATTGGTCACATCCACATCCGGACGGATCGAGAACAGCTCCAACTGGCCGAACGTATACTGGAACAGGCTCGGCAACGCTTCGCCCCTGAAGCGCATTAATCCTTTGGCCCTGTAAATCGCGGGGGGAAGCCCTTCAAGGAAACGCCGAAACGATTCACGCTCCACTTCCCTCCGAAAGTAATGCGTGTGCACAAGGATGTGCTCGTGACTATGGTGAAACGGATGGCCGCCAGCCGCTTCTTCAGCGGAGAGAGGTCCGCGATTCACGCGCGGCTCCGAATGAAGCCCGCTCTTGTCGTTCGTCCATGACGAGAGCGGCGGCTCCTCCAGGAAATCCAGACTATCCTGACAGTAAACGGTATGGCAAATAGGCGCATGGCTGTTCCAATCCCTGATTTCCTTCTCCAGCTCCATCAGGTCCATCGGCTCCACTTTGTCGATTTTGTTGGCAATCAACGTTCCCGCAGCCATAATACCATCCCCAATCAACCGATATAGCTGACCACGTTCGCCCCGGCTAAGGGCAAGAAAAGCCGAAGCATCGATAACGGTCACAATGTGGCGGAACTCCGCTTTCATCAGCATGGAGGTTTCGGTCACGCCCTCCAAGATTTCCTTGGGATTGGCAATGCCGGTCGCTTCGATAAAAATGACATCCGGACGGTGCTCCTTGTACAGCTCCAGAATGGTCATGCTCAAATCGCCGTTTATCGTGCAGCAGATGCAGCCGCTAAGCATCTCCGCCATCGGGACATCCAGGTCCACCATTTTCCCGTCGATATTGATTTCGCCAAGCTCATTCATAATAACCGCCGGCTTCTTGCCGCACTCTTTCACGTAATCAAGGGCATGATTAAGAAGCGTTGTTTTCCCGCTTCCCAGAAATCCCGCGATAAGATAAATCGGAATTGGCTTCGACATAACAATCTCCTCGTTTTCGTAAAGCTAGTCAGCCCGCTACCGCTCGCGATAAGGCTTAAAGGCGGAGATCGCCAGCTTCTCGCAAGCCAGCGCGACATCGCGCGCAAGACCGGATATCGCCGCCTCCTGCTGCTCGCAGGACTGGATATCGCGGAAGCCCGCGGCGAACAACTCCTCCGTGATTCCGTTGCGAAGCGAGGTGGACGCTCCTTGACTCCGAATTTTCCCTTGCCGCTTCACGATCCCTTGGCGCCTTGGCCTATTCGTTACCCCGCTCCGCTTCTTCAAGGCGTACGGAACGAGGTTTCTGGCCGTCCAATCCCCGTCCCATATGACTAGGCGGCCGCCGGGCTTCAGAACCCGAAGCCATTCTTCCAGAGCGGAAGGTCGATTCGTCAAGTATGGAAGCAGATGACGGCTGACGATCGCATGGAAGGTTTCATCGGCGAAAGGGAGCCTGTCGGCTCTTCCCTGCACGAAGTCGCAATCCAGCTCCATATCGCCCGCCCTCTTAGCGGCAATGCGGAGCATATGCTCCGCGAAATCAAGTCCGGTAACCCGATGACCTAACCGGGCTAACGGGATGGCGAGAAAGCCGGAGCCCGTTCCGACGTCGAGCACCTTAAGCGACCCCGTCGCTCCCAGCATCGACTGGAGACGACGTCTCCATTGCCGCTGCTCCGGGTCGTCCAGCCATCTCTCCATCCGATTGGCGTAGGCCTCCGAACGCCGGTTCCAGGTGTCCGCCTGCAGCCACTCGCTCATTTCCGCAGCTCTCCTTCCTCCGTTGCCATCATGGCTCTGGCGCAGCTCTCCATCAATAGACAGAACGAACGATTATGTCCGATATAAAAGGACGAAAGATCGTACCGGTTCCGCCCGGGCTCGAACGTCACGAGAAGCCGATGCTTCATTGCCTTCATGGCAAGCCGGATAAACGATTCGGTCCGAGCCGACGCCGGGAACGTGATATAGGCGTACAGCGAATGCTCCTCCGGTTCATCGAGCAGGCTCACTCCGGCGCAGGAGAATTCCGTCTGAATCCCCATTCTCTTCAACAACGTCAAAGCCGGAAGCAGCTCCGCATCGATCTCTGCATGACCGAGCCATACGACCTGCTTGGGGCGTTTCTTCGGCTTCGGAATGGCCATCCAACGCGCAAGCTCCAATTCTCTCCGTCTCCATCGATGCTCTTCATGCCGACTTACAACCTGCTCCGACTCTTCGTCATGACCGATATACGCCATTGATCGCCACTCCCAACCCTAGAATTCCGGCAGCGGATCAGCAAGCGTGCGCCAATTCCCGCTCATCTCCTCCGCCGTCAGCAGCGCGCCGTCCAGCGACCGAACGATTGCATCCTTGTCGAGATCCACGCCGATGAATACCAGCTTGGTCACCCGATCTCCCCACTTCTCGTCCCAGTCCGGAGACTTGGGATAATCGTCGCCGAAATAGGCTCGCCTTTCGTCTTCCGACAGCGAAGCCACCCACAGCCCAGCCGGAGCCAGTTGCCGCGAAACGCCCGCTTGGCTGAACGAGATCGCCGTATTGTTGCGCGTCGCAAGCCACACAATGCCCTTGGAGCGCACTACCGACTTCGGCCACTTCGCCATCCACTTCAGCAGCCGCTCCGAATGGAAAGGAACCTTCCGCGTATAGACGAAGGACGAGATGCCGTACTCCTCCGTTTCGGGGGTGTGATGCTCCTTCTGCAGCTCCTGAATCCAACCGGCGGACTGGCTTGCCGCATCAAAGTCGAATAATCCCGTATTCAGAATTTCGTTCGGATCGATTTTACCGTGACTAGTTCTGATGAATCGGGCGCGAGGCTGCAAGCCCCGGAGCGCATTCTCCAGCTTCTCGAGCTCTTCTTCGCCGACCATGTCGCATTTGTTGATAATAAGCACGTCGCAGAATTCCACTTGATCGGTAAGCAAATGCACGACATTTCTTGTGTCCTCTTCGCCCGCTTCCTGGTTGCGCTGTTTAAGCGATTCGGGCGAGTTGAAGTCCTGCCAGAAATGATAGGCGTCGACGACCGTCACCATGCAGTCCAGGCGAGTCAGCTTGGACAAGTCGATATTCTGATCCTCGTCCACATAGGTAAAGGTCTGGGCAACCGGGAGCGGTTCGCCGATTCCCGTCGATTCGATGAGAATGTAGTCAAAGCGCCCCTCCTTCGCAAGCCGTTCCACCTCTTGCAGCAGATCGTCGCGCAGCGTGCAGCAGATGCAGCCGTTCGACATTTCCACAAGCTTCTCTTCCGTTCGGCTCAGACCGCCCCCGTCGCGCACAAGCTCCGCGTCGATATTAACCTCGCTGAGATCATTGACGATGACGGCTACCTTGAGGCCTACGCGGTTGTTCAGGACATGGTTTAATATCGTTGTTTTACCCGCGCCCAAATATCCGCTCAGCACCGTTACCGGTATTTTCTTCTCATCTTGCTCTATAATCATGTATCTTAGCCTCCAATCGCTCGCAGCAGGAGCATATGCAACTCTATCCATCGGTGTTGCTGCAATCCGGACAATACCCGAACACATCCAGCTTGTAATCAACGGTCGTGAAGCTCCTGTCCGGGAGCATCTCAAGCTGGGCGGGATGAATATCGACAAAAATCGTATCGTTGCATTCCATGCATATGAGATGAGGCTTGGGCTGACGGCGCTCCACGAGCCGGTACCGAACCTCGTTGTTGACGGCGAAGGTTTCCACAACGCGCAGTTTGGCAAGCATTTTCAAATTCTGATAGACCGTGCCGTAGCTTAACCCTCGGAAATGTTTCTCCATCTCATGATACAGCTCGATGGCGGAGAAGGATTGCTTGTATTGAAGCACCAGCTGCAGCATGGCCTTCCTTTGCTCCGTTACCCTGAAACCGTTCTTCAGCATGTCGCGAAGCAGCTCGTCCCTATTCATCCCGCTTGACATCCCGTTTACCACCTGCCCGCAATTAGCATGATTATGCTCGCGGAAACAATCGACGTTATCAATTGTTTGCCCGCAAGCGAAGAAGCGAACCGCAATCCCAGCTCCTTGCGCACCGTCCACAACGTCACGAGACAAGCCGTCAGCGTCGAAGCCAGATAGACAAGCACAAGCAGCTGTCCGGCGGACATGGCAAGCAGCATAGCTCCTTCATTCTGGTTCAGCAGCAGAATTCCGTCCTTGCGAAGCACGGAGAACAGAATGCCTCCCGCCGCGTCGGCCGGCAGCTGCAGCAATGCCAGAAGTGGTCTTGCCAGCTGCGACAAGCCGGTTAACAGCCCCGAGAGCTGCAGCAGCCCGGCAGCCAAACAGATCAAGATAAAGATCGGCATGGCTTGAAGCATAAACTGCTTGACGACCGCTCGTACCCGCCAACCAACCGCCCGTGCCCCCGGCACTTGCAGGAAGGTCTTGGATTGGTACAGCGGTTGCTCCGGCAAGGGACCCTTCCGGTTCCAGATCCGGGTATGAATGGCCCCTACCAAACCCAAAAGCAGCAGATAAGGCAAAAACAGCCAGGGATGCCCGGCAGATCCAAACACGGATAAAGAGGCCCCGATCTGATAGCTGCACGCGGAGCCGAAGGCAATCAAAGATACGCATGATTTGCGCGTGCACGCGCTGCAAGCCCTGCTCTGGAATACGGCAACCACGTTGCACCCGAAGCCCGACAATACCGGCACCAAATCACGCCCGCTCAGGCCGATATGACGCATCCAGCCGTCCAGCGAATCCGTAATGCGATCCTTAAGACCGCTCTCCTCCACGATCGCGATGCTGATGCCCAGCAGCAGAACGACCGGGAATGCCCATAGAAACGAGTAAAGTCCGAGCGTCACGAGGCCATAGTCCCCAACAACCAGAGATTGCAAGAATGGCGGCGCAGCTCCCAGCAGGTTTTTGAATGGTACGATAACGCTTTGATCGAGCAGCGGCTGCGACCAAGAGGACAGCAGATAAGCTAAATATACAGGGAGCGCAAAGATGAACAGGGCCGCGAAAGCGGCTAACGGCTTTCCCCATATCGGATGCTCGAACCAAGTGGATGGCGGCTGATCGGAATCGCCGGCAGGGAAAAGGAGAGAAACGGCTTTCGGCCGGATCAACTTGGCTGCGGAAGTTAGCGACAATAATTTGACCTTGTCGCCCTGCTCCAGACTCCTGGCATCTATTCCGTGAACCGGAATGCCGAGCCAGTCGCCGTAGTAGCGTTCGAGCTCCTCCAAGCGGTCGGGCATTTTATCCGCAAAGGTCAGGACGAGCGCCGCTTTCTTGTCTTTCAAGTCGACATTCTGAAGGAGCAGCGGAAGCTCCGTTGCCGCGTGCGTCGCCCGAACGACCAGCAGAATCAGATCCGCATCGTGGATAGCGTCCAAGGCTTCCTGCGTCGTCCTGCTATCGTCCTTTAACCGGATGCCGGGCAGATCGGCCACTTCCAGACCGGTGTACCACCGCGCCTTGCGCGCCATGACGGTGGAGCCGCGGAAGTTGCTTTCTTCTCCCGTCGCCTTCCCCGTAAGTCCGCGAAACAGGGCCGACTTGCCGGATGACTCGAAGCCGATCAGAATCGCGGAACGGGGCGGCGCTTTCGTATGCGCAAGGCTCGCGGTCAGCATTGGCAGTTTTCGCCGCAGCAGGATAAATCCTCGAGCATCATGCCTTGCTTTCGATACGGCTCCAATGCTTCCGTATCAAGCTTCAACCGGGCCGCGATCGCTTCGGCGATAACGCCGAAGCGTTGGCGAAACTTATAAATAAAACAGAACAGCAGGCCGCCGTGGCGGACCGCGGGTCCCGAGAGAAACAAGCCCGGCGTGACGGTGGATTCGTCAACCGCATTGATCAGCGTCTCGCCGTCCGGTCCATTCTCGAACAGGTGCCGGACGAGAGTCAGACTCCCCTTGAAGCCGGACGCCAGAATAGGGGGATGCGGCGTACGCACATAATGTTCCTTTCCTTCGCCGTCTTCGCAATAAAGCAGATATCCACCATCCTCGACCTTCTCCAGCCAATGAACCTCATAGCCCGGCAGCAGATGGATTCGTCCATCTTCGATTTCGCTCAACCGGTCTTTCGTATACGGCGACAGCTCCACGCTCGGGTCGCTGCTCCCCTTCTCCAGCCAGCGTCCATTGCGGTCGATGATGGTCACTTTCTTGCCCAGGCGGCTCAGATGGATGGCGGCATCCGCACCGCTTTCGTAGCCGCCGATAATGACGGTCTCATCGCCTTCGACTTCCGACCACTCCCGGATAAAGCTGTTATGGAGCGCATGCTCCGCCCCCGGGAATCCGTCCGTTCGGGGATATTGGAATTCGCCTGCGGCCCAGACGACGAATCGGCTGTACAGGACTCCTTCCGAGGTATCCACCTCGAAGCCTCCGTCAGGCAGAGGACGGACATCCGTCACATCCACTCCCGTCCGGACGGGAAGGCTCTTGTATTCGGCGACGGCATGCAAGTAATCCGCGTAATCGTCGCCGGACGGATGCTCCGTCCCGAGCGAATACGCGGGAGAGGTGTTGATGGCGATCGCATTCAAATCCAGCATGCCGTAAGCATTGCTGGTAAAGGAAGGCGTAATCATCCTCATTTCCTCGGGCCACATCCGGAAGGAGGAGCCGATCTCTCCGCGATCCAGAATCGCGAAGGACTCTACCTTTAAATCCTGCAGAACGCAGCCCAGACCGATGCCTGCCGCGCCGGCTCCCACGATAATACAATCCAGACGATTCATAGTTGCACCTCTTATGAGCGTAATCATTACGATTATAGCTTGTGATTTTATATCATGATGTCGGCCAGCCCTCAACTGCACGTCTTGGGCTGATACTCCTCGATCGCTTCTTCGATATAGGACATGCGCAGCTGACAATCCTCGATTATCGCTTTTCGCTTTGCCTTCAGGATGACCTGCTCCATGTCCGCGTAGCTGCAGCCGGATAACCGTTCGGCCGTATCCAGACGAGTCTGCTCCTCATGTGCGAAGTCGCCGAATAATAACGCGATGTATTCGTTTCTCTCCGTTTCGTCCGGCAAGCTATACGTCATCTTGGTGTCAAAGCGGCGCCAAATCGCGTTATCCAGCTCCGTCTCCAGATTCGTGGCCGCCATAAAGATGCTGTCGCCGTCGAATTCGTCCATGCACTGGAGCAGCGTGTTGACTACTCTCGCCATTTCCTTTACCTCGTCGTTGTTCTCCCGGGTTCTCGCGACAGCGTCGAATTCATCCAGGAAGAGCACGCAGGGGGTTGCTTTGGCGTATTCGAATATTTTGCGCACATTGCTGGCCGTCTCGCCTAGATGGCTATGAATAATGGCATCCAGCCGCACCAGTATGAGCGGGACCTCCAGCCGCGAGGCCATGTAGAAAGCCGTTAGCGTTTTGCCCGTGCCCGGCGGACCGAACATGACCACTTTATTGGGGATCGGCACGTCATGTCGTTCAAACTTTTCCTTCATGCCAAGAATTGTAATAAACTCCTCGACGATTTGCCTATTCCTTGCCGGCAATACGATTCGTTTCACCTTCCTGGCGCATTCCTTGGCTCCGTAATACGAAGCCATGTCGGTTCCCTTTGCCCTTGGCAGCCGCGCATTCGCGTTTGTTTTGCTCATTTATGGTAATCTCCTTCTATGTTGTTGCGCGCGCGAATGCTCCGGCTGCCGTCCAAGACGGCTATGAAATCCAGAACAAGCCTTCACGATCCATCTCCACCTGCTCAAGCTGCTGCTCGAAATCGGGATGGGGCTCGATGGAGGAGACGGCTTTCCACTGATCGTCCGCGCTCCTTGTATACACGCTCCAGCTTCCAGCAATCAATCGGAACTGGGCGATAGGGGTCATGCTCCACTCCCGTTCGGGATAGAGGGGTCTCTTCTCGTACAAGGTGAGGACGTTATCCTCCCACCGATACGCCAGTCTGACGGATGAACGTACATCGCCGGGCACCTTCGCCTCGATGTAGCCATCCAGTATGTTCTCCAGTCTTCGGACCGTGAATGGATCCATTGCTCCTCACCTCGCGCGTATCTGTATTACCAGCTGGCCTTCTTAACGCCTGGAATTTGACCTTTATGCGCAAGCTCGCGGAATACGATACGCGAAACCTTGAATTTGCTTAAGTAACCGTGCGGTCTACCCGTTACCTGGCAACGGCTGTGCAGTCGGGTCGGCGAAGCGTCGCGCGGCAGCTTGCTTAGACCCTCGTAATCCTTGTTTTCCTTCAGTTGCCTTCTGACTTCCGCATAACGGGCTACCGTTGCTTGCCGTTTTTGTTCTTTGACGACCTTCGATTTTTTGGCCAATCTATTCATCCCCTCACTAATCGTAATTATTATTATTTATTAATAGTAATGAATACGAATAAAGTTGTCAACCTCTCTCCATATGGCTTCTCTCCAAACGGCGGGTCTCCACGAAAAAAAGCACCTCCAATTGGAAGTGCCGATGCTCCAGTTCGCCTAGCGCTCTATCCTTCGTGCCGCCTCACTCTACCGAGGAAAGCTCAGCTGGTATCGCGCTTCGGCGATCCATTCGCTCTTGGCGAAGTCCCGTCCCGCAACGACGACCCGATTCTCGTACACGTCGACGAACAGCCCTTGGCTGCCGTCCTTATGCTCATCCGCGTCCGTCCAAAGATACGCGACGGAAGCTCCTCCGAACATGGCGGGCAGCTCGCCTCCTCCGTCATAGAAGGCGTTCGGCGTTTCCAGCTCCCAGTGCGTATGGCCCGTGAACAGGATGGCCTCGGGATGGCCCGCGAGCACGGCCCGCAGCTCGTCGTCTTCGACGACGCCGTGCCAGCCCTGCGCTTCCGACGATCCCGCCACCGTATTCTTGAGCGGCTGATGCAGGAACACGAACGTCGGGCGGTCCGCCGAGCCTTCCTTCAGCTTCTCGTCCAGCCAGCGAAGCTGCTCGTTCGATAGCGAGCAGTAGAGCATCAAGCTTCGCTCCGTGCCCAGGAAGATAAAGTGATGGCCGCCGATCCACAGGTCATGGTAGGGCGCGACCGTCCCCGTCTCGGACAAGAAACGTACGATGGGATCGTTCGGGCTATCGAGCCCGGCCTCGCCAGACATCATGGACATCTCGACGAGACTGCTTCTATGCTCTTCCCACAGCCGGCTAAGCTCCGCGAAATCCAGCTTGCCGACATCATAGCTGTCGGACAACCCGGCAGCCTCCAGGAACCGTTTGACCCCCTCCTCCCACTCACCCGGCGAGACGTCATGATTGCCCGTCGTCATGGCCAAATCCGGAAGCCCGCTTCGATGCTCGTTCCATATGCGCCTGAATTCCGCGTATTCGGCCGGGAAGCCGTGGTCCGTTACGTCCCCCGCGTGCATGATGCCGGCAGAATCAGGAGACAGCTCCCGGATCTGCCTCAGCGCCTCTCCGAAATTCCGGTTATAGACATGCTCCTTGTCTGCCGTAACGTGAGTGTCCGTCAATACCTGAAAAGACATGATCGGCTTTTCCTCGCCCATTCCGCCAGTTCCGCCTGTTCCGTCCATCCCAATCCCTCCCATTCAATCTGCCAAGGAGCTTATCCCCCATGCCCTTTACTGCTTATATTCAACCCAATCACTCCCGCGACGATAACGCCGATCCAGAGCGCCGAAGATAATGTCAATTTCTCCCCAAAAACAAAATATCCGAAAATCGCGATCAACACGATGCCCACGCCGGACCACACGGCGTAGACGACGCTCACCTGCAAATAACCCAGAGCGAAATTCAACAGCGTAAAGCTGGCGCCGTAGAAAACAAACATTAGTATAGACGGCAGCAGACGCGTGAAGCTTTCCGAATATTTCATGCTGATCGTGCCCGATACCTCCAGCACGATCGCGCACGCTAACAATAGCCACCCCATTCGCGCATCCATCCTCGTCATCGTCATCGCTCTACCGCGAGCTCCACAAAGCTCCATACCGCAACATCCGCCGCAGGCAATGGAGACGAAGCATGCCGGCCGGCCGGCACGATGCCGATCGAGACCGCCGCTCCCGCCGCTCCGGCCATCAGCATGTCCCCGTTCGTATCCCCGATTACCGCCGTCCGAGACGGCTCCACGCCAAGCAGGCTGCAGGCCAGCAACGCCATGTCGGGGAACGGCTTGCCATTCGCCACGGCATCCGTGCCTACGCAGGCATCGAACAAGGAACGAATCCCGAGCCACTCCAAATGCCGCTCCGCCGCGGCCGTCTCGTCCGCCGTCACGACGGCAAGCTTTAGCCCCGCTTCGCGGCAGCTCTCCAAGAACGGAAGCACGTGCGGCAGCAATCTCGCCGTTCGCTCCGCTTCCAGCAGCGCGTCCGCTTCCGCCTTGGCGTTCATCGCGACCACCGTGGCGGCCGCCCATGAACAGCCGGCGGAGCGGTAGCCCTCGATCGCCGCGATCGTAAGCAAATCGTCGACGGTTCCCATCGCGAGCGGTCCGTTCCGGTCGTAATCCTCGACGAGTCCGTCGGCGCCGCCGCGGCGTATGCCGATCAGCTTCTCGAGCTCTTCCGTCTTCGCGTCGTCCCATCCGAACGCCGCGGAGCAGGAAGCGAGCAATCGCTCGCTCCACTTCCCCCACGTATAGATAAAATCCAGCAGCGTCCCGTCTTTGTCGAACAGAATCGCTTCGACCTCAAAGGCGCTGCTCCCGGCACCAACCTTAATAACCGGCATATTCCGCCCTCCTATCCGTTTATGCGGTCTAACTCGCGCTGCGCCGTCTCCTTCGCTTCCTTGAGCGCTTCCGCCGCGGGCACGTTGCCGATTTGCACCTTGTCCGCCGCAATCTTGAGCGCGTCGGTGATTTTGCCGCCCGTCGGATCCTGGAACGGCATAGACGCATGGGATGCCTGCTTAAGCGGAATCGTAATTTGCGGATTTTCTTTGCTGAATGCGATGAAGGCCGGATCCTCGAGAGCGGATTGGCGCACGGCGATGTAGCCCGTGTTCATGGACCAGAACGCCGTATTCTCCGGACTCATGAAGAAGCTGTACCACTTGAACGCCGCCTGCTGCTGCTCCGGGCTCGCCTTGGCCGGAATGCCAGCCATGATCGCGCTTGCCACCGGCTTGCCCGGTCCTTTGCCTTCCCAGCCCGGCTGCTCCATCGCGCCAACGATTCCGAAGTCGAGGTCGCCTTGATCGCCGCTGGAGCCCGTGTAGCCTGCCGCGCTGCCTTTCATGACGTCGTCGATCGTTTTGTACCAGTACTCCCAGCCTTGGCCGCCGGAATGAATGCGCATAATGCCGTCCTCATGAATCCACTTGCGGAACATGTCCCACGTCTCGACCCACTCCGGCGAATCCACCAGCACTTGTTTGCCGTCCTCGCTGATCACGCGGCCGCCTTTGCCGTAGACGGCATCCATCATATTGTCGGCGCCCCACATCGGCTCCCAGCCGTAGAACGTCGTTTTGCCGCCTTCCTTCACCGTCATCTGCGCCGCGGCGTCCGCCAGTGCTTCCCATGTCGTCAGACTCTCCGCCTTTATGCCGTGTTTCTCCAGCGCGTCCTTGCGGTAGTACATCACTTGCGTCGTGCCGTACATCGGCAGGAAATACATTTTGCCGTCTACTTCTCCCTGCTGCAGGAAGGTTGGAACAACATCTTCTTTGTTGAAATCCGAATGTCCCGCGATGAGCTCGTCGATTGGGGCATAGTAGCCCTTGCGCGCCCAGTCGACGTTCGACGACAACACCGCAGCCGGAACATTGCCGGACGCGATAGCCGCCTGCAGCTTCTTCTCCGTCTCGGTGTAATCGGCCTGCACGACCGGTTTCACGATGACTTCCTTCTGGGAAGCGTTGAATTTGTCGATCAGCACCTGCATGTTCTCTCCGAGCTTGCCTCCGAGCCCGTACCAGAACTCGATGGTGACGGGAGCCGCAGCGGCCGGAGCGTTAGCAGCGGTTCCTTCAGTAGGCGAGGCAGATTGCTCGCCGCCCGCATTTTCCGCCGCGTTGCCGCTCGATCCGCAAGCCGACACGACTAACAGCGATGCCAGCGTCAGGCCGGACATCCATCTTTTATAATTCATCATCTACATTCATTCTCCCTTCGGATATAACGATCTTTGGTTTATCGTCTTCAACGTTTCTGCAAGCTACCCTTTGCTGGAACCGGCGGCGAGATTGACGCTCTGAATGATCAGCTTCTGCGTCAGTCCGAACAACACGAGCAACGGCGCGATGGTGAACGCGCTGGCCGCCATAATAAGCGGCCACTTGAGCCCGTAGGCACCTCCTTCCACGAAAAAGCCGCGAAGTCCCGCCGACACCAGCTGCAGATGCGGGCTTTGCGTAATAAGCATCGGCCAGAAGTAATTGTTGTACTGGTCGATGAACGTAATGAGCGCGAGAACGGCGAAGGAGGAGCGCGTAAGCGGCACGAGAATCGTCCACAATATGCGCATGTGCGACGCTCCGTCCATCTGGCCTGCTTCGATCAGCTCATGGTTCACTTGGAGAAAGGCTTGTCTGATCAAGAAAATCGAGAATACGCTGACGCCGTTGGAGAGAATCAGACCGGCGTAGGAGTCGATCAAGCCCAGCTTGCCGAGAATGACGTACCCCGGCAGGTAAACGGCCGTGGCGGGAATCATGTAGCAGACCAGCACCATGGCGGTCATCGCGCCCTTCAGCCTAAACTTCATATGCGTCAAGGCGTATCCCATCATGGCGGAATTGACGAATTGAATGATGACGATCATGCTTGCCACGAATACGCTGTTGAACAAATATTGCGCGAACGGCGCAGCCTGCCATGCTTCGGCGAAGTTGCCCCACAGGGGGGACTCCGGCCATAGCGACGGCGGAAACTGCCAGATCTCGTCGTTCGTCTTCAACGCGCTCATGACGAGCCAGTAGAACGGAAAAGCCATCAGGATGGCGCTCGCCGCCAGCAGGACGTGGCGAACGGGCGTCAGCCAGGCTCCGGATATTCGCATGGTGCTTCTCCCCTCCTCGAACCTTCGATTAATAGTGGACCGTCTTCCTGCCGGCGATGAACGATACGAGCGACAAGCCGGCGCAGCCCAGAATGATCGTAATGGCGACCGCGGACGCCTCGCCGATCTGGAACGACGTGAACGCCGATTGATAGTACAGATAGAGCAGCGTGCGGGTAGAGCCCGAAGGTCCTCCTTGGGTCAAAATATTGATCTGATCGTACGTTTGGATCGCCGCGACCAGCTGTACGATGATAAGAAAAAACGTCGTCGGCGAGATTAGCGGCAACGTCACGCGGAGAAATCTCTGCCGCCGATTCGCTCCGTCCAGCTCCGCGGCCTCCAGCTGATCCTTCGGCACGCTGCCGATGGCCACCAGATAGAAGATCATGCACCAGCCCGCGGACTTCCATACGGTCATGATCAAGATGCCGACCAGCGCCCACGCGGGATCCTGCAGCCACTTCACGCCTTCCAGCCCCAATAGGTTCAGCGCGCTGTTGGCGAGTCCGACCTCAGGCTCGTAGATCCATGACCAGACGATGGATACCGCTACCGTAGGCGTCACCCAAGGGGCGAACATCATCGTCCGGTAGACGGAGCCGCCCCTTAGCTTGCCGCTCAGCGCGATCGCCAGCAGCAGCCCGAACGCCATGCTGGGAAGCACGCTCCCGAGGCAGAACCAGAACGTGACTTTCAGCGACTGGTAGAAGGCGGGATTCTCGAACAGGTAGCGATAGTTATCTAGTCCGACAAACCATTTCTCGGGGCTCATGAAGTCCCACTCCATAAAGCTCAGGTACACGACGTAGCCCAGCGGTATAAACCAGAACACCGTAAGCGGGATCATCGCGGGCAGCGTGAACAGAAAAGCCTTCAAATCGTTAACGGTTTGCTTCGTGCTCATTTCACCCTCCTATTGACGGTTGCGCCTCATCGACTTTCTTCCTTTAACTTTCCTGGTACGAACAAAAAAACTTGAACATGTGCTAAAATATACGTGAGATATCGTTCTGAAGAACTTCTGTACAAAAATTATTGTACGTTCAAATTGTTTTCGCATGGTTAGATCTGCGTTAATTTGCAATGAAGAATATGTAAACCGGGCAAGCTCGCTAGCGGGCTTTATCCGGTGGAGCAGCGGAGGCGTTATCGTGAGAAAAGCTACGTACGGAGAAATGAAGGAACCGCTGTCGCCCCGCGAGGAGCTGCGGGCGCAGGTGATCGATGCCATTGCGGCGACGATGGACTTATACGGCGTCAATTATACGTTCGGGCAGCTGTACGGGATTATGTTTTTCGAGGATCGGCCGATGACGCTGGAGGAAATGCGGCAGAGCATGAACATGAGCAAAAGCAATATGAGCTATGCCGTCCGGGCGCTTACGGAATCGAAGATGGTGGAGAAGCTGAAGGAGAAGGACGACCGCAAGGATCAATACGTGGCGGAGACCGACTTCTTCAAGGCCTTCCAATCCTTCTTCACCGCGAAGCTTCAGCGAGAAGTCGACGTCATGCTTGGCGCGGTGCAGTCGGCGATTCCCGTCCTCTCCGAGCTTATTCTGAATCTGGAGACGACGGAGGAGGAACGGAACCTGTGCCTGGAGGATTTGCGCAAGCTGAAGCATGCCGTCGGCTATTACGAATGGCTGCAGCAGTTCGTCAACGATTTGCGGAGCGGCGTTTATTTTCGCGAGGGGAATGGGAAATAAAACGCATGTGAACGATCCAGCCGATTATCGGTTCAACCAATCCGCAGACTGCGCGGTTAGCTTCTCCCGATGCTCCGCCAATTGCTTCCTGCGATGGCCGTTGGCGCCGGAAGGATGGGGGAAATCAAATAAACAGCGCTCTGGGCGCAGCTTTCCTTCCTGGACAAATGCGCGCAATACGTCCGCAACCGCCTTGCCCAGCGGAATAACCAACGCTTCGTCCACCCGCTCCAGCTCCTGCAGCAAAATTCTTCTTGCATATGACGCCAGCATGGGCGATTGCAGGATGGCCGGTCCGTGGCCCGTGTAATTGCGTCCATCGACGAAAGCGGGGTAACGAATGGCAGAGGTCGTGTGGAGGATCTCCCGCCTCTCGCCGAACAACTCTCCGCTCGTCTCTACGCCCAGCAGCCCCGGAATTCCGATCGCATCCAGCATGGAAACCAGATTAACCCGCATCGTGCCCGCGAAGCTGGCCGCGATCTTGGCCCGGCGGTCGACATCTCCCAAGGGTACCCCCGCATGCAGACAATCGCGCGCTTCCCTGACGGCTCTCTCCATCTGGGTGAAACCGGGAGTAATCCCCACGATCATGAGCTTCGCGCTTTCGTTCACGTAATCGTAAGGCACGTAGTATGTGGCTATTCTCCCTTGTTCCTCCAGCCGAAGCTCCGGTACGAGCAGTTGCTCGCGGGAGAGCTTATCCCCGGCCAAAGTGCGTATGTAAGCCATATAGTCGTCCGGTCGAAACATCATCCTGTCCACCTCCCATCGATTTATGTATAATGATCTCATGCGAATAGAATTAAACTTGAACCAAACCCCTATAGAGGTGATACCATGGAAGCCAAACGCGCGGCCGCCGAGAAGGCGGTAGAGTGGTTGAAGGACGGAATGACGGTCGGACTGGGCACGGGCTCCACCGTGCAACCGTTCATAGAAGCGGTCGGCAGGAAAGTAGCTGAAGGCTTGTCGATCAAAGCCGTAGCCACTTCCGTTCGGTCCGAAGAGCTGGCGCGGGAGCTCGGCATACCGATCGTCCCGTTCTCGGACGTGGCGGAGATTGACATTACGGTCGACGGCGCGGACGAAGTGGATCCGGACTGGCATTTGATCAAGGGGGGCGGCGGCGCGCTGCTGCGCGAGAAGATCGTCGCGGATTCCAGCACCAAGCTGATCGTCATCGTCGACGAGTCCAAGCTTGTCCGGCATCTCGGCAAGTTCCCGCTGCCCGTCGAGGTTGTCCCGTTCGGCTTCGAGCTTACGGAGCGCAAGCTGCGACGGCTCGGATGCGAACCCCGGCTTAGGATGGCGGATACTCTCCCTTACAAAACCGATAACGGCAACTACATCCTGGATTGCGAGTTCGATCCCATTCTCGAGCCAGGTCGGCTGGCCGCTGACATCAGCCGCATCCCGGGAGTCGTGGAACACGGCCTCTTCGTCGGAATGGCCGCGCAGATCATCGTCGGCCGCCCCGACGGCACCGCTTATTTGATGGAGAGGTCATGATGCGCCGCCAAGACAACAGAAAAGAGACGCTCGGGCGAGCCCGACGTCTCTTTTTTGTTCGCCTTTTAGTTTAGAAAAGGGCTTTTACTTGCTTTCGTATTCCTTATTCGCCGCATCCAGCATGGACTTCCAATCCGCAAACGAGGTTTCACGCGCAATGTGGCGATCGAATAGCTCGTCGGATATGTTCTCGATATCCTTGTGCGTGTCCGCCTGGAAGTTGCCCTTCACCAAAAACTCTTTAAAGCTTTTGAAGCCGGAGTGCTTGCTCATGAACGACTCGTTAAACAACTTGTCCAACGATACGTGATTAGGATCCTCTTGCATGTCTTTCTGGCCTTGTAAGTCCTTCAACAAATCGTCGAACGACATTGGTTTCTGCTTTCTCAGAATACCACCTCTTCTATGTTAGTTTTAGCGAATCCGGGAACCGGCTTACCTTGTCGACAACGAAGCCCACGCATCCTCAAGCCACTGATCAAAGTCCGCGCCTTTTTCGCCTTCGTAAGCATCGTAAATATCAAGTCTCATCCTTTTGAATTTCTCTTTGAAATCCGGATACGGATGATCCTTCGGCAAGCTCTTTTTGATCCTTACCAGAATTTTGGTCACTTCTCTGCTTAAGGCGGCGTTTTTCCTAGGCGGAAGCTGTACGTCTTCACCGAACTGCTTGAGCTTGCTATAGGCGGCCTCGCGAACTTTATACACGCTATCGTTGTTCATTCTATGCAAGAGAACGTCGATGGTTTGTTTGGTTCTCCATTCGCCTAGCTCTTCAACGGCATCCAGCCGTTCCCGCCAGCTGGACGTTCGGTTAGCTGCCGTCTTTAATTCATTGTAATTCGGAGGTAATTCGTCTTTACCTTCATTATAACCCAAAGGATCCCATCCCGTTCCGTTTTGAAATTTTTTAATAAAAAGAAGAGACGCGGCACGGCCTTACTTGTCGGATTTGTTGCGCTTATCATTACTCGGGGCCGCCGCGCCATCCTGATTTTTGGTCCCCTTGCTTTTATAAGGCTTTGGCGAGTTTTTGGCTCTGTTCGCGCTGGCTTGCCAACGATTCCAGCCCTTTTTGTCCGTACCCCTGCCCGTTCCGCCTTTTCCTTTAGCTTTGCTCAAATGATCACACCTTATAGGATTCAATCTGTGGTAACGCGAAAAACATCGAGGAGATGAGAATCACCCTAAGCGCTAAATTCCATCATAACATAATTCGAAGCAGTCAGCCAGAAATATTGGTTAAATTATAGCAAAGGATGGCGTTCATAGCTCCCTTAGCCTCAGCTCGTAAAAATATTGCACGATCGGATGCTTCAGCTTCATCTGATCTGACATCTGGATGAGCCGCTTTTTCCCCATACGCCTGTCCACCAACGCTAGAACATTCAGTAAGATATGCTGGCTTTCCATGCTTTGGTTTAATGGGGACGATAGAAACGTCGTCGCGACGACGATGAAATTGGACTTGCTTAATTCCGACTGTGCGGCCATAAGTCCCTTTGCAAGCTCCGATTTTTTCCTGCCTCTCGCGATTACGATGAGACGATCCTCGGGCACGGGTCCTTTGAGCTCCCGTCTAACGATTTCGATTTCTTCGTCGCGGATAGGAACCGGGATGTCCATATCATTCTTTATTTCCAACTCCGACTGATACCAACGGATCAAATTAGCGGGATCGCTCATGTTAAGGATATTCTTTTTATCGACCGTGATATAGCATTGCCCTGCCTTGTCGGACAAATAGCGATAGCTGGATGATCCGTATTCGACCTTGCCATGCAAGCTGGTGCTAAGAAAATGTTCCAGATTTTGTTTCAACTTGCTCCAAGACATGTTTGCCTCCTGTGTTGCCTATAATCCTTCTTCATCTATTCCGTCTTTTTTATCGTTTTTAAACTCGCTAAACTTACTCAGCAATGCACGGGCTTCATCTGTCGACTTGGTGTTCATCAAGCTGTTTCTGAGCTCGCCGGCACCTCGAAATCCGCGAACGTAGATTTTGAAAAAGCGGGTAAGAGAGCTAAACGAACGCCGTACTTCCGCCGAATACCGATCATGGAGATCCAGGTGCAGCTGCAGCAGATTCAGCAATTCCTCGCTGCTATGCTCCCTTGCCTCCTTCTCGAATGCATATGGATTCTGGAAAATGCCGCGTCCGATCATAATGCCGTCCACGCCGTATTGCTCCGCGAGCTTTAGCCCCGTTTGACGGTCGGGAATATCCCCGTTTATGGTCAGCAGGGTATGGGGGGCCACCTCGTCGCGAAGCTTCTTGATTTCCGGAATGAGCTCCCAGTGCGCATTTACCTTGCTCATTTCCTCTCTCGTCCTAAGATGAATGGATAGATTGACGATGTCCTGGCGCAAAATATGAGTCAACCAGTCGCGCCATTCGTCTACGGCAGTGAAGCCAAGTCTTGTTTTCACGCTAACGGGCAGTCCCCCAGCTTTGGCCGCCTGGATAATTTCCGCCGCGAGTTCAGGACGGCAGATCAGGCCGCTTCCTTTTCCGTTCTCCGCAACATTGGCTACGGGACAGCCCATATTAATATCGATGCCCTTGAAGCCTTCCTTCGCCATGCCGATGCTCATCTCGCGAAAATACTCCGGCTTATCCCCCCAAATATGGGCCACGATAGGCTGTTCATCCGCGGTAAAAGTCAGTCGGCCGCGCACAGCATGGTTCCCCTCCGGGTGACAATAGCTCTCGGTATTCGCAAACTCCGTAAAAAACACGTCCGGTCTGCCAGCTTCGCTCACGACATGGCGAAACACGACATCCGTCACGTCTTCCATTGGCGCCAGCACAAAAAACGGCCGCGGCAAATCACGCCAAAAGTTTTCTTTCATCGTTCATAACTCCTCTATGACTTACAAGACATTAGATGTCCCGAAAATAGAATAATAATCGATGTTCATGGACCACGAACACATCTTTAAGTATAACATAAGCCCGAGAGCGGCATACCGCACCGCATTGATTCTAATGAGAAAACCTTCTTGAACACTTTTTATTCGCAATGGGGCGCAACGGAATTGGCCGTGCCAAAGATATGATACGGGGTTGTCCCGTTTGCAAATAGGCTATCTATTAACTTGACCAATTCTTCCGGCGATAGATCTTTGTCGTTGCGTATCCAAAGGCGAAACATAGATATTAATGTTGATATGTAAAACTCAATGATGTAAGGTGCTAAGACATCATTTGTTGGAAAGTCCACAATCAATCTCTCGAAGGGAATTTCTCTTTTCAGGCGTTCTACAAAATGAACAGAACCATAGTCGCCCAAGAGGGCTTTAAGAACGGAAATTTCCTCTGCATTTTCCAAGCATTGAATTGCATCTTGGAATGAATGTGTAGAAAACTCTCTGCTTGCCATTTCCTCTTTAATGGATTTCATGACACGATCCTCAACGTAGTCCAACAACTCGTAGATATCCGTAAAGTATTGATAAAAGGTACTGCGATTATATCCCGATTGGTTAGCAATCTCTTGAATGGATATTTTTTCAATTGGTTTTTGGCTATATAGATCACAGAATACATTAATAAATGTTTGCCTGGTTTTATCCGTAATTTCAGGTTGCTTCTTCATGTTTTACCTCCATTTTCCTTTCAATTGATTATACGACAAATATTAAAAATCTGATGGTTGATGACCGTATAGTGAATCTATACAATATCATTATACAACACGTTGTTTGATCATCAACTGTTTTCGGGAGGTTAATATGAGAATTTTATTCTTCGGCAGAGGTTTAATATCGACCCAATATGCTTGGGCATTTGAAAAGGCAGGGCATACCGTTGAGTTTTACGTTAGACAAGGGAGAAAAGAAACCTTTGGAAGCCATATAGAGCTTGAAATGTGGGACGCACGAAGAGGGAAACAGCTAATCAAAGAAAGCTGGAACGTCAAGCTGCATGAGGAGATACGCCCCGATTATGATCTTATCATTGCGAGTGTCAACACGGAGCAACTTCCGGAAGCAGCACGATTATTATCTACCGTTGCTGGTACCGCCCCTGTTCTCATATTCAATAACGTGTGGCAAGATCTGAAATCATCGATCTCGCCATTGTCCATGAACAATGTTGTCTTCGGGTTTCCGGGAGCAGGAGGCGGCATCGAGGACAACAGGCTTAGAGGCGGGTTTTTAAAAATGATATTTCTGGAAAAACCGCGAGCAGGCACTGAACAGATGAACAACAAAGTCAAGGATCTGTTTGAAAGTGCCCACTTTAAAATTAGCTGGATAAAGGATATGCAAAGCTGGCTTTGGAATCACTTTGCCATGAATGCGGCTATGGAGACCGAGGTGTTAAAATCGGGTAGCTTTCCAGCACTTTTTCATCACAGCGACTCGTTCGCAAATGTTGGCAAGAATATGAGGGAAATGCTCCCTGTCCTTAAAGCAAGAGGCGCGAAGATGGATATGATCACTCTCCTGTTGACAAAGATTCCGCCTGCGCTTCTCGGCACGCTTTTTAATAAGGTTATTTTTGCAAAGGGCAGCTTGCCACGCTTTTTCATGGAATACAACAATAGTAAAGCAGGCTTTGCGGTACTTGAAGTTGTGAGGGAAGCAAAAAAGTTGGGCATACCTTTACCACGTCTTACGGCGGCATTTGAAAAAACTGAACAAGTTTGATGATCTGGATAAGAATCATGGCTGGCAGAATGCCTGTCAAGCTTGTCGGCAAAAAAGCTTAACGGAAGCCGCTAGCGTTGGCTAATTCCCCTTGACATCCATTTTCAAATAAATTACGATAACTTCAGAAATCGGAATGAACGTTCATTCCGCACCCTGCAGTAGATTAAAGATAGGAATATGGTGATTCTATACATGCAAGAGAAACATGCGCGAATATTGTCCGCATCGCTTCGCTTATTCTCGGAACGAGGTTTCGAAGCCGCTAACATTCCGATGATCGCCGAGCAGGCAGGCGTCGGAGCCGGTACGATTTATCGCTATTTCGCGAACAAAGAAGATTTGGTCAACGGTCTGTACCAACATTGGAAAAAGAAATTCGCCGACCACGTCCTTGACGGGTGGCCGGATGATGCCGCTGATCGAGAACAGTTTCGACACCTCTTTACGAGAATGTGCGCTTTCGCGACGGCGCATGCGGATGCGTTTATCTTTCTGGAAACCCATAATCACAGACGATACTTAAATACGGCGAGCCGGTTGATTACGAATGAGTTTATGTTCGCCATCCGTTCGTTCGTGGAGGAAGGCATTAGGCAAGGAACCATTCGCAAAGCGCCTGCCGATCTATTGATTTCGCTTGTTTATGGAGCATTCGTCGGTCTATTCAAGTCCGTTCAATCTGGAGAGATCACTTTGACGAAGGAGCTATTGGATATGGCGGAGCAATGCTGTTGGGATGCGGTTAAGACCTAACCGGTCAATGCATCTCTTGAATCGAATGCGCGGAATGAATATTCATTCCGAAAATCGAGTTGCTTGTTTTCACAACATGATTAAAGGAGAAGATAATAATGCAACAGCATCTACAAGGAAAATGGGCTTTGGTCACCGGGGCTTCCGGCGGTCTTGGTGCGGACTTCGCCCGCGAGCTAGCGCGCATGGGGATGAATCTCGTACTGGTAGCCAGAAGAGATTCTCTTCTCAAAGATCTGCAGACGGCATTGATATCGGAGTACGGCGTTCAGGTCGAGTACCTATCGGTGGACTTGTCCGAGGCTGAGGCGCCGGCAAAGCTGCACAAGCACATTCGGGATCAGGGCATCGAAATAGAAGTCCTGATCAATAATGCCGGATACGGATTGTATGGGGATTTTCTGAGCATGGATTGGGAGAAGGAACGCAACATGCTGGAGCTGGACATTATCAGCCTAACCCACATGTCCAAGCTGTTCGTAAGCGACATGGTCGCAAAGGGTTCCGGTTACGTGCTGCAAGTATCGTCGATTGGCGCCTTTCAGCCCACGCCTCTCTATGCAAGCTACTCTGCCGCGAAAAGCTACGTATTAAGCTTCAGCGAAGCGCTTAACTTCGAGCTCCGCGGGACGGGCGTCTCCTCCACCGCTGTCGCGCCAGGCATCACGGCTACCGACTTTCTTAAAGTGTCGGGTCAGCAGATGACGCCCTATCAGAAGCTCGTCATGATGCAAAGCCCGGATGTGGCACGGATTGGCATTCAAGCGATGCTCCGCCGGAAAGGAAGCGTGGTGCCGGGATTCGTGAATTCAGTGTCCGCTTGGTCTACAAGACTGATGTCTCGCCGATTGCAAGCGAAGGTTGCTTTTCGGTTGATGAAGCAGTAACCGACTCTGGATATTCGACGATGGCTAACCTGGAAGATCCGAGCCCGATAGATGCTCGCCACACTGCTCAATAGCTTTTCATCGCTGATCTAAACCGCTGATCTAAACCGTTTAAATCGTCCAAGAAGAAGTTGATAACGTGAATTGAGATGCGATTCTGCCCCTTGCATAATAAAGACAGAAAGCAAGCATCTCGAATACGATCAATTTCAAAGGAGCGGGAAGACGATGAGTCTGGTAACCATGGAGATGAAGAAGCAGTTTGAGCAAGAGGGATATGTCATTTTCAAGGATTTATTTAGCGATCAAGAGATTGATGCATTGCGCGGAAGAATCGACAAGCACGATGAGGAATCGCAGGCCGCGCTTCGTCTGGTCGGCCAGAGCGGAATCAGTATCGCAAACCAAATCAATTTCAATGCGCTGCTCAACCAAAAAGACGCGCAAATCCAGGCTTTCACGGCCAATCGTACAATGGTGGACATTACAACAGCTCTGATCGGACCGGACATGAAACTGTACTGGGACCAATCGGTGTACAAAAGTCCGGAAGCGAACCGGGATTTCCCTTGGCATCAAGATAACGGGTATGCGCCAATAGAGCCTGCCGCTTACGTAACCTGCTGGCTAGCGCTCGAGGACGCGACGATCGAGAACGGCTGCGTGTGGATATTGCCGCGTACGCACCTGCAAGGGGAAGTCGAGCACAAACCGACCGAGGTTGGCTTGCAATGTTATTTCGGGCAAGATCCCGGCATTCCGGTAGAGCTCAAGAAAGGCAGCATGGTCGCCTTTCATTCGCTCTTGTTCCATCGAAGCACGCCGAACGTCAGCGATACGATTCGCAAAGGATTTATTATGCAATATTCAGTAGATGGAGCGATCGACCCGCGCGTCGGCACGCCTTACGATAACGGTCCAACGATTGCGATTGGCGGTAAAGCGGTCCATCCATCAGCAGTACAGGCTGAAGCATAAGGGCGTATTGCTGGTCATAACCGTACAACGATTAGATGAGGTGGTTGAACCAATGACTCCGCAGATCAATCCAGCTGGCGCAGAACCAAACTCCATTCAACTGGATAGTCAAATTGCGGTGTTCCAAGTTGAACGGGCCACCTACAAGTCATTGAAGCTGGTCGATATCGTCAAGCCGCATTGGACCATCAGTTTTGTGCTCGAGGGTAACGTGGAAACTACGATCGGGGGCGAAACGGTCAACGTAAAGCCAGGGAGCGTGATGATTCATCCCCCTTATCTGCCCTTCTCAGAGGCGGCACGCATACCAGGCACGCATCTGTGGTTCTCGTTGCATGCGAATGCCGCGCCGATGCTTGAGCTGCTTCGCCTCTATCCCCTGCCAACGGTTCTTGCGATGGAAGAGTCGGATCGTTATCCTCAACTATTCGAAGAGCTGCTGCTCGCGTGGCAGGATTCGGGCTGCCCGTTCCGCGAATGGACCGTGACGGCCAAGACGCTCCTATTGGTCAGCGTGCTGCTCAAACGGTGGGAACGGCTGGGCAGGCCCATGCGGCCGCCTCATGCGAGCGACGAGAGAGATCGTTTTCCCTTAGTCATCCGGTACATGATGGAGCGTTATCCCTATCGGGTATCTCGGCAGCAGCTTGCCGATCTGATTCATTTGCACCCTGTATATTTGGACCGATTATTCTCCCAGCAGTATGGAATAACTCCCATGCGCATGCTGCGCGAGATCCGGCTGCGGCAAGCAAGAACCTTGCTGGAGAGCGGCGATGAACCGATTAACCGAATCGCGGTGATGTGCGGCTTCGGCGAAGCGCCCTACTTGAACCGGTTGTTCTTGAAGAGCTTTGGCGAAACACCCGGCTCCTATCGCGAACGGATGAAAGCGGTTAAACAATATGATTACAACGGAGAGGTTTGAACGATGACGGAGAAGCCATACGTTGATCAAGTCCATGTGCGCTGGTGTGCCAATAACTTTCTGAGGCATCGCCCGGATGAGGCCGTGCAGCGTTGGATGCAGCTTGGCGCCCAAGTCGAAATCACAGGCTGTCTTGCTCAATGTCAACATTGCCGAGTCGAAGCCTGCTGTCTGATCGATGGAGAGGTTGCCGTTAACTTGACTGAGGCGGAGAAGCGGATGAAGGAGAGGCTGGGTACTGGGTAATCAAGAGCATTAAGTTGATGTCGCGGCAGGCTTCACTTCATTTTACAGCCTGGGATATCATGTCGCTCTCCCTATCACCGACAGGTACTTTCGTCGATACGCTTCGGGAACGAGACACCAAAGAGCCCTCCGTCTCGGAGGGCTCGCCAAGCTTGACCAACTGCGCAGCTATCTATTTATCTTGCAAGCCCGGCCATCCCCTCTACCGGGTTAACAAGCGGCTCCAAACCATCGATATAACACACCGCGACATCACCGTCGCGAATCACAACCGCGCCCGGAGTCCCCGTGATGATGATATCCCCTGGGTGAAGCGTCATAAAAGCGGAGTGGAAGGCCACTGTGTACCACGGACGGAATTTCATATTGAAGATCCGATTCGTATGAAGCTTCTCACCGTTTAGCCCCGTTGTTACTGTAACGTCCAGAATGTCCGGTATGTCCTCTAGCGTAAGCAGCTGAGAGCCGATGCTTAGAAACGTATCGTAGCTCTTCGCCCGTGCGAGGAATCTTGGATTACGGCCATGAATGTCAAAGGCCGTCATATCAAGGGCGGTCGTAATGCCGGCCACCATCTCAGGCGCTTCTTCCTCCGTTACATTGCGGCACGTCTTCTCGATGACAATGGCCAGCTCCGCTTCGGCCGTTATGGTTCCGGCATGCTCCGGAAGCACAATCGATTGTCCCGGACCGATCAGGGTCGTTGCCGGCTTCATGAATCCGACCGGCTCCTCGTCCTCCGCTTTCTGCTCAAGCTCCGCGGCATCTTGCACGTAATTCATGCCGATGCCCCAAATTTTCCCTGGATTGCGGTATAGCGGAGCCAACACCGCCCTGTCAGCGTAAATGGATGGCACCCCGGCAAGCTGCTCTCTTCCTCCGGAATTGTACCACTCCCGTAACGACTGCAAAGCACCGCTTGCGATGAGCTCCAGCATCTCGATCGGCCAACTTGTACCTAATGAAGCATTGAGAGATTCGATTGCAATATACCGATTTTCGGTGCAAATGGCCGCCAGTTCACGCCCATCAATATTCAAGGTTGATAGTTTCATGCCCCAAGCCTCCTCCCTCAAAGGATTTCAGTTCTCATTCACGGAGACAACGTTGAGCGCATAACCGGAGTCCCTCATCATACTAATCTCATGCTCATCCAGACGGTCGTCTGTAATAATCTCGTCAAAGGCATTCAGCTCGCTGAAGATCGCAAACGATGTATAGCTAAACTTCGATGCGTCAGCAAGCAAAATACTTTCATTCGCCGCCTTCATACTGCTCTGCCTCGCTCCTACTAGCACCGGAGACCATGCCATTGCTCCTTTAGGCGAGACCGCCTCGCAGGTCATGAACGCAATATCCACCGTAACCGCATTAATCATTCGTTCGGCATAGATGCCATCCATGCTGTACGCCCATTTGCTTACTCTGCCGCCCGTACAATACACTTCCATATTTTCGAATCGTTCCTCGTTCGATAACATGAGGGCGATATGCAAATCCCGCGTAATAACCTTCAGATTGCGGAATCGCTCCAGCTCGTGAATCATGGCGGCCGTCGTCGTGCCTGCATCCAGAATGATGCTCATGCCATCCTGAATTCGTTTCGCCGCCTCCCTTGCGATTGCCGCCTTCTCAAGAGGGTGCTCGCTGGCTCGTTGCTCGTATTTGGCTCCCATATAACGCTTTACCTTCACCGCTCCCCCATGCGAGCGCTGAATCTTGCCTTCGGACTCCAACAAGTCCAAATCTCTACGGATCGTCATCTGCGAAACCTGGAACAGGTCCGACAACTCCGTAATCGTCACCTGCTGCCTCAAATCCAGCAGCTTCATAATTTCATGCCGCCTTGTACCTACAAGCATCGGGATTTCCCCCTATGTAACAATATCGTATGTCGAATACGGAAGAGGACGGCCCCTTCAGCCGCCCACTTCATGGCCTGCCTTTCAGCGATATCCTTACTTCAGATTCGCGATCGCCTTCTCGACGAATTCAGTCGTAAATGCCTTGGAAACATCTTGATCGGAATTTAACAGTCCCAAATCCTTCATTAGCTCATATTGCTCCTGCCAGCGTTCCATTGTCATGTAGCCCACGCCATGGGTTGTGGCATCACCCTCGTAAACAAGGGGCTGAAGCGCTTTGGCGCTATAAGCGAAGGCATCCAGCGGAACGTCCGGATTTTCCTTTTGGATAAACGGATTGATCTCCTCATAGTTTTCCTTGTAATACATCCAGCCCTTAATGGTCGCCTCGACGTAGGCTTGCACGATTTCCGGATTTTTCTTAATGTAATCCTCCGTCGTGACCATGATGTTGGCATACGGATTGTACCCGAAGTCGCCAATGAGCAGGCTCTCCGTCTCGTATCCCTGTTGGCTGAGCGTATATGGCTCCGAAGTGATGTAGCTTTGCACGACAGACGTTTTGTTCGCCATGAAGCTGCCTAGCTCGTAGTTGTATTTCAATTCCCGGGCATCCGAGATGTCATAGGCTTTCTTGAAGAATTCCCAGTAGGCCGCGCCGCTGCTCACGAAGACGTCGCGTCCATTCAAATCTTCGATACTCTTGATGTGTTCTCCTTTATGGAAGGTTAAAGATTGAGGGAATTTCTGAAATGTGCCCAGAACAGCTACAAGCGGAATGCCGTTCTCTCTCGCCAGAAGCACTTCATCGGCGGAGCTCATGGCGAATTGGGCTTTGCCCGTGGCAACAAGCTGCGTGCCGGACACGTTAACCCCTGGCGTAATCGTCATATCGAAGCCGGCTTCCTTGTAGTAGTCTTTGGCCAGCGCCGTATAGTTGCCTCCGTGCTCAGGCTGGGCGTACCAGTTCGTAATTTGCGTAATCGGAATCAATTCTTTGGGGGCTTCGGTCGGCGCGCTAGAAGCGGCTTCTGTAGGAGATGCAGTAGCGGCCATATTACTGTTGCCCAAGTTATTCGAATTCGAGCAGGCCGACAGGGTAAGCGTAAGGATCGCCATCATAGCCAGCATGGACTTTGAATGATTTGCGACAAAACGTGCAGCGGATTTGTTTGTTTTCATAGGTATTCCCTCCACTTTTCTCTTATATTAGGTTTCCTATCCTTGTCCTTGCGCTCCCCTGCTCACACTAGCCAATTCTCTCTGACATAAGCGCTAACCCAAGCTCCTTTCGCTGCCGTCCATCTTGACGGAGACTCCTCCAGTAGAAGCTGCTCTCCCGATGATGCGTCCGTGACCACCAGTCCGGCGGGATTCCCTTCCTTAATGCCGTACTCTCTAATCCCCATTAAGGAGGCCGGGGTCTCCGTAATCATAGAGAGGATTCGTCCCGCGTCGGAAGTAGCGCCCATATGGGCAGCATAAGCGGTAATGGTTCCCATCTGAACCAAGTCGCCTCTGCCGAATGGATGAAACGGATCTTGGATGTTGTCTGAGGCCGCGGCTACCTTCACGCCAGCGTCCAGCAGCTCCTTCACTCGTGTAACCCCCCTGCGGAACGGCCCCCTATCACCTCTCCCCTGCAAATACAGATTCACTGCCGGAAGCGTGACCGCCCCCACTTGCGCCTCGGCCATCAGCTCCATAAGCGGTATCGCTTCTTCACTCGACATACTGGACAGAGAGCATAGATGACCGGCAGTCACCATACCTTGATAACCAGCCGCGATCGTCGCCTTACAGATGCCTTCAATCGTTCGCATTGCTGGATTGTCCGTCTCGTCCGTATGGAGATCGATGGGTACGCCAAGCTTCTCCGCTTGCCGGAAGAGCAGCTTGATGTCCCGTTCGGGCTCCTCGTTCAGATGCGGACAACCGCCCAAGCCGTCCATGCCAAGGTCAATCAGTTCTCTGCTGAGCTCATTCATCTCTGCCGTGTTCTGAGCGAAATAAAGCATGGGATAGAGCTGAAGCTCGACTCGGCCTTTCAGCTCCTCGCGCGCTTCCAGCGCGGCCTCCACCGTTCGCATGACAACCTCTCGGCCATGCGTCCATGGAATGTCCAGATGCGTCCGCATGTATAAAGTACCGCTCTGCAGCCCCATCAGCGCCGCGCGCACCATTCGTTCCCTAATATTCGATTTCGAGAATTGACCGATCTTCCCTCCATAATTCCGGATGGCCTCAAGCAGCGTTCCCGATTCGTTGCCAACCATGGACAGCGTCAGTGCTTTATCCAGGTGCATGTGCATATCCGCAAAGCCAGGCAGCGCCGCTCTTCCCTGCAGGTCGACGACAGGCACGGGACCGTCCGATTGACTCATCGACCTCCGGTCCGTGACGGGAATCGCATCAGGAATGGCAAGCTCCTGGCCATAGCGACGAACCCTTGTCCATCTGCCCTTCTCCGCCACTAGCTCGTACCAGCCCTCCCCCTCTTCAAGGGGAAGCTTTGCATTAATGAGATGAAGATCGCCCTTGGCCATCGATCAGTTCTCCTTCGCGAGTTCGGATTCGTGCCAGGAGCTGAGCAGCCGCTTGGACAACTGATTAACGAGAAGGAAGAATGTAATGCCAAGGATGGATGCGGATAACCCGCAGGCGAACAAGTATGGTGTCTTGAGGCGTGCCGCCGCTACCGTAATCGCGTAGCCAAGCCCTCCGTTGGCGCCGCCGAGTCCCGCCATATATTCCCCGACGATAGCTCCGATGACGGACAGGGTGGACGAGATTTTCAAACCTGCGATGATGTAAGGCAGCGCTGCTGGCAGCCTCAGCCTCAGCATTGTTTGGAGCGGCGTGGCGTTGTACAGGAAGAACAAGTTTTTCATGTTGTGGTCCGTGCTGTTCAAACCGATAAGGGTATTAGATAACATTGGAAAGAAACCGATTAGGAACGTGATGAAAACGATGGCGTTAATGCCCGCTCCGAACCAAATGATGATGATCGGCGCAATGGCAATGATCGGAATGGTCTGCAGGACGATCGCGTAGGGGTAGACGCTTCGCTCCACAAGCTTCGAGCTGGCGAGCAGAATGGCGGCGCCGATACCGATGACGACGCTGAACAGAAAGCCGATGAGCGTCTCCGAAGCCGTCGTAATCAGAGCCCCTGATAAGCTATCCCAATTGTCCACCGCCGCATTCCAAATGTCGGACGGCTTCGGGAGCAGATAGACCGGCACGTTGAACTGGCCGGCAATGAGCTGCCACAGCCCAACTACAATGACGAAGGCCCCGATTGGCGGCAAGGCGCCGATCATCTTGGACTTCCATGCTTTTGGGAATACGCTCTTCGAAGGCCTCGCCTTCTTCGGCGTGATCGGACCTGCGCTTGCGATGGATTTACTCATGACTCAGCGCCTCCTTCTCGGGTTGATCGACATACAGCTTGCCTGGATTGAGCAGATTGCGAGGATCGTTGACACGTTTCCGTTCCACCATGCCCTCATAAGTAGAATTGCCAGGATCAAGCTCCCATGTATGAGGGTTGCTTACGGGTACGCCGATTTCGTTCAAGAATGCGATCATCTCATAGACGCGTTCTTCGGTCGTAAACTTGATCAGCGGCAAGTTGGCTGGTGCCGTGCCGCCATCCGGCCGTTTCATCCATTCCATATGCATCAGCATCTCTTCGCCGTATTTCTCCTTCACAAGCGCAATCTGACGCTCATAGTCCGTCGGGGAGAAGCCGCATTGTAAGTACGTATAGGAGGCATCCGCCTTCAAAGTCCATAACGTGGTATGGTTGAAGGTAAAGTCGGTCAGGCTCACGCCTTTCCGCAAGTGGGAATCATCCTTCGTATACGGAATGTCCCCATTGTCCTCTGCGGCCATGCGGTGAAGAACATCTAGCGAGCCTTTCTCCACCTCCAGCAGCACGACGGTTTTGTTCGGCAAAAGATATTTCACCAGCGGGGCAAAATAACTCGGAAGCGGCCATTCGCTGAGACTAATGACGCGTTTCATCAAGCTGTCATCCTCGGCTACGCGATTCGCGAATCGCACGGCATCCTCCAGCTTGTCGAATTGAGCGATCGCCTCCTGCCACTCCTTGGCATGGGCAAGAGGGATAACGACCTCCGCCAGAATGCCGGTTGTGCCGTAGCCGTGAATGTAATCCTGCATCTCGTCGCCGCGAATAACGAGCCGCTGCGGTTCCGCCTCCATCGTATACGCAACCAGCTCCAGCACGTTGCCGTCCCATAAGCTGCCGTACGTGATGGAGCCGATGCCGCCGGAGCCGCCGCCGATAAATCCGCCGATCGTCGATACCAGAAGCGTGCTTGGATAGATACGCAGCTCTTGTCCCGTTGCTTTGGCCGCCTTCTCCAATGCGCCTAGTCTTACTCCCGCTTGGCATCTGGCAAAGCCGTCCCCAATCTCCAGAATTTCATTGAAGGAAGACAGATCCAGCACAATCCCGCCTTTCAGCGGAACCGCCTGCCCGTAATTTCCTGTGCCGCCGCCGCGTGGCGTGACCGGAATGCCGTGCTCGTAGGCGTAGGCAAGGATCTGCTTCAAATCTTCTTCGTTCTGAACCTTCACAACGCCCTCTGCCACCTTATCCTTGAGCTTGGCTTGCAGCAAAGGGGAGTACCAGTAATAATCCTTGGAATGCTTCTCTACAACCGCGCGGTCAACGATCACCTTGCCCTCTCCCAGCATGCCATTCACTTCAGCCTGCCAATTCGCCTTCATCGCGGCACCTCCCATTCTAGTGATTGAGCGAACGGGACACCTTGCCGACCCATTCGCTGAATCGCGCGGTCGTCCGGTATTCCTCGCCTCTCGGATAAGGAACATCTATCGGAACAATCGTGGAGATCTTGCCAGGACGCGGCGTCATGACCGCTACTTTGCTAGACAAGAACACCGCCTCAAACACATTGTGCGTGACAAACAGCACCGTCATGCTTTTGTCCTGCTGCCAGATCGCCAGCAGTTCATTCTGAAGGGTCTGCCTCGTAATTTCGTCGAGCGCCGCGAACGGCTCATCCATTAGCAGCAGTTTCGGTTTCGATACAAGCGCCCTCGCGATGGACACGCGCATCTTCATACCGCCCGACAGCATCCGGGGCAGCGCCTTTGTATAGTCCTTGAGTCCAACCATCTCCAGCACACGCTCCGCTTCCTTGCGGCTCTCTTTCTTAGAATCGCCGCGCAGCGACAAAGGCAGCATGACGTTGTCGATGACCGAGCTCCACGGAAGCAGCGTATGATCCTGAAACACAAAGGAAGTATTGTTTGCTTTGCGGGCTTCCTTCGGCGTATGTCCGAGAATGCTCAGTTCTCCGGAAGTTTGACCGCTAAGTCCCGTAATCAGCTTGAATATCGTCGACTTGCCGCAGCCGGATGGACCCACGAATGAGATAAACTCACCTTCGGAAATATCAAGGTTCACGTCTTCGAGCGCTACTGTTCCGTTGGGGTATACCTTGGATAATCCTCTCATTTGAACGAATGGCATCTCGTCCGTCTTGTACGATAAGCTCGGGCGCTCATTCAATACCGTTCCCATTCCAACCGCCTCCTTGTTTAACGATTCTTCTTCAAGCTCGACATATCGAAGTTCACGATTTCCATTAGCGATGCGGCCATTGCCGCCCCGCCCCGTTCATAGAGATGCTTGCCAAGCGCAACGGAAGCAAGCTTGGCGTTGCCTCCAATGCCGGAATTCGAAATATCGCTCATGACCCACGCGAACGACTTGTTCTTGAACTGCAATGTCGGAAGCTCGGGGAAATTCGGAATTTCGTCCGGCGCTTCGCTCATGTCCACCCAATGCTCGCGAGAAGCAAGGATGAGAGAAGTTTCAATATCTCCGCCATGCATGTCGAGGATTGGCTCGCGCTTTATGGTTTCAGGATCGGCCGAGCCATCGAACTGTACCTGAAACACCGCAAGCCCCGTCTCGATTCGGATTTCTCGCGCCATCATGTTGAGCAGATCCACGTTGCCGCCATGCGTATTGTAGAAGGCCAGCTTGCGGAAGCCGCTCACCTGCAGGCTCTTGGCGATATCCATGACGACCGCCATCAGCGTTGTCGCCGACAAGGTAAGCGTTCCGGGATGTCCAAGATGCTCCGTGCTTTTGCCGTAGGCAAGCGGCGGAATCAGCCAGACCGGGGCTCCCTCGGGAAGCGCCTCGAACGCATAGGTGAGCATCGTCTCGTTGATCAGCGTATCCGTATAAGTCGGTAGATGAGGACCGTGCTGTTCAATCGCCGCAACCGGCAGCACGACAAGCGCGTTGCTCTTATCCAGCTCCGCTACTTGCTTGCGGCTGAGCCGCGGCAGAAAATGTTCGTCCCACGCTTTTCCCGTATATCTGTTCATGGCCATCCCTCCGTTCTCCATTTATTTAGGCCCGCTGCTTGGCGGACAGAATGCTCAGATCCTCGTCGTCAAGCTCCGCTTCAATACCTGATTTGATCAGATCGGAAAACTTCTCATCCGGCACCATCGTGGTAAGTACATACAGCCTGGAGCTTCCCGTATTCTTCACTTGATGCGTCTGACCCGGCGTCACGATGAAATACGAACCTTGCCCGATCGGCATGCTGTCATCCCCTACCGAAGCAATCCCTTCTCCATGCAGCACATAGAAGTATTCGAACGCTTCCGCATGCTCGTTAGGTGGCGTCTGCCCGCCTTCGTCGAAAATCTCGATAACAGACACGAATGGAACCTGATTACCGTCACAAAGCAACACGAATTTGTTCGTATCTTTCGGCGAAATCTTGTAAACCGGGCATTGATCGAAGCTTCCTGCAAACAGAGCTGGCATAGTCATAACGAGCACCTCCGAAGGTTTGGTTTTATTATTGGGTTAAAGCTTTTAGCAGATGGGATGATTCCGTAATGAAGCCATAACATTGTTTCACATTATAATAGGTAGCCTCCGTGCAGTAAGACGGAGAATTCGTCGCACAGCAATCCTTGATCAGCACCGCGTCGTAACCCGCATGTACCGCATCCTCTAACGTTGCCATGACGCATTGATCCAGATTCACGCCCATGAATAGCAGCGTATCGATTCGCAAATTACGAAGGATACTGTCCAGCGGCGTATCCCAGAAACCGCTCATCCGGTATTTGTCCACATGAATATCTTCTTCCTCGATCTGCAGCGCATCGATTATCGCCGCTCCCCAGCTACCCTTCTCCAGCACTTTGGAACCATTCGGAAGAGGCTCGCCAACCCCGGTTCCCCTGCCGTTGCCGTTGTAGACGTGAAGGATAGAGGGACTAAGATTAAGTCGATCCGCCCGATTGCCCCAGTTGAGCCAAATAATCGGAACGTCCTCCGCCCTTAACGCTCGGAGCATGCGATTCTGGGTTTCGGCTAGTTCGCCCAGCACGGCGTAATCGCCGCCGATACTATCTACCCATCCCCCCTGTGAGCAAAAATCATTCTGCATATCGACGACGATAACAGCCGTCCGCTTCAAGTCAATTGAGATTCGCTGCGGGTCCGCCGTCATTTGAACGCTTCGTACGGATGGCTGCTCTCTTCCAAGCAAGGCCTCGTCATCGTTCACATGCCAGTCGTTTCGGCCATTTCCAATACGATACATGCTCGCTCCTCCTCCTTCACCCGAACGGGCAGCTCTAGAATGGAATGCTCGTAATGGATCGCCGCTGCAGCCATCTGCAGCTCTCCTGCGCCTACCCTTCGCTTCTCTTCCAAGCTGCAGCTGTTATGATGCTTCTCGAACAACGGATACGCGCTTCCTGACAGCTCCAGCCTAAGCGACTCTCCCGCTCTCAGCAGCACAGATACCGGCCTCATCTCGATCCCGAGCATCTCGCATTGCCCACACTCGTCAGCTACCGAAGTAATCTCCGCAATACCTGCCGTCAGAAACGTAACCGAACCATCCAGAGAGACGATGCTTGCGATGGCCGCAATATCCGTCGGACTTCCCATGGCTTGAACCTGCAGCTTGAGCGCAAGCGCGCCAAGCACGCTCATATCTCTCTGAAGAGGAGCGCTGGTGTAGACAAGAATCTCATACCGATCCTGAGCCATTCGGCGATCAATCGGTTGGAAACCATCCAGCCGCATAGGAAGTCTCGCATCATAAACGAATATGTCCGGCTCTTCTTGCGTTGTGCCAGAAGCTTGCCTTCTTAGAGACCCTCCGCCGGAAACACCGTTAGCGGCTTTGCCATTGTTGCCGAGCCACATTTTCTCCAAGCTGCCTTTCGCGCTAAGGGGGGAAACGCATTCCATCTCCACCCACTGCTTGCTGCCTCGTTCGTAACAAGTTACCTCGCAGTCCGGCAATTCCGCCCTCCGGCTGTCTGGATCGAGCCAATATCGGAACCAAGCGACCTGCTCTGCGTGAATATTGCCATCCGCTTCGCTGCCATGATCGTGACCGCCCGAGAAACGTCCCCAAGGGATGTGATCCCAGGGTCCGACCGTAAGCTTGAAACGGAGTTCGTTGCTGCGCTTCAAGTCGCTGATCGATTCGTAATCCGTAAGCGTCCCCATTAGGAATACGTCGTACCAGCCGCCGATCAGGAATGCCGGGATTGGATGTCGCTTGAAGCCCTCCATCCAATTGCGTTTCTCCCAATAATCATCATACGAGGGGTGCTCCAACCATTCTCGATAAGCGGGAAAATAGTTCTCCAGAATAGGATGAGTACCGTCCTCCATAAGGGGATACAGCAGCTCGTCTGGCGTTTGCATCCGAATTCGCGTACAGAGCGCTTCCGTTTCCGCATCGCCCGCCCGTCTGGCCGCATCCCGTGCAAGCTGGAAAGCCCAGGGCACATGCTCCGCTGCCGCAAATCTTCCTTGAGGATAAATCATCCCACTATATACATTCGCCCCGCACATGCCAGGTGCAATTGCCTTCAGCGAAGGAGGCGCCTTCGACGCTGCCGCCCATTGCGTGCAGCCCTGATAAGAGAAGCCGTACATACCGACGCGTCCATTCGAGCCCGGCAATCTCGCTGACCACTCCACCGCATCGTACCCGTCATCCGCCTCGTGCACGAACGGGGCAAATTCACCCTCAGACTCGCCGCGTCCCCTTACATCTTGAATGACGACGATAAAGCCTTGTCTCGCATACCAGACGGGGTGAGCTTGTGTGACGGTTGAAGCGAGCACCTTGCCATACGGCTGTCTCATTAGCAAAACAGGGTAGCTACCCTCTTGAAGCGGACGATAGACATCCGCGTACAACTTCGTCCCGTCGCGAAGGGTGCAAGCTAGATTGCGTTCAACTAGACATTCTCCGAATCGTATCGCTCCCATGCCAGCACCTCTCTATGTTAGTTTTCGTGACACAACTATCGTGATACTCAACGTCATGTTTCAAACTCCTATCTTATACGTCAGATAATATAACACATCTAGTGCACAGGTCAATGATTTTGTGTTATATTCTGTTTATAAAATGTTAATTAGATGTTAGAACATGAATGTTCGGGTTGTAAATGCTTACATAATTACACATCCCCACCTTTAAACAGATGATGTTACTCTTCATATAAACTAACATGATTGGGTGAGTTAAATGTTATATAGTGGCGAAGTCCATTCCATTTCAAGAAAAAATGCCGTCTACGACTATACTTCCTCCTGCATGAACGGACTTCTGTATGCATTTGCTTATCAATTTTACATCCCCGTAGCCATACAGAATGGAGCCGCGAATTGGCAGATCGGCCTATTATCGGCCGCGCCGGCTGCCGGCGTATTGCTCGCACCGCTCTGGGCAAGCTTGCAGCTTGGGAAAGCTCCCAAACCATTCGTTATTTTGTCTAACTTGCTAGGCAGGCTGTCCTTTTTACTTCCCGCTGTGTGGGGGACTCCTTGGAGTTATGTATGCACGTTGTTCTTCTTTCATCTCATGATGGGAATCCAATCTCCCGCTTACGCCTCGCTGATGACGCGCATTTATCCGCCGGAGGTTCGCGGCGAACGTATGGGCAAAGCAAGGATGATGATGTGCTTCGCGATGATTCCGATCTCGCCACTGCTAGGCTACTGGCTCGATCTGCAAGGCTCAGCCCCTCCTCTCATCTGGTCTGCGATAACCGGCTCTCTCTCTATTGGCGTGCTAGCATTTGTAAAGGACTATGACCCGCGCTTCAGTCTATCCAAATCCACTCTGCCGCCTTCCTTCTTCAGCCAGCTTCGATTCGTGCAGAGCAATCCTTTGCTGCTCGTCTTCTTCGTAGCGACGTCGCTTTGCGGCATCAACTACATCCTTGCGAGCCCGCTATATTCCATTATTCAAGTGGAGCATCTGCAGTTAACCAATCTTCAAATCAGCCAGTCCAAAGTCATCTATTTCATCGTGCTTCTGCTATCCTATTATGCGACCGGCCGCATCATCGATCGGTATTCCCCCGGCCAGACGCTCATTTTCGCTATGGTCGGTTTCATGACAGGGCCGCTTCTATACATTTTCTTCCCGGGATACGGAGGCGTCTTAACGGCGAATGCCATATACGGCGCGGCTGATGCCGCTTGGGAGCTTAGCATACTCAGCTTCATCTTTCGAATGGCGCCCGGAAGGGAGGCCGTCGTCTATAGCATTCATCTGCTGTTGTTCGGTATTCGCGGCACCATTGCTCCGATCATCGGCACATCCCTCGTGTCTTCCATGCCCATGACTCAAATATTGTGTATTTCCACTGCTTGCGGCTTGCTAGGCCTTCTGCTTTTCATTCGTCTATTCGTCGTGAAACGTAAAGCTTTCGCTCCTCTGCGCATGTCTAACAGAGCGGTTTAGCGTGGTCGCACCATAAACGGCTTCGTCCAGACATCCTTTTCGGACCATAAGTAATGAGCAAAGTCTGTAGCCATAAATCCTCGGCGATAAGTATGTACGATTATCTCTACTAACACAATTATTTAGCGGGTCGCCTACGCCGAGCGTTGCAAGTATGGTGTGAAACGCCATCGAAGTCCTGAACAACGCTCTCGCCAGCACAACATTCTCATGAGTTCCTACCGCATCGCAGATCCGTCGAGAATGCTTGACAGGCATGCAAAGAGGCGTTGCAGGATTGTCAATCCGGCAACGCCTCTGTCTGCTAAGTGAATGTTTAACTTTGAATGAACAGAGAAGGTACCATCGGTTGCCCCTTCTGCATTTACAAGCCAGTTATGCAGCCGCCAGCGTTCAAGGAATCAGCACAATCTTTCCGGTGCTCTTCCGGCTTTCCAGATAACGGTGCGCCTCCGCTCCGTCCTTCAACTCGAATAGTCGGGGAGCCTGCAAGCGCAGATGGCCGTCACGCAGCAAAGCGAATAATTGTTCCGCGCGTCGCGACCGTTCTTCGTAGGAGACCAGATAACTCCACAGATCCCCGCCGATCAGACGTTTCGATGCATCCATTAGCCGCCTGGGATCGACGGGCGGAGGATCCCCTCCCGCCATGCCGTAGAATACGATCGTCCCTTTCGTTCTGGCCGTGTCAATGCTCCTGCTCAAGGTCGCGCCCACGGAGTCGTAGACGACGTCCGCACCGTCGGCATCTTCGCGGCAAGCCCTGGTCATCGCCGGCCAATCTTCGTCATACAAAAAGACATGATCGGCGCCGGCTTCGTAAGCCGCCTGCTTCTTCGGCTCGGCGGATACGAGACCGACAACGTTCGCCCCTTTCTGTTTGCCCAGCTGGGTGAGGATCTGGCCTACGCCTCCGGCTGCGGCATGAACCAACATCCAGTCGCCTGCTTGTACAGGGTAACTGTCGTTCGTTAAATAGTGGGCCGTCAAACCTTGCAGAAGCAAAGATGCAGCCTGATCAAAGCCGATATCATCGGGGAGCGGAATCAATCGCTCCTCTTCGGCTTTCACCAATTCGGCGTTGGCATAAGGGACGTCGGCGAACGCGACCCGGTCTCCGACCCGAAACCTCGTCGTTTGGCCGCCCGCCCGCACAACCTCGCCCGCGCCTTCATACCCAGCGATATATGGCGGCGCGCCTGCCAGGTGGTAATTTCCTTTCCGCCTGTATATATCGGCGTAGTTCAATCCGATCGCTTCCATCCGGACCAGCACTTGCGACCCGGAGATCGACGGTACGGGCACGTCGGCGTAAGTTAGCACTTCGGGGCCGCCGAATTCGCGGAATGTCAATGCTTTCATGTTGGTTATCATGTTGGTTGTCATGCCGTGAATCCCACCTTCTTCCAAAATTCTTGAATTTACTTGCCTCAATGGTTTCCGAGTGCTGAAGACCAGCGCAGCTTTTGCTTCGCCAGCAGAAGCTTCATGCCGGTATAAGCCACGTAAAGCGGTCGAAATAGCGCAAACCCATTTCACGATGGGACCGCCCCATAATCCGATATGAAGCATATCGTTCCAATAGATTAATCTTTCCTTGCCATCCAAATACAATCCAGAACACAGGTAGGCAATACCGGTTACCGTTGCCGCTTGTTCCGTAAATAAACTCCTCAATCGAAAGAACCACAACGCCTCTTCTGGCATCGTGGTTCCTTCTTTCACGAATTCGTTTCCCCAAATAAATCCCTAATATTCTCCAAGTTGCTTAACATGCCTAGCGGGTAATAAGCTTTAATACGAAAATCCTTGTCGATCTCGTAGACTTGACCGTTTTTTACGGATTTCAAGCTCTTCCACGTATTCGTCTCTTTAAAACTTTCTTCAAAGTAGCTTTCGCTGATGAGCAGCACTTCCGGGTCCAACTCGGCCAGTCCTTCCAAGGAAATGCCCGTTCCTTCATCCGGTAAATTGGATGCTGGAGTGAACCCGAACTTTTCGTATAGAATCGGTCCTACGTCCCCTTTGTCGGTACGTCCCCACAACCAGAACGTGCCGTCCTGATTTGGCGTGACATACGCCACTTCTTTGCCGCTCATCTCCGCTTTAATGATCTGCTGCAGCTCCTGCTCTTGCCGGACGTAGTCCTCTATGAATTCACGCGCTTTTTCTTCTTTGCCAAGGGCTTTGCCTATGAGCAGATGAACTTCTTCCCAAGTCATGGTCGTATAGTCGATTTGCAGCACGGTCGTCAGCTGACTGAGACTACTGTATTGCTCGTCATCCAAGGTTTTGCCGGCGATGATGACCAAGTCCGGGTTAAGCGAAATGATTTTTTCGACATTGTAAGGGTATGCCCCCACTTGTTCAGCGGATTTCACCGCTTCTCCCAGATGATCGAAATAACCGTCGGAATCATCGGCTATGGTAGCCGCTCCCACCAAGTGACCACCAAGCTGCACGACGTTGTCCTCGTAATACAGCGCCACGATGCGCTGAGGCTCATTGGCGATGACAACATCGCCATCCGCCCCTTGAACCGTTACAGGAAACGCGGTTTCGGATTCCGCAACAGCCTCATTCCCCGTTTTAACATCCGAAGCGGATGATTGGTTGCCGTTGCCGTTGCCGCAGCCCGCGATCAAGCCGCATGCAATAATGATCCCTACACATGCTCTCCAACTCATTGCTAGTCTTCCTTTCCATCTCTCGTAATGACTGATAACAATTATCAATATAGTTGAGAATAGCCGATAAAGGCGGTTTCGGCTACCCGTGTACGGAGGAAAAGGAGTTCTGGACGGAGAAGAGATCGTTTATTTCAGATCACCCGGATTAAAACCGTACTTCTTTCGGAATTCGTTCGCAAAATAGCTGGGATTATTGTAACCCACGGCGCAGGCCGCTTCGCTGACGGTCATGCCCTGTTCGATAAACCCTCGTCCTTGTTGCAAACGATAATTACGCAAAAAGCCGAATACGGTCGTGCCGAATACTTCACGGAATCCCTCTTTCAAGGTCCAATCGCTGACGGACACCATCTTAGCCAGCTCGGTCAAGGTGGGGGGATTCTCCATTCGATTCATGAGAATGTCTCGGGCCGAGAATATCATTGACCGATTTTTCTGATTTAACCGCGTATGTTTGGGCCCGCCAGAGTGAACGAAACCCGTTTGCCACTGCTCCGGAGCCAGAGCCAGCAGCTCCAGCGCTTTGCTCTCCAGAAACATTCCGCGGTGCAAGCCTTCGTACGGGCAATGTACGATTTGATGCAGAATCGATTGAATGGAGGGCCGTGTCGGCAATTCTTTTACGTGGAACGCGTCAAGATCCATCATCGCTTTCAATTGGTCGTCGGTTTCGCAATGCCAAAGCTGTCGGACGCTAAAGGACCATAGCTCCGGGTCAAGCTGCAGCTCGACCTTAACCGAACGCTCTCCCCCTCTATATTCGACGACGCCTTCGCTGCCTTTGCTCATCAATAGAAAACAATGATTGTCTTTCTCGTCCGATTTTTTATAGTAATCGTAAATTTCATTGGACATGCCGCCGCGCAAGCAATAGCTTAACTCCATCCAGGCTTGATGGCTCTTGGCGCGATAACGGAACGTGTCGGCAAAACTGAGATCGCTGACGCATAATTGCATGCCGGGTCTGAGGTGAACGGTCGCGAAGTATCCATTCATTCCGTCCGAAACATGGTTGTATTGATCTATACTTTCGCGATAATTCGCGTTGTCTGACATCAAGTGCATGACTCCATCACCTTCCATCGCATCCGTCTATCCGTGTCCGAGGACTACCTCCATTATCGATAACCATTCTCAATGTGTCAATCCTATTGAGCTACATAGACAAGAATGCGAAAGCCGCCCGCTTGTTCTACCCCCGGAAAACAGGCAGCGAAGTTCTGATCCATATTCCAGATATATCGTTTCAGTAAAGTAGTCGAAATAGTTGGTGTTTCCCCTGACCACAAGACCTACTGGCGAAACAATCTGACTTGGCCGTGAATTGCTAATCGCGCTGACCCAATAGGAACGGCAGGAGGACGCCCAATGTCATAAATTCAGCAACAATGCTAAGCTAGTTTTCTTCGCCGCCTCGCCAACTCAAGCCGAATATACGGAATTTCCACGGACAACCGTTTCAACGATTTTAACTTTAGCCACATCTTTATGGAAATCAAATAAAGTCAAATTTCCGATCGTTCCCGATACTAGTTTCCCATATTGAGCCCATCCCATGGTTTCAGCAGGACGTTTTGTAATTAATGATATAGCTTCATTTATAGGCATGGACATATCATTTAATAACAAATTCATCTGCATATCCAAGGTAGCTGCTGAACCAGCAAGTATTTCCGGATTGTGTTTCATGGAAATTCTACCGCGATCATCCAATACAACTTTATCGCCAATCTGGCTCGTGTAATCACCTGTTGGCATTCCCGCGAACGACACACAGTCGCTGACAACAAACGCCTTTTCTCGTTTTGCTCTTAGCATCGTTTTTAATACTGAGGGTGGCAAGTGATGACCGTCTGCGATCAAACCAGCACTCAAGCGATCATCGGCGAGTTGCTCCCATACATAATTCGAATGGCGTGGCAAGAGAAGATGCGATCCGTTCCCAAGATGAGTCGACATGGACGCCCCATGGTCAGCCGCTTCTCTAATCTGTGCCGGGCTTGCTCCTGAATGTCCAATACTGACAATGGTCCCCTGATCGGCCAGATAGCGAATAAAATTCATTGCACCTGCTATTTCAGGTGCCAAAGTAACGACTGAAATACGTCCCTCTGCCGCTTCCTGCAGTAACTCAAACTCTGCTATACTTGGTTGTCGGATATGGGCCACAGGATGAGCGCCTCTCGGCCCGTCATCCGGCGAAAGATAAGGACCTTCCATATGAATGCCACCAATTGAAGCTCCTATTGCGGAATTTAATCTGCATGCTTCCGCCACCTTGGACATTGCCCTCTGCATTCTCTCGAACGAACCCGTAATGATAGTTGGCAGATAGAGCGCAACCCCCTTGCTCCATAGACACTCGGTTACACCCTCCACGTCCTCGACCGATACAGAGTCACGATTCAAGTCATATCCCCCGCACCCGTTCACTTGTAGATCGATCCACCCCGGCGAAATCCAAGGAAGTCTCTGATCATCCGGGATGGGCGTAACGGATTGAATAGTTCCATCCCCTATCGTTACCTCGACACATCTTCCATTCTCTACATCTCTTCCCTTCCAGCAATCCCAATGCATCAATTGGCTTACCATGTGGTCGCTCTCCTAGTTCGTCGATTCAATAGAGGCAGTTTCAATAGGAAGAAGGGAGGCTGAGTTATCATCCAAATACAAAGACCAATTCGGATGACTTTTTAAGATGGTTGCTGGAATGAGATTCGTGATCTCACTTCCAAGCGTTTGCTTGATTGCAATCGCTTTCACTTTATGAGGAACCACCGATATGATTTTGTTACAGCTCATTATGCCTTGAACGGTCATTGATATGGCCTGAGTAGGTACTTCTGATAAGCTCGCAAACCAGCCTTCACCTACTTGCTGCAGTTTACAGTCATCATCCAAATCCACTATTTTATAAAAGGAACGAGCATGAAAGTCCGCTGGCGGATCATTAAAAGCGATATGCGCATTTACGCCGATACCAATAAGACCGAGGTCCAACGGTTCTTCCGAGGCAAGTTGTTCTAACCTCTTTAGGGTACTTTCAACCTGATTGATATCCCCGTCTACAAGATGGACTTTCCCCAAGGAAACTCTGGATACGAATCTTTCCTTCAAATATTTGCGGAAACTTGCAGGGTGGTAATCGGGCAAACCCAAATATTCATCAAGATGGAACATTTCGATCGCGGACCAATTAATATCCTGCTGCACGAAATGCTCGAAAAAGTCGAATTGCGAAGCGCCGGTTGATAACACGATTCGCGCTTTCCCCTTTTCCGAGATACATTGATTCAACCATACCCCGGCTGCTTCGGCTGCATGCCTACTTGTTTCATGTGCATTTTTGTAAAGATTGATTTGCATGTTCGCTCATCTCTTTTCTTTGTCATATTTAATTGCACTATTTCAGTGATTCGATTTATTTAGACTTCACAAACACCAAAGTTCCGAAACGATCCGGTATATGGTAGTTGACCATACCGGTTGGGCTCCAAGCTTGGTAATGCCGCTCTCCGTTCTTTTCTTCATCGATTCGGAATAGATTAACTTTCCACTGCATTCCGTCGAACGGCTGATGAATAAAATTTGATAAAGGGATCTGAAGGACATAAATACGCTTGTTTCCTATGACTTCGACGACCGATGAGAAATTGCGAGTCTCCCACTGCCGATTAATTTGATATTCAAGCGGATCATCTGGATTAGGGTGCGTAATCATCGCATCGAACACAACATTGTTTGGACTGACGACGATCTCAATATAACGCTTGCCCTCTCCCTCTTCGTCAATAAAAATCTCGACGACGTCTTGTTCGAATAATGGGTCATTGCGCTCCAAGAACCGGGACATACTATACGTATCTACACATTCGAATCGCACATAAAGAGAATTTGAATCCCAGCAGGCTTGCACCACTGTCTCTTCGAGCACCTCGCCGCCTGTCACGACATCGCATAGGTGAAAGAATGATAGTCGATTCCAGACCCTTTTCTCGTACATGACATGCTCGCATATGTATGTCAGAGTCTCAACACTATTTGTCATAAACCCATTCTCCATTCTTTAGACGGTCATCCCTCGCAAGCCCTTCAATGAGAGCTCAGATCCATCCAATGGCCTTCCTGCATGAGGCACAAAATGAGTTTCGATCGTAAATAACCCTGTATAGCCATTTTTTTTCAGAGCATTCAATTGTTGAGGGAAGTCCACGCTCCCCCATCCGATCGGCAAACAAATCGCTTTGTCGTTTTTCAGGACTAAAGCGTCTTTCAAATGCACATGCGCCAAGACATCCTTCACATATTCGTAACCCTCAGGAAACGCGCTCCTTCCTGAGTATGCCTCATTCCCCGGATCCCATAGTACTTTGAGCGCCGAAGATTCTGTTTTCCTAGCTAACGATCCAACTTCTTGGGCGCAGCCGCCATTGCACGATGGCTCGTTCTCTAAGAGCAGTAACTTGCCGCGTCTATCCGCAGCCGCAGCCGCTTTGCGCAGGTGATTCACAATCAATTGTTCAAACTTCGCCGGTTCTTCTTCTCTCCAGAACGAAAAGATGCGAATCAACGAAGTATTAAGCAAATCCGCAATATCGAACGCTCGATAAAGCAACCGGAAATGACTCTCCACATCTTCCGTCGCAGATAATCCGAAAGTGTCCCCCAGTTGCACAGCAGAGCGCCCCCCGTCCAAATGACACTTGAATACAGGAGACGCCAGTGCAGATACGTACAGCCCAAGTGATTCCACCTTCTTACGAATAGTTACAATTTCCGCGTCCGTCATGCCCATTACGTTTTTCCCGTCAATCATGCGAATTTCCACATGCTTTAATTGATGGTCCGCTGCCCAATCCAGCGCTTCATCCAATGAAGGCGACACTTCATCCGTAAGAATACCAAGCCGATCGAATATCATCCGACTTCACCCCTATAATTGTATTTCCATTCCTGTTTCCGATGAAGCGACGATGCTTTGGACCAGTTCAACTGCAAGCATACCGTCGGAGCCTGTAACTGCAAGGGGCTCACCGTGTTCTAGGGACTGCAGTACGTTCTGCAATTGTCGTTTATGATAGGCATGTGAAATCGCCAACGGATGAAATGAACCATCACTCTCAGGACTATGCTTGCGTTCTGGAGCTTCAGCCCCTTCAACCGACCAAAAGACAATCTCTTGACCATGAATTTTCACAGTGCCATTCTCGCCATAAATATGAATATAAGCCGGGAAATTCGGCGTGACGCAGGTTGACGACATGATCGTTCCTATTGCTCCGCTCTCAAACTTTACGATGGCCGTCCCTAGGTCCTCCGCTTCCATCCGATGCTTCATGGTCGCCGTTGCCCCATACACAGATTTCACTCTTCCGCCAAACCATAGCAATAAGTCGATTTGGTGTATGCCCTGGTTCATTAATGCTCCGCCGTCTTCCGCAATACTGCCGCGCCAATCGGCTGAATCGTAATACTCTTGCGTACGGTTATAAGGCGTTCCTACTTCAATCAACAGAATTTTGCCCAAACCGTTATTCGCGAGTACCTTCTTTACGTAGGCTATATTCGGTTCAAATCTGCGCTGGGAAATTACGGTTAATGTCAATCCCCTCTCGTTGGCCAAGTTAATAAGCTGCCGCGCTTCTACAGCGCGTAATGCAATCGGTTTCTCCAAAACCACATGTTTGCCCGCTTGAAGAACGGCTTCCCCAATTGAATAATGACTGCCGCTGCTTGTCGTAACGCAAACAATATCGATATCGTTCCGTTTAATCAATTGTTTGTAATCAATCATCCATTCGCAGTCGCCACTGGACTTGGAAAATGCCTCCGCCTTCTGGGCTGATCTGCTGGCAACGCCAACAAGTTTAGCATTGGGAATCTCATTCAGCGCATCACGATGCATGGACGCAATGCCTCCGCAACCGATAATGCCAAATCTCCATACTTTCACTTCGTTTCCTCCTGCCCCGCCGAGACACACTTACAAATGAAGTCCGAATCTCACTTGTGCTCGGGAAATTTCATCGCTTTGTAATGTTTAGCGAACATGGCTCCGTTATAGCCGACTCCGTTCAACGGGATATCTTGGATATGGATAATCGCTCCATTTCGTTCCATAGACAACTTGGCAGCTATTGCCGCCGCTTCTGCCTCTACCAGCTCTTCAAGCGGTACCGGCGGCGCTGCTTCTCCTGCCATGTAAGGAAGAACGTTTTCTAATATGGCTTGATATAAGCGACTACTGTCTACCTTCAAAAACTCAACTTGTTTCTGGGTCGTTATAGAGGCGTAGAAAGGCAAGTAACCGGACGTCTTCCCTATGCTTACCATTGCCCGCCTGCCATCCTTCCAGGCCAGCTCGATCTGTTGCTGCGTGGACTCTCCCACATATCTAGCCGACTGGATCCCCGGTCCCATGAGACCGTGAAGCAAGGCATAGGCATGAATGCCGTAATTAAATTCATCTACCGCGCAACCAACAAGACCATACACCCATTCCTCATATCCAATTTCCCGTGCTTTCCACTCTTTCACTTCATGGCAATAACGAAGCGCAGACCCTCCTGTAAGCACAGCGCCCTCCTTGCCCCAATCGATGAGTTTCTGTAAGTCCTTGGCATTTCCGACTAACGGCTTGTCGATAAATACTGCTTTTCCAGCTTCGATGAATGGTCTTGCGTGTTGGATATGCAAATCCCAATCGCAGCTGTGAATAAACACCGCATCAACCCGTTCGACCAACTCTTCTATGGAATCGCAAGCATGAGCAATACCATGCTCGCGAGCGAATGTCGCCGCATATCCCGGAGGATAGATCGTTCCGCTATCGAATACGCCTTTTACTTGATGCCCCATCTCCCTAAGAATGGGAACAAAGCTGCTTGGATGTGAAGTATCGAGGTCTAGCAAACCGATTTTCAACGATTTCATTACTCTTGTTCACCTCTGCCATATAGTCGTTTTTCGTATTCGGGGCCAATTTCAAGCGCCCCTCCCAGTTCGTTGAAGAATGAATCATCCAAGGTAAAAATTCCTTTATCGGGGGTGATCCATGAGGCATCGGGAGAGGGATGCCAGCTCTTCATACGTTCCCAATTACGGTAGTTCTGTTGGCCGTTCGCTTCAATCACGCCGATCGTTAATTCCGGAAGAGGCGGCAAATGAGAAGCTAACGTTTTGTTCCAATCCACCAGTACTGGATTAGCGGTCAGATCAGCGCAGAAACAATGTACGCCTTTATCGCGTGCAAGCTTAGCTATTTTCAAGCTCATGCTCATCGTCTTTGCGACCGGCTTCAGCGCGATCGCTCCATATCCCATATCGATTCTCTCTAGCGCATCAATCTCGTTATGAACGCTTTCGTCGGCCGCGAAGCGAACTGGTAAATCCGATACATCGATGACATATTCCTCATCGAATGGCTCCTCGAACAGTACGATTCTCTGTAAAGCTCCGATACGGTCTGCATGCTCCAGCAATCTCATCAAACGATCTTTTCCGTCATATTTTCCATTCGCGTCCAAGTAATAGGCAATTTTTCCATTACGTGTATATGGCGTGTCGAAACGAGCAGCAATACGGTGTACTTGCGAGAGTCTCCGTTTGTCCCATTCCAGCATTTTGTCAGGGTCCCCGTCTTCCTCGGGGTCCGCGCCTATCTTAATCTTCAACAAAAAATACCCATCCAAAAGGATCTGCTCAATCTCATCTTCCGACATGCTGTAAGACACAAGGGGAATACAGCCTAGCTGCCTCTGTCGATCAGATAAAGCGGTACGGTAAGGCCCTGGCACCAACTCTTCAAAACATACATTCTTTCCCCTGCCGTACAGCGCCCATGCCGCTTGATCTAACCCAACAAGGGCATTAAGCGCGAAGGTTGAACGAAGATCAGATTGGCCAACGCTTCTCTGCGCGAATTGATAGACCTCCGGAAACAATTGAACGATTAAGTCGATAGGTGTATCGAATTCAGAATACTCCGCGAGCATCAAAGCATATTGAGTGACATTGGCCATTATAACGTTGCCGGACCGCTCTCCGTAGCGCGTAAACACCTGAGCGTCGGACCATAACACGCTTTGCACGCCTACTCCGATACCAAGGGTGCCGTCTTGTGCCCTGAGTCCGACAACGGATTGCCATAGCTCGGTCAAATAATCACCCTTGAAACCGAAAGGCTGCATCAGAGGCTCTTGAATAGTTAGATGCTTGGATTCAGCGATTGTAATCATTCTTCGTCCCTCGATCGATCCATCGCATGCTCTACAACAGACTGGATTGGTTCCGGCCCGACAATTCCAACTGTAATCACATTCCCATCCCCCAACTAAGATTCATGTATAAAGATGATGACCTACGAACAGCAAAACTCTCCAGTCAGCACGAAGCGCGTATCAGGACAACTTAATCAGCTGCCCCCCGTCCACGACCATACAATGTCCGGTCATATAAGATGACTCGTCGCTTGCCATATATAGCGCTGCATTGGCAATGTCTTGCGGCTGCCCCGCTCGCCCCATGGGGATGGTGCGCAAATATTCTCCAAACGCCGCGGTGTTGCCGATCAACGGCGCAGTCAATCTGGTTTCAATAAATCCCGGGCATAAGGCGTTAACGCGAATGCCTACATTCGCCAGCTCCAAGGCCATTGATATGGTGAGCAGATTGATGCCGCCTTTGGTCGCGTTATAATGCGCTTGATCGCTTTCGGCAGCTAGTCCGTTCACACTAGACATTTGGATAATGGAGCCGCCCTTTCCCAGCTTAACCATTTCCCGAGCCGCGCGCTGAGAAACAAGAAAGGTACCCTTCAAATTAATGGCCATGTGACGGTCCCAATCCTCCTCCGTAATATCCAGGAAAGGAGAGGTTGCGTTAATTCCCGCATTGTTGACAAGGACGTCGATTCCGCCCCACTTTGCTATGGCCTGGTCCATCATATATTCAACCTGCACCTTATATTGTACATCGCACTCGATCGCAACCACTTCGCCGCCCTGTGCACGAATAAACGAGCTTGTTTCCTCCAGCGCCTTCATCTCGCGTCCAACGATCACCACCTTTGCTCCTTCACTTGCGAACTTGATGGCGATCGCCCGGCCTATTCCGAGAGAGCCTCCTGTAATCAGCGCTACCTTATTCTGCAATCTCATAGATCGCCTCTCCTCGATTTTCAGTTTCAAGCCAACCCTACTTACTACGATTAATGAAGATCAATCAACTACTCCACACCAATCCACAATCATTTCCGCATACCAACGAATCAGCCGCTCATACCCATCCAAGTCCAGGAATTCATCCGCAGCATGGGCATTCCCTCCCTTAGGTCCAAGAATTAACGCCGGTGTATCGCTGTACAAATTAAACATAAATCCGTCACAGGCAAACGGCGATCCCTGAGGAGGTTCCGGAGGCTGCTCTAGCACTCTGCCGCCCGTTTCGCTTGCAATCTGCAAAAAGGTCGTCGTATCCGCACAAGGTCTCATCTCGCTACCGCTCAAATAGCGGATCAGCGGTTTAATCTGCGGTCGGCACTTCTTCAACAACGGGTAGTTCGGCAATTGCGCTTCATAATAATCCCATAAGTCCTTAATGATTTGCTCGCCGGTCGCACCCGGGTAACCTTCGATCCAGAAATTAAGCTCGCCGGTTTCCGGAAGCTTCTCTTGCAGCTCTCTGCTTACATCACCGGAAAATATCGTCAACAAGCTTACTTCCGGCCGCTTTCCCCTCCACCAAGGTAGCTCTTCCATTTGCGTCATGCGATGAGCGCCATATGCCTTCAGCAAACAGGCAAATTCCACTGTCGCTTCCAGCGCGCTGATTAATTCCTCGCCGGCAAAGGAGATGCCGCTTTTCCCATGAAAGGTCGCTTTCCATATGCCGCCGCCCAAATGCGCCGAATACAATTTCAGATTGGACGGCTCCGGTATAATGGCCATATCCGCATGCGGCCCGCGAAGCCTTCCCGCAAGAGTACCGTTCGCTCCACCGTGCTCCTCGTCCACCACGCTTTCCACATAGACGCTTCCAGCAATAGGAATTTCAAGCGACTTTAAGCATTTTATCGCCATTAATGCGGCAGCCATGCCGCCTTTCATATCATAAGAACCGCGACCATATAATTTGCCGCACTCTACCTCTCCGGAAAAAGGCGGAAAAGTCCATGCTTCCGTGCCTTCATAAACCGTATCGGCGTGACCGGAAAACAGCAGCGACTTCCCCTCGCCTTCTCCAAAGATACGGCCTGCTACATTAGGCCTGCCTTCATATTGCCGACCATCCATATAAGCGGGATGCTCCGTTAGGCCGGACACCTCCGACAACTCATATTTATCGACTGACATACCTTCTTTGGTCATCCAATCGGCCAAATATCGTTGGTACGCCGCTTCATTCCCTGTTGGAGGATGATTGACGCTAGAGATTTGAACCAGCTTGGAGACAAGCTGGATCGCTTCTTCTTTATTTGATTCTACCCAATGATCAATGGCCTTGCTAAGCTCATTCCTGTTCATACGATCTTACCCCTGGCATCCACAATAATTTGTTGTTCTACAATACCATCGCGAACACCGTAGAGCTGGTTGTGAAGATTTGCAACTGTACAACAGTGATTAGGAATAAACGAAAGCCTATCTCCGATCGACAAGTTCACGCCGTCAGGCACGTGCAGAATCCCATGCTCCTCGCTAAGTCGTGACACATATATTTCAGGGTTGTCTTCGCATATGCCGTAGCCGGGACGATGAGCGTTAGGGTCGCAGCTGAAGGTCTTCGATCCTGCATCAATTATTGCGGTTCCTTTGCGAGGTAAGCTAACTACTGTAGCAAGCACACGCATAGCAACCTCATCCGCATCAATAATCCCAGTGGAGAGCTGCCCTCCGTCACCATACACATAAGCGCCGGGCCGCATTTCCGTCACCCCGGTTTGTTCGGCTATATACTTGGAAGTTGGCGTTGAACCTACGCTTATCTCCGGAATTGAGATACCGGCTCGCTCCAGGAGCTCCTTCGTTTTCACCAATCCCTCAGCCTCTAGCCGGGCTACTTCGCGTAATCCTGATGATGTCGTTTTCCCGTATGCGTGTCCGCCATGCGTCATAAGACCGCGCACTTCAACGCCGGGAAGCGCCGCAATTTCAACGACAAGCGCGGCCGATTCCTCACCGGCCTCTTTGCCGCAACGATTCAAGCCGGTATTCACATCCACATACAGCGGAATGGTACGGCCTAATGAGTTGCCCAAATGCGATAACCCCTCCGCAACCTCCATGCTATCGGTACTCGCGATGATGTCAGCCTTCTCCATTAGCACGGATAACCGCTTCAATTTGGCCTGGCCCACGATCGGAAAAGCCACCAATATATCTGTAATACCCGCTTCCAGCAACATTTCGGCTTCTCCGAGCTTCGCGACGGTCACCCCGGAAGCACCGTATTCCATTTGTTTTTGAGCGATCCATACGCTCTTATGGGTTTTGAAATGAGGCCGCAGCTTTACATTCGCCTCGCGGGCAAGCTCTGCGGTTGTCCGTAGATTGGAATCCAGAATATCTAGATAAACGAGAATGGCTGGCGTCTCTACATCATTGATCAGCAGTTGTTGTTCAGACATAACACCCTCCAAATCAGTAATTAATCCGCTCGCTTATAGTAGTCTCAACTACAGATTGAATCGGCTCCGGCTTACCGCTTTCCAGCGAAGCGATCGCTTGCAGAATCATAAGCGTGGCGTAAAGTCCGTCCACATGATCGATCGTCGCTTTGGTATTTTCCTGCAAACATTTCAGAAACGCTCTGTTCTCTTCCATAAAGCCGCTTTCCGTGCCTTTGAATACTTGCGGCTCTTTCCCCGTTTCGGTATACGTCAATGTGGTAAGACGATCCGAAATCGTAATCGACTTGCCTTCCGCAAACATCTGCATAAAAAACTTGCTCGTTAATGGAGGGCAGCCGCTATCGCCCTGGACCAAGCATCCCGCAGCGCCATTGTCGAATCGATAGACGGCAACCAGGTTGTCTACAACGCCGCTCGGCTGATAATAGTTGCCACCCGCCGCGTATACCTCAATGGGATCGCCGCCTGCCATAAACCGCATTATATCCGTGGAGTGGCAGCCTTGGCTGATGACATTGCCTCCGCCTTTAACGGGATCGTTCGGCCATATGCCGTCTCCCCATCTGTTGTCCATCATCTGCATGGTGACCATAATGGGATTAGGGATCAATTCTTTCGCTTTCCACAGCATCTCGTAGTAACGCATTTTGAACGCCGTAAACAACATTTTGCCCGTACGCTTCACCGCTTCTCCGACGGCGACGCATTCCTCTACCGTCATCGCCAGAGGTTTCTCCACCAGCACATGCTTGCCGGACTCCAGAGCGCGGATGCAATATTCGGCATGTGTATCATGCATCGTACACACATACACAACGTCTATTGAAGGGTCATTGAATAATTGATCGGGATCATCCGTCGCGTAATCCGCGCCAAATTCCTCCATCAGCTTCTCCGCGCTTGGTTTGAAAACGTCGAAACAGCCCGACAGCTTTATTCCCTCAAGCTCATCCAAACATTTGGCGTGCGTCCGCCCCAGGTTGCCGCAACCGATCATGCCTACTTTAATCATCGTTAAAACCTCCACTAGTTATTATTTGCTGTACATCTAGCTAATTATAAACTAGAAATTGTATATCTGATGTATAAACTGATGTAATACTGCTACCCATAAATTACAACATTTAAACATAACCGTCAATACGTTAATTATTTAGATAAAACACTTCATAACTGATGTACATTTAAAAGATTATAAAGTATGATATACAGTAGATAAAAGACAATGAAAGAGTATTCAAGAATGTACTAAAGGATGATGAATGAATGAACAGCAATCAGCTCCAGCCGGGACGGAAAAGCTATCAGCTTCGGCTGCAGCATATGATCGACACTTTACGTTCCGATATATTAAGCGGGGTTTATGCGCCCGGCGAATTGCTGCCCTCTGAGCTCAAGCTTACGAAACAATTTCAATTAAGCAACAAGTCGGCTCGCAAAGGCCTCGACGCTCTGGTTGAGGAGGGATTAATCGTCAAGGTAGACCGGGTTGGCAGCCGCGTTACCGACCAAATACCGGGCTCCTTCCAATCGGTATCATTCGGCTACAGCTCGTCCATTGAGCGGGATTTCGCGCTCCCCTTGCTCATTGAAGATTTTCACAAGCTGCATCCGACAATCCGAATCAAGGCGCTGCCCTTGCAATCCGTGTCCAATTATTTGGGCACCGTCAAAGATTATATGAACAGCGGACTGCTGGATGTGTGCACGATTAACAATCTCGACTTTCAGCATTTGGAGGAAACCGGCGGTACCGGCATGCTGCAGCCTGTCGTCCCGCAGTCCCATACGTACCGTTTCGCTCAGAAGGCTTTCACCCAGGGGCAGACGCTTTTGGCTCAGCCTATCGTCTTCTCTCCGCTGGTGCTGGCCTATCATCGCACCCACTTCCAGGAAGCGAACGTGCCCGAACCCGATGGGAGCTGGACCTGGCAACATATTATTCAGCATGCCGAAGCCCTTGCTGTCCCCGGCCAGCGGCATGGCTTTTACTTTTATCTGCTGTCGGATAATCGCTGGCCCGTCTTTTTGCTGCAGAGCTGCATGGACTTATCGATCGGACAGCCGGGCACGTTCCGTCTGCAAGGCACTCCTCTGCTGGAGAGCATTCGCCTATGCAAAGGCTTGATTCATAATCGCGCGGTTTTCCCGAGCTATTTGTCCGAAAGCAACGACGACGTCAACGATCTGTTCCTTCAAGGAAAGGTTTCTATGATATTGACCACCTATACGTCGCTTAACGATTTCAAAGATATGGATATTCAGTATGATATCTCTCCCATCCCTTATTTGTTCGAGCCGCGAACGCTTCTGAATGTCATTGGCGTGGCGGTCAACCGTAATTCCAAGCAGCCTCAAGCCGCCGCCGCTTTCTGCGACTATCTTGCTTCTTCGAGGGCGCAGCGCATATTGCGGAATCAAACCATCAGCCTGCCCGCGCTCAAGCCGATCGCCGAGGAGCCTTTGGCGGACGCCGGCAGCCTGAATCGACCTTCGCGCTACGATCTGTTCCGCGAGACGATTTCCGCTTACCGAATGAATCGGGATTTGAATTTGCCCCTGCATTCGTTCTTCGCTTTAAAACCGCTTCTAAAGCAATATTGGTCCGAGTTCATTGACGAAGACGAGCTTTGCCGTCAGGTGGAAGAGTTATTGAATTCGCCGATAGCCAAGGGGGGAGTCTATGCGGAGAATTAGGATTGGAATCGCCGCAACAGCGGTAATATTACTGGGTGTTTATGCGATGTTTCGTTTTGATTTGTTAAAAACGAACGATAGACATGACGTTTCGGCTGCAACAAACAAGCTGAAACTCCATTTGTTAATCAGCGGCTCGACCTCGTCGCCGTTGCCAGCTTCCGATCAAGACTTTGTCAGAGTGATGATCGAGAGCAAATTCGACGTCAATCTTCAGCTCACCGTTATGGCTCCGGATGAAGAATATAACGTTGCGATCGCGAGGATGCTCGCGGCCAACGATCCTCCGGACATGTGGCTGAATATCAGCAGCGACGGCGGCGCCCAACATATACTCGACAATGTGCTCGCTGACATGAACTTTTATGTAACGCCTTCTACGATGCCGAACTACTTCCAATATTGGATTGACGAGAAGGAGCTTCGGGAGTATCAGGTGCACAACAAATTCGCTCGCGCCCCGCTTCCGTACGATGACAAGTCTTACCGCGCTTACTACATCCGCAAGGATTGGCTGGATCGGCTCGGATTGGCTATTCCGCAAACTTACGATCAATATGTGGAAACGCTGCGAGCGTTCGCCTATGAGGATCCGGACGGCAACGGCGTCGACGACACTTACGGATTTACGACATACGGCAACGGGACAAGCATCTCCCAGGAATGGCCGGAGTATAGGAAGAACGGGCTTGTTTATCCCTATCATTACGAAAATAACACGTTAGTCGATATGCAAACGGACCCCCGCGTGGGGAATGTCGTCGACGATATTCGAAAGGTTATCGACGAAGGACTGGTGGACCCCGATTGGTTCCTGAACACGGACGGCAAGCATATCGATAAGGCTATCCAAGGCAAGGTCGGCGTAATCTTGGGAGATACAGCAGACTTCGCGCTTGATTCCAATCCCGACAGCCTTCAATCGAGAGCCGCCACCATTAATCCCAAGGCCGAATGGGTGCCGTTTAATCCATTGGTAAATCAGCCCTTGCAAGTAGCTGTTTCCGCAAGCTATCCCTTTGTTTTCTCCAACAATACGGCAGGCCTCCATCCGGAGAAATTGAAGAAAACGGCAGCGATTCTTGACTGGCTGGCCGGCGAGGAGGGTTTCCTTTTGACCCATTACGGTTTAGAAGGAACTCATTATTCGCGTGAAGGAAACACCATCACCCTTCATTCGCCATCCAAAGCGACGAACGCGGAGAATGCAGAAACGCTGCTAGATATTTGGAGCTTCTTCACGCCCGATAGACCCGACGTTCTGGGATTAACCGTCATCGATCCGCTCGTATCCGAACGCGACAAAGAGATTTTGCAGATGATCGGGCAAATCCCGGTATACGAAAGCTTGGGTACAACGCTGACCCCTCCTCTAGGCGTCGATGTGGAAGATATGCGCGCGGCACAACATGAGATGCAGGTAAAAATGCTCTTTTCGGACAAATCCGGCCACAACTGGCCTGCGTATCGTGAGAAATTAATGACGGAGCACAACGGCGAATTAATACTCAACCAATACGAAAACAAAATACGCTCCGCCAGAAGAAATGCCACCTCAAACTGAATAAACCCAAAAGAAGGAGGAGCGGAGAACAAGATTGGAACTGGAGAAGCGGCAGCTTTCGCCTTTGTATTCCCATCCCCCAGTCCAATCTTGTTCGCAGCGTTCATTCTGCCGACGCTCTCCTACGATTCGTTAAACTTTCGCAGAACAATCTTCGGAGCTTCAAGCAGCCCCGAAGGAATCAGCTCATAGTTTTCCGAGAAATGATCTCCTTCTGTCACAAAGCTGTATGGCCCATATTCGATCGTATACAATGGAATTTCATGGAGCGGACCAAACGTATTTCTTCTCGTCAGCACGACCTCAACCTCAATGCTCTCCCGCTTCCGCCATTCCGAGGTAACATCGGTTTCATAAGGACGCCAGGCGATCATCCGAGGCGATTCATGAAGCGCGGATTTTACTTTCACGCATGCCCCGGCAAAAGAAGGGAGCGACAACACCACATCGGAAGCATCCGCTTCGGCACTCGCGATGAAAGGGAATGTATTCGTTTCCATCTTGTAGGTGACCGATCCGCTATAGAAGGGAAGACCTTGCCCGGTGAGACAGCCGACCTCCAGCTTGGCCGGAAGCTTGTCGATCCGTTTCCGATTGCCGTCCAGATATACGCCGAACATACCGACTAAATAGATCGCTTCCAGATCCAAGTCCGCATGAAAGTCCGTGACAAGGGTAATGTCATTGTCCCCTACCCTTAGCATATTCAATGGGATTGCCGCTTTTTTCAGACTGGAGTCAATCCACCACTCCGGATGCTTCGGTATGGGCAGCTCTTGATTGTTCAACGACACGCGGAATCGTTCAGGACGTTCCATGACCAAATGAATGCCGCTTGCCCCTAGCCCTTCTACGGAAAAGCTAAATTTCAATTCAAGTCTGCACCGCGCAGTCGTGGAATCATGTTCATATTTCCGCTTATACCATGGTTGAATCATATCGCCTCCCCGATAGGGAAGCTGCAACGTATCTCGTAGGGCTCGATCCACCTTCAAAATTTCCAATTCCTCGTTCCAATCACCGCCCTCTATACGATAGGAGGCCTGGTCAAGCACGCATACGTTAGGCTCCTCCAAGGTATAGGCGTATGGCCCATTAAGCTTGGCGAGGACATGATCCTCGCTGGATCGAGTCGAGCTCAGCCCCTCTGTCTTCTCGACGCTTATCACATACACATGCTCGCCAGACGGTTCAAAGCAGGTCTCGATCTCAATAAAGGCTCCACAACTATCAACCCTCACCGACCGTCGTTCGCCCGAAGCGCAATCCCACTCTTCTACTACTCCTTGCGCCTGAACGCTCACTCTAACGTTCCGATACCGATGTTCTCGATTCATGTTCATCAGCGCGACATAGAAGGAGCTCTCGTCTCGTCTCATCTGGCCATAGATATCTTCGATTGGCATTCCCGTATCGGCATCCATAACCGTTATGCCATGTTGTACGGCATCGCGGCAAGCAGCTACCAACGGTTCCTTGGCTAGTGGAATTGTAACGCAATCGGCAGACAGCTTCAGACATGCGCCATCCTCAATAGCATCGATATAAGCAGGAGGAGCACCCGCAAAAACGACCCTTCCTCCCGCTCTGCGAAACGAATGAAGAAGCTTTAGCGTTGATGAACGCATCGTAGTCATTCCCGATATCACTACAGCTCTGTAAGCGGATTGCCCGAATTGCAAAATCGTCCCATTCGCCTCGTCCTCAGCCACTCGCGCCAATCTTCCCATCATCTCCTCGTCTCCGTAATCGAAGTCGATTTGGGCGCCTGCCAGCCATTGAAACGTATCCCTGTACATCCCTTCCAGCTGCTGCACCTCTGGCGATTGAACGAGCAGCCCCTTGGACCAGCCCGGATACACCTGGCACCATAAACTCTCGATTGGATTCAGCACCAGAATGTCACAGCACGGCTTTCCTGACGTCATGACAACGCCTAAGCGGGAAAAGTAGGTTTCCACATAATGATAGTCTCGCCACCATGCGGAATGATGGGAAAGGCTCGCCGGATAGTCCCGCTTCGCTTGGCCTTCCATCGTATACCACGCCAGATGCGGACAGCGTAAATTGATACCGAACAGCGCCTGCCAATTTCCCACCGCCTTGTGCGCCTCTAGCGGCATCTGCCAGCCTGTACAGCCGTACAATTCTGACAGCAGCCACGTTTTGCCCAGTTGTCTGGCGGCCGATGATAGCTGCTTAACAATCCAATGACTTGAATTGCTCTCCGATAACACATCAACGCCGGGATACTCCATATGCTCGTAATAGCGCATCACTGAACCGCACATCGCAGCCTGCGACGTCAAATTGTCTTCATGAAGGACATGCCCCGTAAGAATGAGATTATGGCTTCGGCACCACTCATCGATCGGCTTGGCGAAATGGTCCAGAAACATCGCCTGCAGCAGCTCCACATAATGCCATTTGACTTGAGAGATCTTCTTCCCATCTGGCCATAAAAAAAGCTCCGGCAAACGCGGAATGAGATCATATCCGAAGGTTTCCTGAAACTGCTGGAACAGCGTATAAGTCCACGGCGCATGCCATTCCGGATTGTCATTGGTAATGCCGAACCCATCCATGAGGGCTCCCCTATGCGGCTCGTCTGTAAAAATGCCCTTAATCGCGCTGCCAAACAGCCCTCCGCATGTTTGTTTATATCGCTCATGAGTTAGCTCCAGAAATCTGTCCGTCGCTTCCCGATTCAACGTATCGACATACGTATGACCGTTATAGAAGCTCTCTTGCTCCATTTCCGCAATAGCGAACGCCAATACGACATAACTAGAATCCGCTACAGGCATTTCGCCGGCGGCAAGCTGCCGGCAATCATAATAAGACAACCCATCCAATCGACAGGTGAAAGCGGCAATCAATGAATCCCGCCATCGAAAGGTTGCTGTCGCTTCCACCTGCAAAGAAATAAATTTTAATCGAAAGCGAGGCTCCTCCGTAACCAAACCGCCAGCCGTACCGCTCGGCCATCGATCCTCGTCATAGAGCCACGCCTCCATCCCCAGCCTCTCCGCTTCCTCGGAGCAGAACCGGATAAGCTCAAACCAGTCTTCCCCCAAATATTCAGTGGCCAGCCCCGTTCGGGAATGCATAAAAAAACCGCCATAGCCCATCTCTTTAAAAACGTGTATTTGCCTTAACAATTCCTCTCGCTCCAACTGGCCGTTCCACGCCCAAAATGGCTTTCCCCGATAAGCCGGTGGCGGATTTACAAACAAATCGTATGGGTTTGACATACTATTCTCCTTATACATAAACGAAATCATTATTAATCCCTTTGATACTCGTCTACGCTTTTATTTGTCGATCACAGTTACGCCTTCAGGCACAACCAGCTGAATATGTCCATCTACTGCAGTGAATGATATTCGGCCGGATGGCGTCTCGAAAGCCAGCTTCACCTCGCGAAGCTCCTTCGGTAAATTGGGAGAAAAGGAGATCGACCTCCACCCTGGAGCCGCAGGCTTTAATCCAATGATATGTTCGATCAGAATAGGAATCGGAGAACTCGCCCAAGGGTGGCATAAGCTTGTATTGGCCTTTAAATCCTTGGACCACGCTTCAAAGCAGGTGGTTGCTCCCTCCTTAATCATGTTCGCCCATGAATGAAGATCATCGGAAGTAATCAGGTCATAAATCAGCTCATATTCTCCCGCCTCAGCGAGAGCGTTCAATACAAAATAAGCCATGTATACGCCGCAATTCAATCGCTTGGCGCGGATCAGATCTGCAATCGGCTGTCTTGCTTCTTGCACGGCTAAGCCGAATAATAACGGCAAAGCATTGGCGTGAAGAGAAGAATGATTGGAGCCTTCCGAATCTACATAAAGCATGGTTTCGTTATCGTAGAACACCCCACTAAAGGAAAGACAAGTTTGCACCATATCTCGTTGCAGCTCATCAGATACTTCTCCCGCTACCAACCGCTGAATTTCGGCCGTTGTCTTCATAGCCCCGTAATAGAAAGCATTAAGCACGTTGTGACAACGATCCGGCTGATCAACACTAAGATCGTAGCCATCACGCATATTTTCCGGCCAATCGATTAAGTTCCACTTGTCATGAACGCCCGCTAGCAAGCCGTCTTCCCGGCGAAATGGAGCAAAATGCCGGAGCATGTTCTCCGCTACAGGATACATCTCCTTCAAAAATTCAAAGTCACCGCTTTGCTTATAATATTGCAGAAGCTGCATGGGCCACTGAAAGGAAAAGTCCGCAATTTCCTGCATATAGCTTCCTGAAGCTACCGCCATTAAGCCGGGACACACTCGTTCAGACAGTATCGCAAAATCTTGAATCGACTTGCGAAACAACCGCAAATCACCGCCCAAATAAGCATGTGCGTGCGTAATGATCGTATTGTCGCCCAGATATTGACCCTTCTCTCTCGATGGACAATCCACGTACGTTTCTTGCGATCCGTATTTGACGCCATTGCTGCAAATCGACCATATCTCATTCAGCAGCAAACTGGAGGAGCTAAAAACACAGGCCTGATCCTGAAGCGGATAATGCCTTACGATGGCCCTCACGCTTCCGATGTCGATCACGATATCCAGATCGGCCAGCACCTCTACATATCTAAAGGCTTTGTAGTCAAACCCCTCGAAGCTGTCATCGCTTCCCGACAAGGTCCAGAATTCCTGATAGAGACAGTTGCATCTCATATCGTAACGGACTCGCCCGTTCTCCAAACACTCCTCCCCGTAACGAAGCTCGATCCTTCCGCCTTCTCCGCCGCTGGCGTTCAAGCCTAGATGGCCGGTCACCTCATGGCCGAAATCAAGCAAATAACCGTCCTCGATTCGAAGAATTGAAGCAGGAGCCACTTCATAGACGGACAAGGGTGGGGTCGGCTGCAAAACGAATTGATAGTCGTAGTCCTCCAACTCGCGCGCGAATTGCCAGGTTCGGTCGTCTAAACCAATTCGCTGCCAGCCCGGCACTCTAAGCCGGTTGTCGAGATGTTCCACAAATTGCGTGTCATAACCGGTCAAATGGCCGTCCCCGTATTGATTCGTCATCGTATATTTCCACGACGCGTCCGTCTGGACCGCGACCTCATCTCCCAGAACAATTTCCGCGATTAGGCCCTGACGGTAATCCCCGCTATTGTAGGAATGACTGATTAATCCATGGTAGTAGACATGCACCGCGATCACATTTAATCCTTCTTGCAGAAAGCGGGAAACCGGAAACCGATTATAGTAATAATGGAAATGAGGCGATTGTGCCGGGCCTTGGCCAACAAACCCGCCATTGATGTACACTTTGTAATAATCGTCGCCCGTTATGTCCAGATACGCTTCGGATCTGTCTCCCTGCACAATAAATTCCTTGCGAATCAGCATGTGGAGGTTCTTTAGATCAACCCTGTGCTCGTAAGGCCGAGCGGGAGCCAATTCCTTGCGATACAGATCGATCGGGACCAAGCCTTCAAACTCGCGATCCATAATCCACTTGGCTTTCCATTGTTTGTCCATCGATTCATTCACCCTTACAGCTTTCGTAATATGTCGAACGCTTTATCTTCATAAACCTGCTGCCATTCCGGCCCCAGCATACATTCCGTCACTTCATACCCGCCCTTATCGTAATGGGAAACGGGGGATGCATAATGCAAATAACCGTTGGTAAAGGCCGAAACGATCGTGTGAGCATGCGGCGAAGCCTTTTTCAAATTTAACCCAATCTCGACAAGCAATTCCGCCGGCGCCGTAATAATTGCGCATTCTCCAATCTTAATCCCTTGTATCTCGGCCGCTACGGTCGGTTCATCCGCCGCCTCCGTTAATTGCTTATGGAAGTTCAGCGTATCGATGTCCTCCTGTATCTTCACCAGTTGCTCCATCGCGAAGATATTGTTCAAATATTGATCGATATTTCCCCGATTATGGACATCCATCGTAACCAGCTCGTTCGAGCCGATCCGCTCCTCCTGCAAATATCTGTACTTGTAATCAGCCGGATACTCCCCATTAAGTGCATATTTCAAATACAAGGGCAGAAATGTCTTGAAGTTCAAACAAGTGTTCCTTAATGAAGCCAGCAGTTCCGCTTGATCGCGCAGTCTCGCCTCAATTCTGTCGTCAAAGTCCGATTTTCTTTGAAGCTGGACCGTCTCTGACATAACTTCGAGACTAACATTGGTTGTGTGAATTTGGTTAATTGCCTTAAGTGTGCTCAGGCCAAGCATCATCCCCATTTGCTCGCTGTTTCTTGGACGATTGACATCTTTGAAGTGCAATTCCAGAATGTCTCCTCCAGCTCCTTGGAAGAATAATGCCATCGCGCCGTGGCCCAAGTTTTCTTCGATAACCTTGGAGGCGAAGCCTGGAAAATTGGCTGTTACCCCCCTGTTCGGCACACCGATGAGAAGATGGCAAGCGAAATTGTACACGACCGCCAACACCGTTCCATCCAATCGATCGATTCGAATAATGCCGATGTCCGGATCGATTGGTCCGACGCCGGTTACATCCTCGTCCGGCGGACTTGGGAAAGCGTAACGAACAGTCCAATGGCTGCCGTCCTTCATCTTCATATTGCGGTTGAACGTAATACGGTCTTCATAACCGTAACCGGAGCCGGCTCTCGCCTCTGCCCTATTCTCCATCGCTTCTTTCACTGCGTCGAACGTACGATTCACCTGCTCGTCATCGTCGCAGAGCAATCGGCCCAGCGGGTGCGTATGAGACGCGTTCACCAGCACATGCGAACCGGGAATGCCCAGCTCCGCTTCGATTCTGCTCCGCAGCTTCATCATAAAATCATCCTTCACGTCGCCCAAGCCGCCTATCGCAAGCACGTCCATCGCGATGATAACCACTATTTTGCTACCGTCATCCAATACCAAAGCTTTGGCGTATAGCGGATCATGAACTAAAACCTCAGCATCGTTTGTTGTAATATCTCTTTTGGCTGTGCCAGCAAGTAAACTCATCATAAAGCCTCTCCCCATCGTATCGATTCAAATAAGAACAGGCGGGCTACTGCTATGGACGATCAGTCCCGTAGACACCAGTCCCGCCTGTATAGTCATGCATAATACTTATGGAAGTCTATTCATTCTGGTAGAACACCGCATCATCTAGATACAGCGTATTGCCTGCGCCCAAGCTATCCACCACAACGACGAATTGCCCTTTAGCGACATCGACGCCATTGACCTGGTCAGGAACGATTCCCGCCCAATCGATTGATGTCCATATTCCAGGGTTTGCCCCGAGTTGACTTTCAGATGAGCGAATATTGCCAATCACATTATCGCTCTCATCCAGCAAATTCAAGCTTAAATAGAGGTGTCCGTCGCTGAGCGACCCCGTATTTAAGAAATAATGCACCCGTGAAGCGAATGCGCCTGAACCCACTTCAAAAGTCTGGAAAGGTCCCCCGGGATCCAAGTCTTCTATTCGCAAACCGGCCATTCCACTGTGGAACATCCCCGTGTCGCGTTGCATGCTGCCGGTATATTGCACCCAGTAAGCCCAAGGAGGCGTAGTACTTGCTCCCGTCTCGAACGAATCATTCACCGATTTCGAAGACGCCGTTCCCTCGACAATGCTCAGAAGCAGACTCGCATAATCTCTCTCTTCGGAAGGATGAGAGCTTAGAGCCAACGCTTCCAAACCTTGCTGCATGGACTCGCTCCCAGTTCCCTCCTGCATGAGGTATTCGACCCGATTCCATAATGTATTCGGGAAATCCCAGCCCCCTTGGCTCTGATAGAACACCGCATCATCCACGTAAAGCGCATTGCCGTCTCCCAGTCCATCGACAACTACAACAAATTGCCCTTGCACCACGTCGACATTGTCAACTGCTTCGGGAATGGAGCCAATCCAGTCGACGGATGTCCATGCGCCGGAACGAGCCGCAATCGGACGCATCCCTGAGCGTAGAGTGTCAAGTACATTGCCTTGCGCATCCAGCAAGTTCAAGCTCAACTGGACGGTACCTCCGTTTGTCGCGCCTTGCTCCAAGTAATAATGAACACGCGATGCAAAAGGCCCCTCACTGACAAGAAATGACTGAAACGGCCCGCCGCGATCCAAATTATTGATGCGCAGACTCGCTTGCCCCGTACGGGATACCTCGACATCCCGCTGCATGCTTCCCACACTTTGCACCCAATACGCCCAAGGCGGCACAGTATCTGTGACGGACTCGAAGGAATCGTTATCGTTAATCGGCAGAGCGGATCCTTCTGCGATTTCCAGCAGCAAACGAGCATACTCGCGTTCTTCGGAAGCTTCGGCGTTTTGAACAAACGATTCAAGCTCTTGGCGCATCTCATCGCTGCCCGCCCCAACAGCCTTGATCAGATCGACGCGACTCCAGAATGTATTTTGGAAGTTCCAGCCTTCCGGCGCCTGATAGGCCTCTACATCATCGATATAAAGCTTTGTGCCGTCCGTCAAATTATTTACGATGACGACAACTTGCGCCTTTTTCACTTCCTTGCCGTTAATCTCATCAGGAATATCTATTAATTGATGAATGGATGCCCATTCCCCCGCTGTATCCTTCAACGCCTCTACATCGAATTTTTGGGCGGACAGAACCGCCCCTTCCGCATCGATCAAATTGAATCCGAACTGGATCGAACCATCGGTTTGCGAACCTGGGGGGGTATAATAGAAAGCTCTGGCAGCCAGTAAACCAGGCTTGACGGACATCATCTCCGCTGGGCCGCCGCGATCCAAATCGCTGATGACTAGGCTTGCGTCGCCTGTATGCGCAAGTTCCGTCGTCCTTGCCATACTGCCGCTTTCTCTAATCCAATAAATCCAGGATAAGGCTTCGGTAGTTCCATATTCAAAAGAAGGATTATCGTTAATCGGGAACAACCCTTCGCTGCTTGCAAACAGCAAGTTACTGTATTCGCGTAAGAGCGCCGACTCGCTGTTCTGAATGATCTCCTCAAGCCGATCAGTAACCGGTCCTCCTGTTGGCTCGTTCTCTTTAACATAGTTCGCCAAACGCCAGAATGAATGCGGATTCCATCCCGACCACCTAAGTTCAAACGGCCGCGGATCAATCTGGTGTATCAATACGGGATCGTTTTTGAATTCGTCAACCAGATCGTACCGCGAATTCGCCCATTCGACTTTTTCTTCTCCATGCTCAACAACGTCTTCCAGCATTGCGAGCGCTGATTCGACATCCGCTGGAGGTGCCACATCCTTCGGATAACTAAGCGCCGATGCTTCATAATATTCGAAAGCGCGAAGCAACAAGTTGGCTCTTGCTTCCTGCTGATCGGTTACCGTCTTGTCTACGACCGATTCAAGCAGACTTCTGCTCTCAGCTATCTCTTCATCCGTCACCAGCTTCAGGTAAGAAGCTGTATCGAAATAAAAGTAGGTCAACACTTTGTTGGTATGGAACCAAGGAGACTGCACAATTCTTTCGGTCCAAAAGTGCTCCCAGTGCTCGTAATAAGCGATCAGGTCGGGAGCTGCGGCAGCGCCAACCGCTCGAACTGCCCATTCCTCAAGCAGCGCTTCCTCATCCAAGTCCGGATTCCATTGCAGCTTGGCTGATATCCATGCCTTCGGCCCTTCACCCCAGTTCGGATACAGCTCCGAATAATGCGCAATGACCCCATGATCCCGAGCGAAGCGGTAGTTATCCGCCATTAGGCCTGTGTAAATACGCGGCAATGTATAGGGAGCGCCGTAATTGTAATCGTACCAACCCAAGTTATCAGCAACGAGACTCCAAGCCTCCATTTGAGCTTGTCCCGCATCCCGTATATCCTCATCGATCCAGGCCATACGATCCTTTGTAATGAGCGGCACAACTCGGGAATTAAGCTGGATGCCGGATGGCGGGTCCGTTACATTTTCATAAGCCAACAGACCAAACCATTTATCCGGATATACTTCAAGAACACCTTCGACTACCTGGTTCACCCAATCGTAATAAATGTCCGACATATCGACCAGACCGACGGAGTTAAGCTTGTCGGGGTAAGCTGGATGGGAAGGATCCGCTTCACAAAATCCGTTGCCATCGTTAATGCCTAGCGAATAGGAGGATTTGTCGGGATTGTCATTAAAAAACTGAATGATATTGCCGATCGCTTCTTCGACGATCCCCGGCGCAGTAAAGCAAGGCTGCCATCCAATTTCTTCGTTGTCATCAGGAACGATACCGTTAGGATAAAACTCCGGATGACTTTCCCGATATTGAGATGGCGGGAACAGCTTCGCCATATTGTGATGGAATTCAATTTGCAAATGCATGCGGTTTTTCTCCGCCCATTCGCTCTGCAGCGGGTATGGCCGCTCAGGTGTTACAGGCGTATGAAGCGGACTAAAGACTCGCGACGCAAAGGCCGGCTCCTCCTTAACATCTTGTTTGGGAACAACGATATCCGACTTCTGCGGCACATCCTCCCCATCCGGGCCGGGCATTAGCCATCGCACACCGACGTACCGCTCCAGAAACTCAAGCACGCCGTACATCGTCCCCCAAGAGGAGGGGCCTGTAATAATAAGGTGATGACCATGAGGATGAATGACGAAGCCGTCGCTATTCATTCCTTCCAGCAGGGCAGAGAGATGCGGGTCGGATTTTCCAGGACCGACATAGATTTTAACAAATTTTTTTATGTTCTTTCCCTGACTCTGCATTTGAGTCTCCGTCATAACGGGAAGGACGGCGCCAGTCGACTTTTGCACATATTCAACGAGCGTGAGTGCTGCCTGTTGAATTTGCTCGTCCGCATTGTCCGCATAGATGACAACCGCATTCGCTTGCCCTTGCCGCACAATCTTTAATCCATTTCCATGTGAGGCTTGAACAGATTGCGGCCCTACGGCAGAGCCTGCTAACAGCAAGCAAATTAAAATTATGATCAGGTATTGAGTTCGTCTAAACGTGTAGCTCATCCCCATCACTCCATCTTCAAATTTGAAAGTCCTCCTGCCTATTAACCTTTAACTGCTCCTAACGTCGCGCCTTCCATAATCGACCGCTGAAACAGCATATAGAACACCACCGATGGAGCCAGCGCAATCATGACACCAGCGAAAAGCGTCACCCAATCTGCGGAATACTGCATCATGCTGTTGGCATGATACATATTGACCGCCATTGTGTATTTGCTCTGATCGCTTAAGTAAATAAACGGACCGAGGAAATTGTTGTATAATTCCAAAAATTTAAAAATCGCGACTGTCACAATGCCGGGCAATGCCAGCGGAACGATAATTTGCAGAAACACCCGATATAGAGAAGCGCCATCCATAAATCCGCTCTCCTCAAGCTCTTTTGGCAGCGACTGCATAAAGCCGCCAAGCAGCATGAGGTAGAAGGCGCTTTCTCCGAAACTGTCCAGAATGACAAGTCCCGACAAACTGTTGGTCAGCTGTAATTCCCGCATCAGTACGTACTGAGGAATTAATGCGGTAAGCCCAGGCAGAAAAAGCGACAGCATGATGATGCCCCAAATCAGCTTGCGTCCTTTAAATGTGATTCGGGTCAATGCATAGGCATTCATCGTCGTTAGGGAGACGCTAATGATTAAGCTAAGCCCGACATAATAAGCCGTATTCAATGCGGCGGAACCCACATGAAATTTGTCCCACGCCTTCACATAGTTCGACCACATCCACACTTCCGGCAGCGACCACACATCCTGAAAAAATTCGCGGTTCGTTTTAAGCGACTCGTAAAGTATCCACATGATAGGAAATAGGATGGTTATAGAAAATGCAATGAGAATACCCCACCAGATAAAATCAACGGCCGTTCTGCGTTCAGCCAAGTTTCTCTCCTCCATTCCAACGCTCACAGCCTAAGGTCAATACTCAGAAGAGCGGTTAGCAAAAAGTTTATCCGTAACAAGTTTGACGATGACAAGAAAAATAAATAGAAACATGCCAATTGCCGAAGCGTATCCATAATTATGAAATTCCTTGCCAAAAGCAAGATTAAACATATAGAGACCGATAACGTCCGTCGACCCTGCCGGCCCGCCGTTCGTCAGCACCAGCACGTTCTCGAATCCTTTGAGCGCGCCAAGTGTAAGAAACAACACGCTTACCCGAATAATAGGCATAATCAACGGTATCGTAATTTTGAACAGCCGCGTCATATGGTTTGCGCCTTCCAAAATCGCCGATTCATAGAGCGACTTAGGAATGGTGACCATCGCGTTCGAGAAAATGACGACATATAGTCCGACGCCCCCCCATACGGATGGAGGAATAATTGCCCATAACGCCGTGTCCGTATTTCCGATCCAGTAGAAATCCCCGATCTCGATACCGATGAGACGCAGCAGCGAGTTGAGCAATCCAAAGCTGCCATCGTAAATAAATGCCCACAACAACGCAATGACGACGCTCGAAAGCACATTCGGGAAAAAGAATAGTACCTTTAACACCCCGGCGCCTTTGTACGATTTATTCGTCAACAGGTAGGCCAGCAGCAAAGAGAAGAAAATAACCAATGCGGGAACAAAAATCATAAGCACGGCATTGTGCGACAACGCGCGCCATACGTATCGATCTTGCAGCAAGTTGATGTAATTTTCAAAGCCAACAAACTCAGGCGTTGAAATACCGTCCCAACTAAGCAAGGAATAATAGACGGAAACGAGATTTGGGTAAAGTGTGAACAACAAGTAGCCGCCAAAAGCGGGCACAATGGCGATCAACAGAAAAATATGCTTTTGCGTCTGCGATCTTTGCGCCCATGCCTGAAGCCGTGTATTCTGGCGAGTCCCTACTCCCATCCGATTATTCAAAGCTGTAACGCCTCCTTAAAATCCGCGCGGAGAGAAACGAACATCGCCCCGCGCAGCTTTATTCTTCATTCGAACATTTACTACTCCTGTGCTTCGAGAGCTTTCTTCAAAAGCTCGTCAGCTTCCTCGAGAAGCGGTATAGGATCCAGTTTGCCTTCGGTAACTTCCGTAATCATTTCCTGAATGATTTTGCCCGCTTGCGCTGCGGCAGAATCTGTCAACGCGATATGATGAGCCTCTGTTTCCCCTTGCACTTTATTTTTATCCATGTACGCGAGCATATTTTTCACGGCATCCTGCAATTTATCGGCTCTTGCCGTATCCGTCAAATAATCGTTTCGCACAGGCATTGCGCCGCCCTTCTCTGCGATCATCTGCTGGACATCCATGTTCCACAACCACACATTAAACTCCTTGGCCCACTGCTTGTTCAGCTCTGGTTTGTCTGCCCAAATATAATTGCCGTTGGCGGCAAAATATCTAAGCCATTTCGTGCTATCGGGATTATCCCCCATCGGAACGATCATGAAGCCCCACTCGAAGCCTTCAGGCGTAGAATCTTTCATTTCGTTGCCTACCCAAACACCCGTGGCAACGGTTGCGGCTTTACCCTGCAGCACCTGCATCTGCGATTGCGTATGATTGAGTCCGGCAACGCCTTTCGGGAAGAATCCTTTTTTGCCAAGCTCTGCGATGCGGCTCCATACCGCCTTGGATTCTTCTGACGCATAATACGGTAGTTTATAATTACGGAACCCATCCTCGAAGCTTTCCAGGTTTCCATTGATCTCAGCCAATTCGAACAATTTCCAGGAGCCAAAAGCATTGTGGAGATACTCGGGATATACGCCCGGGTAAGAGATTGGAATAATGTTCTGTTCCTTTATGTCTTCACCAAGCTGAACGAATTCCTCCCAAGTGTTCGGGTTTTCATTCCAGCCATATTGTGCGAACAGCTTTTTATTGTAGAACAAGCCAGTACCGTAGCCTGCATTCGGAAGAGCATACGTATCTCCCATAATCCGCGGGGCGCCCTCGAAGTAACCGGGGTAAGCAAGCTCCTTTACTGTTTTTCCGCTGCCGTCGTAAACCTTTCGATCCCAAAGATCCTCTTGCGATTCCAGCTTGCCCGACTCCACCAACGCATTGATCGCGTCGTTGCCGCCCGGCAGACTGCCGGAGAACATATCGAACATATCTTCGCTATTGTTGGCGGAAATTTTCGTGCTCGTTATGCCTGCGATTTCCGAAGAATACACGACATCAAAGCTTACGTTTGGAAACTTCTGCTTAAACGTGTCCATCGCGTAATCGAACCATTCCCGGCCCATACCGCCTTCAAAAAAACCAACCTTCAGCGTAACCTTCTGATCTTTAGGAAGACCATTCTCTTCATAGACGTCTTCCGCCTTGTCATTGCCGCCGGAGTTGTTAACTCCTGACGTCGGCGCACTTGAAGGTGCATTACCGTTGTTCCCTCCGGTGCTGCAAGCAGCGACTACTAAAGAAAGAAGCAGACAAACGATTATTGCCTTTGAAGCTTTCCAAGCGGCTTTTCTTTGTTTCATTTAAACCCCTCCATTTTTTATTTGACACCCTGATCAGTAAGCGCGGCTGTCGTCAACAAAACTAACACACGATTCAAAGGATCGTAAATCATCGCTTTTATACCCATAATCAAAATTCTAACAGGGACAAAAAAAGCCCGGATCAACTGAACTCAAGGGCATTCCTTGACGATCGATCGATACAGGCTTGATCAGACATGCAATAATCGTTTTTGAAGCAATAATCATTATTCTACTACATCAATTCCTTGCGATAACTCCCCGGGGTATTCCCCGTCATCTTCTTAAATGTCCGTATAAACGTTAATGTATTCGTATACCCTACAGCAGCGGCAATATCCTGCACCGTCATGTCGGCGGCCTCTGCCAGCAGCAGCAATGAGGCATTAATCCTTTCCCGGGCCAAATAGTCGGAGAAGTTTACGCCAAATTCCTCTTTGAACAGCCTGCTTAAATATCCCGACTTTAATCCGAATTCGTCACTCAAACGGGTAAGAGACATATCGGGATTGGCGTAATTATCGCTTACAAACCATTTGACCTTCTGAATGAGCTGATGATTGTTTTTGCTTTGTCTGAGCTGACGCATCTGCTCGAAGGCATCCTGCATAACCCGTTGGAATTCCTCACAGCTCTCATCGACCGTTTCCTTCTGATCCACTACCTCTTTTAACTGGTTATGAATATCCCCATTCCAAATCGACTGGAACTCCTGGGGAAGATCCATCATTTCCTTGTGCAAATGAAAGACGAGATAGTTTAACAGGCTGTGCAAATCGTCAATTGAATACATCTGTCCTTTAACGGTCCAATAGAGCTCTTGGTAATGATCTCGCCAATCCTCTTCGCCTGACCGGAAAGACTGGCAGATGGCCCGGATGTTCTGCAGCTGCTTGAACATTTCCCCTTGCGGCATCGAAATTAAATCCTCTTGTTCAATAAGCCGGTTCATTCCGAGCGAAGCCTTATATTGTAGCGCGTTCATTGCGCATGTATACGATTCCTGAACTTTCTCTATATCATCCTGGTCGTTCCCAACACCAATCGTAATCGTATACGGCAAGTTTTGCTCTACCCATAACCGAAGCTTCTCGCATAGTCTGACAATTTGATCAACCGATATTTCTGGACTCTCCAACATATAAATAACGGCCAACTGTCGACGATTCAGCCACTCCGACCAACTCTGAATGAATTCGTTATCGGCAATCTCCCGATTTGCTCCGCTAAGAGCAGATTTGAGCAACTGCTGATCCCTATAGTTGTATCGATCGGCAAATTCCACATATCGATCGATCTCAATAATCGCAACGATTAAGGTATGGACCGTGACGTCCATGCCGAATAGCTCCATTTCGTCTCTCCAGCTTGAATCGTTGTCGTTCAATCCGCCCTCAAGCAGATTGAGAAAGATTTGTTTTTTTCGATAGACTCTATGTTTGTTGTTTTCATCCTGAAGGATGTTGGATGTATCCATCAAATCTTCTATCGCTCTTGCGATATAGTTGAACTCGTCGATTCCTTTGTCTCCTTGCACAACCTGTTTTTTTTGCTTGGAATAATCCGCGATTCGTTCGGTAATCGTTTGAATGGGCCGGTAGTTCCGTCGCGTTACGTGGATAAGCCAGAATACGCCGACGGCGATGATTAGAAATCCGAAAGCAATCCACACATAGAACAGGGACGAAACCCATTCGGCAATGCCATTTTTGTATACACCGCTTCGCACGGTCCAGCCCGAATATTCGGATGTCACCTTGGACATCACTTCGCCTTGATCCGGATTTCTCTCCATCTCTTCCGCAAGCTCGCCCAATTTACGATTCGTCAAATAATTGGAAGCGATCACATGTCCATCTCCATTTACCAATTCAATAAAATTGATGGGCGAAGGTGACATTCGCTGAATCAGCTCGCTCAAGCTGTCCGTTCTGACGTTAACAACGACTAGGCTGCGAGTCGACAATTGCACAAACTTCGCCAGACTAATGACGCCTCTGCCTGCTTCATAGGGATGCTCGCGGTACTCTCTTGTCCCTTCCCATTCAAAAGGCTTTAAAGTTCCGATTGCCCGTCCAATATATTCCTTGTCGCCAAACTTCTCAATTTCAATAAACGCGGTAGGGGTCAGAACCATTTGGTCGCTTAAACGATACAAATAAATCGAATCGATGAATGGATTGCCCTTTAACAATTCCCGGAAGATGTTGATCGTTTGGTAGTCCGTATAGAGCCGTTGCTGACGAGGGAGGGGCTCAAAAAAAGTGCTGACCCTTTCATTCTGAATAATATTGAGGAATAAGGACTCGTCGATGACATGAAGCGCGTCATCAATGGATTGCATAATATTTTGCGCCAAAAAATCGTTTGCCTTCATTGCCGATCGCTTGGACATCTCACTTAACGTTAAATATGTGATGAGCAGCAGACTCAAACTAATCATAAAGAGGATGGGCAGATAGGATAATAATAGCTTGTTGAACCAGTTTTTTTTCATAGTTCCTCCCTAATCTTCTATGAGGAATTTCTTTGAGGAATAAATAGATGAATTAAATCTTACTCTTCTTTTGTCGAATTTGTAAACAATTAAATACAATCTTCACACATGCCTCTGGCTAGGCTACCGAAAGGCCCACTGCGCAAATTCGATCCCACCCACGGCCGCGTGGGATACATAACCATCCTTTTTCCAGATCATGCCCGGATCCAGGCGAATCGAATCCTTACAGATGTAAAAGACAATTTACATCTGTTCACACCTATGATACATTTATTGAAACCAAGGTTTTAATCAATGAAACCTAGTGATCCTATTCGAAGTGAGGCGGTTTCAAATGAAATTGTTAGTATTTGATCAAAACGGCCAATCCAGCTTGGGCATTGTTACGCCACAAGGCGTTCTAAATGTCGTCGAAGCAATCGCTGCCGTCACTTCGCAAGAAGAAAGTATCCCTACTACGATCATGGAAGTCATCGAGGGCGGAGAAGCTGCTGTCGCAAAGCTGCAGTCGCTGGTCGAGCAATCGATCGCTTCGGAGGACTCATCTTCTTTCTTGCTGAGCGAAGCTGATTTGACGCTCGAGCCCTGCGTGACATCACCGAACAAAATGATTTGCGTCGGACTTAACTACAAGCGTCATGCAGAGGAAACAAACATGCCTCTTCCCCAGTACCCCATCCTTTTCAACAAATTCAACAATACGCTGGCCGGTCATGGAGAGCAGATCTCATTGCCCAAGGTCTCCGCCAAGGTAGACTACGAAGCGGAGCTCGTCATTGTCATCGGCAAGGAAGCCAAATATATAGACAAAGAAAACGCGCTCGATTATGTGTTCGGCTATTGCTGTGTCAACGATTTATCCGCTCGCGACCTGCAGATGCGTACTCAGCAGTGGCTGCTGGGAAAATCCTGCGATGGCTTCAGCCCCCTTGGGCCTTACCTGGTTACTGCGGATGAAGTAGGCAATCCGAACGAATTGGCCATCCGTTGCATCGTTAATGGAGAAGTTCGCCAAAACTCCAATACAGCGGACATGATCTTCCATTGCGATGAGATCGTGAGCTACATTTCGCAGCATATGACACTGGTCCCCGGCGACGTCATCCTAACAGGAACGCCGGAAGGCGTAATACTGGGTTATCCGGAGGACAAGCAGATCTGGCTGCAAGATGGCGATGTGGTATCGATCGAAATCGAGAAACTTGGCAAGCTAACGAATCGGATGGTTTCCGAAACAAACCCAAACTAACCAAAACTAACGATATGGAGAGTGCCCACAATGTCTCAATGGATTCATTCTGATCAAGCACCTGAATTTCCTCTCCCCTTCTCGCAAGCTTTAAAGGCTGGCGACTTCGTCTATGTCTCTGGACAAGTCGGCGTCGATCCCCGCACCCGCACGGTTGTCGGACCTACGATTGAAGAACAAACGGCTCAAACCTTAAGCAACATCGAAACGATTCTTAAAGCTGCCGGGCTAACGCTGGAGCATGTTATTAAAGTGAACGCCTTTCTATCCCGCATGGAGGATTTCCCAGGCTATAATCAAGTCTACGCCCAAATGATGAAACGGCCCTTCCCTGCACGAAGCTCCATACAGTGCGGAATTGGCGAATACTTGGTCGAAATCGATGTGGTGGCTTATGCGCCTTCCGTACGCGGGGAAACAAAGTGACGACTTCAATCGCAGTTGCCGGCATTCTTCATGAAACGAACACTTTCGCTCCCGATCGGACGGAAGTAACCCAGTTTGATGGTGAGCGCGTCATCGGATTATCCGCGTTCATCAAACGATATGGCGGTACCCGTACTTCCATGGGTGGCGTTATTGATGCGGCGCGCAGGCATGGTGTTCGGCTTGAGCCCGGCATATATACGGCGGCTACGCCGAGCGGGATGGTCTCCGCTGCCGCCTCCGAAAGCTTGATAGACGATATCGTCCAATCGATAAACCCTGGCGTCTCCGGTCTGGTGCTGATTATGCATGGAGCGATGGCATCCGAATCATACAGCGATTTCGAAGGCGAATGCCTCAAGCGAATCCGGGCAAAGCTCGGTATCGAGTTGCCGATTGCGATGACCATTGATCTGCATGGCAATGTCAGCCCGGCAATGGTTCAGCTTGCCGATCTCATCGTCGGTTACGATACTTATCCGCATGTTGACATGCACGAGAGAGCAGAAGAAGCGGTTGATCTTCTCCTCCGGCTCATTCGGGGCGAGATTTCTCCCACTCGCGCGTATGCACATACCGGTATGCTTGTCGTCCCTCAGGTCATGATGACCGATAGCGGGAGCATGAAGGAAATAATGAATCGCGCATTCGCAATAGAAGAGGATCCCGGCGTGTTGAATGTAACGGTAGCCGGAGGATTCCCTTACAGCGATGTGCCCGATGCGGGAATGTCCTTTGTCGTGACTACCCATGACAATCCATCGTTAGCCGAGAGCTACGCATCTGAGCTTGTGCAGCTGACAACCGAAAGGATGGTCCAAGCCCAGCTCAATTATTTACCGCCCCGAGAAGCGGTTATGACTGCCCTTCAGGCAACATCGGGACCCGTTATTTTAGTTGAAGGCTCCGACAATGTTGGAGGCGGGGCCCCCGCGGACGCTACTCATGTTCTCAAGCTTCTGACTGGCCTTACTCAGAAGAGTTTAATTGTCATTAGAGACGAAGAAGCTTCGCGGCTTGCCTTTGAACTTGGCGTTGGAGCAGAGTTCCATGGTTTCGTCGGCGGCAAGAGTGATCGGTTGCATGGCGACCCCGTTGAAGTGAAAGGTCGGATAAGATTGCTATTCGACGGGCGCTATCGACATGTAGGACCTTATATGACGGGGCAATTGGCTGATATGGGGTACACCGCTGTCATCGAATGCGGATATCTGACGATCATCTTAACTACGAAACGCGTCGCCCCTTGGGATCTGGGGCATATACGCTGCGTTGGCCTATGGCCGGATGACTTTAAGATCATTGTGGTCAAATCAGCTATCGCCTGGCAGGCCGCTCTCGGTCCGTTCGCCAAACAAGCCATTTATGTCGATTCGCCGGGATGCTGCAGCTCGAATCTACATCATTTCGAGTATCGTCAGGTTCGCAGACCCGTTCATCCGCTAGATGATAGTCCACTGATCTCAAGGAGGAAATCCTAAATGCCCTTATCCGTCGACAAATCCAAACAGCTTCTGACCGAATCCAAACAATATCTGGCCGCCGGCGTCGCTTCAACGCTCCGTGCCGCGATGAAACCGACCCCCTTGTTCGTCGAATCCGGGAGCGGCCCGCGTATCCGCGATGTAGACGGCAACGAATATATCGATTATTTGCTGGCATACGGCCCGCTGATTCTCGGCCACGCGCATCCTTCTTTGGCGGAAGGAATGAGCGACGCACTGAAGCGGGGCGTTACTTACGGACTCCAGCATTATGGCGAGATCGAATTGGCGAAGCTGCTGACCGACATATTGCCCTGCGCCGATCGCGTGGCTCTCAGCGGCTCCGGTACGGAAGCGGTTATGCTAGCCTTGCGCTTATCTCGAGCCTATACGGGCAAAACCAAGGTGATTCGGTTCCATGGCCACTTTCATGGCTGGTCCGATACGATTTTCACTTCGTTCCCTAGCGTCGACATGAAGCAAGCCTCCACCTTGCATGACTCTCCTCATACAGCGCCTCCGGGAACGAATGGACAAAGCGCAAATTGTTTGCAAGACATCCTTATGCTGCCTTGGAATGACTTTGAAGCTTTGGAATCTACCTTGCACGAAGAGAAGGACGGTATTGCGGCCATTATTACCGAACCCATTATGTGCAATAACGGCTGCATCTTGCCGAGGCCGGGTTATCTGGAACGAATGCGGGAGTTGACGGAGCAATATGGCATTGTTATGATCATGGATGAAGTAATAACCGGTTTTCGGCTGGGGCTCGGAGGAGCGCACGGCAAGTTCGGCCTCAAGCCGGATCTCGTCACCATTGGCAAAGCGATGGGAGGCGGAGTCGCGATCAGCGGAGTGGCCGGTAGACACGAACTTATGGCACTGATCGAGAATGGCACGGTTAGCCACCTGGGCACACTGAACGGCAACTTCGCCGCCACCTCGGCCGCGCTTGCTACGCTCCGAGAGCTCGGCAAGGATGGTGGAAGCGTATACGCCAAGATGGAACAGACGGCCAATCGGCTTGTCCAAGGCATCCGCTCCTTGTTTGAGAAGCATGGCATATCCGGACTTGTCAACCAGGCCGGCCCTGTCTTCCACATGATGTTCACCGATGAGGAGAAGGTCGAGGACTTCGCTTCTTTTAACAAACGCGACTCTGCCAGATACAACAGATTTGCCGAACGGATGCTGGAAGAAGGCGTACTCGTGCGCCCAAGCGGCTTATGGTATGTTTCGGCCGTTCATGGAGAAGAAGAGGTTGTACCTACATTAGAAGCGATGGATCGGGCTTTGACTGGACTATAACGAACGAAGCAATGAACCCGCAATAGACGGAGGAATGGAACGTGGGCAAAGATACGGGAGATAACGCGCGGTATAAGATTCAATCCATCGACAAGGCTCTCGATTTGATTGAGCTTCTTGCCAAGCACGGATCACTCAGCTTAATCGAACTGACCGAGCTGCTTGATCAACCAAAATCCTCGACCTACCGAATCATCCTAACCTTGGAGAATCGCGGTTTCATTAGCCGTAGCGATGAGGACGGCAAGTATTGCTTGGGATACAAGCAACTGATGCTAACCAGAAACCTGCTTGAACAGAATACGCTTCGGTCGGCAGCGTGGCAAGAAATGAAAAAATTGTCCGAGCGATACGGAGATACGGTCAACTTAGGCGTTTTATTGGGAGGGGACGTGCTCTATGTAGAGATTATCGACAGCATCCACGCCCTCCGAATGACGGATTCCATTGGATCACGCTCCCCCTTCCATGCAACTGCCATGGGGAAAGCGATTATTGCCCATATGGATCGGGGTGAGGTGGACGAGTTAATAAGAAATTTCGGCATGCCCGCCCTCACCCCCCATACCATTCGTACGGAAGAAGCTCTGTTGGCTGAACTCGAACGGATACGCATCCAGGGTTATGCGCTTGATGACGAAGAAATCGTAGAAGGCGCGCGCTGCGTGGCCGCACCGGTGTTTAACCTATACAGCAAGCCTGTCGGAGCGATCAGTTTATCCGGTGCTATGCACCGATTCAAGCAAGAGCTGCTCCCCGCCATTTCCCAGGATATATGCGATGCTGCAATGAATGTGTCTGTAAAGCTTGGATATCGAGCGGAATCCAACCGCCCTTAAAAGCGGCTGGCGTGTCACGGAGTCGTGTTAGCGCACGGCTCCTTTTCTTTTGTTATTATATCGTCACGTATATATAGCAATCTGAAGGGGAATATCGAGTAACGGACAAAAGAACTGATCCGCCCTAGGCTGGTCAGTTCAACAAACATAATCAGAGCCTCGCATATAAAGTAATTTGATTATATGGATATTCATGAAATCCGGGTAATTGAAGTTTAGGCTTGGCCTGTGGGCAATCAGAGGTAATCCGCAGTTGCAACTGCCCCCATGTTGGAATTCCGCTGGCAGCATCAGGCTGCTCGACATTACATGCGCCGATACCAGCAGCGTTAATCTGGATTCTTCAGCTGTAGATCTCATATATAATCCGTGCTCGCCAAGCTTCAGCACGACCACAGCAGCTCCCATTGCAAGCAGCTCAGATGATAGATCCTGGAGTATATCGGCGTCAATATGGTCGACGAACTGTTCGCTTCCGTGCTTCCTCTTCAGCTCCTCGTATTGATCTCTACTGAGCATATACAAGATTTCCTCGATGCTCGGAAGAAACAAATTCACAAAAGGAAGAAGCTTGCTTAAGGTTATAATGGGGTATCGTAGCCGAGAAGCTGGCATCGAACACCGCTTTGGAAACCTCTGTGTGATCCTTCATATAGTCCTCAGGCGGATGTGTGATGATATAATCCGGCCTCGTCTCTCGAATCACTTTAACTAGTTTCGATATCAGCTCGTCCTGGTCCGACTTGACCAACAGATCAGGTATATTCAAGCTAATCACCTCGGCTCCGATCAACGAGCCTGCCTTTCTAGCTTCCAGCCGCAGCCGCCTAATCTGGACGAGCTCTTCTGGCGGAATGATCTTATGCCCCTTATCTCCATTGGCCACATGAACCATCGTTACCTTGTGACCCCAAGACGACAACTTCGCCAATGTCCCTCCACAGCCGATCTCCAGATCATCCGGATGACAGCCTACCGCCAAGACGTTCATATCTATCCTCCATTTTCTAAATTCAAGTTTCGCCTAGCACCTGCCTATTCCTCTCCAGTTTACTCCCTGCTAGCGTATTGTTCTTTAGCAAAAATCCATTAAAAGTTGCAATAAGTCCACACTTCCGCAGATTGAGCATCAACGGAGGGTGCAAATAAAGTGGCGGATGATCCGTTCGTTCGAACAAAACTTCAAGAGACTTTTGCAGTGAAGGACATCATATCCCTTCATTATTTCGAATTTTCCAAGGATTTCGCATTCGAAGGCGAGAAGTATGACTTCTTTATTAATTAAAAAGTCCCGCGAAAGCGCCTCGCAGGGCTGTTCATAATAAGGATTCAAAGGTGTATTAAGGAACAACAACCGCCAGGCATTTCTTTATGAGCGCCTCTAACTGTGGTTCCGCTCGTATATCAAGAAGCATAAGCTTCAATCAAGGTGATCATGCGAAAATCATATCCAAGCGGAGAAGGAAACCAAAGCAAAAACTTGATGAGAGCCGCTAAAATGAAGGCAAACTTAAAACCAACGGCTATTCAGCTAATTAAAAATATGCGATAATAAACAGAATAAAGGAGCGGATCTGAATGAGCGAACAGCTACTTCAAAAAATCTTGGACAAGTTAATCGCTATTGAATCTACAATGGCTACTCAAAGCGATGTGGAAAAACTTGGAGCAAAATTGGACAGTGTATACGCCCAAGTCGCTCACAACACGGAGCATGAAGTCATTGTAACCGAACTTTCATCCCGAGTAGACGAACTGGGAACAGACATGAAGCTGGTTAAGAGATTACTTACCAATCAATAATAAACCTAGCCGCCAAGCAATGGCGTTTTTTTTTTCATTCCCAGTAACGGCACAAAAATAAGACGCTCGGACCGAATCTCCCAAGCGTCTTTTTGTTATAGCATATGTTGATTTATCTTCGTTTCTCGCCAAATCGTCTTGTCAGAAGGGCGACATTTTCGATATGTGTTGTGTGGGAAATGGGGACATGCATCACTCCTTTCTGCTGCCAGCTTTTTTGGGCTTTTCATTCCGCTCTTGCCTTGGATACTGCTCTTTAAGCCGGTTTTGAATACAAAGGTTAATTGATACGGCTCTACGCTACCGTCTTCCTGTTCTTCTCCCATTATAACCCTTTCAATGACACTTTCGAATACATTGCGATCAAATTCAGAAAGGACAGTATTGCTTTGAAGCACGTTACGAAATTGCTGCAATCTTTTTTCAACATCAATTTCTTCTTGAGCCGATGTCTCCAGTTGTTCTCTTTCATTAATTAATTCTGATAATGTAAACTCCAGTTCATCATATTTATTTTCGTAAGTGGAGCGATCAATCTTCTCATCCAGATGGAGATCAATCAGATTAGAACGCTTTTGTTCAAGAGCTTGAATTTCGTGCTTTACTTTGTTTAAAAGCTTGTGATGCTGCTGCTCACTAAACACTGACTCCATCCTTAACAGAAGCTCATCCAACACATCCTTATGATTACCACAGACTCGATTGTATGTTTCTACAAAAGCACCCTCAATTATGTTTTCATCAATTCCTTTGCTATGAGGACAATATTTCTTGCCTTTTTTCGAGAATGAGACACATTGCCAAATGACTTTTGCATAGGTTGTTCTGCTGTTCCAGCTTCTCCGAGAGTAGTTTTTCCCACAAAATCCGCATTCAAGCTTGCAGCTGAACGTAAACTTCCGACTAAACTTTTCGCGTTTACCGCCTTTTTCAAGTTTCCCTCGCGGCTTTCCTCGTCTGTACAAAATATCTTGGGCTTTTTCAAAGATCTCTTCACTAATAATTGGCTCGTGATGATTCTTGATGTAATATTGATCCTCTTCACCATGATTATCCAATCTGCGTTTCGATATGGGATCAAGCGTAAAGGTTTTTCCTTGAAGAAGATCGCCTTTGTATTTCTCATTCTTAATAATACCTAGCACCGCAGTATCGCCCCATTCCATGTTCCCGCGCTTCGTTTTATGAGGAAGCTTCGTTAACTCTTTGGCGATCACTGAGGCTCCAACGCCAACAATGTACCGATCAAAAATGTATCGAACAATCTCAGCTTCTTCTTTATTAACTGAAATCCGCTTCGTTATGAGATCATAATCATAGCCAAGACAGCTTTGGAAACCAACAAGCTCGCCGCGTTGCATTTTCATTTTCAAGCCCATTTTTACAATTGATGAAATATTCTCAACCTCTTGCTGTGCTACCGAGCTTAAAATGGTTAATAATAACTCCCCGTCCATCGTCAAAGTGTTAATGTTCTCTTTTTCAAAAAACACGGCCACATTTTTCTCCTTGAGCATGCGGACATATTTAAGCGTATCTACCGTGTTTCGAGCAAATCTGGAAATGGACTTGGTGATAACCATATCTATTTTCCCATTCAGGCAATCATTAATTAATCGTTGAAAATCATCACGCTTTTTAACTTGAGTTCCCGTAATGGCTTCATCCGCATACATATCGGCCAATATCCAATCGCTGCGCTGACCAACCATCTCTTTGTAATAGGAGACTTGAGATTTGTAGCTATTGAGTTGTTCCTCAGTATCTGTGCTAACCCGCGCATACGGAGCTACTCTCAGAATTTCTTGTTGCCCGCCAGTACGATCTGACAGCTTCCTGTTCGCTTTTATAACCTCTACTGAAAATGACATTGCCGTTTCCTCCCCTGAGTTAATCTCTACGCTATTAGCATAGGCAATTCAGGCTGATTCAACAAAGGTGCGAATTTGTGAATTTTAGACATCGGTTAATAAGAACAGATGCGCGTGTTTTGTTCAGAAGTAAGATCTGAACAAATGCCATAATCACGCATGGTTCGTTTTTTTAACAATTTGAACTCTTGTTCAGTTATCAAAGATCGTGTCAACAAATGCCTAAGCATTGCAATTTGCATACTGTACCTCAACAAATCTGTTTTCAAGCGATCATCCCCTCAAACCTAATTTATGTAGCAAGTGGCCAGTGGAAACAAAGCCTTATACAAGCCTTTTCATTTTGTGGTTCAAATCGGGTACCTGAAAACCAGATTATATTTGTTAAACAAACAGCCCTACAGCACTTCGGCAATACGACCGAAGGTCTGTAGGGCATTAATAGGTGTCTTACGGGGCACTACTTCACATTTCACATACAATAAGCCAGAAAAAACGGTCTCCTATACATCATCCACATACGTGAGCAAAACTTTGTCCACCGTACTTGTCAAGGCTGTATGAATCCCTTACCGTTTCAGTTGATGGATCGCAGAGCAGGAACGCTTCCATAACTTTTGCCTGCAGCAATTAGAGCGGCTTCTCTCCTTCGGGCAAATTATAAATGCCGAGCTTCAGGAACTTCAAAGACAAACTCGACAGTACGCAACGGGTTATACACTAGTTCTTAATCGTTCACCTCTTTGCAATCAGCCGCCAGATAAACGTACCTTTAGTGCAATTTGAAACTCTGTCCCTTTGCCCGGCTCGGATTTGACCTTGATTCGGCCATGATGCAGATCTATGATTTTCTTCGAGATCGCAAGCCCGAGACCGCTTCCGCCCTGACTTTCGCTTCGATGTCTCGATGCATCTGCCTTGTAGAAACGTTCAAAGATTCTGCCCAATTCGGATTCATTCATTCCGATTCCATTATCCCTTATGACGACTATAGCTTCCTTATCTGTCTTGCTTAGCATGATCTGAATAGCTCCCCGATCTGGCGTGAACTTAATGGCATTGTGAATGATATTCATCCATACCTGGCCAAGCAGATCCTCGTCTGCCTCAAGCTTCACTTCATCAAGTTCAAGCCGCAGATCGATCTCCTTGGCCGACCACAAGGGCTCACACGACCAAACAACCGAGCGCAGCTGTCGATCAAGCCGATACGACTTCACGATAAAAGGGTGATGATCAGAATCCAGTGAGGCCAGCTTTAGCAAGTTGTCGCTCAGCCTGGAGAGGCGATTGCTTTCCATCTCAATAATGCTCGAGTAGCGCATCCGTTCTGATGTGGAAACATCCTCCCTGCCGAGAATTTGGGCAAACCCGCTGATGGAGGTGAGCGGAGTCTGCATTTCGTGAGACACATTGGAGACAAAGTCCTGCCTCATTCTCTCAAACTGCCCCAGCTCAGACGCCATCTGCTTCATGCTAGCTGCAAGCTGGCCCAATTCATCCTTGCTTGATGTACTTAAATTCACGTCAAACTGACCGCGCGAGATGCTGCGTGTCGCCAGAGTCATCAGCTTGAGTGGCTTAACAAGATAACGGGCGGCCACAATAATGAGAATACTGCCTATCGCCAGTGTGATGGCAATAATGGATAGATTCATATCGCGAAAGTTCCTGGATTGTGCAGAAAGACCAGGCTCCAGAAACATCACATGCCGCTCTCCAGCAAGCTCTATCGTCATTCCCATCGTGAGCATAACCGGCCTCGGGCCATCCATATAAGGGATTATCAGTGCTTCACCAGCCAGCACGGTGTTCACGCTCTGCTCCAGCTTTTGCTGATGCTCAGTGCTCATTTCTCTTCTCCCGGTAGACAACAGCTCGCTGCCGTTTGAATCATAGACCTGAATATAAATTTGCCGGAGGTCGGATAGCTTCCCCAAAAAACTCTTCCAGTCGTCTGGCTGCAATTGGTCATACAGCTCTTGAATGAGCAGCCCGCTCTGTTGCAGCTCTCCTGTAATATCCTCCTTCATGGCTTGCTCATAACGGAAGGTCACAATCATACTTGACACAAGGAGACTGATCACAGCAATGATGAGAAAAGACACGACCACTCGTACATATAACGTGCGAAACATCCTTAAACCTCCTCAAGCCGGTAGCCAAGCCCTCTGATGGTCACAATGCGAAAGTCCGTCTTCTCTTCGGGAAACCGCTCTCGAACACGCTTAATATGCACATCAACCGTCCGCTCATCACCCTCATAATCGACGCCCCAAATCTCTTCAATGAGCTCATCGCGCAGAAAGGTTTTGCCGGGATAGCCTCCCAGCTTGTACAGAAGCTCAAATTCCTTCAGCGGAATCGTAGAGCTGACCCCCTCGAGCATCGTCTCAAAACGGGTACGATCCAGCGTAAGTCTTCCCACCTGCAGCACCTTGGCTGTCGACACACGATACCGCTTAAGCAACGCCTTCACCCGCAGCACAAGCTCCAGTGGATTAAAAGGCTTAACCATGTAGTCATCGGCTCCAAGCTGGAATCCTTTGACCTTGTGAGGCATTTCGCCCTTGGCCGTCAGCATGAGCACGGGCAATTCATAGATTGCGCGTATATCTGAGCACAACTCCCAGCCGTCTTTTCCCGGCATCATAATATCCAGGACAACCAAATCAGGTCTGTAGCGGTCAAACTGCTGCAAAGCCGCATGGCCATCCTCCGCTTCCTCCACCTGCAAGCCTTCCTTCTCAAGCAGAACTCGTATCAGCTCGCGGATATGCGGTTCGTCATCTACAACAAGGATGCGAGCCATGAGAGAACCCCCTCTAACTGTTAGTCTTGAACCAGCGATTTACTTGACGCAAGCAGCGACTCCAAATAGGCTAGAAGCGTCTCGCGAAGTTTCGAGCGATGGAGCGCCAGTTCAATGTTGGCCTGCAAATAACCAAACTTATCGCCGACATCATATCTTCTTCCTTGCAGGGACAACGCCATCATCAGCTCGTTATTGCAGCTGAGCTGCAGAGCGTCCGTCAATTGAATTTCTCCGCCCCGTCCAGCCGGCAAATTCTCCAGCAGCGAGAAGATCGTCGGCTTTAAAATATATCGTCCCATGACTGCCAGCTGAGAAGGGGCTTCCTGAACGGATGGCTTTTCAATAAGACCTTTGACCTTGATTGGATTGTTGTCCGTTCCTGTATAGGCTTCATCAGGGATAATAATACCATACTTGCTCACCTCGGATTTCTCAACATGACGCACCCCCACCACCTCTGTTCCAAAGGCTTCATGTATCGCCAACATCTGGCCGATCGCGGGCGTATCTGAGACCATAATGTCATCGCCAAGGAGAACCGCGAACGGCTCCTCGCCAATAAACTGCTTCGCGCACAGCACCGCATGACCTAAGCCGAGCGGCTCCTTCTGACGAATATAATGAATATTCGCCATTCGAGTAATCTCTTGCATCGTGCGCAGAAGCTCCTCCTTGCCGCTCTGCTCAAGCATGTCCTCCAGTTCAGTTGATTTGTCAAAATGATCCTCGATCGCTTGTTTGTTTCTGCCCGTTACGATAATGATACTTTCAATACCGGCTTGAACAGCTTCTTCAACAATATATTGAATTGCTGGTTTATCTACGATAGGCATCATTTCTTTTGGCTGTGCCTTTGTCGCAGGCAGGAAACGCGTTCCTAGTCCCGCAGCGGGTATAACGGCTTTTTTAATGTTCTGCATGTTCATTCTCCCTCTCCGTTTGCAATTGATTCTTAAACACCAAATGACGAGAGCCCATATAATTGACGGCCATGCTGGCAATTGTCGCTCCCGCTTTACTAAGCAGCAGCGAATAATGGAGCCAATCATGCAGTAGAATAAGCAGTAAGGTAGACAATCCAAGTGAAGCTCCGTTAACGAGCAGAAATACCGCAACCTCTTTGATGCTGCTGTGTCGTTTGGATGGAAACGTCCACCTGCGATTCATGACATAGCTGTTAGCCACTCCTGCCAGGGAAGCGAGAGTCTGCGCCCAGGCTAGTGGAGCCATAAGCGCAGTAAGCATATAAAATAAAGTAAAATCAACCAGCGTGTTGCCCACTCCAACCAGACTGAAACGGATCAGCTGTGAACGGCTATTCATTTACTCACATACTGAAAGAGCTTGCTCATGCCGCCCATGCCAGGGAAACCGCTGGTGCTGCTGCCTTCATTCGAGGCTTCCGATTGCCATTCAGAGGATGGAACCTCGACGGTATTGTTTGTAATCCATTCGGTTATATCCGATTGCATCCCCATCATTGCAGAGACATAGAAGAATTTGATTTCTCCAGCCTCTGCCATTTCTTCAAGTTCATCGACTGTAAGAGCGGGATCGTTGCCCAAGTAGCCTCCATACATCAGTACAGCTTTATCGGTGCCTAGCTGAATAGGTGTAGCTGTTGCATTGCTTGCTGCTGCCACGAAATACTTCTCACCGTTATAATTGTCATTCAAATACTGCATCAGCTCCGAATCCGCTTCTTCTGCTTCAAGTCCGCCCATGGCTCCTAAACCTTCCCTGCCTTCCCTGCCTTCCCTGCCCTCCATACCTGACATACCTGACATACCTGCCGTGCCAGACATAGGGCCGAAGCTGCCGCTGTTGAAGCCCGCTTTAGGAAGCACGCTGTTCACTCCGTACAGGGCTGGTGTTGTGGACCAAATGAATGGAGCGATCAACAGTACGAACAAGCTGACGGCAATTGCCTTGTTTCTGAAGCCTGATGCAGTGCCAGACTTCATGCTGAACAAGAGAAGGCTAACCCCAGTCACTGCAACAAATAATATCCCCGCCCAAAGCAGGCTTTGCGTGCCCTGAAGGACCAGAATAACCTGTGTCACTCCTGTTGCAAGTACAATGGCTGGCAGAAGCCAGCTCCTCCAGCCTGCTGCCTGTTCGTATAAACGCTTTAATTCCGGCCAGCTGATGCCGACCAGCGCTGCAATCGCTGGTGCAAGCATGGTGAGATAGTATTCATGGAAGAAGCCTGCAATGCTGAAGAATGCAGCCATAGGCAGAAGCCATGCATACCAGAACAGTGCTTCGCGTCCAGTATCCGTCAGCCTTCTCTGCTTCCAGCTTTCTGCGAAAAGAGCCAGTGCTGCCAGCAGCACCATAGCCAGCAGCCAGCTAGCCTGTCCGCCTAGCTGCGAAGAGTAAAGCCTGAGTGGTCCAGCCTCGCCTGTAGACATCGGGCCGATGCCGCCTGCAGGCATGCTGCCATCGTCAGGCAGCGACATCCCCATTTCCTCCATGATTTTGCGCATTTGCTCCATCTGCTCAGGATCTAGCTGCGGCATCTGACCGCCGTTTCCTCCTGGCATTCCACCCTCAGGCATCTGCGGCATCTGACCGCCGTTTCCTCCTGGCATTCCGCCCTCAGGCATCTGCGGCATCTGACCTCCGTTTCCTCCCGGCATTCCGCCATCAGGCATTTGAGGCATCTGACCTCCGTTTCCTCCCGGCATTCCGCCCTCAGGCAGTTGAGGCATCTGTCCTCCGTTTCCTCCCTGCATTCCGCCCTCAGGCATCTGCGGCATCTGCGGCATCTGGCGTCCTGAATCGCCTGATGCACCGCCGCCCATCATGCTTCCGGGTCCGCCCTCTCCGGTTAGCCGGGACAAGCCATTATAGCCAAAAGCCAGTTCCAGGACAGAATTTGTTTGGCTACTGCCAATGTAAGGGCGGTTTTCTTCTGGAATCAGATCGACCGTTACCGCCCATGATAGAGATACCACCAGCAATACCGCCGTTGCTCCGCTCAGCTGTGCGAGCTTCTTGCGCCAGCTGACCTTGGCAGCCAGCAGATAGAACAGATAAAAAGCAGGGAGTACCATAAACGCTTGAAGCATTTTGATATTAAAGCCAAGACCCACCATCGCTGTTGCAAGGAGAAGCCAGCCCACTTGTGCGGAACGGACTGCCTTGAACAATGCCCATGCTCCTGTCAGCAAAGTGAAAACAAGCATACTATCCAGATTATTCGTCTGACTAACGGCAGCCGCAATTGGCGTAATGGCCAGCACCAAGCTCGCGAGCAAGGCTGAGCCTCTGCCGAAGGTTGGCTTGACGATCGCATAGAGCAGTGCCACAGCCCCTGTCCCTGCCAACACCTGCGGAAGAATTAGCACCCAGCCCTTATAGCCGAAGATGAGCGCAAACAGCGTTTGAATCCACAGGGCAAGCGGAGGCTTATCAACGGTTATAAAGCCTGCAGGATCATAAGAAGCGAAGAAAAAGGTATGAAAGCTTTCCATCATACTTTTTACTGTAGCGGAATAATACGTATTGCTTAATCCGCTGTCCCATATTCCGTACCCATTGAGAATAAGAGATAGTCCTAGTATTGCCAGCAACCAACCATCGAAACGCCATGTTTTCACGTGTAACGCCACTCCTTCTTTGTGTTGCATGAAATTGTTGTATGGCCTCACTTTAGGTGCAGAACATGAACTGAATATGAACAAAACAAATCAAATCTGTTCATATTCAGTTAATAAAGCATCAGTAGAGTGATGTCAAATGCAAACACTTGAAGGAGGAATCATAATGAGGGAGCATGTGCGTTATTCTGTCGTTGTTCCGGTTTATAACGAGGAGCAGGTCATTGAAACGAGCTACAATAGACTGCGTGCGGTCATGGAAGGGCTTCGGGAAAGCTACGAGCTCATCTTTGTTAATGATGGGAGCAGGGATGATACTCTGCCGAAGCTTAGCCGGATCACGGAGAAGGATGCTCAGGTGAAGGTGCTGGATTTTTCTAGAAATTTCGGCCATCAGATTGCAATCACCGCAGGCATGAATGCCGCTGCAGGACAGGCTGTTGTGGTGATCGATGCCGATTTGCAGGATCCCCCGGAGCTCATTCCCGAGATGATTGCAAAGTGGAAGGAAGGTTATGACGTGGTCTATGCGAAACGAAGAAAGCGCAAAGGCGAGACGTTCTTTAAGCTTGCTACAGCTGCGGCGTTCTATCGTCTGCTTCGCTCGATGACCGATGTAGAAATTCCCGTGGACACCGGAGATTTCCGCTTAATTGACCGCAAGGTTGCCGATACGATGGCGACGCTCAAGGAAAAAAACCGATTTGTAAGAGGCATGGTAAGCTGGGTAGGATACAAGCAATTTGCGCTGGAGTATGATCGGGAGGAGCGATTTGCCGGAGAGACCAAATATCCGCTGCGCAAGATGCTCAAGCTTTCGCTGGATGCCATGACCTCGTTCTCGCAAAAACCGCTTAAGCTTGCCGCCTATGCTGGCTTTGCTATATCCGGGGTGAGTTTCGCCAGCCTGCTGGTGACGATAGGCCTTAGACTCTTCACCGACAGCACCGTAGCGGGATGGGCATCCATCGTCTCGGTCATGCTGATGCTTAATGGCTTTATGCTGCTGATGCTCGGTATTATTGGCGAATATATTGGCCGGATCTACGATGAGTCCAAGCAGCGTCCGCTCTATATCGTGCGGGAGAGAATCGGCTTTGCTGAAACAGAAGTAGAGGAACGAAAACGTATGATAACACAGTGAAAAAAGCCTTACAGCAAATGTTTTGTAAAGAGGGGCAGGATGCCTTGTCCACGACCAAGAGAAAGGTCTTCCTCGAGCGGGAAGACCTGGACCTCTGTCAAGATAGTAGACACAAAATGTAGTGGTTTAGAGTATTGAAGTAATATTGGTATTCAACATAAGTGGGCGATTGATACTCAATCGACGAGTGCACGCGTTCATTGTTGTAATCGTGAGAGGCGTACTGGCTGCCGCGGTCAGAATGGTGCTAGGTCTCTCAATCGAGCCTCTGTCGACCGTGAGCCTTTGTCGCCAGCACAAAAGGAAAAGCTAATGAAGCTAACGGACATGAACCTCTTTACAGGCCGGGCCTCAGTCAGCTGCATAAGCACCCGCATCCAAAGATGTGGAGCTTCTGGTTACTCCGTCAAGTGCTACAGCTGGAAAGCTTGATATACCAACCGCATAGTTATCTGCTCCTGAGTTTGCCCACACATCATAATTACCATTAGCAGCGTCTTTAAAGGCGTTAAAGTTATTTGCTGTATAATTTTTATAATTGGATATGAGCTTTGCAGCATTTGTCGAACTGTAATAATGGCTTACATATTTGGGAGCATAAGAAGCTGTCCTGCGATCAACAATCATATTACCGTATAGCTTCACTTGATTGAATTGTTCTGAAATAAACACGACGGGTGAGCTGGCCGATGTGGCTATGTGATCCAATACTACCGTATTGAACCGAATTGAAAAGTCATCAAACCGCTTCGTGTTATTCGATGCGAAATTGATGCCAAGCACACGAATATCGCTTTGATCTCCCATGATTTTGGTTTGATAGAATAGATTATTCTCGATTATCAGCTTTTGGGTCGGTCCGGCAGGCTTTTGAGGCCAGTAATGAAACACACCTCCACGACAATTATAGGCTTTATTCCCTCGAACAATTGCGGTACTTCTCACGGATAAGCAGCTGCCATCTGCTACATTATATACCGTGTTATTTTCTATCAACGCATCTACTGCCTTCACGTACATACCATGTTTAGGCGAGTTTCCAGCCATATCCTTCGACTGTGCCACATCATGAATGAGATTATTCTGCACTTTCACGTTGGGAATTGGCATGTCATGGATAGTTAGCGATTCATCACTCGTGCCTCCAGTCGAAATCCCATTGCCATCTGTATTGTAAATATGACTGTTTTTGATGATAATGTTACTGCTAGCGCTTCCATTTATAAAAATGCCGTGCGAGTGCTGGTCCGGAGCACGCTGCTCCGTAATGGTAATTCCATCAACGACCACATTGGTGCTGTTTTCAATACGTAAAGCGCTTACATGTCCGGATGAACCATGAATTTGTTCAAATCTGCTGTTTAGAATGTACACATTATCTGAATTTTCAATTTTTAGTGCTTGGTAGACATTGGCCATATCTTTAAAGGTAGAATCCTTGATTAATACATTTTTTTTGCCAGACACGGTGTAGCTCCTGCCAATAAAGTTTTGTCCGCTAATAATGATATCCCAAGAGCCAGGCGGGTTAGGTGATGCTGCAACCGCCTCATCTGCTTTCACTTGAATGGAAAGCGCAGCACCTACTAACAAAACCGCCAATAAGGACTTCAATCCTTTGCTTAAACTCTTCTTCATTATTACACCTCCATGATTATGGTTTAATAAGGTCTCATTATGCAACCAAATACCAGAGAGATGCATTCAAGCGGTGACATTTGTCTCATCTCTCTGGCTCTGCAATTAGAAGATACTATTATTCCATCCGTTTAATTTGGCAATAGCCTCCACATAATAATAATCTCCATAAATTAATGAAACGTCCACGTTAGCGTTTCTCGGCTTATGCCCTGTCGCATGCAGCAATATCGCCTGATGATTGGGCTGATCCCATGTTGCGTAAGATTCTGATAGGGATTCTAAAATTCGCAAGGCTGAACTGTGATAGAATCTTGCGGTCTATCCCATATGGCATTAAAATCATACATGTTCATCATTATTCACTTCACATGAAATAGGCAAAAGTCAGAGTGAAGCTCCTTGAAACCTGAAGCTTCACTCTGCTGATCAGCTAGTTTACACGTTGATACATACGATAGATCAGAACTGCTGCTTCTGCCCGTGTTGACGATTGTAGAGGATGAAGCTGAGCGTCATCTCCCTGAATGAGTCCGCTGATCAGAAGCTCACTTGCACTATTCTTAGCATAGTCTGCTACCTGATTGGCATCCTTGAACTGCTCAATGGAAGGTCCGCCAGTGCTTTCCATATGCTTGCCAGCGGCTTCTATCGCACGATGCGTCATGACCATCATATCCTGACGGGTTATAGCTGCCAGCGGATGGAACAGCTCATCTCCAGTGCCTTGGATAATACCTAACTCCTTTGCTGCAGCTACGGCTTCAAAGTAATAAGCCTCTCCAGGCACATCCTTAAAGCTGCTCGCAGCCTCGCTATTCACATGAAGCCCCCTCATCAGCATTAGCAAAAAATCAGCTCGCGTCACGCTTACAGCAGGAGAAAAATGTTTCTCCGTTACTCCGTTCACGATCCCTTTAGAGGCAAGCACCTCAATCGCATCTTTGGCCCAGCCATGTCGCTTCAAATCCTCAAAGCTTCTAACCTCGTATGCAACGGCATAGGTGCTGAAGTGTGACGTCTCGAAGCTAACCGTTCCCGTTGCAGCATCATATCTGCCTGATGGGATTCGAGTCACCTTGCTTTCGCCGTCTATATACCATATCGCGATATGCTCTGGGCGCTTTAATTCCTGAGCGGTTGGTGTGTAAGGAATTGATACCGTCACCGGCGACTTGTTGTTCTTCCAAGAAATTCGCTCTCCGTCTGCATAAACAGCAAGCTCAACAATGGCTTTACCCTCCAGCTTCTTCTTTAAACCTGCTTGAAGACTGGATACATCGGCTTGACCGATAACCACCTCAACATTCTTCACACCTTTTAATTGTTGGGGAGCAAGCATCTTATCGGTCAATGTCAATGTACCTGAAGCTGTCTTCAAGCGTATTTGTTTGCTGCCATTTCCGCTTATGAACAGCTCTGCTGGAAGCTCCTGCCTGTAGCTGACCGCACCTTCAACCTCAGCCATTTCAATGATAACTTGATTATTTTGGGCAAATACAGCATTTAACTGATCAAGAGATAGACTTGCCTTTGCAACTTCACCGCTAAGAACAGGCTGAAGCTGTATCACAGTCTGTACGGTTCCAGGTGTCGCTGTCGGTGCTGACGTCGGCGTCACCGGCGGATTGGCCGTCGCTGTCGGTGTAGGCTCTGGCTCTATTGATGCAGTTGGTGCAGGTGTAACATCAGGATCAGGAGAAGCAGTCGGTGTAGGTGTGGCTGTTGGTTCGACTACAAATTGATATGCGCCTGCATCGAGACGATCAGCTGTTCTAGCATTCCCGGCCAAATCTTCGGATGGGAATTCGAGATCGCTGTTGGCTGCGCCAATCGCTGGATGTCCTGATTTGAGACGAAAATCCAATTGTTCAGGATTAACAAATCCCTCCAAGTCATTAAGCACGACGTTGTTTAAATTGACATCTACTTGGTCGGATCGGTGCAGCCCCTGGCCAAGGCCTCTCTGATCCACCAGAATATTATTGTAAACTTCAATTCTCTGATCGGGATTATTCGTCGTATGCGTGATAACCGAATAGATCGAATTAGCATATGGACTTCCAATAAGCGTATTATGGCGAACAACAATTTTTTTGACCAAAAGTCGGGTATCATCTGCCGTTCTGGTATATTGCCAGTGGAGTGCAGTATTTGAGGACTCTGAATCAAAATCTTCATAATTCCCTGTCAAATAAATCACATTGTTCTCCACCAGGGTCTCGTCATTCTCTTCATGGATACCCGTCTGCTCCGTCAGACAGATTCCAGCACCGCTAGTGTTATAAATTAAATTCCCTCGTAAGGTAGCAGCATTGCGAACGGAGAAGCCACAGCCCCAAGGTGCATTATATACAGTATTATTCTCGAAAAGAATGCCTTCTCCTTTGCCGTATACCGCATGCTTGGGAGATCCCGTGCGCGCCAGTCCTACATCATGAATTGTACTGTTCTTAATTACTATTCCAGTAATTGGACGCGGGAATGGCTCAGAGGTGTCTCCTGTCGTGCTTTGTGATATACCGTCAAAGCCAGTTCTAGCAATCGTTACATTATCCACGATCAAGTTCTCCGTTCTTCCAGCTTGCAAAGCATCCATACGGATGCCGTGCATATCAATATCATGAATATAGGAGTCCTTTATGACCACATTTTTGGAATCTTCAATATTCAGAGCTGACTCTAAACGATTGAGACCTTTAACATTCGCAATCTCTGTATTTATAATCAGAACATTTTCCATATTCTTAATCGTTAAGGCACGACCGTCTGTCAGCTCTAATCCGTCATAGATATGATCGAACTGCCGAGCCGGATACTCCGGATAGAATTCTCCAGTTACGTCAATCTCCAATCGATCCGTTTGTTCGCCAACTAAGGTTGTACCGATAATGGTTGTCGTGCCCTCCGAAACACCGGTTACTCGACCTTCCCTGTCTACCCGTGCAATTGAAGGATCGGATGAGGTCCAACTGACTCGTTTCAATCCGGCATTTTCGGGCAATACAGACGAATTTAATGTTGCAGATTCATTTATGTCAAGCCTAGTTTTGTCTGTGGCAATGCTCAGTGAAGTTGGCCATATGCCAAAATCAATCGTTTCCATAGAAGGATAAATGGCAACCTCCGTATAGTTGTTCCATCCATTCACCGAATTTCCATGACCAACGATTCGAACATATCGTGCTGTTTGCTCTTCAAATTGGAAAATCTCTTTTGCTGTTGCTGTCAATCCCGCGCTTTCCCCGCCGCTGCCCTTCAGACCGTTGTATGCAAGTGTCCAGTCCGTTGCGTTCTGTGAAGTGTAAACCTCAAAGTAGTATTGACGCGCATCCCCCGATACGAGATGGAGACCAATGGCTTCTACTGATTGACTCTCCCCAAGATCATATTGAATCCATTGCTGCAGTTCAGCAGCCCATCGCGTGTTCTCAATCCCGTCAATCGTATGCTGAGGCACGTTCGGATCCTGATGCGTGCTGGCTGTCACTTGTTCAGCTGTCAATTCATGCTTCGGCAACAAGTCCGGGTCGCCGACCCTGCGGAAATCGATTGAATATGAACGATTCTGACCATCTGCTGTTACATATTCAATCGCAGCCGTTCCATAACGTCCGCCTTCATAAGTGACCTCGGCATCCGTCGTTGCTCCATTGTCATAAATGAGCTCAATCTCTGGAAGAACTTGCTCCAAGGAGAAATCTGTACCATCGATCGCAACATAGTAGCTTGAACGAACAGGATTAAAGCTTACGATTGGATTTCCATCTACCTTCATCTGTTGAATGCCAGGTCCGAACACCTGAAGTTCAGCAGTTCCGGTTATTTCTCCAGAAACGGTTTTTGCTATTATTGTAACTGTACCTGGACTAATGGCTTGTACTTTTCCTGTTTCATCGACTACAGCAACTTCATCATCGGAGCTGCTCCATATCACATTCTTATTATCAGCATAGGTCGGCGCTACAACAGCCTTCATTTGCTGTTCATTGCCCTGTATAATGCTCGTAGAAGCAGGGGTAACCGTCACTGATGTCGGAACCGTAATCTCATCTGTTATTTCATACTGAATATCGTCAAAATGAATACTTCCTACTGCTGGATTGGTTGCTAATACAAATCGCGCATAAGCAGCGTCCTGCGGCATCGTAAACTTCGCATAATAGGGCGACCATGGCACATTCCAAAACTGTTGGTTGCGGTCGTAGCCGGTTAGAACCGATTTTTTCTCAACCAATATTCCACTTTCCTCCGCATAGATGATCATCCTTCCTTCAGGATGGCCATTAGAGGCTGTTGATTTGACCCAGAACGAGAATAGAACGCTTTTACCAAGCATATTCTCTTCGATCGGCACGAGTGTAGAGGTCAATGTATGCGTCTTCTGTTGAGGAGCATATACCTTAAGCGCATATTGGCCGCTTCTTTTTTCTGCTGTATCTAAGGATATCATCGACTCATTAATCATATCCTCAGGCCCAGTCCAGCCAACCGGCTTAAGTGCCCCCCATCGACCAACATTTCCAGCTTCAGCTTGTTCAAAATCCAATGAAGGCAATACGGATGGCTCGGGTGCAGATGATTTCATAAAGGCAAAATGCGTAACATTGCCGTTAGTTGTCGCATTGCCCTTGAAGATAAAGTAGACATCGTGCACGCCAGTTAAAGAATCAATAACTGCTGTATTCAATTGCTGCGTGCCAAAGGAGCCGGACGAAGAAATCGTTATGGTGCCTGCTAGCGTACCTTCAAGACTATCAAGTCGCACTTCCACTTGATTGCCTCCGTGTATCTGATCGACCGCCGCTCTGACCTCAAGCGATAATTCAATATTCTCTTCGTTACCGAAGTCGATTCCCTTCAAAGCTGCCCAACTGTTATTCTTTGTACTCGACAATCCCCAGCTATTCCAGGTTAATCCGCCGCCCCATTCATTCAGATCTGAGGCAGTGAATGTACGGTATGGAGTTCGGACCGTCCTAACGTCTACCTGTAGCTGTGCTGATTTTGTAATATCTTCTATGGTCACTGTCACAGTAACGACTGCTGTTCCTATGGCTACTGCCTTCATAATCCCGTTCGCATCAACGGTCAGGATGTCAGGAGCACTGCTCTCGTATATGATTTCTGCGTGCTGCATATCCGCCGGACTGTCGTCGCTTAGCAAGCCGCCTACGTCAAGCTGTTCAGTTTCTCCTGGAGCCAAGCTCTTAGAGCCAGTAAGCGTCACTTGTGCAAGCTCTGGATTTTCAGAGTCAGCCGCTGTCAAATCCTTCAGTTGAACATCATCATACCAAACTGTACCTGTTCCTAGACCAAAGAACAACGTCAATACGACTGTCGTGCTGTCTGCTGGTGCAACTGTTGATACTGAAATCCTTTGCCAATCATTTGTTCCTTTTATAAATGGCGTTACTGTCGTTTTGACAACAGCTCCAGTATTATTTTTTAGTTGTACACGAACAAACGCTCCTTCCGTAGAACTCACAACATTTTCTGTTTTAACCCAATAAGAGAGCTCTAGCTCCTTTCCTCCAAAATCACCATCCAGGTTTTGTACAACCGTTCCTTTGCCTTCTGATGCTCCTGTATAGCTCATTCTTAATGAGCTGTTTCCTTCCGACTTTTCCGTTGAATCAACGGAATAAGTCAAGAAATTAGCACCCCAATTCGTTGCTGTCCAGTAAGTAGCCTCTGCAACCGACCATTTTGTAGTCACCGGAGCTATACTCTCTTCAAAGCCTGGGTTAAGCAGAGGAAGGCGATCTTCACTCGCAGCAGCCCCAGCTCCAGGATATAACGGTACAGATAGTAATAATAACAAAATGACCAAACCTGCGGATATACTTCTCTTAACCATGCTAGATTGTTTCATTGCTGCATTCCCTCCAGTAACCAGAATGTCTGTTCCTTAAACCATCAGCTTGTTGGATGCGCTTTCAGAAACATTGCTTAGAAATCCCGGATTAACCGGGATTTCTGTTCTTTATTGAACCTAGCACATTATTTGATACCCTTCTCCGACATCCATGCATCCAATTGCTTCTGTACCTCTGTTATCAAGTCTTTGCTTCCGCTCTTCTCAAGCTTATCCACATATTGCGCAAGGATCTTCTCTGTGTCTACAGAACCGGATTCCAGCGCCTTCTGGAACTCATCCGTTACGCTTTTACGATTAGCCAAGAAGTTCTTAACTGAATCAGGATTGGTTTTGAAGCCGTTTAGCTTTAAAAGGTCAGCTGAGTCATTCATTTCGATTGTTTTGTTATGTGTTTCCGAGTCTTGCCCTTCGATAAGGTATCCCTTAGTTACATTTCCAAATACCCATCCCGTATTAGGTGAGTAGCCACCTTCTTCATTGAAGGCAATTATTTTATCCGAGACCTTGTTGTAATGCTTGTCTTCAATACCATAAGCCAGCAAGTTAAATAGGGTAGAATCTGAGTTCACCAACTCGAGAAGCATCATGGCACGCTCAGGATGATCCGAGGTTTTGCTGATCGCATTAAGCGTGGCAGTAAATCCAGTAAATATAGTATTAGACAGCGGAACGTGAACGACATCAAACCCGCCATTCGATTTTTTCGCCCCTGCTTCTACGCCAGGCGAACCCGTGTAATCATACAACACGGCAACTCGTCCATTCGGAACCAGCTCGTTTGCATTTTTCACTAAGGCTTCATCCTTGTATAAGTAGCCCTGGTTATACCAGTCTTGCTTTAACTCCAGAAACTGTTTGTATTCAGGTGTTGAAACGATATCCATGACTTTAAAGTCGTTGTCAGCCGCACGGTAAACTGAATATCCTGTCACTGCCTCCAGGTCATAGATTCGTCCGTCAAATCCGCTCTGATAATAGGGAATAATATCTTTCTCATTCTTTGCAATTTGTTCAAGAAGCGGCTCAAGATCCTCTAGTGTCTTGACCGATGATACATCAAAGTTATATTTGTCAATAAAGCGCTTTTGAATAAGCAGCCCTGACGTTTTTGTTGCTGTTTGATAGTTAGGAACGGCATAGATTTTCCCATTCAGCTTGACATCCGACCATAAATCTTCACGAATACTAGACTTAATAGTTGGCGCATATTCGTCTATTAGGGAATCAAGCTCCAGAAAAGCTCCTTTACCCGCATTCTCCTCATATTTGAAATTCCAGTTTGAAGTCCACATGAGGTCAAATTTCTCACCGCTGGCGACAATCGGATTCATCTTCTGCTCATAGCTCCCGAATTCCACAGGCATGAGCTTGACTGTAGCATTCAGCTTGGTATTGTTCTTCAAATACTCATTAACAGCGGTTTGAACCGTTGCTTGATCTGGTTGATTTTTGGAAATGCCATAATACCAGGTCAGCTCGACGGGCTCCAGCTCGGTTTCACCAGACAGGTTGTTTGATGCATTATCTGGCTCATTTGTTCCTGAAGTTCCGTTATTCGAATTGCCGCAAGCACTTAACACAAGAATTGCAATCAATGTGAAGCTAAACAATTGAAACCATTTTCCTTTTAATGTTTTTCCATACATAGATAGACCCTCCTAAGCAGAATGAGAACGCTGAACAAAACTTTTTCATTTAAATCCGCTATACCTCTAGTTCCTTATCGCGTATCTATGCCAGAACCACCTCCTAAACAGAATTGTTCACTTCACAGCTTTAGCCTTTCAAAGAACCGACGGTAATGCCTTGTACAAAATATTTCTGAAAGAAAGGGAAGATAAATAACATCGGTCCTGCTGCTGCAATAGCCATCGCCATTCGTGCAGATAGCTTTGGTATTTCCATAATGTTCATACTCAATCCATTCAGAAACTCAATATTGGAGGTCAGAAGCTCCACATTATTCATAATACGCACTAACAGCAATTGAAGCGGTACAAGCTTCTCATTATCGATATACAACAATGCCGGAAACCAGGCATTCCAGTAATTAAAGGATATAAAGATGCCTAGCGTAGCAAGAGCAGGTGTCGCCAGAGGCAGAATGATCTGAAAGAAAATCCTCCATTCCCTAGCTCCGTCCACTTTAGCTGATTCGATAATTTCATGCGGAATTTTCTGCAAGAAGCCTTTCATCACCATAATGTTGAAGGGGCTTAGCAATCCTGGAAGCACAAGCGCCCATATCGTATCCTTTAGATCCAAATATTGCGTCATCAAGATATAAGAAGGCACAAGTCCACCTGAGAAGAGCATGGTAAAAAAGATAAAAAACGTGGTACTGCGATTAAACATGTAATCTCTGCGTGAAATCCCGTACGCAGTCATTGCCGTAAGCAGCAGTCCCATCATAGTCCCCATAATGGTAACAAGAATCGTTACGCCATATGCCCTAATCAACACGATGGGTGAATCAAGAATATATTCGTAAGCGGTCAAACTGAATTCTTTCGGAATGAACTGATAACCAAATTCGTTCAAGGCCTGCTCGCTTGTAAGTGAGATGGAGATCACAAGCAGAAAGGGGATCACCATGGCCAGCGTTAGAAAAATAAACAACACATGTATCAATGAATTCGTAATCTTATGACTTTTTTCCACCCTGAACGCTCCGTTTCTTACCACAATGAGTTTTCATTGTTTATTTTTTTGACTATAAAATTAGCGGTAATGACAAGGATCAGACCAACGATGGATTGATACAACCCAACAGCAGTGCTCATGCCAATATCTCCAACCGTACGAAGTGCACGATAAACATACGTATCAATAATATCTGTTGTTGGATAAGTGGATCCGGAGTTATTCGGAATAAAATAATGTAAGCCGAAATCTCCATTAAAGATGCCGCCAACTGCCAGAATAAGCAATATAGATATCAATGGAGCAATTAAAGGAAGTGTTATTCTGAAGGCCATTTGCGGGCGAGTTGCTCCATCCATTCGCGCAGCTTCGTAATACTCCTGATTAATGCCCATTATCCCTGCATAATAAATGAGTGCGGCAAAGCCTATTCTCTTCCAGAGAGCAACAATATTCAGGATATAAGGCCATGGTTCGCTCTCGTAATACCAGCGTCGCGGCTCAAGCCCCACCCATTCCATCAATTGATTCATGTATCCGTGCTGAGAGTCGAGAAACGCTAAAGTAATGTAACTGACAACAACCCATGACAAAAAATGCGGGAGAAACAAAGCTGTCTGGTACACTTTGAGAAACTTGCGTGAAATCTCATTGAGTAAAATGGCTACCAGCAACGCGCCTGCGGTTGAGAGAATTATATATCCGATTTCATACAGCACCGTATTTCGCGTCACACGGAAGGCATCCTCCGATGTAAAGAAGAAAACAAAATTCTGAAAGCCCACCCATTCGCTTCCAAAGATTCCTTCATCAAACCTGTAATTCTTAAAGGCAAGAATGACACCTACCATGGGCAGATAGGCAAAAAGGAAGATGTACAGTATTCCCGGCAGTGTTAATGAGAATATTTCACTGTTTCCTTTAAACCGTTGCCATGCCGATTTTTTCTTTCCGATGACCATGCTTGCTCCATTCGAGAGCTGCTGTGTCGGTACTTCTTCTTTGCTCATGCTCGCTCACCTCTTTAGTCTCTTGAAGCCGAAACTTGCAATCTGCTCAATTGTTTGCGGCAACATTCTTTATACTCAAACGATGCCATAAATTCGAACGTCTTCCTACTGTACAATGTACTGATTGCTTCACTTTCAAACTGCACAATGGACTTTTATATCGCTTTTAGGCACAAAAAAAAGAAGCAGCAGCAAACCGCTTCATTCTTTGGCATTTTATTGTTCCTCTAAACTTCGTTTCAATCGATATTCTCTTGGGGTAGCTCCAAACTTCTTCTTAAAAATGCGGAAGAAATAGCTCTGATTCCCGTAACCAATCTTCTCCATAATTTCATTCACACTATACTCTTCATTCTCCAGCAAGGATGCAGCATGAGACAGTCGAATGTCATTTACATAATCTGCGACAGAAACCATCTCTGATTGCTTAAATATTCGGCCAATATATTTGGCTGACATCTTCAACGATGTTGATATGCTCTGCAAGCTTAAATTCTGATCCGCATATTGCTCTTCAATCATTTCCTTAATTGCTTCCATCAGAACATCGTTTCGTTGTTCGTCTTCGCCCTGCTGCTTGCTGACTATACTGCGAATTAGCTCCGCCAGTTCGAGTTGCATGTCATTTAACGTCTCTTTATTCAGAATCATATGATTGACCTGATTCAAGTCAGCCGATATCGTTATAAGTCGGTTGGAATTCAATTCTCTTATTGTATTTTTAAGAAGATTAACGATTTGAAAGATACTGGGAAGCATCTGATCTACATGAAAGCCTCTGATCGTAGCAAATATGTCATCAAGAACAGCCAATGCTTCTTCCAAATGATTAAGCTTTAATGCTCCTGCAAGCTTATTCTCTATCTCTGTCGACAAGCTTGGCTCAGCAGATTTTACTTGAGCTTTGATTTTCTCTGATGTGATCATCGCTTGAGGACCGTAGACCAGTCTATACACCGCATTTTGCAGAACCTGTCCATAAATAGAAGTGACCGATGCATAGTCTGAAATCGATTCACTGATTGTCACACTAACCGTTATGCTGTAATAGCTGGAAATAACCAGTTGTGCCTCGCTAAGCAGCGTCGTCAGGCGCTCGTCGGATTCACATTCATTCCATTCGACCATTGCCACCAATTGATTGCGCTTTAGATCGACAAGCTCACATTTGAACTCCTGTTTTATCGATTCCTCCACTATATTTGCAACAGCAAACGAATAGAGCGACAGCTCATTAGTTGAGACACGATCAACTAATTCGGCATAATAATCGATTTGAAGGTAGACCAGCTTAAATCCGCCGTTCACATCAATCGTAATCTGGCTATCCTGTGCCTCCTCCTTGAACACGGGCTCCTTTAGCAAGTAGCTTTCCAATATCCACCTTCTTAGAAAGTATTGCTTCACAACATCTCGCTTGCTCAGCTGCTTCTGCTTTACAACCTTTAGTTTTTCGACAACCTTCTCATGCACCTTGGTAATATACGAAAGCTCATCATAATCGGATACCAGGCTTCCCGTCTCCTCTATTGGAGCGCTTGTGCGAAAATATCGTGTAATATCCTCGATAGGACGATATAGTCTTCGGGCCAGAAGGATTGTAATGATTGCGGCCAGCAGAAAAAAAACTAAAGTTCCGCTGATTGTAATGATTCTTATGCGGTTTATATCTCGAAAGATCTCTTCATACGCTTTCATGGTTACTATGGACCAGCCCTTTACCCTGGTGGAAAGGACAGAGCTCAAATATTTGCTGTTTTTCTCATCTTTATAGGTGAAGGTAACAGAGCTTTCTTCTGAACGAATCATCTGCTCCTTCGCAAGAACCAGAGCTTCATCTAATTGAACAAACGATGTCTCTGGCTCAGGATATAGATTGTTCTGTTCATCCAGCATATGAATAGAGCTTGTTTCGGAGGAGATCGTTAAGTTATTCAAATTCTCTAAGTTTTGGAATAACCACTCCGCATTGACGTTGAGAATAATGGCACTCACACCTGGCTTGTACTGATCGAGGCTATCAAACATCAGGTACGAGAAGGCATCAATTTTATCTTCATCACCGAGAAGACTTATAGGTATTAGCTGCAGCTTGGTAGGGGGCTCGCTTGAGGTTAGCAGTTGTTTAACTCTGCTTTCAATAACGGGACGTTCATTGGCGACCCCATATCCCCCCATGTAAAACTTGTCTGACGTGCCGTTATAGATCATTAAGGAATGTAAATAGGAAGTCGATCTGACAATAGAATCGAGCTTTCGTTGATATCGAACGGCATTAAAATTGTCAATGGGTGCATTGAGCATCAAAGGAAGCAGCTCGTTGTCTGCCTGCAGCTGAAAAGCGAGCGTACGAACTAAGCCTTCCATTGTATACACATTATAGTTTATTTGGTTTAGTGTTCGACCGTCTGCTTCCTCCTGTTGCTTCAATACCGTTTGCTCCGTATAGTAATAAGAGAAAACAGAGACCGTAGTTATTGTAAGGAGCAGCAGCACCATGATGGTCAGCAATAGCCTTCTATAAAATTTCTTGGTCCGAAAGCCTCTTGGGCTCATAAGCATATTGTTGACACTCCCTTGAAGAGATATTCAGTCCAGATACCATATAACCATCTAATGCCAATGACGATAACCAGCTCAGTCTCATATTCCACTCGGCAATAAGTTTAGCATATCCAGCATTAGAATTTCACCCTATTGCGAGGACACACCCTTTTTTATTTCGATATTCTGTAGATTCTCCTTGCATTATCTCTGCGTACAGATTAACCCCAAAGCTAACAGCCTCGCGCACAGCCGATATACAACGTATTGTAAAATATATCAATTTAAATACTCGAAAACGTTGGCTCTCTATAAAACGGTTTATCGTATAACACGAAACAGCCCTCGTCTTGTGTCAAGAGCAGGGCTGCATGCTTACAGATTTTTTATTTCATGTTGAAAATTTCTCAAAGGAAATTTATAAGAGGTGCAAAAACCGCTTAAGCTTGCCGCCTATGCTGGCAAATCGGCTTTGCTGAAACAGAAGCAGAGGAACGAAAACGTATGGTAACACAGTCAAAATAAGCTTTACAGCAAATGCTTTGTAACGAGGGGCAGGATGCCTTGTCCACGACCAATAGAAAGGTCTTCCTCGAGCGGGAAGACCTTTCTATTGAGCTTAAATATGCTTAGAGCTATAATGTGCCGTATACTCGGTACAGAAGCACGGCAGCCTCTGCGCGAGTGGTTGCCTTCAGCGGATGGAGACGCTCACCGTCACCTTCTAAGAGTCCCGCTCCAACCAGAACGGCCATGGCATCACGTGCATAATCTGAGACCTGTTCTTCATCCAAGAAGGCCGTCAGCTGTGCCTGTGCCTTAGGCTGATTTTGGTCGATGGTACCTTTTACGAGCAGTGCACGGTGCAGCATCGTCATCAGCTCTTGGCGAGTGATTGGCTGCTGAGGACGCAAATAACGTCCATCGCCTTCTGCAATGCCGAGTGCCCCAACAATGCCTGCTGCTTCTGCATAGTATGCATTTGCCGGTACATCCTCAAACGACACAGCTGCATCCCATTCTTCATCAAGTTCGAGCTCTAGCAATCGTACGAGCAGTTGAATGAAATCAGCGCGCTTAATCGCATGCGAAGGTGCATAATGCTGCTCGGAAATCCCATTTATAATTCCTTTGGAAGCCATAACCTCGATGGCATGCTTGGCCCAGCCATGTCTTGACAGATCCGAGTAGCTCCTCGGCTCAAAGCCAACTGCATAATTGCTGAAATGCGTAGTGGTGAACACGACATGACCTGTTTCTGCTACATACTGCCCTGAAGGAATTGGGGTTACTTTTCCTTCACCGTCTACATACCATACGGCCAGATGCTCCGCGCTCTCTCGTTCTTCAGCTGTTGGCTCATAAGGGATCAAGACAAGCACAGGCGACTGCTGATTGCGCCATTCCATCCGCTCGCCGTCCACCATCAGATAAAGCTCAATAACCGGCTTATCTCCGATTCGCTGCTGAAGTGTACTCTTAAAACCGGATTTATCGGCTGCGCCGATAACCAACTCCACACTTTTTGTCTGCTCGATATTCATGCGGCTAAGCATATCATCGAATAGGGCAATGGATCCTTCTGGCGTTTCAATGACCAATTGCTGATTGCCTGCGCCGCTCTTGAACACATCAACAGGCATGGACAACCTATATTGCACGGCTCCTTCAGCTGGCAGCAGCCGAATAACAGCCTGCTTCATCCCGTCCACTTCAACTGCTTGTCCAAGCAACTGATTCAAGGCAGCCAAAGTCAGCTCCGCTTTGGCAGCGCTGCCCGACACGACAGGGGTCAGCGTAATGACTTCAGGCGATTCTTGCTCATTGGCGCCTGTGCTCCCTCCCGCTCCACCGTTGCCGTATCCCGCAGTTGTTATTGGCACTTGAGCCGATACGCGAGGCTGCAGGCTGGTCACACCCAGCTGCTCAGCTTCAATGACCTTCAGCTCGTTCCATGTCACCTGTGCTTGACCTGCTGTACCAGGCTTGACTTTAAATTTGAATACAGCCAGAGCTGTTTGACCTGTTAATCCAGCAGCATTTCCTGTACGGGTATCGGCGAAGACCAGCTCATCGCCATCAGCAGGCAGCTCTACCGGATATCCGTTAGGAATCAGCGATGAGGAAGATACATGCTCCAGCTTGCCTGAGTCAAAGCTCAGACTTATTTCATACCCATACATTTGCTCTACTGCAGCTGAGGCTGTAACCTCTACAAACCCCTGTGAATCTACAGCTCCAGCACTCAGCTCATAGTTCGCAGACTCGTTGGCGCTCACTGGCGCATTGATACTTGCTAGAAGAATCAAAATGAGCATAAACAGCTTGAGTGGTTTCATGACAAGAATTTCCCCCTTAGTATCTTTCTGTTACGTTCTCACGGGCAGAGGAATACTGAACTTGGAAGGCATTGGAAGCTCTCTCACGCCGGTTGCCTCTCGGATGGGCCAACTGGCACGCTTTTCATTCGCATAAAGACCCATTTTGTCCACAGGCAGCGGCTCAAAGCCAAGCTCATTTACCACGCTGTCATCAATTAAACGGTAATCATCTTCTGCTGCATTCACAAAACCAGGCTCGGCAGTGACCTTGCTGTCTTGATCATGTCCCATTGCAGTCCAGTCATCCCATTTGATCAAATCCGCCTTAGTGCCGTAATCCTCATCACGGGCGAGCAGCTTAAGAACCGGCTTCTCCGATGGGGACCAAATCACATTATCCTCAAACACATTCTGCTTTTCCTTCAGGTTGTCGAAATCGCGCACACACATCTTGTAAGGAGCTGAGCTCTCTACTGCAGATCCGAACACATTTCGCACAATTCGGTTGTTTGTCGTACCCAGATCCCTTGTTCCGAGATGTTTAAATTCATTATCCGCTGGCCAGCCGAGAACGAATATAGACTCCTCGCGTGTATCTAGAAACATGTTGTTCTCAATAACAATATCCTTGCCCGAGTGCACATACATCCCAGCTGAGGGGGTGCGATACGTTAAATTCCCTCTCACTTCTACGCCGCTTGTATAATCGTCAAGGTAGATGCCGAACGCAAAGGCCGGTGAATGCCATACCCCAGCCGCCCGCTGATACCCAAGCACATCATGAATCAGATTGTATTCAATTCTGGTCCCATGCATCGTCCAGTCTCGATCACAGGTATTAATGGCTCCGGTATCGCACGTCTCCACATTGACATGACGAATATGGTTGAATGCCAGCAGATGATCGTTGCCTCTGGAGAAAATCCCCCAACGTGGACCATCGTGAATATAATTATGGACAATTTCAATGCCCACTCCATTGACCGAAATGCCTGCTACCCCTTTATGAATGACACCTATATGATGAATATAGTTGTTTTCAATTCGAATTTCAGACGAAATTTGTCTAGCTCCGAAGGTAGTTTTATATCCACCGGAAGCGTAAATGCCGTGACTGCCTGTTTCATAGATGTCGCAGCCCTCAATGCGGCTGCGGTTGCTTTGCAGCAGGGTGATGCCTGCACCCCCGGTGCTCCGGACAACACAGCCCTCGATTGCAAGTCCGCACACTCGCTTCGCCAGCACTGCTGTACCGTCACAGCCCTCTAGCGTAAGATTTGCAAATCGAATATGACCGAGCTGCACATCAAATTGTTTATGCGCTTTCATAATCATGCCGCCGCTATCAGCCCAGTCGATTTTTTCCGTATAAAGATCTTCCCCGCTGTCAAAGGAGCTCCGGATTTCCAGCATGTGCTCGACAAGAGGTATCGTGACCACAAGGTCTTCTGCGTTCAGGCCTTGAGGCGGATAGAAATAAACCGTCTGCTGCGATTCGTCGAGGTACCACTCTCCCGGCTCGCTCAGCTCTTCCTTTATGTTCTGAAAGTAGAATCGATCGCCAGGATAAATCTCATAACAAGCGGGCTCCTGAAGCTGCACCTCACCTGTCTCAGCATCGTAGCTTTTTAATTTAACTATACTATTGTACCAATTATGACGCGGGAAGATGAAGAGCTCCACCTGATCGATTCGATTCCATTGCTTTAAGCGTTCGTCCCTGCAGATAAACCGATCTTTCTCACCGCAGCCCTTCTCATGCGGCTCGGCATTTGAACCTTCAACATAGAGCCAGCCGCCTCCGTAAGGATTTGTATGATTAAAGCTGGGATACCTGGCCTTGTGCTGCCTCAATCCGTTGCAGAATAGCTGATCGAACTTCAGCTTACCTCTGCCCAGCGACTCCAGCTCGTACTTCAGCAGACCGCCCTCAAGTGGTATGGGATCGGGAAGTCTACAACCGCCCATCAGGATGACCTCTCCGCTTTCCTCCCCCCGGAAAGTTACATTCGTCTGAGCATCTGATAAATCCTCATCCTGAAAGACGATGGTTTCATCTATTTCATATCGTCCGGATTTGAATATGACCTCTACTGGTGTACTCAGCTTGCCTGCCTGGCGGATGATACGAATGCGATTGCGTGCGCCTGCTAAGCTTGCTAGCGGTCCATCCGTATGGTTACTGCACTCCTGTAAACCGCTCCAGCCATCGCAGCCTTCGGGAGCAACATACAAGGTCAGTTTGTCTTGCTGGTCAAGCATGTTCATAAACCTCCTAATTGTGATAGATTGGCTCACATTCTAACACGATCGAAAGAGAGGATGAATAGACAAAATATGTTGTATGATCAAAAATGTATCTGTGCACGCATACTTGTTATTCGCCAGCTTGTTCTCATCTCTTCATTCCTCTCGATTAGATGGACTGGATTACAAGGAGGAGCCCGACATACCATCAGAAAGGTATGCGGTATGCCGGGTTTAACGCGATTGTAAGGTTTATTGGAACAATCTATAGGATATAAAAGCCAGTTCATACAAGCCGATGCGATCGTCACCGTTCAAGTCGGCATGACGAATTGCTGCCCACTTCGCATCTCCCTTTTTCACTCCATAATTCTCCACAATCTTGTTCAGATCGCCAAAATCAACCCCTGGAACGTCATTGACATCTCCTGTAGCGGCTGTAATAACCAGCTGTTCAAAGCGTGCCACGGCTTCATCTAGCTTCAGAATCGCTGACTCCTGCTGCTCCGCTCCCGCTGCACTGTCCTCATGAACAGCAACGGCCTCGGCAACAGCAAGGGTCAAACGAGCCTTACTGCCAATTGGATATTGCCCATTCTGTATTCCTTCTGTCGCTGCATCATGAAGCTGCTGTGCAGAGGCAATACGCTCACTTAAGCTAGGCGCTTGCACTTCTACACCCTTCACGCGTACCTCGCGAACGCTATTCCACGCGCTGCTCGAATTGCCATGACCTGCAATACGCACGTATCTGGCTGACACCGGCTCGAATTCGTACAGCTCCAGCTCCAGCGTGGTTCCGCTGCTTGGGCCCGCATAGACATGGCTCCAAAGGACGCCATCCTCAGAAACCTCCAGATCGAACAAGGCTTGTCTCACATTTCCGCTTCCCCATGCCACAGCTGTGCCATTGATCTGCTTCACGCTGCCCAGATCATACCGAATCCACTGCTCGCCCTGAGCCGTCCAGCCTGTGGTCAAGCTGCCATCTATTGTATTCCTGGGCGTGTTCTGCACTTCAGGTACTGCACTTGCCAGTACGCCGGAGAAATCAAGAGAATCCTCAAACTTCATAAATTTGTCGAACTGGATTGATATCGTAGCGGTCCTTCCGGGAATATCCGAATCGGATATGGTTATGCTTGCTGTTCCCGGTACACCATCTGCCTGCATGATCGTTATTGGATAATCTGACTGTGCCGTTACAACAGGTGCCTCTGTGGCATTCGGAGACAGTATGACATCATAGCTTGTTTTCTCGCCGTCAAAGCCTTCAATCGGCTCCCCATTCAGCTTTAATTCTGTAAGTGACAGCTGATTAATGTCCCCTTCAGGAATGGCCCATTCATCCAGCGGTGTCATTGCCGGCTCCGCCTGGAACAACTCCGTACCGGTCGGAAGCGGCTTAAAGGTGACAGCCAGATCAACATCCGTCACATTCTCCAGCTTAATGGTCAGCTTCTTCAGTAAAGGATCATTGGGCATATTAACCTGTGGGTAAGGCGGCGACTCCAATGGAAACAGCTTGGCCTCCATGATGGAGAAGACAGCCCCCTCTGCACCACTCATCATTGCTTGCAATTGCTTGCCGCCCTGCGTCAGAATCGCTGATCTTCCGTCCTCGCTGATCTCAATACCTGCCCTGGTGTGCATGAACCAGTATATTGTTGCAGGTGAAGCGGTTGTAATCTCATCTTGTACGGTTACGATGTCACTCAATCGATCATACATCGTTCCACGATAAACGGATGTAGCCACGTTCGGAAAATTAGCTGTATTAGAAGCAGATATTTGATCATCATACAAAGCGGTCATATCCGTAATCATCATGCCGCCTTTAGGCTTCGACTGATACTCGACTAACGTTGGGGTATCGTACATATCCTGACCTACACCAGCGTCTGGATTAATTACAATCGTATTGTGGCCCTCCGTACGCTTGCGATAGAACTGGGTTCCACTCATTGAGAAATAGCTCGTTCCATCTCGTCTTCCATCACCAACATCCAGCGCCCACCTTTGTCCGAGCGCATCGAGAATGAAGGAGCCTGCATCATACATGGGATGGCCGTCAATATTGTTCGTACCTGCATGAAAGCCAAGGAATGTAGCATTGCTATCTGCAAATGAGCTTCTGAAGGTGGCTGAACCTACTGAATTATCTGATCCTTCGAAATAGGCATCGAGCGGAAAGCTGAAATCAACGGTAAACCTCCCTGGCTCATAATAGACCAAATCCTTAATGGTAGCCGTCGCTCGCTGTGCTGGAGTATACATCCTGGCGGTATAGATATCCTGATCATCATAATGAGTAGCGAACCAATGCATATCAGCATCCGTTGGAGCAGTCTTCGCATCCTCATTCGCATCACCATAATTAAATGCACCGCCAGGACCCCTGAAATACATAAGGAACAACGGGGTTTCGGTAAGACCTGGCGCTTCATCCAAGCCAAATAATGTGCCGGCAGTGTTCTTCAGAGAGGAGAAAGCATTAATCATAAATCCAGTTCCATAAGCCCAGTAGCCAACCCCCTCCTCATATGCACCGTCAGGCTCATATATTTTGGTTCCCCACTCCAATGAACGTGTCGTATTCTCGATTACCCGTGCGGCAAGCTCCTGCTCTTCATCGAAGATCGCCAACGCGGCTGTCAACATGCCTGCATTGGGGACTTGATTCCAATTTCCAATTTCCGTCTGCATGTAAAAGGCTATTCCGCTAGATTCAAGACCATGAATCGAGAAAAACATCATTCCTGGTCTTAGCACATTCTGAATGATTTTATCACGCATTTGCTTCTTCTGTTCATCCGTCCAATACTCATAGAACCAGTCATAAGCAATTGCCATACCGAACGCCAACTGAGAGGTGCCTAGGAACTGTCCTTGATGCTTGTTGCCCCAATCCGGATAATTCATAATATTCTGGGCTTCAAGCCATGCACGCTCTGCATATTTGCTATCGCCTGTCATTTGATAAGCATAACCAAGCTTCATCATATAATCAGGCACCTGGTAATCATTGACCAGATTTCGCTGTGAAGCAATCGGATTTTCCGTCATGGCATAGGCAATGACTGGCGTATTCAGTAGGGCGTCCGCTGCTGCAATGGCCGATTGATGGCCAAGCTTTATATAAGCATCTGTATTCAGGTTGTCTTTAATCATCTGGAACGTGCTGTCCGTAGCCAAAATTCTTGGATGTTCTCCTTGACTATAATTCTCAATCGTCGAAATAATCTCATCCGTGTCAGGACGCTCAAAATGCCCATGCGCATTGTCAGTCAATTCTGTAAATAACCCTTCGGGAGTCCGCAGTAGAGAACGATCAATTGTAGGGAGCAAGAAGAAATCGTAATCTTCCTCATGCCAATAAGCCGAATACCGATCAAGCTTGACCTTGGGCAGCAATTGGGTGGTTCCATCCACGCCGTCAATCAGTGAAGCTTCAATATACCGTTCCCCTGACGTATCGACAATTGGCATGGAAACGACCACATTCTCAGATGTTTGAGGCTGAAGTGCTACCTCCTCCGTAAGTGTATCCTCCAACTGTGCACCGTTATATCGGGCAACAGATAAGGTAACAGACCGCACTGCATCCGTAAAATTCTCAACCCTGATTTCTGTTCGAATTTGACCGGTCTCAAGGGCAAACAAATTCCGATCATTCTTGTAGAAATAGAAATCCTTAACGAAGAAGCCCGGCGGCGCCTTCGATCGGAATGTAAGCTCCTGTGTCGGCATGACGTTGCCGTAGAAATCCTTTAATTCGCTCAACGATAGGGTGTAGTCCTGAGGCTGGCCTGCAGGAACATTGAATACGACAACCGCCTTGCTGGCGTCCGCTGCATCCAATGAAACAGAGGCAATCAGCGAGGCATCGCCGTTAAGCTTGAAATTGCCAGCGGTTGTTATCGCTTTGGCATCCATCGGTCGATTGAATTGAACAGTCATCGGCTGAGACATGTCAACATCACCGGCGACTGTTGGGGCTGCCAATATGGCCGCATCAGGATTTTGCTCATCGGGATTTTGGACAAAACGGATGTCATCAACTGAAAACCTCAAGTTTCCACCTGCGAAGTTCGTATGTGTTTGATTAATGACATTCACAATTTGATAAGCTGTATAGCCATATAAGGATGAGGCTGGTATCGTAATGGTTCTGTGATGGTCACCGTTTAGATAGATATCGGCAACGTTCATTTTCGCTCCATTGTTGTCGGCAGCCCGCGACACAATGCGGATGTCATACCATTCATCTTTATTTATTTCATTAATGACAGTTACAGGATTTAGCTTGTCAAACTCAAATTTCAGCGTACCCTTCCCGTTCGAATCACTGTAGAACTTCAAGAGATCCTGCCAGCCCAAGGTACTTGAATCCATACGTTTGGAGCCGGAATAGATTTGAAGAATGGGAGTACCGTTTACCTTGGACCAGTCTCCGAAGGACAGCTTCAGCGAGAGATCAATGAGGGTATCATTTCGACTGCCCGTCAGAGGGAATTTCATCGTTGAATTCACATTCCTTGAGCCACCTGATGTAAGGATAGAATGGAGTTCCATGACATGATTGCCGTAAACATTCTCTACGACCGTGGCGGATGTAGTGCCCGCACCGGCAGGTGTAACGGTTGGATTGTAGCTCCACTTGGCAGCATCAGGACCTGTACCGAGCTCCTGCCCTTCGAAATCATCGGCTAGCATTGTTACTGCGGCAGCAGAAGACTTGGTTGGCTGCATGGTAAGGGCGGGAATGGCGACCAGAAAGGCCAGGCAAATACAGATCCATTGCTTTACAATTTTCTTCATATCATTCTTCTTCATTGTTTTCCTCCTCTGATTTAATAGAACGCTTACATTTCTATAAAGCGTTTACATTTTACATAATAAACCGACCTCCTTTACGTAATAAATGTGGATATAATCGCGTCAGCCTCAGCTGTCCAGCTGCTGCTGACGCGACATGCTTAGCCCTTTACAGAGCCAAGCGTGATCCCTTTGACAAAATATTTCTGCAAATACGGATATACGATTACAATAGGAAGAATAGAGATAACGATCGTTGCATAGATGAGCGTTTCCTTGGCAATGAATTCAGAGCCGGATTCAAGCGCTGCCTCCTGCATGGCTGTAAGATCGATAATCATCTTCTGAAGCACAACCTGCAGCGGCAGCTTCTCCTCCGATTTCAAAATGATCATGGACCAGAAGTAACCGTTCCAACGTGATACCGCATAATATAATCCGATTGTTGCAAGAGCCGGCTTGGACAGCGGCAGATAGATGCTCCACAGAATCTTCAAATCGGACGCACCGTCCATCTTGGCCGACTCCTCTATCTCCTCAGGCAAAGCTTCAAAAAAGGAGCGCATGAGAATGAGATAGAAGGTGTTGACTGCAAAGGCTATGATGATAGCAAACCGTGAATCAAGTAGGTGTAAGTCTCTTAAATTCAAATAAAACGGAATCATCCCGCCCTGGAACCAAAGCGTGAATGCAAAGAAAACAGTAACCGGCGTTCTCCCAAGCAATCGTTTCTTGGACAGCGCATAAGCTCCCATGACGGTAAAGAGTAGATTCACCGTTGTACCCACTACTGTATAAAATATCGTATTCCCATACGCAGACCATAGAAGCGGTAGCTGTAATACCTCACGATAGGAATCCAAGTTTAAGCCCTGCGGGAACAGCAGCACATCACCTCTCACCACTGCATCGCCGCTGCTCAACGAGGCGGACAATACATAGAGGAAGGGGTATAAGGCTGCAAAGCCGATGAGGCTAAGCAACAAATAATTAAAGACCGCAAACCATTTCTCACCGCGTGTTTGTATCATGCTGCACCCCTCATCACCATAGTCCCGTCTGGGTTAATTTTTTGGTTATTCGGTTGGCATATACGACGAGAATAAATCCAACTACTGCATTAAACAAGCCAGCTGCCGTAGCAATTCCGAATTGACCGTCTATCAGGCCCGCCCGATAAACATAGGTGCTGATGACATCAGCCACATTATAGGTAGATTCATTGTAGAGTAAGAGAATTGCCTCGTAGCCGACATCGAGTATATGTCCAATTTTCAATAGCAACAAGATGAGAATAGTAGGCATAATTCCAGGCAGCGTAACATGAATCGTTTGCTTCCAGCGGTTGGCGCCATCAATGACAGCAGCCTCATACAGACTAGGATTAATTCCAGCCAGAGCAGACATATAGATAATGGCACTGAATCCAGCTTCCTGCCAAATATTCATCGAAATAAAGATCGTTCGGAAATACTCCGGAATAATTAAGAAATATTGTCTGTCAAAGCCTATAGCTTCAAGAAAAACATTAATAATACCGGCACTCGGCGACAGAAAATTGACAACGATCCCCGCAACAACAACAACGCTGACAAAGTGCGGCAAGTAGGTTAAGGTTTGAATCCATTTCTTAAAGCCATTCCTTCTCACTTCGTTAAGCAGCAGAGCCAAAATGATTGGGGCTGGAAATTGAAACAGCAAGCTGTACAAACTAATGAGCAAGGTATTGCTTAATGTCCGAATAAAATAAGGACTATCGAAATAAGCCTTGAAATGCTCGAAATTGTTCCATGGACTTTCCATAACGCCGCGAAAAACGCTGTAATCTTTAAATGCGATTAGAAGTCCATACATCGGCTTGTACTGAAAAATTAAGAACCAAGCGATAACAGGCAGCAATAAATAATAGAGCTGACGGTCTCTGTATAGCTGCTTCACCCACCATCCCTTTTTATTTGTTTGTAAGGGTGGCGCAGATTGTTTGTTCTCTAATGCAAGTTCTGGCTGCTCCAAGCAGGTTCCCTCCTATCCTGATGATCGGCGGGAAGAAGGCCTCTCCCCGCCTGCATCTCTTCTTAGTTGATGGACATCATGCGATCATATGCGGCCTGATGAATTTGAACAACCTCGTCATATCCAAAGGACTTCAGCTTGGCCAAATATTGATCAAATCCTGCTTCTACTGATTCGCCGCCTAACAGCCATTTCACACGCATTTCATCCACATAAGTGTTTAGCGGAGCGAGCTTGGCAGTTAGTATCTTCTGCTCTTCGTCAGTAAATACCAGCTCAGGCAAATTGTTTTTTACTAGATAGCCATTATTGACATAGCTGTCAATCGCCTCAAGTGCAATTGGGTTGGTCCATTGACGCTCGTACTCATAGTCCTGATGGTAACCAATCTCAATTTGTGCTCCGGCCTCATTCAACAACTGATTAACCGGCGACTCTCCCTTTAGAATGTTCTCTTTGAATACCGGCTTGCCGTCTACAAGATCATAGTGCTCCCCTTCAACACCGAAATTCATTAACCGGCGTCCCTCTTCCGAGAACCAGAAATCAAGGTATTTGATGGATTCAACCGGATTTTCATTGCTTCCTGCCAGAGCCCAGCCTGAGCCTCCGATGGCGGCACGCGTTGTTTCTTCAGTTGACTTGCCGCTCGTGCTTGCAGGAGGTTCAATAGGCTGGAAGGAGAAGCCCGGAATGGCATCCTTCAAAGTATCATTAAATTTGGAAGTGCTGCCGAACCAGCCTCGTGTTGATCCTCCGACATTGTCGCCTAGCAGCACATCTCTTGCTTTGCCGCCTCTTGTAATGGCCTCCTTGTCGATAAGCCCTTCCTCATACCAGTTGCTTATTTGAATCATGCTGTTCTTAAATTCCGGCGTATTGATATTCCAGGTAACCTTGCCATCTTCCGCATACCAGTTATAGCGAACGTCAAACAGATTGGATAATCGGAATACCTCAATTTTATCGCTGACGAAGAATGGAACCTCATCCTTCTTACCGTTGCCGTTAGGGTCCTGATCTCGGAACGCAACGAGTACATTATAGAACTCCTCAACAGTTGTTGGCGCTTTAAGACCAAGCTTATCCAGCCAATCCTGACGGATGAAGTAGCCTTGTGCAGCAGGGCCATCTGGAACAAATGGAATGAAGTACATATCTCCGTCTTCGCTGGTCATAAAGGCTTTTACGTCCGAACGTTCCTCGAGGAAGGCCTTCAAATTTGGCGCATGCTCGTCAATTAGATCCTTAAGCGGCATAAATGCGTCGTCTTTAATGAATTTTCTGATGTTTTTAACGCTGGCTTGCACAATATCCGGCATTTCTCCCGATGACATCATAATATTGAAAGCGGCATCAGGATCATTGTTAACGCTTGCATTTGTTCCCTTTAACGTTACATTCGTAAGCTCAGCTGCCTTCTTGAAGACAGGCCATTCCTCATTAAATACAATTGTTCTGTAAGCCATGTGCACCGTCAGATCAATCGGTGTTTCACTAGCCTTAAGGGAATCTCCCGGCGCTGCAGAGTTCGCTGGCGCCTCCTGTGTCGCTTGCGGTGAAGGCTCATTCGTACCTGAATTCGAATTGCTGCAGCCTGCGAAGACCATTGCAGCTGTTGCCATTGCCGTAGCGACAATAAGCGTTTTCATTTTTTTCATTTCTGTTTCATCCCCTTGCTTGATTTTTGTAAACCCGGCGATGTCTTCAGCACCGGCTAACGACACAATAGCATAGACACGATCTCTGAGTAACGGACAAAAATTGATTCAATAGACGATTCATGCCATCATCCATGTATGAATCGAGATATAGACTTTTTATGACTATGACAAATCAACACACGTATAAAAAAACAGGCACCTCTTCCCAGTGTGCCTGCTGCTATAGATAAAACACTTAATCTGCTTCCTCATTTTTCTGATAGGCTCCAGGCGAGGTTCCCGTATATTTCTTAAACATACGAATGAAAGAGCGAGGATTATTGAAGCCTACTCTTTCAGCAAGCTCAATAATCTTGATGGATTCTGTTCGTAATATTTCTTTGGACATCAGCACGCGGTATTGGTTCAAGTATTCCTTAAACGTCTCGCCGGTATACTTCGGAAAGCTGCGACTGATATGGCCTTGCGACAGCTTAAACCGCTCAGACAGCTCGGCCAAGGATACATCCTTCATATAGTTGTCCTCTACATACTTAAGAAGCTCCTTCATGCTTCCCGACCCTGTCACTGCCTGCAGCTCCTGCTGCTCTTGAAGCCTGCTGGCGAGCGCTCGGAACAGCTCCTTCATTCCCGCCTTCATGTGCTCTGGATCTCGGTATTCATGCTCCGAATCAGCTGTCAATGTATCAATCCACATGAGTGTTCCAGTATCCAGCTGCTGCTTGATCCGCTGGAAGGTAGCCATTAAAGCTGTTAATCCGTCCAACAACACTTGAGGCGAGAGGTTTCGACCGTCATTTTCTTTGAATATAAGCTGAAGACGCTTATCCGCTTCTTCGGGCTTGCCTCTTAGCACGCAGCCAATAAGCTCGCGTTCCGCATCCAGTGGATAATAAAAACCGTAATCGGATGATAAAGCATTAAGATCCTCCCATACATACACATACGTTTCCGGCGTTTGCGTTTGAACAGGTATAAGCTGCATCGTTCGCGCCGCTTCCTGATATCTCTCCTCAAGCTGCTCCAAGGACTCAGACGCCTTGCTAATAGCCATCTTGATTTTAAAAGTCTCCAGAATATCCATATAGCTGTATAGCTGATGAAGAAGCTTCTTCAGTTCATACTCATCAGTCCCGCTTAAGATAAAGCAATGCCACTGGTAGCTGATTTCAAAGGACTCCTGATTCAGCAATTTGCGGCGGAATACATGCTGAAGCAAATGGTTGACTTCTGCACGAATTTGGAAGGCGGCTTGCTTGCTGAAATCCATATCATTTCCTTCATCACCGTTATATTCAATCAACAGGATATGAGTACTCTGATCGAGCCATAGCAATTCATGCGCCTCCGCTTCGCTGCGAATGCCTTCTTGGATTTGCAGGCCATGCACAAGATCTCTGAGAAATTTATGCTTCAGCGGAGTGGCCTGTATATTCAGTATGTGATGCAAAGATTCATTAGATTCACTAATATCCAGTATTATCTGTTCGATATAACCAAGCTCATCCTTAGTTGCTCGCTTTTCTTGATTAGGAATGGCTTTTATTAAACGATCGATTGGTCGATAGGAGTTCCTTGCAAAAATAATTGCGGATGCAGCTCCCACCGATAACATAATCACAAACAGAATGCTTGTTCGCAGCAATAATTGCTGGAGTGCCTTCTGCTCCCAGAACGATCCCCTATTAATAAGATAGATATAGTTCATATCTCTCATCACCTGAGACTTCACATAATGTGTATGCCATCCGTCCGACAACTGATAAACATAAGACGGGTCACTGTCAGCGTGATACAAAGGTGCAGTCCGGATTAAACTCACACGTTCTGCTGGTACTGGCATTTTCCCTTTATTCTCCCAAGCCATGAAGCTATCTTTGTTCGTTATCGCAAAGCTTTGAGCATACGTATCAGAATCCCCCAGCACGGAAGGAATGGTAACCATAAGCATTAACAATACCTCTTGATTGGCAATGCGCTTGGCAATGGTGATGCTTCTAGTGTTCGGAACATCCGTGTGTTCCCCATCTAAGGAGAGCACCAGCCAATCTGTATTGTTCTCCATATCAGATATATACTGCTTGAGCTGCAGTCTCCCGTTATCTGTAATTTTAAGCTCCTTTAAATATCGGTCTAGCCCAATCGTGTGATTAGGCGTAATGACACGGTCGTCGTTCACTTTTTTGACGCCAATCGTATAGCTTATATTAGGAAGAGCTGTAACCACCTTGGATATGACTTTCGTTGTCTCATAAATTTGCAGCATAGACGGCTCAGAAGCGGCGGCGAACTCATTAAACGTTTGATTAATCGTCAATTGATTAACCGTGTAATTGGCTGTCAGCCAAATCGTATCGATTTGTTGACTAACCTGCTTTATAAAGAGTCGTTCTGATTGCTTCTTTTCTAATGCTAATTCATCATGACTCTTCACATAAAAAATAATCGTAATTGCTAATGAAAATACAAACGAAAAACATATAAATATGAGCAGCAAGCGCATGAAATATTTGTTACTCAGCATCTCTGTCCATTTCATCCGATCACCTCATTATCTCTTATTGCCTGGCTATATTTTTACCTTCATCCATACTCGCACCTACAGCTGAAATCCATACTAGCACAAGATTGTTGAACTAGTAAATGGAAGCGTTTCATTAATGGACATTTCATGACATGACAATTTATGATCAGCCTACACTCATCAGAAACACACCGTGAAGGTATGTTTTTTTGACATGCTTGGTTTTTTCTTAAATTGCGAGTTTAAGCCTATCCTTCAGCTTAACCAGAGCTTCGATGAAGTAGTCAATCGCCATAAATTAAAGCTCCATTACATACCTCTGCTTTCGTATAGCCGCAAGCGATAAGTATGCCGGCGCCGCTGTCCTTCAGCTCTTCGAACGCAAGAAGCCCGGCAGCTTCAAACGGCTGCCAGGCGAGCTGATGGACAAGAAAAAATGGAGAGGCATCTCTTAAAGAAGGTAACAGGAAGCAGCCCGTATGACGGGCTTTGAGGATTACTCCATCCTGGCGGTATTACAAATTGTTCCAGTATTTCTTATTGTAGAAATTACGAATCCAGCGGTGGAACTTATACAGCTAGTCGAATACCTCATCCGGCAGAGCTGCTTCCTGGAGAACAGCTGCGTTCTGCTCAGCATACTGCTGGATGGGCATGGAGATGATGGCTGTAGATACTCCCTTATGATGAAGCGCAAACTTGATGGCGAGTGCAGCCAGCGAGCTGGCATGCTCAGGTACAAAGGCTTTGAGCTGCTCTACTCTGGCGATGTATTCACTTCTAGGGCCCGCATCAAAGTAGCCGTTCCGGAAATCTCCTTCGTCAAATGTGCTATACTCCGCCAGGAAGCCTGTGAGGCCTCCCTCATCAAGAACACAGCGAGCAATAAAGGCAACGCCTTGCTTCTCACAAAGCGGGATTAGACTATCGAGAGCGATCGGATCAAAGATATTCAGAATCGATTGAACCGAATCGATCTGCCCTGTCCGAACAAGCGATAACGCTGTATCATGACGGTGGTCAGGTATCGATATACCGATCTGCCTAACCTTGCCATCCTCCTTCAATCGAACGAGCTCCTCCAGCCAGTAAGGCGAGTCATCCCAAGCCGGCCAGTATTGGTGCATCTGCACAAGGTCAAGCGTATCGAGCTGAAGCTCCATCAAGGAAGCTTCCACACTTTCACGCACTTGCCCCCTTGGAAAAGCATCCTCTACTGCTATGGGACTGCCCCAGCCTCCCTTTCCGCAAGGCTTAACTTTTGTAGCGACATACGGCCGAGAGCCGCTCCAATGCTTGAGAGCTTCTCCGATAATGCGTTCAGACTGGCCATAAGCACGAGCCGTATCTATGAAATTCACACCTAGATCAAGCGCGCTGTGGATGGAACGAATATATTCCTTCTCGTCATAGGAGCCGAATGAGCCTGCAAGTCCCATGGCACCATAGCCAAGTCGAGAGACAATAGGTCCATTGCTGCCGAACTTATTTTGCTGCATTGTGATCCTGTTCTGCTATCCATGATGCATCCAAATGCGCTTTACCGTCCTTGGCAATTTGCATTTTCTTAAAGGCTTTGCCGGTCTTGATATTCTTTACATCCGTTGGAATGTATTGCAAAATATAGCCCTTGCGAATATTGTCGCTGAGGTTTGGACCGCTGCGGTGGAAGAGCAGGGAGGAGAACACGACCATGCTGCCCTTCTTAAGCTCAACGGGAATTCCAGGATCCTCGCCAAAATAACATTGCCAGCCGATCGGCGTCTTCTGGTGCTCCACAATACCGTCCTTGTGTGAATCGGGAAGTATCCAGATACACCCATTCTCGACTGTCGCATCCTCCATGGCAAGCCAGCAGGTCACATACTCTTCAGAGAGTACCAAGCCATAGCCGTTATCCTGATGCCAAGGAAAATCCTTGTTCGTTTCTGGACGCTTGTAGACGGCTTGATCCCAGAACAGCGACACGTCTCCGCCCAGAATCGGCGTTGTCAGATCAACAAATTTTTGTTGTCCGCAGAATTGCTGGAAGTAAGAGTCAAGCTTGACCAAATTTGTCGTAAACGTAATCTCATTGGCACGGCTGACACCTTCGCTGTCAGGCTGCTCACTCTTCAGCTTTCGATTGTGCTCCTCCACATAATGATCGACCTTGGCTGTTAATTCGTCCATTTCCTGAGATGTGAACAGATTTTCAAGAATAAAGTATCCATCTTCCTTGTACTTCTTCAGTTTTTCGTTCATGCTTCATCCTCCTGATTAGATAGGGTATACTCTATATTATACTTGCATATATATGAGTTTCCATGAACAGCTGTAACCTCTTATTGTACTTTTTACTCTTTATACAGCAAGTCTCATCTACTATTCTGGCACCCAATACGTGACGAGGAGGACTCCCTGATGAACCACAATGCAAGCATAGAAGAAAGCTTTGGCTTCTCCATCATTAATCTTCTAGAAGCAAGCTACCGACGGCTGGACATTCAGAACGACAAGCGTTCACACTGGATAATTAGCTGTGTCAAGCAAGGAAGGGTTGTCATGCGTATCGGAGGCGAGGTATACGAGGTATCGGAGGGCGAGGTTATGATTCATCCGCCCTTCGCGGAGTTTAGCGAGTCCAATTCATCCAGCGGGGTTCATCTGGTTCTGTTCCTGGATATCACCTTATCTGATCATCTGGATCTGTTCCGAATCTATCCCGTCTCGCCGGTTGTCAAGCTGTCAGATATGCCTGCCTTTGATGGTCAGTTTCAGGAGCTTCTCGGTTATTGGAAGCAATATGAGGCCCCGTTTATCAAAATTCAGTTCTATGCAGGATTGCTGCAGCTGCTCAATATGATTATCTTGTCGTGGAAAGAAGCAGGCTGCCTGGCGCGCCCGCAGCCGCTCCACTCCACAGAGGATCGGTTCATGGAGGTCATCCACTATATGAATGAGCATATCGACGAGAAGCTGAGTCGGGATGAGCTCGCTGCGCTGCTCCATCTGCATCCCAATTATTTCGACAAGCTGTTTCGCAAGCACTTTCAGCAAACACCCATGCACATGCTGCGCTCGCTCCGCCTGCGCAAAGCAAAAAGCATGCTTGAGGCTACCTCAAGCACGCTTGAACAAATTGCAAGCAGCTGCGGGCTTGGTGATGCAGCCTACTTCACTCGCAGCTTTAAAGGTGAATATCACGAAACGCCGGGACAATACCGGAAAAGGATGCAAAACATGAGAAGCATCTATGGGAGCTACGAGCCGCTTCCTGAATAAGGATATTCGTAAGGCTTCCACTGCGAATTGGGGGAAACCGGGCTTTGGGCCTCCCTTGGCCTTGCCGATTCCCACTCGAACCGGGTGGCGTGAAAAGTCTGCCACAGCCCCTCTATGAAATCGTAAGTGATGGGAGGCGCAGCCGGCTGCTCCTTCAGCCCATCCAGCAGCTCCTTCTTGACAATGGCAGAGAGCGCCTCTGTACAAGCCTCCATAATTTCTTGACCAAGCTCTGGGGAAGCATGAAGCGCATCATCGGCACGCGCAAACTTCCCGCCGCTGCCTGGCTGGTTCTCCAACTCCGTGCGGGACAAATCAATCAGCGCCGGATCGAGATGCATCAGCTGGGAGATCTCAAACTGGCCGGCATGATCGGCGCGATATAGACCATTAACCAAATCGCCATCCGTACCGACCCAAATTCGCACAGGGACGTGCTTCATAAACCAGTCTGCAGCGAGTCTGTAATCCTTCTGGTTGCCGCCGCCATGACCTGACAACACCACAATTCCTTTGAAGCCCGCATTTACGAAGGCTCTGAGCTGATAGAAAAAGAAATACAGCATGATATGGGGCGGCATACCCGTCATGCGTCCGTTCACCTCGCCAATCTGCTCCTCCAGCCAGCGCGCATGATAGCCGCTCTCATGAATTTGATAGCCAAGAGATGGAGCAACGATACCTCCAGCTTTGCGCGCCGTATCCTCGCAGATCGCCTCCGCCTTGATCAAATCAAGACCGAACGCGCTAACCTGACCATGCGGCTCGCATATGCCAAGTGGCAAGTAGACTATCGGAGCCTGTTCCAGTCTCTCAAGCCACTCCTTGGGATACAGCTTAGACCACCATACCTCTTTGTCTGTTTCAATTGCTTTGTTCATTCCATCACGCTCCTGTGGAGCTCCCTCCTTTTGAGATCGTAGCTCTAGATATATCATCGGCATTGAGACTCATTAATAGACCATGAGGGGCTATATCTGTATGGAATAGCATAGTAGATTAGGCCATCCACTGATCAAGCATTTGAAGAGAACGTCTTGCCGCATCCTTCATCGTGCTTTGCGCCAAGGTGTCGGCGCGGTGCCACAGCTCAAGCGAGATCCAGCCGGCATAGCCGACCTGCTGCAGCTCTCTGACCATGGAGCCGATTGCCATATCCCCCTCCAACAAATCCTCCGTCGGCACGTCCCCCCGCTGGTTGCGCAGATGGGTGGAGAAGATCCGCGAAGGATAGCTGCGGATCCATTCAAGCGGATTACAGCCTGCCACATGCGCCCAGCCTGTATCAACGCAAAGCCCCACACAGGAATCTGCATAATCAATAACGGAGCGGAGATCCGCCTCCGCATGTATCTTCTCTGCCGCATGGTTATGCATCGAAACCCGCATGCCGTAAGGAGCAACAAGCTCGGAGATCAAAGTCAGATACTCGCCCTGACGTTTGAGATCGTCCTCGTTCTTCAGCTCTCGTTCCGACCAACTTCCCTTAGGGCTGGCATTGACCAGCACATCGGAGCAGGCCGTTGCAGCTAGCCGTTCTGCCAGGTTTACTATTTCTTCCTTTAGTTGGCTGGTCAGATCCTTCTGATGCAGCGCGTAATCGGTATATAATGCAGACACCTGTAAGCCGGAGTCTTGAATGTTGTCCAGCTGACTCAGGCGTGTACTGCTCATTTCAATGGCTTGGAAGCCAGCTTCTTTGCATTGACGAAATATGGCGTCATAATCTACAGGTTCGCCAGCCTGTCTAAGCTTGTCGGACCAGCCGAACAATGCGGTGGAATATCCTTTCAACTTACCTCGCCTCCCTCTCCATCAATCTAATAATATACAGGTCGGTCCATTTCCGAGGAAGCGTAGATGCCGTCAATGACCTGCTGTATCACTCGCGCGTGTTCCAGACTGGTTAGAGGGGATCGTCTATCTCGGATGGACCGAGCGAAATCGAGCAGTGGACCTCCAAAGATATATTCCCACGACTCCTCTCCCTCCCATATGGTCTCCTCAATGACACCTTCCTCCCGGCTCGCAGCTGCGAAAATCAGCTTTTTGCCTTGAGAAGTCAGCATATCCAAATATAAAGAACCATGGGAGCCATGAATGGACCATTCGCGTGAAGTCAAGGTAGCTGTATGGCTAGCCCGCTCGAAGGTAAACACGATGCCGTCTTCGTAGGTAATTCTTGCACTTGCGTGAGTTTCAGCATTGGAGTCTTTATGAATGTAGGTTGTATATTCCGGACCGATTGACCAGACCTTCCCCAAGATCGATTGAGGCTGCAGCGTCCAGCCGGTTAAACCAAGCAAGTAGTCGAGGTCGTATACACCCCAATCAGCCAACACACCGCCACCGTTCAAATCTCTTCGGTATTGCCAAACCAAAGGCTCTTTGGTAGGCGGTTTGGCGGCACCTAAATTCCGACATTGGATCGTGCGCAGAGTGCCAAGTCTCCCTGATGCTATAAACTGCGTAGCTGCTTCCGCCGAAGGCGTACACCGAAAGCGTGAGGAGCAGCATGCCGCTACAAGCTCACCTTGTATCGCAATCATCTCATCCAATTCATGTACGGACATTCCAGGAGGCTTTTCGATCAGAATATGCTTGCCAGCCGCCAGTGCCTTTAAGGCAATCGTCTTGCGAATGCCTGTAGGCAGCGCCAGCAGTACCGCTTCCACCTCGACATCCTCCAGCAATTGTTCCACGTTATAGTACCGCTTCTTTATATCGAAATCGTCGGCCAGTTTGTTAGCCGCCTCCTCGTTAATATCGGCTACAGCTGCAATCTCTACTTCAGGATGCGATATCGTTGCTTCAATATGCAAGCGTGCAATAAATCCGCACCCGACAACCCCAATTTTTACAGAATTCATACAGTTCTCCCCTTCCTAAATCTTGTATTGTTTGTATTGCCTCTTCATCGACATGATTAAGGACTGCCTCAGCTTCCGCCTGGCTCAACGCAGAAGAGGCCCATCACTTGCTGCGCGATATTCTCTCGGCGTTTGCCCCATGCATTTCTTGAACACGCGTGAGAAATAGTTGCTGTCGGAGAACCCGACCTCCATAGCAATGTTCGTAATGGGCTGACTGTTATAGCGAAGCAGGTCGCATGCTTTTTGGACACGGTAATGATTGATGTAGTCCATCGGTGTCTGCCGCAAAGTGCTCTTGAACAGTCTCAGGAAATGATTTGTTGATAGGTTGGTGAGCGATGCCAGTGTCTCTAGCGAAACAGCCGATGTATAATTTTGATGAATAAATGATAGAATAACGGAAACCAACTGAGCTTGCTGCGCCTTCTTCGGCTGTCTCCGTTCATATTGTCTTGACAAGTAAACGACGAGCTGATCAAAATAGGCATACAAGATGGGTATATAACCGGAGCTTTGTGAGCGCTTCTCCTCTAACATTCGTGTCAGCAAATTGCTCAGGTACGCAATTTCCTCAGCCTCGAGCTGAAGTCTGCTTTTAAAAGATTGATGTCCGTTATGCAACGGGTCAAACTCGAATAAAGCAAGGTAGCCTGGCAATTGGAACAAATGCCGCTTAGGACGAAGGATGTGATCATAATTGAACCCGATATTGTATAAATACAAATGATTGGTTTCCTTCATCTCATGGGTATCCTCTTCCTTGAGAACACATACATCTCCAGGGGAGATAAAATAATCCTTGCCATTGATTGTATGGATGGCGCTCCCCTCCACCACGATTACCAGTTCATGAAATTCATGGCGATGGGACTGCAGCATGTGCCCGTTTAATCTCGCATCTTGAATGTTAATCCCTTCAACCCCACAATAAGCTTTTCCTATGGTTTGTGTCATGATTCACCACTATTCACCAAGAATTAGAAAGAGGCAGTTGAACGCTTGGCCAATACCTCTTTCTAAATATACCTCATCAACCTTAGCCATTGGCAAAAATGTTGCGAGTCCGATTCGCTACAGGTAAAACTATGCTAGTCTTGACATGCATGCTTTCAATGGCAGCGAAGCCAATTTCGTTGACCGTGATGAAATGCTCATTCGTGCAATGGGGAATCGGACCCTCGTTCAGATAATCAGCAATTTGATCGTAGGCTACGGTGAAGACACTGGCTATGTCCGGAATTTCGTAGGGTGTTAAATCAACAGGATTGCCCTTCGCGTCCAATAGGACCGTTGGCGTGTACATACCCACGCGCAGCATGCCTTCGGTACCGAAAACTTCACAATACATGGCACCGAAGGCGCCTGCTGCCCCCACCTGAATACCGGCAACGCCATTATTGAAATTGATGACGATATGATCAAGCTTCGGCTCTGGCTCATAACCCTCCGGCGCTTCTCTACCCAAGTCTCCTCTTGCAAACACGGAGACGGGATTGTATCCCGCAAACTGACAGATGAGATCGGTCGTATGGCTCGCAAAGGACAAAACCGTGCCGCCGCAATAGCCTACAACGGTCTTCACCTCACCCAAGAGTCCTTCTTTGACAAGCTGCTGCAGTCGAAGAATATGCGGGTTCCAGTGACGTGAATAGGAGACGATGATCGGGATGTTCTTTGCTTTGGCAGCCGTAACGATTCGATCCATCTCGTCAAGTGAGCAGGTCGGGGGCTTTTCCAAGAAGATCGCCTTCGGTCCAGCCTCGATTACCTCCATAACGACCCCATAATGATAAGGACCACGGACGCAAATCGCAACAATGTCAAGTTCCTCACTTGCCAGCATTTCCGTAACAGTTTCATAAATAGGCAGCTTGGGAAAGGCAGTACCCCATACCTCCAGGAATTTGCTCCGTGAGACTTCACTCATCTCCGCTGCAGCGGCCAGCTTTACTTTGCTGCTTAGCCTTATACCGCCAACGTGACAATAGGGATGCTTGCTTTGTGGTGTTTCATACATTGCAGCGATTGCGCCAAGTCCAATAATGCCTACTCTTTTCATTGGTTGTGTTCACTCCGTTTCATCGTACCTTCCCGGTCGCAGCCCACTCTGCACCACGAGTTAGGCAAATCTGGAAATCTTTATTCTCGAGTGCAAGCATCTGGTAGCCCAAGTAGCCCTTGTTGAAGTCAGTCGGCCACACATGTCCAAGCATAAGATGAAACACTCGCCCCATGCCGTAGTGCAAAATGATCATCATCGGCTCCCGTTCTCCGGTTCCATTCATTGACGGGTCGGAGTAGGCGGTTGAAAGAACCTTGTAGGAAACACCCTCCGCGGGAACCATGCGATGATACAGCTCATCGTGAGTGCGGAAGTTCGTCAAGCCTCGGGTGATCGGATGGTCGGAATCGGTTATGCTGACTTCAAATTCATGGTAATCGCCATGTCCGGAGACACTCTTCTCGAAGGTGAGTGCGATGATCTGCTTGTATTCGTCCCAGTCGGGAAAGGCATTATTAGCAGCGTGCAGTACAACAAGACCCATACCTTCCCTTATCGCACGCGCAAAATGAGACCTTGCCACCTCACCCCAATCCGGTCCGAAATAGTCGGTGAACAGGAGCGAATAGCTCCGCAGCGCATCCCAGTCGGATAATACCTCTTCAGGGTCGTACGTGACATCCACAACGAATCGCCCCGTACGTTCTAATAGCTCTTTGCAATAAGTGGTTGTCCTTTGCCAATCATGATTGTTAGCTCCACTTAATATAAGCACTTTTATCGGTTGCACCCGCTTGATCTCACTCCTTTAGTAAGAGGATACTTCAATACAGAATGGCTTACCACGAGAATCTCACCATAAAATAGCACAATATCACTTTTATTTTGAAAATGCACTGAATTATAGACTGCCGCCTGGGGCCATGATTAATATCTGTATGCTGAATATGTAGCCACCCCGCATCCCCGACTTTTACTCCGTAGTTCAGGATAACATTGGAAACGGCGCAAAAATTATCGGGCATATAGCCCCGCCTCGTGAAGCTGGTTCCGGAAGGTCCGACCTTGACATTGACTTCCTTGGCCATAATTCGTATTTGCACGATTAGTCGCCAAATGGTTATTCGTTTATAAAGTCTTCTCCAGTACACGCTTGCATTGCGAAGGACTGTAGTGCTTGAACTGTTTGAAGATCCGAATAAAATAGTTGATGCTGCCGAATCCAACCCGGTCCGCAGCCTCCGTTACGGAGATGTCGGTTGTTCGCAAAAGCTGCTCCGCTTCATTTACTCTGTGCAGATTGACAAATTCCACGAAAGTGCACCCGGTGATGCGTTTGAACGTTTTGCAAAAATGATGCACGCTCATATTCACAAGCTGCGCTGCTTCGCTCAGGGAGATAGGACGGGAGTACTCATTTCTTATAAAAGTAAAAAGGGTCTCGAAGCTTTGTAAATACGGGAATTCGATTTCGGAGGTTGCTTTACGACTGCTTCTCCCGCCCTCCAATGCTCGTAATGCAGCAGCAAAAAGCAGCTGCAAATGCGACCGAACCGCCAACTCATAACCAGCCTGCTTGGCCGCAAATTCCGTGATAATTCCCAACACAGATGAATGGAACGGATCATAATCCGCTTCACCGGGGCGCAAGTGATCGGGTAAGCGTTTTCTCCCCACAAAAAAAGGAGTAATCATAGAGCCGTATAAGGGATCGCCGGCCTCTCCGCTGAATAAGGATTTGCTAAAAACAATGGCATAATACTCGACATCCTCATTGGAAACGGAATACCCCGAATGCAGCTCACCGGAATGGACAAACAGCAAATCACCTAGTGATGCCTTATACGAATACCCACCGATATCAAAGATGATATCCCCTTTCGCCACATAGAGGATTTCTAAATGCTCGTGCCAATGAAGGTGCATGACCCGTTTACTAGCCGGATAATTATGAAAAACATTAACCGGGAACAGCTTGCCTGGCATAAATGTATTCTCTTTTAACTCCTGCTGTGCTGTCATATAATTCACCTCTCGTACCATGACAACATCGTGCAACTTTATCCCACGATTCTGCCTAGCCCCAGCGATTTGGTTCCGTTAGGATAAGTATATACCAGCTTTGCTGCCATGGCGAACGGTTGCAAATAAACGATGACTACACGTTAAGGAGGCTGCTCATGATGAACAATATACGCATAGGTACGCTCGTCAAAGGTAGAGACGCTAGCAATATCATTCCACAGATTGTAAAACATGGCTTTGAAAGCTTTCAGCTAACTTTCTGGCAAACAACAGGAGAAACGAATTTGAAAGAAACGGCTGCCCAGATTCAGGAACTGATGCAGGAGCACAACACGGTGATCTCCGGTTTATCGATTTTTGGCAATCCGCTGACGGGTCATGGCGATAATAGCGATACACTTGCCAGCTGGGAGCGGCTCATTGATCATGCGCGTGACTTCGGTGCTGGGTTAGTTACAGGTTTTACAGGCAGGCTGGTCGATCAGCCGATTCCGGACTCCATTCCGAGGTACAAGGAGGTGTTCGGCGAATTGGCGCAACGGGCGGAAGCCTATGGCGTGAAGCTGGCTTTTGAGAATTGTCCGATGGGTGGTAATTGGAAAAAAGGGGATTGGAATATTGCTCATAATCCGAAGACGTGGGAGCTTATGTTTGATGCGCTTCCGTCAGAACATATCGGGCTTGAGTGGGAGCCCTGCCACCAGATGTCACAATTGATTGAACCCATTCCGCAGCTGCGCAAGTGGGTAGACAAGGTGTTCCACGTACACGGCAAAGATGCTACTATTGCTTGGGATGTAATTCGAGAATCCGGAATAGGCGGACCGAACGAATATGTATGGCACCGAACTCCGGGGTTTGGCGACACGAACTGGACCGACATCATTACGATTCTCCGTCAAGCCGGCTACCAGGGCACGATCGATATTGAGGGTAGGCATGATCCTGTGTATCGTGGGGAGCTGGAGATGACCGGGCAAGTGCATGGACTGAATTATTTGAAAAATTGCCGTGGCGGTACGTTCGTGCCGAATCCGGTCTAAATGGAGGTCTTGTCATATGTCAAAACATAGAATAGTCCAAGTGGGTTGCGGGGTAATGGCGAATACTTGGATCACTTACGCGCTCGAGCGCGAAGATGCGGAGCTTGTCGCGTTTGTTGATTTAAATGAGGCAGCTGCTGTGAAAATGAATGAGAAATACGAGCTCTCTTTGCCCTGGTTCGCCACGGTAGAGGAGGCGATTCGCCGTACAGACGCGACGATTGTGTTCGATTGCACCATTCCGGCGGCACATCGGGCGATTGCCGTAGCTGCGCTCGAAGGCGGCTGCCATCTGCTCAGCGAGAAGCCGATGGCGGCGACGCTCGCTGAAGCCGAGCAGCTCGCCGAGCTCGCTGCGTCGAAGCCGGAGCTGCAGTACGCGATTATGCAAAATCGCCGCTACAAGCAAGACATCCGTGCGCTGCGTGAGCTCCTGGACCGCGGCACCATCGGCAAAGTGGGCTTCGTTACCGCAGACTTCTTCATCGGCGTTCATTTCGGCGGCTTCCGAGATGCTATGGACAGCCCGCTTATTCTGGATATGGCCATCCATACGTTCGATCAGGCCCGCTTCCTGATAGGCAGCAACCCGGTATCCGTTTACTGCCATGAGTTTAATCCAGACGGTTCATGGTATAAAGGGAATGCTTCGGCGGCATGTATTTTTGAGTTTGAAAATGGAGCTGTGTTCACGTACAACGGTTCGTGGTGCGCGGAGGGGGCTAGCACCTCCTGGGAAGCAGCTTGGCGGATTGCAGGCAGCAGAGGGACGGCCATCTGGAATAACGATGCGCCTTATGCAGAGGTTGTCGTGCCTGGGCAGTCTGCCAAGACCAGACTTGACTGCGAACGGGTTGACGCACCTTACAACTGGACCGGACGTGAATGGCACCAGGGATGCCTGGACGAAATGTTCCAGGCTATTCATGAACGCCGGGCAGCGGAAACATCGTATATAGACAATATTTTCAGCACCAGAATGGTATTTGGCGCCATTGAGAGTGCGAAGACGGGTCGCAGGGTGAGTTTGTAGTATTTTTATTGTTCCCATGAAATATCCCCTCCGAGCAGACTGTAGTGTGCTTGGAGGGGATACAATTACGCCTCTAACCCTGACTGCCTTCGACGGGAAGCGTGACGTTACCTCCTTCTCAATGTATGTGATGTAAACATCACCATGCACTGCCGCTTCTACAGCTAGTCTTTGAACGGATATGCTAGCTGAACATATAGCAGCACATCCTAAAGGCAGATCACCTACTCGGGGTATACTTATTCCATTTCCGTCTACATAACCGGGAACTTCAACTATGGCATCACTTGGCAAGTTGCTGATGGTATCATGATTGACCACATTAAAGTGTCCACGATAGACACGTCCGGTTTCCAAGCCTTCAATAATATAGAAGCCATGTTCAATGGATCTAGACCTCGTCTGATAATCAACAGGCGGCTCGCTCATTAAAACAGGAAATCAGTTTCAAAAAAGTTTTGACGTGTCGTCAAGTAATTTAAATATCCAGCAGTTGCCCCGCCTCCGAAATTGTCAATCTTCTCAATCCATTTATCTAAATCTTCTGGACGCTTACGATACCACGCCAGATACTCACTTAAATGTCCGTTTGACTCTGTAGAGAAATAACCGAAATTCTTTAGAACGTCAATTCTGACTGGATTTAGATGGCCATCTCTGTGTGATGGGATTTTTAAGAATGCTTCTAAAATGATCTCATAAGTTGGATGATAATGAAGAAACGTAGTTTTACGAGGACCTTTCCAGTTCATCACATAATAACTTGTAACCTCAAAGGTATATTCAGCATCGAGAAGCTCGTAGTTATATAGACTATTCATGATTTGAAGCCTCCTTTGTCAAGCTGCTCTCCCGACTGGCATGCTTAAATTGTGTAGGACTCATGGTGTAATATCGTTAACTGGTTTGAAAAACAATGAATGGTCGGATAGACGAGCTTCTCAGCTATTTCTGTAACTGAAAGGCCGCTCTCTCTTATCATGAGGGCGTCATGCGCTGACGAAGCAGATAAGAAGTTTTCCTTCTGTAAATAAACTTCTGGAGAAACAAAAGGAAATCTACACCAGTCTGGGGATTGAACCGTCATCCTCGTTATGAGTATTCGGAAATCCAGGGTTAATGGTGCCTTCGCCATAATTGAGACATCGGCCCCGCTCCTGGTTCACGGCATCTACAAACAAGCGGATATCGCTTTTTTAATCACTGAAGCTCTGGCTGCCGAGCAGAACAGCCCCTATATCTATTCGAATGACTGCATGACTCTAGAGCACCAGCGTGCCGATCAGGTATAAGCCTGATTCAATAACCACTTCGACTCCATGGGTTGATGAGTAATCAATTGCCTTCTGAATGGCCGCTGTATCCAGATGAAGGCCATCCCCTGCCGCTCCAAACTGTTTTGCGGTGATTGTATCGCGTTCTTGTTTAATCGTCATGTTTAAGATACGCAAAAGTGGACCCGCAGCATATGCGGATCCACCATGAATTACAATTACTTCAGATCTGAAAGTCTTTCATTCACCTGTTCTGTAATCCTCTGGCCGCCAGATTTGTTCCAAAGCTCTACAAACCGATCAAAGCCTTGCTCCAAATCCACCTCTCCTGTTATGAATTTAATGAAGTATTCTTCCTGAAGCTTCGCTAAATCCGGCGCTTCTGAATCCGCAGGCACGCTGAATTGCTTCAAATCCTGGACGGTAATTGTACCTTCTTGCACCTGGTCCATAAATTGCTGCTGTTCCTTCGACAAGGTAATCTCTCTCATCAAGGTCGATTTCGATCCGAAGAAGCCATAAAATGCGCCTGCGCCAACCTTCACTCGCTCTGTTATGGCGGCAAATTCCGGCTTCATCACAGCCACTCCATCTACTCGATCAAAGTGCTCGCCCTCCACTCCATACCCCGTCATGAGATAGGCTTCCTCGTCCGATGCCAGCGCTTCAAGAATTTCAAGGATTTTGGCCAGCTTGGCTGGATTCTGCTGCACTTGAGCACCTATGCCTATATGGCCGTTTCGTACTCCGTAAGACAAGGCAGTGCCCTTACCATCAGACCCTGTAATTTGTGGACCAGTTACAAGTTCGTTATCAGGATTTTGCTTTGCAAATGGGGCAGATACGACTCCAGTCGCTGGAAAGTAGGAGGAGTAGGCATTGCCTCCATCGTAGACACCATATTTCCCGCGGTAAAAGTCCTCTCGCTGCTTCTCAGCCTTGTTAGTCACAAACTCAGGATCAATAAGTCCGGCTTCGAACCATGTGTTCAACGTCTTAAACGCTTGTCTAGCACGTTCCGATGTCATTCCAAATATCGCTTTGCCTTCCTCTTCATGAAACCGATCCCAATGGACGCTATAGGCACCGAAGGCAGCACCGAATGCAGTAACAAAATTATTAGAAGAAGAAATACCGAACGTATCCTTCACTCCATTGCCATCCGGATCATTGTTACGGAATTTCGTGAGAACATCCTCAAACTCAGCTAGAGTCTTAGGCGCTTCCTCATATCCCACTGCTTTTAACCAATCACCATTGTATGCGGGCAGGATAGGTGCACTTCCTGCCTCCCAGTAGACTGGAATCATATAATTCTTATCATTGATCAAATCATATTCCCAAAGGAGTGGATCGACCTCATCCACCGACTTGGAATAGTTCGGCATATGCTCGCGAATGGTTTCTTCGGGTAGCTCCATCAGAACCCCTTGCTGTACATATTTACTAAGCGAGCCTACCCACATCCACATTAAATCCGGCACCTCTCCCGTAGCAAGCTTAATGTTGACCTGTTCATCCCAGGAACTGCGATCTACTCTCACATTTTTAATTTTGACATTGAATCGATTCTCCAAATACTGCTGCACCACATTATTATCTGAAAGCGGGGTATCAAAGCTCAGCCATGAAATCTCGATAGGCGCATCGGAGCTTCCATTACTGGTATTTGGTGTCTCCTCGTTTTCGTTGGAGCTGCAGCCTGCCAGTGCAAGAGCAAAGATGATTGCTAGTACCATCTGTACACGCAAACCTTTTCTTAACATCATCATTTTGAAAGACCTCCTATTTCTTATTTTTATATATGAACACAGAGCCTCCGGATTAGCTCTGGGATCAACGAAGCAACCTTATCCTTTTACCGCGCCGACCATTGTGCCTTTAACAAAGTATTTCTGAAGGAACGGATAGAACAGCACGATAGGCAGAATAGCCACCACAAGCGTCGCCGCTTTAATCGTTTCAGGAATGACGGACATGGCTCCTTGCGCCTGCAGCACCATCTCCTGCATCTCCTGATTCGAGTTTTCTACGACCAGCTTGCGCAGAAAGACCTGAAGGACCATTTTGTTGGGATCCTGGATATATATCAATCCATCGAACCAGGCATTCCAATGAGCTACAGATGTCCACAACGTGATGGTGGCCAGTACCGGCTTTGACAAAGGAATGACGACTTTGCGCAATATCGTAATATCACTGGCGCCATCCATTTTCGCCGATTCCTCCAGCTCTGCCGGAATGCCCATAAAGAAATTCCTCATAATGAGCAAAGAAAACGAACTGAACAGAAAGCCGTTACCGAGTACATAAACCCAAATACTATCGACAAGACTCAGGTTTTTCATCAGCAGATAGGTCGGAATTAGACCTCCGCTAAAGAACATCGGGATAATGACCATCCATGTGAACCATTTGAGATGAGGCAGGCTTTTCTTGGATAGAGGATAGGCTGCCATCGCCATCAGAGTTACGGCAAGAAATGTGCCTACAATTGTCCGAAAAAAGGTATTGCGGAAGCCTGTCCAGATTTGCTCATTGATAAACACATTTCGATAGGCTTCCAACGAAACAGCTTTCGGTATAATATGAATGCCTGGACGAGTCGCCTCTGTTGGCGTACTAAAGGAAATTGCTAAGGTGTGAACCAATGGATACAGCATGACAACTGATAACAGAATCAGAATAGCAGCCAATAGATATTGAAATAATCGTTCACTTGAAGACAGGATCATGCCAACCGACGCTCCTCTCTAGAATAAGCCTTCTTGTCCACTTTTCTTAATGACATAATTTGCTCCAAAGACCAGAATGAGCCCTATAACATTCTTGAACAGCCCTACTGCCGTCGTAAAGCTGTACTGCAATTGCGTAAGTCCCACTCGATAAACATACGTATCGAGAATATCACCGACCTGATAGACAGCAGGATTATAAAGATTGAGCACCTGATCAAAGCCTGCGTCCATGAGATGACCGATACGAAGCAGGAACATGATCGCAATGACGGGCATGATGGCTGGAATTGTAATATGCAAGATTTGCTTGAATCGTCCTGCTCCGTCAATAACCGCCGCCTCATATTGATGCGGGTCCACACTCGCCAACGCAGCCAGGTAAACAATGGTTCCCCATCCCACCTCCTTCCAGATCGCTGAAACGATAAGAGTCATACGGAAATAAGATTTATCTCCTAGAAAGAAGACAGGCTCCAGTCCTAGTAATTGGATGAGATAATTAACTACGCCTGTCGTAGGGGACAGAATCGCAATTAAGATGCCTGACAGCACGACCCATGAGAAGAAATGAGGTAAATACGTAATGGATTGGCTGATTCGTTTGAGTATCTTGAAGCGCAATTCATTAAACATCAGTGCAAGAAGAATGGGTGCAGGAAATCCGAAAATGATGTGATAAAAGCTGATGAGCAATGTGTTCTTCATAACTTGGCCAAAGTCGCCTGTTCCAGTAAACATCCTGTTGAAATGCTTCAGTCCGACCCAGGGGCTTTCCGTAATTCCCTGTGTTATCATAAAATCCTTGAACGCCAGCTGAATACCATATAAAGGTCCATATGCAAATATGGCATACCAGACCACGGCGGGCAGAAGCAGGAGCAACAAAAACTTATGCTGCTTGTAACCCTTCCAGGGAAGTCTGACACGACTGCTTCGAGCCTCTTTTGGGTTGATGATAAGGCTTTCATTTTGGTTCGTCATGGGCTCACTCCTTATCGTTGGAATGATTCCAGTATAGGCTTGAGAAGGTGCAACTTCCTATTCCAAATCGTTTCAATATGGTTTGTTTTTTATTGAAAGAGCTTTCAAATCAAGCCTTTTTCAAGTCTTTAGGTCTAAATGCTGCTGTCGATACTGGGTTGGACTAAGCCCTGTGAGAAGTTTGAATTTTGTACAGAAATATTTGGCGCTGGGGTATCCGGATTTCTCTGCAATATGTTTGATGGATTCATTCGTAGTTCTAAGAAGCTCAGATGCCCTGTTCATTCGTTGCCTGGTCGTATATTCGGAGAACGTTTCCTGAGTCACTTCCTTAAACAAAGTGGAAACATACGCAGGTGAAAGATGGACAAGCTCGGCCAGCTGATTCAATGAAAGGTCCTCATGGAGATGCTGATGAATATATTCGATTAGTCCTTCAATCATTCGCTTGTGAGTGTGATCAGCATTTTGTTCAAGCTCCATGAACACCGTTACTGTGATTTGCCTCAACCGATCAAGAGATTGATCAAGAGTTTCATCACGTATTTGAAGCATCGAATGTGAGCTCGACACCGGCAATGCATACTGCAGACCTGCTTGAATGATGAGCTCAGACAATGCGGCTCCAAGTTGCAGCACTACCAGCTCAACGGCCTCAATACTCATTTCTTCCCTTAGAAAATTATTTTGGATATCATCAAGAAATCGCTTTGCTGATGCAGCATCTAATGTACGAAGGATCTGCTTCCATTGTTCGAAATAATCGTAAGTCATGATTGCTTTCCGGTCCTTGACAGCAACAAATAACAGAATAGAAGTCAGTCCATAGATATAGCAGTACCGATGTGCATAGCAGGCATGTTCATAGGAGAGATAAATTTCCTCCAGCGTGTCAGCCCGGCTTCCAATTCCGGCGCTAAAGACTACTCCTGATTGCTCCTGCAGCAGCGCCAGCTCATGTGCTATCCGGCTTGGGCTTTCAGCTTCATAGAGCGGCACCAGATAAAGAAGCACCGCTTCGTTATTCACAGGAAAAAAATGTTGTACTTCATACTGCTTAGATAGCTTAGTATGAGTCAGTTGACTCTGCCATGAAGATGAAGAAGCATCATCTAAATGAAGTTGGACAACTACGAATGAGGTGCTCAAATAACGTTCAGGCAATTCTTCCCTCTGCACATGACCGGCAATCAGAACAGCAATCTGATTACATTGCAGCTTGCTGCTCAAATGCTGAATCGCTTCTGATTGGCCGCTTATCGTGCGAGAGATATAATCATATTCATTTCCTTTTTGCTTGGGTTCCTGTGTCAGGGGCTGGACAAGCTTCAGAAGCTTTCGCATTGGACGATTGAATCGTCTTGATAACAGCCAGGAAGCAGAACCGCCCAGTACAAGACTGAGCATCGCTGAAAAAAATATATCCTTGCGCAAGCCTGAAGATGAAAGCAGGATACTGTTGACTGGTCGATACAATACGTAAGACCAACTGTTTAGCCCAACCTGCGAATGCAAGACTGTGCTCATCTCTCCAGGTCTAACTGGCGGCAAGCCGGCTGTCAGCCGTTTCTCTCTAGAGGAAGTTTCGAGAAATAGGTTTTGATTTTGATCCAACAGGAACAGTCTATCATCGGGACTGACCAACAACTTTTCCAGGCTGTCCTTCAGATAGGCCATTCGGATGTCAATAACAAGATAGCCTTTTATTTCATCACCTGAGGCCATATAGGGAATTGGATATACACAGGTGAGCGTTTCCACTTCACGATTATTAAATCCTCTAGCCTTTCGAGTAAACCACTGATATGGACTTCGCTCAGCTAGTGTTTTCATAAAAGCCGCATCTTCGGTATGCTCGGGCTTGGCATAGTAGCCATTGCGGTCCACAAGAAAGTCATGTTTCGTGAAATAGAGTGTCAAATTCTCCATTCCTTCATTCGCAAGAACGGATAAGTTAAGATCGGCCACCAGCTTCGATACTCGGTATAAATGCTCCTCAGCCCGATTATCCTGAAAAAACTGCACCTCATCCGTACTTTTTGGATTGATCGTGCTCAGCATTTTGCTCAGAAAAGCGCTTTCATATTTCCGCAGCAACGCATTTTCCGTATAGGATTGAATCTGTTTCAATCGATATTCATTGTCCTTCTCTATTTCCTTTCGAATCATTTTGTCCGAGCGATGGAGAAGATATCCGCCCAATATGAGAATCACTAGCATTGTTATTAAGGTATAGCTCAAGACCAGTTTGGAGAAATAAGTCATGCTATTTTTGTTGAATACTTTCAATAAGAGGCCCTCCTTTAAGACGAACAGTTTTAAAGTAGTTCTATTATAGTTCTATTAGTTGAACATCTCTCGCCGATATGGACGCGAAATCAGCTATTTTGTCCAATTTGCAGCCTCATAATAATTGGCTTTGTGTTCAATGTCGATAGAACTGTCCTGTGCACGGTATACTGAACAAATTTACATTATTTTCGTCAGTCTTTGAAAGCAATTATAAGGGAGATGTGTTAGCTTTAAGAGAAGAAAGAAACGAGGAGGCTTCTCTAATGACAGTAGCTTGGAGCAGGGTATAAATGTTGTGGATACAGCAAGAGCTTACGGAAACTCCGAAGAGATCATCGGCACGACTTACCTATTGCAATCATTCGGAGTGGTCATATTGATGCCGTTCAGACAATTATTAATATCTCTGATTCCGCAGCTATGGATGTATTGATTCCGACCTGTCAGGAGCATGGAGTTGCCGTTATTGGCAGAGTCATACTGGATGAAGGTGGACTAAGCGGATTTTTGCAGGAGGATACTGTTATTCCAAAGGGCGATTATCGCTATCAATATTTTGATTGCTTGCCGCGTTCTGTTTATATAGAGAAGATTAATCAGCTGAAGGCTTATATTCCGAACCACGCAAGCAGCCTGGTTGAGCTTGCAATTCGATTTGTCCTGCATCATCCTGGCGTGACAACTGCGATAACCACGATGCATATTCACGAGCATGTCACTCAGAATATGGCCTCCGCGCAAGCAGGTCCTTTAACTACTGATGTCTTTGACAGCCTGAGAGTCAAACAAAGATGGGTTAGAAACTTCACTCAGGCAAGGAAGCACCTATGAGACATTCTCATCTATATTACAAACGAATAATGCACATCATATTTAGGAGGGGACAAGCACCGGTCGGTAAGGACACACGCTGGAAATCGTCCGAGTATGGGGAGGTATAATGCTTGAAGTATGAAGATGTAGAGCTTCACCGAGGATATATAATAGAAACAAGAGTCGCACACTTTACCGAGCATGAGCTACATATGCATAACGCTTTGGAAATCAGTATTCCCTTAGATAATCATGTGAAATATCCATTGGGCGACAACTGGTATCATGCTGCTCAAGGAGATGTCTTTCTACTGCGTCCCTTTGAGCCGCATTGGAACCTTACTCAGGATGAAGACAAACCAGGACGTTGGTTAATGCTCCTCTTTCTACCATCTGTTGCAGCAGCCTTTCTTCCGGAAGGGGCGAGCCTGCTCACTCCATTTTATACCTTCGGAATGTCCCCGTTAATTCCGGCAAGCTCTACGCATGCCCAGGAAATCGTGCGACTGTCTCTTGCAGCAATAGAGGAAGGTGAATTGAAGCGCACAGGCTGGAGGCTGCAGCAGCAAACTCAACTGCTTCAGATCCTGCTTACCATCTGTCGTTATTATGAGGAGCAAGTTCATTCAAGCAATCCTTCAGATGCAACCTCATGGAATGGTATTGTCCGTTCTATAGAGTTTATGATGGCAAATTGGGCAGAGGAAATGAACATGGATGATGTCATTTCCTTGTCCGGATTAAGAAAAACGTGGTTTTACACCCGATTCAAAGAAATTACCTGTCTCTCGCCAAATGAGTTTCTGATTCGATTACGTCTGCAATATGCAGGCGATTTACTGTTAAACACAACACAATCCATTACAACTATTGCCCTTCAATGCGGGTTCAGCTCGCCAAGCTACTTCAACAAGGTATTCAAGGAACACCGGGGCATGCCGCCCCGAGAGTTCCGGCAGACCTCCAGAAACGTTTGAAGCAGAAAACATGTAAGCATTCCCTCATACATATTCGTTCCTGCTTGTTCTTTAAACAGGATGTTACTGTATATCCAATTGAGCCTCAATCGTTCCCCGACCAGGAATAAGGCGTGCTTGAAAGGAGTCATTCATCTTCACACTTGCATAGCTCTTGACCGCAATTCGTTTGTCGTCCACGCTGTTCTCTACCAACTCCATCGGTCCCTCATGATGAAAGACACAACCGATGAACTGAATACGGGTTGTCCCATAATCCTTCATTGCTTTATTGCCGTGAAAAAGAATCGAGTTGTTCCGGAAGCTGGAATTCAGGATCGTGATGACATCTATTGGGGTATTTGCCGACAGGAATGGCGTTTTATGATCATGCAGCATCCGGATGTTATCAAAGGCTAGTTGCTCTTGCCCCGGAACTAGCGATTCTGGATAATAAGAGCGACTGTAACGGTCGTTGTCAAAATGTACCGAAAAGCCGATTCTTGCCTTTCGCAAATAAATATCCCGGAATGTCACATTTCGAACTCCGGCTGTGTAGGTCACGTCATCCTGCACAACGGCCCACTGTATACCGTCCAACTCCACGATGCCTTGTTCGTGTGTGGGCTGTGTGTGCGATACATATACCATAGAATCTGGATTCGCTTTCACCCGGTATAACCGGCCGTTAGTGACGACGGTGTCCGATTTCTGCACATGCATACCCGGCTCCCAATCCTTCCAAGCACCTGCCAGAATTCGACAGAAATAACCGTCGGAATCGTTATTACATTCTGTACGTGCGAGGTCATGGCAGTTCTCTACTACTCCGTCCTCAATCCATCCCAGCTCGGGATTTCCTACGTCATAGTCATGAGCATTGAGTGCTATCGCATCATCATAGGTTTCAAAAATACCATTGCTGATATGGAACCGCTTGCCTCTACCCAGATGGACGCCGTCCTTATCCCCTTTTATAATGACATCATGAATGAGAATATCCTCAAAGGTACAAATATGAATGCCATACTGTGATTTACCTAAGTCGAAGCACCGGAATCGTTCAATGCGCAAATCCTTCACATAAAAGAAGGCTATCTGCCCATGCAAGCCGAATACATCCTTGAACGTACGGTAATCCATCTCATTGACGATAATATGGAGATTCTCAATGCTGATATGCTGATCATAGGTTTTGGTAAGCGCACCTTTATTCAGAAGCACATGAGAGAAAGGTCCTTCCTCATCGGTTTTTTGCACAAAAACACCATTTCCAAAAACCAATGATGTATAGCTGCCAATGTAGACCGTGCGGGCCAGCTTGTAGGTTCCCGGCCTGCTGATCATAATGGTGCCTCCTTCTGCATCCAGCGCACTCTGCAGAGCTACAGCGTTTTCCAATCCGGTTGCTTCAGGACTAAAGCCATAAACAGCGGCGTCAATAAACGTATGCATAATTGATTCCCTTCTTTGATAGTAGTCTAGGTAATGAGATGAGTAATTAATTCGAATAGCCCGACAATAGTACCCGATCCTCGAGCAGCTTGCCGGTCTTGGCATAGCGACAACTGGCTGCACCAACCTGGAAAGCATAGGCTCTTCTTGGCATGTCCGTATGATTCTTCTTGCTGTGATGCAGCGTCTCTCTATGGAAGAATACGGCGTCACCTGGTGCCATCACCTTGCAAGGCGTGCCGTTCGCCGGTTCTGCTGCGCGTTTATGTCCCGTCCCTGTGTTAATATTCTCTTGACGGCCAAGCAGATGGGAGCCAGGTGCGAGCCAAAGGCCGGCGTTTTCCTGGGAAATATGATCCAAAGCTATAAAACCATTCAGCATATGTCCAAGGATATGCGTATATTGATTATCCTGATGCCATTCGAGTCCGTTGCCATGAGGAGCTACAACGGCGTACATGCCCCCCCACAGCTTGACCTGATCCCCAACAATGCGCTCAAATAAAGAAACTACCTCAGGGTTGGTCAGCAGTCCTGTCGTCTGCGGATAATTGTCCCGCTCCTCGCTTATATTCACAATAACCCTGCTCTTCCATTGTCCATCGCCATTGTCATTGTCATTGGCAAATTGTTCATTTTCTTCATTAATTGCATCTACTGCTTCCTGCGTAATAAATCCCGGAGCGTAGAAATAACCTTCACGGTAAAATTGCTCTACCATTTCCTCTGTCAATTGAAACGTTGTAATCTGATTTGTTGTCATCTTGATCATCCTCCATGTTTTAGGGTTGTTTTCATTATATATGCATATACAAAGGCATTCTTTCAATTCGTGTATTGATTTATGGTCATTTTGTTCAGTGACCTATCTCTCATGAGTGAGACAGGGGCTTGTTTTGCATGGAACGCTATTTATAATTAGTTAATCAGCGTTTTCCATTTCTGCAACTAGTTGAGCAAACATCCCCATACCGTATTGGAGAATGGCACCTTTGGAATTGCGCTGAAATTCTTCTCCTCCTGCATGCTTGTTGGAATGGGATACATTACGGATAAGTCCATCCGGTGTCAACAGCCTCTTCAAGCCTTCATAGGCATGTCTTGCCGCTTCGGCTTCTTTACTGCCAAACCAGCCTTTTCTAACGCCAATTGCCAAAGCTGAAGCGATTCCGGCAGTACCTGAGGATTCTGCAAGCGTTTGCGGGTCATCAGCAAACACCTTCCAGCAGCCCTCCTCATCCTGATAGGGAAGCAGGGCTGCTGCTCTCTGCTTGGCTTCCTCAATGAGGTCGGCAGGCGGCTGCTCCAATTCGTCCAGGGCTCGCATAAGACCCAGGAAATACCAAGCAATTCCTCTAGACCAGAGCTTGTATGTTCTGTATATCCCGCCTTCCGGCGTCCTGCCTTGCCTCAGCCAAATCGCTCCCTCCAAGTCAACTAGCCGCTCTTTCGCTTGACGCAGATGTGTGATTGCGATGTCCGTAAGCTCATTGTCATGCCGCAGTCGTCCTAGAGCAGCCATCGGCCATGCTACATTGTAATTGGATTCTGTAACAGCGACATCATGCTCCAGTACAAAACCGTCTGTGTCACGATGATGCTTGATAAACGTGATAACCCCTTCAATCTCAGGATGATCGGGTCGATATTGAGCCAGTACTCCTGTCCCTCCGGTGCCTTCGACCCAAAACTTAGGTAGAACATAGGGCTCCGGATAATATCGTTCCAAATATTCTAGCAGCAATTTGCGGCTTTCTTCTCTCTCCTCACGAGCAGATCGAGCCAAATCATAGAGGCCGCCCAGCACGCATGCCGATTTCCAGCCATAGCCGGTTACCGCATCCATGGACTTCAGCCGCATGCGAAATTCTTCTAGGGGCGTTCGCGAACCCGGGATGAGAATATGCGGTTCGATGGTTCTGGCAGATCCAACGGAGGATATAATCAGACTTGCGTCCTCTCCGGCTCCCTTGAGAGTAATTCGTAAGCCATGAGAAGCTATAGATTTTAGGTCCTCAGGCTTTAATGTCAGCTCGCCAATCTGGAAGATACAGCCCATGGAAAGATCAATCTGACCGATCTCCTTTTGTCCCATGATCGATACTGACAAGTAGGGATAGGTTACAATCTCATTAGCCAAGGTCAGCCGAAGCTGCAGCGGCTCGGAGATGTCTGTCAGCCATCGCCCCTCTGGCCAGCTTAAATCCAGATAGCTGCTGGAATCATTGATTCGCAAGGCGGCAAGCTGATACTCTCCCTTCCACCCGCTGAGCTTATCTTGTTGTGATAGAGCAGCTGTACCGGAACATACGGGCTTGGCATATCTCGCATAACCTTCTCTAGTTAACATACTAATACGCTCCTTCATGATCAATATAATATGGATAAATTAAATCATAGCATATTAAATGTAGCGTCTCTGGCAATAAAGAGCCCAGATATCGCAATTCTGTTCAACTCTGTAGTATGCATGCAAATTTCAAAAATCCGCATAGTGATATTCATCACATCCGAAGATCACACACGGCAGTTAGAGCGTAAGCCTCAGGCTTATGAAACTTAGGCGAGCATTCTTCTGGCAAAGGCTTCGGCAACTGGATTGCTGTAGCATCGGCCTGCTAACGTGATCTGACAGACCACGAGAGCACCTTCGCCTACTTTCATCTCCGCTGCCGCCAGAGCCCCGCCCCATTCTCCGCTTTCGTTCGTATTGCCGCTTAGAAGCACCGGCTTCATACCGTCCGCTTGGAAAGTGTTGTATAGCAATGGAGTGATCATATCCTCCTCCGAATTGTACCAGAGCCTGAAATCCTCCGGCTTGAAGCCTGCGACCCAGTCATGACCCGATTTTCTGGAGGCAAAATGCATCGGCATCATGCCGCTGGATTTGACCTGAAGCTTCTGACCGAACCAAGTGTACTCGCCAGGCTCAAGCTCGAGCACAACAAGCTTGGCTCCAGCTTCTGCCATGCTCTGCAGCTGCTCCTCGTGCTCGGTCATTAACGAAGGATCATCGATCAAGATGAAGGCAGGCAAAGTTGATGATTCCAGATCAACAACGGTAAGTGACAGCTCCTTCGCAAGTCTGGCCGCTTTGCCATTCTCACTTCCAACAATCGCTCCTATCCTCAAATCCTGCAGCTGCGGCAGAGGAAACACCTCGATATCCACAGAAGTATCCGTAAGTACCTGTCCATCAGCATCACATAAAGCTAAAGATACGGTTAGCGTTGTCCTCTCTTGCACATTCAATGCCTTTACACACAAATCTCCTTGATAAGCCGTATTACAGCTTGGCACATCAGCCACATTCCTTGCTGCTGCAATCCATTTATCCCCTTGCTTGATCATATACTGAATATAGGCGCCTTCAGGCATAGCTGCGCGATCATTGCAAATCCATGCCTCCATTCCAATGTCTTCCCCTGAGAAATACGTGTAGCGATCCGTTCGCAAGCTCACCATAAGCGGCTCAAGCGCATTTCGATAAGCGAAATAAGCGGGCTTTGGCTGTCTCTCCACGTCCATAATCGTCTTCATCCAGCCAGACGGGAAGGCATCAATAAACAAATGGATAGCAAAGGTGGTCATATGGGCATCTCTGCGGAAGGCTTCTGTCATGATTCTAGTCGCCCATGCCTGATGCTTGTGGCTTTCTTCAACCCATGCCTCCAGCGTGTCAGGCGTCTCATAGAAGAAATAATGAAAACGGCCTGTCTGCGCACCAATGATTGAACTTGGTGACCACTCGCGTTCCTCTTCCGCTGATTGCGGAAGCCAATCTGAAGGATAATATTTGCGCATAACGGATACCGGATCAAGCCCTTCTGCTCCATACTCTCCGCAGCCATAATACCAGCCTGGCTTCACCGGCAGCCAAAAGCCTCGGTTTAGCATGCCAATATCAATGCCATGACCGTTGTACCAGCATGGATAACAATGATTATCGGGCAGCGTCTCAGACGGCGGATCATAATCCCCATCCACATGCTTAATGACGCGATCTGGATTGTTCAGCTTTACAGCAATATCAGCGGCTTTGAAAAATTCCAACAGCTCTGGACGGGTCAGGTGCCGGTGCGGCTTATTATTTGCATTAGGACAAGGCTCATTTATGTAGGAAATCATAATATTGCATGGATGATTCCTGATCAGCCGCTCCATCTCCTCGGATTGTCGAATTGCTTCACAGAACTGGCTTCGGCTTAACACTCCAAATAAGGGCAAATCCGTTTGAGTCATCAAACCGAGCATATCACAGTAATCGTAGACCTCTGGCTGAACGGGGCGCTGCGTAATGCGGAGAAAGTTCATATTGCACATTTTCGCCAGAAGGATATCATCCCTAAGCTGATCCCAATCCTCCTTCGCTACACACTGCTGCTCATGCCCCATCGTATTCGCGCCGCGCAGACGAATTTGGTTATCGTTAAGGTACATTGCTCCTTTAGGTGTGCTCTCGAGATCCTGATGAAAGGTGCGCATGCCGAAGTGACTGCTGCTTGTATCAAGCACTTCTCCATTACAGAGCAATTCAACGTGGATCTGATAGAGCCAAGGCGATTCCAGCTCCCAGATTCGGGCAGACGGCAATCTTAAAGGCACGGTAAACCGATTGCGTCCTCTGTCAGCTTTCATTGGGATAGCAGTATTCAGCATCCCTTCAGCCTTCAGCTTGCTCTCCGTGAAGGAATCGCCCAAGCCGACCTCAATTCCGGTTGTGGGAGTGTAGATGAATGGCTCTATTGCCGTTTCTTTGAAGTTGCGCCCATATACGGTTATGCGAAGCTGAATCGTCTCCTCCACAAGCTTGCTGTTGTGCACCTCAATCCATGCCTCCGCATCCTCTAACCCTGCAAGCGGTCTGACAAAGACGCTGCCGATATGAACAGCCCCTCTTACTTCCAGAAATACGCCCTGATAAATGCCCATACCCGGAGGGCAGTGATGCCAGCCGCGCTGCGGATCATCGTACCCGATACCGGTCGCCGCATATATCTTGTCTCCGCTCGACGGGTCCAGGCATATATAATCATTCTCTACCTGAATGAATAATGTATTGCTTCCTGCTCTGACACTCTTGGTAGCATCGAATTCAAATGGAGCGAAGAAGCCTTCGTGCGAACCGAGATAGCAGCCGTTCACAAACACATGCGCTTTATAGTCCACCCCTTTGAAGCAGAGAAACAATCGTCCTGCCTCAAGCTGCTCCTCTGTGACCTCAAAAGAAGTTCGATACAGTGTAAACGCTCGGCCGAGCGGCTCTCCATAATGAGGGATTGTGACCTTGTCCCACTCTCCTGCACCTTGAAGCGCGCCAATAAAATCCTGCTCATCCTGCGAGGTTCCGATGCGCCAGTCGAAGTGCTTCAGCTCCTGGCGCTGACGAAGGCTCATGAGCTCAGGTGCATGCTGCTCAAGAAAAGGAGCATATTGAGCTCGCTGCTGCTTCAATTCTTCTGCCAACTCTTCAGCCGTAGACAGCTTTCTTAACGGCTCAAATACGCCTGACGGATCAAGCCTGTCCAGCAGCAGCCTCTTTCTTTCCAGCTGCGGCGGCTGCGGCTCCATCAAGCCTTTTCCTGCCAGACTCATTCCTCCCGCGGCAATATCGGCAAATATATCCTGATCACGTGCTTTATTCACTATGCTCACTCCTCATGCTTCTTTGATATAGTCCGTATCGATCCTATTATCATTGTACCTCCTCCTCTTAAATTAACCATGGATCATCAAAGGATCATATGGACGATTTCTCAATAATTACAACACTTGGCGATTTCATTTCATGTATAATTAGTTCTAAACGACGCGAGGTGACGCCATGAATGATTTGCAGCAATCTATCGAGTTTCAGCATCTCATCCCCTCTCTTCATCATATCGTGAACAGAAGAGCTCATCGCAGCTGGAAGGTAGAGAGGATAAGGAAGCCGTTTCATAATATGATGTTTATCGCGGGGGGAGAGGGCTACACCTGGATCAATGGAGCAAAACATCCAGTAAAGACTGGCATGCTCATCTATCATCCTGTAGGTGAGGAATTCGGCTACGAAACCTCACAGAACGATTGGCTTCATTGCATGGGTGGCAATTTCAGCTTATCCCAACTTACACCAGGTCACTATGAGCTATCGGCTCGCTACATTGACAGTCTGCCGCTGCCCAGGATCAGCCAACCTGATAACGGAGATCGGCTGCTCCGTTTGTTCCGTGATCTCGCTTCTGCTTGGAGCAGCAGCTTAGGCCGCCATCACACATTGAAATGCAGAAGCCTGTTCATGATGTTACTCGATGAGCTTGATATGAGCCTGCTAGGAAAGGGGGAAGAGATAAAGCATCTGGCGCGTATACAATTGGCCGCTGAGTATATGGAGAAAAATTTCACTAAAAAAATGAAGCTGGGGGAGCTGGCGGAGCTAAGCGGATTAAGCACGTCCTACTTCGGGCAGCTCTTCCGCCAAGCTATGGGAGAAACACCGGTGGAGTTCCTTCATAACATTCGAGTGAATCATGCCATTCAGCTGATGGGGTTAGGCTGCTCTCTCGAGGAGATTGCAGCTAGAGTAGGTTACCAGGACCCGTTCTACTTTAGCCGAATCTTCAAGAATAGAAAAGGACTCAGCCCCTCTGCCTATATGAAAAGGGAAGCGTATTTTTAGCCGTTCTCATTACGGTAAGCGGTCGGAGTGCAGCCTGTGAAGATGCGAAAAACTCGGTTAAAGGTACGCAGATTCTCAAAGCCGCATTCCAGTGCGACAGCCATGATCGGAGTGCGGCTGGTTCGAAGCAGATCCTTTGCTCTCTCCACTCTCTTATGCTGGACGTAGCTGACAAAGCTGACTCCAGTCGTATTAGAGAATCCTTCCGACAGCCGGCTTGGCGATAGGGCAAATTGAGCCGCTACATCTGTCAGCCGGAGCGGTTCTGTGAAATGGTCATTCACATATTGAAAAAATGCGTCAAGCTCGGGGAGATGGCGTTTGGGAGCTGACGTTACATTGGTGCCAATTGACCCTTCTGTAAAATGACGCAAAAGCAGGCTCGTGAGCTTCATCGTCTCCCCTTGGATCACACTTCGAAAATAGGGGGATTTAGCTTGATATTCATCATATATGAAGAGCATCGACTGCAAAATGGCATCTAACACCGTTTGCTCTTGTTCCGTAAGGGCTAGCACAAATCGCCGCAGCTCAACTCCTTCTGGCGGCCATTCATCCGCTTTGCCGATGAAGGTCGGACGAAACAGCAAGAGCAGCCACTTCGTTCCCGGCTCCGCATTATGATACTCATGCAAATCCCCGCTTGTACATACAGCCAGCTGTCCAGCTCGCAGCTCCACAAGTTTTCCATTAATGGTGACGGGAAGCTTACCCTCCAATACGTAAGCCAGCTCCACCTCCGGATGCCAATGCGCCTCGAATGTAAATTGCTCGTGAATGGAAGTAAGTAATGGGAAATTTCTAAGATAATACAAATGCTGGTAGAAAGGCTTCACGCGTTCTTCTCCATTCATTTGAGATGTGTATCCATACCCGTATTCTAACAGATGCAGCTTCCTATTTTGACTACTATCCGGCAAATAATGACGAGACACTATCTGAGACTCCCTTTACAATGAGCTTAACCTCAACAAAGGAGAATCTCAATTATGACTTTTTTTATGACGCATCATTCCCCAGCCGGCGCATTCGCAAGCTTGACCTTCGGACTGCCAGGCAGAGGGGTCAGCATCGATCTGGAGAAGCCTGAGGTAGACATCAACAGCGATTTGCTTGCTGCTGTCAGCCGTGGACCTGGCCGCACTTACGCATTGCCCTTTGTCACTGGCGCAGAGGATACGGATCTGGAGTCTCAGCGCGTAGCAGGTGCCCAGCAGGAGAAGCCGGACCGAATCGAAGATCGATGGCGCTTCTATAACGCTTCGGAGTTGAAGAGAACGCTGACAGCAGCTCGTGACAGCTGGCATGCAGGGGATTTGGAGCTTACTGTCTATACACCGCACTTCGAACTCCCTGATCCTGAGGGGGGGCATATGGAAGCTTTAAAGCTTGCTGCAGCCCCAGGTCTGCTTATTGATCTGACGATTGACAATACCGCCTATGACGAACCTGCACAAGGCTTTCTTGGCCTTCGTTATCTGAGCTGCGGGCGTCTTCGTCCACTGGACTGGACAAGCGAGGGCAAGCTGTCCGGCATTGGCCTATCGAATCAGTGGGTACTCGCCGCACAGACCGGAGCAGCTAATGCACGAACACTTCGATATAACAGTGTGGCCAAGGCGCTTGAACAGGGAGAAGCCATCGTGCATATGGGAGGACGAGAAGGAGGCATTCTCTTCGAGGTCCCGCCAAGGGAGCGTGTCACTCTGACGGCAGCCTTCTCTTTTTATCGCGAAGGTATCGTGACCCAAGGCATAAAGAGCCGCTATTACTACACAACGTTTTTTGAGGATGCTGAAGCGGTATGTCGTTATGTGCTTGAACAAGCCGACACGATTCGAGCGGCATGTCTGGCCGAGGATGTACGGATGGAGAGCATGGCTCAGGGAGCTGATGAGGCTGCAGTGTACTATCAAGCGGTACGTGGTTATTATGGGTCCACCCAGTTGCTCATCGCTGATGGCAAGCCTTATTACAGTGTTGGCGAAGGTGTCTATCTATGGCGCAATACAATGGACCTTGCTGCCGATCATCTCCCTTACGAGCTTTGGAGAAATCCTTGGGTCGTTCGCAATATTATGGATTTGTATCTGGATCGCTATTCCTACCGAGACAAGGTCCGCTTTGCAGAGGATGAGTCTCAGCACTATCCTGGTGGCATTTCCTTTACCCACGATATGGGCAACTTTAATGCCTACTCACCTCCGGGGAGAAGCGGCTATGAAATGCCCAACGCGGTCTTCTATCATTTTATGACAACGGAAGAGCTGTTGAACGGTATTTATTTGTTTACGGGCTATACCCTTTTCACAGAAGATCTTGATTGGATGAACAATAGAAAAGCTGCAGCTCGCGAGCTGGTCATCAGTATGGAGAACCGGGATCACTACGATGCGTACAAGCGTGACGGCATTATGAAGGCAGAGACTGTATTATGCGGAGAACACGGCAAAGAAATTACGACCTATGATTCACTTGATCATGCGCTCGCCAGCTCAAAGGGCAATCTGTATATTGCCTTCAAAACCTTGTGCGCAGCCAAGCTGCTTGAGCAGTGGTTCATAAAGGCCGGTGAGGCAGAATGGGCGAGTCGCTGTCGCCAGATGGCAGACAGAACGGCTAAATCACTAAGCATGAGCTATCAGCATGACAAGGGTTTCTTTCCAGCTAATCTCTACCAGGAAGTGCCAAGCCGTCTCATTGCTGCAATAGAACCGTTAGCCATCCCACATTTCCTAGGTGTAGATGTGCTTGCCAATTATCCTGAGCTGTGGAACCAATGTCGTTCTCACGTAAAGACCTGCCTGCAGCCGGGACATGGTCTTGACGGAGAAAGTGGAGGCATGCGTCTGAGCAGCACCAGCCGCAATACATGGACCTCTAAGGTCATTCTGTGTATCTACACAATGGAGCATGTGCTGCAGGTACATCCTAAAGACTATCCGACTTTAATGAGAGAGCTGCTTCATTGGTGTCAGATAACCGCTAGTGAGAAAACCATATCCGATCAAATCATATGCGATGAGCGCATAACGATCGGCGGTCATTACTATCCCAGAACAATTACTTCATTCCTCTGGATGAACAAGAAAGGCTAGAAAATTTTGCGATGCGCTGAACAAATTTACAAATTGTAATGCCAGGCTGTGCACTTATCAGTCTAATGTGATAAAGCACACATTGATCCCGCGTACCAGCATTGCTGCGACAGGAAAGAAAGAATAAAGGATTAATCTAGTTCTTCAATTGAATATTTAACCTTGCTATGACTTGCTCTGCAGGGACTTCATGCGGCATAAGATCGCTTAACGCCGCGAGTGCAGCGGCAACACCGGCAGCTTCCCCCATTGTTGCCGCGTTGCCGGTTACTCGGTAGCTGGCATGGGCGAAGAAATCGCCGCTGATACAGCGTCCCGCCATCATAAGACCGTCCACATCCTTGGCAATAAGAGCGCGCAGCGGGATATCGTAGGGCTGAGCAAACACCCCCTGTGTGCCATAGCTCTTGCCCTTGTTTGGGTCCAAAGCATGAACATCAACAGGGAAGGTTACTCGACAAATACCGTCCTCGTGCTTCGTCCCATTTACTAAATCTTGGACTGTCAGCTTATATCGCCCCATTATTCTACGACCCTCCCTCACCCCAATCTGAGCGGCGATGGACACAATCTTAATGTTCTTCCAGATACCGCCTAACGCCTTCAAGGCGAGAATCTGATCGAATATTTCCCTTCTGGCTGAGATCGTAGCCCTAGATATATCATCGGCATTCAGACCGGATACATTGTATTGATGGTTTCCCATAAAGAGACATAGTTCTCCTCCGGGATGCCAAAGTGCAGGTTTAGAGTAGGAGGGGTCTACCCCTGCTCTTTGAAACTCGCGATATAAATTATCCCGCGCACCGAGAGAATATTTGATAAACCGTTCCGCTTCTTGTGCAGGAATGCCAGCTAGAACAGCAATCAAACTCATCGGTTGAGTCTGTCCGGTACCGTCCTCACCCAGCTCATAGGTGCTTCCTGCGAGCGCCGCAACATCTCCATCGCCAGTGCAATCGATAAACACCTTCGATTGCCATGCCTCCCTGCCTGATTTGGACTCGGTCATCACATATTGAAGCTGATTGCTGTCATTCACGTGTGCAGCGACTACTCGGGTATGCAGCCTCACATGAATATTCAGTTCCGCGCATAGCTGCTCCAGCACCAGCTTTACCACTTCTGGCTCACAGGCTTGCCCTTGTCTGGCATGATAGTGATCGATACGTGCGAACAACTCCTGCAGGATCCCCCCCTTGTTTGCCTCGTCAATAATAAAGCTGAGATTTCCGGAGGTCCACACGCCTCCTAGTGCTCCTTGCGTCTCTATAATACAAGTCTTGGCACCTGCCCGTGCTGCACCTATAGCCGCAGCAACTCCAGCCGGACCGCCACCGCATACGATGACATCAAATTGATGTACGACATTTGTTTCTCTTGCACCTTCCAATATTGATCTCATGAATTTTCCCCTCCATTTTCTCACACCGCTCAAGTATTGAGTTCTATTATAGTCATATCATTTGCACATCTCTCGCCGATACGGACTCCACATCAGCCATTTTGTCCATGTTAGGCATCAAGTCAAAACGAGAATGGAGCCGATTCGAGACGATGCTCGAAGCAGCTCCATGATGACAGCGGTATTACGAATGTAAAGGAATAACCATGTTCCACGTCTCCTCGAAATGCCAGGGCTGCGTACCCTTGCCCGTCGCATTGAACAGGTGCGTTGGCTTACCATCTTCGATTAGCAAGAACGGCCTTTCCATATTCGCTTGCACGGTTTGACTTCCGTCATCCCAGGTCACGGTTCGGCTGTACGCTTTGGCATCCTGATGGATTGTCCAATTAACGGCATCCGGACTTGTCGCATATACCCCTGCTCCCCACTCTCCCGTAATGCCTCCGCAATCATTTTTGTAATCATCCTTCATCAACAGATGGAATTGACCATCACTATGCCATAGGAACGGGTCCTCCACATGCAGATCAGGGTTATCAAAATGAAAGATCGGCTCATCCCTCATACGGACAAACGGTCCCTCAGGTGTATCCGCTCGGGTAATGCCAAGCAACAGCGTCGAGCTGTGGTACTCTCTTGATTTGTAAATCATATAGGTCGTACCATCTGGCAATATCGTAACCGTTGGATTCGTTGTAATGGTACAATCCCAATGACCCGGCTGCCGAGGCTCAAGCAGCGGTTCGTCACGTCTGGACCACGGACCAAAGACAGATTTGGAAGTAGCCAGGCCAATGCGCTTGCGGTTCCATACCTCCTCGAAGCGGCAATTCGGTATCTCATCGCCTGCTTCTGGTATAGGGCCTCCATAGGTGGTAGCCATGTAGTACAGGTAATAGGTGCCGTTCCAATATTGGACTTGCGGATTATGGTGGTTCAGCGCATCAAAGAATGGCCGTTCTCTTCGCTCCAGAACCACTTCTTCGAAGGTATAAGGCCCAGCCGGCGTATCGCTTGATGCTCGCACAATTTGCGAATTAAACACCCAGTGCTTGCTGAATCCAAGATCCTTCCTCCATCGCGAAGCAAACATATGATAGCGCCCGTCTTCTCCCTTCACTACCGAACCGCACCATACATAATAACCCTCTTGCTTGAAGCCGCCATTCTTTGGAGCAGGCATCAATCTTGAAAAAATCGGATTCATCAATTCAAATCACCTTCCTTTCCCTGCAATCAACAATAAACAACAGTAATGCAGGCCTATTATATAGGTTTAGACTTATTGATTCAATTGTAATCTGATAAGGAAAGTATTCTTCAATAAGCACATCAACACATTCAGCACTTCAATAGCAGTATTGTGACTTCTTTCTTCAGGAAACACTATGCAATATCATTTCATGTATAATCAGCTATAAACAACACGCTTGTATGGCATGAGGACAGCGTCGCGGGGGGCAGCAATTATGAAGCAATCGCTCAGGTTCAAAATTATAGTCGCTGTGCTGCTGTTGACTACTTTATTCGCAGGCCTTGTGGTTTACATCTTGCAATATGGAATCAGCATCATTCGTTCGCAAGCGGTCGAGACCCATCAGCAAATTCTCCATAACCATATTGAGAAAATTGATGATTCCATGGAGGATGCCAGTCAGTTTATGTATAATATTATCGCCTATAATCGTGACCTTCTAAGCATCAGCTCCTATGCATATGGCAGCCCTGCTTACGTTCTGAGCAAGATTAGAATATTAGAGCAGCTCTCGAGCAACTCTAATTTATATGAGAAGGTGTCCGGGTTCTTTGTATATATCGATGAATTTGATGATTTGTTGACCACAGGAGATCTGTCGAATTTCAAGACACGTAAGCCATACTTGAAGGAGCTTCTCGCTTCAAATCCAGATCAGAGCTGGAAGGTGTATCATACGGATGAAGAATCAGGATTTGTTCAGCTGCTTCACGTGAAGGATGACGTATACTTGGGCGCTTGGATGAATCCATCGGCCTTTACTTCAAATAATGAGCCAAACAGAAGCCTGTTAATTGCTGACAATGGCGAAGTGTTGATTCCGTATAAGGAGGATCACTCGTTGCTTGGAAGCATACACAAGGACATCATGAACGAGACCTTCACCGGTTCGGCAAGCTCGTTAAAGGACAATAACGACTACTTATGGATTGGGCAGGACGCGCAGATGGCACCCTTCTATTTACTGACACTTCTGCCGGAGGATGAGCTGCTGCACTCGCTAGTCATCTTTGAGCGTCTGACTAAGTACGTGCCTGTTTTTGTTGGAGCTATTCTGTTGTTTCTCTATCTGTTCATGCAGCACCAATTTATGAAACCTCTGCATGAGCTGATGAAAGGCTTGCGGGCTGTGTCCATGGGCGAATTGTCTATTCAGCTCAAATACACCTCCAGACCATCAACCGAATTCGAAGTCGTTGCACAGCTCTTTAATCAAATGGTACGAAGGACCGAGGAGCTCACTATTCATGTCTACGAAGAGAAGCTGCGAACGCAGCAAGCGGAATACAAGCATTTGCAGCTGCAAATCAATCCTCATTTCTATACGAATACCTTAAACATTATCTATAACATGGCTGCGTTGCAGGAGTACAAGCCTTTACAGAAGCTTACTATGCATCTGTCCAAGTATTTTCGATTCTCACTGCAAACGAACCGCTCACTGATTCACCTAAGGGAAGAGCTCGAGCATGTGCACAACTATCTGGAAATTCAGAAGCTGCGCTATACAGAAGACTTCCACTATGACATCCAAGCCAATGACGAAACCATCCATTATCTGCTCCCGCCGCTGACCGTTCTTACCTTTGTCGAGAACAGCATGCTACATGGCTTTAAGAAGCGCTCGAAGGAGGGCTTCCTAATTAGAATTCATGCATTCGTCCATGACGATTCAGCCATACTCATCCGCATAACGGATAACGGTGAAGGGTTCCGCCAAGAGCAGCTACGTGCTCTCAATGACGGTTTGTTCCAAATAGAAGAGAGCGGCAGCGGGATCGGGATTTGGAATGTAGCCAAACGTTTGCAGATGGCTTCTGGATCAGCGGTGCAACGCATACGCTTCAACAATGCTGATAACGGCGGAGCCGCTGTGGAAATTCTGCTGCCTAAGCTTGACAGCTTGACTGCCAACGGAGGAAAAACAGATGTATAAATTACTAGTCGTTGATGATGAAACCTATGCGGTCAAGGGCATTACCAAAACGATTGACTGGACTTCCATTCAAGTGACCGAAATACTCGCAGCTTACAGCGCCTATGAGGCGATCGAGCTCCTCAAGCTCTATTCTATCGATGTGATGATTGCGGATATAGAGATGCCTGGCATGGACGGACTAGCCTTGCATGAATGGGCTTCTGTACACAGTCCGGGCACCATTACAATCTTTCTAACCGGTCATGCCAGCTTCGCATATGCTCAAAAAGCCATGCAGCAAGGGGCTTTCAACTATCTGCTCAAGCCCGTGGATCATGACGAGCTGAAGAATATTGCTCAAGAAGCGATAGCCAAAGTAGAGACTAGACGCGAGACGGAGGAGCTTGGTTCTCAATTTCATAAGTATGCCCAGCTTTGGAATAGCCGTTTAGGTGATTTGACCGACCGCTTCTGGCAGGAGTTTCTTGAGCATCGCAAGACGTTTAGTCGCACAAGACTTCTGCAATCTCTTGAGCAGCTGGAGCTCCGTCTGCTGCCAGAGGATCATGCCTCGCTCGTCCTGATCAGTGTAGAGCAATGGCACAAAAATCTGAGCAGCCGCGATGAAGAAATTATGCTGTACGCCATTCGATCTGCCGCCTGGGATATTATGCTTGAGGATCTGCCTGACAAGCAAGGCTGCATTTTGCAGGACAGCAACGGCAGTGTCGTTGTCATTTTGCCGGAAATCTCGCATTCATCACAAACCTCAGATGTGATTAAGCTAAAGGCTCAGCAGGTAATCGAGGCTTGCTCCACTTATTTTTACGCGGATGTGTCCTGTTATATCAGTGATCAAGCTACCGTGCAGGAGCTGCCAGAGCAATATGAGCAGCTGCTTCAAATGGAACAGAATAATCTTCACCAGACGACTACCGTTGTACATGGCAGTCTGCTGCGCAAGCAGGCTGCTGCTGTGTCTGTTCCTTGGCTGCCAGATTGGAAGCCGCTTCTAGAGCTCGGCAAGAAGGAAGTGCTCATGGAAAAGATTAGTGATTTGTTCCAATCTTTAAAGTCAAATCGCAATGTCACCCACGAGCATCTGGAGACATTAAGAAATGGCTTATTGTATTTAATTAACTCCCTTAACCTCAATCATGGTAACAGCATGTCAAGTTACAGACAATTGCTGAAGGAGGATGCCACAAGGTCTATTGATGCCTTTGAGCAGTGGACGATACGACTATTTGAGCAATGCTTGCAGTACCTAAATCGAAATGATGGAGACGCCTCCTCTATTGTTCAACAAATCAAGCTATATATTCAGGATCACATTTGCGAGGAATTAACAAGAAGCACTATTGCTGCCAAGGTATATCTGAATCCGTCCTACCTCTCTCGCTTGTTCAAGAAGGAGACAGGTACAGGATTGGTGGAATACATTTTGCAATGCAGAATGGAGCTGGCACGGCAGCTCCTTATTGATACGAATATGACGGTTAGCAGTATCGCTGAGCAGGTAGGCTACACGCACTTCTCACACTTCTCCAAAATGTTTCGCCAGCTGTATGGAATTGCTCCCGTTGAGTATCGCAAGAAGTATCAGAAAATGAATGAATAATAGATAAGGAAGCACCTTGGAACTGACGGTTTATCAAGGTGCTTTTATTAACCATCTCTGCGCGGAGCTGTGACTAGGCGTCCATTGCATGAGATTAGCACCAGCTGTCAAATTCGTATAATCTGAACCTGTTGCACTCACATCAAGCGCTTTTCCTGTGGCTAAATTCACCAAGCGATAGAGATTCCCGTAGGGCTCTATATACCATTTCTGATCATCCGGAATGGATGCACCTATGGTGCTTTGAATAATTTGAGTTCCATTAACAGCGCTGCCGCCTTGAATTCCCAGACCTAAGCCGCTATTCAGATTTACAATTCGATACAAATTATAGGAAGCGCTTACAGATACCATTTGCCATTTCTGATGACTTGCACCTGTATAGGCATCCTGCTCGGCCAAGCTGCCGCTCGTCGTGCTCGCCCCTGTAATCGCTGCAGAAAGGCCGCTGTTTTTGTTTATCAGCCTTTGTGTTAGCCCGTTTAACGCTTTACCTGTCACATCTGGCAGATGAATATTGGTAAGCGTCAGACTGCCTTGCATAGGAGCGACAAGGTTCTCCATCCCCCATGACACTTTCATGACACGACTGGACATGCCATGATTTTGAAACTCCTTCAATATAGGCTTGATATTCACCCAAGGTGACCAGGTCTTCGATCTAGCAACGGCATTCCATTGCCAGTCTCCGGGTGTCTGCATATATTTCTTGTAGATGTCGTACACAACCCCGTCCACCGTAATTTCCGAGAGCTTCTCATGATCAGACCATGTAGGCTCGAATTGACCTTGAAACCAGATGTACCATTCGTCATCCCAGCCATCCTCAGCCGGCCACATGACGTCAGCTGTATGGTTCCAGCCATAGAGGCCAAAAAAATAAGCATTCGCCGGTGCAGATGAATCATTATTAAATACCCCGTTGACTGAGGCAATACTGTAGATCGGCAGGTTATCGATAAGTACACTTCCATATCCGGGAGTCGTTTGTTTAATCTTGGATACGTTAGCCAATTGCCCGCCCTGCTGCGTGTTGAAGTGATATTTAAAGAAAGTTAAATCACTGTCCCATTCCCGCGATACCTGGCCTTGAAAGCTTTGGCTTTGCCAGGCATTTAATTCATGAGTTCCCTCCACATAATGTCCCAGACCCGTGTAGACAGCTGCAGCTGCAGTGCTCGCAGGGAAGCTGGAGAACAATAACGTCATCATCACCCCTAATCCTAAAATACCTTTCCAATTTAGCTTCTTGTTCAAAACCGACACCTCCGCATTGTAGTTGAGAAAGCGCTTTCTCAATTTCAAATGTACGATATTTTGAGGCTCACCGTCTAACATATTGCGCACTCCATTGATCATTTTGTGACATCATAGAAAAGATACCTACAGTCTGAACTTATTTCTAAGTTTCAGAGCTGCAGGTACCTGCATGTCAAAGCTTTGAACGTTTACGAATTAGCCTTGCTTGCTAGCATAACCCTCTTCAAATTCAGCTACCATTTGCTTATAAGCATCTGTTGAAGTAATGGATTGTACATATTTGTCCCAGTCCTCTAAGCTCATGGCGCCCATGACGACCTTCACGGAGTTGGAGTTCAAATCCTTGGTCAGCGACACCCATTCCTTGCTGAAGGTTGGAGAAGCAATCCCAAGTGCAGGATTTTCAATGTTGAATTTCTCTTCCAGTGCTCTTGATGCTTGGTCCTGCTCCTGCAGACGTGCTGCCAATTCAGGCTGATCATATTGCTCAGCTGCCGTGAACTGCCAAGGCTCTGCTGGCTTAATGGCAGAGGACTGATTCGGCTGGTAAATCCAGATAGACTCGCTTGCATACTTTTCATTCTGTACCTTTACGCCATTCTCAACGGTATGATACACGCCCTCAAGCGGGAAGGATGCAAATTCCTTGTACTCTTCGGAAGCCATATATTCAAACCATTCGAACAATTGAGGGATATCGTCCTTATTGAAGCTTGAGCTGATCATCCAGGCCTCATCGAAAGGATCCTTCAGAATGACACCCGCACCCTTAGGACCTTCAACTTGCGGATAACCCCAAATTTTCGCTTGCTCCGCAACGCCATCCTCAAAGTATTTCACATTAAAATCCGGAATATGTGTAAAGTCATAAACGGAAGCAATTGAAATTGCACCTTTGCCCTTCTTGATTCCAGATGCGGCTTGCTTTAAAGCAAATTCAGGATTAAGTGCTTTCGCTTGATACAGCTCATTAGCCCACGATAGAAAATCCTTGTACTCGGGCATGAAATCACGATAGACAAAGCCTTCTTCCGTTCTTGTCCAAGGTGTGTATGCACCGGTAAACGCTGCGGCAAGCGGCGCCATATTATTATTCTGGAAGTTATCATTATCGAATGACAAGCCATACATACCAGGGGCATTTGTCAGCTTCACGAGTACATCCTTCAACTCATCGGTCGTTTTCGGAGCGGTTAAATTGTTCGCTTCAAGCAGATCCTGACGAACATTGACACCGCCATACTCCAAGCGATTGAACAATACATTCTTCGGAATTCCATAAATTTTTCCGTCTACTTTAAGCAGGTCCCAATATTCTTGAGGGATGCTGCCCAGTGCTTCATAATCCTTCATAAACTCTTTGTCTTCAATATAAGGAGTCAAATCGAGCGCAGCGCCCCCTTGAATGGCACTGTATACCTGGGACGGGTACGTGGAGTTTGCTTCAAGTAGCACAACCGTCAGATCAGCCAGATCCCGCGATGCGAGCTTGACATTCAAGCGCTCCTTGTACTGCTCAGTAGGCACCCATTGATAATCCAGACTAGTATTCGTACGCTTCTCAAGCTCTTTCTCGAACTCATTGTCAGCAGGAGGGGCTTGTCCCCAAATTCTTGCTTGAATAGATAACGATAAAGGACCCTTGTTGGTTGCAGCATCCGTGTCGGTTGCTTGCGGTGATGGTGAAGGATTGTTCGCTCCATTGTTACCTGAGCATGCTGCAAGCAGCATCGTAAGTAAGCTTAATACCACAATACTTTTCTTTGTTTTACGCATTGCTTTCGACCTCCAATTAGTTAGTATAACACGGTATAGCCATATCTCCATGAACCCCTTGCTTACCTCACCTCCTACAATCATTAACGTCATTGCTGTTATTAACCCTTGACAGAACCTATCATGACACCCTTGGCAAAATGCTTCTGGAGGAATGGATACACCACCATAATCGGCATGGTAACAATGATGACGGTTGCTGCTTTAATAATTTCAGGTGAAGTGGTCAGCGTTGACTGCAATTGCGAGCCATTGCCCGTTAATTCCTGCATATTGGACAAGAGTACCATTTGCTGAAGAAATACTTGCAAAGGCCATTTCTCCGGAGAATTCAAATAAATAATAGCGCCAAAAAATTGATTCCAATAAAATACGGCTATAAATAAGGTGAATGCAGCCAGCATCGCTTTCGATAAGGGAAGCATGATTCGAAAGAAAATTTGCAGCTCATTGCAGCCGTCAATCTTCGCCGACTCCTCCAGATCGTCAGGTATAGATTCAAAGAAGCTCTTCATGACTAGAATGTTCCAGGCTTGAATGACCCCAGGCAAGATGATAGCCCACCAGGAATTGAGCAGCCCGAGTTGATCCATTACCAGATAGTTTGGAATTAAGCCTGGACTGAAAAGCATGGTGAAGACAACAAGGAAAATCATCGGCTTGCGGAAAGGAAGTAATCGCTTAGAAAGAGCGTAAGCGAGCATGGCGCTTGACATCAATGACAACGGAACGCCAACCAAGGTAATGAACAAGGAAGATTGAAGTGCATCCAAAAAACCACGTCCTGATAACACAAACTCGTATGCTCTTAAAGAAAAGGCTTCAGGCCATAATACGAATTGTCCGCTTATAAAGCTGGATGTGTTTGAGAAAGAAATGGCCAGCAAATAAACGAAGGGAACAACCATGGTCAGCGCCAGGAGGACCAATATAATGGTGATGATAGATTCTACAACGGCTTCACTTCGACTTCGTACCATGATACTCACTCCTATTAAACATACTAATAAAGTCCCTCATGACCGCGTTTCTTCACAACATAATTACTTCCGAGCACAAGGAGCAGACCAACCAAGGATTTGAAAATACCGACAGCCGTCGTATAGCTGAACTCTCCGCCTCTTATGCCTTGCTTATACACGTAGGTTTCAAATACCTCCGAGACGTGCTGATTGATCGGGTTTTGCATCAAGTAAAGCTGTTCAAAATTAACATCAAGCGTATAACCCAGCACAAGCACAAACATAATAACCATGACAGGGATGAGTGACGGCACCGTAACATACCACATTTGTCTCCAGCGTCCGGCACCATCCATTTTGGCCGCTTCGTAAAGAGAGGGATCAATTCCTGCAATAGCAGCCAGGTAAATAATCGAATTCCACCCTATATCCTTCCACACATTCTGAAGCACGATCAGCGGGTAGAAAAAATCCTCGTTAAAGAGAAATTCCATTCGACTCAGTCCAATAGCCTCTAGCATGGAATTAATAAAACCTTGCTCTTTGGAAAGAAAGAGATAGGTTAAGCTGACAACGATAACCCACGATAGAAAATGCGGGAGATACACCATCGTCTGAATGGAGCGTTTAACGAATTCTCGACGAATCTCGTTTAGCAGCAGGGCTAGCAGCACCGGTAGCGGAAATACCAGCAGACTTAGCAAGCTGATGACAAGTGCATTACGCAAAATCATAAAAAAGTCAGGGTCGCGGAACAGCTTGAGGAAATGCTCCATCCCTACCCATTCACTGTTCGCTATCCCTCCGTAAATGGAGTAATCCTGAAAGGCGATAATGATTCCCGGCATGGGCAAGTATTTAAAAAAGAATAAAGAGAGCAAGCCCGGTAAGGCTAGCAGATATAAATACTTTCTCTCCACTATTCTCTTCCATAGGGAGCTTCGCTTATTCAATTGAGGCGTTTTTTTCTGCAGCCTGCCGTCGCTGCTCATCGAATTTGTCATTTCTGCGTCCATAGGGCCTCCCCAAATCTTTTTTGATATACCCTTATTGTATCCATATAAACAGGGGCTATCTAACATTCCTGTATCTCGCCTGACACTATCGGAACCACTGTTTTTTACTTATATCCATAAGTTTATAGGAAAAAGGACCTCCATAAGAAGGCCCTCTCATAAATACAAATAGATTAATGATTATAAATCCGATAAATGATAACTGCTGCTTCAGCACGGGTTGAAGCCTTCTTAGCAAGGATGTAATTGCCGCTACCCTGTATAATGCCCTCAGCATAAAGTGCGCCTAGACTGTCAGTCGCATAGTCTGCGACTTGAGAGCGATCCGCGAACACAGCAAGTTGATCCGTATTGGCGCTTGGCAGCTCCTTGCCAGCATGCAACATTGCCTTGGCTGCCATCACCATCATATCCTGACGAGTAATGGATGACTTAGGCTCAAAGAGCCCGCTGCCTGTTCCTTCACTAATGCCAAGCGCCTTAGCTATACCAGCAGCTTCATAATAATAGTCCGCCGGTAATACATCATTAAAATTTTCAGTAAAATCAGCAGATAAGTCGAGGCTCTCCACCAGCAGCTTAAGAAAATCAGCACGAGTGATGTTGGCTTGAGGAACAAAATTCGTTTCGGAAACGCCATTGATGATTCCCTTGGAAGCCAACACTTCTATCGCTCGCTCTGCCCACTGCTGCTTGCCCGTGTCCTCGAACGTCTTCTGCACATAAGCTACGGCATAGAGACTGAAATGGGTCGTCTGAAATTGTACAGTCCCTGTTGCTGTATCATACCTGCCATTCTTGACTGGTATGGCCTTTCCTTTGCTATCAATGTACCATACGACGATATGTTCAGGATTTTGCAGTTCCTCATTTGTCGGAACGTACGGAAGCGCTATCGTCACAGGAGCTTTGCTGTTCTTCCAGGCTGTTCGTACCCCGTTGATCTGGACATGAAGCTCTACGACTGGACGATTCCCAATTCTGGCTCGCAGCGCATCATTTTGTTGACTCAAATCAGCAGTCCCAATGGATATGAAGATATCATCCTCCTGAGTCAGCTTCTCTTTGCCCAGCATGAGATCTGGTACAACAATCGTGCCAAGAACAGATTGAATTTCAAGCTTTCGACTTATTTGCTTCTCCGTGCCTAAGAAAAATGAAGCAGGCAGCTTCTGAACATATTCCGTTGCTCCTGCAATGCCTTCAAGCTCCAGCGTTACAAGCTTGATGCCTTTGTCATTCTCCTCGGCTTGCGCGAACGCAGCGTCGAGCTGCTGCTTGTCGACAGCTGCAGATGCTCGCTCACCTTCTAGCTCAGGCTTTAGAGTGATCACGTCAGCAGGCGGATCCGTTGGTGCTCCTGGTGTCGGCGTGACCGTCCCCCCTCCTGGAGCAGCTGTTGGTGATGGTGTCGGGGTTGCAGGAGGATCCGTAGCTGGTGGAGCTGTCTGCTCTCCAGCGAACTGCAGCTCAGCTTCTGCCTGCGATTCCCCCTTATCATCAGTAACAAACACTTTGAACGAAGCTGACTGGTTAAGCAAGCCTGTAGTCAACTCCGTTTGAATCCTGCCATCCTCGTTCGACCTGGCATTCCCGACAGCCTTTGCTTCGTTATTGGCCGTATCTACAACTCTCACCAAATAACGACTATCTGGCACAAACCCATCGCCGGTTATGCTGACGGCTCCATCAGCATAGGCTGCCTGAACGGTCACCTGCGCCGCTCCTGCCAGGGTTGCTGTCAAGACCAAGCAAATGGCCAGCATACACACAAACATCCATGATCTCCTCATTTTCTTCCTCCTCTTATTGAAAACGCTTACTATCCCATAGAAAGAATAGCACATGTCAAACAATCGCTTCTAACAGTATCGTTACCTGTCTATCAATAGCGATACGAGATTGGTAACAATGGTGCTATACACCTCTTCTCTCTGTTAGAGCCGTAGACGCCATCCTTTTATAATGATGAGGAATACAATTCGTAAGCTAAAGGAGCTGCAAGTTCTATGACAGCAAGTCAGAGTAAACCCTCTACTCTTCATGTTTCGCTTGAAGGCAACGATCAATGGAGCGGCCTCATTAAGCAGTCATCAGCAGGTCAAACGGATGGTCCGCTGCGCACGCTAGCTGGGGTAAAGGAACGTATCCGTCACATTCGTCAAATGGAGCAAGAGCCTGCACCGATTGATGTCTATTTTCAAAGCGGACGCTATGAATGGACTGAAACCGTCATATTCAGCGATCTAGAGCTTTCCAATCAACAAGACGCACCTATTCGGATTCATAAAGCTGCTGCGACAGATGAGGTCATTTGGGTCGGAGGCGCCATTCTTCAAGGCTGGGAAAAGGCTGACAAAGGCATATGGAGCTGCAGCTTGTCCGCACAAGGCCTCGCTGATCTTTCCTTCGATCAATTGTTCTGTAACGGGGTCAGACAAAGAACAGCTCGTTATCCGAAATACGTGTCAAGCAATCCATATGGCGGCGGGTGGGCTTATGTAGAAGGACCCGCTGTCAATCAATATGAGCAAGGACATGGCGAACGCGATCGTTTTTTTTGCAAGGATACGTCTTTGCAGCACTGGAATCATTTCCACGAAATCGAGCTATTTGTCTTCCCCCGCCACAACTGGCTGAATGACATTGTGAAGGTCAAGAGCTATAACAAGGAGACCGGTGAGGTGCTGCTTACCCGTCCAGCCATGTACCCCATCTACCCCGGCGACCGCTTCTATTTCCAGAATGTTCGCGAAGAGCTGACGGATCCAGGCGAGTGGTACCATGACAAGCAAGATAACAGGCTTTACTTCATTCCGCCTGCAGAGGTGGACCCTACACAAATGATCGTTTCCATTCCTGCTGTCAAGCAAATGGTCGAGATTAATGGCACGATGCCGGTTCTGGAGGATTTGAACGCCGAGAAGCTGGATTGGAGGGATAGCGGCGGCGATATCCGGTTGTCAGAATCGAATTATGAGGTCAAGCATGGCTATATCGAATTCCATGGTCTTACGCTCGAAGGCTGCGGTGGCGCAGCCGTTGTGGCCCGGCATGCAAGAGGGTGCGTCTTCTCCGGCTGCAACATTCGCAGCACACGCGGAGTCGGCATATATCTGAAGGAATGCTTTGATAGTGACATTAAGCATTGCGATATTTATGATACGGGCAGCCATGGCGTTTACGTATCAGGCGGCAAGCGCTCTCCTTTCCGTCAACAATATATAGACAGCGGCATTCATGTCGAGAACAATTATATCCATCATATCGGGGTGTTCCGCAAAAACGTGGCCGCTATTGCTTTGAATGGAGTAGGCATACGTATAGCGCATAATTATATGCATGATGGTCCGAGGTGGGGAATTCTTTCACGCGGCAACAACAACATGATCGAATACAATCATATTAGGCATATGAATGTTGAAACCAGCGATACAGCAGGCATTGACCTCTGTGATCGCGATTTGACTATGAACGGAACCGTCATACGGTATAATCGCATCCATGATATGCTGGGACTTCACAAGCTGGATGGAAAATGGAAAGCCCAGTCTTCTGCCCTAACGTACGGGATTTATTTGGATGATTATACAAGCGGCGTTGAAATCTACGGAAATCTGATTTACCGGACACCTTCAGGAGCGCTTTATTTCCATGCAGGCCGGGAGAACACAGCTCGCAACAATATGTTCCTGGAGACCAACCTGGAGCTTGTCTTCCTCAGACGATGGCCTGAAGATCTGGAGTATGCACATATTGGCACAAGAGGACTGGCACTGCGTGATAACTGTATTGAAGGCAATGTGATGGTAACCAAGCAAGCTAGCTCAGCCATTTATTATCTCGATCATTTGGAAGAGAAGGATGGCAAGCCAGACATGGACAGCAATACGATCGATCACAACTGGATTTGGCGATTTGGCCATCACTCATTCAATCAGATAAAGCCGCGCGGCAGTCAGGAGAAGGGGGGCAGCTCCTTTGAGCAGTGGCAGGAGTGGGGTTTTGACAGAAACAGCACCTTCATTGATCCTTGCTTTGTGGACTATGATGCGGATCAATTCCAGCTCCGTCCTGATAGCCCCTTGTTAGCCGAGGGCTTCGAGCCTCTCCCGCTTGAGCAGATGGGACTTTATCAAAGCGAAGCACGCGCAAGCTGGCCGATTTCAGAAGCGGAGGGTGTAAGAGAGCGTCCTCTTGTCCAGGAGAATGAAAGGTTGTAATTCGTGATAATGGGAACAAGCTCAACCGGTTGGTTGAGCTTGTTTTGTTGCTTTTGCTTATACAACCTTCTCTATTCGGAAATCATATATATTGCCAAGTGAGAAGGTTGTTCCGGACAGGACGAAATAGATGTCATACTTGCCCGTCACCGTTGTATCGATGCCGGCCGTGTTGTAAGCGGGTGAAGAGAACCCGCCAGTTGAGGCTATAACCGCTGTGCCAAGCAAGGGGCCGTCTGCGCTTCCAAGTCGAAGCTCAACCTTGCCGCCTGCGTTTGCATCATTAACAGCCGCATTTACCTTTAACCGCAACGGTCCCTCTGTTGCTCCAAAATCAACATTTCCGTAAGCGATAACCCCGTTATTGGTTACGGCAGTCCTTGTGAAATAGGTATTATAATTCGGGGTTATATTGGCTCGATTGTCATGATTGTTAACGGTAAATGTTGTAGAGTAAGCATTTTTCGCTCCTGCTACCTTGATAAGAGCTGTTGCTGTTGTTGTCATTCCACTCGCTGTAATGTCTGCTGTAATGGTGACTTGACCTGCTGCTACACCTGTAATGATGCCGTTCTCGTCAACAGTTGCAACCGCAGGATTCGAGCTGGAATAGACAGCCTCAGTTACTCTCGCCGCTTCGCCTGTATTCAGCTTTACTGTTACATTCGTCGGAACCGTCTGACCAGGGGTGACTATGCCAGCATGCACGGCCCCGCTGATGGTATTGGACGTCGATAATACAGCTTCGGACAAGGACAAGGCTTCAACTTTAAACTCCATCGCTTGGCCGATGTTCCATTGCGTGCCGACAAAGACAAAAAATACGTTTCGTTTACCGGTTATTGGAATATCAATAACACCCGTATTTACTTTTCCATTAGCGGAACCCCACCCGCCTGAAGACTCAATGGTCAGGGCGCCAGCCAGCGGCCCGTTCACTGAATCCAGTCGCATCTCTATCCTTCCTCCGGCATTGTCTGCTCCGACAGCCACCTTCGCTTTGAAGGTCATGTTTGGTTTCGCAGCTTCGCCGAAATCCACCTGACCATATTCAACCCAAGCATTGCTTGTGCGGGCTGCTGATGGACGCTCGAAGTAATTGTTCGTTATAATGAAATTGGAAAGATCATCATAATTAGCGGTCGTAAAGGTCGAGGTAAACGCATCCTTGACATTGGTAACCTTTACGCTAATGCTGCTGCTCTTGTTCACCTCGCCTTTGGTTACTTCTACCGTAATGGTTGCTGTCCCCGGCGCATCTCCTGTAATGACACCGTTGCTATCTACAGCAGCCACGGCCGGATTCGAGCTGCTGTACGTAACCGAATCAGCCTCTGCGTCAGTCCCATCGTTCATTTTGGCAGCAAGCGAAGTTTCTACTGCCACTCCAGCACTCAATACCGCTTGATAGACAGCACCGTTGACAGCGTTTGGGACCTGAAGGCTGACGCGGTCGAGCTCTACCTCTGCGACTTCAAAGCTTGCTGAGAAGTAACGTCCCATTCCCTTGCCGCTTGTTGTATGAACCGAATTGCCGTCTTTACCGACAAATTTCAAATATACCGTGTGCTTGCCTGATACGCCGCCTTCTGGAAGCTGGTTCATAAACCCGCCCATGATCACGCTGTTATTGATATCCCAAGGATCGGTGTAGGTTGCCGAGGTTGCCGTACGGATCAAATTCACCGTACCAATGGGTGTGCTTGCCGGATCATCAAGACGCACCTCCACCTTGCCGCCCGAATAATCATCCCCGCCTGCAAGCGGTGCGACTCCTTGCAGCTTGAACCGAACCGAGGTTTGAGGTGCGGTGCCGAAATCGACATAATGGAACGCCAGCTGCGCTCCGCTCAGCATCTTGTCGCTAAACTCGCTGCCTATCGTTATCGTCCCTGAGGCTACATCGACGGCAGCCGTTGTCGGACTCAAGCTGCCCATCTCGAACGCTGCCTTCTCTTCGGTGACAAGTACGGTTGCAGTCGCACTTCGAGTCACGCCTTCATATTGGATGCGTACACTTACTTCGGCGGTTCCTTTCATCAAGCCTTCCATCTCCCCTGTACTGCTAACGGACAAGACAGACTTATTACTGCTGCCGTATACAATGGAAGCTTTCGAGAGATCAATAGCTTCGCCCGTATTCAGCAAGCCCTCTATTTCCAGCTGATCCGTGTGTCCAACGAGCAACGGCGGAGTCTCTGATACATGGATCGACTCCAATGCTGCAATGATTTCTGGAATAGGAAGTGGTTGCTGCTCAACCGCTTGCTCAACAAGGCGAAGGTATCCCCACCCTGAGGTGCTTTGCCAGCCACGGTCAGACGTATCGTACCAGGCGGTAAGACCTGTGCGGTCATATTTAGTGCCTGTCCAATTCTCATCTGCAACCTGCAGATCAAAGCCCATCACTTGCTCCTGAACAGCTTCTTCAGTACTCGCATGAGCAAAGATGCCTGCTCCTAATGCTGGAGCCGTCATATTCGGATAATCATCTACAAGCCACACCTCCATACGAGCACCAGACTCAGCAACCGGTACTGTAAGCTCTTGTGCTGCTTGAGTGACGTTTACATCCACCTCTGCGCTCTCGCCTGATCCGGAAGTTTGCTGAATAATAAAATATTTACCACCAAGGAAATCTTCATCAGCACCGTTCAGCTCAATTGTGCGAGACATGCCGGAAGCAGCCAATTGCTCGTCGCTAATCTTGATGAATTTCGTTGCATTTGAATTTAACCGAATTTTACCTTCCAAATAATAGCCGCTGCCATCCTCCTTCAGCTTCGTTTGAGCATCCTCCATTGCAAGCCAATTACCGCCCCCAGTCTTCAATCCTTCAAAGTTAACCCGATATTGGGCATCATCAGCTTCATAAGCTGTTGTTCGTCCATAGTTCTGATCCAGGAACAGCTCCACGCTGTCATGCTTATAAGGCTCTGCGCTTTCCGCGAATAAGCTGTTCTTATCTGTCACATCGACATAGAAATATAAATACCTGTTGTCCCACAGCAGCCGAAACTCTCCCAAAGCATTGGTGCTTAAGTCGCCATGTACCTTCCTCTCTGTCTTAGCAGAGGTTGTGGTATTCCATAACTCATCCAGTTCACCGTCTATGACCGGCGTACCCTTCGAGGCCTGGATAATATATTGTCCAGGAGACGGGTCAGGAAGATTCGGTACTGGCTGATCACTAAAGTTTTTCACTTCCCAATTCGAATGCTCATCCACGCCAGTGAAGGACTTCCAGCCCTCCAAATTTGTGTATCTCGCATTCTTTCCATCTGCCTTGTCCACAATGAGAAAGGCCTGGTCCCGAAAGGGAGCGGAATACGTGTTGTTGTCCGTTTCGACTTGCAGCGTGCTGATCCATTTGGCATAAGAAACCGCATCGTTATAATTGTAGCCAAACAGCTTGCTGTTCGCGCCGCTTGCAGATACAACCGAGTTTTTAATCGTCATATCGATCGGAAACGAATTCCAATCCTCATTGGTTTCAAAATTAGGCAAATCGTAGTCGGTAGACAGCGTGCCTCTGCCCTTGCCGCCATCGCCGTAAATCATAATTTGCGACAGGGTATTGTCTGAAATATCAGCACCATCCACTGTCACCTTCTCCGAGCTGGAATTGTATATCCCATAGCGCTGATTGTTACGAATCTCCGCATTCTTAATGACAACAGGCCCAAGGTTGGCCTCTACCATATAGCCATCCAGCAGATTGCCATTTGTTACACTGTTATCAAAATAAGTATCCATAATATCGGTGTCCGGCCAGATACCCGTAGCCAAATTATCATTAGCTACATGATTCTTGATCCAAGCTTCATGCATGTACATATATTTAACGCCAGCCGGATCCCAGCCTCTCCAATTGTATGGAGATCCAAGCCAATTGTTGCGGCTGGTCTCATTATCCTCCTGAAGAAACTGCTTTGACATATAAATCGCCATTCCCTTGCCGCCATTATCATTGGCTTCTACTCTGCGCAACGTTACATGATCCGTGACAATCACGCCGATACCCGTATAATGATTTTTGGAAACCTCCATGTCCTCAAGCAGCAAGTGGCTGCCCAAATAAAATTCAACAGCACTCAGCACTGCGCCGGAGGCCTTCTCGAACTTCAGGTTTCTCAGCACAAGATGGTGAATTTGATACGTATCTAATAATCTGCCCGCTGTGTTCTTGTTTCCGTTGCGGCCAAGAAACCGCGGAGTTTCAGACACCTCTACCTTGGCGTCATTGAGATTTGCGGCTTCCTCATGATAAACAAAAACCTTCTCCTCGGTCTCCGAAACATAGAACGTTCCCGGCTTCAATTCTTCATAGCTTAAAACCGGAAGAAGCGGCTCATTATTCACTCTGACCGATTCTTTGCGCAGAATCGGCTGCGGTGTAATATCTCCAAACGGGTCTGTACGGAAGCCCCATTTGTATGTCCAATCCTTATAATATATAGATCTTTCCTCTGCGGCTTCCTTCTGCCAATTGTTCCATTGCTGCGAGCCGCTGAATACGACATTGCCTTGTCCTTCAATAATAATGGCTTTCCCATTGTTAGTGCCATTTCCGTATAGACGGATCGTATCCTCAGGGTAGTACGTCCCCTCCTTGATCAGAATTTTGGTGGATAGGCCATTCTTCTGATTCTCCACAGCAACTGCTGCGGCCTTGTTCAAGCTCGCATAAGGCTCAGCCTCTGTTCCTGCATGCTCATCGCTGCCATTAGTCGCCACATACAAATACACATCCGGATTGCTTTCGTCAATCTGCGCTCCTACCACGTCATTTCGATCAATCATCGCTGCTGCTGCACGCTCAGGCACGACCAAGTATCCGCCGCTAAGCAGAGCCATGATAAGCAATAGATTAAGCGCCTTCAACCATCCTTTATTCCGATTCATTCATTCATCCATTCCTTTCTGTTCAGTCATTTAGGCCCATGAGACTGCAAGCGCAGGGATGTTGCCGCTTACACTCACTTCTCGACCATGCCATCCTATTATCAAGGGAAGCGCTATCAATTATCTAACATATACGGAACTTAACTATCGTAAAGAAGACTTTTTAATCAAAAAAGGACGATCAAAGGTGTAAGTACAGGTCGCATCTATTATAATGAATTTGATGGTCTTTGTTGGCATATTATCGTTCCATTCCAGCCGATTTGTCCATTACACTACAGGTTGAGGTGGCAGTGAGCATGCATTACCAAAACATTTCAATAGATGAGCCTTTCAAATTCGGAAAAGGAATTGTACAAACGGGAGCTAATGCGCCCTACGAGCTTCATATGCATGATTGTTTGGAAGTCAATATTGTCGTGCAGAACCGCATTGTCAATCATTTTGGCGATCACAGCTTCATAGGTGAGGAAGGAGATGTATTTGTTTGTCGACCGTTCGAGGCCCATTGGGGAAGAGCTTATGATGACAAGCCTGCAACCTGGATCATGCTGTTGTTCCCGCCAGCGTCCGCAAGACTGATTCCTGACGGCTTTGAGCTGCTTCTCCCGTTCTATACCGATATGCTGCCAAGTCCGGTTATCCCTGCTGACAGCCCACATGCTCAAGCTGTAGCCCGTGCTGCCAAACAAGCATTTGCGGCCCAGCAAGACAGAACAAGAACGAGCAGACCTTCCGCATTTGTACATTTTATTGAAATATTAATTCACATATACAAATACGCCGAAACAAAGCGCTCAAGCAGGCACAAAACCGGGGAGCTGGAGCCTGTCTTAGCTGCCATTCAAGAGATGATTATGAACTACAAAGAGAACATGTCCACAGACAGGCTCGTGCAAGCGAGCGGACTCGGTAAGACGGTATTCTTCAACATGTTTCGTTCGGTGACCGGCACATCCCCGCATGATTTTTTAATCAAACTTCGTGTTCAGGATGCCATGGAGCGTCTTCGCAGACAACCAAAGTCTTCCGTTGTGGACATTTGTCTCGAAAGCGGCTTTCAATCCCTGCGCACGTTCAACCAAAGATTCAAGGAGTATACGGGGTGCAGTCCCAGCCAGTATCGTCTGCAAATGCATGGTGATCGTTAAAGGCATCAATTGTCATTTCATTCAGAACTCCAGCACGGCCATGGCATGAATGTAAAGCTTCGGAACTACAATTCGGATCGCACAACCTCCGACCTTCGTCCACTGCAGCGGCGTCATCTCTGGCGCCATATATACACGATTAGGCATAGCTTTCGGCCTAAGCGTTACCGCAATAGCTTCTCTGACTGTTGGCTCCTCAATCACCGTCGGCCCCGTACTTCTCTTCGCAGCATATTGAATGAGATGAAGAATCCAGCGGTCTGGCTGCTCCATTAATGAGACTTCGACCGAAGCATGCGCTTGCTCCACCTCGATGATTCGTTGGGATGCCGGGAGCATAGCCGAAATGACATTCAGCATAAGCTGACGAACTGTATGACTGCCGCTGTGATAATAATACTCAGCTATCGGTGCGCATACGACCGCAACCGCTCCAGCTCCTTTATCCATTAGCATAATGCCTGGCAGCCCTGATGGATTTCCTGCTGGCGGGTGATAATGACCGAATTTCTTCGTTATCGGAATATGCTCATAGGTATCAATGACTTCAGCAAGAAGCTGCTGCTTGAAGTTGAGCTGCTCATCTGCTTCAAGTTGTACACATTCGCCTTTAACCATGTACGGAATAGGCAGAACTCCGTTAGCTGCGGCAGCCCCTTGCGGCTGAACATACATGCCTCCCTCCAGGCTGCCTTTATAATGCAAGCCGGTCACCTTCTCAAGCCACTCGCACCATTCATGCCTATGCCAAAGTCCACTGCCGCTTATGAGCAATCGTCCTCCTCGCCCCACAAATTCATCAAGCCTTGGTATAAGAGCATCATCAAGCGTCTTGTTCTCGGCCAGCCAAATCAGCTTATATGCGTCAAGCTCACTATTGATGTCAATGACGTCAAACTGCATGCTGCCTTCTAGCAAAGTAAGACCCGCTCCGTAGAAGGATGCCGGAGATTGCTGCGGAGAATAATAGCTGTCATTCACCGTATGTCCGTTGCTGTTTCTCTGTGGATCAGCCAATACCCCGATATAGGGGACAGACTTGGCATGGAGCGTCCAAGGCTCCTTGGTTATTACATCCCGATAAACACCGCCAATCAACTCATATACACCCGGCTCTGCCGTACCATCAGGATGCAGCTGATCTCCAACGCAGCAGGCTCCCAGTGTTGCCATCATCTCAGCGGCTTCAAATGACATTTGGACCGCAGAAGTTAAGCCGCCGAAGAAGCCCCAATTAAAAGGAAATCTCGTCGTCATGCCTCCGCTGCGTACGGGCAAGGTTCGAATATATCTGGCCATAACCGGAAAATGATACGCATTCCAGGTCACTGGCGCCTCCAGCTCGATAAAATCCAACTGCTCGCTTCGAGCTCCCCCGACATACCATTGTGAATTGCAAGTAAACAGCATGGCAGGACTAGCAGCTTTCACGATTTGCCGCGATGATTCCATAAATTTGTTTAAGGTAAGCTGAATGAGATGATCATGTTGCTCGCTGTTGTTGATGTCCAAATTAAGCTCAATAGCTTTGTTCTTGCAATGGGGGCAGAAGCACGTTCCCTCCGGGTATACCACCATATCGAGAAAAACGCCAGCAACCTCAGGAAACAGTCTGACGAATTCACGCAGCTGGGGATAAAACCTTTGCTCAAGAAATGGCGAATTGTAGCAAGCCCATCCCCAATGGCGGCCCTGTTCGGTATCGAGCAGCCTTCCCTCCCTTGTCAGCATGGCCCATTCGGGATGCTTAATCACAGATCTATCATTAATGCCTGGGCCAAAATGCACAAAAATCTCGATTTCCTCCTTCTTCGCAGCTGCAAGCAACGGCCTCAGCATGTCTCCCTGCAGACTAGGATGAACAGGAGCTTCGTCTCCTTCGTAATAGGCATTCCCACAGGCGCATAATCCGAAAACCACCGTTACTGCATTGACAGCTGCTGCTTTCCAAGTACGAACAAGCATTTCAGGATCATAATGCTCACCTACCTTGCTCACCCAGTGGGGCGTATGAAAATCAAGATGGATCTTTCGGCTGCTTCGGTTGTATAATCGTTCATGCTTGCTATTCGTTAACATTCCCTTTCCCCCTAAACCTAGATAATGAATACCAGACCAGTCTAATGGATAAGGTAGCCCTACGTCTTTACACAACCGTTCATTTGTTTATAATATCGTTCATTTATAATAATTTGAACTGCGAACCGAATGTCCACTATAATGAAAGTATTGTACTTTTGGAGGACTTCACTATGACGCAGCATCATACAGTAACGCTACTAAATCTACACCCAGTTATTCATAGCGCACATCGTTATGAATACGTGGGCGGACCTTACGAAAAAGAACGAATTGGAAGTAGCTACGCTCTGCATTTATTTACAGAAGGAAAAGGTTCAATGACCGTTAATGAGCGAAGGTTAGCTTTACGTAGAGGTGATCTCGTCATTATACCCCCAGCCATCCCGCATACCTTTCATGCTGCTGCGGATAACCGCATGCATTGCTATAATGTATATTTCACGGTTCAAGGCGGACGGGAAGTCCATGACAAAAAAACTGACTTGTCCTTTATATTTTCAGACGCACCTTCACCGAACAGGCCGGAAATTTACCGAGACACCCCCCGTTGTTCGGAACTGGAGGAGTTGCCCGCTTTCATCTCTATGAGCACCTGGCCTTATCTCATCGACAGCTTTATGCAGATTATAGCCTGCGACCAAACTACAGGACCGTCAAGCCGAAAGGCTGCTGAGCTGCTGCTGCACAGCTGGCTCCTGCAGCTTAGCGATGCCCTTATCATACAGCCCGAATCTATTGATCCACACATAAGCTCTTTGCTTGTCGCCATTGAGCAGGATGCGGATTGGTGGAATTATTCGATAAATACGATGCTTAATCGATCCGGCCTGGGCCGCACGCGGTTTTTTAGTTTATTCCGTTTATCGACAGGGGAAAGTCCCACTGCTTATCTGCTGCGTCTACGCATGAGAAAAGCCGCCCTCATGATAAGAGAGAGCGGCCTTTCAGTCACAGAGATAGCTGAGAAGCTCGGCTATCCGACCATTCATTATTTTTCTAACCAGTTCAAGCAGTATTATGGTATTAGTCCTACACAATTCAAGCTTTCAAGGTGGTAGCTTAATCTGATTTAGTCTTTTCGGATACGTCCACACAAACCATTTCTTCTCTGCAATCTTCGTTCTTGAGCTGAATATTTATATGATTCAGCTGCAGGCCTTCGATATGTCTAAGAAACAGACCATAGCTTGGCAGAACACCAAACACATGGAATTCAGGATAGTTGGCGCCCATCTCAATCACATCGGAGGCCGATTTATGATACTCTTGCACGCCTCCGGGAAGCGTAAGGTTCAACTGTTCGAGCGTTATATTCTGAAGCTTGGAGGTTGGTAGGCCAGAGATGACGACTCCCCCCTTGCCATTCCCCCATATGCCATCATTGGTAACAAAGCCAGAATGAGGACCTGGGTCCCAGGCAAAGCCTTCTGCATCCACGACATCCGCCTTGATATTCGAAATATGCACATGACGAATGACTCCTGCCTCGCGAGGCTCATCTCCCTCGAAATACGTTCGCAGCCGCTCGCCAACGGCTATGAATATCGGCCCGGTCGTATTCATCATGGTAATATTCCGTATCGTTACATTTTCCACGCTTGCGCCATCAACAGGAACAATCTTGATTCCGCAGCCTTCCGTATCGTATATGGTGCAATTCTCGAAGAGAATATTCTGGAAATCGCCATAGGACTCCGTTCCGATTTTAAAGGCTGCCCAGCGGCTAGTAATCATGCAGCTGCGGACAACAATATCCGAGCATACCTTGCGTATCGTCGCTTTCAGGCAGATGCCGTCATCTCCCGTATCGATATCGCAATGCTCGACTAACACTCTGCGACAGCTGTCTATGTCGATCCCATCGTTGTTATGATTGATTCGACTGCTGATGGTCAGATTCGTTAATTCTACATCCTCGCAATCGAGCAGGTGCAGGCACCAGGCTGCCGAATTCTTGATTTCCACCCCATCAAGCACTACATTTTTGCAATCGACAAAGCGGCACAGAAACGGTCTTTTTCCCTGCTCAGGGTGCGCATCATGAAAGGCCCCGCCTCGACCATTAATGGTGCCTTCACCATAGATCTTAACATTTTCCGCTTCTTCGCCGTAGATTAGACACCGCCCTCGCTCCTGGTTCACAGCATCTACAAACAGACGAATATCGCTTTTGTAGTCGCTGAGGTTGTCGCTTCCCAGTAAGACAGCTCCTTTGTCTATTCGGATGACCGCATGACTCTTGATTACCAAGGTACTAATTAAGTATAGACCTGGTTCAATAACGGCTTCGACTCCATGGGATGATGAGTAATCAATTGCCTTCTGAATAGCGGCTGTATCCAGATGAAAGCCATCCCCTGCCGCCCCAAACTGTTTAACTGTAATCGTATCCAGTTTTCGTTTATTCGTCATGTTTAGATTCCTTTCTTCCTTCGAGGCTGCGGCTTTCGTTCTAACCAAGTAATTATAATGCAGTTCTATTATAATGATTTCAGCTCTGCATCGCTTGCCGAAATGGACGCCGAACCAGCCAGTTTGTCCAGGGTGTAAGCAGCAATGGTAAAATACCCATAAACAGCAAATGAACATTTCTCAAATTGCAATGAGCTTGGACGAGATCGGAAGACCATTCGGAGTTGGCTGCATGAGAGTGAAACCCAAATCTATCAACGGACGTTAACGACTAAACCTTGCTTAGTGGAACCTTTCAAAGATTATGTGGATTTCAGTGGTACACAGATCAAACTGTTCGGCACCAAGGACGTCCATCACGGCATCGCGACCGTCTCCATTGACGGCGGTTCTGAAGTGGATGTCGATTTCTACGCTTCCTCCCGCGGCGACAACACATTAGTTTGGATCAGCCCGACGCTATCAAACGGCAGCCACACCGTCAAATTCCACCTTACGAAGAACACATTTGCTCTTGGCTAAAGGTAATAGGTGTTCGCCAACCACCGTTCGGGACTTTCACCCTAGAGATGACGCCCATGCTGGGCGTCCGGCGAATAGAGCGCCGTGACGGACCGACTCGACGCTCTGTATTTCATTCATTTAGCTCCATCATCTCTCCTGGACTTGATCATTGTCTACAGTAACTAAATATTTATGTCTGTGTAAGGATAATACTGTTCCTTCGACACGAATATTTCAAAAAAACAGATAAAGAACATTAACTTCCGGCATCCGCATCAACTCGTCTTTGAGATGGCTGAACCGACCGCTAGGCCCATTGCCGGCATATGCGCCGTTCGTTTGATGCCCCCCCCTTATGGAGCCGATCAAAAATAAATGAAGTTGCAGTTTTTCGGATGCAATTAAACTTGCAATATCTAGCAGACGTAATGCATCAGCTATTTGAACATATAGATGTTTAATACACGACGAACGCATCCAGCAGCATATTTGTACCGCTGACCTTTATGATCTTCAAGGTGTGGCTCCCGGATGACAAGCCGCGCTTGCTGAATAATGTTTGCTGATAAAGAGTCGCGCCATTGTAGCAGTTGAACCGCCCTTGATATACGTTATCGAGATAAATATCCACCTCGCCCATATCATTGGCTTTCTCGGTAATATACTCAATTCCTGTTCCGTTGAATGTATAAGTGAAGTAGCTTCCATTCGCACTCGCATAATGGACATCGTCTTCGTAATCGCCTGCATTGCGATTGTTCGAATCTCCCCAGCTGCCGGTATAGGCAATGCCGCCGAAGTCATCGTTGATATATGCGCCTGTATAAATTCGCACCCCGTCAACCAACATAAAGGTTCCGCCTGTCTTGATCGCCTTGAGCGTATGGCTTCCGCTCGAGAGTCCGCGAATGCTGTACAGCGTCCGCGCCGTCTGAGTTGTCGCGCTATAAGCGTCAACCGTTGTCTGGTACACGTTATCGATATAAATATCCACGGTGCCCATATCGTCTGCCCGCTCGGAAATATAATCGATGCCGGTCCCATTAAACGTATACGTAAAGTAAGCGTTGTTGGCCGTGGTGTAGTGCACGTCGTTAAAGTAATCGCCGTTTGGCCGGTTCGAAGAGACCGACCAAGCGCCCGTATAAGCGAAGCCGGAAGCCGTGTTGTTGGTAACGGGACCTCCATACCCGGATACTCCGGAACCGTTATAAGCTCCGATGTTCGGCGAGCCGGTTGACGAGACCGCGTTGCCCCAGTAATCCAAACCGCCGTTTCCTGCAATGAGAGTGCCTGCGCCCAGAGCCGGTGAGCCGGTCAGCAGCTTATAACCGTCGACCGTATTGCGTCCATCCCCTCCCGAGCCGGGATTTGCCAGCATAGGATCGCGGTTTGATTTGTTGACATCCGAGCTTGGCCCAGGATGACCAAAGTATAGGTTCCGGTCGTAAGTGAAATTGTTATCGTAGATACTGTCCGAATTGCCTACGAAAATATTATTGTACAACTTTTTGCTGCCGTTAAGGGGGAAACCATGCGTGTGCATGACAATTTTCCCTGTTGTGTAGACGGTGTTGTTGTAAATATCCGCAGGCCTTGCCTCTAGGTTAAAGCGCGCGCCTACGCCGCTGCGGACTCCATCATTCTGGCTAATGTTATAACGAAATACAAGCTTGTCCACTTGGTTGGAGCAGCACAGGAGGAAGACGCCCCCGTCGTTATTGTGGCTGTAGTTGTATTGAAACGTATGGGTGCCGGTGGAACCCCAGTCGATATCCCAGGCCATTGAATCCGCGCCGACCCAATTCATGCCGCCAACCTCATTGTATTGGAATAACGCGTTTTTGCTGGTCCAATTCCAGATTCCCGCGATATAACGCTGGTCGGCTCCAATCGACGCCAAATTCCGCGCCGTGTTGTACTCTACGATCGGAGCATCAGAGCCGCCGACAATGATACCGTCACGACCGGTATTGTAGACATAATTTCCTTTAACGCGTACATTCGTATTATAGCTCACTGTTGAAAGGTTCGTGCTTTGACTAATGTCGTTCATGACGAGAATGCCCATACCGGTAGAATCATAAACCGTATTATTCTCGATCAGCAAGTCATTAAACTTCGCTGCCACAACTGGCGTGTTGTTCTTGACGAAGATGGCCGCCGAGTAGAAGGGGCTGTACGGTGTCGTATCCCATTCCGACACGCCTTTGACATCGTGCACCACCAGATTCTTGAGATGTATTCCGTTATAGGTTCCAGCTTGTGTTGCCAGTATGCTGATGCCGGAACGCTGGGTGCGACTTGAAGCATTATTTGTTATTTCCAGATTCTGAATGGTCCAATATTGCTGATTCTCCAGCTTAACGGTCGTATCCACCGTACCTCCGCCGCTTATCGTCGGGGCGTTGCCCGTGCCGTAGCGATCCATGACGATTGGATTACCCGCAGCCCCGGATCCTTTCGGCCATAATTGTCCCGTCCATACGCCTCCTGCCTTGAACAAAATCTGATCGCCAGCTTGAAAAGTCGTGCTGTTCACTTTGGTCAGTGTACGCCATGCCGACCCGGTACCGGTGCCGCTATTGGCGTCATTTCCATTCACCGAATCTATATAATAGGTGGTATTAAGGGCTGAAACGTCTGTCACGCTCCATACGAATCCTGAACCTAGCAGCATGAGAACCAGTAGCCATCTGAGCGCCGCGCTCGCCTTCCAAGCTTTCAACATTAGTTTTTCCTCCCTTGATCAATTGGGTACGTTCATCGGTTCCAGCGAATGCTCCGCCTCGTCCTAGTTCGGCTTACATCATAACCCCCTCCTCTCTTCAAATCTCCGTCATCTAGTCAACCGCCTTCTCCAGCCATTTCTTGTCGATGTTCAGCTCTGCCGACGCTGCCCGCTCTGCAATCCATTGATCGACTCTCTGCTCAAGATAATGACCGGCCACCTGATTGCGAACCGATTCGTAATCTGCGTAACGAAAGCCGGGCTTTTCCAAAGCGACCGCCATCACAACTGACTCTTGTCCCTTCGATGATTTCGTCCAGGTCCCCGCCCCGGCTTGAAGGGTGTCGCGAACGAACAACGTGTAATCGGGCAACTGTTCGCGGGTAGGCGGGAGCTGATAGACGCTCTCCTGTACGACGGCCTCCGCGAAACCGGCCTCCTCAAGCAACGTTCGGGCTTCCCAGGACGTACGCGGGTCGCGGGATACAAGAAGCTCATAAATACGGTCCGCTTCTACAAGATCGACTGCAGCGCCTTTCGGAACGGAGACAACCAATAGAGCGGCTTCTCCGGATCGGAAGTAATCTTCGCGCATCTCCTCGTAATGCTCCCGCAGTTCTGCATCCGTTGGCGACCATTGTTCGCGCAACGCCTGTCTGACCCGATCGGCAAGTCCGCCCATTCTCTCGAAATAATAGGTGAGTGCCTGATACTGCACTGGCCCGTACACCGGTTCTCCGCGTTCAGCCCGCTTGTTCCGCTCGGCGTTCTCTTTCTCCATATCCGCCATCATGACCGCAAAGCCGGGTTCCGATGCAACTCCTGCTTCTTGCGCTAGTTCTCTCAACAGCAGCACCGGCACCGCTTCACGCGTTAACTCCTGCGTCAGGCGATCTAGCGGCTGCTCGATCTCGTGAGGCTGCGTCCAGAAGTCCGGTCCGTAATCTAAGCCGTACTGTGTCCGGAAATATTCGATAACCGCTGCTCTTGCAGCGCCCAAATATAAGCCGATCTCCCCCGCTTCCACCCCTTCCCCGTTAATGGCAGCGACTGCTTCCCTGTCAGAGGAATCCTCGCTCGCGGAACCTTCCGCCGAGGGTAAAATGCGCCATTCGCCGAACAACAGCGCAATGACGACCGCTGCGGCAAGAGCAAGTACGGTTAGCGACAATACAACCGGCGTTTTCCTCATCCTCTTCACCTTCCTTCGAATGGCGGCTCGCGCCGCACCTAAACCTAACTTTTTGGGCGAGTTCATGCGTTCCTTAGGGCTCCGCGTTATGCGCTGAAGCTTAGCCGAACAACCATCCCTTGCCCCAAGCGGATTGTAAGGCGAGTCTCGCAAGACGACCTTGCACCGCCTAGATCCTCCCATTCGACGCTTGAGCCGGGCTGTGGATTCTCAATAACGGCTGTTCCCCCGCAGTCGCCTTGGAGCTCCACCCAAGCCACCTTGCCCCCGCGATGAGAAGCAGACACCAGAACGCCGCCATCCGCCCGCAAGGATAGAAATTCAGCGTCCCGATTCGCCGGCCAGCAAGGGAATACCCGAATAACGCCCTCATAGCTTTGCATCAGCATTTCCTGAATGCCTGCGGTAATGCCGCCAATCGTCTCGATGCCGCCGCCGCCTTGGTAGACCCATAAATTAGGGTAGCCGTGCGATTCCAGCTTGCGGCGGAGCCTCTGTAATAGGAGCTCCGGTTTGAGCCCAAGCCTCGCAGCCGCAGGATAGACGGTATCGAATCCATTGAACGCTTCGACGAACGGCGCAGCGCTCATGGCCTCCGCTTCACATTTCAATAGGCTGTAGACCTCCGATTGACGCTCCCGGCCAACGACGCCCGCGGGATAGACCGTCCCCTGCATGAACAGACGCTTGTTCATCTCATGGTTCCGCTTGGAGCCCAGCCCCTTAGCAGCGCCGATCAAGCGTTGCTCGCCATCCAACTCATGGACGGGATAAGGACTAAGTCGGGCTATAATGTCCAGCTGCTTCGTTGTTCTCGGCGACTCCAGACCCAGAGCTTTCTCTAATTCGCACAAGCCCTCGAAGAGCATACGGATAAGCCCCAGCGTCAGCACGTTATTGCGGTCCAGATGGTCCATCCAGTCCGGCCCGTCCCAAGGTCCTACTTCGTTTAGACAATCATCGACAACATGATAGAAGCCGTCCTCGTCGACAAGATCCTCCTCCCAGAACAAGGCAGCCTGATCAAGGTAAGGGTGTATTCTTAGCCCGTATTCCATATCCGGCAGTGCTCTCCAGCGCATAAGCATGTTTACCGCGCCGAAAGCCGCATTGCTCTTCTGGTAATGAAAGGCCGGACCTTTCGATTCCCATGACGTGCACAATCCTTTGGGACCAATCCCGACATCATAATAAAGCCCCCCCCGGTCCGCGTATTCTCGCGCATATCGCCTACCTCTCTCCATGTAATCGAGCAAAGGACGGTCATATGGCTCCGCGAGGCCGATTCTGTTGCCTCCGTATACGCCCCACCATGGGGCCTGATAGTTATAGTTAAGGTGGTAATCCCCCGCCCATTCCGGCGTATCTCCGGTTATCCAATTGCCGTACAGGCCCGGCGGAAAGGCTGGATTTCGACTGCAGCATGCTAGTAAGTAGTAGCCTCCGTAGTAATACTTCTCGATCAAGTCGTCGCCAATATCCACGTACGAAGCCTCCCAGAACGTCCGCCACCAAGCCGCATGGTCTTCTCGTAGATTGGCCAGGCTGCTGGCCGCCAGACGGTCAGCCTCGGCTTGAGCCGCTTCGATCAGGAAGCTGCCATGCGTTTCTCGGGTGGCAAACGCCACGATCAAGGTCGCTTCCTCTCCGTCGGCCAATTGGAACGAAGTATCCGACTTGCCCATGACATGCATGGACGCGGCCATTCCGGACGGCCATTCCAGCTCTGCGCCCTCGAAGATTCTTGCAGCCGTGGCTTTCGGGCCCGACGACCAAGATCTCGCAGCTCCTCCGTCTCCAGGCTTTGCCCAGAGCTCCGTCTCGATACGCAGCGGGCCGCCTTCCGCTCGCAGCGTTACGATCAGCGCCTGTCCCTCTGCAGGTGTCCAGGCCTCTAAATGAAGAGTCCCTCGGTTGCCTGCGAATCGACCGATAGTCATGGGCTCATATAGCTGCTGCTCGACGTGGTAAACCGCATCCAGCAGCCCTTCGGCACGGATATCCAGCCCGCCGAACAAGCGCGGACCTCCTTGCGGATAATGACCCTTCGCCTTCCAGAAGTCGCACTTGGACAACCAGAACCTTAGATTTGACGGCGTGCCGGACAAGCATGCTCCTAGATCGCCATTGCCTAGCAGCGGACCATCAGGAATGAGTGGGTCAGGCGTTCGAGTCGCAGGGTTGTCAAAGATGATGGTTATGTCGTCCAATTTCTCCTTTACCTTGCTGCCGATTGTGCTTGCTTCTGACTTCATGCGAGTTCTTCCTTCCATATTTGAGGTGTGTCGCTTTCTGCTGCTCTTCTCGCCTGCAAAGTGATACTTTCTCCGCTGCCCAACGATAACTCCCGATAACAAAGCCCGTAGCTTGACGGAAGCAATCTCCCCGTATCCAGGCCCCTTGCGGAAAGCATGGAAATTTCCGACGCAGCATAAGGCAAACGAAGGGTGAAGTCGGCATCCCGCGAGGCGGTCAACACCGCTTGCAGGCCGTCCTTATCCCAATCAAGAGATACCGTGACACCGCAACGAGTCGATAGTCCTGTTATGCGGCCATGAGCCCAGCGCTCCGGCAAAGCGGGAAGCAGCTTGATCCACCCAGGCGCCGAGAATAGCAGCATCTCCTGCACCGCGGCGGCAAATCCCATATTGGCATCGATTTGGAACGGCGGCAGAGCGCCATGCCCCCAGAACATCGTAATGCCTTGCGCACGCCAATCATTATGATAGGTGAACAAATTAGGACCGACGCATGAGCGGCACAGCAGCTCCAGACACTCAAGCGACTTGTCGCCCCTGCCGAACCGAGCGTATAACAAAGCCATATGAACCAGCGACCAGCCGGTTTGCTCGTTCAACCCAAGCTCAAGACGGAGCTCGAGCGCTCTCTCTGCCGCCCGGAAGAGCTCGGGAGTTGTCTCCTCCATAAGCTCCCATCCCGGGAAAACAGGATACAGATGCGACAAATGCCGGTGCGGATAATGATCCTCCAATTCATCTTGCAGCCACTCCCGGAAAGCCCCGTCGGCATTAACGCCGTAGGGCGGCAGCCGATCGGCCAGGGCTCGCCATCTCGCCGCGTCCCCTTCCCTTACCTTAAGCTCATGGCATGCGGTCGCCGCATGGAGCCATACTTCCCGCGCCACGGCTATATCCATTGCCGCATTGACCGTTACGTAGCAATGCGGGCGGCTGGAAGGATAGTTCTCCGGCGACAGGGACGGAGCGAATCGCAGCAAACCGGATTCGTCGCTTTCCACGAAATCTTCGTAGAAGAGCGCCGTCTCCGCCAAGAACGGGAGCGCCTTGTTTAATAGAAACGTTCGATCTCCGGTATGCAGCCAGCGATCGTATAGAAGCTGCGCCAGCCAGCCTGCGGCAGCCGTCCATGCCATCCATCCGCCGCCCTGCATCCTGCCGTGCGTGCTTTGGGCGATCGGAGCGAGGATGCCTCTGCAGCCATAAAGCGTTCTGGCATTCTCCCTGTAGTCGCTCATCATAGAAAGGTAGTAGTCGACGTATGGATCGGTGACTTCTGCAAGGCTCCCCGCAAGAGCCTGCCAATAATTCATTTGAATATTCTCGTCATTATGATAATCGCAGGACCATGCCGGCCAATAATCTCCGTTCCAGAGCCCTTGAAGATGGGCGGGCAAGCCGCCGGAGCGCGAACTGGACAATAACAAGTATCGGCCGTAATAATACATTCGTTCCACTAGCGAGCCGGACACATGTCCGGCGTAAGCCTGCGCCAGAAGCGCCTCGTTCTCTATATGTTTATCTTGGTTTACATCCTTGTCCTTAGTATCGCCGATGTTTAACATGACTCTGTTGAACATGACGGCATGCTCGCCGAGATGCCGTTCCAGAAGTGATTCGTAGCCTTGCTCGAGTCGCATGCGCTTAAGCTCATCCGAAAGTCTTTCGCAGATCGAATTAAGCTCACTCTCCGTCCCTGCTTCCAGCTTCACCGCGAGCAGCAGCTTAGACGCGCCGGACAACGTTATCCCATTGACATTGAACAGGCATTCGCCGTCTGATTCAAGCCGCGCAACGGCGACGTGGGCATGACCATCCGGATACACCGCACGATACACGAGTTCATTTCCGATCACGTTCTTTTCCCATTCGAAAGGCGGCTGCGCAGGCGCGGCATCCTGCCCTGAGCCAAGGGATACGCGCGGCTCGGAATCCCTTGCGCTTAACCAAATAGTGACATCCGGCAAGATGCCCCCTTCCGCTGTCCACTTTATAACGACAGCCTGATCCGCTCTGGATGCCAGGACGCGGCGTTCATGGCTGCTCCCGGCTTCCCGCCATTCGACAATGGCTTCGCCGGTTTGAAAGTCCAGCCTTCTCCGATAATCGCTGCATACGCCGCCGGCGGAGCTGAGACGGATATCCGGACCCGGCTGAAACGGATCAATCGCATAAGGAACCTGGAGCGACGATAGGAGGTTTTGAGCCTCTTCATAGCGGCCTGCCAGCAGCTCGCGTCTAGCCTCGGCCAGCGACTCCCCAAGATTGGGGACCTCGTTCAGACGCACTCCTTCTCCCGAACTGCCATGCAGCCATAAATGCTCTTCGTTAATCGCTATAACCTCAGAACGTATATGACCGAAGACCAAGGCTCCTATGGAGCCGCTTCCGCAAGGCAGAGCATCCTGCCAACGCAGCGCCGGCTGCAGCAGCGACATTGCGGTTTGGGCTCCATTCCTCAAGCTTGTCTGCCGATCCATCATGTTGTAACCCTCCCGTTCGAAATAATGGAAGCCGACCTTTCCGTCGGTCGGCCTCCATTGTCACTCCTTATTTATTGTTGGACTTTGGCCATAACATCTTTTGCATCCTGCGCCACTTTCGTCCAGTAATTGATCGACAGATCCGCATCCATTCCCTTGATTTCCTCGATCATCTTGTCCCGGAGCTTATTGAATTCCTCATCTGTCTTGGCAAGAATGAGCTTCGGCCCGTTTGTCGTCAGGTAAGTCGTAATTTTATCGTCAACGCGTTTCACGTCGTCCGGCGTCTGTCCGGACAGCAAGATGACGGCGGTATCGACGAGATACGTATCTATTCGCTTCTCGATCAGCTCTTCGTAAGAACCGACGCCGTAATAGTCGAAGTGCTCCTTCTCTAGCGGCTTGTATTCCCGCGCAAGCAATTCCGGCTCCTGCAGCAAGCTCAGGTATTGTCCGTTTGCATCCTTGTCGGAGCCGGCAAGACCCGCAAAGCTTCCATAGCGCTGAACTCCGGTTTGAACGCGGAATTCCTGATCGTTTTCCTTGCGAATTTGCATGATGTCTTCCTTCATCATTTTTTTGCCGCCGTCTTCTTCGTAATGCTCGCCCGGCACGCCGGAGTACAGCAGCCGGCTGCCCTCCTCCGTAAACAAGAAATCAAGGAATTTGACCACTCGCTCCGGATCCTTGGTGGATGCCGAAACAGCAAGGTGGGAGTCGGCACCAAGCGGCTGCACATAACCCGCCCAATAAGCCTTCGTTCCTTCCGGCGGAGCAACCGGCGCATAACCCATGTTGGGCTGACCGGCTTTAAAGAAAGCGTCATTGCCGCCGCTAAGCTGGAAGCCCACCATGCTGCCCGCGACCCGGTGGGCCTCAGCCTTCTGCGTTGCGGTATCGAACTTCTGCGTGAAGCTGTCGGGATCCAGCAATCCCATTCGATGAGCTTTGTTATATAGCTGTGCGGTCCAGTAATAGCTGCTCTCCGGGTTAGTCGCCGTATAGGAGACGGCCATATCGTTTTTCATATCGTAATCAAGCATGCCGAACTGCCAGATGCCGTTATAGTAGGCCGGCGTCGTGTAGCTCCACATCCCCCAGTCGAACCATGGCGATAACCCGAACACCTTCTTACCATCTTCGTTGACGGGATGTTTCTTTACCATATCGTTTAATACGTTCAGGTACTCATCGGTATTCGTGATGGCCGGATATTCCATTTCCTTGTAATAATCCCAACGCAGCCATGGAGCTACAACCAACGCCGGCGTATCCTTGGCGCCTGTCTTCGTCGTTAAGAAGTACAGCTTGCCGGTACCATCGCTCATGTACTGCTTGTCGTAATAAATCATGGTCGTTTGGCTGGCGATATTAGGTGCGTGCTCCTGGACTAACGGCTCAAGGTCCATGACGACCTTCCCGTCGATCAATTGTTTAGCGAACTTCTTATTCACGATCATGATGTCCGGGAAATCGCCGCTGGCGAGCATGGTGCTGAACACTTCTTCCGTTTCCTGAGGATAGAGCTCCAGCTTGATATTAAAGCGCTTCTCGATTTCCTTGGCGACAGGATCGCTCTGCACCCCTGGGCCGGGAACGCTGCCGTTAGTGCCCATCCCCCATAACTTAAGCGTTATCGGCGGTTCCGGTTCCGATGTCGGCTCCTGGCCCGCTTGATTGGCGTCACCACTGGCGTTTGTTGTTGCCTTCGGTTCCTTGCGCCCATCATTATTACTTCCTGAACTGCAGGCTGCCGTCGCGAGGGCGATGATTAAGAGCAGCGCTAGAGCAGCCGTCCGTAAAACTCGATACTTGATCAACATAGTGAATAACCTCCCTGTTATCTTCTTCTATTGTTTCATCCCGATCGATCTATCATCACGGGATTACAACCAAGCATTACCCTTTAATCGCCCCAAGCATGATTCCCTTCACGAAATACCGCTGCATAAAGGGGTATACAAGCATAATCGGCATTGTGACGAACATCGTGATGGTCATGCGAATGGATGTCGGCGTGACCTCCATCTCGCCGAGACGGCTCATGCTGGTCAAGTCACGCTGGACCGCCACCGACAGCTGCTCGGCTTGAGACAGATACGTCCACAGCACATATTGCAGCGTTTGCAGGTTAGGATGGTGCACCATGATCATATTGTCGAACCAGCTGTTCCACTGGCTGACAGCGCTGAAGACGGCAACAGCCGCTAGGACGGGCAGACTTAACGGCATAACGATTTTGGCAAAGAGCGTCCAGTAGCCTGCGCCATCCATGACACCCGATTCCTCGAGCGATGGCGGAATTTGCTCCATAAATACCTTGATCAACAATACATAGAATGGAGAAATGGCCGTCGGCAGCACGTACAGCCAAAAGCTGTTTTGCAGCCCGTAAGCTTTCATGACGAGAAACCACGGGATCAGACCCGCGCTAATATACATGCTTGCAATCGTCGCGCGGTACATGGTCTTGCGAAACGGCAAGCGCGATTTGGTCAGCGTGTAGGCGAACAAGGCGCTCGCAAACAACGTCAGAAGCGTTCCGAGAACGGTCCGAGCAGTCGAAATCAGAAATGCGTTCATCATGCCTTTGACCTGAAAAATAGCCAAATAATTGTAAAAGGTGAACTCACGCGGAATGACGGTCACAAGGCCCCGACTCACCATTTCGGGGGAACTTAGCGTAGCAATAAATAGATAATAGAACGGATAGAAGCAGAGTAATGCAAAGCCAATCATGAGCACGTAAGTCACCGTATGATAAACGTAATCCTTCCATGTGGACGAGCGAACGCTCATAAACAACCGCCTCCTGTTGCGTGCTGTACATTAAATAATGGATTGTCCCCTAAGCCGCTTCGCGATTGCGTTAGCCGTAAAGAGCAGAACGAGACTGACGAGCGTCTTGCTGATTCCAATTGCCGTTGAGAACGAGTAGTCGTTCTGGCGAATACCAATTCGATATACAAATAAATCCAGTACTTCGATTCGGTCATGCACAAGTGGATTATAGAACACGAAATATTGATCCAATCCGTTCGACAGAAACGCGCCTATGCTTAACAAGAGCAAATTGATATAAGTCGGAGCGATGCCGGGGAGCGTGATGTGCCACATGCGTTGAAATCGCCCCGCCCCGTCGACATTCGCAGCGTCGTGCAGCTCCGGGTCTATGCCTGCTATAGCCGCAAGATAGATGATGGCGCTAAAACCAAGCCCTTTCCAGATCCCTACAGCCGTTTGAAAGTACCATACGGCTCCGTTGTCCCCCAGAATGTTCCGATACTCTTCAATCCAGCCCAGTTTGTAAAGCAGTACGTTCACAAATCCTTCATCAACCGAAAAGAAGATAAAAAAGATGGAATAGACCAAAATCCAGCTTATGAAATACGGAAGCGTGGTCACGGTCTGAACGAATTTGCGCACGGCCCTGCCAGGCATGTCGTGGAGCAATATCGCAAAAAAGACGGCAAGCGGCGAAACGATAACGCCTAACAGGCTGATTGCGAACGTATTGCGAAGCACGCGAATCAGATCCGAGTCATTCCATGCAAGCTCAAAAAACTTCAATCCGACAAAGGGACTCGATTGGAGCGACAAACCCGGCTTGTAATCGACAAAAGCATAAGCCCAGCCAAACAGCGGCACATAGCTGAATGCGATGACAAGCAGAAAGCACGGAAGCGCCATAAGCAATAGCGCGGCTGCGCCGGATTGCCGGAAACGGGTGCGGAACTCGTTGTTCATTGGTGTATCACCTCCTGCAATCTATCGTAATGGAATCGGTTGCATCCCGTAAATTTCAAAAAATATAGATTTCCTAAAAAAATTATGTATGCGCTTTCCTTCATCTATTCCCTTGTACATAAGACTTGTATAATAGAATCAGATTGGAGGTGATGATCATTCGAAAGAAACGCCCTTTGCTTCCTGCCATTACATTTTTCAACAAAATACTTCTTTCGTACGCCACGATAACGATCTGCATCGTGATTGTGCTCGCCCATCTGATCCTTCAGCGAGTAAGCGAGCGTATGCTGGAACAGGAAGTTAAATATAACCAAGTCATGTTATACAACCTCGATCAATTTATCGAACAGAAGTACAACACGGCCAAAAAAATACTAACCGAAATTTACTACAACAACTACGGCAACCGATTCATTAATGCATTTCTGGAGGACCGCTCCACCAATCCGTCATTCGAGTATATCGAGGCTAAGAAGAGGTTCGACTCGGAAATGAATGTACTGTTGAATACGGATAAGGATTTAGCCAACCTGTCTGTATACAAACCGCTAACGGATTCCCTGCACCTTTATTCCAACAACTCCAAAACCGTCAGCAACATTTACAGGAGTGATGAAATCGTTTATCGGGAACGCATTCATTCTATTCGGGAGACGGGATTAACTGTTTTGCCAGCTTATAAACCTCATCACTTTAAGAGAGGTCACGGGACTGTCTTCTCGTTTGCGACAGCTGTCAAACAGCAAACGGCCGGCTCAGTCAATGGATATCTTATGGTCGAAATCGACGTAGAAACGTTATCTCAGGAACTGGTTCCGTACGGCCAAAGCGGAGGCGGCAGGGTATTGGTTCTTACTTCGTCGGGGGAAGTGGTCTTTGATTCCGCAGAGGGGTTATATGGGGAATCCTATCCTTACCTTGCAAGCGTGAAACAAGCGGTGCGAGGCGCAAGGCTCCAGACGATTGACGGAGAAGAGCAAATTATTGTTGCCGCCGTTGCTAGCGGGCCGAATTTGGTAATCGCCAGTATCGTTCCGAAAGAAAAGCTGTTGAAGGCCATCGAAGCAACGGTTGCCAAAATGATCTTTATTACTGCCGGCGCAAGCGTCCTCCTGGCTCTGCTATTGATTGCTTTGACGACTCAATTTTTTTCGCGCCGCGTAAGACGCCTGACTGCGGCCATGCGCAAAATAAGAAACGGCGATTTGACGGTTCGAGTCCCCGCGGGGAGCTCCAGGGACGAAATTGAAGAAATCGGCTCCAGCCTAAATATTATGGCAGACAGCTTAAATACGTTTATTAATCGGGCTTATGTATCCGAGCTGCGGCAGAAGAACGCGGAATTAAAAGCTCTGCAGTCGCAAATCAACCCTCATTTTCTTTATAATGCATTGGAAACAATTCGCATGAAGGCAATCGGCTCGGGGGATCCGGAAACCGGCCAGATGCTGAGGCACCTCGCTTCTTACTTCCGAAGCTCCATTAAAGCGCGAACAGTCGTCAGCATTCAGGAAGAACTAGACCAGTCGCGCAACTATCTGGGACTTTACGGCATTAGGTATAACGACCGTTTATCTATACATATCGAAATGTCGCCGGAGGTAAAGTCCTTGGGCACGATTAAACATGTGGTGCAACCATTAGCCGAAAACTATATTGTTCATGGTTTTGATTCTACCCGCTCGGACAATCACATTTGGATATATGCCGAGCTGAAAGACGACACAATCATTATTCGCGCAATCGATAATGGCAGAGGGATGCAGCCGCAGCACCTCGCTAGGCTTCAAGTCGAGCTGGAACAGCCCATACTGGACAATGGCGCCGAATCCATCGGACTGCGCAATACGCAGGATAGAATTCGACTGCTATTCGGTCAGCGTTACGGACTGACAATACAAGCCGCGAAAGCAGGCGGCATCGAAGCTACCATACGAATGCCGTCCATGAGAACGGAGGAATTGTTAAAGTATGTTAAAAGTCATGATCGTTGACGATGAGCCGCTGATTCTGAGCGGGCTTCGACATTTTGTAGATTGGGAACGGCTGGGGTTCAACATTGTGTGCGAGGCCCCGCACGGAGCTGCTGCCCTCGAACGCTTGCGGACCACGCCTTGCGACGTTCTCATCACCGATATCCGCATGCCTGAGTTGAACGGATTGGAGCTGATCCAGGAAGCTAACGCCATTCTTCCACATCTCCGCTGCATCATTTTAAGCGGTTATGATGATTTTAATTACGTAAAAGAGGCTATGAAGCTGGGAATCGAAAACTACTTGCTTAAGCCCGTCTCGGATACAGAGCTTGCATCGACGCTATCCAGCATACGGGATAAAATGCTGTTCGAGAGGCAAAGCCGCAATGAGCAAGGTTCTTCCATTATTAGGAACAACATAGTATACCGCTGGATGACAGGAGATATCGAAGAAGAAGAGCTGCTGTCGCGTTCCGAGCTGCTTGGCTTGCCTGTCCATCAGCCTGGATACCGAGTTACACTGATTCGCAGCATGTCTCGGGAAGGGGCATCTATTCTGCTTTCGGAAGGACTTCGTCTTTGCGAGAGATGGCTGCAGCCGTTGTCTGCCTTAATGACCTTCAATCTGCAGGATGATGTTGCTATCCTGTTGCCTATTGTCAATGCGGAGCACGGAGTCCAAAGCTCGGAAGGATTGCTGCGGTCCTGCCTGGAGAGGATGAGAGAAGAGCTCGGTCTGTGCTGCCTTGCGGCAGTAGGCGAACGAGTAAGCGACCGAAGCATGCTCCACATCAGCTATTATCAGGCCTTTAGCCTGCTTCCTGTGATGGCGCTGGAGCACGGGGACAATCTGCGGCTGTTCGACGCTTACGGTGAGCAACAGAGTAATCTCCTCGCGGATTTTCGCGCCGATTTCGATGCATTGCGTCTAGTGCTGGAAGCCAAGGATACGGAAGCTGCCAGTGGTTTAATCGATACAGCCATAGCCCGGATTCGAGAGCGCTACGCAGGCCAGAATACCGTATATGTACGTTCCTTCCTTCTTGAGTTGTTAGTCGAGATTTCGATTATTAGGAACGGAAAAATTCATTCGATTGACAGTGAGAGCGGGTCGCAACTGCTGCGCAATGCTTTTTTCTCTCCCGAAGCTGGAATAGACGATCAGAAACAGGCCGTCAAGCTTTATATGCAAAATTGCTTAACTCAGCTGGAGAATGACTCCAGCAGGCTTAGCCCGGTTGTGGCACATACGCTTCATTATTTGCAGCAGCATTATGCCGAAGACATCAATCTGCAGAGCGTATCGCGCGATATGCGCGCCAACGCGGCTTATTTCGGACAGTTGTTTCGAAGAGAGACCGGCGAATCATTTAATGCCTGCTTAAATCGAATTCGAGTGGAGAAAGCCAAGGATCTTTTACTGAATACCTACCTAAAGGCCAATGAAGTAGCTCAGGAGGTAGGGTACGCAAGTCCCAACTACTTTCATACCGTGTTTAAGAGATTAACCGGCGTATCGCCCCATGAGTACAAAGCAAGCCGTTCGCATCACACATGATGCCAACGGCTTGGAATCAATGAAATAAAGTAAGCGCTCAGCGGCAGGTATCCTGCAAAATCATCTCGATAACCACGTCGATTTCGCACCGCATGCTGCATGCTTCACACCAGCGTCTCACCATCCCTCTAATGACCCCGCAGAGCCGTCACCAGTTATTTCACCAGGTAAGCCTTTGGGATAAGCAATCACTCCTGGTTGGTGTAATGATGTACAATGCCTTGCTCAGCACTCGGCTGCTAATGTCGATCTCCCATATTTCAATCCCCATATCCGGACCGTTATGTTCGTGAAGCACCAGTTATAATGAACACGTCAAACACCACCCTCATGTTTATAAGATGAGGGCTGTTTATTGCTTATTTTGCAGTTAACTTAACAAAATCCCATTTAATAACGCCAGTTCCCTCACCTCTCAAAATATGGCCTCCCGTACATCACTTGAAGCTCTGCGTCGAATAAATTACGGTAAACAACCTGCATGCGGCTGGATGAGGCGTCAATGACCTTGCCGTTACCGGCGGCATAAATGCCGACATGCGTAATATCCATAAATCGTCCATTTGGCTCGTAGCTCCAAAAAATCAAGTCGCCGGCCGTTAGTTCATCAGCAGTTAGTGTCAGTCCGTTGTCTACGATAAAACGCGCCTGCTCTGCCGCTGTTCTTGGCAAGCCGACCTCCAATTGCTGATACACCCACTGAACGAGAAAGCTGCAATCTGTGTAGTTGCCCTGTCCCGCCTTTAGTTGACTGTAGGGATCACCCAGCCGAGTCAACGCCAGTTCGACAGCCTGGCTTCCAAGCACACCGGCTGGCAAGTCCGTTCTAATCGCCTCAATCTCCCCCGCCGACAAACCTACGTGCTCGTCCTTGCCGAGTAACACAAGCATCATGGGGCGAAATGCGGCTGACAACAATTCATTCATGATATCGATCTGTTCTGCACTGAAATCATAGAGAGCCGCTTGCTGCTCTGCCGTTCGGGCTGTAATCGACATATGCAAGACGTGTTCATATTCGGTCACCGGATGCTCCTCTATACTTCCATCCTCCTGCTTAATGACGACCATTTCCGTATGCTCCAGCGTCTCCACATGCGAAGCGATCTGATTCATATCCCAATAGACGGTTTTCAGCAGCTCGACCCGCCTGCGATCCATCGTTGCTACGTCGATGCCCGCCGTTGCCATGGACGTTTTGACCGAAAAAACGGCCAATACCTCTGGCCAGTTGTATATACGGCTATTGTCCGCGCTGCCGGTATAATGCATTTCTACGCGATCTACATCTCCAGCCGCCTGCCGTTCCTGCACCAATAAAGTCCTAAATTGTTCATCCAACTCCTCCAAAATCAACGATAGCTTCTGTGTACCAGGTTCTGTATTCTCATCTGCCACGAAGATGGCAAACGGGGAGGAGTAAAGCGCCGCGATGATCATGATGATGCACAGCAAGATAATAACGCTGCTGCTGCCTCCCAGTAGCGCAGCCATTCCCTTCACCAACAATACTACGGCACGAACTAGTATTTTCATCATACGAAGATTCATGTGAGCGACTGCTCGTGCCGCTTGTATCGAATGCCGGGCCTGGATTGCAGTCTGTAACATTCGCTTCTGCTGAACTACATGCTTTTCTTCCTTACGAGCATGACCTGCCTCTGATGCGGAGAGATGAGCAGACTTAATCGTGCGAGCCACCATCTTAAGCGCTCTCCTCTGGCGAATCGTCCCTTTCTGCTTCATCTTCTCCGCAACCGGAGAAGTCGCCGTAGCGGCCAACCTCCGCCGAGGCGCATATCCTTTTACATTTACGTTGTGGTCCGCTTTGATACTGGCTGTTGCATATCCAACCCACTTTTTCCCGGCTGGTTGCCTCTCAGGCAGGTGTTGACCCACCGCCTTTCCAGTTAAGCGCGGCGAGTTCCGCCTTGCGATTCGTGGTTGCATCCCGTTAATTGGCCCCCGTATCAATCGGATAGACATGCTCGTCCGCGAATCCCGTTCAGCGTCCGGATGAGATTGATATGGGTGATCGGCATGGTGCCATCGCTTTCGAATGGTGGTTGCAGCTACCATTGATATACGTATGATGCTTCCTCTCGCTCGCTGCATATGCGCATCATTGCGGTTCTGTATCTCCTCCGAAGAAGAACGAAGCCGCTCTTGCTCTTTGTAACGGGCTGTGTTGTTCCTTCGAAGTACTCCTCTCTGGAGTACTCGAACCTGCTTGTTGATAATCTTGATCGATTTGACGATCCTTTTGGTTTTTAGCTTTTTCACTGGTGATTCCCTCCCCCACCTACCGGCTGCGTTCCGTTTTGGGCTTGTCTAAGGGGAGTTGAAGCTTGCAATATTCGGGATACCGAAGACGGATTGCTTCAACAAAGTAGGGAGCAAAACCGCAATCGAAAAGCTCATGCGGAGTGGAAGAACGTTCCGCTCCAACCTGGCTCCAGCCATTCCAGAGATTAAATGCCAAACGGCAAGAACGGACAGAACTGCCCGTTTGCCACGGAGCGGCCAAGCCTTCCGGTTTAATCCCGCCGCTTGAAAAATCGAATACGTCGTGAATGTTAGCGCGGCTATCCTTCGATAAACCCAGCGTGTAAAACAATGCGCGATGGTAGCCGTCGACGTTCCGACATTCATTCAGCATCCGATAGTAGAAGGCTTCGTGTTCGGAGTCTCGGAATAAAGTGGGCTTCATGTGTATTCTCCTCTCAAAATAATCGATAGAAGCAAGAAGGCCAAAAAAGTCCTTCTAATATCCGTTTCATTTTGGAACTCGAATCGGGCACTCTACGTTCCATATGTTATGTTTCAAATGATGATCTTTCTACCGATCTCACGGCTCATCTACTCTGATTTTAACATTCGTGCTAGCCGATTAAGTCCCCGTTCAATCGACTTACGAACGGTACTTTCATCTATTTGCTCCGTTCGCGCTATCGCTACTTTGCTCATACCCAACATATAATGCGCATAAATGCGTTGCACCCATTTGTCCGGCAATTGACACAGGGCATTGTACAATTCTTCACGGGATGCCTTATGCAACAGCAGCTCCTCTGGAGAAGCCGTATTGTACAAAACTTCTTGCTCAATGCCATCCTCCCGATTCAGGGAGAAATAGGCACGGTTTCGATATCGCTTTAAAATATATGCGTTTTCATCTAATTCAAACTGTCTCAGTTCACGAGCCATCTCTTCTTCTACCTCCACCCAAACATCCGTTTGATAGAAGGGATAGATTTCGCGCAGGTTGACTTTTAACTTCATTATGACCGCCTCCAGATTGGTTTTTTTGAAAAACCAAACCGGAGGCGGAGAACGGCAGCCCTTGCTGCTTGCCCATCGCTTCCTTCGACGTTCTGGCAAACAAAAAGAACCCCCAGCTTGAGAGGTTCCGACTACAACATATTTCGGCCAACGAATGACCGATTGACTCAAGAAAGCAGACTGCCCACTACCGGCAGCAAGACTTCGTAAAGAAATTAAACGATCGTGCGTTCGAGGAAATCGCATATCTATCAGCTCCTGCCTGCAAGGCAGCACCGCTGTGATTGCTTGTCTCGAGTTGTCCTGGCGCTAACCGAGATGCAAATGATGGATGATCGAAACCTCAAGCCTGATGCTTCATTAAAAAGATTTAGTCCTAAAGGGCTATTGGTCTTAGCATCTAAATTAGGTTAAAATCCCCTTATACATAATGTCGCTTCATAGTCGTAAAATCACATAAAACGTCAAAAAAATGTTGATCCATGACGAAGGGATCAGGAATTCGACACCTTTTTTCGGGAGTATCCGCTCACTGGAGGTACTCCTTCCAGGGTTGAACAATGCCTTTGGAACCAGTTCAAATTGCGGAGGGGATTGTCAAAGAAACAGCGGTGGGAAGACTTTCTGGGTCTGCTTGCTGTTTGTATAAATAGCTGTTTATGAAAGGGGGGATGAACAAAAGCTAAATTCGTTAACGGTGCCAGCCGCTCCGTTCCATTAGTCGTTGTCTTAGTACCTGAATTAGAAGGAGGACGCGAATTTGATGATGCTCTGGAGTAATGAAACGTTTTTCGAGGATGTGTTTCGCAGGTATTTCTCCCGAGTTTTGAACTACTGCAAGAGGCTAATGAGGGGACAGGCTAGCGAGTTGGCAGAGGAATGTGCGCAGAACACCTTTGTACAGGTGCAAGAGAATATTACGGCATTGCAGGCTCACCCCAATCTTGCGGGATGGTTGTACAAGACCGCGAGGAATCAAGTTAACGCCTTTTACCGGAAGCTCTATCGACGACGAAAATACGAAATTGCGATCAGCGACAGCATAGCCAATCAATTGAAAGCCAGTAGTTGTGAATTGTACGAGGTTTTAATCGGCACTTTAGACATGAACAAAATGGTTCGTCATGTCTTGCAGCAGCTCAGCCGCGTGGAAACGGAAATTTATGTCGATTACTTCAAGGATCGCCTTTCCATACACGAGATCAGCCAAAAATACAACCTGTCGAAAACGGTTGTCACGACGCGCATCTATCGCTTACGAAAAAAGATCAAGCAAACGGCTCGCCAAACTCTCTTTGGATAGAGCTTGAATACTTGATTCTACGATAAAAGGGGAGGAACTTGGGCCAAGTGCCACTGTTCCTCCCCTTTGAAGTTTAATCATGCTTCGAACAGACTGTCACTTGGCGAACGCATTGGCATAGCGGGCAGTTATCTGGCTCTAGTAGAACGCGGCGAAATCAGGTTTGTCTATTCCCCTGGCTTCGTCGTCATCAATTGATACAGCATTGTGTCCCTCGGGAACTGATCGGCGAAGGGTACCAGCGAGCTGCCGATCTTCATCAATCCGTTTCCGGCGTCCACATTCGTGATGTAAGAGAGCTGTAAGTCCGAAATGTTCAGCAGTTCCGCGAGCTCCTTCCGATCTGTGCTGGACTGGTTAAGCATCACGACAAATTCGCTGTTGGCCAACATCGTGCGGGCGGTATGGCTTTGCAGCAAATCGTCCACGTTTTGTGTAATGCCCGTACAAAAAGCGCCATACTTTCGGACGCGTTTCCACAAGGCGTACAGAAAATTGGCGCTGTATTCGTGCTGAAACAGCAAATAGATTTCATCAATGAAGATGTACGTGTTCTTGCCCTTTACCCGATTTTGCGTGATACGGTTGAGAATGCTATCCAGCACCACCAGCATCCCAATCGGCAGCAACTGTTTGCCTAAATCCAATATGTCGTAGCTTATCAGCCGATTATGAACATTCACGTTGGTCGGTTGGGCGAAAGTGTTCAGGCTGCCCGACGTGAACAACTCAATCGCGAGCGCGATGTCCTGTGCTTCCGGCTCCGCTTGCCTGAGCAGCTCCGCATGGAAGTCTCGCAGCGTCGGCGGCTCCCCCTTATACTGGCTCTGCAAAAAGCTTCGATAGACGCTGGCGGTGCAACGGTCGATCAGCGATTTTTCCTTCGCCCCGAGCGGATACCCACCCATCAACTGCTCACACAGCGACAACACAAACTCGGACTTCAGAATGATCGGATTGGCTCCGTCGCCATACTGTCGGTTCAAATCCATGGCATTAATGTGGTTCGACGATGTGGCCGAGATATGAATCGTCTCGCCGCCAAGCGCCTTCACCAAGGCGGAATATTCCCTTTCCGGGTCGATCAGGATCACATCATCGTCGTTTGCCAGCACCTGGTTCACGATATCCTCTTTTGCTTTGAAGCTTTTGCCGGAGCCGGGAACACCCAAAATAAAGCTGTTTCCGTTCAGCAATTGCTTGCGACTGGCAAAGATCATGTTTTTGCTGATGACGTTCTGCCCCTGGTAAACGCCGCCGGGATGCATGACCTCCTGGGCGCGAAACGGGATAAAGACTGCCGTGCTTTCGGTCGTGAGCGTCCGCAACGCCTGCACCTTGCGAAGCCCATACGGCAACACCGTATTTAGGCCGTCCATCTGCTGGAAGGTCAGCGGGGATAACTGACATAGATGCTTGCGGGCTGTCGTCAGCAAGGCTTCGGAATCCTGATCAAGCTGCTCCTTGCTCTCCGCGATATGCACCATGGTGAGCAATCCGAACATCATCCGCTGATCCCGGGTGGTCAGGTCGTCCAGAAACTCCTTGCTCTCCTTGCGCTGCTGCTCCATGTTATAAGGGATGACCGCCGAAAAGTTGTTGTTCTTATTTTGCCGCCGCTGCCAGTTCGTAATGTTGGTTTCCACACCGAGCAGCCGGTTTTCCACCTCCCTCACCGCCTCGTCGGTCGGGATCGGGATGACATCGAGCGACAGCAGCAGGTTTCGATTCAGGTCGCACAGCTCGGCAACCATGCTGTCCTTGATGTAGCTGGCGTATTCCCGCAGGAAGATCACGCGGCCGTAGAAACGCCCCATCCGAAAATGATCCCGCTCAAACTCCAGCGTATCCGGACAGATGTAGTCCTTGAAATCATGCCCCTTGCGCATCGTTTCCGACAAATCGAATCGAAAACCGCCCTCTTCGCCTATTCGGTAAAAATCATGCAGCCTGCGCAAGCGATCCGTCGCATTCAGCTCCGTACATTTGGAGCCGAGCCGTGTAAAATGCCCGGACAACTCGGCACCGATCCTCGCAAAATATTGCCGCGCTTCATCAATGTTCTTTTTCGCTACGGAGACGGTAATGTATTTCTCCTGATACGTCTCATTGGCTCCGGTCGCTTTGTCGAGCAGCATGCGGTTATATTCCTCCCGGTACGGGTCTAACCCGTCCTCCCGCAGCGGGATCAGAATCGAATCGGCCAAGTCCGTCCGGTTCAGTCGCCGGTTGTTGATCGTAATTTTCGTCGTTGCTCCGCTGTCCAATGAATTAAGCAGCTCGCCGTAAGCGAGGAACATTGCTTCCTTGTCCTCTCGCGAGGCCACGGCATAATTAATATCCTCAAAGCGAAACGACTTGGAAAACTTGTTGCCCACCAAAAAAATCCCGTCCGGCCACATGGCTCGAATCGGGATCGCTTGCTGAACACCCCTGGGAATAACAAAACGCTCCTTGTCTTGGCTCAGGATGCGCTTGAGCGTTTTAATCATCGCGTCTCCTCCAGACCGCGCTGCCGCAGCTTCACCCGCAACGCTTCAACATAATGGTTGGTCGAATGGAAGACAAGCCGCTTCGGCATCAGAAACTCCGACTTGATATACGCCCATAACAACTGTTCTGCGGTCATGCCGTGATACTGAATGAAGCCCAACGCGGCGCACGGAGCAGCCCCCAGAATGCACATGCAGCTCACCGTTTCGATGCCCACGTGACTGCGCAAGCCAAAGTATAGGCCAATCGCTGCGCCTATGGCCAGAACAGAAAAAAAGAACTGCCGCAAGGACAGTCCAAAGAATAAGCTTTCCGTATACGCCCGGATCTCCCGGTTAATTTTGATCTCCATATGCTTCACTCCCAAGCTAACATTTCATCGGTCCACAAGCCCTAATCGCTGTTCATTTTGCTACTGCTATTCTGAAAAACAATGACATCAGGGCGGGAACTCCATTGTCCATGCTTCCCCTTCCTTCCTTTATCTCACCGAATGACGTCGTTTGGCCGTTCTTTGTTGATATTGTGCAACTAATTCATCTACGATACGGCTTTGCCTCTGAACCTTGGGATTATCTGCCAACGGAATCGATTGTCTTAACGATTCTGCTCCAAGTTGGTTCAGCTTTTGCCGTTCCTTTTCCAATATTTTTTGAAAACGGCTCATTCATCCACTACTCCTCTTTTCGGTTTACATACCCATTCCTTTGTAAATAGTAGACAACGACGGCGAACTTTAATGCGATAATCGGTTTATTTTATTTTAATTCGATATTCGCATTAAAACAACCATGCCATTTCGTACAATGTAAACCATTGTGAGGTGTCCACCATGAAGCATCGAAAAGACCCGCCTGGCGATAAAAATATTATCGGTTCCCGGGTGGTTGCCATTCGCAAAGCAAGGAAGATGAAGCAAAAAGAGTTTCTGGCTCGACTGCAAACTTTGGGTCTTGATCTCAGCCCGACCAGTCTGTCTCGTCTAGAAGGCCAAGATCGACTGGTACAAGACTTCGAAGTACTGATCATTGCCAAAGCCTTGGAAATTACCGTCGGCATTTTGCTCGGCGAGGAAACGGAGTAAGATTCCGTTCCCTACAAGCCCATCATCTCTCTCGCACGACTCGATCAGCCATTTTGACAACGCCAACCAGTACGAGCATGTTAAAGATCAACTCACCAATGTAGGTCCAAATCATCGACACAGCCCCAGCTCCATCCGCAACGGCAGGCGGCGCTTCAGCAAAGGCGGCATAAATGACGCAGGCCAGCACGATGATGGCACCTTCCAGGCATGCCGCAGCATATCCCTTAAGAAAGGAAGTCCCAATGCTTTGGCTCGGCTCCCCCGCGTAAGCCGATAACGGAACCGGCGCAATCGCGGTATACAAGTAGATGCGGAAAAACCGGCCATAAACGGACAGAATCATAATGAACGACAGCACCGTAATAAACAAACTTCCAAGCAAGGACACGATCCAGAGCGGAATACTCTCCCAAAACCCGACATCCTCGATCGCCTGTGAAATCGTGCCCGGCAGACTGATCCCTTCCATCGCCCCGAAGCCGGAGTTCCCCATGATGGTCGATATGACGCCCTGCACAATGGTGAACAACCCCATCATCAGCTCCAGCCCATAGGTCACAACCGCCTTGGCGAGAATAAAGCGAATAAACAGCTTGACGGCCAGCTCGGGCCGCTTGATCTCGGCAAAATTGCCCGCCGTCTTCATCACCCCGACCACGAAAAACAGCACCAGCAGCGCAAGTCCGGTCGCCTGTAGCGCACCGTGAATATCCGTGACCACCTGCCAGATCACACCACCCTTAAACTCGGCTGGTGACTGAGTGACAAGCTGCCAGATCTCGTTCATCTTTTCGTTCCAAGTGTTCAGCGCGTTCTCCAGATTTTCTTCGATCCAACTGTTTTTCGACATGCTCTCACCCTTTAATCCAGAAGGGGAGTAGCGAGCGCTCCCCTCCGGAGTGATCGATTAACCCGCGATTAAAGCTAGAATTTCCTTCGTAAACGTTATAATGACGCCGCCCGCCAAGGTTAAAAATCCGTTGGCTCGTTGGGACGGGTCATGCGACTTGAGCGACAAGCCGATCTGAACGATGCCGAAGCCCAAAATAATCATGCCCACCGCTCGGATCAGGCCAAAAATGAAATTGGAGAAGTTATTGACCGTCTCCATCGGATCGCCTGCAGCATAGACCGTCGAAGCCCAAAGCAATCCGAGTCCAACCATCATGCCGAACATCAGCAACCCTTTCGTTTTACGCTTCAATGCCGATCATCTCCTTGTAAAATCAACTCTTCCAGTTCGCTCTCTGACAGCAATTCATAGTCGCCATGCTCATGTAGAACCACCTTCGTCCAGTCCACAGCATGCTCCGCGTCGCCGTGAAGATAGGCTTCTCCATTGCCTTCCAGTGTCAAAGACACGTTGGGATGCCGAAGCACATCATACTTCTCATCCAACACCGGCCGTTCGCCGCGGATAAACAAAATCGCATAACGGTTGTCCAGCAGCCGAACCTCGTCCGGCGTCAGCAGTTCTCTGCCTGTTTGCTGATAATTAATCGAATAACTGCCATTGCGTCCTTTGCTGAGTCCATACGTATTCGTGTCGAGCGTCTCCTTGCCCAGAAGCTCCGACACATACTTATGCGTAGATTGCTCATTACCGCCGAGATAAAGGAACAGGTCGCAGTTGCCGACAATCGATTCCCACTCATCCTTGTACAATGCCTTGAGCTGCGCCAAATTTTGCAGGATGATAGACACCGATATTTCCCGGCTGCGCATGGTCGAGAGCAGCTTGTCGAACTCAGTTGGCAACGCGACGTTCGCAAACTCGTCCATTACAAAATGGACATGAACAGGCAAGCGCCCCCCATGCCGATAATCGGCTTCATACATCAAGCTCTGGAACAACTGCGTGTACAACATGCCAACGATAAAGTTGAAGCTGCTGTCGTTATCGGGAATGACGGCGAAAAGCGCGGTCTTTTTCGTGCCCATAGCGGACAAATCCAGTTCATCCACCACACTCATGCCTGCAATGGTGGGCAGATTGAACTTCTCCAGCCGTACGCCGAGACCGATCAGGATGGACTTGGCCGTCTTGCCTGCTGCCAGCTTGAAAATGTTGTATTGCTTGACCGCCAGATGCTCAGGCTCACGCATGGCCAGCCGCTCGAACAGTTCATCCAGCGGGCTTTGATACGTTTCATCTTCTTCGCGAACCTCCGCTGCGGCGATCATCTCCATCACCATCGGGAAATTTCGCTCCTCGGGTGGTGCTTCATAGAGCAGGTACAGCACAAGCGCCTCCAGCAGCGCCGTTTCGGAACGCTCCCAAAAAGGATCGTTCGTATTGCTTCCCTTCGGTGTCGTATTACGAATGAGGTTCGTCACCAGCTTGAGTACGTCCTTGTCGTCCTGCAGGTAGGCAAAGGCATTGTAGCCGTGCGACAGATGCGGATTGATGAGATCCAGCACCTTGATGTCGTACCCTTCTGCGCGGAGCAAGCCGCCGGTATCCCGCAAAATCTCACCCTTGGGATCGAGCACAACAAGAGACGTTGCGGCCTGCATCACGTTCGGTTTGGCATAAAAGCGCGTTTTCCCTGCTCCTGATCCGCCGACCACCAACACATTCAAATTCCGCTTATGCTTGCGGCCGTCAAGACCAATCCGAACACGCTGTGTCAGGATCTTGTTTTGCCCCGGCTGCTTGCTTCGGTAAGTGACATTGAGCTGCTTCACCTTTCCCCAGCGAGCGCTTCCGTGTTCTTCGCGCCTGCGATAATTGCGTTGCGAGGATACATACACGCCGATACAGAGGGCATACGCCAGCATAAAGAGCAACAAGCTGCGCGGCGTATCTGCCACCCAGCGGATTCGGAAGGGATGCTCCGTTGCCGTGCTGAGCTGCAGCAGCAGCGCAGGCAAGCCGCTGGATAGGGCAGGGGCGGCTTGCAGCGCCAGCCAAATGACCGGTAATAAAAAAACCGCAACGAGTATAAGATGACTCGTTGCGGAATTAGCGCGCCGCATGCGGGCTCCGATGCTTCGCTTTCCGGTAAGGGGCATCAATCGTTTTCAGCAGCAGATCGTCCACGGCATCTGTCGGCCGCCGCTCCCCGATCAAGCCATTACGCAGGGTATTCAGGGCGTTGATGACAATGCCATGCTCATAATGATCCAGGTTCAGAATGCGCTCATCCTCTTTCATCGTCCTTCCTCCCACGTCATCGAAATGTTCATTTGTCAGGCAAAGCGTTAACGAGCCGTGTCACTACGACTCGGCTGCTGCCGCAATTGGCCTAGCAGATGGTACATCCGGCTATTCATCGTGTGAGCCGTGTCCCGGATAACGGCAAGCTCCGCACGTATCTGTTGCGGCTCCAACCCTTTCAACCCTTCTACCGACCGGTTAAAACGAAAGCCCGCTGTCTCCACGCCGAACTGCTTGCTTAGCATATAGGCCACGCTGTACGCTTGGGTCTGATGCTCCGAGCGGCTGTAGTCGGCCTTGCCTTGGTCCATTTCCGCATGCGCCAGTTCCTGCGCAAGCGAACGAAAAATATCTCCGGCCGACAGCCCGCGGCGAATGACAATCTGTCGAACATCCGGCTGATAGAAGGCATGTTTGTCTGCCGGCAAGGCATCGCCCATCTGAACCGGAACCGGTGAACGATGCATCAGAGCCTTGATGCAGGTGCGTTCGTCTGGCAGAGCTGGCAGCGCCGGCTTCTCGCCGATCACCTGGGTAACATCAAACATTTTTTTCGGATTATAGCTTACCGCTGTACTGCCATCCTCCCGTTTATATGTCTCGCCTGGCTCCAAAATATAAAATCCCGTCTCTTTCCGCCGGATGTGGTAGCCCATTGCCTTCCAGCCCTCGAAATCGGCAATCTGCTTTGCCTCCGGCCGCTGAGCCATGATGAGCAGCGCATTGGAAACACTGTACCGGCTAAAACGGCTTTGCACATCCAAATACTGTTGAAGCTGTTCGCCGGTTTGCACGACCGCAGCCGTGGTAGCGTCAATGGTTTCATAAGTCCATTGGCGCAGCTCCTGCTTTTTCTGGACCCAGCTCTCCTTGTCGAAGGGCTGATTTTGTGAGACGGCGGTCTCTGGTGGCGCTTCCTGATGGAACAAATCATCCCACTCGCTCATTTGGCTTTTCCTCTTTTCCGATTACTGCGCTTCGGTGTTTCAACCGGAGCATTCACAGCAACAGCCGCCTTGCCCCGTTCTTTTCGCTTGGACAAACCTGGCTCCCGTTCCTTCTGCTGTTGCTGCCGCCGTTTCTCTGCAGCGCGATTTTCTTCCCGGATCTCGCGAAGCAATTGCCGCACGGAAACCTTCGGCTTCGGCTGTTCATGGATGATTCCGGATGCCTCGCTGTGCGCGTAGATAGGCCCTGACGGAGAGTGGAGTTCCGTCTGGTTCTGGCTCTCGACTGGGCGGGGCAAGGGGAGCTGCTCCGACTCCGCCGCTTTGGCCAACTGCTCCGACTCGTGTACCGGCTGCTCGCTTTCCGGCACCTCTTTTCCCGGATCGACCCCCTCCGGCGGTTCCTGCTTTCCCAGCAGCTCGTCCAAAAACTCCTCGCTGATCGCCGTTGAGGGAGCCGCTGGATCCTCGGCTATCGTCTCTTGAGGCTCCACAGCTTCCATCGCTCGTTCCGCTTCCATGTTTCTCGGCTGCTTCTCCTGACGGGCTTGTTCAATTTCCTGCTTGATGCTGGCCGTATCCACGGTAGCCAACTGGAAACGCTCAACGATGCGGTTAATCTTGGAGGCGTCCTCGGCGCGCACCATCACATCGCACAGACCATCCACATTCTTTTTGTCCCGCAACGCGCAATAGAGGACACCATAGCGCTTCGCTTCCTTGCAAAAGGTGGGCATCCTCATTCCGCACGGCGAATACCTTCAATTCCTTCCCGCTACGGAGCAGATTCTCAAGCCGCGTGCGGCCCCTCGTCTGTTTTTGCCCTTGCAGCACGGCGAACAAATAGGCCGCGAGATGCTTTGCGCCTTCTCCGGAGATTTTCGCCATCACTTCAATGCCGCGCAGACTCATGCTGACGACCTGATCGGCCGCCTCGTTTCCGCTCATGGGCTTCTACCTCCTTGCGCCTGAATTTTTCTTCATGTTCTTCATGCTGTTGCAGCTTGTCCTTGATTGTATCGGAGCGCGCCAAAATGCCCGCGCAAAGCCTCACCTCCTTTCGAAGCTGCGCCAGTTGCCGGGAATACGCGGCGACCTGCTCCCGGTACACCGCAATCTGCTCGGGTTGTCGGCAACTACGCAAGCGTCTGCGGCAACTTTTGCGATCAAGACTCAGCCCCTTCATCTCAGCTTGTCGGGCTTCAATATAGCTGGTCAACTGCCCTCGGCTGGATATCCGATGACGACAGAGCAGCTTGGTTTGTTCAATGATCTGTGACAAGTGACGCAAATCCTCTCTCAACAAAAAAGACGCTCGTCTTGAAGACGAACGGTAGCGAGGCACAATGCCCAATACATATAGATAACGGACATACAACGCTCGAAGGCCGGAAAGCTTGCGTTGATTGGCCGGGCGTTTTCCATGAACCAGCAAGGCGCGCTTACGTTTTGGAAGCGGCAGGGCTGTTTTTTTCATAGGCAACGTATTGCCTAAAATACGTTGCTTGATCGCTTCCTCCCCGTAGTCTTCGCCCAAGGTACGTAGGCGAACATATCTTTCTTTACCTGGTGGACGAACAGCCACATGATTGACATGTGCCTTGATTTCGTAGCCCGTTGCTTGAAGATATGCATAAAATTGACTCATAGTCCTTGCCCCAGCAATAGCGGCGTCCATGTCCTCCCGAATGACGCCCCGCCATGTCGGCTTGCTTTCCTGATCGGCTCGCCATTCCCCGTACTGCCTGGCTTTGCCACGCTCCTGCTGCTCAATGACGGATAAGGCATGCTCCCGGCATAACTGGTCGGAGATTTGCCGCATCAGCGAATAGGAAGCCTTGTTGTCGTAGTATCGTTTGCCATCCATGAAGGAGACGGAATTAAGAACAAAGTGATTGTGCAAATGATCTTTGTCCAGATGGGTGGCTACGACCACTTCAAAGCGTTCCCCCCAAAGCGCTTGCGCCAGCTTTACGCCAATGGTATGCGCCAGTTCCGGTGTCGTTTCCCCCGGCGCAAAGGATTGGTAGCCATGAAATGCGACGATGCCGCCTGTTTTCTGAAACCGCTTCTTGGTTCGCTGCATTTGCTCATGTGCGCTGATGGGATCACAATTGATACCTCTCACATAAAGCTGCCGCTCTGTTTTCGCATTCGAGCTAGTATAGACAAGTGTCTGCTGCAAGCCATCCGCTTCCATGCGCCCCTGGTCCGTTTTATTTGGATTGACGGCGTAGTTCAATACACGCTTCAGACGGTCAGTCACGTCCCATATCGCGGTCGTAGCCATATTGCTTGTTCCTTATGTGGTTCAAGAAGGTGCACTGCGCGACTCCGGCGCAGTCACCGCCTCTTGAATCCGTTGGACAGCTCGACGCAAATCATCTGCTTCACGCTGGAAGGTAGCGTGATCCAGATGACCGGTCGTATGCGCCTTCACCGCAAGCTGGTTCAGGTTATTGCCGATAGCGTGAAGCTCGCGCAGCATGGTGTAGTAATCCAGAGGCGGCAACGTCTTTGGGACATAGCCGTTAATCAACGAGCGAAGGTAGGCTTCCCGTGACAGCCCCGACTGCTGCGATTGCTTTTTAAGCATGCGATTTTCTTCCTGATTGACCCAAACTTGAATGCGAATGCTTCTTTTTCGCATGTGACAGCTCCTTTCTGAAATGAATGAAGGTAGTCTTGATAAAGACATCATTAGAAAAGACCGACCCTGTTTCATCCAATCGACAAGCTAACATGACGATCCGCTAGGCGGGGGTATTAGGGGCCAAGCCCCTAACAAGCGAATTTGGGAGACCAAATTCAGTGCTTGCTGCAACGTTACACGTTGCCCCCATGACACCTGCCGGGAAAAAGAGAGGGGCTGCGGGCAAACAAAAAAGACGCCGTGCGGACAGCATCTTAACGGAGCCATCATCCGGTTCAGAATGATTACCACCTGACTCTTGTCAATGTGAACACATTAGCGTGATGGAAATTCACGTTGTTTTTTGTACGCCATCAAATCCTCATTTACATCTTTTTGCACGGGCGGTTCATTCTCCAGCCGATAGGTCTGAGCCAGTTGCTGCTCGATCATCTCAGCTGCCAAGCGTCCCGGTTCATCATTGTCCAAATGCAGCACCAGTCGCTTTACTTCCGAGTGTCGATCCAGAAAGGAGAGAAGTGCAGTCGGTAGCGCCGACTCTTCCTTTTCTCTGTGGGGCGGTGTATTCCCGCAAGCGACAGAAGATGGACTTGCCACCAGTCCTTTCCCCGCAGCAACATGAATGTGCAATAGGACAGCAGATCAATGGCACTCTCGAACAAATGCAATTCAGCGCTGTTCTCTGCCGCTGGAAGCGAGAAGGCATAACGCTTATCGCTGCCCGGCACTTCGCCCATATAGCGAGTGCTTGTCGTTCCGCGAATCGCCGCATAGCGAGGCTCACCCTGCTCATTAAAGCCGACAAATACGGCATTGTGATAGTGCCGACTTTCATACAGACGCCCCGATTCCAGACATGCCTCGAGCACCTCTCGGGCAATTCCACGTCCGCGTAAGTAAGTAACCACGCGGCTTGCATTTTCATAGGGTTCGGGAAGCGCGAATGGCATAGCCCCATCCTCCGGGATTGCTTTTGCTGCCGGAGAGGACGATGGGGCGGCCTGCTCGTTCAGATGCAGCACCGCCTCCGGCAAGGAGATTCCCCGTACCTTAATGAGATAATCCAGCGCCGAGCGTCCCCCAAACCCACGCGACCACCAAAACCACTTGCCATTGGAAATCTTTAAGCTGTCATGACTACGGGTCGCATAAGCATTTCGGGAGCACTTCACTAATTCGTAAGGCTCGACATGCTGCAAATACGTTAGCAAGTCCCACTGCTTGGCATGTTCGATTTGTTCTTTACTTACAAAAGCCATCGCCTCGCTCCTTTTCAGCCTTTTATCCTGATCAACAACTGGCTGCTTATCCCCAGCGTTATCCACAATTTGCACACAACTGAGAAAACGTGAATAAGCCTGTTACCGGTCGGCAACAGACTTGTCAGATTCATCACATGTGATCTCTACTGCTAGAGAGCCCCTATTTTTTTCAGGTATACATAGCAATCCGCATGTCCTTGCCAATAAAGCGCCATTCGTTCCATGCGTACCGTTGCATCCAGCGTCTTTTGAACCTCCAACCACGCTTGGTAGTCCTGATCGCTTGGAAAAACACAAGCATCGCCATCCATCACGTCCTTGATAAACGGATGCTGCACTTGAATCTCTACTCTCCGCTGAACCCACAACATATAAGCCTCTTCACTGAGCAACCGCCGGGTTATTGCATCCTCCAAAATGTCAAAGCTTTGCTCCAACCGCTGCCAGCATTCTCTTTCCATGCGCGTTCCCTCCCTTAACCAACATACCTGATCCGCTTGGAACGTGCGAACATGCCATTTGATCAGATAGACCATGAGAAAAAGCCTGCCGCCGGGGAAGGGCAACAAGCTCTGGATCAAACGAATTGCCGGGCTTATCGTGTCCGTTCCAGTTCAAAATCAATGCCGCTGATCGCATGCTCATACAAGAAGCGTTTGATTTCGCCTTTTTCATTGGTGCTGTAATAGGCGGAGAGCAATTCATTAAAACGCTCCATATTCTTCTCTGTAATTGTCAGCATGCCATGCCCATGCTGGACCAGTAGCTTATTAGCTAACAGGAGGGAGGTACGCTTGTTGCCGTCCCAAAACATTTGCCGCCTGGATCCCCACAGAAAGGCCACAATGGCGCGTTCGGTCGTCGTCATATCGGCAGCCAGCAATTCGGCGAGTTCCTGCTCGATCTCGCTTTGCACCGGAAGAGGAGGCACATAATTGGTACCCGAAATGCCCACGCGCCCATTACGCAATACGCCCCATTCCAGCGCTTCATTCCGCGCCACAAATTCGTTCAGCTTGCACATCAGCGTCACGGTAATCGGCTCATCAATTACATTCACCAAGTACCGCCAGGCATCTCGCATGTTGAGCACCGCCTGAATATCATCCAGCGTGACGCCGGGGACGTTAACGCCGTTCAAAATCGTTTGCGTCTGAGGAAAGGTAATATTGCGATTTTCCATCTTCATCCCACAGTATATATTTTCATCCCATTTCTTTTTGGCCAGAAATAAGCTTTGCTGCTTGGTGAGCTTATATTTATCTGAAAAACGTTCCACCAGAAACCCCCTCCCTTCCTCGTCATTATAACGGTTTTCTAAAGCAAAATCACGCAGGAGATTCGAGAATGTGCCCAGCGTAATATCTTGCCTCACCAACTCACTCATCGCTCAAGCCGATTCTTTTTTCTTCGCTCCAGTAGCTCCGGTTCTTCGTCCGCCCCTCCAGCTTCTATCATCTCGTTCTCCCGCTTATCCATATTCAGCAGCACATTCAGCTCCGTCAGCCGCGCCGACTTCGCCTGCAACTCCAGCTCCTGCTTGAAGGGCGCTGCTATCTCTGCCTTCGCCGTTTCCATCTGCTTAAGGAGCGTGCTCAGTTGATCGTGGCAGTAGGCAAGCTTCTCCGGCAGCGCAACAAGCGCATTGTTCAGCCGAGTCAAATTGCCGCTGGCGTCGGCTCCAAGCGAGACGCTATGCCCCAGTACGCCGCGCAGGGTTGCTTTGTACTCCTTGTTGAAGCTGTCAAATGAAAGCCATAGGGAGAAGCCCTGGTAATGGCCGATCTCCTGCGGATCAGGAGAAGTCATGCCCTTGCAGGCTTCCAGCAGCGCAGCGCCTGCCGATGCCCGTTCCTTATACGTGAACTCCTTGATCATCATTCCGGCAAAGGCGACTTCTTCACCGTCTATCCTTTTGGCATCCTGACGCATATACATGGCCACATCCTGCTCATACCCAGCGATCCGCTCCTCCGTCGACTTGATCTGCTGCGGCAGCAGCTTGAGCAGCCGATCCTCCAGCGCATAACGCTGGCTCAGATGGTTGGCTTTGAGCAGCTTGAGCTTAGACACTTGAATGTCTAAGTCCATCTTCTCTTTTATAAATGGATTGCCGGTCGCCAGCGCCTTCACTTCGGCATAGGAGAGAGCCGCTTCATCAATGTCTTCCGCAGAGCGAACCGGCGACTTGCTCGTCATGATCTGTGAGATAAAGCGCTGTTTGTTTTCAAGTGTCTGGTAGAGGTAGGCATCAAACGTATTCTCTGTGACATACCGGTAAATGTACGCTTCACTGTTCTGGTTACCTTGGCGAATGACACGCCCTAATCTTTGCTCCAAATCGCGCGGGCGCCAAGGACAATCGAGGTCATGAATGGCCACCAGCTTCGATTGAACGTTGGTACCGGCGCCCATTTTGAACGTCGATCCCAGAAGGACGCGAACCTGTCCTGCTCGTACCTTACCGAATAGCTCTTTCTTCTGCGCATCCGTATTGGCGTCGTGGATATAGGCAATCTCCATCGCTGGAACACCCTTCTCCAACAATTTGCGCTTGACCTCATCATAAACGTTGAACGTGCAATCCGCTTTCGGGGTGGACAAATCACAAAAGACCAGTTGCGTGAGCCGTTGCTCTCGCCCTTCCTGCCAGTGCCGGAAAATGTTATTCGCGCAGGCGCTGATCTTGCTGCCCTCATCATCTGGCAGCAGCGGATTCGCCAGCCGCTGATCGAGTGCCAGCTTGCGTCCGTCATTTGTGATGAGCAGCATGTTATCCTCGTGCGGCTCAACCGCCTTGACCCGAACCTGCTCCGCGCGATGGGCAAGATCGGCTACCATATCGCGCTGAAACTCACTTGGCGGGACAGCCACATTATGAAAATGTGCCTTCGGCACCGGGAGCTGGAGCATATCGGCGGTCTGGATGTCTGCGACTTCCTTAAACATGCTCATCAGCTCGGGGAGGTTATAAAAGCGGGCAAAGCGCGTTTTCGCCTGGTAGCCCGTTCCCGCCGGAGCCAGCTCAATCGCCGTGACGGTTTCGCCAAACGTGGATGCCCAGGAGTCGAAATGCTGCAAGCCATGCTTTTGCAGGCTCTTATGTTGCAAATAGCGCTGCATCGTATACATTTCCGTAATGGAGTTCGAGATCGGCGTTCCCGTTGCAAAGATGATGCCACGTTTTCCGGTCAGCTCGTCTAAATACCGACACTTCATGAACATATCTGACGACTTCTGCGCTTCCGTTTGCGACAGCCCGGCAACATTGCGCATTTTCGTGTACAGGAACAGGTTCTTGTACGAATCCGCCTCATCTACGAACAGCCGATCCACGCCCAATTCCTCAAACGTCACCACATCGTCCTTACGGCTGGTGTCGTTCAACTTTTCCAGCTTGACCTGCAACGTCTTCTTCGTCTTCTCCATTTGCTTGATCGCATAGCGCTCGCCCTTCGCTTCCTTCAATTCCCGGATGCCGCCGGTGATCTCGTAGATTTGCTCCTCTACTTGCTGCCGCTGGCGCTTCATTGAAATTGGAATCTTCTCAAACTGCGAATGCCCGATAATGATCGCATCGTAGTCGCCAGTGGCAATGCGGGCGCAAAACGTTTTGCGGTTTTTCGTCTCAAAGTCCTTTTTCGTCGTCACCAACACATTGGCCGAAGGGTACAACTGCAAAAACTCCGCCGCCCACTGCTCTATCAGGTGATTGGGGACAACGAACATACTCTTGTTACACAGTCCTAAATGCTTGCTCTCCATCGCTGCAGCGGTCATCGCGAACGTTTTGCCCGCGCCGACGCAATGGGCAAAGAGCGCATTGCCGCCGTAGAGTGCGCGGGCGACCGCGTTCACCTGATGCTGTCGGAGCCGAATTTCCGGATTCATGCCAGTAAAGCGAATATGGCTGCCGTCATACTCCCGCGGCCGAATCGCATTGAAACGGTCATTGTAGAGGCGCGTCATCCGTTCTCGGCGCTGAGGATCTCGCCACAGCCATTCGCCGAACGCCTCCTTCATCAGCTCTTGCTTTTGCTGAGCAATTGCCGTGTCCTTCCGGTTCAGCACCCGTTTTTCCACGCCATTTTCAGTCACTGTATCGAAAATACGCACGTCCCTCAGATTGAGCGTATCCTCGAGAATTTTGTAGCCGTTAATCCGTTCGGTTCCATAGGTGACGTTGGCCTTGATGTTGTTGCTCCGATCGTCGCCTTTGCCCCGCACGTTCCAGGCCGCCGTATAATCGGAATAGAACACTTGAATGGAAGGACGAAACATCGGCGGCGTATCCATCAGCTCGAACATAAAATCGCGAATCACCTCGGAAGGTAGCCAGGTCGCTCCCAACCGGACATCGATTTCGGAAGCGGTCAAGTCGGGCGGCTGCACCGCCTCCAGCGCCTTGACGTTTTCCGCATATCGTTCGGCATCATCGGCTGCAAATTGTCTAGCGATACGCAGCTTGTCGCGTACATGACCGGATAGATAGGCATCCGCAGTCTCGTAGCTCGGCTCTCCGTCCTCGTCCACCAACTCGGGATTGGGGAAGATGACGCCGCGCAGCTCCTGCATCAGCTTATTCGTAGGGATACCACACAATTCGCTCATATAGGCTACATCCACCCGCGCCTTGACGCCAATGGAAACCGCCAACGCTTCGGACGCCGTATCTACGCGCTCCACCTGCGACCGCTGCCGAATGGTGCGCTTCGTAAACATGTCGGCTTTGCGTTGCAAGCGCCCTTCATCATCCAGGATTTCCAGCGAGCAGAGCAGGAAATAAGCGCTGTCGTCCGAAAAGGCGAGACTGTTAGCGCGGCTGTTAATCAGCCCATACTGCGCCGCAAACCGATCATACTGCACCGTCAGCTTGCGCTGCTGCTCACGAATGGCTTCCTCACTGTAATCCTCGGACTGAAACTCGATCAGGTCGCGAACGGTATCACGCAGTTGAATCAGCCCCTTGATGCGCCCCGTCGCTGTCGCCGAGGCTTCGACCGGATACATTAGACTGTTTTGGCGGAAATAGACCTTTCCTTCCACCAGTGCAAAGCTGAAATTGCGCACATTTGGATCGGCAGGTAACGAGGCATCCGCTTCCTCCGGCTGCTCCTCGCGTTCTCCCTCCACCCAATCGGCGTGAATGTTGGCCAGCGCCTCGCGCAGCAGCTCATCGAGGGGCGCATCCGGGTACGGTCGGCATGTCGTTTCCTCGCGATTGCCATACATTTTGTCATCAAACGCCATCGTGCCCAGCACCATATCCTGCTGGGCGGCAAAGTAGGCGTTGATCGGCACGCCATCCGCCGTTTCGGTCAATGCCAGCCATGGCTCGTTCTGTTCATTGACCGTCATCATGCGATCCCGTTTTTGCAAAAATAGAATGTCTGCGGTCACTTCCGTTCCGGCATTCGCCAGAAACGCATTGTTCGGCAGACGCACCGCACCAAGCAAGGCCGCCCGTTCCGCGATGTAGCGACGCACCGCCGGATTCTGCTTGTCCATCGTTCCTTTGGAGGTAATGAAGACAATGATGCCGCCTGGCCGCACCTTGTCGAGTGTCTTCGCAAAAAAGTAATCATGAATCAAAAACTTGTGCTTGTCATACTTTTTGTCCGCCACACCGTAGCCGCCAAATGGCACATTTCCGACAGCCAGGTCAAAGAAGCTGTCCGGCAAATTTGTCCGCTCATATCCACTGATCGCAATTGACGCTTGCGGGTACAACTGCTTGGCGATGCGACCGGTCAGGCCATCGAGCTCCACGCCAAATAGCCGCGAATCCTGAAACGATTCCGGCACCAGACCAAAGAAATGACCAATCCCGCAGGAAGGCTCCAATATATTGCCGCGCCGAAAGCCCATTTGCTCCAGGCATTCATACATTGCCTGAATAACGATAGGGGACGTATAGTGGGAGTTCAAGGTTGAGGCGCGGGCGGACGCAAACTCTTCCGGGGTTAGCAGTGCCTGCAGCTCGGTATATTCCGCAGTCCATTGGCTGTTGGCATCATCGAAGGCCTGCGGAATGCCGCCCCAGCCGACATAATGCGACAGCACCGTTTGCTCCTCCACACTCGCTTGGCGGTTATTCTCCTCCAATTGCTGGAGCAGCCGAATCGCTTCCACGTTACGGCGGAACTTCGTTTTTGCACCGCCATGTCCCAAGGCAACGTCCACAATGCGGTAATTGCTTGCCGGTTGACGTGGGTGGAGGACAAATTCTGGAACAGACGCAGCAGAAACTTCACTGGATTCAGTATGAGGGAATGCACCCTGTGATGACAGTACTTGAGATTGCTCCGGCTCCTCCACTCGCTCTTCCCTATCCTCGCTCTCCCACAACTCAGCTTCAACTTCGGAGAAGGGTTCATCGGTCATCAAATGATCGTTAAGCGGATTGTCGCGCAGCAGGCGTTCCAACTCGCTCCGGCTCAGTTCCTTTGAAAACAGCGGGAACTCCTTATCTTGTAACCATACCTTTTCAGGCTCCAACTGAGCGATTTCATATTCATCCGCTCCAATGAAGACGGAGTTGCCTTCGACATACGCATAGCGCAGCTTCATCCGGTCACGCGGTGGGACATCTGGCGGTGGCTCCGGCAATAAGGAGCGCCGTTCCCGCATCTCTGCCTCGCGCTGCCTGCGCTGCTCCGCCTGTTGCTCGGCATACACAGGCAGTTGCTCTACTTCCCTGCGGTTCAAATATCGTCCAGCCGCCAGCAGCTCACCGATCCGCTTCTGCACCTTCATCCAGGGCAGCACTAGTTTGTCTTCCTCAGCCGCTCGAAACCCGCGCTCCAACGCAATGCCTTTGCTGTCGTGATGTTCATGAATATTCGTACCGATCAAGGCCGGAACGCGACCGCCTGTCCCATATTCACGTTTCAAAAACTCAGCATTGTCCTGCGCCGACAGCGATTGCTGAAAATGTAGGGCAATTCGCAGCTTGCCATTCTCAATGCCGCTTCCGTTTTGCAGCACGGCATCTATGACCGCCTGCGGCCAGACAAAAGCAGACGAATGAGCCTCTGCCGCTTCCTCCAGCCACATCATTTGCTGCGCAGGAGACGGTTGCTGCGTCTGATCCCATTCCTTCATTAGCAGCATGCTATGGATATGACCGGCCATGACGCCCCAATCGTAGAACCCTTGCGCCATTCGGCTTTCCGACTTGCCCGTCCAGATATGCAGTACATTTTGATAAGGCTCCACACCAAGCCAGTTATCCGGCTCTAGCTCCAGCTCCGTTATTCCTTGCGGAAACAAGCCTCTCACATAAAGCGCACGTTCACGCGCATCATCGCTGCTTTCAAAAAAAGCTGCGACCTCCGTCTTGCTCACAAGGAGCGGCGCAGTTCGCAGCATATCGTTAATCTGATTTCCGTCATGAAAAAACGGAAGACGATTGTCCTCCGTGCTACGGTCATGCCATTTTAGCGATACACCAGTTCGGTCAGGATTAGCTCCTCCGCTTGTTTCTTCAGATTGTTCAGGTGACCCGTCCAGCCTAGCGGGTCGGTCGCTTTGTCCGGTGCCGGGTGTTGCATCAACAGTTGTGCCAAGGTCTGCTCGATCTGCTCCCTCGCCATCCGGTCGATCTCCGCCAGATGCTGGTGTAGCTGTTCCGAGAGCATCAGGTGGGCGTAGGTGCCCTTCCGCTCGGTTTTCAGAAACGTCTTGCGCAGAAGGCCGTATTTCCCGATGCTCATCGACTCCGGCTGTACCAGATCCGGCAGCAGGTAATCCCCGTTCTGTGTGTAGGTCAGCTCCATGCTCCATCTCTCCTTCGCGTGATCTAGCTTCATTGTGCAGTAGCGTTTCTGGCCTTGCAACGGTGCGGCTTGGGTCCAGCATCTGATTTCGTATGTTTTCGCGGCGCTGCGCCCGGATGGTGGACTCGATTTCCCGCAGAATCGTTTCCGCCACATCGCTGATCGCCGCGCCCAAATGCGATAGTACGGGCATGGTATTAAAATAACCGACACCAGATAAGTCATCGGTACTAATATAAGGGGACGGCTCCTGCCCGCAGCGAACCATTGTCATATAGGTGACGGCATATTGCGCGGCTTCCCGGAACAGCAGTTCCACATGCGCGTCATCCAGTTCTTCAAGCAGACTGTTGTTGCGCTCGGAGAGCAGCATCTGGACATAATCGGCGCTGTGGTCCTCCATGGCGTTCCGCGCCGCTGTGAGCAGGGAGCCGGCCAGATCCATACCCTGCTCTTGTTCGTATCCAAAGGCGTTCTCCAGCGTTTCAAGGACAACCTCCGTATCCGCCTCATCCATGTGCCAGAGCGGCACGACTTGAGACTGGCGGCTTTGGGTGTCCGACACGTCAAACACATGGCGCAGTCCCAGGCTGCTGCCCCGATCTTCAATCAGCGCAATGCCCTTCGCGCCACGTCTAACCCAGCGGTCCAGCTTTTTATTCCACACTTCAATCGGAGCACAGGCGGTGGCATCGGGACGCTGCGCGTAGATTAGCAATTGATCCTGAAACGGATATTTGTAGTTCCATGCGGCGGTGCGCAAAAAATCGGCCCATTGTCCGGTATCGTTCACCAGCGCCTGTGAGGTACGGGCCGACAGCTCGACCATGCGCTGCAGCTTGGCTGTCATGGAAACACCTCCTTACCGGATCGTTATTTTGTTGGTCAATCGAATGCCTTCCTCGGAATAGCGCGAGGTAAGCTGAATCAATCCGTTTTGCTCCAGACGATGCAGGTTGCGGCGGATAGCAGAGGTCGAAAGACCGATCTCTGCCGCGAGGCGGCGGGAGGACAACCACACCGTGCTGCTTTGTCCACCCGCAAAATCCAGTAAATAGCTGTACAACAGCTTGGCAGCTGGGGAGAGATCGGCCTCCGCCAGCAACCGATAACGTGTCAAATCATTCATGGCGTCCTCCTACCGTTGCGGCTCCGTCTTTTTCTTCTGCGATGCAGGAGCGGAGGGCGCTTGCCAATGCTGCTCAGTCACGCGCTCCGGGCGGGCGTAGCAATACAGGTAAAAGTTGTAATTTCCGGCAAAGGGGAAGCAGCGCAAATAGTAGCGATGCTCCTTCGTCTCCACGCGAAAGCCATATACGTCCGTGCTCCTTGCCCCGGCAATGCGCGCCTCCGGGTGCTTGCTGCAAAAGTGAAGCATATGCTGACGGCTTTTCAGCACATCCTGATCACCTATCGCCTGAAACACCTTGCCCAATTGGTCCTTAAAGGCTGACGTTTCAAAGGGGGAATTCCGCGGGAACCAGGTTACCCAAAACTCTTCGCCCGAGCGCCCGAAATCCCCGCGCAGGTGCCCGATGCAGGAACGCCCCATCTCATTCTCAGCCGAACCTGAATAAAAATAGGCCGCTTCCTCGGGAGCAGCGCTTTGCAGCTTCTCAATCATGTTCATCCCTCCGCTTGGTTAAATCAGTGGGTGCCGCCCGTGCCAAAATCGTCGTAGCTGGACAAATCGGCATGATAAAACGCTACGTCGCCATCCAGCAAGGAGAACCTGGCGCCATACGGATCAACAAAGCTGCGGCCAAAGCCCTCCATTTGCCACTGGTTGTTCAGAGGTGCATGTTTGTATTGCAAATGCGGCTGACTGGTATTTCGGTTACGTATGGTCTCGATGTTGAAATTCACGATCAGATAGCCATCGCGCAGGAATATTGGAGACTGGTCATCCAGCTTGTGCTTGCGTCCGTATTCGGCCACATTAAAACCCGCAGGCACCGCAAACGGCGCAGCAGGCAAGCTATATTCCCCGCGCCAAAGCTGAACGGCCGCATTGGCTCGCGCCGCATCGACGCCGTTTGGCACCTGCATGCTGCCAATGAAGGTACGAAGCTGAGGTGGTAGCAGCAAGCCGTCATAACCGCCAACGTAAATCTTCTTTTGCGCCGCATCCTTTAAAAATTGCTGCACATACATGGTCTGATTACCAGTAGCACCACTTAGCCTCCAGAGGGAACCCGCGGTATGCGTTAGTTCTTGCTGCGGGACATTGCGCAGCCTGGTGTCCAGCGTCACCAGCCGCTGCTCCGTGTCCTCCGCAGAGCCGATGCGAATAAACCTTTTATTACCGGAGTGATAATACAAGTCCACCGGCTGGCGGTTCTGCCCTTTTTTGTCCACGAAATAGAAGGTTGGCGTAATTAGGATGCCGTCTCCCGAGCCGAACATATTGCCGAGCGTCTTCACCTCAAATTTGAAATGGTAGCCTGTCTTGATAGCAACGTTCTTCTTACCGATCTCCGGGTGACTGCCCGGACGAATTGGCAGCACGTAAGGAGCTGTATTGCCCCGCGCCGCACCGTCAATCCCCTTCGAGCCCACCCAATAGCTGTTGCCGGTTGGCGTGGCGCTGCCTTTGGCCGTGCGGAACACGGTCTCCCACTGGTAGTCTGCAATATCGGTGATGCGGAAATCGAACAAACGGCCGATCACCTCGACCGGCACCACCTGCGTGGCGACATGATGGCTCACATCCAGATTGGCATTCGGGTGCGAGGTAAATGATGCCGGGCTGTTTTCGGCAAAGGAGCGGAACAGCACGTCATAATTTCCCTCGTCTACCCAAACAGGCAAATAAAACGTCGTTTGTAGCTGGCCTACCGGAATCGACGTCCAGGTTTCCTTCGGGATCAGCGTGGTTCGGTCGGCCTTGTACACATCGAAGGGGAATCGCACTTGCTTGTCCCGAATATACTTCGCATAATCCCGGTTGCCATAGCCTGTTATGTCCCGGTGCTGCCCGCTGGTCGGGATGGTCACGGTAAAGGGTCGATTCAAAATGAGCGCCGAACGCCCAGATGTCGGCACCGTCTTCTGGTTATGCGACTGATCGTCGGAGACGGTGGCCCGATTCACAACCGGCGTATGCACCGTCACCGGATTGATGCCGGAAACCGGGAAGGTTTGATTGCTACCGCCTCCGATGCCCTTGATCAGCGCGTAGGAGAGCGTCCCGCTGCTTGGTTGCGCAGCCTTGTTGCTTTTGCCCGAATCAATGACAAACCCGCTGCCGTACAACACGTTCTGCCCGATCATAGCCGCAGCTGGAATCACGCCCGGAGTCGGGGCTGTTTCTTCAACTGTGCCGTTGCTCATGATGGTCTGTCCGTTAAAAACAAGCGAATCGTTTCTCACCTTGATCTTCCCGACCGCTTGCTCCGCATCCGATTTCCAGTTCTCGGTTGGCACTGACGGGCGGATGGAGCCGCCGTTCAGCGATTGAATGGGCAAGGTTACGTTGCGATACACCGGGTCTGTCATATGCGCAGAGACGGATGCCTCATGACTGGCCGAAACGGTTGGCGGTGCATAGCCGCTTGGTTGCAGCGTAACCTTGCCATCCGGCAAGGCATAGTTGGCTAACTCGGCGCGCTGAAGGCCGTATACCTCCAGCCGGTCGATGAGCCAGAAGCTATACTTGCGCTCCACCGTGTAGCTTTGGGTAACCGTTTGCGAATCCGAATGCGGTACCGGCACAGTGGTTGGGTTGCCCTCACTGTCCGGCGGGCCGGAGACATACTCGGTCCAGGACAGCGAATAAGTGCGGCTGACCGTAATCGGATACGTTTTCGTTCCTTTGATCTCCGTAAACTGGTTCCGGTACAAATAAGCTTTGGCTCTAGCGTTCACGTACAGGCTCTCCGAAGTCGGGATGCCCTTGCTCACATCAAAACGTTCTGCTCCTCGCACATCTGCCTTAATCACCGCCGATGCCGATGCATCCATGTCTTCGCTCTGCTGCTCTGAGCCGTTTTGTGGAGGCTCCCCACCTCGATTGATCCGTACTGTATGATCGGCGGTCGAATCTCCCTTCTGGTTGTCCTTGTCTGTCACCACGACTGTAATTTTGACGGTGACTTGATCTCTGCTGCCAAGCGGAATGCGAATCGGCAGTGACTTACTGGCCGATGTGCCGCTCAGTGTGCCGGTCTGCTGGCTGGCGTTGACCAGTTGGGCGTTTTCGATGCTCGTAATCCGGTACGATGCAAGCTGGATTGGCGACTTTGCTTCAAACGTAAAATCTCCCGTAACTGTAGTTTCCGTCGAAGCCGCCTGCCCAGGCGCGTCGATGCGGGAGGTCACCGTAACGGGCGAAGGCACCTTGTAGATACCGACAAATTTGGAGCCGCTCGGGCCGACTAGAATGGATCGTTCGCGCAGCTTGCTGTCGCCCTTTTCCTGAATGAACAGCTTCTCGGATAGGTTGCTGTTGCTCGTAATGTAGGAGCGAATAATTTCATACGTTTGCCCGCCCTTAGTAATCGTAGCCTCAAAGGTGTGATTCGCCTCCGCTCCTGCCGCGAACTCGCCCTTATCTACCTCCTGCAGCATCGTACCGTCTTCCTTCTGGTAGATGGCCTTCACCGGATTTGCGGCTTCCTCATACTCAGCAATCGCATCCGATCCGCCTAATGCGACCGTAAAGCTTCGAATACGGACTTTATCGTTGGTTTCGGGATTTTCCTGCATCCACTTCTTCTGTGTTGTATCCTGCTTGGGCGACAAGTAAGATCGCACGATCCGATACGTTTTTCCGCCATCGGTCAAGGTCGCCGGAAACTCATGGTCAACCGTTTCCCCGATTTTGTACTTGCCCTTCAAAAACGTTACATCCGGCTTTTGAATAATTCGGCCATCCACGGTTCTGGCCACGACATCCACTGGAAACTCTGCGCTGCGATAAGGAATATGAAGGCCGAAATAGTCGTCCAAATCGTCAGGAACCCGCCAGCCTTCTGCCTGCTTGATGCCCGACAGCGTGTAGAAAGGTCCCTTTCGAACCGAACCGTCTCCGTTGATCGATACCATGACCGCATAGAAATACAGATTGTCGTTGTCCTGAATACCGTCCATGCCTGCCGCCCAAAGTCGCTGTGTGACGACTGATTCCGGTACTTCATAAAACGCTGTCAGAGGTTGTCCTGGGATTGGCGGGTTTGGGTTTTGTCCTGTCTGCACAATTTCATCGTTGGAAAAAATGGCATGCAGTTTGTTTCTCGGATCAGAGCACTGTTTCCCTGATGTCGTTTGCGAACAGAGTTGTTCCCTACTCACAGCCCAGCCAACGGTCCGATAGCGAATAGAAGTGCTTGCCGCCGTGCTGGTAATCTTAAATTGCACGATCCCATCTCGTATTGTAATGTCAGGTGCTGCATGCGATGGAGTAATCTCAAAAAAAGAAAATAAAAAAATGCACGCCATAAGCGTGCATACTAAACGTGTAAACCTTCTCGTCCTATTCACTTTTTTCAGCCACCTTCACAAACATATAGTTGGAGAAGAGACTGGCGGTTGGAGAAACTTTTAATGTGCTTCCCCAGTCTCCACCAACATTGGTACTCATCTGAATGTCGGTATACCCTTCATACCATGTTCCTTTTTCAAAACGGAGGTCGTTCGGGAACCATTGATCATATAACAGACGTTCCGATTTATCATAAGAAACAAGGCGTACCCGGAAATGAGCGCGAATATGATCGGACCCAAAACCATCATAGAAGCTCATGCTCGGTTCAGGATCGAGGTATCCTTCAATACGTATGTGGTTTTCCTTTACCCAACTCACATATTCTCGAATGCGTCGCAACTCTCCATCCGAATTTTGCATCTTGGTCGCGAAAAGCGCTTGAGCCCACGAATCGTCAATTGTCCGATAATCTACATTCAGCCAAAGGCTCCCGAACATCTTAAGACGAGCCATCCAAATATCCTTGTTTTGCTTGCTATATTCAGCCTGGCCTGCAACGATAGCTGCTACTTTGTTTCTTGCCTCATGATGATAAGGATACGCCATTTCATACATCGCGTTCGGAACATCCGCCAGAATATACGGATAATCCGCTGCATTTTTCGGGAGATTGGTCGTGCGAATCAGCCTGCCCCACGGATCAGTCTTGCCATTCAATTGTTCCGTTGTGGACAAATACACCGTATTCGTTTTACCGTCCCACTCCACCGCCATGCCAAGAATCTCACTGACAAACCGCAACGGAACAAAAGTGCGACCGCCCTGCATCACCGCCTGAGTGTCAAATGACTCTTCTGCACCATTGACCGTTGCGATATTGCTGCCAATGGTCAAGCGGATGCTTTGAGTCTCCTTCTGAATCGGAACCGACCTGCTCTCCGCTTCCCAGCCTACCTTTGCGCCGAGCGCCTCCGCTACAAACCGCACCGGAACCAACGTCCGCTGGTTTTCGTCGATAAACGACTGTGCATCAGGAAACCACAGCTTCTTGCCGTCCATCACGACCGTGACAAACGTTGGCGGCAGACTCGCTGCACTTACTGTTGTTGTCATGCTACCGAGCATCATCACAACCGTCAACATAAGCAACCACTTCTTCAACACATCCACTCCTTCACCCCCTCTGTCAGAATAGTTGTCGTACCCCATTAATGAAAGTATAGTGGGGATAACGAGAACGAGGTGAGAGACGATGAACCAAGTTGATGAGAAATTAAAGCAGAGCATTGTCCAGCGCATGTTG